>Ga0180430_10000017_pt1 | contig 221569 bp, 197 predicted proteins | sample SS_ome_9_FD_132999 | JGI IMG/M metagenome (GOLD analysis project Ga0180430, IMG submission 132999) | Hypersaline lake sediment archaeal communities from the Salton Sea, California, USA - SS_1_S_2 metaG | ecosystem: Environmental > Aquatic > Non-marine Saline and Alkaline > Hypersaline >...
CCTTGCGGCTCATCGTCACGGTTCCTCGGTCGTCCATGTCGGCCCTCCAGGCCGACACGGTGGGGCCCAGAACCCGACATCTCTAATGGTGAGAAACCCGACTTTTCTAAAAAGCGTCTACACTATCACCACCGATAAGATAGATTATGTCAAATAGAGGGGTCGGCTCGGATTCAGGCCTCGCGAGCTGTCCCGGGTCCTCGAAAAGCTCTTTCAAGTCGGTCGAATGGCCCGGATGGCCGGAATCTGGTTGAGATCCGCGGGGGTCGTCAGTACGCTGATTTTCATGGGCGCTGGCGCATCGTTCCCCCTTCGATGTCGACGTCCCGTCGTGACCGACGTCGCACGGGCGTCTGCCTTGCTGCGACGGTCCGCCCGGCGGCGCGCGTTCGCTCCGCCGACCGGGTCCGGTTCGTCCGCATGGCCGAGCGGCATCCGATCGGAGGCGCTGGATCGGCGCTGCCCGAAGCGCTGGATCCAGGCGATTGGCGGGATGCCTCCGTCTTCGCGAGTCGACGCACGGGCCGCGGTCGGTGAACCGCGCCCGGAGCCTGCGGGTTCCGACCCTGCACGTTCGGTTCAGTCCGATTCGCCCCTTCATTTCCAATCGAGGACCGTTTCATGACGTCGTTGCCCTGCTCCCGCCGTTCCTTGCGCTGGGTCTTATCGGCGGTGCAGCTTCTGGCGTTCCTCGGGTTCGCCGGGACGTCCGTCGCGGCAGATCCCGAGCTGGCCCCCTACAGCGGACAGTGGGCGCGGATCGTGGACGACGCGGCGGAAGAAGCCCGGCTCGAGAGCATCGATACGGCCACCGGGGAGCTCTCCTGGCTCGTTCGCAAGATGGCGACGGGCGTGCTCGAGAAGTCCACGCAGCCGCCGGGTGAGCTCACCTTCTTCTGGGACGGCGACGCGCTGCGGCAGCGCGTTCGCGGCCCGAACGGCGAGTTCGACCGCCTCGTCGGGGTCGACACCGGCCCCCAGCGCACGCGGGATCCGCGCGGCGAGGAAACGACGATCGAGTGGCGACGCACGGCCCAGGGCCTCGAGGTGCATTGGTCCCAGGAGCAGGCTTTCGGGCACAATCTCTACCGCGTCGACGAAGCCGGCCAGACCCTGCTGGTCGAGCACCGCATCCAGGTGACCGCGATCGACGGCGTCGACGAGATCGTCTACGGCTCGCGGTTCGGACGACTGGCGATGCCCCCGGTCTCGTCGGGCCCCTCCGCACAGCCCGTCTCCGGCCACGCGGTCGACCTCCGCTGAGCCTGCGCGGCCGGTCCGCGCCCGCCCTCTGCCCGCCTCTCCCTGTGAGGGTTTTTTGCCTCGAATCGAGGATTCGTACGCATCTCGACGTCCAGCACTGGCCGCCGGCGCGCCGAACGGCTACAAGCACGGGCGCTTCCTGTGCGCAATTCAGGCTTCGCGCACCGGGGTCTCGAGAGGATTGCATGGCGGCGAGCAAGAAGAAGGCGGCGAAGAAGCCCGCGAAGAAGAAGGCCGCAGCCAAGAAGAAGGCTGCAGCCCCCAAGAAGAAGGCGCCGGCGAAGAAGAAGGCCGCCGCCAAGAAGAAGGCCAAGAAGGCCGCGGCGAAGAAGGCAGCCAAGGCCTCCGCCAAGAAGGCTCCGGCGAAGAAGACGGCCGCGAAGGCAAAGGCCGCGCCGAAGAAGGCCGCCGCCAAGAAGGCGTCCAAGCAGGAGGCGGCGAAGGCGGCGACCAAGGCTGCCGGCCAGGCTTCGGGCAAGAAGGCGGCCGAGAAGACCAAGGAAGAAGCCGCGCCCGCCAAGAAGGCCAAGACGAAGGCCAAGCCGAAGAAGCCCGTCCAGCCCTCGGGGCCCCGCCATCCGAAGCTCGGCTACAAGTGGACCTGCTTCGAGTGCGGAGCGAAGTTCTACGACCTCGGCAAGGAAGAGCCCATCTGTCCCAAGTGCGGGTCGGACCAGCGCGATCGGCCGCCGGAGGACCCCAAGCCGGTCTCCGAGGTTCCGAAGCCGAAGGTCGTCCGCCCGATGGCCCAGCTCCTCGACGACGAAGAGCCCGCGCCCTCGCCCGACGACGAGATCGTCGAGAAGAAGGCGCCTGGCGAGGAGATGTTCGACGACACCGAGGTCGACGACGGGGGCCTCGACATCGACATCGACGACGACCCGACCCCCGACGAAGGCGTGGATCCGCCGGAGATCGACGAGCTCTAGCTTCGTGCGCCATCGGGGCGCGCACGACGGCCGTTCAGATCGTCGTGAGCCGCTTCACGTGACGCATCAGGCCCTCGCCGAGATTCGCGCGCAGCTCGAGCTCCCGGTCGAGCTCGCCGAGCTCGTTCTGCTGCTCGGCGACACCGGCCGCGGCGCGGCGGATGGCGCGGCTCGTCTGCGCGGTCTGCGCGAACTGCGCGACGTTGCCGGAGACGGAACCTAGGTCGCCTCTCGGCCGGGTTCGTTGGCGCTTGGCCGCTTCGAACCGGGCCTCGGACCCCGTGAGCTCCGCTTCGAACGCGGCCCGCAGCGACTGGATGTCCTCGGTGGAGTAGCTCTCGTAGGGACGGTGTCCCTCGGACTGGCGCTCGATCTCGAGGTTCCGGTGGTAGTTCCAGCCGCCGGCGCCTGCGAGCAGGACGAGCAGGAAGACCAGCGAGCCACTGGCGCGCCCCGCCGTTCGGCGGGGATCGTGTCGGGAAGCGGGCATCTCGAACCTCCGAAGCGCGCCGCAGCGCGCGGACCTCTTTCGCTCATCGGCGACGGAGGAGGACGGCTCAACGGGCGCCCGAGGTTTTTCCCGATCCGGCGGCAGGCGGCGAGCAGCGAGCATGCAGCGTTCCGGCAGCCCGTCACCGCTCCCCTCCGATCCGCTCCGGGCTCGAGGCCCGTTCACGTCCGCTCGGTTCAGTAGAGGAGTCGGTAGGCCTGCAGGCTTCGCATGACGCGCTTCACGTAGCTGCGCGTCTGCGAGTACGGAATCGCCTCGACCCACTCGTCGTCCGGACGGCGGTCGCCCTCGACCCAGTCCGACACGACGTGCGGACCGGCGTTGTAGCTGGCGATGGAGGCCGAGAGCTGGGTCGGGAACTGTGCGGAGAGCTCGGCGAGATAGAACGAGCCGAGCTCGATGTTCGTTCGCGGATCGAAGAGGTCATCGGGGTCGAAGCCGGGGCGGCCGCTCCGGTCCGCCAGGCGCGCGCCGGTCTCGCGCATGATCTGAAGCAGCCCCCGGGCACCGACGGGCGATACGACCTTCGGTCGGTAGCCGCTCTCCTCGCGCATGATCGAGTAGACCAGCTCGGGATCGACGCTGCCTTCCCCGGCCGTCGCCTCGTCGACCAGCCCCTCGAAGGCCGACGGCCACGCGTACCACCACAGCTCCTCGAGCCCGGCGATCGGGCCGCGCGCGAGGTCGGCGCTGTACGCGTCGACGATCACCCGCTGGGCCCGATTGAAGTCGCCTGCGGAGGTCAGCAGACGCGCGAGCTCCACCCGGTCGTCGAGACCGCGCGCGCGGCGCGTGAGGGCGGCGGTCTCCTGGGCGCCCGCCTCCTCGAGGCCCGCCTTCATGAGAATGCGCACGCGTTCGAGCGCGCTTCCGGGGAGCGCCGAGCGGCCGACCGAGATGCTGTGTTCGGGTCGGGCCACACCTTCCCGCCCGGTCGCGAGACGCGCGCGCCAGCCGTAGTAGGCGAGCGGGAACTCCTCGGCGATCTCGTTCAGCAGCGCCTCGGCCTCCTGGCTCCGCCCGGCCTTCGCGAGGGCGCGCGCCTGCCAGTATCGCGGTCGCAGCCGATCGATCGGGTGCGAGGTCGTATCGGCCAGGGCTTCGAAGCGCCGCGCCGCCTCCGCGTGGCGACCGAACCGGTAGTCGCTCCAGCCGAGCCGCCAGAGTGCGGCCCCCTTGTTGCCGTTGCCCTTGGGATCCTTGGCGAGGATCTCGAAATGCGCCCGTGCCTCTGCGTCGCGGTCACGACCGTCGAGCAGCAGGGCGGCGAAATAGTGCGCGCGCATCTGGTTCGGGCCCGACTTCTTCGCGAGCTTCTCGAAGGCGGCGATCGACTCGGGGACCCGGTCCGCCCGCGCGAGGGATCGCGCCGTCCAGATCGGAGTGTCCCCGCTCTGGGGCAAGGCTTCGAAGGCCGCGAGCGCTTCGGGATAGCGGCGCATCCGGAAGAGCGAGTGGGCGCGCTGCTTGCGCGCCCACCGCGCCTCGGAGTCGGGGAGTCCCATCGCGAGGGCCCGGTCGTAGGCCTCGAGCGCCTCCTCGTTCATGCGCTTGCGGAAGAGCCGGTCCCCGCGTCGTCGCCAATCGCTCGCGCGACGCAGCCGCTCTCCGAGATGCGCTTCGATCACGTCGAGGCGGTGGCTCGCCTGCCTGGCCTCCTCCGTCGACGGGTGGGCGTACCAGAGCAGGCGCCAGGTGACGCCCGCCCCGCGGTCCTCGCCGGATCGCTCCTCGCTGCGGGCGACCTTGCGGAGCAGCGCGGCCCGCTGGGTGTCTTCGTCCGTCGCCGACAACGCGGCCGCCCACGCCTCGCGCGCCCCCGCCTCGTCGCGGGCTCGGACGAGCGACTCACCGACCAGCTCGTGAAGGGGCGCGCGCAGGGGCGATTCACTGAAGTTCGAGAGGGTCTTCGTGGCGATCTCCCGCGCTTCGGTGGGACGTCCCCGCTCGAGCTGGAGGCGTGCCCGGAGCAGCCCCGCGTGGTCCCCCACGATCGGGTGTCGATCGCCGATCTGGGCATAGAGCCAATCCGCGTGGGCGTAGTCCTCGGCCTCGATGGCCTCGGCGGCGGCCCGGAAGAGCGCCGCAGGATCGTCGAGCATCGCCTGGCTGCGGGCACGGAGGACCGCGTCCGCGGGCGGTGTCGGGAGGCCCTGGCGCAGATCCTCCGCCGTGTCCAGGGAATTGGACTGCGTGGGAACGGGCGCTGCGGTGGACTCGACCGGCGGCGCCGGCGCGACCTCTCCCGACTCGAGGGGCGGTTGGACCTCGGCCTCGACGCGCGCGACCGACGCGCTGGCCGTCAGGCCGATCACCGCGACGGCGAGCACGAGGAAGACCCCACCGCCGCGCGGAAGGCCGGACTGCGACTGCCTCGACTCGTGCGTCCTCTCGACCATCCTCGCCGACTCCTCGTTCGTCACCGCGTCGGGACCTCCCAGTCTGGCCCGAGCAGCGATGCTGTCAATCGGACCGAATCCACACGCTCGTTCCTTCCGGAAACGGACATCCATCCTCGCGTACGGCGGCCCCCTGAATGAGTGCCCCGCATTGAGGTGAAGGGCACGCGAAGTTACCGTTGGCCCGCTTTGCTTCCCCACTCGTCCCATTCCGCGATGCGGAGGCCCCTCGTGGGGTTGGCAGGCCTCCTTGCCGGCCTTCTGCTGGCCTGCGCCCCCGATCCTCCGCCGCGGCCGGCCCCCACGACAACGCCGACGCCCGACCCTGCGGCCGCCCCGGCCGTGTCCGAGGCCGTCGCGCCGACCCCGCATGCGCGAGGCCTCTGGATCCTCGCCGAGGGCAGCGAGCGGGTCCTCGACGCCCCGCGAGCGCGCGTCGGCCCCCTGCTCGACCGCGCCGCGCGCCTCGGGGCCACCGACCTCTACGTCCAGGTCTATCGCGGCGGCCGCGCCTTCTACGCCGCCGGGCCGGGGATCGAGCGGAGTCCGGCGGTCGAGACGCTGGCTTCCGAGGGCGTGGACGGGCTCCGCCTGCTGCTCGAGGCGGCCCGTGCTCGTGGGTTCCGGGTCCACGCCTGGGTCAACGTGCTCTCGCTCTCGACGCGGCGGGACGCGGCGCTGATCGCGCAGCTCGGCCGGGAGGCCGTCCTCGTCGACCGCCAGGGGCGCTCGGTGCTCGACTATCCGGACTACGACGTGCCGGCGCCGGATCGGCGCTACTACCGGATGGGCACGCGCGGGATCTATCTCGATCCGGCGGTGCCCGCCGTGCGCGACCGACTCGTCTCGACCTTCGTCGACCTGCTGCGGCGCTACCCCGAGCTCGACGGCCTGCACCTCGACTACATCCGGCACCCCGGTGTCCTCCCCTTCGCTCCGGGATCGCGCTTCGGCGTCGGCCTCGAGTTCGGCTACGGCGCCATCGCCCGCGAACGCTACCGGGCCGACACCGGCCGCCCCGATCCGATCGACGGCGCCGAGCCCGGCGTGGTTCGCAGCGCCAACGTCTGGGATGCCTGGCGCCGGGATCAGGTCACGCAGCTGGTCGAGGGCATCGCCGCGAACGCACGGGCGACGCGACCGGGCCTCGAGATCTCGGCCGCCGTCATCGCCTACGACGACCGGGCGTATCTCTCTCTGGCCCAGGACTGGCGCGGCTGGCTCCGCTCTGGCGCCCTCGATCGTGCCATTCCGATGGCGTACACGCTGGACGACGCGCTGCTGCTCAATCAGCTGGAGAGCTTCGCCGGCTGGCCCTACGCGGATCGCGTCTGGCCGGGACTCGGCGTCTGGCTCTTCGATGACGAGCCCGCGCGGGCGGTCGGCCAGCTCGACGCGCTGCGCGGGCTCGGCTTCGGCGGCGAGGTGCTCTTCTCCGACGATGCGATCGCCGGGAGTCCGGCGTTGCTCGAGGCCCTGGCGGCGACGGCGCCGCGCGCACGGACGGAGGAAGGCCCGTGACCGCCCAGGCCTCGGAAGACCCGCTCGCGATCCTCGACGACTACGACTTCGTGCTGCCCGAGGCGGCGATCGCGCAGACCGCCCTCGTGGAACGCGACGCCGCGCGGCTCCTGCTCCTCGACCGCGAGACCGGGGCCCGGGTGGCCCGCGACCGCGACGTGCGGGTGCGGGATCTCGTCGATTGGCTGCGTCCGGGGGATCTATTGGTCGTGAACGCGACGCGGGTCCTCTCGGCGCGGCTGGTGGGGCGCAAGGCGAGTGGTGGGGCCGCCGAAGCGCTGCTGCTCGGGGCCGACCCCGACCGACCCGGCGCCCACCGGGCGCTCGTGAAGTGCACGGGCCGCGTTCGCGAGGGGCTCGAGCTCGTGCTCGGCCGCGGCGAAGGGCTCCGGGCCAGGGTCGAAGCCCTTCACGGCCGCGGGGAGGTGTCCCTCCGTTTCGATCCCGACGTGGACCCGTACGCCGAAGGTCAGGCGCCGCTGCCCCCGTACATCCGCCGCGAAGGGGACGAGGACACCGACGCCGACCTCGCGCGCTACCAGACGGTCTACGCCCGGGAGCCGGGGGCGATCGCGGCCCCGACGGCGGGCCTCCACTTCACGCCCTCGCTCCTCGAACGTCTGGCGGCGCGCGGCGTCGAGCGCGCCGAGGTCGTCCTCCACGTGGGCGCCGGCACCTTTCGACCGCTCGACGGTGAGGCGATGACGAGCGGCCGGCTCCACGAAGAGGTCTTCGTCCTGCCGCAGGAGACCGTGGACGCGATCGAGGCGACCCGAGCCCGGGGCGGCCGGGTGGTGGCCGTCGGCACGACGACGGTCCGCGTCCTCGAGAGCCGAGTCGACGAAGACGGGCGGCTCGAGGCCGGGCGCGGCACGACGGAGCTCTTCATACGCCCGGGCGGCGCGCCCTTTCGCGCCGTCGACGCCCTGATGACCAACTTCCACCTTCCCCGCTCGTCCCTCCTGCTGCTGGTGGCGGCGTTCGTGGGGCGCGAGCCGATGCTCGAAGCCTACCGCGAGGCGATCGCCGAAGGCTTCCGCTTCTACTCTTACGGAGATGCCATGTTGATCGCGTCGGGCCTCGCCGAAGCGGAATCGGAGGGCGCATGAGCGCGATCACCCGAGCCGAAGGCTTCGGCCTCGAGGTCGAGGACCGGGAAGGCGCAGCGAGGCGCGCGCGGCTCACCACGCCCCACGGTGTGATCGAGACGCCGACCTTCATGCCGGTCGCGACCTACGGCGCGGTTCGCGGCGTGAGCTTCCAGGAGCTCGCCGAGGCGGGCGCGCAGATCCTGCTGTCGAACACCTACCATCTGCACGAGCGCCCCGGCGAAGAAACGGTCGAGGCCCTCGGCGGTCTCCATGGGTTCACGGGCTGGGAAGGACCCTGGCTGACGGACAGCGGGGGCTTCCAGGTCACGAGCCTGTCCGACCGCGCCCGGACCGACGAGACCGGCGTCACGTTCACCTCCCCGCTCGACGGGCGACGGCGACAGCTGACGCCGGAGAACACGATCGCGATCCAGGAAGCCCTCGGGTCCGACATCGCGATGGTCCTCGACGAGTGTCTGCCGATCGACCACGACGAGGCCGGTCGGACCGCCACGCGCGAGATGCAGCGCGCCATGGAGCGGACCCTGCGCTGGGCCGAGCGCGCCCAGGCCGCGCGGCGGCGGCCCGAGCAGGCCGTCTTCGCGATCGTCCAGGGCGGCGCATCGGAGAAGCTGCGACGGGCGAGCGCGGAGTCGACTGCGCAGATCGAGTTCGACGGCTACGCCCACGGCGGTCTCGGTCTGGGCGAGAGCCGGGAGGAGCGCCGCGCCGCCGTCGCCACGGCGAACGGCGCCCTGCCCGAGGACCGACCACGATACCTGATGGGCCTCGGGCGCCCGATCGACCTGCTCGACGGCGTGGCCGCCGGCGTCGATCTCTTCGACTGCGTCGTGCCGACGCGGAACGGCCGACACGGTCTCGTCTTCACGTCCGAGGGGACCGTCAGCCTGCGCAACGCCGGACACACCCGGGACCAGGATCCCATCGACCCGAGCTGCGCCTGCCCGGCCTGCCGGAGCCACAGCCGGGGCTACCTCCGGCACCTCGTGAAGACCGGAGAGTCGCTCGGACGGCGGCTCTCCGCGCTGCACAACCTCACCTACTACCTCTCGCTCCTCACCCAGGCGCGCGAGGCGATCGGGGAGGGCCGCTTCGGGGCGCTCCACGCCGAGGTCGAGGCCGTCGCCGACGTGCGTCTCTAAGCCGTCTTCCCGCCGTCGCCGGGCCGGCCACCGCCCTGCTCAAGCGCTGCGCACGATTCGCCGATGCCGGACCTGATGGTGCATCGGAAAAATCCGCACAGTGTTTCCGGAATCCGCGAATGGGCGGCGAGGCTGACCACGATCGAAGGCCGCCCGGGCGCGGTCGCCGTGGCGTTCGGTGCGCTCTCGCTCGGCCTCTGCGCGAGCGCTGGCGAACCGAGTGGCCAGCGCGCGCCCAACGCCTGCGCCGGGCGGAGACCCTGCTCGACCGGGCCACCGCCCTGCCCCCGCTCGTCGAAGACCGTCTCTCACGCGTAACCGGCTCCGCGGATCGCCAGGAAGAGGCGATCGAAGAGACGGCCTCGCTGGTCGCGAACATGCGGCAGTCGATGCGGGAGGTCGCCGACCAGGTCGACCACCTCCGCCAGGCGTCGGATCAGTCCGCGAGCTCGATCCATCAGCTCGGGCACTCGATCGACGAGGTCGCCGACAACACGGCCTCGCTCCACGAGCGGGTCGACGCCTCGACGAGCTCGGTCCACGAGATGAGCGCCTCCATCCGCCAGGTCGCCACGAGTGCCGAGCAGGTCCAGGAGATGGCCGAGACGACGGCGGCCGCGGTCACCCAGATGGACCGCTCGATCCAGGAAGTCTCGAACCACGCGATCGAGGCGGCGACGCTGACCGATCGTGCCCGCGAGGGTGCGACCGACGGACATCGCGCGGTCCGATCGACGATCGACGACATCGAGCGGATCTCGACCCTCACCACGGACGCGATGGACCGACTCGACGGGCTCGTGAGCCGACTCGCCCAGATCGGCAGCATCCTGGGGGCGATCGACGAGATCAACGACGAGACCAACCTCCTCTCCCTGAACGCGGCCATCATCGCCGCGCAGGCCGGAGAGCAGGGCAAGGCCTTCCTCGTGGTGGCGAACCACGTGAAGACCCTCGCGCGACGGACCGCGTCGTCGACGCAGGACATCGAGCGCCTGATCGGGGACATCCACGAGGAGTCGAGTCGGGCCGTGGACGCCATGCGCGCCGGGATCGACGCCGTGCGGACCGGTGTGGAGCGCTCCCAGGGCGCAGGCGCGGCCCTCGAGGCGATTCAGGAAGCGTGCAGCGATGCGAGCGAACGGGTCGGCGAGATCGCCCGCTCGACGGCGGAGCAGTCCCGCAACTCGAAGGGCGTCGCCGAGTCGACCCAGCGCACCTCCTCTCAGATCCAGCAGATCTCCCAGGCGATCGAGGAGCAGCGGCGCGCGAGCGAGTCGATGCTCGAGAACTCCGAGAGCGCCCTCGCCAGCTGTCTCTCCGTCCGTCGGGCGACCGATGAGCAGCGGCAGACCAGTCGCCACATCACCGCGGCCATCAGCGGGATCAGCGAGATGATCCGCGAGATCGGCGGCCAGACGCGAAGCCACGCCGAAGCGAGCGAAGCCACCAGCGAAGCGGTGATCCGCCTGCTCGAGAACGCGCAGGAGGCCGCCTCCCACGCGACTCCGCTCCGGGAGCTCTTCGACGAGCTCGTGCCTTCGGGCGCGTCCGAGCGCTCCGGCGGAGCCGCGAAGGCGAGCGTACGAGAAACGACGCCGCCTTCCGCCTAACGAACCGCGGGTTCGAGCGCGACCGCGAAGCCGGCCCGCTCGGGCATTGTGCGGCCGAGCGCGGCCGGAACGACCTCGAGCCGCTCCGCCTGCTGGGACCACAGTCGAGCGGCCAGCCGTTCGCGCAACGGAGCGAAGCAGAGCGCCTCCCCGGCGGCGACGGCGATCGTGCCGAGGACGATGCGGCGGGGCTCGAGCAGCATCACGATCGCGGCGATGCCCTGAGCGAGGTCGTCGAGCCAGCGGCCGAATACCTCGTTGGCCCAGGGATCGCCGGCCCTTGCGGCCTCGACCACGTGCTCGGGCAGGAGCGCCGCCGGGTCGCCGCCTGCCCGCGCCACCGCGTCGGAGTCCGTCGGCGCGATTCCGCGCAGATGGTCCCGCCAGGCGTTGCCGCCGGTGTAGGCCTCGAGGCAGCCGCGCAGCCCGCAGGCGCAGACGCGGCCGTCGGGGACGATGGGCATGTGCCCGGGCTCGCCCGCGGCGCCGAAGGCCCCGTGCACCAGGCGTCCTCCGCTGATCACGCCGCCGCCCACGCCCGTCGACATCGTGAGGTAGACCAGGTCGTCGACCCCCTGCCCGGCGCCGAAGCGGGCCTCCGCGAGCGCCGCCGCGTTCGCGTCGTTCTCGATCCGGGTCGAGGCGCCGAGGGCCTCGCCGAGATGCGCGCCGACGGGCACGTCGCGCCATCCGGGCAGGTTGGGGGGATTGATCAGCACTCCCGCCGTCGGGTCGACGGGGCCCGGGACGGAGACCCCGATGCGCTGGAGAGCGCCGTCGTCGACGCCCGCCTCCGCAAGGAGGCTCCTCGCCTCCCCTACGAGCGCGTCGAGATCCGCCCGCCAATCCCCGGAGAGGGGCATGGGGCGCCGTATGGAGGCCAGCGTGCGCCCCTCGTCGTCGCCCACCGCGAGGACGACCTTGGTCCCGCCGATGTCGATGCCGAGCAGCAGAACGCCGTCCTCCCCGGGCGCGATGCCCTCCGGGGGGACCGTATCACAATCCCGCTGAAGAACCGGTCCGGTCCCGCCGATGAGATTGGCATTCACGACCGGGCACCTGCAGCGGCTGCTGCGTGTTCCCGGTCACAGGACTCGGAGAACCCCATGACGTCGTCCGTCGCCTTCCGCCTTCCGGCTCGTGCCCTCGCCCTGATCGGGCTGATCGCCCTCGTCCTCGCGAGCACCGGCTGTGCCTTCGGCGAGTTTCGTCCGACCGATCCCTTCGATCGTCAGCTGAGTCTCGATCAGGCGCAGCACCGCTACACGGTCCTCGTCCGCTTCTCCGACTTCAACCGGGCCCGCGACTTCGTCGCCGAAGACCATCGCGAGGAATTCGCCCAGCGCATGAAGGCCCTCGATGACGCGCGCTTCACCGACTACGAGTCGGAGAGCGTCGAGCTCGACGACGAGAAGGAGAAGGCGACCGTCCGCGTGACCTACACGATCTACACGCCGGCGCTGCCCTACGAGGTCGAGGTCGCGGAGATCCAGGAATGGACCCGCGACGGGATCGGCAACAACTGGCGCGTCGTCTCGACCTTCGAAGGTCTACAGCAGATCGTCGCGAACTGAACGCCCCTCCGCCCCCCGCCGCGTGACCCTCATGTCGAACACCTCGCGTATCCTGCTCGTCGACGACGTCCCCATGTTCCGGGAGCTCGGCCAGATCTTCCTGTCCCGCAGCGGACCGGTCGACCTCGCCGACTCCGGCGCGTCCGCCTTCCAGAGTGCGGACGAACGTCCGCCCGCGGTCGTCATCGCCGACATGCATCTGCCGGACATCGACGGCGCGGAGCTCTGTCGTCGATTCAAGACCCATCCGAACTGGGGCAACCCGCGCGTCGTCCTGCTCGCGCGCCCGCTCGCGCCCGAGGACCACGCCGAAGCCGTGCGGGCCGGCGCCGACGACGTCCTCTTCAAGCCGCTCGAGCGCGACAGCCTGATCAGCGCGGTCCGCCGACTCGTGGACTTCGACACGCCGCGTGGCCTCCCCCGCGCCCGGATCACCGAGCGGGTCGAGATCACGACCCGGGGAAGGCAGGTCGAAGGCAGGCTGCGCAACGTCAGTCGCGGCGGCGTCTTCGTCGATGCCGCTCTGCAGATGAACCTCGCCGAAGAGGTCGCCCTCTCCTTCCGGCTGGAAGGGCACGACGCGATCGTCGCCCCTACGGCGCGCGTCGTCTGGGCGGAACACGGCGAAGACGGCGTGGATCACGTCGGGCTTCGCTTCCTCGAGATCGATGCACAGACGGTCGAACGCATCGACCACTACGTGAGCGACCACTTCCCCCGCACGACCAGCCTGCCCGCGTAGGCTCGGATCGCGCGCTCCCCAGGAGGTCCCATGACCCTTCGCCATTCCTTCGGCCGCCGTGCGGTCAGTCTCGTGATCGCGCTCGCGGTCTCGCTCACGGCCGGCTTCGCAGCCGCGGAGACCGAGGAGGAGATCCTCGCGAAGCGTACCCAGTGGCAGGAGCGCTACCGGGTCGCCCTCACCAACCGCGAGATCCTGAAGGCCAACATCGCGGAGCTGCGCCACAACTACGCGCAGGCCCAGCGCCGGAACTATCCGCGCGGCGGGGCGCGGCAGGCCTTCCTGACCCAGGCCGACGAGCAGGAGGCACTACTCGCGGATACCGAGCAGGAGATCGTCTCGATCCGCGAGGAAGCGCGCGCTGCCGGCATTCCGCCGGGTTGGCTCGCCGAGGTCGAGGACGAGCCGATCGCCGTCTCGTCACAGCCTGCCTCGCCGGCCGACGGCGAAGACGTCGATCGCGACGGGCGGAACCCGCTCTACATCGACGACGACGCGTAGCACGACGCGTCCTGCGTCCTTGCCGATGCGCGTGCGAAGGCCGGGGCCGCGCGAAGCGGCTCGAGGCAGGCGACGTCCCGTAGAGGCGAGCCTCCACGGGACGTGCCCATCCGACTAGTAGTCGAAATCACTCTCGGACATGGCCTTCAGCGGTCGCTGTCGGCGTTCGCCCTTGATCACGGACACGACACGGTCGCCCTTCTTGACGATCGTAAAGTGTCGGGTGGCCAGGCTGTCGGACGGCTTCATGCGTCGACTCTCGATGACGGTCGGCTCGTCGGAGCCGTCGTCCATCCCGGTCGGGATGCGGAGAGAGACACCATTACGTCCGGACCGCGTGGTCCCGCCGGTGACGGCGACGGTGTAATCCATCGACGTCCCCTGAGCGACCACGGCCCCCGCCACGGCCCCTTCCGGAGCCGTCCGAAGCGCGTCCCGCCGTGCGAGGATACGATCCTCGTACGACTCCTTGGACTTCGGCGAGTCGACCTCGGTGAAGCGCTCGTATCGCGAGAGCTTCCCCATGGATCGCCGCTTGGCTTCGTTGCGGTGCTTCGCCGGGATTCGCTTGGAATCATCGGTGAACGCGTAGGTTCCGTCTTCCGTTACCCACGAGTACACGTTGCCGGCAAAGGCGGGCCCGGCCAGACCGACGATCAGAACGGCTCCGAGGAGGAGACGTCCGTATCGCATCCCAGTCTTGACCTTCAGCATGAGCAATGCCTCCATGTTCAATCGTGGAAGCGGGCACGCGATTGTGGCCGGTTTTCGGAACGCCTGCGCAGGAGTTGCCTGCGCCCTGCCGGTCCCGGGGGAGCGCTGCACCCCTCGAGCGCCTCGACGGCGCACGAGGTCTTCGCTTAGATCCGTCGGATGGTTCCCGAAGCGCGTTCCCAGGGGTCTCCCGACCCGGCTTTCGAGGGCGTCCTCGCGGGCGCTCGAGCCATGGCCTCCACGATCGAGGCGGAGGCGCAAGGCTCGGAGGCCGCGCGCACCCTCACCGCGAAGGTCACGGACGCCTTCCGCGATTCGGGCGCCCTCCGCGCCTTTCTCCCGCGCGAGCTCGGAGGAGACGAGCTCGAGCCCGCCGCCCTCGTCGAGCTGGTCGAGGAAGTCGCCCGTCAGGACGGCTCCGCCGGGTGGTGCTTCGGCATGAACGGCATCATCACCGGGATCTGCGCTTCCCGTCTCAGCGACGCGGGGCTCGAGCGGGTCTACGGGACCGGTGACCCGGAGCGGATCCTGATGGCGGGCGGGTTCCCTCCCCAGGGACGCGCGGTTCGGGAAGGCGATCGGTGGCGCGTGTCCGCCGACATGCGCTTCGGCTCGGGCATCCTGCACGCGGACTTCGTCGCCTGCACGACCCTCGAGATCGTCGACGACCGGCCCGTCATGGACGGCACGATCCCGCGCATGCGGACCTTCGTCGTCCCCCGCGAAGACGTCCGGATCACGGAGAACTGGGAGGTCGCGGGGCTGGAAGCCACGGGGAGCTGCGACTACCACCTCGACGATCAGCTGCTTCCCGACGAGACGAGCTTCGTCTCCAGCGCGGCCTCCGCGAGGCGCGGCCCTTCGCTGTACGGACTTCCGATCCAATCCGTGGCGAGCGCGCCTCACGCCGGCTTTGCCCTCGGGGTGGGTCGCCGGGCGCTGGAAGAGATCGCAGAGCACGCAGGCTGGCGACAGCGGCTCGCGAGTCGGTCCAGGCTGGCCGAACGTGGGGCCTTCCAGCAGGCGTATGCTCGCGCGCGAACCCGGCTGGATGCGGCGCGGTCACTCGCCCTCTCGCGATTCGCCGCGCTTCGCGCCGCAGGAGCGACCGCCGAGGGGGTGACGGCCCGGGAGCGCGCCGACCTGACCGCGGCGACGACGTTCGCGTACGAGAGCGCGATGGAGGCGGCGCGAACCGCGTTCCGTGCGGCCGGGGCCGCCGCGCTCTATCGCAACAACCGCCTCCAGCGCTGTCTGCGGGATATCGAGGCGGGGGCCCAGCACCTCGTTCCGTCCGACGAGAGCTGGGAGCGCGCGGGGCAGTACTGGTTGGGGCTGGGTGAGTCGCCGATGCTCTGAGGTGGCCGAAATCCGCTGGCAGCGCCCGCAGTTACGCAGCGATTGACAAAACGGTGACGCCCCATACAATCCCGCTCCCCTCTCGTAGGGCCTGGATTTGTTGCGGGGTAGAGCAGCCAGGTAGCTCGTCGGGCTCATAACCCGGAGGTCGGGGGTTCGAATCCCTCCCCCGCTACCAAAGAGAACGCCCGGAAGCCGATTCGGCTCCCGGGCGTTTTCCTTGTTCGGCTTCGGCGCTGCAGTCGCGCCCATCGGCCGGTTCGGAGGCCCTGGAGCAAGCCATGTCCGATCGCCCGGCCTGCCCCGTCTGCTCGATGGCGGACCTCCTCGAAGGCGACGACGCCTGGGAGTGCGCGACCTGCGGCCACGAATGGGCGCGCGAACGCGTCGTCCTCGACGCCAACGGGCATCCGCTCGCCGACGGAGACGCCGTGACCCTCGTCAAGGACCTGAAGGTCAAGGGCAGCTCGAGCACGCTCAAGGCCGGCACGAAGATCAAGCGGATCCGACTCGTCGATCCGGCGCAGAACGCCGATCACGACATCGACGCGAAGACGCCGGAGGGAATGGGCGTCCTCATCCGCTCGAAGTGGGTCCGGAAGGCCTAGGCCCGATGCCTCGTCGCCTGGCGGGTCAGGAAGGATCTGCCGTCGAAGCGAGGCGACGCAGTCCGACTCCCGCGAGCAGCGCGGTCAGGCAGAGGCCCGCCACGGGGCCGAGGGCCGGCACGACGGCCGGTGCGTCCTCGAGCTGGAGCTGGATGTTGCCGATGGCGCTCGCCGTCTGCGCACCGCAGCACGGATCACCGTTCGCCGTCGCAGAAGCGACCGCGGACCAGACGTAGGTTCCGGGCGCGATCACGCCCGAAACGTAGGTGCCAGCCGCGCCCGAGGTCGGCGCGTTCCAGACGAAGACCGGCGCCGCCCCGCCCTCTCGTCGAAGCTCGTATACGAGTGAGGCCGCCCCGCCCTCGGGCGTCGCCGAGGCGGCGGGAAAGCTTCCCGTCGAGTTTCCGTTCTGGAGCTCGTAGGCGGCGCGAGCGTCGATCGAGAAGCGGATCGTGAAGTCATGGGAAGCGGAGGCGCTCACCGCTGCGCCACCTGCGCCCGCCGTCGAGCGCGTCGACATGCGCAGTCGTCCCGCGGAGACGGCATGTGCGGAGAAGGAGAAGCTGTTCGAGCTGGTGTTGGTCGCGAAGCTCTGGGAGACCGAGATCGACGGCGCGAGATCGAGTGACTGATCGGAGTCGGACCAGCTCTGCTCGTCGTCCGCGAGCGTGCCGGCGACGTTCGTCTCGCTCGAGAGCAGCGTCGTGACCACCGCTTGGGCCGGCGACGCGAGGAGCGACAGCGTCGCGAGCGAAGCGAGCAGGACCGCCGCTCGCGGGCGGGCGGAGCCGGATCGGACGTGCGTGAGGGAGACGGCGCAGGGGACGTGCATGGGGAGCTCTCCTGGCAGAATACCCGAGAATAGCAGCGTCCGAGCCCGTTTCGTCAGCCCTCCAGCAAGCGCCCGGCATCGTCGTAATCCACGAGTCCCAGCCGCGCGCCGAAGGCCGGGTCGTAGGAGCGGAAGCCCAGCAGGTACTGCACGTCCCGCGGCAGCGTCTTCGCCACGTCGAGCGGGACGGTCAGCTGGTAGTTCTCTTCCGCGCGAAGCCAGCCGCAGCAGAAGCCCGCGTGCAGCCCGACGCGCCACTCGTCACTCGTCGTTCGTCGTGTTCGCGCCGCCGCCGTGGACCACCTTCCCCGAGTAGAGGAGCGCCGACCCGGCCGGCATCGTCGCCTGGCAGGTCGACCCGGGCGGGACCTCGGGGAGCGCGCCTTCCCAGTGGTTCGAGCCGGGGGCGATGACCGTGGCGCCGTTCTCTTCCGTGAAGTCGGTGAGCGCGAAGATCGCGGTCACGGTGATCTCGTCTTCGCGCATGGCGCGGGGCCAGTTCAGCTCGTCGCGGTGGAGCATCTGCGGCGTCTCGCCGGGGCCGATGCAGATCAGCTGGCCGGTGTTCAGCCAGTACTCGTTCTCGCCCAGGTAGCGGTCGCCCATGCCGCGGTAGGCCTCGTCCTGGAGGAGCTCGACCCAGGCGGGCGAGACGGTCGGGAGGCCGGTGATCCGCTTGGTCTGCTCGCCGTGGAATTCCGTCCAGAGGCCTTCGGTCGTGCTGCCCGGGGTCTTCTTCGAGACGAGCGGCGCGACCTCCTGCTGGAGTCGGGCGAGCAGGTCGTCGGCGATGAAGTGCTCGACGATCAGTCCGCCATCGCGGTCGAAGGCGCTCCAGACCTTCTCCCAGTCGAGCGACGCGCGGCGATCGAAACGTTCCAGCTCGGGCATCGGGGCGTCCTTTCGTTCGGGAAGAGCCCTCCCGAGGTGTATCAGCCGACCGGACACGCGGCCAATCCCGGCACGTGCGCCGCAGGCGGGACTCCCGGTAGGATGGGGGGCATGCCGACGATCGAGGAGACCATCCCCGACCATCTCGTGGACGCCGCGGAAGCGGCGCGCGCCTGGTTCTCGACGGACCAGGGCAGCGAGTTCAAGCTCACCGGGATCGTGGACCCCACCGAATCCGGGGACGGCCCCCTCCAGCTGATCCTCTGCGGGACCCAGGCCGGTCAGGAGGTCTGCCTGCGAGAGCGCTTCGACGTGCGCTCCGGTGCCGGCGGCTTCGAGGTCGCGCACGTCGCAGACCCGCCGCCCGTCTTCGGCTCCGTGGCCCCCCTGCTCGACCCGCCGGAAGGCGAGCGCGCCGGCTGGCTCGACGAGACGATCGCGAGGCATGCCTTCACGGTGATCCTCTTCTATCGCGGATTCTGGTGACCGCCCTGTCGCCGCGAGTTGCGCGGCTACACGAAGGAAGGCGTCACCGAAGCGATCCGCGCCGCTGGCGGGGAGATCTACGCGGTCACGAGTGAGCCCCACTCGTTGGCCCGCGACGCCGAGACCGACTGGGAGACGGGGCTCACCCACGTCGGCGATCCGCACCAGGAGATCGAGGCGACGTGTCGCGAACGCGGGTGGCTCTCGCTCTTCACCCACCAGTGGGACGGGGACCGGCTCGGTGAGCACGCGGACTGGCTCTCCCATCCGAAGGGCTACTACCAGCCCGGCGTGCTCGTACTGAGCCGCGAGGGACGCGTGCTGTACCGCTGGCGCTCGCGCCCGAGTCGTTCGAACACCGGCGGCGCGACCGGACGCCCGACGGCGGAGCACGTCTGGCAAGCCGTTCAGTCGGCGCTCGACGCGCCCGCGGACGCCCCGGACGTCGCCCACGACGACGATCCGACTCTCGACTCGCCGCCGACGCCCTGGCCCCTCTTCGTCCTGCTGCTCCTCGCCAACGGCTGGTTCCTCCGACCGCAGACCTTCGATCACTTCGGCGGCGAGTTCACGTCCTTCGAACGCATCGCGCGTGCGCAGCGGCGCCTCGCGGTCTTCGTCGTCGCCTGGCTCGTCGCCCTCTGGCTCCTGCCGGGGTGGATCGTCGCCCTCGCCTTCGCCGCCTGGGTGGTCAAGGTGGCGCCCGGCGTGCGGGACATCCACAGGGGGTTCCAGAACGTGCGTCCGGACGAGGAGCCGGGCTGATCCCCACGCGAACGGGCGAGTGCCCGCCGGTCCGCGCGACGGACTCGCGGTCGCGCTCGGTCTGTGGCCGAGGGAGCGCCCCTGCCCGAGTCTCTCTCCGGCGAAACCGAATGAGGAAACGACGACATGGGCCTCTCCTTCGAGCCGACCGGAAGCGCGTGCGGCGCTCGCGTGACGGGCGTCGACCTGACCTCGCCGCTCGAGGAAGCCGCCGTGGCCGAGCTGCGGGCGGGCTGGCTCGAGCATCACGTCCTCGTCTTTCCGGATCAGTCGATCGACGACGACGATCTCGAACGCTTCGCTCTCTACTTCGGCCCCTTCGGGCACGACCCCTTCTTCGGACCGATCCCGGGCCGGGAGCACATCGCAGCCATCCGCCGTGATGCGGACGAGACGTCACCGCTCTTCGCCGAGAACTTCCACTCGGACTGGAGCTTCCAGGAGAAGCCGCCCCAGGGCACGGTGCTCCGAAGCGTCGTCACGCCCCCGAGCGGCGGCGACACGCTCTTCGCGAACCAGCACGCCGCCTACGAAGCGATGCCGGCGGAGCTCCGCGAGCGGATCTCCGGGCTCCGCGCGATCCACTCGGCCAGGCTCCCCTATTCGAAGGAAGGAACCTACGGCGAGGGCGATCAGGCGGCGCGGAGCATGGACATCCGCCCCTCGGACGAGGCCCTCGCCGAGTTCGTCCATCCGCTCGTGCTCGAGCATCCCGAGACCGGTCGCCCCGCCGTCTTCAGCACCCTCGGCTACATCGTCGGTCTCGAGGGCATGGCCCAGGAAGAAGCGATCCCGCTCCTCAAGGAGGTCTACGACTGGCAGACCCGAGAAGAGGTGATCTACCGCCACGCGTGGGAGCCGGACATGCTCGTCCTGTGGGACAACCGGAGCGTCCTGCACGCGGCGACCGGCGGCTACGAGGGCCACGACCGCCTTCTCCACCGCACGACGATCGGTGCGGCCTAGCCTTCCGACCGGCTTCCGCCCGTCCGTTAGCGCCGCTCCCGCCGTCGCTCAGGCGAAGAACGCCTCGATCGTCTCGCCCATGTAGGCGATGCCTTCGTCGTCGATGCCGTGATTCGAGGGCAGGATCAGTCCCTGCTCCATCACGCGATCGCAGTTGCCGAGGCCCGCGGGCGCGATCCGGTGAGGCTTGTCCCGGAACGCCGGCTGACGCGCGACGTTCCCGCTCCAGACCATCCGCGTGTCGATCCCGTTCGACTCCATGTGCTTCTGGAACTCGCCGCGACGGACGCCCGAATCCGATCGGATCAGGAACGGGTACATGTGCCAGGCGGTCTCGATGCCCGGCGTGATCCGCGGGAGCACGAAGACGTCGGGTCGCTTCGCGAGGATCTCCGTCAGGAGCGCGAAGTTGCGCTGGCGCCGCGCGAGGTTCTCCGGGAGCTTCCGCATCTGGACGCAGCCGAAGGCCGCCGATAGCTCGCTCGGCTCGAAGTTCCAGCCGACCTCGTCGAAGATGAAGAGGTCGTCGTACTCCATGCCGTCGAGATCGCTGAAGAAGGTCCGGGTGCCCTTCTGGGAGCCGAAGAACTTGGGCTCCGAGCGACGACCCCAGCGTCGCAGGGTGAGCGCGCGATCCACGAGCGCCTCGTCGTCGAGGCAGACCATCCCGCCGGTCCCCGCTGCCGTGATGATGTGGGAGAGCGCGAAGCTCGTGACCGTGATGTCCGAGCGGGTGCCCGTCGGCGTCCCGTCGAGGGTGGCGCCCAGGCAGTCGCAGCTGTCCTCGATCACCTGGAGCCCGTGCCGGTCGGCGATCGCGCGGACGTCGTCCCAGTTCGGGCAGTTGCCGATCAGGTTCGGCGCGAGGATCGCCTTCGTCCGCGGTCCGATCGCGCTCTCGATCTGGTCGACGTCGATCTGGTAGGTGTCCTCGGTCACGTCGACGAGGACCGGGACGAGGTTCGTGCGGAGGATCGACGCGATGTCCGTCGAGAAGGTGAGCGCCGAGGTGAGGACCTCGTCCCCGGGCTCGAGTCCGAGCAGCTCGACCGCCAGGTAGAGCGCACTCGAGCCGGAGTTCACCATCACGCCCCGGCGCTTGCCGAAGGCCTCGGCGACCAGGCGCTCCATCTCGCGCGTGTGCTTGCCGAGACGAAGGGCCGTCGCGCCCCCTCGCAGGACCGAGACGACTGCCTCGATCTCTTCCTCGTCGTGGACGCTGCCCGCGTAGTCGATCCGCTTCATCAGTTGCCCTTCTCGCGGTTGAGCTCGAGCGCGTCGAGCCCGGTCTCGGCGAGGTTCTCGTCGCTCACGGCTTCCGGATACGACGGTGTGATCGCGATCCGGCGGATCGTCTCTCGCGCCGCGAGGGCGTTCACGACCTGTTCCCCGATCGACGAGGGGTCCATCATCCGCCCGTAGAGATACTCGAGCGCCTGCCACCTCTGGACGATCGGGATCATCCGCTCCATGTCGCTTCCGTGGCCGAACTCCGACAGGGTGTCGCCGCAGGCGATCGACGTGAAGCCGACGGCGTGGTGCTCCCCCTGCCAGGCCTCGATCAGGCGCTCGAGGGCGATCTTGCTCACGACGTAGGTCGCCTGGAAGGGGCGCGGCGGCGAGTCGTCGATCGTGATCGACGAGATGACGACCGCGCGACCGCGTGCCGCGGTCAGCGGCTGGATGGCCGCGTTCAGCACCAGGGAGACACCGAAGAGGTTCGTCGCGAACACGTCGTGCCACTGCTGCGCGGAGATCTCCTCGATCGGGCCGAAGGTCGAGATGCCCGGGGCATAGACGACTGCATCGAGCCCCCCGAGCTCGCCGACCGCGGACTCGACGGCGGCCTTGCAGGAGGCCTCGTCCCGGACGTCGCAGGCGACGGCGAAGGCCCCCTCGCCCGCTTCCTCCACGGTCTCGGAGAGGCGGTCGACCCGCCTCGCCGCGACGCACACGCGCGCGCCCTCGCGGGCGACCTCGATCGCCGAGGCCTTCCCGAGCCCGGAGCTCGCCCCCAGCACGAGAACCCGTCGTCCTTCCAGTCGCATCGAGCCCCGGTCCTCCCTCGCCATTCCGTTCGGCGAGGCGAGACGATATCGGACTGGACCGGTCGGGCTAGACGCGCGCCTGGCTCGGCGCGTCGGTGCGTGCGCCGATCATCATCGCGACCTGGCCGTCCTGCACGATCTCGTCCCGCTGGTTCAGGACCTGGATCGCGAACTCGACGATGCCCATGCCGGGACGGCTCGCGGATCGCTTGAAGGTGATCGGACGATGACGCGTCCGAAGGGTGTCGCCGACGAAGACGGGCGCCACGAATCGCCAGCGGTCTCCGAGATGACCGGCGAAGCCCGTCGACGGCATCGAGACCGACAGGAGATCGCGAAGGTAGTCCCCGAACGCGCGACAGAACGTCCACATCGGCGGCGCGATCCGGGCACCGAAGCGCCCGGCGCGAGCGAAGGGCTCGTTCAGGGAGGCCGGGTTCAGGTCCCCGACGAAGTCCGTCCAGCCGACGAGATCCGCCTCCGTGACGGTCCGCCCGAGGCGCTCGCCGCGCGGTCCGTGCTCGATCATGTCGTCGGCGTAGAGAGGCTGCGGCACGGCCTCGCTCGCCCCCGCGCCGAGGTCGAGGAGCGTCGGAGCGACGGGCAGGTCCGCTCCGCCCCGCACGACGCTGACCGTCCCCGTCGTCGAGACCTCGCCCTTCTGGTTCACGACCTCGAAGTCGGTGTCCATTCGGTTGGGCGCGACGAGCCCCTCGGCGGCTGGACCGGCGCCCTCGCGCCAGCGCAGGGAGAAGAGATCGCCGATGTAGACCATGCGGGCGAAGCGAACGCTGAACCCCGCGACGTAGGCGTCGCCCTCCCCGAGCGCCAGGCGCTCCGGCGCGTGCTGGGCGAGGGCCCCGAGGCTCCAGGCGCCGGAGAGCAGCCCGTGGGCGATCGTCCCGCCCATCCCCGCTCCCGGACCGAAGTCGAGATCGAAGTGCATCCGGGCGTAGTCACCGGTCAGCGAACCGAATCGAAGGATCGACGCGTCGGTGACCGTCCTGTGTCCGAAGGCTTCGCTCATCGTCTCCCTCTGCGAGGCCGCCGCCCGCCTGCGGGCCGGTGCGACCCAGGGTGCCCGACGTCCCGCCCCGTCGCGAGCGGAGCCGCGGCGGGTGTGTCCGGAACGTACCGCCTCGGGCGGTTCGAATCGCGGGCTCGTCCGCGAAATGCCCGGCTCTCCCCGATGGCTTCGAGTAAGCTCCCTCTCCGCCCGTCCACCGAGGAGGAAGATCCGATGGCGAAGCACGATCCGCGACCGAAGTCTCCCGAAGTGCCGACGAACGAGGCCCCCGGTCTCTCGCGACGCGGATTCCTCGGGGCCACGGCCTCGGGGCTCGCGCTCGGTGCGAGCGCCCTCGCCTGCTCGACCGACGAGAGCGCCGCGGGCCCGGCCTGGGATCGCGAAGTCGACGTCGTCCTCGTCGGGACGGGGACGGGACTCGTCGGCGGCCTCGCGGCCGCCGCCGCAGGGGCCTCCGTCCTCGCCCTCGAGAAGCGACAAGTCGTCGGGGGCAGCACGGGCCATTCCGGCGGCGTGGCCTGGGTTCCGAACAACCACTGCATGGCCGCGGAAGGGATCGAGGACAGTCGCGAGAACGCGCTCCTCTATTGCACCCGGCTCGCGATGCAGCAGGCGGACGACGCGCTGCTCGAAGCCTTCGTGGACGGCGCGCCGGAGATGCTCCGCTTCGTGGAGGCCAACTCGCCGCTGACCTTCCGCGTCTCCACGATCATGGGCGACAACGCGGACTACCACCCCGAATGGCCCGGCGCGGTCCAGAGGGGGCGCAGCGTCGAACCCATCACCGAGCGCGAGGGCCTGCTCGGCCCGGAGCTGATCGAAGGACTCCGCCAGGGCTTCGAAGCGGCGGGCGGCGAGATCCTCACCGAGACGCCGGTGCGCCGTCTGGTCGTCGAGCCGACGGCGGACGGCCGGTCCCGCGTCGTCGGCGTCGAGGCCGAACGCGACGGCCAGCCCTTCCGCGTGCGAGCGCGCCGGGGCGTCCAGCTCGCCGCCGGCGGGTTCGAGTGGGACTTCGAGCTGAAGCGGCACTACCTGCGCGGCCCGACGCTCTACACCCTCGGCGCGTCCGGCAACGAGGGCGACGGGATCCGGATGGCCCAGGCGGTCGGCGCCGATCTCCGCAACATGAACGAGGTCTGGGGAATCACCGTGTACGCGGCGGAGGCCGAGCCGCTGGTCGAGCACCGCATGGGGGCGACCCTGAACGCCGAGATCGAGAAGCGGGCCGCCGGCTCGATCGTCGTGAACGCCCGCGGCGAGCGCTTCCACAACGAGGCTGCGGACTACGATACGACCTGGCGCAGCTACCACACCTGGGAGAACTGGGGCGAGCTCGGCTACCGCAACCTGCCCGCCTTCCTGCTCTTCGACGGCGCCGCGCGCGAGCGCGGAACGATCGCCGGGGTGCCCGCGGGCCAGCCGCTGCCGGACTGGGTCGCGACTGCGCCCTCCCTCCCGGAGCTCGCAGAGAAGCTCGGTATCGATCCCGCCGGACTCTCGCGAACGGTCGCCCGCTTCAACGCGTTCGCCCGTGATCTCCGTGACCCCGACTTCCACCGCGGCGAGAGCTCTTACGATCGCTACGGACAGCCCGACAAAGCCATCACGCTCGCGCCCCTCGAGCAGGCCCCCTTCTACGGAGCCCAGGTCGCCGCCGCGGACCTCGGGACCTGCGGCGGGGCGCGCGTGAACGCCGACGCGCAGGTCCTCGATCCGTTCGGCGAAGGGATCCCGGGCCTCTACGCCTCGGGCAACAACGCCGGGGTCGGGAGCCCGGGAACGAGCTACGGCGGAGGCGGCGGGACCATCGGCCCCGCGATGACCTTCGCCTATCTCGCCGGGCGCGCCCTGGCGGGGACCGATCCGGCCGCGTAGCCGCCGCCTGCCCGGCCGCTCCCCTCGTTCTCGGCGCCCGCCACGGCGAAGGCGCCCGAAAGGAACCCATGTCCCTTCGCTCCGCCCGTCTGCTCGTCGTGCTCTCGCTCGCCCTCTTTCTCGTCGGCTGTGCCCATCGTCTCTCGGGGCCGATCCACGATGCCGAGGGGCCGGCGTGGCTCGCAGACACGGCGCCGCCCGCCTCCGGCGTCCCCGATCTCGAGATCGCACACCGGGTCGTGCTGATCGGCGACGCGGGGTACTTCCTGGAAGACGACCCGACCCTCGCCGCGCTCGACGAATGGGCGACGGGGACCGACTCGGCTTCGGTCGTCTTCCTCGGCGACAACATCTACAACGAAGGCCTGACCGACGACGACCGGGAACGCGGAGAGAAGATCCTCGGACAGCAGCTCGCTGCGACCGCCGTCCGGAAGATCGTGATCCCCGGCAACCACGACTGGGGCCTACTTCCGCGCGACTACAATGCGAAGTCGATCGAGAACCAGCAGGCCTTCGTCGACGGCTGGGCGGACGGCAACGCGGAGTTCATCCCGAAGAACGGCTGCATGGGGCCGACCACGCGCGTGCTCCGGGAAGGCGCCGAGGACCGGCGAGCGGTCGTCTTCATCGCGCTCGATCCGACGCCCTGGATCCAGGAGCGGGTTCGCGAGTACTGCCCCCTGCCCGACGGCACCTCCCAGGATCCCCGGTCGCTGCATCTGGCCGGGCTCGCCGAAGCCCTCGAGCGCCATGCGGACGATCACGTGATCCTTGCTTCGCACTACCCGATGCTGACCGGCGGCCCCCACGGCGGCCTGACCTACGGATTCCTCGGCGACATGATCGTGACGCCGCTCGGATGGATGATGGGCGGGCTGATCAACACCTACGAGACCGACTACGCCGACTGGATCGCGCAGGCGCAGGACGTCATGCGTGCGAACCCGCCCGCGATCTACGCCGCCGGGCACGACCACAACCTCCAGCTCCTCGAGAGCGGAGACGTGGCCGGCCTCTACGTCGTGAGCGGCGCCGGCGCGCGCGAGCGCGTCTCGACGGTCACGAACATCGAGGAAACGATCTTCGCGCACGCCGCCGAGGGCTTCGTGGTCGTCGACTTCGGGCGAACGCCGGCCGGCGACGACGCCACGGTCGTGCGCGTCGTCGAGCCGATGGTGTCGGTCGACACGCCGGTCTACGAGTACGAGGTCGCTCCGGTCGCGCCGTGACGCGGCTTCACGCGGCCTAGGTGTCGTCGGGCAGGTACTCCGCGAAGAGATGACCGGAGATCGGATCGTCGGCGCTCGGGACGTCGTACCAGGTCCGGATCTCGCAGCTGCCGTCGTCGCCGAAGCGGTAGTTCTCGATCGACTTCATGACCTGGCTCTTGCCGTCCTTCGTGAAGGTGTTGGCCATGACGAAGCTGACTTCGTTGCCGTTCACGAAGAGCGTCTCGGGATCGATGTACATCTGCAGCGAAGGCTGGAAGAGATCGTAGGGCTCGAGGCAGCAGCCCTCGAAGTCGAACTTCGGAGGCGTCCCGACGGGATCCCACATCTTGAAGTCGCCGTAGCAGAGCTTCCGCCAGTTGGCGGTCCAGGCTTCCTTGTCTCCGGCGTTCCAGAGCTCGGCGTAGTTCTTTGCCCAGGTGGCGAGTTCTTCTCGGGTCGGCATGACGATCTTCCTCTCACGGTCCCGAGCGAAGGCCCGGGCCGAACCACGAGGGCCCCGCGCCTGCCGACGCAGACGCGGGCCCTCGAATTCGCAGCGGCCCCAGTCTAGAGAGCTTCGACGCGCGCCGCCGTGCTCTTGTGCCAGGGCGTGCCGGCCAGCTCGTCGCAGTCCTCGCTGGCGGTCAGCTCGTTCGGCGCGATGCCGCCCAGGAAGCCGTCGGCGTCCGCGTGGGTGAGCCCGGTCCCGTTCGGCAGCGAACAGTGCCCCGCCTGCATGCGATCGGACACCTCGACCGACACCACCGTGGCCCCGCGCTTCGTCGAAAGCCGCGCCCGGCCCCCGTCGGCGAGCCCGAGTCGCTCGGCGTCGGACGGGCTGATCGTGAGGGCCCCCTCGGCCCCCTTCTTCCGCCAGGCTGGATTCCGCACGATCGTGTTCGCGGTGAACGACCGGCGCTCGCCCGCGGACAGGACCATCGGGAAGTCCGGATCCCGCGGCATGCGGCCGTCCGTTGCGAGCCCGTCGAGCTCGGCGAAGAGCTCCGGGACCGCGAAGTCGATCCGGCCGCCGTCGCGGCCGATCTTGCCGAGGCTGTCCTCCCACTCGTCGACCGCGAAGACGACGCCGTGCTCCGCCTCGAGGATCGCATCGAAGAGCGCGTCGCCGAGGTTCGGCCCGTCGATCCCGGCGCGCCGGATCGAGTCCGGGATCTTCGTCGCGGCGATCTGGGCGATCGCCCAGAGGGCGGCGCCTTCGGCCCGGCCCTTCGGCAGCTTGTCCCCGATCGCGCGGTAGAGCGCCGCCGGCGCACTGCCCATGAAGTCCGGATCGGTGCCGACGAGCTCGAAGAACCGGTTCCGGAACGCGTCACGCCCCTCGTCCCAGGCCGACGAGAGTGCGTCGACGTTCTCCTGCTTCAAGGTGCCGAGCGCCTCGGCGAGTCGGGCGTGGAGCTCCGGCTCGGAGAAGAGCCCTTCCGGCGGGTCCATCAGGGCTGTTCGCAGGTGGAAGTAGTTCTTCGGGAACTCGAAGTTGAAGAACGTCGCCTCCGCCTTCTCGAACTGCGTCGCGACCGGCAGGACGTAGTCTGCGAGCTGCGCCGTCTCCGACATCGCGACGTCCACCACCACGACGAACTCGAGCGCCTCGAAGGCGGCACGCATCCGCTGGGAATCTGCGAGCGAGTGCACGGGGTTCGCGGCCTCGACGAAGGCCGCGCGGAGTCGATCGGGGTGGTCCGTCAGGATCTCGTCCGGAATCCGATTGCAGGCCACGAGCCCGTTGATGATCTTCGTCCCGGTGACGGGGGCGGTCTCGCCCTTGTCCGGTCCGGGTCGCAGGACCGCCTGGAGCGAGCTGACCGGGTACTTCGAGCCCTTGCGTCCGTAGTTTCCGGTCCCGAACGCGATCAGGTAGTGGAGATAGCTGACCAGCGTCGAGTGGCGATTCATCTGGACGCCCAGATCCTCGAACATCGCGACGCTGCCGGCGTTCGCGATCACGCGGGCCGCCTCGCGGACCTGCGCCTCGGGACAGCCCGCCTCCTCGCAGTACCGAGCGATCGGCAGCGCCTCGAAGTGCGGCAACACCTGCTCGAGGTTCTCGCCGTGGGCGGCGATGAAGTCCTCGGCGAGGAGTCCTTCCTGGACGATTACGGCGAACATCGCCGCCAGTAGCCAGGCGTCTCCCGCCGGCTTCACCTGGAGGTGGATGTCCGCGAGGTCGGCCGTCTCCGTCCGGCGCGGATCGATCACGATCATCGTGCGGTTCGGATCCTTCGCCAGCTCGCGGAGGGTCACCCGGGCACGCGGCAGGCTGTGGGAGAACCAGGGGTTCTTGCCGATGAAGACGCCCACCTCGCAGTGCTCGAAGTCGGCGCGGCAGAGGGTCCCGAGCATCTTGCCGAGGACGAAGGCCTCGCCGGTCTTCTCCTGCGCGAGCGCGTTCGAGGCATAGCGGATCCCGAGCGCCGCCCGGGTCGATCGCGAGTAGCCGCCCGGCAGGTGGTTGCCCTGCCCCCCGCCGCCGTAGTAGAGGATCTTGTCGCCGCCGTGGGCGTCGCGGATCGCCGCGAAACGGTCGGCGACCTCCCGGATCGCCGTGTCCCAGTCGACCTCCTCGAAGGCGCCGTCGTCGCGACGACGGAGCGGCTTCGTGATCCGGGAGGTGTCGTTCTGATAGAAATCGAGGCGCGACGGCTTCTCGCAGGCGTAGCCCTCCGAGGCGGGGTGGGCCTTGTCTCCGCGGATCCTGACGAGTCGGCGGCCGTCTTCGCCGCCCAGCTGGACCTGGAGGCCGCAGTTGCACTCGCACAGGATGCACGCCGTCGGCTTCCATTCCGGGGCGGCGGGTTTCTGGACGTCGGTCGATGCGGCCATGGGGATCCTCCGGTTCGGGCGTTGCGGTCCAGGGTGGTTAATCTGGTCCTCTTAGGCAACCACATTCGGTGCGCCCGCGCTAGACTCCGAGTCGTGCCCCGAACCTCCTTCGAAGACCTCAACTGCTCGATCGCCCGCAGCCTGGACGCCCTCGGTGACGGCTGGACGATGCTGATCATCCGCGACGCCTTCTTCGGCGTGCGGCGTTTCGCGGACTTCGAACGCCACCTGGGCATCTCGAAGAATGTCCTGGCCGCGCGGCTGCGCGCCCTCGTCGCGCACGAGATCCTCGAGCGCGTCGACGAGGGGGTCCATGGAGAACGCTTCGAGTACGTGCTGACGCCCAAGGGGGACGCCCTCCTCCCGGTCCTGACGGCCCTTCGCGAATGGGGCGACGAATGGGTCTTCGGAGAGGGCAACGAGCCCTACGTCGTCCGCGAGCGGGCCAGTGGAGAGCGGCCCCCGATGCTGGTGGTCCGGGGAGCCGACGGGCGCGCGCTCTCGCGGCGCGACCTTCGCGGCGAAGCGGGCCCCGGCGCCGACGAGGCGACGCGGCGGATGTTCCCGGCTCGAAGCGAGACGAGGAAGCCCTGAACACAGGCGTCGCTTGCGCGCCGTGCGGAGGTCCCGTTCGAACCATGAAGTTCTCAGAACTCGCCGTCCGCCTCGCGGTCACGCCCCTGGGCGCCGCTCTCGACCGCTGGTCCGTTCGCTTCACCGGCGAGAGTCCCGTCTCGTGGGTCTTCGCCTGGTCCGAAGGGGTCGACTACAACCCGCCGATCCTCCTGACCACGCGGGGGCGTCGGACCGGGCGCGACCGGACCGTCGTGCTGCCCCACTTCGATGCCCATCACGTCGAGCCCGGCGCGATCGCGATCGTCGGATCGCGAGGCGGAATGCCGACGGATCCGCATTGGGCAAGGAATCTCCGCGCCGCTCCGGAGGCCCGGATCTGGTACGAACGACGAGAGATTCCGGTCGACGTGAAGCTGCTCGAGGGGCCGGCCCGCGAGCCGCTCTGGAAGACCATCACCGAACGCTCTCCCGTCTACCTCGCCTACCAGGAGCGCGCGGCCGGACACCGGGAGATCCCCGTCTTCGTCCTGACGGCGAAGGACGGAACCCCCTTGGAGGCCCCGGCATGAGCAGCGGCGTGAAGTACATGATGCACGTGGGGATCTGCGTGACCGATCTCGAACGATCGATCCGCTTCTATCGCGACGGCCTCGGGTTCAGCGAAGGCGGAGAGCTCACGGTCGAGGGGGAGCCGACGGCGACGATGCTCGACCTCCCTTCGGACATGCGTCTCGACGCCGTCTACCTGGACCGGGAGGGCTTCCGGATCGAGCTGCTGTCGTATCCGACCCCCGGAACCGTCGGCGAGGCTAAGGCCCGTCCCATGAACCAGCTCGGCCTGACCCATTTCGCCTTCCGGGTCGACGATCTCGACGCCGCGATCGCGCGCGTGGAAGCCCACGGCGGGGCGCTCGTCGCGGGCTCGCGGATCCGGAACGACGTCTTCGAGTCCGACCTCTGCTACGTCACCGATCCGGACGGCGTCCGCCTCGAGCTCGTCCAGGTCGTCCAGGATCCGACCCGCGAGGGCCAATGAACGGCGATGGGAACCGGCGCCCGAAGGAGGCGTTCAGCCCGTCTCGCCGAACTTGATCAGACCGCCGCCGTCGAGGACCCAGGTCTGGCCGGTGATCCAGCGTGCGGACTCGGCGGCGAGAAAGAGCGCCGCGCCGGCGACGTCATCGGGCTCGCCGAGGCGGTGGAGCGGGTAGTTCCGAGCCACTTTCTCGCCGCGCCCGCCCTCCCAGAGCACGCGGGCGAAGTCGGTCTTCACGAGTCCCGGCGCGAGGCAGTTCACGCGGACCTGCGGCGCCATCTCGGCCGCCAGCTGCTTCGTCATGTGGATCATCGCCGCCTTCGTGATGTCGTAGACGCCGAGGATCGGATTCGTCGAGAGGCCGCCGACGCTCGCGATGTTCACGATCGCGCCGCCGTTCTCCTTCATCCAGGCGTTCCAGACGCGCTGGGTCCAGAAGAGCGGCGCCGTCAGGTTCGTCTCGAAAGTCTTGTCCCAGGCGGCGCGCGGCGCGTCGATCGTGGGCCCCGCGTAGGGGTTGGTCGCGGCGTTGTTCACGAGCACGTCGATGCGGCCGAACCGGTCGAGGGTCGTTTGCACGACGCGATCCGCGTCCTCGTCGCGGCCGATGTGTCCCGCCTCGAAGGCCGCGTTTTCTCCGATGGCGTCGACCGCCTCCCGGCAGCTCTCCTCGGATCGCGAGGTGATCATCACCTGCGCCCCCGCGTCCGCGAAGACCTGCGCGATGCTCCTGCCGATCCCCCGCGAGCCGCCGGTGACGATCGCGACCTTCCCGTCGAGTCGAATGTCCATGGCGCGCACGGTAGCCACACGCCCGTGCGTGCGCCGGGACGCCGAGTTTCGATCCGGTCGACGCGGAACTAGACTCGCCGGTCCCTTCGGAGGAGAAGAGCCATGCCCCATCGCGTCGTCCAGTGGACCACCGGAAACGTCGGCCGCCGATCCGTTCGCGCCATCGCCGCCCACCCCGAACTCGAGCTGGTCGGTTGCTATGCGTGGGGCGACGACAAGGTGGGCCAGGACGTGGGCACCCTCGCCGGGATCGAGCCTCTCGGCGTGGTGGCCACCCGGGACGTCGATGCGTTGATCGGGCTCGCGCCGGACTGTGTCTCGTACAATCCCCTGTGGCCCGACGTCGACGTGATGTGCCGGCTCCTCGAGAACGGGATCCACATCGCGACGACCGCCGCCTTCATCACGGGCCACGGGCTCGGCGAAGCCGCGCGAGAACGCATCCTGGCCGCCTGCGAGAAGGGGCGAGCGGCGATCTTCGGCTCCGGCATGAATCCGGGCTTCGCCAACCTGCTGGGCCTCGTGTCCGCCGGGATCTGCGATCGCGTCGACAAGATCACCTTGACCGAGTCCGTCGACGCGACCGGCTACGCCTCCGCCGAGACCCAGCAGAGCGTCGGCTTCGGCCACCCGATCGATCACCCGGGACTCCACGACATGGTGGAGAAGGGAACGGCGGTCTTCGGCGATGGCGTCTACATGATGGCCGACGCTCTGCAGATCGACCTCGACGACGTCCGCTGCGAGTCGGACTTCGCCGTCGCGACCGAGGATCACGATCTCGGCTTCATGCGCATCGACGAGGGCTGCGTCGCCGGCGTGAAGGCGAGCTGGCACGGCCGGGTCGCCGGGCGCTCGGTCATCGAGCTGCGGGTACTCTGGAAGATGGGCCAGCACATGGAGCCGGACTGGCCCCTCGAGCACGGCTATCTCGTACGCGTCGACGGACAGCCGGAGGTCCGGACGAAGCTCGAGATCCGGCCGCCGAAGGGCTTCGAAGCGAAGAGCTTCGAGGACTTCATGCAGCTCGGCATGATCATCACCGCGATGCCCGCGATCAACGCGATTCCGCACCTCTGTCGCGGCGCGGAGCCGGGCATCCGTGGCTACGCGGACTTCCCGCTCATCACGAGCGCGGGACTGGTGTCCGGCTCGGCCGACTAGGCGGCCGCCGCCCGGCGGAAAGCGCTACGCCGCCGACTGCCCGTCGCGTCGGACCTTCTCGAGGAAGGCCGCCACGGCGAGCACGGCATGCGCGGTTCGGGGCGATTCGAAGACCTCGAAGGCGTGTTGCGCCCCCTCGAGCTCGGCGAAGAGCACGCTCGTTTTGCTCTTCTCGCGGAGCGCCTCGACGAAGGTCACCGCCTCCTCGGCCATCACGAGACTGTCGTGGGAGCCCTGGATCACGAAGAAGGGGGGCGCCTCCGAATGCACGCGCACCACTGGAGAGACCGAATCCCAGAGCTCCGGGTTCTCCTCGGGGCGACACTTGAAGACCATCGGCCCGAGCGCATCCGCCATCTTGCCGAGCTTTCGATCGTCCGCGCGATCGAGGAAATCGAAGACGCCGTAGAACGGGACCGCGGCGGCGAGCCGCGTGTCGACCCGCTCGAAGCCGGGCTGGAAGCGCGGGTCGTTGGCGGTGAGCGCGGCGAGCGACGAGAGGTGGCCCCCGGCCGAGCCGCCGGTGATGCAGACGAAGTCCGGGTCGCCGCCGTACTCGGCGATGTGCTCGCGGATCCAGGCGATCGCCCGCTTCACGTCGACGATGTGGTCGGGCATCGTCGCCTTCGGGCTCAGCCGATAGTTGATGGCGACGCAGACCCAGCCCCGCGCAGCCATCTCCCGCATCAGCGGTCGCCCCTGCTCGCGCTTGTCCCCGATGATCCAGGCGCCTCCGTGGACCTGCAGGAGCACGGGCCGACGATCCCCCAGCGCCGCGGCCTTCGGCAGCACCAGGTCGAGCAGATTGCGGCCGCCCTTGTCGCCGGGCAGCGGCTCGCCGTAGGGGATGTCGTGGAGGCGCTTCACGTCCGGATGGGCGGCGCGGAAGGGGTTCGGGAACCCGTGGAAGGCGGAGACCTCCCGATCGATGGAAAGTCCCTCCGGAGCGAGCGCGGAGGCGAGCGTCGTGCCGGCTCCGAGGCTCCGCCGGTGGGCGACGAACAGCAGTCCCCACGACGCGAGGGTCACGACCAGGCCTGCCTGCCCGGTTGCCCCCTCGAGCGCTCCGTAGGAGACGAACGCGGCCGTCACGAGGGCCTCGATCGCGAGGGTCCAGAGGACGAGCTCTCCCCGAAGCCAGCCGAAAAAGAAGGTCGGCACGAGCAGCGGCCCGGCCAGCCGGACCCGGGGCACGACGGCGAGGCTGAGGATCAGCCCGAGGATGGAGAGGACCAGGAAGGCATCGGAGACGGTCATCGGCTCTCTCTCGTTCGACCGCGAGTCGGAATCGGTCGCGGGTCGCGTGCCGGGAGTCGAGAATCAACTTCACCTGAGTCGATTCAACTTACTGCAATTATTCTGGAATAATGATTGCACGAGGCGGCATCTGCGGCCCCGCTCAGTCGATCGCCACGCAGCGCACCTCGATCGACCAGCGCGGCCGCGCCCCCGCCATCGTCTCGGGGTCGAAGTACGCGGTGTGGAAGCTGAACGTACTCGGCGCCGCCGTGTCCTCCGCGTCCCCGGTGGCCCCTTCGCTGCGCGCGAGCGGCCCCGCCGAGTCCCACTGCTTGATCAGCAGGGCCTCGTCCCGCTCCATGCCCGGAAAGGTGTACCAGGCGTGCTCGGGGGCCCATTTGGAGAAGTAGTTCTCGCCGATCCGGTCGCTGTAGTGCAGCTCGAACACCGCCAGATCGGACGGCGTCACCGAGTCCGCTGCGCAGAGGACCAGTGGATCCGACTCCACGGGGGCGTCGTCGATGTTCCTCCAGACGTTGATGAACGCGTAGCGGCCCTCGGCGATCGCGCGCTCCGCGTCGGCGGCGGGAACGAGGGACTGCCCCGGCGCGAGGAGCGAGGCGTAGGTGTCGTTGGCGCCGGGCGGCGACGCGAGCTGTCGGAGCCGCTCCGGTGCGCTCGTCAGCGTGTAGTCGCCGTGGACGATCCGGGCCGGGCCCTGCACTTCCTGCCCGCCTTCGATCCTCCGCTGCGCGTCCTTGCCCGAGGCCGAGCGCACGTTGTGGTCGAAGGCGTAGACCTGCGACGCCCCGGTCGCCTCCTGGACGAGTGCGGCGCAGTCGGCGTAGTACTCGGCGACCACGGGCTCGGCGGACAGGAAATCGAACTCCGGATCGGCGAGCGGCCGCTTCCGGAGCTCGAAGCCGTGACGCGCGAGGGTGCAACCGGCCTCGCGGCCGTCCAGGAGCTCGACCCGTCGCTTGTCGAGGATGACGCCCTCGAAGGCGGAGTCGCTCCCGTCGAGGTTGCGACGGAGGCGGAGCTTCCCGTTGCGTCGAAGTGAACTCTCGATGCTGCCGTCGAGATAGTTGAGTGTCGCGGCCGCCATGCGGCGTTCCTCCGGGTCGGTGCGCCGCACGAAGGTAGGACAGCCCCTTCGAGGCGTCTCCGAACGGCTCCCGGATCGGTCGCAGCTATGCCAGAATCGCCGTCCGCGCGGGAATCGCCGGCGGGACCCCTCGGAGAAGAACGGAATGAGTGACGACATTGCCAGCGTGAATCCGCTCGACCGCCAGAGCGACGACGAGGCGCTGCGCGCGCCCTTCCGGGAATGGCTCGCGAGCCGGTGGTCCGACGTGAGCGACCTCGAGGTCCATCCCTTCGAGGTGCCGAAGTCCGGGTACTCCGCGAAGACGGTCTTCGTCCCGCTCTCCTACACGCGGGACGGCCAGCGCGTCGACGACAAGGTCTGTCTGCGGATCGAGAATCCGGAGCCCGCGATCTATCCCCAGCAGGCGCCGGGACTCGATGTCGAGATCGAGATCCAGTACCGCTCGATGGAGCTGCTCGAGCGGACCGGCAAGGTTCCCCTCGCGAAGCCCATCGGCTACGAGCCCGATCCGGCCGTCCTCGGCCAGCCCTTCTTCGTGATGGAGTTCGCTGGCGGCGACGTGATGACCGAGGACCCGCCCTACACGCAGGCCGGCTTCTTCTTCGAGGCCAGTCCCGACGAGCGCCGGAAGATCTACCGACGGGCGATGCAGCAGATGGTCGACTTCCACACGATCGACTGGCAGGAGGCCGGCTTCGAGTGGCTCGTCGCGCCCGGCGAGTCCCCGACGGTCGAGCGGCAGCTCGACGTCTGGGAGAGCTACGGCCGCCGCGAGCTGGGCGACCGGGTCCACGAGGACTTCGAGATCGGCGTCGCCTGGCTGCGCAAGCATCTCCCGACGGACCTGCCCCCGGCGCTCTCCTGGGGCGACTCGCGACCGGGCAACATCATCTTCCGCAACAACGAGGTCCACGCGATCACCGACTTCGAGAACATCGCCGTCGCGCCGAAGGAGGTCGACGTCGGCTGGTGGATGCTCTTCGATCGGACGATGCACGAGGCGATCGGCAGCGAACGGCCCGAGGGCGAGCCGGCCCGGCAGGAGGCCCGCGAGCTCTACGCCGAGCTCGCCGGTGTGCCGGTGCCGGACACGTTCTACTACGAAGTCTTCGGCGGCGTCCGCTATGCGGCGATCGTGGTGCGCGTGATGAATCGCATGGTCGACCGGGGGCAGCTCCCCGCCGACCACACGATCTGGCTGAACAACCCGGCCGCGACCGCGCTCGCGCAGCTCCTCGACGAGGGCGGCCTCCGCTAGGGCGCGTCCGCTCGTGCCGGATCCGTCGGCAGGGCGTAGGCGACCAGCGCGTCGCCGGCCTTGGTGCCGAGGAGCATGTGGCCTCCGGCCGCGATGACCACGTACTGCTTGCCATCGGGATCGAGGCGATACGTCATGGGCGTCGCCTGCGCGCTCGCCGGGAGGCGCGCCCGCCAGAGCTCCTCCCCGGTCTCGGTCTCGAAGGCGCGGACGTAGGCGTCGGTCGTCGCGCCGATGAAGGTCAGGCCGCTCGCGGTCGTGATCGGGCCCCCCAGGTTCGGGACGCCGATATCGCCGAGCAGCCACCAGATCGGCCAGGGCGCGAGATCCCGCGCGTTCCCGAGCGGCACCTCCCAGCGGACGTCGCCGGTCGCGAGGTCGACGCCGACGAGGGTGCCCCACGGCGGCGGGTTGCAGGGCGCGCCCAGCATCGGCGACAGCAGGGGATAGCGCTCGAGGGCGTAGGGTGTGCCCGCCTGGGGCTCGAAGCCGAAGGCCGGCTCCTCGCCGCCGTTCGCCGCGACCATCGCGTCGTACTCGGCCCGCGGCACCATCCGGATGTAGGTCGCGATCCGCTGGGTGTTGACGACGAGCAGGCCGCGATCCTGATCCACCGACAGCGAGCCCCAGTTGAGCCCCCCGACCATGCCCGGATACTGGATCGTGCCCTGGGTGCTCGGCGGCGTGAAGATCCCCTCCGAGCGCGCGGACTCGATGATCTCGCGGCAGGCCGACTTCTCCCAGGGCGTGAAGCCGAACGCGTCCTCCGGCCGCAGGCGCGAAGGATGGAGCGGCGGGGGCTTCACCGGGAACGGCTGTGTCGGGGACAGCTCCGTCTCCTCCGGGACGCCTCGGCGGGGAACGGTTCGCTCCTCGACCGGGAGCAGCGGCTCGCCGGTCGCACGATCGAGGAAGAAGAGATGGCCCATCTTCGTCGCCGCGATCACGCCCGGACGGGTCCCGTTCCCGGTCGGGAAGTCGAACAGGACCGGCTGGGCCCCGATGTCGTAGTCCCAGACGTCGTGGTGGACGGTCTGGAAGTTCCAGACCACCTCGCCGGAGTCTCCGTCGAGGGCGATGATCGAGCTCGAGTAGTAGTCGAGGCCGTCCCGGTGGCCACCGTAGTAGTCGGGGCTCGTGTTGCCCGTCGGGACGTAGACGAGGTTGCGCACGGGATCCGCCGAGAGCGCGGTCCAGGCGTTGGAAGTGCCGCGGCGGTACTCCCCGGTCTGGCTCGTGGCCTCCCCGGGCACGAGGGCGTTCCAGGCCCAGAGGCGCTTGCCGGTCCGCGCCGAATAGGCGCGCACGACGCCGCTCGGCGCGTCGACGCGGCGATTGTCGAGCACCATCGAGCCCGTCACGATCCGATCGCCGAGCACGACCGGCGGCGAGGTCACGCCGTACTCGCCGGGGCCGACCTCCCCGAGTCCCTCGGTGAGATCGACCGTCCCGCCTTCGCCGAAGTCCGGACAGGGCCGGCCGGTCTCTGCATCGAGCGCGATCAGTCGCGCGTCGATCGTCCCTGTGAAGATGCGCGTCGAGCAGAGGGCCCCGGGCCGCGCGCGGGCATCGGTCCAGGCGCTCACGCCGCGGCAGTTGAGCAGGTACTGCCCTTCGAGGCTGACCTCCGGGTCGTACTTCCAGCGCTCCGCTCCGGTCTCCGCATCCAGGGCGATCACCTTGTTGAAGGGCGAGCAGACGTAGAGCGTGTCGCCGACCAGGATCGGCGTGTTCTGGAACGTCGTCGAGGCCGGCGTGCCGTGGGCCCCGACCTCGCCGAGCGCGCCCGAAAGCACGTCGCCATGGTTGTAGGTCCAGGCGACTTCGAGACTCGCGACGTTCTCCGGCGTGATCTGGTCGAGAGGCGAATGGCGCCGCCCGCCGGCGTCGCCGCCGTAGCTGTCCCAGCCTGCCACGACGTCGGTCTCGTTCGGAAGACCCGATCCGGAATCGCCGCAGCCGATCAGGAAGCCGAGCGAAGCAAGGAGCACGAGCGAGACGAGGCGGAATCGGAGCATGGCGTCTTCCTGTGATCGCCGAAGCGGCGGCGGGCGGGTCGGCAGTCTAGGCCGGTCGACTCGCCACGCTAGTCGTCCAGCGGCGAGGCCTGCCCGACCGGGTCGAAGAGGCGTCGCTGCGCGTAGTGCGTGTCGAGGTGCTCGTGGATCTCGGCGATCCGCCCGTCGCGGATCGTGAAGACGAAGACGTAGTGGTTCTCGTAGGGCGCCCCTTTCGCGGTCCTCGCCGTCATCGTCATTTCGACGAAGACGTGGTCGTCGGAGGCCGCCCGGGCCGTCGGCCGGATGTCGAGCGTGCCCGCCTCGTAGAGATCCACGCCGCCCGCCATCCCTTCGAGCACGGCGGCTTTTCCCACCCAGGGGCCCGGCATCGGCGAGCTCTGCGGCGTCCGCCAGATCACGTCGTCCGTGAAGAGCGCGCCGATCTCCGGGGCTCCGCTCGCGACGGCCGCGAAGTAGGCGTCGATGAGCGCCAGGTTCGGGTGGGGTTCGACCGGGTCGGATCGGGATTCGGGCATGGGAGTACGATAGCCTCCCGATCCTCCCCGCCGGCCGACGGGCGACCGATCGACGAGAGGACTTCCGTGCTTCGCGCTCCCCTGCTCCACTTCCTGCTGCTCGGCGGGCTCTTCTACGCGTTCCAGTCGATCGGGGCCTCGGGCGAGCCCGAGATCCCGGTCGTCGAGGTCCAGCGGAGCGCCATCGAGGAGCGCATCGGCGTCTATCGTCAGCAGATGGGGCGCGCGCCGAGCCCCGAGGAAGCGCAGTCGATCGAGAAGCAGGTCGTCGACGAGGCGCTCTGGCTCCAGCAGGCCTTCGCGATCGGGCTGCACGAAGTCGACTCCGTGGTTCGCCAGCGCCTCCTGCTCAACATGCGCTTCCTCGAGGGAGAGAGCGAGGCGAGCGAGGCCGAGCTGATCGAGCGGGCGATCGAGCTCGGCATGGATCGCAGCGACACCGTCGTCCAGCGCCGGCTGGTCGATCGGGTCCAGGCGATCCTCCGGGCGGGCGTGCGCGCCCAGCCCCCGGACGACGCGACCTTGACGGCCCACTACGAGGAGACGGCGGAGCGCTGGCGCGAGCCCCCGCTCCTCGACCTCTCGCACGTCTATCTCTCCCGCGACCGACGGGGGGAGGCGACCCGCGCGGACGCGAGTGCACTGCTCGAACGGGTCCGCCGGGAGAACCTGCCCGCCGAGGCGGCGATCGCCCTCGGTGACCCCTTCCTCGCGGGTCATCGCCTCCGCGGGGCGAGCCCGAACCGGATCGTCGCGCGCCTCGGCCCGACCTTCGCCGACGGCGTCGCGGAAGCGGCGACCGGGACCTGGATCGGTCCCGTCGAGAGCGCGTTCGGAGAGCACCTGGTCTGGATCCACGATCGGGTGGAGAGCCGGATTCCGCCGCTGGACGAGATCCACACCCGGGTCTTCGAGGACTGGATCGAAAAGGAGTCGCGGCGTGTGCTCCGCGAGCACGTCGATGCGCGCCGGACGCAGGTCCGCGTCCGCATCCTCGAGAACACCGGCGCCTCGCGTCCCTCGCCCGCCTCGGGCTAGGCGAGCATCCTCGGACTCAATCGCCCGCGACGTGGACCACGAGCGAGCGGGTGCCGGGCGCGTGGCGGTGCTCCCAGAGATAGAGGCCCTGCCAGGTTCCCAGCGCGAGGCGCCCCTCCGACACGGGAATCGAGAGCGACGTCGCCGTCAGCGCCGCCTTCACGTGGGCCGGCATGTCGTCCGGCCCCTCGAGCGTGTGCATGAACAGCGGGTCGTTCTCGGGAACGAGTCTCGCCAGCCAATGCTCCAGATCCCGCCGGGCGGACGGGTCCGCATTCTCCTGGATCACGAGACTGGCGGAGGTGTGCTGGACGAAGACCGTGCACAGCCCGTCCCCGATCCCGGCGCGGGCGACGCTCTCCTCCACCGGGCCCGTGACCTCGAAGAGCCCCTGACCCCGCGGCTGCACCCGGATCCGGTCGATCATCGCTCAGACACCTCCATCCCCCCCGAGCGCCCGCAGGTCGAAGGATGAGCCCGCCGATCGCCTGCAGGCGGCGGACTAATCGTTCGAGCGATGTGCGTCGGTCTGCGAGGGTTTTGCGGCGCGGCGTCGAGCTCCGGATCGTACGGCCCTCAGCGGCTCGAGGTCCGCCACCAGGAAGGGACGGGTCACGCCGTTCTCGCCGTCGATGGCGACCTGGTGACCGAGCACGGCGACGCCGGCGGGCTGGTCGCTCGGGGCGTCGGCGATCGTGCCGCGAGCGCCGGTGTACTCGTGGTTCGGGTTGATCACGCGCACGCGGTCGCCGCGTCGGAACGAAGAGCTCATCGGGGATCCTCTGAACACCGAGCGGGGGGTGGACTCGATGCGGGCTCCACAGTGTTGCAGATCCCGCCGCCGTTCGGGAGAGCCCGTCGGGTCAGCGCGCGGCGACCGCGTCCACGAGGGGTGATGGCGTCCCGACGCTCGTCATCCAGAGCTGGTGGACGGCGCGGGTGGCCGCGACGTGAAGCTGACGACGGGACGCGGGCGTGTCGGGATAGTTCGTCGCGTCGACGTCGAGCACGATCACGTAGTCGAACTCGAGCCCTTTGACCTGAGTGACCTCGGTGACCTCGATGCCCGCCTTGAAGGGGAACTCCCCGTCGCGGATCCGCCGCAGGCGCGGCAGCTCGGCCCGGGCGAGCCCCTCGTAGTAGAGGTCACTCGCGTTGGCGCTCGGCGTCAGCACCGCGACGCTCGCCAGCGGCTCCGCCGCCATCAAGTCGCGCAGCACGTCCGAGAGGAACGCGACGCAGGCGCCTCGATCGGTCATGCGGAAGAGCTCGACCGGCGGCCCGGACCGCGTCGTGACGACCTCCTCGTCCTCCTGGAGGTCCCCGAGCAGCGAGGTCGCGAAGCGCATCACCTGCTCCGAGGAGCGATAGCTGACCTTGAGCGTCTCGATCTCCGCGCCGCCCAAGCCGAGCTCGTCGAAGAAGCCGGCCCAGCTCGTGAAGCCGGAGTTCTCCATCAGGTGCTGCTGGGTATCCCCGGAGAGCGTGATGCTCGACTCCCGCTCCATGCACTCGAGCAGGACCCGGACTTCGATCGGGGCGAAGTCCTGGACCTCGTCGATCGCGACGTGGCGCAGGCGAAGCGGCCGCTTGCCACGCTGGAGCGGGCCGACCCGGCGCTGCCAGGCGCGCAGCAGCAGGGCGTCGTCCTCGGCGTCGAGGCCGGCGTCCGCCTCGTCGTCTCCGGCCTGGAACTCGGAGATCGCTTCGAGTCGGCGCCGATTCCAGTCGACGAAGCGATCGAGCTCGCCGTCCGTGAAGGCGCCGGCGGCGACCTCGGCGAACACGTCACCGAGCAGCCGTCGCTGGGTCAGTACGCTCGCCCAGTCGTCCGTCGCCTGCGCGACCGATCGTTCCCCGGGCACTCGGGCCACCTGTCGCTCCAGCGCGACGTCGAGCGCCGAGTGGAGCTTGATCCGCTGGACGACGGCGGGCGTATCCTCGCGCTGGGCGGAGGGCAGCCTCGGGAAGTGACGCTTCCGCTCCTCGAGGATCCAGTCGCGGTAGGTCGTGATCCGCACGCCCTCGAGCCCCAGCGAGGGCAGGACGTGAGCCACGTAGCGCGCGAGCGCCCGGGAGAAGACGACGACGAGCGTGTCGGGCCCGTCGATCCGCTCGTCCGCATAGGCGAGGTAGGCGATCCGGTGGAGCGCGACGGTGGTCTTGCCGGAGCCGGCGCTGCCGCGGATCACGAGATAGCCCGCCGCCGGCCGCGTGATCAGGTCGAACTGGGTCGGGTCGATCAGGCTCGTGATCTCGGGGAGATGCTTGTCGGCGCGCAGGGCCTCGCCGAGCCGCCCTTCGCCCATGCGGCGCGTCAGATCGAGGCTGTCCTCGTCGTAGCGGAGCGCCGCCGCCTCACCCCCCGCGAGCTTCGGCGTCCCCATCTCGTTCCGGCGCCAGCCCGACGGCGCATGGGGATCGAGGCTGTAGTCCCCTTCCGGCGCCTGGACCCGCTCGAGCACCCTGTCCCGGATGCGCACCATCCGTCGGGCGAGGACTTCGCCGGACCGCTCGCGGCCGGAGATCTCCTCGTCGAACTCCTCGCCCTGGCGGTAGCTGTAGAAGATCTTGCTGATGGGCGCGTCGCGCCAATCGACGATCCGCAGCCCCTTCTCGAGACAGGTCGTGTGTCCCAGGTAGAGGTCACGGGTGCGCCCCTCTTCCTCGAGGCGGAGATGCGCGAAGTACGGGGAGCCGGCGTCGACCTGGACCGCCTGACCGGCTCGCCGGAGCTGATTGAGAATCGCCGATTGGTTGTGATACTGCTCCGTCAGCGCCGAGAGATCCTTGTTCTCGTCGCCGGAGAGCAGCCGCTCCCGGATCCGCTCGAGCTCCTTCACGATGGGCGCTTCGCTGGCGGTCTTCGCGGGGGGCAGCGATGCGAGCCGACGCGAGACGTCCTCGAGCGCGTCGAGCTCCTCTCGAACGACCTCGTCCGGCCGATCGTCCATCGCTGTCTGCCCCCCTGGCGCGGCCCTCCCAGGCGGCCGCTGGCTCGCTTCCCTCCTCGTTCCGGCGTTCGCGGCGGCCGACGGCCGGAACGAGGCGGCCACCGTTTATACGCGCTTTTCCGGAGGCTGCCCAGAGGCGATCCCGCCGGCGGGCGCGAGGGCCCGCATCGCGGCCGGTGAGCGGTCGCCGGCCGCGATCGCCCCGCCCGTTCGCCCGCCGCCGGGCGCCCCGTTTCAGTCGACGAGGATGTCCCGCTCTTCCGGGGGGCGGGTGCCGAAGCTCAGCCGGATCCGGTACTCGCTGTCGTCGGTGTAGCCGACCCAGCCCGCGCCGAGGCCCGCGGACTCCGTGGCCTGGCGGGCGGTGCCGTAGGCCTCGAAGCTGTCGTTCCAGACATGGAACTTCACGAAGTCGCGACCCGGGCGGCGGCGGGCCAGCCACTGGCGCCAGACTTCGCTGGTCGCGAGCCGAGCGGGGTCGATTCCGCGATCGGCGGGGGGCCAGTCGAGGCGGACCCGCGTCGGCGAGCCGGGCTCGAGCAGCCAACGGAACCCGTCGGTCCCGATGTGCCGCTTGCGCAGGTAGAGCGCCGCGGACTCGAACTCGTCGCGTCGAAAGGCCCCGCCCGAGGCTTCGGCCTTCAGCAGCCGGGCGAGCGCATTCGTGCCGGCGTCGAAGAGCGCCTTGCGGTCGACCGGGAAGATGCGCCCGTGGCGAACCAGGACCCACGACTCGAGGCCCCGCTCGATCCGCGGGTCGGGCAGGCGCGCCACCCGCTCCTTCGAGACGGTCCGGAGCGCGTCCTGTCGGACCCGGCGATCGTCGAGCGCGCGCTCCGCCTCCCGATTCGATCGTCGGAGCGCCGCGAGGGCTTCGGACTTCGCGGAGATTACGTCGGCATCCAGCGCGAGCGCGGGGCCGAGCTCTTCGAGCGCCTCGAGGATCTCCTCGGCGAGGGCCAGGCCCTCGTCGTCCGTCGGCAGGCCCCGCGCCGCGAGCGCCTCGGCGCGCGCCTCCAAAGCCCCGCGCCGCTCCGGAATCATCGAGACGAAGGCCTGCTCCTCCTCGAGCCGTTCCGCCTGACGTCGCATCACCCGATCGAGGGCCCCGCCGAGCTCGATCTGCGTCAACGCCAGCACGATCACGAGGATGCCCACCACGTTCGAGAGCGTGTCGACCAGCGGCCCGAGATTGTCGGCGAGGGCCCGACGCCTCATCGCCCGGTCTCCGCGAGCATGCTCATGGCGTCGCCTCCGACCGGCGCAGCAGGCGCCAGTCGAGTGCCCCGTCGCCGGGCAGCGGGAGCCGGGCGACCCGAATCCCGGCCTCGCGGGCCACCCGGGCGGTCGCCCGCGAGGAGGGCAGTCCGTCCGGTCGGACCAGGAGGACCAGCAGCGCGGCGGGCTCGGCCTTCACCCGACGCAGGTAGCGTCCGAGGTCGCCCTCCATCGCGATCGCGTCCTCCGGAACGAAATAGCGGAGGTCGTCCGTGACCCGGAGCGCGGTGACGCCCCCGGCGTCGCACTCGATGAAGAAGGGCTGCCAACGTCCCGAGAGGTCGGTCGGGTCGATCAGGATGGGCAGAGTCTCCCGCCGCGACTCGAGCACCGCGAGGCTCGTCTCGACCTCCCCTCGCTCCGCTTCGATCCGCTCCGCCTCGCTCCGCTCCTCGACGAGCGCCTCGTCGATCGCTTCGGCGCGCGCGGCGTTCCGGAGTCGGTCGACGATTTCGTCGAGGTCCGCCTCCGCTTCGACCCCGATCGTCGCGAGTGCGCGATCGACCTCTTGCCATCGTCCGAGCACACGTTCGACGCCGGCCAGCTCGGTCTCGAAGCGCGCTCGTTCGAGGGCGAGCCCCTCGCGGCGGGCGCGGTCCTCGCCGCGGGCGCCCTGGGTCGTGTCGACCGCCGCCAGGGCCATCACGGCGAGGAGCACGATCAGCGCGCCGATCGTGCAGGCGAGCACGCTCATGAAGGGGAAGAGCGCGGACGGCAGCCCGTCGCGGCGCGCCATGCCCTACGCGCCCGCCCCGCCGACGTGCTCGAGGAGCTTCTTCGCGAGCGCGGCGATCGCCTCGGCGTCGTCGGCGCCGTCCGCCTCCCGCAGTCGCGGGACCAGCCACTCCGCGCAGTAGTCGTCGACCGCGCCGACGAGGCCCTCTTCCATCCGTTGGACGATGCTCGCCGGGAACATGATCACGATGCTCAATACGAGGGCGAGGAGCGTGGTGTCGAAGGCGACGCCGAGCCCCCCGGTCACCGTCCCGATCGAGGCCTTCAAGCCCTCGAGGCTCGCCGCCGCCTCGAGGCTCTCGGAGAATCCGCCGACCGCGGCGCCGAGCCCGAGCACGGTGCCGATGAAGCCGAGCGTCGGCACCGCCCAGACGAAGACGCGCACCAGCGCGTAGCTCGCATCGACGCGCCCTTCGTCGGCGGCGGACTCGGCGGACAGGAACTCCAGCACGGCGGAGATGCGGGGGCGGACCTCGAACTGCCGGAGCGCGCGATCGAGGCGCGCGACGAGGAAGCCCTCGGCGGACGCGCCCGCGCGGGTCGCCAGCTCGCGGCGCAGGGGGCCCGCCCGGTCGGGCCGGATGCCGGCGGCGGACTCGGCGGCGAAGAGATCGACGTCGAGGATCCGGGCTTCCGCCCGCAGGCGCGCCCAACGCGCGCCGATCAGGAGCAGCGCCCAGGCCGACGCCGCCGTGATCAGGACCGGGACGAAGCCCCGTTCGAGGAAAAGCTCGCCGATGCGCCCGGCGGGCAGCGCCTGGAGGACGCCGTAGAAGACCAGCGTGAACGCGACCGCACCGAGGGCCGGAAGCCAGTCCTGCCCCTCTCCCGGCGCTCTTCGGGGCCGAAGCCGGTCCCGCTTCGCGCTGCCGCCTTCCTCCGCGCCCGTCAGGCACGACCGTTCGCAGCTCGAACAACGAAGCACGCCGACCTCGCTCGTCGGTGCGAGCGTGAGTTCGTCACAGTGGGGACAGAGCCTGTCCATCCGGCCTCCATGGGGTGGCCCCGAAGACTAGGCCCTCGTCGCGACGGGCGCTGCGAACCGCGTCCCGCCGATCGGTCCCCGCGCCGCGCTAGCCTGCAGGCGATGTCCCGTGCTCCCGTTCCGAGTCGCGCCCAGCTCCTGCGGATCCTCGGCCTCCCCGCGAACGCGAACGACGCGGCGGTCGTCGCCGCGATCGACCGGCTCGTCGGCGTCCTTCGTGCGCGGCAGGCGGCCACCGCTTCGAGCGAATCGGAGCGCGTGGCCCTCGCCGAGGAGATCGATCGACTCGAATCCGCACGTCCTCGCCCGCGGGCCGCGCGCGCCGACCGACTCCCGCTGTTGGGCGCACTGCTCGGGACGGCGGTGGCGCTGGCCGCCCTCTTCTTCCACGCCGGAGACGGACGGGACGCGCCGGAGCGGAGCGATTCGCTCGTCGTCCTGACGCAGCGCCCTCGTCTCGAGCTCGAGGGACCGCTCCCCGAGGCGATCCTGCGGGTGCTCGATGCGGACCGGTCGAACCTCGTCGCGGAGATGCGCGCCGAGGGCGCCGTCCTCGAGCTGGACCGGGGGCGCTATGCCCTCGAGGTCCGTCGACCGGGCTGTCCCGACGCCTGGACGCGGTCGGCCTACTTCGCCCCCGGCACCGTCCATCGTTTCGCGCCGACCCTCTGCACCGGCGAAGGTCGGCTCGTGGTGCGCTCGAACGTTCCCGACGGGCGGCTGCGGATCGACGGCGAGGTCGTCGGCGCCCCGGGCGACGGCGTGCACCTCCTCGCCGTGGGGGAGCACGAGGTCAGCGTCGAGCGCGAGGGCTTCCGGCGATGGGTGGAGCAGGTCCGCATCACGCCCGAGGCGACGCTCGAACGGATGGCACTCCTCCTGCCCGAACGCGAGGCGACCCCCCGTGTGCGTCGCCTCGATCTGGGCTTCGACGCGGAAGACCTCGCGCCGCCACCGCCTCCGGCGCCCACCCCGTTCGACATGGGGGATCTCGCGGACTCGATCGCCCCCGAGAAGACCGGGCGCCCGACGACGCGCCTGCTCGAACGCGCGGGGCTCGGGGGACTGCCGGACGGCGGCTCGACGGCCTGGCACGATCGCGTGCGCAGGGAGTTCCTCGAGCGCTTCGACAGCGACGTGTCCGGGCGCATCGATCGCTCCGAGGAGAGCGAGGCCATCTCCTGTGCGTGGTGGCGAGAGACGGAGCAGAGCTTCGACGAAGGCGGTCTCGGCCTCTCGATGGCGCGCTACTACGGATTCGACGGCAGCGAGTGGCATCCCGGGGCGCTCGGATTCGATCGCGCCCTTCGGAGCGTCGCGTACGAGCGGATGCGCGGTTGCGGGCTCCAGGCGAGCGCCTCCCGGCCGCGCTTCGCCCGGATCTAGGGTCAACCCCCTAGGAATCCGTCGTCTTACCCGCAAACCCTCGGCATTCCTACGGAAAATCTGCTCCTTTCCCCCGATACCAGGAATTCCCCCGATCCCTACCTTGAAACTCCCGATTCGATGATTTTCAAGTGATCCAGTGCGTAAGGATCGATCAAGGGGGGAATCATGGTCAGTATCGTGGTAGCGGACGATCACAAGATCGTCCGAGAAGGACTCATTCGTTTGCTGGAGGCGCGGGAGGACTTCACCGTGATCGGTGAAGCCGCGAATGGAGAGGAAGCGGTCCAGCTCGTCATGGAGAAGCGGCCCGACATCGTCCTGATGGACATCAACATGCCGAAGCTGTCGGGCATCGATGCGACCCGTCAGCTCGGCAAGGCGGGCTGCCCGTCGAAGATCCTGGTGCTCTCGATGCACGAGAGCCGTGCCTACGTCGAAGAGGTCCTGCGCGCAGGAGCCTCGGGCTACGTCGTCAAGAACTCCGCCTCGAAGGACGTGCACAACGCGATCGACGCCGTGCGATCCGGTGCTTCGTACCTCTCGCCGGCGATCACCCAGCAGGTGGTCGACGCGATCGCGCGCCCCGGGGACGCGGGTCCGTCGGGCGTGTCGATGCTCACGGAGCGCGAGCGTGAGGTGCTCAAGCTGATCGCGGAAGGACTCTCCTCCAAGGAGATCGCCGCGGACCTCGGCGTGTCGCTCAAGACGATCGACTCGCACCGCTCGAACCTCATGGAGAAGCTCGACATCCACAAGGTGTCCGGGCTGGTCCGGTTCGCGATTCGCGCGGGGCTCGTCGAACCCTAGGCCGAATCGTCCGATTCGCCGCGGTGTCGCATCTCACCGCGCGAACGAGGAGCCCGTCCCTGGCCACGCCGGGGGCGGGCTTCCGTGCGTCGGGACCCCCCGCTTCCGGCGATCCCGCTATCGCAGCGGGCGAAGGTCGACGCGCCGGTTGTAGAGCTTGTCCTGCGCGCTCTCTTCGACCTCGCGCAGCGGATCCGAGGAGCCGAAGCCCTGGGCCACCAGACGATCCTCGTCGAGGCCGTGCTGCTCGACGAGATAGTCCCGGGCCATCTGCGCCCGGGCCTCCGAGAGGGGCTGGTTGACCGCGGCGTCTCCGTCCTGGTCGGTATGGCCGCCGAGGACGAAGCGCATGCTGTCGTAGTCATCCGCCTGGAGGGCCTGCGCCAGCTCGTCGAGGCTCGATCGCGACTCGTCGGTCAGCCGTGCGCTGTTCTTCGGGAAGTGGATCTCGAAGTTGAGGCGCGGCGTCCGCTGCACCGCGACCGTCGTGGCGGGACCGGACTCGAGGGCGCGCATCGCGGAGAGCGCCTCGCTGATCACGGTCGCGTCGATGTTGTCCTTCGAGAGATACATCTGGCCCGACACGGTCTCGATCCGGCCCGATCCGCTCGGCGGCGCCAGGGCCTCGTAGAGACGCGCGTTGATCGCGTCGACGTCGACGTCGCCCTCGGCCCAGGCGGGCCCGGACAGGACGAGCAGCGCCGCACAGAGGACCGGCGCCGCCCTTCCGGGCGACCCCGTCCGATCCGCGTTCGAGAAAGATCCGTTCCGCATGGTGTGCGTCCTCATGGTGCGCCCAGACCATGCCCCAGCCCGATCCCGTGGGCGAGCGCCGCGTAGGGGGTGGCCCGTGCGGGGCTCCCGGAACAGGAGTGCCGGAGCGACCGCCCGTGGTTCCCTGCGCGATCCCGGGCCTCCGCGCGGATAGGGGGGGTCCCCTCGCGACCCGTTCGGGGACGCTAGAGCGGCGGTGCCGGTCGTTCGAGGACCTCTTCCCCGTGCACGAGTCGGTCCACCTGGTGCCCCTTCAGCTCCCGCTTCTCGAGCAACGCCTCGGTGAGCTCCTCGACGGTGCTCCAGACGGGACCCAGCAGGCGCTCGGCCTCCTCGCAGTACTCGGTGTAGAACTGCTCGGCGGGGCGCTCGAGGCCGATCAGCTTGGCCATGCGCGCGAGCTCCTCGCGGCCGCGCCGGGCCGCACCGAACCAACGGGTCCAGAGCAGCTCGGCCTCGAGGTCGACGGGGTCGAAGCGGCCGTTCCGCAGCGCGATCCGCTCGGCGGCAATGCCCGCGTAGGCGAAGACACCGTGCGAGTCGATCAGCTTGTCGGGGACGACGCCCACCTGTTCACCGCGGCGTCGTCCCGCCGGCGGACGACAGTCGATCGGCAGAGGCATGCCGGAGAACGTGACGACCTCCCCCTCTCCTGCCTCGGCGTCGATGACGGCGTGCTTCAGAACGTTCGGTCCGTACAGGACCTCACAGACCGTTGCGCGGCCGGCTTCCCGGTAGGCCACGCGCGCCAGAGCATTCGTCGACATCCATCCCCCTCGATTCACTGGAGCCACATCCCTCATCGGACAAACACCCGGCGGGCTTGAACGACAAAGTGCTGAAATTCCGATGGGTCAGGGGCTTGCCTGCGCGAAACCGGCGACCTCGTGACGCGTGTGCGACCTTCGAAGCGAGCGTTTCGAGGAGGAGGCGAGCTCGACATGCGGGACGATGCGCGACTGGAGGATCTGGGGGGTGGGATCTTCGCGTGGCTGCAACCGGACGGTTCCTGGGGGCTGGCGAACGCCGGTCTGGTGTCGGATGGCGAGGCCAGCCTCCTGGTCGACACCCTCTACGACCTCCCGCTCACCCAGCGGATGCTCGACGCGATGGCGGACGCGACGCCAGCCGCGCGAAAGATCGACACGCTCGTGAACACCCATGCGAACGGCGACCACTGCTACGGCAATCAGCTGGTCGGCGACGCGCGGATCATCACCTCGACCGCGACGGCCGAGGAATGGGACGAGGTGAGCCCGGAGATGATGGCGCAGATGCTGGCCGCCTCGGACCAGATGGGCCCCGTCGGCGAGTTCGTCCGGAAGGCCTTCGGCGCCTATCAGTTCGAGGGACTGACGCCGACGCCGCCCACCGAGACCTTCGACGGTCGCCTCGACCTCACGATCGGCGATCGCGCCGTCGAGCTGATCGAGGTCGGGCCCGCGCACACGGCCGGGGACGTGATCATCCACGTCCCCGCCACGCGCACGATCTTCACCGGCGACATCCTCTTCATCGAAGGCACCCCGATCATGTGGGAGGGCCCGGTCGCCAACTGGATCGCGGCCTGCGAGAAGATCGCCGAGTTCGAGCCGGAGGTGATCGTCCCGGGTCACGGGCCCCTGACCGACACGCGCGGGGCCCTCGCCGTCCGGGACTACCTGGTCTACGTCCGCGACGAGACGCGCAAGCGCTTCGACGCCGGGCTTTCGATCCGCGACGCCGCCCACGACATCGCTCTCGGCGACTACTCGTCCTGGCTCGACTCGGAGCGGATCGCCGTCAACGTCTCGACCCTCTACAAGGAGTTCGGCTACGCGGGGCCCGCCCCCGACACGATGGAGATCTTCGGTCTGATGGCGGAGCTGGCGCGCTAGATCGATGGCCGCGCGATCCCGCCAGGACGCCGAGCGCCCGGACTGCCTCCACTGCGTCCACTACTTCGTGACGTGGGAATCGGACCGTCCCCGCGGCTGCCGGGCCTACGAGTTCAAGTCGGCGGAGCTGCCTTCCGACGTCGTCCTGTCCTCGTCCGGCGAGCCTTGCCACTACTTCGAACGCAAGCCCGGCGCGAAGCCGAAGGCGCGTCTGCTGCGCTGACCCGGGCGAGCTCGAAGCCGAAGGCGCCTCGACGTTCCGGCTCGACCGGCCGCTTCGGACGGGCGCTACGGCGAGCGCTCGGCGAGCACGCGCGCCACGAGCACGTCCTCGTCCTCGTCCTCGATGCCGGTCTCGTCCTGGAGCACGCGCGCCCGGGCGAGCAGACGACCGAGCTCCGGACCGGCCTCGACCCCCTGCTTCATCAGCGTCGCCGCGCGCACGACGTCCTTCCGCGGGCCCTGCTCCACGAAGGCCTCCCGCGCGGCGGCGAGGAAGGCCGTGCCCTCTTCGAAACGGTCCGCTCGTGCGTCGCTCGTCGTGCGCCCGAGATGATCGGCCCGGGCGACGCGCTCGAGGTCGACGGGGGTGACGCCCGCCTCGTCGAGCTTTCGCGCCAGCCGCCGGTAGCCCCGGGCCTTCGCGCCGTGTCGCACGTAGAGCGCCGGCGCGAGGTGATGGCGGACCAGACTCGCGACCGCGGCCGTGCGCCGCTCGCCGAGGCGGAGCGAGCGGAGCCAGAGCCGGGTGATCGCCGCGCCCTCCTCGTCGTGGGCGTACGATCGGACGCGCCCGTCGTCGCCGGTCGAGGTCGTCGAGGGCTTCCCCAGGTCGTGACAGAGCGCGCTCCAGAGCAGGATGGCCCGCGCCTCGCCTTCGACGCCCTCGTCGCGGGCGATCTTCGCGGCGCGATCGACCACCATGCCCGTGTGGACGAAGACGTCCCCTTCCGGGTGCCATCCGGGGTCCTGGGGCACGCCGCGGAGGGCTGCGACCGGGGGGAAGACGTCGAGCTGGCCCAGCCGGTCGATCCACTCGATGGCCCGCCACGGCGCGGGCAGCTCGAGGAGGATGCGGTCGAGCTCGTGGGCCAGTCGTTCGATCGGCACCGCGTCGAGATCGAGCCGCCGGCAGAGCCCGACCAGCTCGAAGTCGGGCTCCATCGAGAGGCCGGCTGCCAGTCGGGCCACCCGGAGGACCCGAAGCGGATCCTCGCCGAAGGTCGTCGGGTCACAGGCGCGCAGGACACCGCTCGCGAGATCTTCCCGGCCGTCGAGCGGATCCAGGACCTCGCCCGTCAGCGGGTCGAAGGCCATCGCGTTGACCCGGAGGTCCCGCCCCCGCGCCGAACGGGTGAACTCGGCCGCCGGGGCCGCGCCGTCGCCGGTCTCGAGGCGGGGGCGCGACACGTCGATGCCGGCGCGGGTATGGCGCCAGACCGGGAACTGACGCCCGACCGGCGGCGTGAATCCCCGCGGCGAGAGCACGGCCTCGATCCGTTCGTTCGCGAGTCCGTAGATCTCGATGTCGAGATCCTTGGCAGTCGCGTCCCGCAGCGCGTCCCGGACCCATCCGCCGACGAGGTAGAGACGGCCGCCCTCGGCCTCGAAGGCCGAGGCCAGCTCGCGGACGAGCGCGGGCAGTTGCGAAGGGTCGGGACCCGTCAAGGACGGCTCCGCCTCAAACGATCTCGTCCTCGTCGAGCTCCTTCACGCAGATCGGATGGGGCGAGAACTCGGGGCCGCCTTCCCAGCCGGGGATCTGCGCGGCCTGCGCGAGCCAGGACTGCGCCAGCGACTCGTCGAGCGCGACGTCGTTGTTGTCGAAGGCTTCGGTGATCGACTCCCACAGGTCGCGTCCGCCGCTCTCCCACCACTCGGGCGCGGGGTTCTCGAAGTCGATCGCGAGCTTGACCATCCTGTTCATCGTTCGCCCTTCCTGCGACGTCCGCGCGGCTTCCACCCGTACGTTTCGAGATCGATGCGCCCCCGTCGATCGAAGTCGACGCCCTCGGACTCGAGGAGCGCGCGTTGGAGGTCGGCGTACGCGCGCTCTCCGCGCGGGCTGATCTCCCCTCTCGCGTTGATCACCCGGTGCCAGGGCACGTCTGCGTCGCCGGACAGCGCGTTCAGCGCGTACCCCACCTGTCTCGCCGCCCGGGGCATGCCGGCGAGCGCGGCGACCTCGCCGTAGGTCGACACCCGCCCTTCCGGAATCCGCCGGACGACGCGGTAGACGGGCGCCCAGCCGCTCACGCCGCGAGCCCCGAATGCCGCAGCAGCGCCTCGGGCGAAGGTGCGCGCCCGCGGAAGGCCTCGAACACCTCCATCGGCGGCGCTCCGCCGCCGAGGGCGAGCACGGTCTCCCGGAAGCGCCGCCCGGTCTCCTCGACGGCGTCCTCGTCGTCGAGACCCGCCTCCTCGAAGGCGGAGAAGGCGTCCGCCGAGAGGACCTCGGCCCACTTGTAGCTGTAGTACCCGGCCGCGTACCCACCCGCGAAGATGTGCCCGAAGCTGCAGAGGAACCGGTCCTCCGGAAGCGGCGCGAGCACCGTGGTCTTCTCCGCGACCTCGCGCTGGACGTCGAAGATCGAGCGGCCGGTGGCGGCGAGGTCCTCGCGATGCAGGGTCAGGTCCATCGTCGCGAAGTAGAGCTGGCGGAGCATCGCGCTCCCGGCCCGGAAGGTTCGCGCCGCCTCGATCTTGTCGAAGAGCGCCTCGGGCAGGGGCTCCCCCGTCTCGAAGTGTCCGGAGAGCCCGATCAGCGTGTCGCGGTGGTAGCACCAGTTCTCCATGAACTGACTCGGCAGCTCGACGGCGTCCCATTCGATGTTCCGGATACCGGACGCGAGCCCGTAGTCGACCCGGGTCAGCATGTGCTGGAGTCCGTGACCGAATTCGTGGAAGAGCGTGAGCACCTCGTCGAAGGACATCAGCGAGGGACGATCCCCGACCGGCGGCGCCTGGTTGCAGACCAGGTAGGCGACCGGCTCGCGAGCGCTGGACTCGCCGAGGCGCGTGCGCCCGAGGCACTCGTCCATCCAGGCGCCGCCGCGCTTGTCGCCGGGCCGGCTGTACGGGTCGAGGTAGAACGCCGCGAGGGGCGCGCCCGCGTCGTCCTTCACCCGGAAGAAGCGCACGTCCGGATGCCAGGTCGGCGCCTCGCCGTCCGCCGCCTCGATCGAGACCCCGAAGAGTCGCCCTGCCAGGGAGAAGAGGCCGTCCAGCACGCGCGGCATCGGGAAATAGGGTCGGAGCTGCTCTTCGGAGTAGTCGAAGCGCTCCTCGCGCAGTCGCTCGGCGTAGAACCCGACGTCCCAGAGCGCGAGCCCGCCCTCGAGTCCTCGCTCCGCCGCGAAGGCCTGCAGAGTCTCGAAGTCCCGCTTCGCCGCGTCGATCGAAGCGCTCCGCAGATCCTCGAGGAGCCGGTCCACCTCCGCGACCGAAGGGGCCATCTTCGTGTCGACCGACAGCGCGGCGAAGCTCTCGAATCCGAGCAGCGCCGCCATCTCCTGGCGGAGCGAAAGGATCCGGCCGATCAGCGGCGTGTTGTCGAGCTCGCCACTGCCCGCCTTCGTGACGTGCGCTCGGTAGAGCTGCTCGCGCAGGTCGCGCCGCTCGCCGTGCTCGAGGAAGGGGAGCAGGACCGGTGCGTCCAGCGTGATCCGCCAGGGACCGGCCTCGGCGGTCGCGCCCTCCTCACCCTCTTCCGCGGCGCTCTGGGCAGCGAGCGCGCGCAGGCTGTCGGGCGTGCCCGCCATCTCGGCCTCGTCGCGGAGGACGAGGGAGAACGCCTTCGTCGCATCGAGGACGTGGTTGCTGAACTTCGTGGCGAGCTCGGCGAGCTCCGTCTGGATCTCGTTGAAGCGGGCTCGCTCGGTCTCCTCGAGTCCGACGCCGGCGTGGCGCGCCTCGCGCAGGAGACTCTCGACGATGCGCCGCTGGGCGGGCTCCAGTTCGGCGAAGGAGGCGCTCGCGGCCAGTGCCTCGAGCCCCTCGTAGATCGGACGGCTCTGGGCGAGACGAAGGCCGAAGGCGATCACCTCGCCCTGGACCTCGGCATGGGCCTCGCGCAGGGCGTCGCTGTTCTTCACGCCCATCAGGTGGCCGACCAGTCCCCACGCGTAGCCGAGACGGTCCGACATCGCCTCGAGCCGCTCGACCAGGCCGCTCCAGGTCGGCTCGAGGTCGGACTCGAGCGCGGCGAGTTCCTCTTCGAGTGTCTCGAGCAACGCCCGGGTGCCCGGCACGACGTGGCCCGTCTCGATCTCGTCGAAGCGAGGCAGTGCCCCCGCCGCGTGGAGCGGATTCGCTCCCATTCCGTTCGATGCCCCTCCGGCCACCGTTCCCCCCTCTGGATGCCCTCGGGCGAGCCTCGCTGGATTCGCCCCGTTCACGGCGCAAATTAGCCGTCCGAGGCCCGGGAGCCCAGCATCGAGGCGGAATCCCCGAGCCGTTTCGTCAGGCCTGGCCGAGATCCTCGACGTCGATCGGCCGGCCGCGATCGTCCCACGCCGCGAAGCGGCGGCGACGGGGCCGCGAAGCGCGCGGGTCGGGCGTCGCGCCCTCGGCGCCGAGCACGGGACGTCGGGCCCGCTGAACGAGACGAACGATCTCGTACGCGGTCCAGGCGACGCAGGTCATGCCCAGCAGGGGGATCATGGAGACTCCGGTGGCGAACCCGGCAGCGGGTTCCGTCTCTTCGTGGCGTGCCACCGAGGGTTCTCGCAGGAATCTTGAACGGATCCGTTCTCGACCGAAGCGATTGCCGGCGCGTTGCCTGTCGACGCGCGGGATCAGCGCTTCGGCTGCGCGGGAGTTGCCGGGTCGGCGGGATCGCGAACGAGCAGCGAGAGCAGGCACGCGACCACGACGTTCACGCCGCATCCGACGACGCCCACGTGCACGCCGCCGAGTCGCGTCACGTCGCTGAAGGTCAGCGTGACCGAGAAGAGCGTCCCGGCCACGATGCCCGACAACACGGGGCCGGTCTTGAGCCCCGGCCAGTGGAGCGCGATCAGGAAGGCCGGCACGCACTGGATCAACAGCTCCATCTTCAGCTCGATCAGGCGCCAGAGCGTGAGCTCCCGCGCGAGCGCGAACGGGATCGTCGCCAGCAGCACCGCGGCCGCCAGCCGCTTCCCCAGCCGGGTCGCCGCGGCGTCCGCCCCCTCGGCCCCGAGCAGGTCCCGGGAGAGGAGTGAGCCCAGCGAGAGCAGGCAGGAATCCGCCGTGGACATGATCGCGGAGAGCGCGCCGAGGAAGACGATCAGCGCCGCCGCCGTCGCGAAGCCCCCGGCCGCGCCCCACTCGGCCAGCAGCATCGGGACGACGCCATCGGTGTCGACGGCGCTCTCGATGTCGAAGCGGGCGATCGCCGCGACGCCGATCAGCGTCACGATCAGCGTCGTCGCCAGGGGCATGAAGGTCATCCCGGCGAAGGACCGCCGCAGGGCGTGGCCGCTCTCGGCGGCGAAGACGCGCTGGATCGCCTGGGGATAGAGCACGCTCGCGAGGCCCATGAGAGCGATCGAGCTGAACCAGTTGGCGTTCATCCGCGCCGAGGGCGTCGCGACCTTCTCCGGTGCCTTCTCGGCGACGGCCCGCGTGATTTCTTCGAGGCCGCCAGATTCGCCGAGCAGCCAGACGAGCAGTGCCGTCAGGCCGACGAGCATCGCGATCCCCTGCGCGGCGTCGGTCCAGGCGACCGCCCGCATCCCGCCGAGCGTCTCGTAGAAGAGGATCACGCAGGCCAGGCCGATCACGCCCGCCTCGTAGGGCACGATGCCCCCCGTGACCACGCTCGCCACGTCGCCCATCGCCTTCAGCTGCGCGAGCAGGAAGTTCGCGAGGGCCAGCGTCATGAGGACCGCGATCACCAGTCGCAGGGTCTTCGCCCACGGGCCCGAGAAGCGCAGGCGCACGTAGTCGCCCGGCGTCACGAAGTGGTGGCGCACCGAGAGCGGGCGAAGCTTCGGGACGAGGGCGTGGTAGGCGACGATGATCGACATCATGAAGCCCGTCGCCATCACGAAGCTGTAGCCGTCCCGGTAGGCCCGACCGGGATAGCCTAGGAGGGAGTTCCCGGAGTACGCCGTCGCGTAGAGCGTCAGGAAGAGCACGAAGGCGCCGAGGGAGCGCCCCGCCAGGAAGTGGTCGGCCGGCGAGTGATCCTGCTTCGCGCGACGAGCGAGCTCGGCCACGCCGATCAGCGCGACGAGATAGACGACGAGCGCGACGACCCCGACGATCCCGAAATTCATCGTCTCGTCCCTCCGTCGCGGGGCGAAGCCTCGTCGTCGGGGAGCTCGTCGTCGACCTCCGTCGCCGTCCACGCGAAGGCGTTGAGGACGGCGACCCCGACGTAGCAGAGCACCGAGACCGCCACCCAGTCCGGCAGCCCGAGCCAGATCGTCGGCGCCTCGCCGCTCTCCCGGTACCAGGGGACCGAGACGACGTAGAGCACGCCGATCAGCGCCAGGCAGACCCGCCGCACCGTTCCGTTCACCGCTCGTCTCCGTCGCGAAGCATCAAGATCAGAACTCCTCGTCGTCCTCGTCGCCGGCGAGCGTGAAGAGCGCCCCCTGCTCGGCCTTCTCCTCGTCCTCGAGGCACCGGGGCCCCTCGTGACGCGGATCGTTCACGTAGCGCGTGACGGCCCGCCGATCGAGGGTCCCCGGGACCGCCGGACGCAGCAGCGCGAGGAGCGCGCTCGCGTCGCTCGTCGGATCGAGCCAGCGCGCGTAGTCCGCCGGATCCAGCACGACCGGCATGCGGTGGTGGATGCCGTCCATGTCGGGACTCGCGTCGGTGGTGATCACCGTCGCGGAATCGATCACTTCTCCTCCCTTCCCGCTCCAGGACTCGAAGAGCCCGGCGAAGCCGAGCAGCGGCGTGCGCACCGGCGTGAAGTGGAAGGGGCGGTGACCGCGATTTCGCGGCGTCCACTCGTAGAACCCGTCCGCCGCGACGAGACAGCGCCTTCGTTTGAAGGCCGCCCGGAACGAGGGCTTCTCGGCCACCGTCTCGGCCCGCGCGTTGAACGTCCGGTTCCCGATCGACGGGTCCTTCGCCCAGCCGGGCACCAGCCCCCAGCGCTTCCACGCGAACCGGGCACCCTCGTCGTTCGGCACGAGGGTCAGCACGTCGCGAGAAGGCGAGACATTGAAACGCGGCCGGAGAGGCGAGTCATCGAGCTCTCGGGCGCCGTCGAGTGCGCCCTGGATCGCCATCGCCTCCGCGAAGTAGGCAGCGATCTCGTCCCCCGAACGCGTGAGCGTCAATCGTCCGCACATGGCGCGCCCCGAGCTCCCCGCTTCCGACCGCCCATGTCCCGCTCGTCCCCCCCCCGGCGCGTCCGACGTCGGACCTTGCTAGCCTAGCCGAGTCGTGGGGGACGAGGTGAGAGACACGCGGGACGCCGCCGGGGAAGCGTCGCAGGGGTCGAGGAGCGAGGCGTCGCTGGCCCGCTTCCTGCCGCGGGGCCTCGTCGGCGGCACGCTGATGGGCCTCGCCAATCTGGTCCCGGGCATCAGCGGCGGGACGATGCTGCTCGCCGCGGGTGTCTATCCCGCCTTCATCGACGCGATCGCCGAGGTGACGCGGGGGCACCTGACCCGCCGGCCCCTCTTCGTGCTCGGCACCATCGGGGGCGCCGCGGTGCTCGCGATCGGTCTGCTTGCCGGCCCCACCCGGGACCTCGTCCTCGAATACCGCAGCCCGATGTACGCCTTCTTCATCGGACTCACCCTCGGCGGGCTGCCCCTCGTCTGGCGCCTCGCCCGCCCGGCCACGCCCGCGGTCTGGGGCGGCGCGCTCGCCGCGTTCGCGCTGATGGTCGCGATGTCCTTCGGCGCCGAAGGGAACGGCAGCTCGGGGTCGAGCCCGTTCCTCCTCGTCCTCTCCGGGCTCGCCGGCGCGTCGGCGATGATCCTGCCGGGCATCTCCGGCGGCTACCTGCTGCTCCTCCTCGGGCAGTACGTTCCGATCCTGGGCGCGATCGACGACGTCAAGGAAGGCCTGATCGGCGAGGCGGGCTTCGACCTCGGACTCGTCCTCGGGGCCATGGAGGTCGTCGCCCCGGTCGGCATCGGGGTCGTCCTCGGCATCGTCGGCGTGAGCAATGGCCTCCGCTGGCTCCTGGATCGCTACGAGAAGCCGACCCTGGGCGCCCTGCTCGGCCTGCTCGTCGGCGCAGTCATCGGCCTCTATCCGTTCCAGCAGTCGGTGGCGCCGGCCCCCGGATTTACCCACCGCGGGGTGGAGATCCCGGTCGATCGCCTCGCCGAGGTCCCGCGCGAGGACTGGCCGCTCGAGCGCTATTCCCCGAGTCCCGGCGACCTGGCCAGTGCGGGCACTGCCTTCGCGGGCGGCCTCGCCCTCACCCTGCTGATCGCACGGCTGGGACGCGACCCCGACGAAGACTGAGCCGCCGCCGTCCTCCGAGCAGGTGGAAAGGTATTTCCACGCGTGAGGAAACGGGCTTCCCCAGCCATCAGCGAAGCGATGCGCAGCACGCCGGCATCCGCTGCCACAAGATTGCGAGATCCTTCGGATCGTTCGCACTCACGCCGCCGGGCGTGTCGCTGCGCACGATTCTTGCTCTTGCGTAGCGCGCGGGACGGCGACGAGGCCGCCCGGATGCGGGGAGCGCCAGGCATGCCGACGAACACGATGGGGCTGCTCTGCTTCGTGATGGGGCTGCTCTTCGCCTTCGCGATCCTGACGCCCTTCCTCGAGCAGGCGCTCGGTTGAAGCGCGACTAACGGCGCCCTCGCGGTCCGGAACGTCCGCTCGGGCCGGACCCAGGCCCCTTGCGTGCCGGGCCCCGGGACGGCCGACGCGTCGCCCCGGACTTCTTGCGCGCTGCCTTCTTGCGCGCCGGCTTCCGGGAGGGACCGCTCGGGCGCCGTGCGGCGCTCTTCTTCCGGGCGGCGGACTTGCGGGGGCCGGCCGGCGTCGCGCGCCCTTCCCGCGAAGTCGTCGCCTTCGGCCCCGACGGCGGTCCGCCGCGAGACGGGGCCGATCTGGGCCCCGACGGTCGTCCTCCTCGGCCCGAGGTCGAGCTGGGCCCCGACGGTCGTCCTCCTCGACCCGAGGTCGAGCTGGGCCCCGACGGTCGTCCTCCTCGACCCGAGGTCGAGCTGGGCCCGGACGGCCGTGCTCCTCGAGTCTTCGTCGATCTGGGCCCGGACGGAGGCGTTCCCCGATCCGTCGACTTCCCGGCGCGGGGACCGCTCGGCGAGGAGCCGGTGCCGCCCGATTTCCGGGCCGGACGCCTCGCGCCGCTCTTGCGCGGCGGTGCTGCGAGATCGTCCCGGCCGGAGCTCGATCGCGCGGGCGCGGCGACGGGCTCCCCGGCACGCAACCGCCGCACGTGTTCGAGCAGCGCTCGCCGCTCTTCGGAGCGAAGCGGGCGGGCCTCGCCGACGGGGAGCCGTCCGATCCGAAGCGGTCCCATCCGGACGCGGACCAGCCGCCGCACCGGGAACCCCAGCACGAGTAGGCTTCGCCGGATCTGCCGCTTCTTGCCTTCGACGAGGGTCAGGGACATCGAGGTCGTGTGCGAGTCCGCGTCGTACCGGACGTCCTCGACCTGCGCCCGCGCCGTCCGGCCCTCCTCGAGGCTGACACCCCGTTCCAGTCGGCCGATCGCCTTGGCGTCGAGCTGCCCCTTCACGTTGACCCGGTACTCGCGCTCGTTGCCCATCGAGGGATGCAGCAGCGCGTGGGCGAGATCGCCGTCGTTCGTCATGAGCAGGAGACCGGACGTGTCGAGATCGAGCCGGCCGACCGGGAAGAGCCGCTCGACCTTCCGCGGCAGCAGGTCCATCACGGTTCGCCGCCCTTCGTTGTCGCGTACCGTCGTGAGCACGCCGCGCGGCTTGTTCACGATCCAGTAGGCGGGCCGCTCGCGCTTGAGGCGCTCGCCGTCGACACGGATGTCGTCGAGCAGCGGGTCCGCCTTGTCGCCGAGGGAGGCGGTCTTGCCGTTGGCCGTCACCCGCTCCTCGACGAGGAACTGCTCCACCTCGCGGCGCGAGCCGAAGCCGGCGGACGCGAGGAGCTTCTGGAGGCGCTGGGCCCCGCCCGAAGGAGACATCGGCACGCGGCCAGGCTTCGGCTTCGACCTCGGCTTCGAAGGGGCCGTCGCCGGCTTCGCTCGTGCCGGCTCCGCCTTCGCGAAGCGACCGCGCGGCGGGCGCTCCTCGCTCTCGTCGTCCTGCGACGACGCGGCGCGAGCGGGCTTCTTCGCGCGCGCCTTCTTCGGCTTCCGCGCGTGACGGGGCGAGTTTCCGTGGGCCATGGCTAGACGCGCGAGGCGTCGTCCTCCGGGTCGGAGGTGGCGCCTTCCTCGTCGGCATCGGGCTCGATGCCGCTCTGCTCGACGGCGCTCTGTTCGTCGGCGCTCTGTTCGTCGGCGCTCTGATCGTCGGCGAGAGTGGCGTCCGTCTGGACGATGGCCTCGTCGCCGGCCTCCGCGATCGCGTTCTCCGTGGCCTCGACCGGCTGCGATTCTCCGTCAGCGACCGTCTCGACGGCGTCCGCGACCGTCTCGACGGCGTCCGCGCCTTCGGCGAGCGCGGCGCCTTCAGCGCCTTCCTCGATTGCGGCGTCCTCGGCGGTCTTCTCTAGCAGCCCCTGCTCCCGCGCCAGCTCGTCGAGCTCGCGGAGCGTGGGCAGGTCCTTCAGTCGCTCGAGACCGAAGACCTCGAGGAAGCGACGCGTCGTTCCGTAGAGCATCGGCCGCCCCGGGACCTCGCGCTGGCCCGCGATCCGGATCAGATGCCGATCCAGCAGGCTCTTCACGGTCGCGCCGGCATCCACGCCCCGCACGTCTTCGATCTCCGCCCGGGTCACCGGCTGTCGGTAGGCGATGATCGCCAGGGTCTCGAGCGCGGCCTGCGAGAGACGGAGCGCCCGCTCCTTCTGGAGCTTCTGCAGATAGCCCGAGAACTCGGCGCGGGTCCGGATCTGATACCCGCCCGCGACCTCCCAGATCTCGAAGGAGCGATCCTGCTCGGCGTACTCGGTGTTCAGCTCGTTGACGAGATCCTTGGCCTGCCCTGCGTCGCAGTACGGGATGATCTCCGCGATCTTCGCAGCCGAGAGCGGCTCCGCGGACGACAGGATCAGCGCTTCGACGATGCGTCGCTTCTCGCTGGCTTCCATTCGGCTCATGTGGGTCGGGCTCCTGGCTGGCATTCGGCCGTCGTCGCGTCGCCGGCGTCGACGGCTCCGATAGGGGGATGGAAGGAGCGGGCGCGGCGGCCGCTACATCGTCTCCGTGATGCGCTCGCGCCACTCGGGCGAGTCGTTGTCGATCTGCGACCGTCGCACGCGGATCGCGCCCTCGGGCGTGCCCCGCTCCGAGAGGCCCTGGTAGATGCGCAGCGCCGAGAGCCGCGCGAGTTCGAGGATCGCGAGGAAGGTCGCGACGAGGACAGGCCGGGTCGGCACGCCCCCGGGCTCCCCTGGCGACTCGAAGATCCGCATGAACTCGACCGTCTCGTTCTCTTCGAGCAGATCCATGACGACCATCATCCGATCGCGGACGGTGACGCTCTCGGTCTCGACCTCGTGCTTGAACTCCCCGCCCTTCGCGTTGTCGAGGACGTCCTTGAAGGCCGCGACGAGCTCGTAGAGGCCGACCTCGATCTCGCGCTCGCTCTCGGGGGTCTTCTCCGGGCCCGGCCCGACCACACTCCAGACGTCGCGCCCGAGGAGCCGACGCCGGGAGAGCGTCTCGGCCGCCTCCTTGAATCGCTGGTACTCGAGGAGCCGCTGGACGAGCTCGGCGCGCGGATCGACGCCCTCCTCCTCTTCCTCCGCCTCGGTCGGCAGCAGCATGCGGCTCTTGATGAGGGCGAGGGTCGCCGCCATCACGAGGTACTCGGCGGCGATGTCGAGGTTCAGCTCCTGCATCAGCTCGATCGTCTCGAGGTACTGCTCGGCGATGCGCTGGATCGGGATGTCCGTGATGTCGACTTCGTTCTGCCGGATCAGGTGGAGCAGCAGATCGAGCGGCCCTTCGAAGACCGCGAGCTTGACCGCGTAGCCGTCGAGGCCATCGGTCCGCTCGTCCGGGTCGGCGCCCAGGGACTCGAGCACGCTGCCCTCGACTTCGAGGGGGCGGGCCCCTTCGTCCGAGGCGTCCTCGACGTTCACATCGCTTGCGCTCATCGATCGAAACCGTCCTGCATGCCTGCCTGGGGGGTGGCCGGGATCGGGGGCGCCTCCGCGGCAGCGGGCGCGTGCGTCGGGTGCGAACCGACCGGGCGAGCGCCCGATCCCTCGGTTCGCGACCTTCGACCGGGTCCCGTCCGCGCGGAGCGGGGCTCAGTCCGAGGCGCGCGCCGACCCCCCGTCGACGTCCCCGGCAGTATCCGCAATCGGCTTCGAGGACGCCACTTTTCGACGGGATTTGCGGCGCTTCGGGGCAGCCCCCCGCCGGATCGAGCGCCGAGCGAGCTCCTGGGCGAGCGCGAGCGCTTCCTCCCGATTCACGATCTCGCCGTCGAGGAATCCGGCCCGGATCCGCGCGAGCGCCCGGCCCACGAGGGGGCCCTCGAGCCCCGCCTCCACGAGGTCGCCCCCGCTGACCGGCGGACGGCGGCGACGGTCCTCGGCCGCCCAGCGAAGGATCCGCTTCCGGACCGGCAGATCCGCGATCGCGTAGAGCGCCTGAACGGTCTCTTCGGGCAAGCCGCTCAGCGTGGCATCGACGGCCCCTCGCCCGCGGGCCTTCGCGAGACCGCGCAGGGTCCGTTCCCCCGTCCGGCCGAACTCGACGATCCGCTTCGCCGCCTCGCCGCGGACGGCGAAGCGTTCGAGCGTACGTCGACGAAGGGCCGCGGGATGCGGCGCCAGCCAGATGGCGAGCCCCGCCTGCCAGCTCCGCCAGCGGGGCGCGGGCCAGTCCGGCTCGGCGGTCGCCTTCGAAAGGCGACGCAACGGAACCAGTCGATCCGAACCGAGCGCGAGGCCGGGCTCCAGGGCGCCGAGGACGTGCCAGTCGTCGAGCAGCCGGAGGATCTTCCCGACGTGGGCCCCCTGTCTCGCCTCGGCGAACACGAACTCGAGCTCGCGACGGAAGCGGTCCCCGCTCACCGCTCCGAAGGCCCCGTCGCGAAGCGCGCTGCGCAGCGCCGCCCGGGAGGGGCGGTCCAGTCGGAAGCCCAGCCGCGTCGCGAAACGCGCCGCTCGCCATGCGCGGGTCGGGTCGTCGTGAAAGCTCTTCGGATGAAGGATCCGCAGGCGCCCGGCCCCGAGGTCCTCGAGCCCGCCCTCGAGATCGACGACGGGCTGCGCCACGCCGGGTGCACGCACGTCGAGCGGCACGTGCATCGCGTTGATCGAGAAGTCCCGGCGGCGTGCGTCCTGCTCGAGCGTCCCCGGCACCACGTCCGGCAGCGCTCCAGGCGCGGCGTAGGTCTCGTGGCGCAGGGTCGCGAGGTCGAGCTTCGCCTCCGCCGAGACGATCCGGACCGTGCCGAAACGATCGTGGGCGACCGCCTCGAGGCCGGTGCCACCGCGCCCTGCGCAGACCGCCTCCGCGAGCCCCTGGGCATCGCGGTCGACCCGCAGATCCACGTCGTCGAGGGGGCGACCGAGGAGCAGGTCCCGGACCGGACCGCCGACGAGATGGACGTCGACCCCTCGGTCGTGGGCCCGGGCGACCACCCGCTCCAGCAGCCCGGACATCGCCGGCGGAATCGCGGCCGAGACGTCGTCGAAGGAGAGCGCGGAAGCGATCGTCACCGCTTGCCGCCCGCCCCTCGCGGATGCCGGGTCTCCACCGTGTCGCGAAGCCGTCCGCGACTCACGTGGGTGTAGATCTCGGTCGTCGAGAGGTCCGCGTGACCGAGCATCGACTGGATCGCTCGGAGGTCGGCGCCGCCTTCGAGGAGGTCGGTCGCGAAGCCGTGGCGGAGGACGTGCGGCGACACCCGGTCTGCCGCGATGCCCGCCGCCTTCGCGTGCCCACGCAGGCGGGCGAAGAAGTTCTGGCGGGTCATCGCCGTGCCGCGGCGCGTGAGGAAGGTCGCGTGGCTGCGGTCGGGCCGATCTCCGAGAAGCACTGGCCGGCCGCGCTCCAGGTAGTCTTCGATCGCCTCTGCCGCGACGTCGCCCAGCGGAACGATCCGCTCCTTGCGCCCCTTGCCGACCACCCGCAGCAGCTGGCCGCGTCGATCGATCGCATCGAGCGGCAGCGACACCAGCTCCGTCACGCGCAGCCCGGCCCCGTAGAGCACCTCGAGCATCGCGACGTCCCGCACCGACAGCGGGTCGTCTCCCCGGGCGGCCTCGATCAGCGCTGCCGTCTCTTCGGCCTGCAGGATCTTCGGGAGCTTGCGGGCCTGCTTCGGGGCCTGGAGCGCCTCGATCGGATCCGCCCCCACGAGGCCCTTCTCCTCCGCGAACCGCATCAGCCGGCGGACCGAGACCAGGACCCGCGCGCGGCTGCTCGCCGCCATGCCCCGGTCGTCGAGGAATCCCGTCAGGGTGGAGAGGTCGTGGCGCGTGACGGGTTCGATCCGCTCGATGCCCCGATCGCTCAGGTGGTGGCGCAGGTGACGCAGGTCGTTCGCGTAGGCTTCGACGGTCCGGGGCGAGAGTCCTTCCTCGACCGCGAGACGGGTCAGGAACGAGTCACAAAGGGACTCGAGCGGTGTCGGGCCGGCGCTAGCCACGCCCGGCCTCTTCGCCGCCTTCGATCACGGCTTCGAGCAACGCCTTTTGGAGTTTCTCCAACTTTCCGGGATCCTTGATCTTTTTAGCGTCGGCGTCCTTCAGGTAGAACGCATCCGTGACCTGATCCTTGATCGTCGCCGCCTTCGAGATGTAGATCTCGAAGCCCTGATCGCCGATCGTCCGCGTCACGTCGTAGAGGAGCCCGAGGCGGTCGTCCGCGATCACGTCGACCAGCGTGTAGAACTCGCTCTCCGTATTGGAGATCAGCACCCGCGGCTCCTTGCGAGACGGCGGACGCGGCATCCCGACAGGGCGGCGCCGGCGGCGGACCAGGTCTCCGACTTCGACGGCACCGGTCAGCACGCTCTCGAGCTTCTCGTGCACCTCGTTCCAGAGCATCTCCCGCTCGTCCGGGCCGCCCCGAGGCGTGTGGGTCCGGTAGATCTCGAGGGCCAGGCCGCCGCGGGTCGTGTAGACGTGGGAGCCCAGGATGTTGAGCCCGCACGCCGTCATCACACCGGCGACCTGCCCGTAGAGCCCGTGGACGTCCTTCGTGCAGACGATGAACTCGGTGAAGCCGCCCTTCATCGCGCGATGGGCGGTCACGACGCAGCTGTCGTCACCGAAGCGGAGGACGAGCTGCGCGTGGCGCGCGATCTGCCGCGGCGTGTGCGACAGGAAATAGCGCCGCGGGAGCTGGTCGAAGTACGACGCGATCTTGCTCTCGCCGACGCCGAGCCGCACCAGCTCCTCGCGGGCGCCCTCTCGTCGTCGCTCGACGCGCGCCTCCAGCAGCGCGACCGCCTGGTCCGGCCGCTCCGCGCCGGTCTCGAGCATCTCCGCCGTCCGCTCGAAGAGCTCCCGGAGGAGCTGCCCTTTCCAGTCCGTCCATCCCTCGACGGACGAGGCGCGGATGTCCGCGAAGGTCGCGAGATAGAGATTCCGGAGGTTCGTCCGGTCACCGCAGATCTGGGCGAGCTCGAGGATCAGCTGCGGGTCGGAGAGGTCGCGACTCTGCGCGAGGTGGGACATCAGCAGATGGTGCTGGACGACGAAGAGGACGCGGTCGGCCCGCTCCTTCGAGAGCCCGAGGCGCTCGATGGCCGGGATCGCCCGGATCACACCCTTGTTCGAGTGATCGCCGCCGAAGCCCTTGCCGATGTCGTGGAGCAGGCAGCCGAGGAAGAGCACCGGCCGGTCGTCGACCTCCTGCATCAGCTCCGTCAGCTCCGGCATCGCGCGCGCGTACTTGCCCTGCCAGAGCCGACGCAGCTCCTCCACGAGGAAGATCGAATGCACATCGACGGTGTACGTGTGGTAGATGACGTGCTGCCAGCGGCAGACGATGTGCTCCCACTCCGGGATCACCTGGGAGAGGACCCCGACGTCGTTCATCGCCATCAGCGTGCGCATCACGCGGACCTCGGAGTCGAGGATCCGCATGACCATCTCCGACACCTCGGACGTCGCACGCAGCGTCTCGTCCATCAGGTGCAGATTTTCCCGGACCAGCCGCTGGGCCATCCGTGACAAGCGGACCTCGTGGCGCTGGGCGATCTCGAACACGCGCAGGATCCGGATCGGGTCTTCCCGCAGATGGGCTGCGTGCGGAATCGCGAGCTGGTCGTCGATCAGGACGAAACCGTCCTCGACCGGGACGGGCTCCGCCTGCGCGGCGTCCGTCCCGCACACGCGCCGAACGCACTGGTCGATCACCAGCTCCGAATGCGACTTGATCGTTCGCGCGTGGCGATAGTAGTCGCGCATGAAGCGCTCGACGGGGAGGTCCGGGTCGTCGGGCTGGAATCGCAGGTCCGCGAGGGTCGGATCCTCGGGAGGCGGCTTGGCGGCGGCGGCCGCCATCGCCTCGGCCATCGAGCCGTAGCCGATGCCCTCGGCGACCCCTTCCTGGGCCTCGAAGCTCATCTGATCGTTGGAGCGCCGGGCCCGGAGGTGGAGCTCGTTCCGGGTCCGCCAGAGGAACTCGAGAGCCTCGCGATACTCGTCCATCTCGACGTCGGTGAGCAGCCCGAAGTGGAGGAAGTCGTCGACGTTGCGGACCGAAGGCTGCGTTCCGCGGGCCACCCAGTAGGCGGTGTGGTAGTCGCGCAGGGTGCCCGCCCCCTCCTTCACGTTGGGCTGGAGGAGATAGAGCGTGTCACCGTACTCGAGCTGCCGCTCGCGCATCAGCTCCTGCTGCTCGAGGACGAAGGCTGCGGGGTCCGGGAGCAGCTCGTCTCGGATCCTGTCCGCGAAGGCGTGGAAGAACTCGCCGTCGCCGCAGAGGAAGCGCGCCGTGAGGACGGCCGTCCGAACCGTCACGTCCTCGCGACCGAGCTCGACCGTCTCTTCGATCGTCCGCGTCGCCATGCCGATCGTGAGCCCCGCGTCCCAGAGCCAGTACTGCAGGCGCTCGGCCATGAACTCGACGAAGGGCGAGAGCGCTCCCCGGTACAGGAGGAGCAGATCCACATCGGAATGGATCGACATCTCACGGCGGGCGTATCCCCCGACCGCGATGATCGACACGCCGTCGTGGAGCTCGCCTCCCCGCTCCCGGAAGAGGTCCTCGGCGAGCCCGAAGAGGCGGCGGATCATCCGATCGAGGAGGTCGGAGTTCGCCTCGTTCACCCGACGGCCCGAACCGAACTCGCGGTGCATCCCTTCGAGATAGGTCCGTGCGTTCCCGAGGAAGCGCTTGACTGCCGGCGCGACCGCGTTCTGGCGGGCGTCGGGCTCGATCGGCAGATCCGCGAGCTCGGTATCGATGGAGGGCGGACGGGCGCTGCCCGGCTGCGGCGCGGCCATCAGGGCAGCCCTCCCGCGGCGAGCCCGGTCTCGATCCGAGTGCGGTAGCGATCGACGCCGATCGCGATCCGCTCGGCGAGGAGCCGCTGGTAGGGCCCGCTCTTCAGGAGCCGGGCGTCGTGTCGATTGGTCACGAAGCCCGTCTCCACGAGCACCGCCGACATGCTCGACATGAAGAGCACGTAGAACGGGCCCTTCTTGACCCCGAGGTCGGGCAACGAGGCGTCGCGCGAGCGTGCCCCGCGAATCACCTGGTCGTGGACGAGATCCGCCAATCGCTCCGAATGGTTCCCGACCTGGTCGACGCGAATGCGCGCGAGGGCGCGCTGGAGCGCATCGAGCCGCGCCGCCGGCACCCCGTTCTCCCGGGCCGCCACGTCGAGGCTGTGCCGCTCGTGGTTCGCATCGAGGGTGTAGACCTCGATGCCCCTCGCGGCCTTGCGCCGCGAGGCGTTCGCGTGGATCGACACGAAGACGTCGCCCCCGGCCGACTCCGCGATCGCGCTGCGCTCCTCGAGGGTCAGCGCACGGTCGTCTTCCCGGGTCAACACGACGTCGAAGCCCCGTGCGCGGAGCTGGGTCGCGAGCGCCCGGGCGATTCCGAGATTCACGTCCTTCTCTCGAAGGCCGTCGATGCCGAGCGCGCCGGGGTCGCCTCCCCCGTGACCGGGATCGACGACCACGGTCTGCACGCGTCGCAGCTCGGTCGGCAGGCGACCGCTCGCGTCCCGTCGCCCGTGGCGCTCGCCGTAGACGTCGACCACGATCCGCGCCGGCGAGGCGAGCGTGAAGACGCGATGGCGGTCGTAGCGCGCGAGGTCGAGGACGAGGCGCGTCGTCGACAGCGTGTTCTGACCGAGCCGGACGCCCTCCAGGAGACCGTCGCCGACCTCGACGCCCTCCTCGAATCGCCGTCCCACCCAGACGTCGGGGACGTCGAGATAGAGGCGCTCGGGTCGCCGGGCGGACGTATCGGGAGGCAGGCGAACCAGCTCGGGGGCCGGGAGCGCTCCCTCCTCGTCGAGCTCGAGCACGACGCGGGTGTAGTCGTCGTAGGACCAGGTGCGGATCTCCGACACGTCCGACAGGCCCGGCGGCCGCTCTACGCCGAGCAGCACCGGCACCAGGCAACCGATCGCGAGCAGCCAGCCCCCCTTTGCGCGCCGCCCGAATCGACTCACGCTGCGCCTCCGGAGCGCTCCTGCTCCTCCGCCGCGAGAAGTGTCGCGCGACTCTTCGCGAGCCACGTCAGCGCATCCAGCGGCGCCATCGTGTTCGGGTCCACCTCCCGCAGCGCGGCCGCGAGCGCAGCCGCCGCGTCGTCCTGCGCTGGTCGCGTCGGCGCCAGCTGCAGACTGAGCTGGCCGTCCCCCCCCGGTTCCACCTGCTTGGGGCGACCGCCGGGCAGCGCTCCGCCCTCGAGATCGCGCAGGATCTGCCGGGCGCGATCGACGACCCCGGTCGGAAGTCCTGCGAGCCGCGCGACCTGGATGCCATAGGACCGGTTGGCCCCGCCCTCCACGAGTCGGCGGAGGAAGATGACCTCGTCGTTCCACTCGCGAACCTCGAAGTGCGCGTTGCGAATCCGCGGCTTCGTTTCGGAGAGCGCGACGAGCTCGTGGTAGTGGGTAGCGAAGAGCGTCCGGGCCTCGACGCCGCGGGTGTCGTGGAGATACTCGGCGACGGCCCACGCGATCGACAGCCCGTCGAAGGTCGACGTCCCGCGCCCGATCTCGTCCAGGATCACGAGACTTCGGCGTGAGGCCTGGCGCAGGATGTCCGCGGTCTCGCGCATCTCGACCATGAACGTGGATTCGCCCTTGGCGAGTCGATCCGAGGCGCCCACCCGGGTGAAGACGCGATCGACGACCCCCACCCGGGCCGACTCGGCGGGAACGAAGCTTCCCATTTGCGCCATCAGGACGATGAGCGCGACCTGCCGGAGGTAGGTGCTCTTGCCGGACATGTTCGGGCCGGTGAGCAGCAGGATCTGCTGTCCGGCCGGATCGAGCCGCGTGTCGTTCGGGACGAAACCGTCCGATCCCTGGCGGCCGAGTACCGTCTCGACGACGGGATGTCGACCGCCGACGATCTCGAGGGCCTCGCCCTCGTCCACCACCGGACGGACCCAGCGCTTCGTACGCGCCACCTCCGCGAGGGAGGCGAGCGCGTCGAGCGTCGCGACCTTGTCCGCGGCCTCGCGGATCGCCTCGGAGGCGGCGCAGACCTCGAGCCGAACCGACTCGAAGATCTCGCGCTCCAGCTTGGCGGCGCGCTCGTTCGCCCCCATGACCTTCGATTCGACTTCGCGCAGGGACTCCGTCGTGAAGCGTTCGACGCTCGCGAGGGTCTGCTTGCGTTCGTAGTCGTCCGGGACCTTCGCCAGGTGCGCCTTGCCGACCTCGAGGGAATAGCCGTGGACCGGATGGAAACGGACCTTGAGCGTCGAGATGCCCGACCGCTCGCGTTCCTCGGCCTCGAGACCCGCGATCCACTCGCGCCCCTTCGTCGCGCTCTCGCGGAGCGCGTCGAGGTCGCTTCGATAGCCCTCGCGGATGTATCCGGTCTCGTTGGCCCCGCGTGATCCCTTCGCGATGGTCGGCGGATCGTCGATCAGCGCCTGCTCCAGGAGCGCCGTCAGCTCGGGAAGCGGCGCCGGCCCTTCGAGGGGAAGCGGGTTCCCCTGGGTCGTCGACGGATTCGAGAGCAGACCGGCCTCGCCGTCGCTCTCCGCGGAGAGGGCCGCCAGCACGTCCGGCAGTGCCTGGAGCGACCCACGCAGCTGCCCGAGATCCCGCGGCACCGCTCCAGGCCGGGTCGACTTCGACAGCATGCGCTCGAGGTCCCGCACCCGACCCATCGCCTCGCGCAGCCGTCCCCGGACCCGGTCCCGCTCGACGAGCCACTCGACCGCGTCCTGTCGGCGTTCGATCTCGCTTGTCGAGAGAAGCGGATAGCGGAGCCAGTGCGCGACCCGCCGCGCGCCGAGCGCACAGGCCGACTGGTCCAGCTCGGCCACGAGCGTGCCTGCCCGCCCCCGATCCTCGGAGTTCTCGTGCAGCTCGAGGTGGCGCCGCGTAGAGGCGTCGAGGACCACCGTCTCGGCGATCTCGTAGCGTCGTAGACGCGGCGGGTTCTCCGCCGCGAAGGGCTGGTTCTCGGTCAGGTAGTTCGCGATCGCGACGGCGGCCCGGGAAGCGGGATCCGATCGGCCCATGAAGTCACCCGGCCATTCGGCCCGCTCGGCGACCGCTTCGAAGGCCTTCTCTTCGAGCGGGGTGAGCGCCACGTCGTCGAGTCGATCGCGGAGCTCCCACTGCCAGGCCTCGAGGCTGGATTCGGGGACGAGGAGCTCGCGAGGGGCCACCCGCGAGAGCTCCTGTACGAGTGTGTCGGGGAGCGGCGCGCCCTTCCCGTCGAGCGGGAACGCCGAAGGCGCTCCGGTCAGCTCGGTCGCCCGAAAATCGGCCGTAGAGGCATCGAGCACCGCGAGTCCGAAGGCGTCCGCGGTCCCGTCGATCGCGATCGCGGCGACCGCCACCACCTGCCGTGCGTCGAGTCCTTCCGGGTCCCCGACCAGCCCCGGGGTCACGACCTCGACCACTTCGCGCCGAACGAGTCGCTTGCCTCCTGCCTCCTTCGGGTCCTCCACCTGCTCGCAGATCGCGATGCGATGGCCCAGCTCCGCGAGGCGCTTGATGTGGGCATCCGCGGCGTGGACGGGGACGCCACACATCGGGACGGCGTCCTTCTTGCCCTTGTCGCGCGAAGTGAGAGCGATGTCCAGGATGGGCGCGACGAGCTCCGCGTCGTCGAGAAACATCTCGTAGAAGTCGCCCATCCGGTAGAAGATGATCGCGTCCGGGTACTGGGCCTTCACCTTGATGAACTGCCGCATCATCGGCGTGTCGAGCGCCGACCCGCTCACGCCGTCTCCTCCTCGCTCTCCGCAACGTCGAGCGGCCGCCACGCATCCCGCTCGATCACGTCGAGGAGTGCGCCGAACGCCTTCAGCGCTTCGCCGTCGTGCCCGCCATCGAGGAGCAGGCGACCGAGCTCCACCCGCAGCGAGGGCTCGCCGGGCGCGACCTCGACGGCGCGCGAGAGCGATTCGATCGCCGCGGCGGTCTCGCCGCGACTCGCCAGGGTGCGCGCGAGGGCCACGTGCGCGGCTCCGTCGTCCGGGTGTTCCTCGAGCAGGCTCCGAACGACCTTCTCGTACTCTGGCGCCTTCTTCCGCGCGGCGAAGCCGGCCTCGATCTTCGGGAGCAACATCGACCCCAGGGAGCGGTCGGCCGAGACGGCCTTGCGCCAGGCGTCGATGGCTTTCGCATCGCGTCCGCGCTCGGCCTCGAGCTCCCCGAGCAGAGACCACGCGAGGGCGTTCGTCCGATCCTTGCGCAGCGCGCGTTTGAGCGTGGCGCGCGCCCCGTCGGCATCGCCTTCGCTCGCCTGCCCCTGCGCCTGGGCCAGCAGCAGCCTCCGCTCTTCACGGTCGGCCCCTTCCCGATCGAGCCGCCGCCAACGCTTCGCGAGCGCCAGGGCGCGCGGGTACTCGCGGAGCGATCCGAGCAGCTTCACGAGGTGTTCCAGGGCCTCGCGATCCCGGGGATTCGCGTCGAGGACCTCCTCGTAGCCCGCGACGGCGCGCTCCACGAAGCCGCCCGCCTCGAAGTCCCGGGCGAGCTCCAGGAGGGCTTCGTTCTTCTCGGCCTTCGAAAGCCCCGATCGCAGCAGCAGGTTCTGGTGCATCCGGATCGCCCGGCCGATGTCCCCCTGCTCGCGATAGAGACGTGCGAGGGCGTGATAGGCATCGAGGTCGGCGCTGTCGGCCTCGACGATCCGCTCGAGCCAGGTCTCGGCGCTCGGCCGGTCCCCGGCGACGGCGGCGCGAAGCGCGCGACGCAGCGCGGCCTCGACCGAGCCCGCCTTGCGCGGATCCACGGCGGGCCGTCTCCTCCCGATCGCCACGGCGCTACCCCTGCCCGCCCGCGGCGGCCTCGGGCACCTCCGTGGACGCGATCGGCGGCTCCTCCGCCGCGGCGGCGATCGCCGCCGGATCACTCGAGAGCGGCAGGCTGCGCAGCTGGTGGAGCTCCGCCTCGAGACGGCGGATGGTCTTTCGATAGCGGCGTCGGAGCTCCAGGCCCCGCAGGCCGAGGAAGCCGGCCATCAGCAGGACCGTCGCCACGCCGAGCGCGAAGCACGAGAGCGCCAGCTTCCAGACCGTCACTTCGATCACGGCGAAGCCGAGCAGGTCGATCGTCACGACCGCCGTATTCGCCGCGTAGAACATCCAGCCGACGATGTTCACGCTCGCGATGATCACCAGGATCGCGACGATGGTCAGATTCCGCTTCAAACCCCTCTCCCTCCGACTGCGACGGCCGATCAGCCGGCCGTCGAATCGTCCGCGGTCGTCGGCGCGGACTCGGCCGCGCCCTCGCTCTGCGCCGGGGACGAATCCACCATTTCCTTGAGCTCCTTGCCCACCTTGAAGAAGGGCGTGCGCTTCGCCGAGATGTGCACGGGCTCACCGGTCTTGGGATTCCGGCCGTCCCGCGCCTCGCGGATCTTCACCTGGAAGGAGCCGAAGCCCCGGATCTCGATCCGGTCGCCGGCGCGCAATGACTCGATCATCGCGTCGAAGATCGTGTTGACAACGACCTCCGTGTCCTTCTTCGAGATGTGCGGGGTGCGCTTCGCCACCTCTTCGATCAAACCGCTCTTCGTCATTCTGTCTCCCCAGACGGATCCCCGGAGTCCGGGGACAGAGGTGAGGAGCGCGGCGCCACTCGTTCGAGGGGCGCCGCGCCCCGACCTCACTCTCGGGTGGGCTAGTCGCCCTGTCCCTTGAGCTTCTCGGCCAGCAGATCACCGAGCGTGGTGGTCTGCGTCGCCGACTGCTGCTCCGCGAGCTCCTTGAGAGCAGCGCGTTCAGCCTTGTCGTTCACCGCGCGAATCGACAGCGAGATCTTCTGCTCGTGGGCGTCGACCTTGACGACCAGGGCAGTGACGTCCTGTCCCTCGCTGAAGTGCTCCGACGGGTTCTCGATCCGCTCGGGCGCGAGCTCCGAGCTGTAGACGAGACCGTCGATCCCGTCCTCGAGCCGCACGAAGACGCCGAAGTCCGTCACGCTCGTGACCGGACCGGTGACCTCGGTGCCCACCTTGTACTTCTTGAGGATGTCGTCCCACGGGTTCGGCTCGAGCTGCTTGATTCCGAGGGAGAACTTCTCGTTCTCCTTGTCGATCTTGAGCACGACGGCCTTCACCTCGTCACCCTTCTCGAAGCGATCCGAGGGATGCTTGACCTGCTCCGTCCAGGAGATGTCCGAGACGTGGACCAGGCCGTCGATGCCCTCTTCGAGGCCGACGAAGATGCCGAAGTTGGTGATGTTGCGGACCTGACCCGACACTTCCGTGCCGACCGGGTACCGCTCCTCGATCACCGTCCACGGGTTCTCCTCGATCTGCTTCATGCCGAGGGAGATCTTGCGATCCCGCTCGTCCACGTCGAGAACGACCGCTTCCACCTCGTCTCCGATCGAGACGACCTTGGACGGGTGCTTGACGCGCTTCGTCCAGGACATCTCGGAGACGTGCACCAGGCCTTCGATCCCGGGCTCGAGCTCGATGAACGCGCCGTAGTCCGTGAGGGACACGACCTTGCCCTGGATGCGCATGCCGAGCGGGTAGCGCATGCCGGCGTCGACCCACGGGTCCGGCTGGATCTGCTTGAGACCCAGCGAGACGCGCTCTGCTTCCTGGTCGAACTTGAGGACCTTGACCTTGATCTCGTCGCCCACCTGGAACAGCTCGCTCGGGTGGTTGATGCGGCCCCACGACATGTCGGTGATGTGGAGCAGGCCGTCGATCCCGCCGAGGTCGATGAAGGCACCGTAGTCGGTCAGGTTCTTGATCACGCCGTCGAGGATCTGTCCTTCCTGCAGCGTGGTCAGCGTCGCCTCGCGCATCTTCTTGCGCTCGGTCTCGAGCAGGGCACGTCGCGAGAGCACGATGTTGCCGCGGCGCTTGTTGAACTTGATGATCTTGAAGTTCGCCTTCTCGCCGAGCAGCGCCTCGAGGTTCCGGACCGGGCGCAGGTCGACCTGCGAGCCGGGGAGGAACGCCTTGACGCCGATGTCGACGCTGAGGCCGCCCTTGACACGGGCGACGATGGTGCCCTCGACCGGGTTCTCGTTGTCGTAGGCGTCGCTGATCTCGTCCCAGACCTTGAGCCGCTCCGCCTTCTCCTTGGAGAGGACGAGCTGACCGTCTTCGTTCTCGACTTCTTCGACGAGGACCTCGACGTCGTCACCGACGGCGACCTGGATCTCGCCTTCCTCGGTCATGAACTCCCAGGCGGCGACCATTCCCTCGGACTTGAAGCCGATGTCGATCTGGATGTAATCGTTGTCGATCGAGAGGACCTTGCCGACGGCGATCTCGCCTTCCTTGATGGTCTTCTCGGCCTGGCCGAAGAGCTCTGCGAAACTCGCAGTGCCCGCGGCCTGTTCAGTGGATTCGGACATGGTTGGATGGTTCTCCTGAGGATCGCCGACGACCCCGTGTCGACGGCTCCCTCCGTGTTGGTGCCAGCGTTTCAGGCGCGACGGATCTACTCCTCGCCCCTCCCCTCGGCCGACGCTTTGGCGGCGACCTCGGCGAGACGCTCCCGCGCCTGATTCAACAGTCGTTCGAGCGACGCAGCGTCGCCCTCCTCGAGCGCCCGGGCGAGCTTCGCCAGGGACGCAGAGAAATGTTCCAGGGGTCCCGAGAGTGCCTTGCCGTTCAGGCGCAGGATCTCGCCCCACATCTCGGCATCGCTCTGGGCGATGCGCGTGAAATCGCGGAAGCCGCCGCCCGCGAGCGTCCCGACCTGGTCGGGGGCTTCGCTGAGTGCGTCGGCGAAGGCGAAGGCCACCAGGTGCGGCAGATGGCTGACCCAGGCGACGTCCTCGTCGTGGGTCTCGGCCGTTCGTCGCTCGACCCGCGCGCCGAGCGCCTCCCAGAACGCCACGACCCGCTCGACGGGGCGCTCGTCCTGGCCCGGGCGCGGCGTCACGACGCAGGTCGCGCCCTCGAAGAGATCCCCTCGCGCATGATCCGGTCCGCGCAGGTGACTCCCTGCCATCGGATGCGAGCCGACGAAGTCAACGCCGTCCGGCAGCAGGCCGGGCAGTGCGTCGAGGACCGCCCCCTTCACACTGCCGACGTCCGTGACCAGCGCCCCGGTCGCGAGCCCTTCGCGGACGTCCGCGAGGACCGCGGGCATGTTGCCCACCGGGGTCCCGAGGACGACGAAGTCCGCCCCGACCACCGCCTCGGACGGCGGCGCGACGCCATCGACGATCCCCGCCGCCAGCGCGCGCTCGAGGGGAGCCGGACGGCGCGCCGCACCGATCACCTGGCGCGCGAGTCCGCGCTCCTTCGCCGCCGCAGCGACGGAACCGCCGAGCAGTCCCAGGCCGAGCACGGCCAGGCGTTCGAAGGGCGGATGACCGCTCAAGCGCCCCCCTCCGCTTCCGGGCTCGGCGCGCGAACCTCGGCGATCGCCTTGATCAAGCGCTCATTCTCCTCGGGGAGCCCGATCGAGATCCGCACGCAGTCGTCGAGACCGAAGCCCCCCATCGGACGGATGATCACCCCCTGCTGCAGGAGCGCGTCGTAGACGTCGGCGCCGGCTCGGGCGAGCACGAAGTTCGAGTCCGAAGGCCAGGTCTCGATGCCGAGTCGGCCGAGCTCCTCGCGGAGGTAGTCGCCACCCGACGCATTCAGCTCGCGGGTCCGGTTCAGGTGCTCCTCGTCGTCGAGCGCCGCAACCGCCGCCGCCTCGGCCAGCAGGTTCACGTTGAAGGGATGGCGGGCGCGCTCGAGATAGCTGGCGACGTCGGGGCTCGTGATGCCGTACCCGATCCGGACGCCGGCGATCCCGTAGATCTTCGAGAAGGTCCGGAGCACGATCGTGGCGGGGCGCTCGGCGAGGATCGCCGTCGCGTCGGGGAAGTCGTCCCGGCGCACGAACTCGAAGTACGCCTCGTCGACCGCCAGCACCACGTCCTCGGGCAGCCGCGCGACGAAACGTGCGAAGGCCTCGGCACCGAAGCTCACCCCCGTCGGGTTGTTCGGGTTGCAGACCATCACGACACGCGTGCGATCGGTGACCGCGTCGGCCATCGCGTCGAGGTCGTGGTTCAAGTCCCCGTCGAGGGGGACGCGGACGCTCGTGCCGCCCATCCCGGTCACGACGATCGGGTACATGGCGAAGGACGGCCAGGGGAAGACCACCTCGTCGCCCGGACCGATGAATGTCTTGGCGATCAGCTCCAGGACCTCGTCGCATCCCGTGCCGAAGACGAGCTGGTCTTCGCCGACCCCGAGCCGGGCGGCCAGCTTCGAACGAAGCTTGAAGCTCGCTCCGTCCGGATACCGGTGGATCTGGTCGGCCGCCTCACGAATCGCTTCGACGGCCTTCGGGCTCGGGCCGAGGGGATTCTCGTTCGAGGCGAGCTTGATGGAGTCGCTGATCCCGAGCTCGCGCTCGAGCTCCTCCATCGGCTTGCCCGGCTTGTAGGGCGCGAGGTCGCGAATGTGCGGCTTGACGAGGTCACGAACGCTCACGAGTGGGACTCCTCCGCGGGAGCGACGACCGAACGGCCGACGCCGGAGCGGACTTCGAGGGCGCGCGGAAACGAACCGAGGACCTTGTGCGAGGCGGCGACGCCGCCCGCCTCCGCGAGGGCCGCGGCGACCGCTTCGTCGTCCTGATGGCCCTCCATGTCCACGATGAAGATGTACTCCCACGGCTTGCCCTTCATCGGGCGCGACTGCACGGCCGTGAGATTCACGCCGTGCTTCGCGAAGGGGCCCAGGAGGTTGTGGAGCGCGCCGGACTGGTCGCGTCGAACCGTGAACACGGCGCTCGTGAGGTCCTGACCGGAGGGAGCGGGCGTCTCGCGGCCGATCACCAGGAAACGGGTCGTGTTCCCCCGCTGGTCCTCGATTCGCGAAGCGATCGGCAGCAGGTCGTAGACCTCGGCGGTCACCTCCGAGCCGATCGAAGCGACCTTCTCGTCGGCGTGCGCGAGCTGAGCGGCGGCCGCCGTACTCGTCGTCTCGATGGTCTCGATCCCGTGCAGGTTCTGCTCCAGCCAGCGCCGACACTGCGCCAGGGGCTGGGGATGGGATGCGACCTTCTGGATGTCCTCGACCCGGCCGGTCCGCGACATCAGGTGCTGCGCGATCTCGAGCTTGATCTCGCTGCAGATCGTGACCTCGGTCTCGATCAACGCGTCGTAGGTCACCGTCACGGGACCCTCGATCGTGTTCTCGACGGGCACGACTCCGAAATGGGTGTCGCCCCGCTCCGTCAGCGTGAAGACGTCGCGCATGTTCTCGACCGGCACGAGGTCGACCTGGGCGCCGAACTGCCGGCTGGCGGCCTGGTGACTGAACGTGCCGTCGGGACCGAGGAACGCGACCTTCACGCGCTCTTCGAGCGAGCGGGTCGCGGAGATGATCTCGCGGAAGACGTGCGGAATCCCGGCACTCGGGAACGGCCCTTCGTTCGCGTCGATCAGCGCGCTCACGAGATCGCGTTCCCGTGCCGCGACGTAGATCGGTCCCCGGCGTCCGCCTTCCTTGATCTCGCCGACCCGCTGGACCGCCCGCGCCCGTTCGTTCAAGCGGGCGAGGATCTCCCGATCGATCGCGTCGATCTCGGTCCGCAGCGCGGAGAGTTCCTGCTCGATACCGGAGTCGCCGTCCGCCGTCGCCGCTTCTTCGGCGCCCATCGCGTCGCGCTCTTCATTCGCCATCGGGAACGATCTCCGGACGACCCGCGTGTTTGGGACGGACGAGCGCGCCATCGCGGCTCACCGGCTCTCCCCCCGCGACTCGCCTCGCAGTCACGGGTCGGATTCCTTCGCGGGGTCGGGGAAAGGGGTCCGATCGCTCGCGGCCCCGGCTCTCGGGACTCGATCGATCTCGCGCGAAGGCTCGCCTCGGGCGAGGAATTCGCGTGGACGCGTTGGACATGGGTGGGAGCCGGCGGCCGGTCGGATGGGCGGGCCGCGAGGCCGGAACGAGATCGATCTCCGTACGGATTCGGGGGCGGAACGACCGGGCGTCCCCGGGATCGAGGGAAAGGTCCGCTAACCCCCTGAAATTGCTGGCGCATCATATCGGAGGCGCTCCGGCGCCGCAAACCCTCGAATCGGCTTTTCTCTTCTAAAAGCAAGGGTTTACCGGAATCCGCCGCATTCTCCGGTGGATCGGAGCCTTGGAGACTCCGTTCTTCCTCGTAAACCACCGGAATCACGTCGGTTTCGAGCCACGGGGTTCAAGACGGGACGCCCACCGGTCGATACGACGGGCGACCCCATCCGCCCCGAGGCCCGATGCCGCCCCGAGAGTCCGAGATCGCCGCCGGCCCGCGTGCCGAGTCGAAGCGACGCCGCGTGCCGCTGAACAGCGTCTCCACGCGCATCATCCTCTGCGTTTTCTCGTCGACGTTGCTGACGGCGCTCATCGTGAGCTGGCTCTCGGTGGGGGCCATCCACGCGGACGTCCGTCGCCGAACCGCCGCCCGGGCCGAAGACGTGCTCGACCGCCAGGCGGCGACGATCGAAGAGAGCCACGCCAGCGCCTTCGCCCGCCTCTCCGCCGCCTCCGCGATCGGCAGCGACTGGCACCGCGCCCTCGAAGCGGCCCTCGACGCCCAACCCGGCACGCGGCGGTGGGACTGGCGAGGCGGCGCAGACACGGGATCCCCGGCACTACCCGAGCCGCCCGCGGACGTCGTCGCGCGCTTCGATCGCCTGGCGCTGCACCGCGGGACGCCGCGCACGGTCTCCTCGGAGGCCTGTCTCTCGACGGGCATCGACCTGATCCGCTCCGACTCGAGCGTCGCAGGGCACCTCGAGGGCTGCGTCGGCAACGAGAGCCTCTACGATGCGCTCCAGCCGACCTCGGCGGACGCGCGCGGCTGGCGCCTGCTCGTGGCCGACCGGGACGGCCGGATCGCGGTCGCCGGTGGGATCCGCGCGAACGCCCGGATCGGCGAGATCCTGCCGATGCCCGACCTCTTCCATCCCGCGGACGGGACCCTCGCCCGCTACGACGACGCCCAGGGCACGGACCTCGTCGGCACGCTGCGCCCGCTCGGTCGATCCGGCTGGCATCTCGTCGCCGAGACGGAGCACGCCCGGGCCTTCGCTCCGGCCATCGCCATCACGAATCAGATCTTCATCGTCGACGTCTGCATCATCCTGCTCTTCAGCGTCCTCGCCTACAAGATCACGCTCGCGATCATGCAGCCGATCGAGGCGCTCTCCCGCGGCGCGCAACGGATCGCCGAAGGGCACGTCGACTACGAGATCCCGATGCCGGCCAACGACGACGAGCTCGGCCTGCTGACCGGGACGTTCAACGGCATGATGCGCAAGCTCCGGAGCAGCCAGCTCGAGATCGAGAACGATCGCGTCCGGCTCCACGAGAAGAACGAGGAGCTGCAGCGGGCCAACGAGATCCTCGCGCAGCTCTCGATCACCGACGGCCTGACGAAGCTCCACAACCACCGCTACTTCCAGGATCACCTGACCCGCGAGATCAAGCGCGTGAGCCGGACCCACGCCCCGCTCTCGCTGATCCTGCTCGACATCGACGATTTCAAGCTCCTGAACGACACCCACGGCCACGCGGCCGGCGACGAGGTGCTCGTCGCCCTCGCGGCGATCATGAACGATTCGGCCCGCGAGTCCGACCTCATCGCACGCTACGGCGGCGAAGAGTTCGTGATCCTGATGCCCAACACGGATCTCGCCGGCGCCGTCCATCTCGCCGAGAAGATCCGCATGACGGTCGAATCCACCCGCCTGATCATCGGCGACAACATGAAGCCGATCGACATCACGATCTCTCTCGGTGTCGCGCTCTTCAACGGCAACCGCCGCGAGTTCTTCGTCGAGGCCGACAAGGCCCTCTACGCCGCCAAGGAGAACGGGAAGAACTGCGTGATCATCGCCAGGAGCGAGGGCGCCGAGATCGCGTGAGCTGCGTCTAGCGGGCCCGCCCCGCCCGCGCGAGACTCCGCCCCATGACCGCCTTCATCGGACTCTCTGGCGGGATCGGCTCGGGCAAGAGCACGGTCTCGAAGCTCCTCGCCGAGCTCGGCGCGACGATCGTCGACGCCGACGCCCTCGTGCACGAGATGCAGGCCGCGGGTCAGCCGATGCTCGAGGAGATCCGGGCCGCCTTCGGCGACGGCGTGATCCGCGAGGACGGCTCGCTCGACCGACCGGCCCTCGGCGCGATCGTCTTTCGCGACCCCGCACAACGGAAGGTCCTCGAGAAGATCGTGCAGCCCCCCGTCGTGGCCGAGATGGCCCGACGAGCCCGGGTCGCGATCGACGCGGGGGAGCCCATGGTCGTGATGGACATCCCCCTGCTCTTCGAGGGCTATCGATCCGGGACGGGGAGCGCCGCCGCGAATCAGTACGACAGCACCGTCTGCGTCTGGGTCCCGGTCGAGGTCCAGGTGGAGCGGACGATGGACCGCGACGGCTGCGACCGGGCCGAGGCCGAGCGCCGGGTCGCCGCACAGATGCCGATCGACGAGAAGCGCGAGCTGGCCGACCACGTGATCGACAACTCCGGCTCGGCAGAGGACACGCGCCGGCAGGTCGAGGCGTTCTACGCCGAGAAGACCGCCGAGAAGACCGCCGAACAGCCCCTCGAGTGAGCCGCGCAGCGGGCGAGCCGACCAGACCTCAGGCGAGCGCGGCCTTCACGTCGGCGATGTAGCGTCCGACGGCGTCGACCGCGGCGGTCCGTCCGTTCGCCTGCTCGATCAGGTCGACGATCGCGCTCCCGATCACGACGCCGTCCGCGTACGCCCCGATGGTCTTCGCCTGCTCGGGCGTGCTGATCCCGAAGCCGACGCAGACCGGCACGTCGCCGAGCGCCTGGGCGGCCCGGACCTTCTCTTCGATCCCCTTCGCGAGATCGGCCCGCGCCCCCGTCACGCCCTGGAGCGAGACGTAGTAGAGGAATCCGCGCGTCTCGCGGACCAGCATCTCGAGGCGCTCGGGGCGCGTCGTCGGGGCGGCGAGCAGGATCGGATGCACGTTCCGCTCGCGGCAGGGATCGAGATAGGGCTTGCCGTCCTCGGGCGTCAGGTCGGGGATGATGATCCCGTCCACACCGACGTCCTGGCAGGACTTCGCGAAGGGCTCCGCGCCCATCGCGTGGACCGGGTTCGCGTACCCCATGAGCACGAGCGGCTGCTCCACCTGCGCCCGGATCCGATCGACCATCATCAGGATCGCCCGGAGACTCGTCCCGCTCTCGAGCGCGCGGCTGCTCGAGCGCTGGATCGTCGGTCCTTCCGCCGTCGGGTCCGAGAACGGCACGCCGATCTCGATCACGTCCGCGCCGGCGTCCGCCATCTCGAGGATCAGGCGCTCCGTCGTCTCGAGATCCGGGTCTCCGGCCGTCAGGAAGGGCACGAGCGCCGTACCGCCCTCTTCCCGCAGCTTGGCGAAGCGGGCGTCGATCCGATTCACGTCGCTCACGCGTCGTCTCCGTTCGCGTGCCCCTGGCGTTCGTTCAGGATCCGCCGGACCTCGTCGATGTCCTTGTCGCCGCGGCCAGAGAGGTTGATCAGCACGATCTGGTCCGGGTTCATCGTCTTCGCCACCTTGATCGCGTGCGCGACGGCGTGGGAGCTCTCGAGGGCCGGGATGATCCCCTCGGTTCGAGAGAGGAGCTGGAACGCCTCGAGGGCCTCCTCGTCGTCGATGACGGCGTAGGACGCGCGGCCGATCTCCTTGAGGTGCGCGTGCTCGGGGCCGACGCCGGGGTAGTCGAGGCCGGCGGAGATCGAATGCGCCTCCATGATCTGGCCGTCGTCGTCGGACAGGACGAGCGTGCGCTTGCCATGGAAGATCCCCGGGACGCCGGCGTTGATGGTCGCGCCGTGCTTGCCCTGGAGCCCCTCGCCGCCGGGCTCGACCCCGATCAGCGCGACCTCTTCGTCTTCGACGAAGGGGTGGAAGAGTCCGATCGCGTTCGAGCCGCCGCCGACGCACGCGATCGCCGCGTCGGGCAGGCGTCCCTCGACGCAGAGCATCTGCTCGCGCGCCTCGAGACCGATCACCCGCTGGAAGTTCCGGACCATCTGAGGGTACGGGTGCGGGCCCATGACCGATCCGATCATGTAGTAGGTGTTCTCGACGTTCGTGACCCAGTCGCGCATCGCCTCGTTGATCGCGTCCTTGAGGGTCCGTGATCCGCTCTCGACCGGAATGCACTTCGACCCGAGGAGCTCCATCCGGAAGACGTTCAGCGCCTGGCGCCGGACGTCCTCGGCGCCCATGTAGATCTCGCACTCGAGGCCGAGGAGCGCGGCCGCGGTCGCCGAAGCAACCCCGTGCTGGCCCGCGCCGGTCTCGGCGATCACGCGGGTCTTGCCCATGTACTTCGCGAGGAGCGCCTGCCCGAGCACGTTGTTGATCTTGTGGGCGCCCGTGTGCGCGAGGTCCTCGCGCTTCAGGTAGATCTTCGCGCCGCCGGTGCGCTCGGTCAGGTTCCTGGCGAAGGTCATCGGCGTCGGCCGGCCCGCGTAGTCGCGCAGAAGGTCGTCGAGCTCCTTCTGATAGCCGGGATCCGCGAGGATCCGCTCCGACTCCTCGACGAGCTCGTCGAGGGCGGTGATCAACATCTCGGGAACGAAGCGGCCCCCATAGGGCCCGAACATGCCTCGCTCGTCGGGTTCGCTCTTCAACTCGATCTCCAGGGCGGGGTCCTTGAGGAACTACTCGCCCGATTCCTTCGCGGCCTCGACCGCCTCTTCTCGTTCGCGCACGGCCTCCACGAAGGCACGCATCCTGGCCGGGTCCTTGCGTCGGTTCCCGTCCTCGACGCCCGTCGCCACGTCCACGCCCCACGGAGGGATGTCTCCGACGTCGGCGAGCGCAGACGCGACATTATCCGGCGTGAGGCCGCCGGCAACGATCACGTCGTATCCGTGGGCGATCAGGTCCTCGGCCTCGCTCCAGTCCCAGGTCTGGCCCTGCCCCCCACCCTGATGGGGGTGGTCCAGCAGCAGGATCGAGCTCGGGTAGGTCTCCGCCGCATCGTGATCGGCACCCCGGATCGCCTTGATCGTCGGCAGATCGACCGCCTCGACCTCCTCCTCGGTCTCATCGCCGTGGAACTGGACGCGCTCGAAGGGCACCCGCTGCAGAATCGGGTCGATCACGTCCCAACGGGCATTCCGGAAGAGGGCCACGCGCTCGACGTCGAACTCCTCGAGCGCCTGACAGATCTCGAGCGCCCGGCTGACGTCGACCTGGCGGGGCGAGCCCTCGACGAAGTTGATCCCGATCAGATCGGCCCCGGCCTCGACCGCTGCCAGGGCATCTTCGACGTCCTGCACGCCGCAGATCTTGATTCGAACGCTTCCCGTCACGATGACGAACCTCCCTCGCCCGATCCGCCGCCACGCAGCGCCTCGAGCGCTTGCCCCGGATGGGGCTGCCGCATCAACGATTCTCCCACGAGGAAGCCCGCGGCGCCCGCGCGTTCCAGCCGCGCGATGTCGTCCACGGATGCGATCCCGCTCTCCGCCACCAGGACGACCTCGTCGTCGTCGAGCTTGGCGGCGAGGCGTTCAGTCGTGGCGAGGTCCGTCTCGAAGGTCTTGAGGTTCCGGTTGTTCACCCCGATGAGGTCGGCGCCGAGCGCCCTCGCCCGGTCGAGCTCGTCCTCGTCGTGGACCTCGACGAGGACGTCGAGGTCCAGCTCCCGGGCCCGTGCGTCGAGTGCCGTCATCGTGGCGTCGTCGAGAGCGGACACGATCAGCAGGATCGCGTCGGCGCCCGCGACCCGCGCTTCGTCCACCTGATACGGGTCGATCATGAAATCCTTGCGCAAGAGGGGACGGTCGACCGCCGCGCGAACGATCTCCAGGATCTCGAGGCTTCCGCCGAAGAACTTTTCGTCGGTGAGCACGGAGATGCAGGCCGCGCCCGCCTTCGCATAACACTCGGCGATCCACGCCGGGTCGAAGTCCTCTCGGATCAGCCCCTTGCTCGGAGAGCGGCGCTTCACCTCGGCGATCACCGACGCGCCAGCGGTCTCCCGCAGGGCCGCCCGAAACCCCGCCGGCCGCCGCTCGCACGCCTCGGCGGCGCGGGCCAGCTCCTCGGGCGCCCGCGCGCCCTTGGCCGCCGCCACCTCGGTCGCCTTGTGGGCCAGGATGTCGTCGAGGATGGTCAAGCGAATACCTCCTCGGGGCTCGCCTGCCCGGTCGCCCTCGCCAGGGCCTCGAGCTTCCCGCGCGCCGCTCCGGAGTCGATACTCTCGGCCGCCAGGGAGAGGCCTTCCTCGAGACTCGATGCCCTCTCCACGACGAAGAGCGCCGCGGCCGCGTTCAGGAGCACGATGTCGCGTCGCGGGCCGACTTCGCCGTCGAGGATCGCTCGGGTGGTCCGGGCGTTCTCCTCGGGCGTGCCGCCGGCCAGGTCCTCGAGCTGCGCGGGCGCGAGGCCGAGCGCGCCGGGGTCGACGTGCATGGGCTCCACCTTGCTGCCGGCGTAGAGCGCCGCCTGGCTCGGTCCGGTCGTCGTGAACTCGTCCATGCCGTCGGACCCGTGGACGACCAGGGCGCGCTCCGCACCGAGTCGCCCGAGCGCCTCTGCGAGGGGCTCGACGAGCTCGCCGGCGTACACCCCGACGACCTGATAGCGCGCGCCGACCGGCGAGAGCAGCGGACCGAGGCAGTTGAGCAGCGTGCGCACCCCGAGCTCGGCGCGAACCGGCGCCACGTGCTTGAAGGCCGGATGCGCCGTCCGGGCGAAGAAGGGCGCGATGCCGACTTCCGCCAGGATGCGTCCGTACGTCGGGATGGGGAGATCGATCCGGATCCCGAGCGCCTCGAGCACGTCGAAGCTTCCCGAACGACTCGTGGCGGCCCGGTTGCCGTGCTTGGCGACGGAGACGCCCGCCCCCGCGACGACGAAGGCCGAGGTCGTCGAGATGTTGAACGTGTCGAGGCCGGAGCCGCCGGTGCCGCAGGTGTCGATCGTGCGCGGATCCGCGGGCTCGGTCAGCGTGGCCCGCGCGCGAAGCGCCTCCGCGACGGCGACGATCTCTTCGACCGTCTCGCCCTTCATCCGCAATCCAACGAGCAGGCCCGCCGCCGTCGCCGGGCTCGCCTCGCCGTCCATGATCTCGCCGAAGGCCCGCCCGAGGAGCGAAGGCTCGACGCGCACGCCCGAGACGAGCGCCTGGATCGCCTCGCGGATCGCGCTCATCCGTCCGTGCTCGCGTGCGCGCGGCAGCGCGCGAGAAAATTTCCGAGCAGGCGCTTGCCCTCGCCGGTCATGATCGACTCGGGATGGAACTGCACGCCCTCGATCGGCAGCGTGCGATGGCGGACGCCCATGATCTCGCCGTCGGCAGTCCGGGCGGTGATTTCGAGCGTGTCCGGAATCGTCGATTCCTCGATCACCAGCGAGTGGTAGCGGGTCGCATCGAAGTCCTGCGGGAGGCCCTCGAAGACGCCCTTTCCGTCGTGGGAGACCGTCGAGACCTTGCCGTGCATGATCGACTTCGCGCGGATCACTTTGCCGCCGTAGACCTGCCCGATCGACTGGTGCCCGAGGCAGACCCCGAAGACCGGGATGCCGGCGGCGGCGAACGCCTCGATGGCGGCCATCGACACGCCCGCGTCGTCCGGCGTCCCCGGCCCGGGCGAGATCACGAGCCCGTCGGCCTGGCGGCCGAGGAGGGTCTCGACGTCGGCCTCGTCGTTGCGCACGACTTCGACTTCCGCGCCGAGCTCGCCGAGATACTGCACGAGGTTGTACGTGAACGAGTCGTAGTTGTCGATCATCAGCAGGCGCATGTCAGTCGACGCCTTCCCGCGCGAGGTCGATCGCCGTGAGCACCGCCCGAGACTTGTTCATCGTCTCCTCGAACTCGTACTCGGGCTCGCTGTCCGCGACGACGCCCGCCCCCGCCTCGAGGGTCACCTTGCCGTCCTTCGCGACCATCGTGCGGATCGTGATCGCCATGTCCATGTTGCCCGAGTAGTCGAGGTAGCCCGCGCAACCGCCGAAGAAGCCGCGTCGCACCGTCTCGAGCTCGTCGATGATCTCCATCGCGCGCACCTTGGGCGCCCCGGAGAGCGTTCCCGCCGGGAAGGTGGCGCGCAGGACGTCGAGCCAGTCGAGCCCCTCGCGCAGCTTGCCGTGCACGTTCGAGACGATGTGCATGACGTGCGAGTAGCGCTCGACGAAGGCGTAGTCGTCGACTTCGACCGAGCCGATCTCGGAGACGCGCCCGGCATCGTTGCGCCCGAGGTCCACGAGCATGAGATGTTCCGAGCGCTCCTTCGGATCCGCGAGCAGGTCCGCCTCGAGCTGACGATCCTCCTCCGGCGTCTCGCCGCGCCAGCGAGTGCCGGCGATCGGGCGCACGTCGAGTCGGTCCCCCTCGACCCGGGCCAGGATCTCCGGGGACGCCCCGACCATGACTGCGTCCTCCATCCGGATGAAGAACATGTAGGGACTCGGGTTGATCACGCGCAGGTGCCGATAGATCGAGAAGGGGTCGACCTGGAGCGGGAGCTGGAACTGCTGTGCCAGGACGACCTGGAAGATGTCGCCCGCTTCGATGTACTCCTTGGCGCGCTTCACGATCTCGTGGAACCCGGACTCGGTCATGCTGCGCTCGACGTCCATCGGCGCGCGCACGGCCTCCCGCCGCGGCTCCGCATCGAGCGGACGCCGGATCCGCTCGACCATCTCCTCGATCCGGGCGGTGGCCTCGTCGAACGCGGCGCGCGCCCCCGCCGAGCCGACCTCGGCATGGACCACGATCAGTGCCGTGTGGCGCACGTTGTCGTAGACCACCACGTACTCGGGGAGGACGAAGAAGGCGTCCGGAAGCCCGATCTTGTCCGGGTTGTCGTCCGGGATCTTCTCGACGAAGCGCACCCAGTCGTACCCGATCATGCCCACCGCCCCGCCGATGAAGCGCGGCAGCGCGAAATCCGTGGGCTGCACCGACTGGTAGGCCCGCAGGCGGTCGCGCAGGACCTCGAGCGGGTCGCCGCCGGTGTCGATGACCTCGGTCTCGTCTCCCTCGGTCCACTCGACCCGGCTGCCGGTCGCGGAGAACTTCGCCCTCGCTCCGACGCCGAGGAAGCTGTACCGCGCCCACTTCTCTCCGCCCTCGACCGACTCGAGCAGGAAGGCCGTCTGGCCGTCGTCGATCTTGCGGAACAGGGAGAGGGGCGTCTCGAGGTCGGCCATCACTTCGCGGACGACCGGGACGTGATTCCCCTGCTGGGCGAGCTTCTCGAACTGCTCGGGCGATGTGCGGAGCACGGGGCGATCTCGGGGACGGGGCCGGCCGGGGGCGGGGCGTCCGGGTGGCTAGGGGAGCGGAAAACCCTGTGATTCTAAGGCCTTGTGGGTCATCCAGCAAGCGAGGCCCGCGCCCGCGAGAGGGCCCCGGGACTGGCCTCCGGCCTCAGAAGTTCAGGCCCGTCCCGAAGCCCGAGTCGAAGAGGTTCTCGCGGCCCTCGCCGAGACCGATGAAGCGGAACAGGATGCCCCCGCGCAGGTTGTCGCGGCGATCGACGGAGACGGTGCCCCCGACCGACCAGCAGCGGCACTTCGACACGTACTCGACCGTGCCCTCGTTCCGGATGAACTCGTCGCGCTCGGCGAGCTTGTAGACCGTCGAGTAGCGGAGCCGGACCCGGGACGTCAGCTGGAGCACCGCCCGCCCCTGGATCTGGTTGATCGCGTCGATCTCCCCGATCCGGACCACGCCGCGGTCGCTCTCGAGGAGCGGAGGAATCCGCCGCCGGTAGCGGTGGCCGGCGACCAGGGTCACCCGCTCGAGCAGCGAGAGGCCGATCTTCTGGCGGAAGACGAGGTCGATCCCGCCCTCGTCGAGGGCCAGGGCCTCCGGATCGAAGGCCATGACGCCCCGGGCCGAGAAGGGGCCGATCGGCATCATGCGACCGTCGAGGAAGACGCTCCCGAGCCCGCCCTCGGCGAAGTCGTAGTCGACGCCCGCGAGCACTTCGCCCAGGAAGAGGAGCGGCGCCCGCGGATTGCGCTTTCCGTAGAAGCGCTGGCCGACGGCGGCGACCACGCGGTTCGCGGTCTCGATCCGATCGGCGGGATCGCGCGTGATCGACTCCAGCGAGAGCGAGCGCAGCCGGGACTGCTCCACGAATCCCCGCGGCGTGAAGAGCGGATTGCGGTCCTGCTGCTGCGCGGACACGAAGGCCCAGCCGAGGCGCGGCTCGAGGACGTGACGCAGGGAGCCCTGCCTGCCCCGGTCGAAGGTCCGTACCAGCGTATTCCGCCACTCCGCCCGCGCCGTGACGAGCCCGCGTTCGCCGAACGCCTGCTGGTCCGTGCGATAGAGGCTCTGGCGCCAGCCGACCTCCGGCGTGAAGCTGCCGAAGCGCCCGAGGTGGAACCGTCGCGCGACGCGGGGATGGACGACCGCGCGTACGCCCCGCTCGCGGATCGGCTCGCCCGGCTCGAAGACGCCGTTGCCGCCCCCGAAATCGAAGAAGGTCGTCCCGACGTCGGTCCGGGTCAGGCCGTCGGCGCCGATGTCGTAGAAGTGGCCGTCGGCGACCGAAGGCAGCGAGCCCGCCTGGGGCCCGATCACGTCCTCGTGATTGCGCAGCGAGCGGAAGTGGACGACGTCGGCGTCGAGCAGCAGCTCGACCCCGCCCGGCATCACCGCGGTCCCCGGCTGGACGTCGACCGCCGCCTCGCCGAAGCGCTGAAGCAGCACGTCGTCGCTATCGGCGAGCACCGGATACCGGTTCCCCGCGGACGGCGGCGGCGCAGGCGTCGGGACACCGACCCCGATCCCCTGCACGTCGTCGGCAAAGCGCGCGCCGACCATCGTCCCGATTCCGCCGTTCTCGCCGAAGGCACGATGCACGTTGGTCGTGGACTCGAGGAAGCGGAACTCGCGGTAGCGCCGGAACTCCGCGAAATCCTCGGGGTAGAGATTGTCCGAGACGTACTTGAGATCCGTCTGCCAGCGCCATTCGGCCGGGAGCGTCTGGTCGTGGGCCCACCGCAGGCCGAACCGGGTCTGCGGCGTCGACGCGATCTGGTCGTCGAGGTCGTCGAACAGACCCGAGACGAAGAACTCGCCCTCGGACCGTTCGCCGAAGACGTACTCGATCTCGCCGTCGCCCTTGAAGCCCCGCTCGCTGAAGTAGCGCGGCGTGAAGATCACGTTGACCTGCTCGTGCGCCGCCCAGAAGAGCGGCAGCCCCGCGCCGTACCCGCCGCGCCCGCCGAGCGAGATCTCGGGCAGCAGCACGCCGGATTCCCGGTCGCTCTTGACGGGAAAGAACGCCCACGGGAACCAGAGGACGGGGATCCCGAGCACGTCGAAGGTCGCGTTCCGGACCGTGCCGTAGCCCCCGACCTCGACGTTCGCCCGTTCCGTCCGGATCTGCCAGGGAAGGCGCTCCCCGGGCTCGCAACGACAGGTCGTGAAGACGCCGTCGCGCATCTCGAAGGTGTTCTCGCCGGTCCGGATCATCTCCTTCGCCCGGATCTTGAAGCCCTGGCTGCCCGCGTCGAAGCCGCCTTCGAAGAACATGCCGCGGAGGGTCTCGACGTCGAAGACCATGAACTCGGCGTTCATCACGTCGTTCACGTCGACGAGCTCGACGTCGCCTTCCGCCACGCCCGTGCCCGTCTCGGTGCTGAACGCGACCCAGTCCGCCCGCAGCGTCCGCGTCGTCTGGATGACCCGGACGTTGCCGGTCGCGACGTAGAGCGAGCGTTCGCCGTCGTAGTCGATCCGGTCCGCGGTGATCTCGAAGGGATCGTCGAGGCTCGCGCGATCCACTTGCTGCGCGGCGGCGGGAGCGACGAAGGCGCACGCCAGCGCCAGCACGGCGCCGAGTCGCGAGCGCAGCCACACGCCCCTGCATCTCCCGAAGGTGGCCCCTCGCGCCACGCGTCCCCCCGTCGCAACGGAACGCGCGATGCGCGCTCTCCTGGCCGACTCCGGGACGCTACCTGAGGCCCAGCGGACGGGCCAAGCGCCGGGCTAGCTCGCCTGGGCGAACTTCGTGAGCGCGGTCGAGAGCGCGGCGCGATCCGGGGCAACCAGCTCGTCTTCGACCAGGCGCAGGAGCTTCTGGTCCATCAGCTGATGCAGGGCCTGGTGGGTCTCTTCCAGCGAGAGCTCACAGCCCGCGGAGAGCTCGCGGAGCGTCGTGCGCAGCCGGAGCTCCTCTTCGTTCTCGCCGACCGGCTGGAGCGCGAGGTAGCGGACCAGCGGACCGACGAGCTCGTCGAGCCCGAGGGCGGCGAGCCGGCGCTCGGCCCCGATCAGGCGGTGCGCGAGACGCTGGATCATCCGGACACCGATCTCCGGACGCTCCATGCACATCGCCTCGAGCGTCTCGCCGTCGATCTCCAGCAGCTCGGTCGGGCCCGAGGCCACGGCGCGCGCCGTCCGGGTCTCGCCGAGCACGACGCTCATCTCGCCGAAGAAGTCGCCCGGGCCGAGGCGCGCGATGACCCGCGGCCCGGCGATCCCGGAGCGGCTGATCTCGATCCGGCCGGCCTGGATGAAGTAGAGATCGGTGCCCTCGTCGCCTTCGTCGAAGACGATCTCGCCGTCTTCGAGGTGGCGCTGGAAGGCCTTTCGAACCTGGATCTGTGTCGTTTCTCCCGCAATCAGCGGACCGTCCCCCTGCGTGCGCCGCCCGGAGGCGCGACGCCTGCCCGCTCTTTCGACCGCGCAGGAGGACCACTTGAGAAGCCCCCTCCCGCGCCGCCCGTCGAGCACGGCGTCCGCCGCGGAGGTCCGGCTAGCCGCCGGCAGGGATCTCCCGCTGGAGCTGATCGATCAGGTCGTCGAGCTGCGGCCGACTGAGCACGCCCTGATGTGAGCGGGCGATTCGTCCGGCGGGATCGACGACGACCAACGTCGGAAACGACCACACGTCGTAGTCCACTGCCAGCTGTGAATCCGCGATCGCGATCGGGTAGGTCAGGTTCCGCTCGGCGAGCCAGCGGCTCACCTCCTCGGGCGGATCCGTGTCCATCGAGACCCCCACGATCGTGAGCGGCTCGCCGCTCCGCCGTTCCCAGATCTCCTGCAGGATCGGCATCTGCACCTCGCAGGGCGCGCACCAGGTCGCCCAGAAGTCGAGGATCAGGACGCGCCCGCGCTGCTCCTCGAAGCGGACCGGGACGCCGTCGAGACGCACGAGGTCGAAGGTCGCGGCCTCCGGGCGCTCGACCGTCTCCTCTGCCAGGCAACCGTCGAGGTAGCCGCTCGCCACGACCGTCACGACGAGCACGGCCAGCCAGATCCCGATCGCGACCTTCACGCGGCGCGCCTCACGAACGCGTCTCGTCGGCGCAAACGATCACTGGAGCGCTTCCTCCGCGGCATAGACGAGGTCGTTGAGGAAGCCGAAGTAGGTGTTGAAGATCGCGAGCTGATTCGAGATCAGGAGGAGCCCCACGCCGGCGAGCAGCACGCCCGAAACGACTTCCAGCGTCCGGAAGTGCCGCTTCATCTTCGAGAAGGCGGTGAAGAAGTAGTCGATGCTCCAGCCGGCGGCGAGGAAGGGAATCGCCAGGCCCGCGGAGTACACCGCCAGCAGCGTGATCCCCTCGTAGACGGTCTCGCGGCTGCCGGCGAGCGTAAGCACCGCGCCGAGGATCGGGCCGATGCAGGGCGACCATCCGAAGCCGAAGCCGGCACCGACGGTGAACGAGCCCAGGAAGCCCGGCGCGCCCATGTCGAGCTGAAGGCGGGTGTCGCGCATCAGCCAGGACAGGCGGAAGAGGCCCATCATGTGCAGGCCGAAGATCAGGATGATCACGCCGGCGATCTGCGCGATGCCGAGCTCGACGACGCCCAGGTCGAGCCGGAACGTGCGGAGCACCCGGCCGAGGGCGAAGGCGCTCGCGCCGAGGACGATGAAGACGGCGGAGAAGCCACTCACGAAGCCGAGGCAGGCTTCCATCACGCGCGCCCGCTGCTCGCGCGAGGAGCCGCCCTCCCCGAGGTCCTGGACGGACACGCCGGAGATGAGCGACAGGTACGCCGGCATCAGGGGCATCACGCACGGCGAGAGCACCGAGATGAGCCCCGAGGCGAAGACGATCGGGATCTGCGCGACGAAGTCCGACATGGGTCGGCCGGGAGAGTGCCGCGCACGTCTGCCGGGCGCCAGCGTTCGCGGTTCGAACTCCGGTGGGGGCCACGATCCGTCGCGGACCGGCCCGGGAGGCTCCGAACGGAGCGCTCCCCGCGGTCCCCGTGCGCGCGCGCCGACCGGGGCCAGCGAGCGCGCAAGGGGACCGTGAGAACGGGACTACCAGCCCATCTCGTCGTAGCCGCTCGTGTCGAGGGGCTCCGCGGGCTTCGACGTCGACGCGGTGGTCGCGGAAGCGACGGCTTCGGCCTGCCCGCTCGCCTCGTCGATGTCGCGGCCGATGAAGACGACCTCGCGCTCACCGGTCAGATGATCCGGGGTGAGCACGTAGGTGCCGCGCAGCGAGCGGGTGAAGACCTTCTCGGCCACCTGCGAGTCGCCGGCGGTGAACGCCCAGGCGAAGCCACCGACGATCAGGCCACCCGTCGCGTAGAGCAGCTTCACCGGCCCATAGATCAACGTCGAAAGCGCCGCGGCCGCGCCGAGTCCGCCCTCGCGGCCCGTCTCCTCCGCGGTGCTCGCCGCGAAGCCTGCGCTGGGCGCGCCGAGCAGCGAAACGACCAGCAGAGCGGTCATCAGCCGGCGCGCGAAGCTCTTCGGGCGCACCACACCCGTCCTCGGGCGATCGCCCGAGCGTTCGATCTCGAATGTCATGATTCGTCCAACCTCTCAATGCGAGGTTCGGACGACACGATCGCGCCGCCCTGCCCTCGACCTCTCACATTCCCCGGGAGGGAGTGTGCCCGATCTTCGGAGGTCGTCCAAGTCGGGCGGGTTCCGGGCGGGTCAGAACGCGCGGTCCGTATCCAACAGGATCGTGACCGGCCCCTCGTTCACGAGGGACACCTGCATCATCGCCCGGAACCGACCGGTGACGACGGGCACGCCGATCGCCCTCGCTTCGGCGACCACGCGCTCGAAGAGCGGCTCGGCGCGCTCGGGCGGGGCCGCCGCGCCGAACGAGGGCCGTCGCCCCTTGCGTGCGTCGGCGAGGAGCGTGAACTGCGACACGAGTCCGAGGGTTCCCCCCGATTCTTCGAGTGACAGGTTCATCTTGCCCGCGTCGTCCTCGAAGATCCGCAGGCCGCAGATCTTCTTCGCGAGCTCCGCTGCGGCGCGTTCGTCGTCGCCCTGCGCCACGCCGACGAGCACGAGCAAGCCCGGGCCCATCTCGGCGACGCGTTCGCCGCCGACGTCGACGCTGGCCTGGGAGACCCGCTGGACCACGGCGCGCAGGGCTAGATCTCCCGCTGGTCCTGGAAACGGCCGCGGTAGGTCGCCTGCCCGTCCGTCCGCATGAGCACGAGCTGGCAGACCCGGACGCCGGCGACGATCTCGAGGGCGCGACTCGAGACGTTGCTCATCTCGAGGACCTGCCGATTCGACACGCCCGGCTGAACGAAGGCGCTCGTCACGTGGATCATCAGTCCGAGCCTCGCGAAGCGGCTGCGCCCTTCGAGGAAGCCGCAGAGATCGGGCGGGAGCGTGATGTGCTCGAGGGTGATGCCGTGGATCGTCGAGCCGGGCTCGAGGCGATACGGCTCGTCGAGCCCGAGGACCCGGGTGTGGTCCCGGTAGTCGGTCGCGTCTTCGACGCGGATCGCCGTCTCGTCGCTCACGATCTCCCGGATCTCGCTGCCGAGGGTGAGATCGATCGAGGCGACGCCGACCTGGGACACGTCGAAGGGGTCGATGCGCACGCGGCCGGAGTCGAGCTCGCGCAGGATCACGTCGTGGGTCAGGACCGACATCGCGCGTAGACTACCGTACCGAGATGGCTCATCGATATTTCGACGTGGAGCGACCGGTCGTGATCGGTCATCGGGGCGCGGCCGGCACGCATCCGGAGAACACCCTCGCGAGCTTCGCCGCCGCGCTCGAACAGGGCGCGCAGATCCTCGAGAGCGACATCCACGTGAGTCGCGACGGCGTGCCGGTTCTGCTCCACGACCCCGACGTCGGTCGCGTGAGCGACGGGGACGGCCTCGCCGCCGACCTCGACTTCGCCGCACTCTCGGCCCTGGACGCCGGCGCGCCCTACCCGGACCATCGCGGCCAGGGCCATCGCATCCCTTCCCTCGAAGCCGCTTTCGAAGCCTTCCCCGACGCGCGCTTCAACCTCGAAGTGAAGTGCGCCGACGCCGACGCCATCCGTGCAACCCTCGATCTCGTCGAGCGCTTCGACCGCGCCGAGCGGACGCTCCTCGCCGCCGGCGAGGACGAGGTGATGACGCTCCTGCGGGCCGCCCTCGCCGACCACCCCGTTGCACCCGCGATCGGCGCGAGCCTCGGCGAGATCGTCGCCGCGATCGGCAGCGCCCTCGGCCAGGGGCCGATGCCCGAGGGCGTCGACGCGCTCCAGATTCCGGCCGAGTTCGGCGGAAACCCGCTCGCGACCCCCGAGCTCGTCGAGCACGCGCACGCCCACGGCGTCGAGGTCCACGTCTGGACGATCAACGATCTCGACGAGATCGCCGCGCTCCTCGATCGCGGCGTCGACGGGATCGTGACGGACCTTCCGGGGCAGATGCACGACTGGCTGGTGGCTCGTGGACGACGCTAGGCGCGATCCGACGCACACGGACCCGGCGCGGCGCGAGATCGGCCCGCCCTCGCCGTTCTTCGTCGCGTGCCGGGACGAGCTCCGCGCCTCGGAAGCGTGCGGGCCGCTGCTCGATCTCGCCTGCGGACGTGGGCGCCACGCGCTGGCGAGCGCCGAGCTCGGCCTCGAGGTCCTCGCCGTCGACCGGAACGAGGATCACCTCACGCTCCTACGGCAGGCGGCCGGGCGGGCGGCTCGGATCGAGACGCGGGTCGTCGACCTCGAGGCGGACACGCCGCCGGACCTCGGCACAGCGCGCTTCGGTGCGGTGCTGGTCTTCCGCTACCTCCACCGCCCCCTCGCCCCGTGGATCGAGTCACTCCTCGCGCCCGGCGGGATCCTGCTCTACGAGACCTTCACCACGGCCCAGCGCGATCTCGGCTGGGGGCCGTCACGGGACGCGTTCCTGCTCGAGCCGGGCGAGCTGCCGACGCTCTTTCCGGGGCTCGAGGTGCTTCGCTTTGAGGAAGGGCCGACGGAAGAAGCGAAGCGGGCGGACACGGCCAGGCTGCTGGCGCGGCGTCCCGCGTAGCGCGCGAAGGGGCGATCGATCGGCGAGGAGACCGGGGCCCGCCGGAGTCCACCCGGCGTCAGGCGTGCCTCCATCGACGGAGCGAGACGGAGCCGAGAGCCAGTGTCGCGAGCGCAACGCCTAGCCCCAGATTCGCCCCGGGCTCGGGCGCGAAGGTCACCATCCGAACGTAGGTGAGGTTCGAGATGTTCTGGTCCGAGAGCACCATATGGGAGAGCGCCCCCGCGACGAGCGAGATATTGCCGACCCCCATCATGGTGTTCAGGGAGCCTGCCAGCGTCAGCGTCGACGTCAACGGCTGCCCCTGAATCGTGCCCGTTTGCTGGACGACCACCGTTCCGGTCGTGAAGGGACCGCCGACGTTTCGTATCGTCACCGAGGGAATCGCGTTGAGGTTGACGCCGGTCACGCTCGGGTACATGCCGCACTCCCATGGAGGCGCGGTACAGGCCCAGATCGGCGGGGCCTCGGGACCGAGCGAGCCGATTCGCCCCGCCGAAGTCAGGACATAGCCGGCATGACAGTCCCCGCCCGGCCGAACGAACGACGTGGCCATCATGAAGCCGGCGCCGGTCACCTGATTCCGCAGCCCCACTCCGCTCGCCGGGTCCGGCACGAACGAGGCGAAACACACCTTCGTCGTGCTTTGCGTGCCGGGACCGGCCATCGTCGGCGTCACGCCGTTCGTGACCGCGTATCGAGCGGTCCCTTCGAGCAGCATCATCATCGTGCCGCCGAACGCGTTGGGCCCTGCCGTGTAGGACACCAGTCCGTTGTAGGCCTTGCCGAAAGGGCCGCTGGCAGGATCGTTCGCGACGTTGGGCGTCGTGCAGCCCAGCACGCCGCCCCGCTTCCGATGGGTGCCGCGTGTGGCCTGCCCCGTCGCCGCGCCGCGACAGAAGGTGAAGTCCGGCGCCGGCCGACCGGTCTGCGTCGTCCAGGCGCCCGCCCGCAGCCGTCGGGGGACGGCCGGCGGTCCCTGGATCGTGATGGGCACGACGCTCTGGACGACGGGGTTCGTCGCGCCCTGGCTCGTGGTCGTGGTCGCGACGACGACCCGCGACGCCATGAAAGAGGTCTGCGGATTCAGGATCCGCGTGAAGGGCACACCGGAGCCGTTCGTTCCGGTCATCGCGGTGAGCGACGTCGCGCCCGGGGCCACCGCGCGAAGATTCGAAGAGACCGAGATCACCGTCGGCACGGCCGGAACCGGCCCGCCGTCGCTCACACGCGCGGAGTTGAACGTGAAGAGCGCCGGCGGGACGTGGAACGTCGCGGGCGCGGTTCCGTGGGTCGTCACCTGCACGGACTGCGCCATCGTCGTGAGCGGCGCGACGAGCCCGTCCTTCCGCTGCTTGAACCCGAACGCGCAGCCGGTCTCCTGGATGCACGCCTTGCCGTTCACGAGCGGATCGCGCGACTCCGGCCCACCTGCGACCGGCAGGTCCAGGAGGCGGCCGCGATGGGAGTACCACTTTCCGCCCATCTTGATCGGGGTCGACTGCGCCATCGCGCTCGACGCGGCGCCGAACGCGACGAAGAGAAGGGCCGAGAGGAGGACCGCGAGGCTCGCGGCTCGTTTCGAACGACGCCGCATGAGCCCTGAAGACATGGGTGCTGTCCTCTCTCGGTGCGCAGGACCTCCCGCGCGAGCGCGATGCGCCGCAGGCTCGCCGCGTCGCCTCCGAAGCCTAACAGAAGCCCAACGAACGGCACGAACGAAGACCGACGCATCGGAGCCGTTTTCCGATCGGTCAGGCGACGGCACGTCAGCCGAGGCTTCGCTCGAGCCGGGTGTGGCGGACCTCCGACCGAAGCGGCTTCAGGCGGACGCGAGCCGCTCGAGCGCCCAGAGCGCATGTTCCGCGATCCCCGGATTCTCGCTCTCCGCGTGCCGCGCGACCGCCGCGCGGAGCGACCGATCCCCGCTGTTGCCCGCCGCAACCAGCGCGTTGCGCAGCAGCCCTGCGTACCCCGTCCGCTTGATCGCCGTCTTCCGGGCGTGCTCACGAAAGGCCGGCTCGTCGAGCGCCAGCAGCCACCTCAGCGTCGGCCCGCGCCAGGCCGCCCGCGGCGCGAGCCGCGCGCGCAGGCCGAGCGGATCCGCCGGCGCCTCGCGCGGGCGGCTCCGGTTCCACGGGCACACCGTCTGGCAGACGTCGCAACCGAAGACGTGCTCGCCCTGGGCCTCGCGCAGGGACTCGGGGATCGCCCCACGCAGCTCGATCGTCGTGTACGAGAGACAGCGCGTCGCGTCGAGGACGTAGGGCTCCGGGAACGCATCCGTCGGGCACGCGTCCAGGCAAGCGCGGCAGGTCCCGCAGTGATCGACTTCCGGCTCGTCGGGCTCCAGCACGAGATCCGAAAGGATCACGCCGAGCATCAGGTGCGACCCCCGCTCGGGATCGATCAGACAGGTGTTCTTCCCGATCCAGCCGAGCCCCGCGCGCTCGGCGGCGGCGCGCTCGAGGATCGGACCCGTGTCGACGTAGCTGCGCGAGACGACGTCCCGCTCCGCCAGGACCGGCAGCGCGGCTTCGAGCGCGCGGAGGCGTTCGAGCAGGACGTCGTGATAGTCGTCGCCACCGGCGTAGCGTGCGATCCGGCCGCGGGGCTCCGGGACTTCGTCGGCCTGGTCGGCTTCCGCTTCGTCCGCAGGCAAGGCGAGCGCGGCGACGATGAGCGATTCCGCCTCGGGCAGCACGCGCCGCGGGTCGACACGCTCTTCGAGGCGGCGCCCCACGTAGTCGAGCGTGCCCCCGTAGCCACGCGCCCACCACTCGCGGACGAACGCGTTGTGTGGCCCCGGCTCGGCGCTGGCGAAGCCCACGGCATCGAGCCCGAGGGCGAGGCCGACGCGACGCACGGCCTCCTCGATCGAGGCTCCGCTCGCGGGTGAGGCGCTCACGGCGCGACCGTCTCCCGCGGCGCGTCGGGCGCGAGTCGTCGCAGCGCCTCGCCGAGCGCGAGCAGGCACAGACAGCCCAACACGTAGGTGGCGACGCCGGCCCAGTCGTGGAGGGGGCCCTCCGTCGCGAAGGGGACGTCGACCTCGATGGCGAGGGCGACGGTCAGGATCACGCGCAGGAGGTTGCCTGCCAGCGCGATGGGAACGACGGCGAGCACGAGCGCCACCCGGCGCCAGGTCACGGACTCGGTGAAATACGCGATGAAGACGCCGATCGGGACCAGCATGACGAGGCTCGTGATCCCGCTGCAGGCCTCCGCGACGAAGAGGGTCTGGTCGCCCGGCAGCGTCAGGACGTTGCCTTCCCGGAAGATCGCCACGCCGCTCGCCTGGAGCAGGCGGACGGCGACGGTCGACACGAGGAGCTGCAGCTCGACGATCAGCGGCGTCACCCAGGCGTTCGGCAGCGGGACCAGGAAGAGCAGATAGGCGAGCGAAAACTGCAGCGTCCGCACCCACGCGACGCCCCGCAGCGCGAGGACGGCGACGACGACCGTCGCCACGAAGAGCAGCCCAAGCAGGCTCGCGTCGCCGAACCCGAGCCCGCCGACATACGCGATCGCCATCCCGCCGAGGGCCAGCCGGCCACCCGGGATCGGCCGTGCCGGCAGCGCGGCCAGCGTGGCGCGGTGGGCCGTCGCCGCCCAGAGCGCCACGAAGGGAACGAGGTAGCCGTGCGAGGCGTACTCGACGCTGCTCCAGACCTCGGACAGTGCGAGCAGTCCCGGGACCCAGCCGACGAGCAGCAGCGCGACGATCGCCCACTCGCCGCGGGTCATGTCCGTCTCGCCGCGGCCGCACGTGTACGGCGGCCGGGATCGCTTCGTTGCCGCTCCACTGCCTGTCCCTCTCCCGGATTCACCCGAGACTCTGCCCGGAGGTCGCCCGAGACGCCCCGATCGAGGCGGCGCCCGTGAAGTCACATCGGGGGCGCGAGGCGCCGGATTGAGTCCGCTCGCAGCGGTCAAGTCCCATGTCAGCGCAACCGAAACGCAAACGAGCGAAGCCTGCGTGCTGCGCTCGAGCGAGTCCTTCCCGTTCCCCACTCCCGGACGCCTTATGAATCAGCCCGACGAACAAGCTCCCTCCGACGACACGATGGCACCGACGCGCCAGACGGCGCCGATCGACCCGCTCGAGGTCCGCAGCAACCCGCGTGTCGGCACCGACCTCGCCGTCGAACTCTACGCCACCGACTTCAGCGGCGCGCTGCTCGGAAGGACCCGCGACCTCTCGATCGACGGCGCCTGCATCGCGACGCCTTCCCCCTTCTCGGTGAAGAGCGTCCAGCGCATCGTGCTCGACCTCCCGACCCAGCGGGTGATGCTCGACGCCGTCGGCTGCTGGCAGCGCGAAGATCCCGCGGAACGGGTCGTGCTCACCGGCGTCCAGTTCGAGAACCCGCACCCCGAACAGCTCGAGCTGGTCTGGGACCAGGTCCTCGACTCGGGCAAGAAGCTGGCCCGATTCCTGTACAAGCGCACCGCGCTCCACGAGCTCGGCCTCGAAGAGGCGATGGGGCTCGCGCAGGTGACCCGATACCGCTCGCTGAATCCGGGGGACCTGATCTACCGCCAGGGCCAGCAGGGCGACGGCAGCGACTCGATCTTCCTGATCATCGAGGGCTCGGTCACTCTGCAGGTTCGGATCCGCGACGCCTTCGAGAAGCCCCTGACCCGGCTCGGGGTGGGCGATCTCTTCGGCGGCCTTCCGCTGCTCGCGGACCTGCCCCACGCGGAGAGCGCCGTGGCCGACACGCAGGTCAAGCTGCTGGAGCTCGATGCGGGCGCGTTCCGCCACCTGCGAAGCATGAAGCCCTGGCTCGGCCACCGGCTCGGCGTGGCCCTCCTTCGCGTCCACGCGCAGCGCATGGGCAAGATCCTCGGGCTGGCCAGCGATCAGCTCTGACTCCGGTATCCTGCCGGCCCCACGAACCGGTGTGACCACCGGATGCGAGGCGTGCGCGCGCACCTTCGAGTGATTCGTGAAGGATTGGAGGCCATGCAGGATCGGCTCGTCTTCCTGATCGGCTCCCCGCGTTCGGGCTCGACCCTGCTCTCGCGGGTCCTCGGGGCGCACTCGGCGATCTTCGCGCCCGAAGAGCCGCACTTGATCACGCCCCTCGCGCACCTCGGCTACTACGACGCCGTCGAAGAGGCCCCCTACGACCCCGTCATCACGCGAACGGCGGCCCGGGCGCTGGTCGCCGCCCTGCCGGGTGGCGAGGCGGACTACCTCGAGGCCCTGCGCGCCTATGCCGACCGGATCTACGGCGGACTCTTCGAGGGCGCCGGCGACGCCACCCTCTTGCTCGACAAGACGCCCGCCTACGCGCTCTCCCTCGACTTCCTGGCGAAGCTCTACCCCGAGGCGAAGTTCATCGTCCTCACCCGCCACCCGATCGCCGTCTGGTCTTCCTACGTCGATTCCTTCTTCGACGGCGACGACGCCGTGGCCCACGAGCACAATCCGCTGCTCGAGCGCTACGTGCCCGCGATCGCGCGCTTCCTCCGTGAGGAAGCGGTCCCGTTCCACCGCGTGCGGTACGAGAATCTGGTTCAGGAACCCGAGGAAAACGCCCGCCAGATCTGCGAATTCCTGGGCATCGATTTCGAGCCCGACATGGTCGACTACGGCTCGGCGCCGAACGCCCGGGGCGAATCGACGCGGGGTCTCGGAGACCCCACGAACGTCGCCCGGCAGAGCCGCCCGACGACCGACAGCCTCTCGAAATGGGCGAAGGCGGCGACAGGCCAGCCCGAGCGCGTCGCTCTCTACCAGGAGATCCTCGCCCGCCTCGCGGATGAGGACCTCGAGACCTGGGGCTTCACCCGTGCCGACATCGCGCGGGAGCTCGCGGCCATCGACCTGGCTGGCAAGCCGGCGCCGCGCCCGAAGCTGACGCGCTACGCCCTCGAACGGCGGGTGCTGGTCGGCGTCCGCCGCCGGATCCGGCCGGACAACGGCCTCGGGCGACTGGTGAAGAAGGTGCGCGAGGTCTGCGACGTCCTGCTGCGATGAGCCGGCAGGTCGGGCGAATCCACTCAGCCCGACGGCTCCCCCGGACGATCCGACGGGAACGCACCGCCGCCGCCCCCGCGCTGGATTCCCACCTGCGGGGCATGCGGCACCCACTGGAAGACTGCTATAAATGGCGCTCATGGAAGAACGCATCATCCGACCCGCGACGAGCTTCGGCTCCGCCGAGCAGAACGATCAGCCCAAGCGCTTCGAGCGCCCCGCCGCGCAGGAGATCTCCCTGTGCTGCGAGATCTCGGCGTACGCGCCGGACGGCGACGACACCCCGCTTTTTTGAGCTGGGGATTCATCGTGCAGAGTTCGCCGCGAAGGTGAACTTTGCGGCGTCGTGCAGTCCCTTCGATGGGGCCGTATGCCAGGAGCACGCTTCCTTGTGGAGCGGTGTCCGGTAGGCCTTTTGGGGACGTCATGAAACACATCGAGGCGAGCTCCCGTTCGGGGGCTCGCCTCGTTTCGTTTGGGGCGGTGATCGCCGTCAGAGCTCGCGGGAGACGCGCTCCACGATGCGCTTCATGCGGGGGTGGGCGATCAGCGCCAGGGTGTCGCCGGACGCGACGAGCTGCTGGATCTCCGGATCCTCGGCGAGGGCCTGGATCTCGGGATCCTGGTGGAGCCGGGCCACCTTCGGCGCGACGTCGGTGAGCACTCCGCCGAGGGTTTCCTTGAAGACCGTCGGGTCCTCGCGCGCCTCGTCGCCCACCAGTCCGAGATCGGCGAAACGACCGCGGACCTCGGGGTCGAGGATCATCGAACGCATGGCGTTCCGGTTCAGGGCGTAGTCGATCGAGCCGTTCTGGATCAGCGTCCAGAAGAGCTTGTCGGTGAAGAGCTGCTCGAGGCGTTCGTCTTCGAGGATCGACTGCACGCTGCCGAGGGTCTGCCCCGGGCGCGCCGCGATCCGCGCTGCGATCTCGCCGGCCGCGCCCGCATCGGAGAGCGCCGACCCGACGACGGACTCGACGAGATCCCCCGTCGCGTCGGTCACGCTCGACGACTCCGTCTCCGGCAGCGCGGCGAGGCCGTCCACGGCGCCGAGGTCCCGCGCCGCGTCGAGCCAGCTCACGAGCACGGCGAGCAGCACGACGATCAGACTTCCCCGCGCGAGACCGAAGACGCCGCCGAGACCCCGGTCGAAGGCCCCCCGCGGCAGGCCGTCGACCCGCTCCGCATCCCAGGCGACGAGCAGGTCGCCGGCGCTGCTCACCGGGAGCCAGACGACCACGAAGCCGATCGTGCCGGCGATCGCGGGCGCGATCAGGGGTGAGACCACCAGCGAGCGCTCGACCCAGCCCGCAAGATGGACCGCGCCGAGCAGGCCCCCGCCGTATCCGCAGAGCAGCCCGACGAGGCCGGTGCCGGAGACGATGGCGCCGCGCCAGGCGCCGAGCGCGGCCATCGCGACGAGAACCAGTCCGAAGAGGAGATCGAAGACCATGCTGCCTCATCGACCCGACGCGAATCGGGCTGAAATGCGCCGCGGGGCGCTGCCCCGACGGACGACCGGGAAACCGCCTCAGTGCGCCTCACAGACGCCGGACGTGCCGACGCAGGCCGCGAGCCAGCCCGCGGCGACGTTCGCCGGTGAGCGCCCCTCGAGGTCGACCGCGGCGTTCATCCGCCGCATCGCGCGCGCGTCGATCCGCCCCGCCAGGGCCCGCATCGCCGCGGCGACGCGGGGCGCCCGCTCGACGAACGCGCGGCTCGCGAGGACCACCGCGTCGTAGGGCGGGATCACGCCGCGGTCGTCCGTGAGCACCGCCAGCCCGTCCGCCTCGATCCGCCCGTCCGTCGAGTAGGCGCTGATCACGTCGCCGCTGCCCGTCCGCAGCGCTTCGTACATCAGACTCGCGTCCATCGCGCGCTCCTCCCGGAAGCCCAGCGCATAGCGCGCCTCGATCGCCCGCCACTCGGGTCGCTCGAAGAACTCGTAGTCGCCGAGGATCCCGAGCTCCCCGGCGATCGGGACGAGATCACTGATACGACCGATGCCGCGCGCCTGCGCCTCCGCGCCCCGCATGGCGAGGCAGTACGTGTTCTCGAAACCGAGGGCCGCGAGCAGAACGACGCCGTGCTCCTCTTCCAGCCGCGTGCGGACCTCTTCGAGCACGGCCGCCCGGTCCACCCCGGGCTCCTCCCGCTGCAGGATCGTGGCCCAGATCGTGCCGGTGTAGTCGACGTAGAGATCGAGTTCCCCGGACACGAGCGCATCGAAGGCCACCGTCGAGCCGAGGGAAGGCACCTCGGCGACGGGTCCGGCGCCCGCCCCCTCGGCGACGCCCCCGAGGAGCTTCGCCAGCACGTACTGCTCCGTGAAGCTCTTGGCGCCGATCGTCACCGGCGGACCTTCGCGCCCCGCGCCGCTTCCTTCCCCACCCGCCAGGGAGCCCACGGCCGCGATCGAGAGCGCGGACAGCAGCGCGACCGCCGCGCCCACCCGGGCGCGGGAGCGCCGCTCGAAGCCGGTCTCGGCGAGGCGGACGATGCCGTCGAGCACGATCGCCAGGACCGCCGCGGCCGCGCTGCCGAGCAGTACCGCCGATAAGTTCCTCGTCTGTAAACCAGCGAAGATCGGATTGCCGAGACTGGTCCCGCCGACCGGCGTCGCGAGGGTCGCCATGCCCACCACCCAGACGGTGGCCGTGCGGAGCCCCGCCACCAGCGTCGGCAGGGCGAGCGGCAGCTCGACCTGCCACAACACCTCACGCGGACTCATGCCGACGCCCCGGGCCGCCTCGATCAGGGACGGGTCGACGCCGACGAGCCCCGTGACCGTGTTCCGGAGCATCGGCAGCACGCTGTAGAGTGCGAGCGCCAGCACCGCCGGCAGGAAGCCGATGCTCGGAAGGCTGCCGAGCCCGAGCCCTTCGGTGAGCGAGGCGAGCCCGGCCAGGGCCGGCACCATCAGCGCGAGCAGCGCGAGGCCCGGAATCGTCTGCAGCACGCTGGCCCCGGCGAGCACCCAGCGGCCGAGTCCGGGGCGGCGGGAGGCGAGGATGCCGGTCGGCAGGCTCACCGCGAGTCCGATCAGGAGCGCGAGCAGGGTCAGCTCGACGTGCGCCGCGAGGTAGCGCGGGAGCTCCGCCCACTGCGCTTCCCACCCCCTCACGCGCCCTCCCCGCCCGCTCCGAGCAGCGCCTCGATCCGCTCCGCCTGTCGCCGCGGCGCGCGCAGGAACGCGTCGATCCCCGGCGAGTCCGCGTTCCGCAGGAGCGCCGCCGGCGTGTCGACCCGGACGATCCGGCCGCCTTCCAGGAACGCGATCCGGTCGCCGAGCAGGAGCGCCTCGTTCATGTCGTGGGTCACGAAGACGACCGTCAGGCCGAGCTCCTCTCGGAGGCCTCGAAGCTCCTCCTGCAGCGCGTCCCGCGTCACCGGATCGAGCGCGCCGAAGGGCTCGTCGAGCAGCAGGAGCGGCGGCTCCGCCGCGAGCGCCCGCGCGAGACTCACCCGCTGCTGCTCGCCGCCGGAGAGGCCGGTGACGTCACGATGGCGATAGGTCGCCGGATCGAGCTGGACCCGGGCGAGCAGTGCGTCGACCCGCGCCGCGATCCGCTGCGCGTCCCAGCCGAGGAGCCTGGGCGTCAGGCCGACGTTCGCCGCCACGTCGAGATGGGGCAGCAATCCCGCGCGCTGGGCGCCATAGCCGATTCTCCGGCGCAGCGTGTGGGGCGGCGAGTCGGCGGTGTCATGCCCGTCGATCCGGATCGTTCCCGCCGACGGCTCGATCAGCCGGTTCAGCATCTTGAGCAGCGTCGTCTTTCCCGACCCCGAGGCGCCGATCAGCACGAGCAGCTCCCCGCGCGCCACATCGAGGTCCACCGCATCGATGACGGCGCGGCCCTCGTAGCGGCGGGTCAGCCCCCGGCACTCGATCACCTGGGGTGGCTCCGCAGCCCGCCTTCGAGGAGCCCCGCGAGCGCGGCTTCGAGGGAGAAGACGTGCGCATCGTCCGCCCCCATCCCGCGCAGGCTCTTCGCGAGCTCGAACACGTACTCGGGATTCTCGCCGCTCGGCCCCTCGGCGGCCGCGATCTGGGCCGCGATCGCCTCGATCGACGCCGGGCCGAGGTAGTTCTCGTTCTCGGGATGAGCGACGTAGACGAGTCCGCGCACGCGGCGCGGCGTCGAGCCGCCTCGCTGCGCGCCGAGCGAGATCTCGAGCTCCACCCGCTCGTAGCCGCCGCGCTCGCGATGATCGAGTCCCGCCAGGACCTCGTCGGGATCGTCGAGCGGGACTTCGTAGGCGGTCCCCCAGCAGCGCACCGGCGTGAAATCCGGCTCGTGTCCCGCCACGGCCTCGTCCGGCAGAAGGGTCACCACGCGCCCGGGACGTTCGGGCACACCCCGGTGGTCGGTCGAGCCCTGCCAGAAGCGCCGCGCGAATCCTTCGATCCAGGCCGCGCTCCGGGCGCGGTGGGGGAAGGCCGGACGCCACACGAGCGAGCCGTACCCGAAGATCCAGAGCGAGTCGCTCACGAAGCGCCGTCCCCGCCGTGACTCCGCTTCCCTGCGTCGCGCCCCTCCGTGTCCTTCTCTCCCTCAGCCGCGGCGGCGTAGTCGATCTCGAGGACCTCGTAGACCGTGTCGCCCTTCGGTCGCCGGACCACGACCTCGTCCCCGAGCCGCTGCCCCATCAACGCGCGGCCGACCGGAGAATCGACGCTGATCAGGCCTGCCGTCGCGTCGAACTCGTCGGGGCCGACGAGCCGATAGCGCTGGCGGTCGCCGTCCTCGTCCTCGATCGTGACCCACGCGCCGAAGTAGACGCGGTCGGCCTCCTTGCGCGGGCCGGCGTCGACGACGGTCAGCTCGTCGATCCGCTTCGTCAGGAAGCGGATCCGCGAATCGATCTCCCGCAGGCGCTTCTTGCCGTAGATGTAGTCCGCGTTCTCGGAGCGATCGCCGAGCGCGGCCGCGACGGAGACGGCCTCGGTGACCTTCGGGCGCTCGTCGGTCCAGAGCCAGTCGAGCTCCGCCCGGAGCTTCTCGAAACCTTCGCGCGTGATGTAGTTCGTCTTCGACATCGACCTGCAGGAGCGGGGCTCCGGCCGGCTTGCGCCGCGCGGAGGGGGAACTTGCCGGCGCGCATCCTATCGACGAGCGCCGCGAGCGCTATGATGCCGCCCCATGAGTGAACGATCCAGCGAAGCCCCCGAGGCCGCCGCGTCGAGCGATCGGGACGAGCGCCCGGAACGACGCGGGCCGCCGCCGAACCCGATCCATCACCCGCTCTTCCTGCCGGTGCTGCTCGTCGCGTTCACGCTCTGGTTCGGGTACGACGGCTTCCTGACGACCGACCCCGAGATGCTCGAGCACCGCGGGTTCAATCGGATCATGTACCTCGTGATGCAGCCGATCTGTCTGCGCGCGGTCCCGCGCGGCCTCGCCGAGTTCCTCGAAGACCAGCAGGCGGAGCGCGCCGCGCAGGCCTGACGCAGCTCCACGGCAGGCCGCAGGCGCTCGCGCGATCGGCTTCGCGCGCGCGTGTTCCAGCCCACAGATTCGGGTCGCGACTTCTCGCGATCCGGCCGATAAGACCACCGAACCGCCCTCCGGCCCCGCATCGGAGGCAGCGAGTGGAGTGGTCCTTGGGCGTCTCGCATCATTCGACTTCCAGCCAGAATGCCTCGCGAACCGTCGTCCTCGACCACACCGACGTGCGCGCGCCCCAGGACGTCGTCGGTGATCCGACCCTCGACTGCACGGCCACCGCCGGGGGCGAGTCGGCCGCTGACGTGCCCGCGATCCGCGCGCCCCAGCCCGGCGACGAGCTCCAGGCGACCTACCGCTACCGGGTGCTCCGCCGCCTCGGACGCGGCGGGTTCGGCTCCGTCTTCCTCGCCCGCTGCCTCGACGCCGATCGGGAGCCCCGGGAGAAGGCCCCGCCCAAGCTCGTGGCCCTCAAGGTCATGGCTCGGCCGGATGATCCCCAGGCCCGCAACTCGCTCAAGCGCGAGCTCGCGGCCCTGCTCGCCGTCCGCAACGACCGGATCCCGAAGGTCTACGACTGGAACCTGGACGGCGAGACCTGCTTCGCCGCCATGCAGTACTACCCGGCCGGGAGCCTCGCCGATGCGTGGCCCTTCCTCGGCCGCCTCTCGCCTGAACAGACCTGGCGTCTGCTCTCCGACCTGTTGCAGGCCCTCGGCGCGGCCCATCGCGCGTCGGTCCTCCACCTCGACGTCAAGCCCTCGAACGTGCTGCTCGACGGCAACGGCGGCTACGTCCTCACGGACTTCGGCGTCTCCCACTCGTCGCGCATGTCGAAGGGCCTCCTCCACCAGGGCCAGCTCTCGATCGGGCTCGGAACCCACGGCTTCCGCGCGCCGGAGCAGGCGACGGCCAAGGTCCAGAACTTCGATCTGAGAACGGATCTCTGGGGCGTGGGCGCGACGGCCTGGGCGCTCTTCACCGGCATCGACCTCAACAAGCGTCACGACGTGCTCCGTACCCGCGAGCAGGGCAACATCTTCGGGCTCCAGGCCCTGTCCGACGTCGCCCTCGACTGCCCGCCGCCCCTCGAAGAGATCGTGATGGAGCTGCTCTACATCGATCCTGCCCGCCGTCCGGGCGGAACCGGAGAGGTCCTCGCGCGCATCCGCGCCATCGCCAGCGGCTTCGGGCTCGACACCGCCACGATCGCCTCCGCCCGGCGGGCACACGTCGACCCGGCCGAGATCGCGGGCGTGATCGACGGGCTCGTCGATCCGCTCTGGGCCTCGATCTGTCGCGGCCCCGGCTTCGATCGCTACTTCGTGAAGTTCGAGGACGGCGAGACCATCGCCGCAGTCTCCGATCCCGCGCAGCACACCCTGCTGCTGCTCTCCGGGGGCGTGCGCGTGGAGCTCGACGACCGGGTCGTCGCCGAGGAGAACCGGGAAGGCACCTTCCTCGGCGCGATCTCGACACTGACCGGCGCGCAGCGCTTCGCGACCCTGCGCGCCAAGGGCCCCACGTGGTGCTGCCTCTTCAACGAGGCAGAGCTCGAGCAGCTCGTCACCTGCAACCCCGCCGTGGCGGTCCGCATGGTGCGCAGCATGGCCGATCGGATCGCCAGCGGCCCCCCGCGCCGCCGCGAGTAGCCCCGCCTAACACGGAGCCGCGCTGGGGCGTTCTCCTGAGCTGCCCGTCCGGTCGAACATGGCTTTGTCGGCGACGGGGCCATCCCGCGTCAAGCCTCTCCCACCCGCATCCGATGCGCAGAATGGGAGGGACTTCCCGCCCGCAGGAGCGATCTCTGCGCGCGGGGCCACGCCATGGCCGAAGACGATCCGACAGCAGCAGAAGACGAAGCGCTCGACGCGTCCTACAAGCCCGACGCCGCCGTCCTCGACGGCGACGAAGCGGACTTCGCCAAGGCGCTCGGATTCGGCCTGGCCGGCAGCGAGGGCGCCTCTTCGCATGCGACCGACGAGGAAGCGGCGCCCGCTGCCGCGGACGACGACGACGACGACGACGCAGACGCTGCCGCGGACGAGGTGATCCCGGACGAGGCTCCGAGCGCCCGCGAAGCCGCGAGCGAAGACGACGAGGCCGTCCCGGAACCAGAAGAGCCCGGGGTCGAGGAGGTCGAAGCGGCGGCCGTCCCGGACGAGGCCCCGCCCCTCCCCGAAGACTCTCCAGGCGAAGCCTCCGACGACGACAGTGGCGCCGACGCCGCCTCCGTCGCGTACGAAGACATCCACCCGCGTCCCGCCTCGGAGGGGATGCAGGAGACGATCCAGGCCCGGGCGGACGACGTCCTGGCGAGGAGCGAGGCCGAGCGCCCGGTGGCCGTCGCCGCCGGCTCGGTCGCCGCGTCCGACGCGGGCGACGGGGGCGACGCGCAGGCGCTGGCCCGGCTTCGCGAGGAGGTCGCCGATCGGGATCGGGCGCTCGCCGCGGCCCTCGCGGATCTCGATGCGACCCATGCGGAGCTCGCGGCGGTTCGCGCCGAGCCCCAGCCCGGCGCCGCCGACGAGAAGGAGCTCGAGGAGATCCGGGTCGAGCTCGACTCCGTCACCCTCGAGCGGGACCAGCTGATCGACCAGCTAGCGGCGACCAGCGGGCAGCTCGTCCATTCCCAGCGTTCCGCGGAACAGCTCGAGGCCTCCCTGCGCGCCGCCCGCGGCGCCCTCGTCCCGCTTCCCGAGGGCGAGCGCGCGCTTCGCGCCGAGGTGATCGGTCTGCGTGGCCGCCTCGACGACGCCGGACAGGAGAACGTCCGACTGGCCTCGGAGGTGGCTTCGGTCGCGACGGAGCTCGCGATCGCCACGGCCCGGGTCGAGGACCGACAGCACGAGATCGACTATCACGCCGATCGCGCGCGGGACCTCGAGAACGAGCTCGCCGAGAAGGACCGGCAGACCGAGGACGCCATCGCGCGACACCGGGAAGCCCTCGACCTCGCGACCCGGCTCCAGGCCGACAACACCGAGCTGCGGAGCGCGCAGGCGTCGCTCGAGGAGACCCTCCAGGCCCGTGATCTCGAAATCGCCGCGCGGGAAGAGCATCTTCGCGTGACCCGCGAGGGTCTCTCGACGCGGGACACCCAGCTCGTCGACCTCAAGGAGACCCTCGAGCAGGAACGTCATCGGATCGAAGCCCTGGAGGCCGATCTGGAGCGCGCCGGGATCGAGAAGGGCGTCCTGCTCGACAAGGTCGCCCGGCGCGAGATGCGGATCGCGACGCTGACCGAGACTCTCGGCCGGATCGAGGACGCCATGGGACAGCGTCTCCAGCTGCCTGCCCCGGAACGACCCGCCCTCGCCCAGGCGGAATGGACCCGCGCCCAGACGCCCACGGCCTCCGCGGCCCCGACGAGCGTGCCCCCTCGCGTGGCAGAGGCGCCCGCGCCCGCCGAAGCCGACGAGCCTGAGCCGCTGGGGACGCAGCCCGAGCCCGAGCTCGTCGCCGTCGAGCCCGAGCCTGTCGTGACGGACGCGGAGGCGTCCGTCACGGCGCCCGTCTGCGAGGACGGACCGCTCGAAGCCGAGGGGGACGACGATCTGCCCGTCTCTCGCGAGACCGCACCCGCGGAACCGACCCCGTCCGAGCCCGAAAGCGTCGAGTCGGTCATCGAAGCGCTCGATGTCCCGCCGGAGGAAGAGCCGGACGACGAGACCGCTGCGGAGCCCGATCCGCCCGTGCACATCCTGAACGCCGCTCCCGCGCTTCCGTCCATCCTCGGGCGCTGGCGGGACGAGCGCCTCGAGGAGCTCGAGGAAGCCGACGCCGAATCCGTCGCGGACTTCCTCGCCCAGCGGCTGGTCGCCCATCTCGGAGCCCCGACGCCGGAGGCGGTCTACCTGAAGAGTCTCGGCGGCGCGTTGCCCGACGCAGAGGCCCGCCTCGTCGCGGCGCTCCAGTCGCGGGGCGTCGAAGGCATCCGGATGGAGGTGCTCGACGTCGACGAAGCCGCGGCCGAGGCGCGCCGCGCCCGCATCGAGCTCGCCTGCCTCGGCGAGGTCATCGACGTCCGCGTCGGCGACCTCCCCGATTGGGATGCGGAAGCGCCCTGTCACGCCATCCTGCTCTCCGACGCGCTCCACGCCCAGGCGAGTCCGGACGTCGTGCTCGACCATCTCGCTCCGAGCCTCGCCCGAGGCGCCCTCCTCCTCTTCGCCGGACGCGTCGGCGCCGGCCCGGTCCAGCTCTCCGCCTCGACGCTCATGCGGCTCGAAGAGCTCTGGCAGTTCCTGCCGGAGCCGCTCGCCTCGGCGGAGGGCCTCGGCCAGGCACCGTTCCGCGGCGACGACGGCGGAACGCCGGCGGTGGAGATCGACCCGGCCGCTGCGCTCGTCGACCGGTTCGAAGCGACCGCGCTCGTCGGCTTCGGCCACCTCGCGGATCTGGTCGTCGGACCGAGCCGCGGCTTCGCCATGGCGGACGAGGACGAAGACGCGCGCCAGCTCCTGCAGTCGATCGTCGCGATCGACGAGAGCCGGGGGATCACCGAGGCGCTGCCTCCGCGTCACGGCGTCGGCGTCTTCGCCCACGGCAGCGTGGGTCGGACCGAGTGCTACGGCCTGCCCTGGCCCTGCCTGGCGGACGCCCTTCGCTAGGCTGCGCGCGCAGCTTCGATCCGGGATCGACCCCCCGGAAGCGGACGCCGCGATCCGCGGGTCTCCCGCCCCGGGCGCCGATCAGCCGAGGACGGAGGGAACGATCAGCGCGAGGCGCCCCGCCGTCCCGGACTCGAGTCGGCCGCCGACGCCGGTCGCCACCTCGTTCATTCCGGCGACGGGTCGAAGCGTCACGTCTCCGGCGTCGACCTCGACACGCAGGGCCTCCCCCACGTCCTCGAGCACCTCCACGAGGATGCGCTCCTCGGCGGTCGCGTCGAGCGCTTCGCGTCCCATCGCCACCACGAGTCCCCCCAGCCAGCCGGGGTCGGATTCGAACGCCGTGGGCAGCGACTTCTCGCAGCGCACGTCGACGGCGAGGCCGCGCGTCGCGGCCTCACGCTCCAGACAGCCGCGGATGTCGGCGAGCCACTCGCGAAGCGGGACGTTCTCGCTCGTCAGGTCGAGCGTCGCCGCCGCGCCCTCCTGCGTCGCGGCCGCCACGGGGGTGCGCTGCACGCGGGGCGCCGCCTCGCTGGCCACCGGTCGCCGGAAGACGAACACGAGGGCGAGTCCCGTCACCCCGGTGAAGAGGCCGATCACCAGCGGCCAGAAGCCGGCCAGCCAGGCCGCGGCCCCACGCGGCGGGGCTTCGATCTCCAGGACGGCGAGCGTCGTCGCGACGCCGCCCTCGGCGCGCACCAGGGGACGACCGAGAACGAGGGCGCCGTCCGCTTCGAAGACACCCTGGCCGTCGGTCGCGGCGAAGATCCGCGTCGTCAGCGTCGCCAGACGATCGAGGGTGGCACGATCCCGGGTCGTGGGGTCGAGCGGACGCCCCTCGACGGAGAGCAGGGTCATTCGCTGGTCGGCCGGGACGATCTCGGCCAGTCGGCCGGAGAGGTCGGTCAAGTCGATGGCCGCGACGAGCGCGCCCTGCACGAGCTGTCCCGCGTCGTGAAGCCCCACGACCGCACGCACGGTCGGGCGCTCCAGGACGCCTTCGAAGCCGACCTCGCCGCGCTCGACGCGGCGCCCGGCGGACTCCACCGCGCGACCCACCTCGCCGGCGTACCAGTGCGCCTTGGCGACGCCCTCGCGCGCCTCCGCAGACCATTCCATCCGTCGGGCGCGGCCTTCTTCGTCCCGCTCGACGCCGAGGATCCGCAGACCGTCGTGTCCGGCCACGACGACCTCGAGCGCCGAGAAGGCGTCGACGCCGGTCAGCGCCCGTCGGAGCGAGGCCTCCAGCCGACGCCCCTCGATCGAAGCCCGGTCGCCGGGTCTCGCCGCCTCGGTCTCTTCCTCGAGATCGAAGGCGCCAGGCTCCGCCCAGGCGCCCTGGGCGCGAAGCTCGGTTCGCAGCCGCGCGAGCTCCCCGTCGATGCGCCCCTCTTCCGCCTCGTAGAGCGCGCTCACGACATCGGCGAGCGCGGCAAGCGACTGCTCCGCGCGGTCGCGGGCCGTCGCCTCGCGCGTGGTCACATCGAGCCAGGCGAGCCCCAGGGTGGCCAGCCAGGCGACGAAGACGCCCACGGCGATCGCCAGACGGACGCGTCGCGGGCGCGCTTCGGTGGACGCTTCGGCCAAGTCGGGTTCTCCCAGGTTTCTGCACGCGGAATTCCGCAAGACCACGGCGGACTTGCGTCTATTCTGCATCGGCGTGTCGGGTCGGCCCGCTTGAGTCCAACGCGGACCGACGCACCCTGCTCCGCGATCAAAGTCCCATCGCGCCCGGCGAAACCCGCGCGCCGACTCCCTTCATTCCCCCAGTCCGACTCGGGTCTTCGGTCGCATCCGGGAGTTCCACGAGATAGCCTCGGGCGCATCATGGACAGCGCGGGCACCCTCGGCATCATCGTCAATCCCCACTCCGGCCGCGACGCGCGACGACTCTTCGCGCGCGCCGGGACGTCGACCATCGACGACAAGCGCAACCAGGTCACTCGGATCGTCGTCGGCGCGGCCGCTTCGGGCGTGAAGAAGATCCTGCTCTCGCGGGATTCGTTCCGGATCGCCTCCGCCGCGACCGAGGCCCTCACCCTCGACGTCGAGTGCGAGCTGCTCGAGACGGAGCTGACGGGACACGGCGTCGACAGTCAGCGGGCCGCCCTCGCCATGAAGGAAGCGGGTTGCAAGGCGATCGTGGCGCTCGGCGGCGACGGAACAAGCCGCGCGATCACGCAGTGCTGGCGGGACGTCGTGCTCCTGCCCCTCTCGACGGGGACCAACAACGTCTTCCCCTTCCACGTCGAGGCGACCGTCGCCGGTGCCGCGGCCGGTCTGGTCGCATCGGGCCGCCTCCCCCTCGAGGAAGGCGCGCGACGCGCCAAGATCGTGGAGGTGCGCTGCGAGGACGGGCGCGAGAGCCTGGCGCTGATCGACGCGGCGATGCTCGTGAACGACCACCCCGGGTCACTTCTCCAGGCGGATCCCGAGAAGCTCGCGAGCGTGCTGCTCACCCGGGCGGAGCCGGGCAGCGTCGGACTCTCGCCGGTCGGTGGCCTCCTGATGCCCTGCTTCTCCGACGACGAGTTCGCCGTCGAGGTCCGGACGCGCCCCGTTCCCCACCCGGAGGAGTCCGGGAAGTCGCTGCGCATCCCGATCTCGCCCGGCCTCTACGCGAACGTCGGTCTCGAAGGCGTCGAACGACTGGAGCTCGGCGCCGAGGTCCGCTGGACCGGCCCGGGACTCCTCGCCTTCGACGGGGATCGGGAGGTCGTGCTCGAGGAAGGCGAGAGCGCGATGCTGCGCGTCGTCCGAGAGGGCCCCTGGGTGATCGATCCGCAGCGCACGATGATCGCCGCCGCCGAGCGGGGGCTCTATCGCGACCTCGGCCACTGGCACGATCAGCGATCCGGCGCGACGGGCTGCTGCTAGGCGTCCGAGCGCCCCGCGCCCAGGGAGGACCGAATGAGCATGGACGAGACGCGCGAGGCGCTGGAGACGGTCCGAGGCTGGATCCGGGACGCGCGTTCGGTCGCCTGCCTCACGGGCGCCGGGATCTCGACCGATTCCGGCATTCCCGATTTCCGAGGCCCCCAGGGCGTCTGGACGAAGGATCCCGACGCCGAGAAGATGGCCACGCTCCAGGTCTACGTAGCCGATCCCGAAGTCCGCAAGAAGGCCTGGCGCTGGCGACTCGAGACCGAGGCCAACAAGAAGCGGCCGAATGCGGGGCACCAGGCGCTCGTCGATCTCGAACGCGCGGGCCACCTGGACACGCTGGTCACCCAGAACGTCGACGGGCTGCACCAGGCGGCGGGCAGCGACCCCGGTCGGGTCGTCGAGATCCACGGCACGCTCGAGGAGGTCCAGTGCCTCGACTGCGGGGAGCGGGCGCCCATGATCCGCGCGCTCGCCCGGGTGGAAGCCGGCGAAGAGGATCCGGACTGCCGCACCTGCGGCGGCCTGCTCAAATCCGCGACGATCTCCTTCGGTCAGGGCCTCGTCGAGCACGATCTCGCGCGTGCCTTCGCTGCCGCCGAGGAGTGCGAGCTGCTCCTCGCGATCGGCACGACCCTCGCCGTCTACCCGATCGCCTCGATGGTCCCGATCGCCAAGGAAGCCGGTGCGCGGATCGTGATCGTGAACGGCGAAGCGACGGAGATGGACGCCGTGGCGGATGCGATCCTGCGCGGCTCGATCAGCGACATCCTGCCGGCGCTCCTCCCCGGCAGCTGATCCGGCGCGGGCCGCTCAGTCGGAATCCCGGGCGTTCGGGGCGTCCCACCCGAGCGCCCTCGCCCGCGCGATCACCAGATCCGCGGCACCGTCGGTCCCGAGCAGCTCGGTGTTCAGCACCATGTGGTAGTGAACCGGGTCGTTCCAGTCCCGCCCGTAGTTCTCCTTGTGGTACCGCGCCCGGGCGAGATCCCGTTCGTCGAGGAGCGCCGACGCTTCCGCCTCGCCCATGCCGTGCTCGTGCATGGCGAGCCCGATCCGATGGTCCCGGGAAGCCACGAGCCGGACGTGGAGCACGTCGCGCTCGCGCGCGAGCACGGCGGCGGCGGCTCGCCCGACCATCACGATGCGGTGTCGATGCCCGAGCTCCTCGATCAGCTCGCGGGTGACGTGGGCGAGCTTCACCGAGTCGGGCTCCTCGATCGCGAAGGGCGTCGATACGAGGAACTCCGGGAACGACAGCGCGGAGGATTGGGCGAAGCGTTCGAGGAAGGTCGGCACCCGCTCCTCGAGACTCTCGACGTCCTCTTGCGAGAGACCCGATTTCTCGGCGATCGCCCCGATGAACTCGTCGTCGACGACGTGCCAGCCGAGCGCTTCGGCGACGCGTTCCGCAACCGCGGGCGCGCCGGCCAGGTACTGACGGGAGATCGTGATCAGCATGGAGAGTTCGCTCCCTGGCCTCGATCGAGGCCTTGATAAGGCTACCCGATCAAGACTCGGCGAGCTTCGCCCTTACGCGATCGTCCACCCTGCGGAGGCTCGAGCTTCCCAGGACGAAGCCCGTGCCCAGCACGAGCGCGAGCACGCATGCCCCGGAGACCGCCGTCGGGGCCCCGTAGGTTCGCGTCACCCACGTGACGGGCAGTCCCCCCAGCAGCGGAAGGGATACGCTCATCATCAGGAAGCTCGATACGCGTCCCCGCACTTCGTCCGGGATCACGAGCTGGATCGCCACGTTGTTGACGGTCCGGAAGATGCTTCCGCCGATGTTCCCCGCGAACGCGAGGGCCACGCCCAGCCAGAAGCTGCCCGAGAGCGCGAACGCGGCGATCAGCACGCAGAAGACCACCAGGCTCGACATCATGAGCGGCAGCCGGGCCTTTTGCTGATCGCGGGTCGCGATGTACATGGAGCCGACCATCGCGCCGATCCCGACCGAGGTGCTCAGGATCCCGAGCCCCGACGGACCGACCCCCCACACGTCGCGGGCGAACACGGGCAGCACCTGTTGGAAGGGCATCGCCAGGAACTGTGGGACGAGGCCGAAGAGCAGCAGCAGCGCCACCATCCGGTCGGAGCGCAGGTAGCGGAACCCCTCGAACACGTTCTCGAGCAGCGAGACCGTCGACCGCAGCGCCGGCGGGGCCGAGCCGATCGAGAAGGTCGCGCCGATCGCGATCACGTAGAGGCCGAGATTGAAGGCGTAGGCCCCTTCGATCCCCACCCCGCTCGCGAGCATGCCCGCCAGGGCGGGTCCTACCATCTGGGTCAGGTTCATGCCGGTCATGTTGACGCCCATCGCCGCGCCCAGGCGCTTGCGTTCGACGAGGTTCGCAACGATCGCCGCACGCGCCGGCATCTGCAGCGGGAAGCACGCCCCCAGACAGGCCGAGCCGACGACGAGATGCCAGAACTCGATGCGGTCCGTGACGAGCAGGACGTAGATGATCGCCTCGGTCAGGAGTGCCATCGACAGTGCGCCCGCGATCAGGTTGCGGCGATCGACCCGATCGGCGAGCGCGCCCCCGAGCGGCGACAGGAAGAACATCGGGAGCGCCATCGCCGCCCCCGTCACCCCGAGCGCGAAGGGATCATCGGTCAACTCGAGGGCGATCCAGGGCCGGATCAGTCCCTGCCCACCCATAGCGAGGAAGAACGCCAGGTTCCCGATGAAGAGGCGACGGAACTGCCGATTGCGGAGCGAGTCGGTCGCTCGACGCCAGCGGGTTTCTCCGGGCGCGGCAGGGGCGCTTTCGTTCGATTCGCTCATCCGGGCCGGATCCTCGCCGATCCGACGCGCTCGCGCATCGGGCCGCGATCAGGCCCGCGAACCTTCCCGATGGCCCATCCCGATCAGGCCTGCTGGACTTCCCGATCGCTCATCCCGATCAGGTAGAGGATCCCGTCGAGACCGAGATTCGAGATGACCTGCTCCGCCGCGTCGCGGACCTTCGGCTTCGCGTGGAACGCGATCCCGAGCCCCGCCGCGTCGAGCATGGGCAGATCGTTGGCCCCGTCTCCGACCGCGATCGTCTGTTCGAGCCGCAGGTTCTCGCGCTCGGCCAGCTCGCGCAGGAGCGCCGCCTTCCGCGCCCCGTCGACGATCGCGCCCTCGACCCGTCCGGTCAGCTTGCCGTCTTCGATCTCCAGCTCGTTCGCGAAGACGTAGTCGATCCCGAGCCGCTGCTGGAGGTGGCGTCCGAAATACGTGAAGCCGCCCGAGAGGATCGCCGTCCGGTAGTCGAGGGAGCGCAGGGTCGCAATCAGGCGCTCGGCCCCCGGTGTGATCGGGAGACGCTGCGCGATCTCCTCGAGCACACCCTCGTCGAGCCCCTTCAGGAGGCCGACACGGCGCTCGAGACTCTGCGTGAAGTCGAGCTCGCCGTTCATGGCGGCCTCGGTGATCTCCGCCACCTGCTCGCCGACCCCCGCCGCAGCGGCGAGCTCGTCGATCACCTCGGCCTGGATCAGCGTGGAGTCCATGTCGAAGGCCACGAGTCGGCGGTTGCGGCGGTAGACGTCGTCGACCTGGAACGCGATGTCGACGTCGAGCTCCTGCGCCAGCGCCAGGAGATCGCCCCGAAGCGCCGAGGCGTCGTCGGGATCTCCCCGAAGCGACAGCTCGACGCAGGAGCGGGGCACGGCGTTCTCGGCGAGCAGCGAGACGCGCCCGGAGAGACGCGTGATGTTGTCGATGTTCAGACCGTGCTCGGTGGCGACCCGGCCGAGTCCCTCGAGATGTCGCGCCGTCAGCCGGTTGCCGATCAGCGTCATGATGTGGCGCGGCTGTCCCTGCGCGCTCACCCACCGCTCGTACTCCTCGAGGCCGACGGGCGTGAAGCGGACCCGGAGGTCCCACGCGTGGGACTTGAAGAGCACGTCCTTGAGGACCGGGTGCCCGTCCGATTCCTGGGGCAGCTCGACCAGGATGCCCAGCGTGAGCGTGTCGTGGATGACGGCCTGGCCGATGTCGAGGACGCGTACGTCGTGCTCCGCCAGGATCGCGGACAGGTCACGGGTGATGCCCGGGCGATCGGGTCCGGTCAGGTTGATCAGGATGACCTCGGCCATGGAACCGGCTCTTTCCTCGCTCTGGTTGGGGGCGTCGACGCGCGGCGGATGACCGGGCGGCGCAAGGATCCGTCATCCGGGTCCTTGCGCAAGGGCGCCGGGTCACTCGTCGACCGAACGTCAACCGATCCGGAGCGGGAGCCGAGCCAGACCGCGCAGGAAGAGCGACGGGCGGAAGATCGGCTCCTCCGCGAAGTCGAAGCGAGGGAAACGCCGCAGGAAGGTCCCGACCGCGGTCCCGATCTCCGCCCGCGCGAGGGAGGCCCCGAGGCAGAAATGCCGCCCCATCCCGAATCCGAGGTGGCTCGCCGTCGCGCGCTCGATGTCGAGCCGGTCGGGATCCGGAAACCGCGCGGGGTCGCGGTTCGCGGCGCCGTTCATCACGACACACACGTCCCCGGCCGGGATCCGCCGTCCCCCGACCTCGACGTCCCGGGACCCGACGCGCTGACTGATCTGGACCGACGTGTCCCAGCGGATGAACTCGTCCGCCGCGGGCGCGACCCGCCCAGGCTCCCGGCGGAGCAGCGCGAGCTGATCCGGGTGGAGCAGCAGCCCGCGGATCGCCATCGAGATCAGGTCCGCCGTGGTCTCGTGCCCCGCCTGCAGCAGGATCACGCAGGTCGAGACGATTTCGTCGTCGCTGAGTCGTCCGGTCTCGTCCTCGACCTCGACGAGCGCCGAGATCAGGTCGTCGCCAAGCGCGCGACGGCGGGACCGGGCGAGATCGAGGAAGTAGTCCCGGAACCCCGCACTCGCGACCTCGCCCCGGGCGATCACCTCGTCCGTCACGGCCGACACGTCGCCCCGGCGAGCGAAGTCGTGCGCCCACGTGAGGAAGGTCTCCCGATCCGATTCGGGGATGCCCATCATCTCGCAGATCACCGCGATGGGGAGCGGATAGCCGAAGTCGGCGACCAGCTCCGCCTTGCCCGCGTCCTCGACGCGGTCGAGGAGCCGATCGACCTCCCTCTGGATCCGGGGCCTTCGCGAATCGACCGCGCGCGGGGTGAAGGCCTTCGACACGAGACCGCGAATGCGGTCGTGGTCCGGCGGGTCGAGGTAGAGCAGCAGCTTCTGCATGACCTCGTAGAAGGTCCGACCGGACGCGCCGGTGTCGAAGAGCTCGATCGCGCTCGTGTCGCTGTGGAGGTCGGGATCCCGCAGCACGCGATCCGCGTCTTCGAAGCGCGTCAGGATCCACGCGCGCCGGCCGAGCAGCGTCTCGTCCTCGTGGATCGGAGCGAGCGCCCGAAGCCGGTGATAGTGGGGGTAGAGGTCCCCGCGCTGATCCGGATCGAGGATCTCGGCGAAGACCTCCGCTGCCGTACTCTCGCGCCCGTCGCCCATCCCGCCTCCTGCGTTCGCCAATATAGTCGCCCGTCCGGAGCCGCGTCGCCTACAATGGGGAAGCCGCGCGGGCGGCTCAGTGAGCGGAGGGAAACGAATGGCCGGTCCCCTGAGCGGCGTCCGCGTCGTCGAGATGACGTCGACCGTCTCCGGCCCCCTGGCCGGGATGGTGCTCGCCGATCAAGGCGCGGACGTGATCAAGGTCGAGCCGCCGATGTTCGGCGACACCTGTCGCTATCTCGGGAGCACCCGCGCCGGGATGGGCGGCATGTACGCCGTCCTGAACCGGAACAAGCGGGCGCTCGCGCTCGACCTGAAGGACGAGACGCAGAAGACGGTGCTGCTCGACCTGATCGACACGGCCGACGTGCTGCTCGAGAACTACCGCCCGGGCGTCCTCGCCCGACAGGGCCTCGGGTACGACGTCCTGGCCGAGCGGAATCCGGGCCTCGTCTACGTCTCCATCACCGGCTACGGCCCGGACGGCCCCTACGAGAACCGGCGTGTCTACGACCCGCTCATCCAGGCAACCGTCGGCATGGCGGCGACGCAGGGAGACCTCTCCGGGCGCCCCGAGAACGTCCGCACGATCATGTTCGACAAGGTCACCGGCCTGACCGCGGCCCAGGCGATCACCGCCGCCCTCTTCCAGCGTTCGCGGACCGGCGAGGGATGCCACCTTCCCGTCTCGATGCTCGACTCCGCCCTCTACTACACGTGGCCCGACGTGATGTGGTCGCGCACGCTGCAGGGAGAAGGGACGACCTACGCGGGTGAGCTCGCCGACTACTTCCACGTCCTCGCGACGAAGGACGGGCACGTCTCCGTCATCCTGATGCAGGACGACTCGCTCCAGCTGCTGGCCGTCTGGCGCGGATCGGAGGTCCACCTCGATCCCCGCTTCTCGACGCTCGCGGATCGGATCGCGAATCGGGACGCCTTCGTCGCCGCCATGGAAGGGATCCTCGCCGACGTCTCCACGGAGGAGGTCTGCCAGATGCTCGACGCGTTCGGCATCCCGGTCGCCGCCGTGAATCCGCTCGACCGCGTCCACGAGGACCCCCAGGTCGTGCAGCAGGGAAGCCTCGTCGAGACCGTGCATCCGGATATCGGCGCGATGCGCCTGCCGCGCCCGCCCGCCCGCTTCGAGGAGCCGGTGTCCGCGGAGACGTTCCCGGCGCGCCATGCCGCCTTCATCGGCGCCCACACCCGGGAGATCCTCGAGGAGCTCGGTGCCGACGAAGCCCTGATCGCGGGGCTCGAGCAGCGGGATGCCGAGCAGGCGGCCCAGCTTCGCGCGGCGATGGCCGCGGCCGGTCGCTAGGCGTCCGGTCGCTCTCGCGCGGGAAATTTCGAGACGCGACGCCAGCTCGCCATCTGGAGCCGATAGTAGAGGTCCGGGGCGAGCCCCCAGAGCAACTTCAGGAATCGAAACGACAAGGGCTCCGGATCACTCCCGACCCAGTCGCTTCCGTCCGCCCAGTCGAGCAGACGCCGCGCGACGATCGAGGCTTCCGGGGCGCGCCGACACCGCCGCGCGCGAATCGCCCGGCCGCGCTCGTTCAGCCGGACCGTCGGGGCCCACGAGAGGGGGCCCTTGATCACGCCCGGCCGATAGAGGCGAAGGCGTACGTGAGGGTTGGCCGCGTGAAGGATCGGCCCGGTCCCTGTCACGAAGTGATGGAGAGCCGACTTCGAGGCGTGATAGATCGGCCCGAACGCCGACGGACTGCCATCCGCGATCGATCCGATCGCCACGATGTCGATGGGCTTCGCCCATTCCCGGCTCGCCGCTTCGATGGCGAGAAGCGACGGGAAGAGCGAGTTCACCCGAAGGATCTGCTCCGTCGCCGACGCGAGGGGGACGCCGCCCGGCCCGACCGCATCCTCGATCTGTCCCGCGCAGAGGAAGATCCGATCAGGTTCCAGGTCGAGCAGCCTCGCCGCGTCTTCGCTCGAAAGCTGCGCGTTGGCCAGCGAGACCGAGCAGGTCGACGGTGCCGCGGTGGCCTTGCGGCCGACGCCGACGACCTCGTCGCCGCGTGCGATACAGGCGCGACCGAGTGCGGCTCCGAGCGTACCCGTGACTCCCGTGATGACGACCTTCATGCCGCTCGCTCCTCCAGGACGAAATCCGCGACCCGCAGCGCGTGGGCCGCGATCGTGAGCGCCGGGCCCACACCGAGCGAAGTCGGCAGCACGCTGCCGTCCGCGATCCAGATGCCCTCGTGCCCGTGGAGCCGGCCGGCGCCGTCGACGACCGACGTCGCCGGATCGGCGCCCGCACGACAGGTTCCGACCTGGTGCGCCAGATGCTCGCGGTCGTTCCGAGCCACCCACGGGATCGACAGAACGGCCCCCGCGCGTCGCATCAGCCACGCCAGCGCTTTCGCGAGCGCCCTTCCGCGCACGACGTCGAAACGGTCGAAGGCACGATCGATCCGGATCGTTCCGTCCGCCCGACGCCACACCCGGTTTGCGGCGCGGGGGAGATCCTCGACGTAGCCCGCCATGAGGATCGTCCGCCGATGGATCGCGGCCGCCAGCGGGCGCGGAAGGGGGACGCCCACCTGCTCGGCCATCGACTCCACACCGGGAACCGGAACGGCCTGTGCGGAGCCCATCTTGGCCGCGAACTTCGGCGTCCCGAAGTAGAAATCCGAAAGCCCGAGTCGTTTCAGGTAGGTCGTGTCCGCTCCGATCGAAGACGGAAAGACCGTGACCGCGAGTGCCCCCAGATGACACATGTGGTTCCGCCCCAGCTCCCCGCTCCGCCCGCCGAGACCGGAGTCCTCGAGGAGCAGCGGCGTCCCGATCGCTCCCGACGCGAGCAGAACGTGCTCGGCCGTCGCCTCCGTGACCTCGCCCGTTCGCCGGTCCCGGAACCGCAGGGCGTGGAAGCGCCCTCCACGCACGATGAGTCGCTCCGCCTCGACGCCGAAGCGATAGTCGAGTCGTCCGGCCGCCGCGCGTGGTGCGAGCAGCGTTTCGTGGGCGGAGGTACGCGCACCCGTCGGACAGGCGTATCCCGGGCACCGAGCGCAGCGCAGACACGTGTCGAAGTCGATCGCGAGCGGGAGCGAGAAGGGGTCGGCCCCTCGCGCGCGGAGGCGCCGCGCGAGCCCCGCATTGAATTCGTCGAGCGGCGGCACGGAACGCGGATAGGCGTGGCCCCGGCGAGCGAGATGCGGTGTCCGAGCGGTGGCATCGCCGCTCACCCCGAAGAGATCCTCCGCGCGCGCATAGTAGCCCTCCAGATCGTCGAAGGAGAACGGCCATTCCCAGATCGATCGCGGCACCCGGTCGCCGTAGTGGCGACCCGGATGGAAGTCTTCGGGTGAAGGCCGGAGGAGCGCTGCTCCGTAGAGCGCGCTGCTGCCGCCGGGCACCCCGCCGACGAGCGGACGTGCGGCTTCGCCGTCGATCTCGATCGCGCGATCGTCGCTCGCGATCCGCTCGATCAACATCCGTCGTTCGTCCCGGCGGTCCCTGCCCACCGGCAACTCGAAGCCGCGCTCCAGGACGAGCACGCGTCGGTCTGCGTCGGCAAGAGCCGTCGCCGCAGCCCCTCCACCCACGCCGCTGCCCACGACGATCGCGTCGAAATCCGGCAAGTCCGATCGTCCTTCGTCTCGAGGCACTGGGGAGGCGACGAAAAGATCGCGTACGCAGATTGCAAATCGGTTCGATTTTCGCGGCAAAGACGTCGCGACGATCTCGCCTGCCGGCCCTGCGTGAAGTTTGTGAAGAATCGTGCGCCCGGCGGCACGGGAAGATTTCGAGAAACCCCCGATGCATGCCTCCGTTCGACGTTCTCGTGAACCCGCGAGGACGGACTCCGCTCTCGGATCGACCGACCCGATTGGAACAGGCGATGTCTTCCATCGGCCCCACCGACTCGACGCCCCCGTACGCGTCTCGGATCGAAGGCATGGCGATGCCGTGCCTTTCGAGCCTGATTCGTTCCCGCGAATCCACAGGACCCGAACAGCTCGTCTGTGAAGTGGCCGAGCGATTCGAGCGGGACCGCGACCTGGATGCCGTCGCGATCGTGTCCAGGGATCGGCCGGTCGGGCTGATCGGGCGGACGGATCTCTTCCTCAAACTCTCGCACCAGTTCGGGCACGCGCTCTACTCGCGGAGTCCGATCACCCAGATCGCGGACATGGCGCCACTCGTCGTCTCCCAGACGCTCCCCCTCGACCAGGCGATCCGCCTGGCAAGCGAGCGCGGGGCTGCGCACGCGTACGACAACGTCATCGTCGTCGATGACGAGGGGCGCTTCGGCGGGCTCCTGGCGATGTCCGAGCTGATCGAGCACCAGAGCGCCGCACTCCAGCGGATCCGGGAGGAGGAACAGCTCTCCCGCGAACGCGCAAGCGAGCTGGAACGGATCGACGACCTGCGCACGAGCTTCCTCTCGAACGTCACCCATGAGCTGCGAGCCCCCGTCAACGCGATGGTGGGCGCCACGGAGCTCGTCGCCCAGGCGCACGAGAAGCGAGACCACGAGACCCTCGATCAACTCCTCCCCATGCTCCTCGCGAGCGGGACGGGCCTGCGCCAGCTGATCAACAACGTGCTCGACCTCTCCAAGATCCAGGCAGGCAAGATGGTGGCCATCCCCGAACGCGTGGCCCTACGACCGCTCCTCGAGGACATCCGGGCCACGGCCACTGCGCTCGCCGGCCGCGCCCCCGTGGAGATCGCCGTCCATGCCGATGGAGACGAGCTCTCGGTGGAGACCGACCCGATCAAGCTGAAGCAGATCCTGCTGAACCTGGCGAGCAACGCCGTGAAGTTCACGAACGAGGGGCGCATCACGATCGGCGCCCGCGGCTTCTCCGGGGGCTGTTCGATCTGGGTGGAGGACACCGGCGAAGGGATCGACCACGACGACCTCCCCCACCTCTTCGACGCCTTCTATCAGGTCGAGGATCCGACCATCAAGCGTCGAGAGGGAACGGGGCTCGGCCTCGCCATCGTGCGCGATCTCGTTCAGCTGCTCGGGGCTCGACTTCGTGTCGAGAGCGATCGGGGAGCGGGCAGCCTCTTCGAGATCGAGCTTCCGGCTCGCTTCAGCCAAGGATTCGACGCGAGCGATCCGCTCGACGCTCGCAGCAGATGAGGACCTCCATTCCTGCTCACGTTCTGGTGATCGATGACGACGAGATGCTTCTGCTCACGACGAAGGGACTCCTCGAGGGCGCCGGCTACGAGGTCTCCACCCACGCGGGCGCATTCGGGGCGTCGTCGGCCATCACCAGACTGCGACCGGACCTGATCCTCCTCGATGTGAACATGCCGGGCCTGTCCGGGCTGGGACTGGTCGAGAGCCTCAGGGCGAACTCGAGCCACGAGCCGATGCCACGAATCCTTCTCCATTCGTCGAACGACGCGGACCAGCTCAGGCTCGCGGTGCAGGAGACGGGCGTCACCGGGTACGTCTGCAAGGGCGATTCGTCGGAGCTCAAGACGCAGGTCGCAGCGGCACTCTCGCGCTAGGCCCCCGAGCCCCCCATGACGCCGTCGACGACGCCATCCCACTCGGGTTCGCCGGGATTGCGCATGTAGTGATAGGGGCTTCTCAGCGCATCGCTGCCGTAGTACCAGCCGCTTTCCTCCAATGACTCGAAGAGGCAGTGCCGGATCGCGTGGGTCCCCTCCTCCGGCCCCTTCGACGGTCCGTCGTGACCCACGATCCGCGTGCGAATCCAACCGGGACTGCAGCAGCTGACGACGAGCGCAGGATGCTCCCGCGCGAGCAGCATCGTGTAGAGCGCGAGCAGCGCCTTCGAGAGGCCGTAACCCCCGTTGGTGTCGGCGGCCGACCCCAGCCCGGAGCGGCCGTCCGGCGCCGGCTGGAGCAGCGCCTCGATTGCGGCCCAGCCCGACGGTGGCTGGCAGAGCGCCGGCTGGACCTCGGGCGGACACCGGCGCACGTAGCCGGGCCCCGACCCCGACCCGACGTTGACGATCCGGTCCGAGACCAGGTCGGCTTCGACCAGCTGCTCGATCATTCGCTTCGGCCCGTAGAGATTCGTCTCGATGACCTGCTCCGGGGAAACGCCATGCGCCAAACCGGTCCCGGCGTTGTTCACGAGCGCATGGACCGGCGCGTCGAGTCTCGCGACCGCGCCTGCCACGCTCTCGTCGCGGGTCACGTCCACCGGAAAGAGCGAGATCGAGCCCACTTCGGCTTCGGAGAGTTCGTCTCGAATCGAAGCGACGGCCTCCTTCCCGCGAGCGACATCTCGAGAGCCGAGCAGGACGTCGCAGCCCTCTTCGACGACGAGCTGGCGGCAGAGGGCTCGGCCGATCCCCGCGTTCCCCCCGGTCACCAGGATCCGCTTGCCCGCGTTCGGACGATCCGCCACTCGGTCCCCTCCTCGGCCCGTCGCGCCGAAAGCCAGACGTTAGCGGGAGGGAGGGACGAGGCTCGATCCCATCAGAATGCCCCGTCTATCTCGACCGGGTGTCGATCTCGCACCGAGCCCGGATGCTCGATGACGAATCCGCTCCGATCTCGACTCGACTCGAAGGCGGGAGCGCGTCCGGGTACCGCATCCGCCACGAACGCATGGCGATCGCGTCGCGGGCTCTTCGAATGGTCGCCGCTTGCTTCAGGACTTCATGACAGTTGTCCCACGACGGTTCCTGACGCGCGCCAGGCCCGCCAGAATCGGGCACGGCGGGGCGCAGAACCGCTGCTCCCCGCGCCTGTCAACATCATCGCGCGCCAGGGGGGTCGTCGTGAGCATCCAGGATCTCGTCTTCGAGCGGGCCTTCTCGAGCCTGTTCGTCTACAACATTCTCTTCGAGGACGCCGAAGTCGACGAACGCTTCTTCGGCCTCGACGAAGAATCGAGCGTGCTGTGCATCAGCGGCGCGGGCTGCGGGGTCGCGGGCATGCTGTCCGCCCACCCCCGATCGATCGACGCGATCGACATCAACCCGCATCACCTCGCGCTCTCGGCACTGAAGGTCCAGGCGGCGCGCAATAGCTCCTCCTTCGCGTCCTTCTACGACCTCTTCGGGCGGGGATGGCTCCCCGATCCGGGCCCCGTGCTCCGGAACCTGACGGAAGACATGCCCTCCTGGATGCGCCTCTACTGGAAGACCCATGGAGGCGCCTTCAAGCGGAGCATCTACAGGGAGGGCCTGACCTCGCGAATGGTCGCCGAGCTCCGTCGCCGTGCGGGAATCGGGGACGCGTGGCTGCGATCGATTCTCGACACCCCGCCCGAGACCCGACGAGAGGCGGTCGATGCCGCGATTGCCCCCGTCTTCGACACGCCGACCGCCCGATGGCTCGTGCGCTCACCCCTTCAGCTGCTCGCGCTCGGCGTGAACTTCCAGCAGAGCGATCGGCTCCAGACGGCCGAGCAGGTGGACCTCAGGGAGTTCATCGTGCGACACATCCGTCGCCTGGCGGAGACCGACCTTCGCACGAACTGGTTCGTCTGGTACTTCGTGACGGGGCAGTTCAATCACGAGGAGAGCGACGGCGTCCCGCCCTACCTGCGGCGCGATCGGTTCGAGCGGAGTCGAACCGCGCCGACGAAGACGACCTTCCGGCGCACCAATCTCTTTCGGGCCCTCGCGCAGGGGGAGTCGAACCAGTGGAGCCACTACTCGCTTCTCGACGCGCCCGACTGGCTCGATCGAGCGAGTGAGGAACGACTCCTTCGCGAGATCCGACGGACGGGGCGCGAGGGCGCGATCGTTCTCCACCGCAGTGTGTCCGACGATTGTCTCTTCGAACGGTCCGAAGCGGGCGCCTGCTTCGAGAGGCTCGACGCGGAGAGCGACCTCGCGACGAAGCTCGACCGAACGCGCCAATACCGACGCGTCTCCCTCCATCGGCTGGTGAAGTCGTGAGTGAGCCGCTGATCCGGCAGGAGCGGCACCGCGCGTTCCTGAACGACTACTACGGCTGGGCGCGGGGCACGTACGACTGGACCCGTCGCTACTACCTCCTCGGACGGGACGCCGTCCTCGACGAGATCGCACGCGACGACGAGTGGGAAACGCTCGTCGAGATCGGCCCCGGCACGGGAAGGAATCTCGCCCGCCTTCACCGACGCCGGCCCGAAGCGCGCTATGCGGGCGTCGACGCCTGTGACGCGATGCTGGAGGTCGCTCGAGAGCGGTGTCCCTGGGCGCGGCTCGAATTCGGCTTCGCGGAAGACGTGGACCTGGTCTCGCTCTTCGGACAGCGGCCCGACCGGATCATGCTTTCGTACTGCCTCTCGATGGTCGAGGACCCGGAGACCGTCCTCGACAACCTTCGGGGGCAGCTCTCGCGAAGCGGCCTGCTGGTTCTCGTCGACTTCGCCGACGCCGCCGGCCTGCCCGGCCCGCTGCCCCATGCCCTTCACAGATGGCTTCGGGGGTTCCGCGTCGCTCCCGTCGACACGACCTGGCTGCGCGACGAGGGAGCACACGTGCGCTTCGGCCGCGGCCGCTACTGGTTCTCCGCCACCATGGAAAGGCAGGTGCGATGACGACGGATCTCCTCTCGGGCACTCGGAGCCCCTCTAGCTGGGATCGAACCCGGCGCGACTTCCTCGCCTGTCACCAGGATCGGCGGAATGTCCTCATCCACCTCGTCACGACGCCGCTCGGTCTCTGGGCGGTCCTTTCCCTCGCGGCGAAGGTCGACTCCTCGATTCCGGTCATCGCGGTGACTGCCTCCCTGCTCTGGATGACCCGGGTGCTTCCAGTGGGCGTCTGGTGGGCGAATGCCGCGTGCTTCGCCGGTCTCCTCTTCGCTTCGCTCGAGACGCAGACCGGCGCGCTCTCGCTTCTCGTGCTGCTCGCCACGGCCTACGCGGGTCAGGACCTGGCCCACCGGATCACGGGCGAGCCCACCTTCGAGGACGGCTACCGCGACTCCCCCGATCGCCTGCTGCGGTGGGCCGAGCACTGTCTGCTCCTCCTACCGCTGGTCCTCGTCGCCCTGACCCGCGCCAGGGGAAGCGCAATCGCCTGGCTGCGGCCCCTGAGGAGCGTCCTCCGCGCCCGATTCGAGCGGGAAGTGGACCGCGCGGATCTCGCGACGCTGCGGCGATGGGTTCGGGAACAGGAGGCCGCCCCGGAGACCAGCACGCACTGGTGGCGCGCCGACCTGCCCGAGGAGATCGGCGCGGCCTTCGATCGAATCGAAGCCTCGGGAACGATCGAAGCCGCGCTCCGTGACCGGCACGGCGAAGACGCCGTGATCCTGGGCGCACGGGAGATGAACGAGGTCTACGTCGCAGGACCGGACCGACGCGCCACGTCGGACCGGGTGTTCTTCGTCCCCCATATCGACGGCCCCGTGTCCGTCTTCCCGGGCGCCACCCTCTATCGATGTCTCGTCGCGCTCACCCCGAACGACCGGATCGAAACCTGCTTCCCGCTGGAAGGAACCTCGGAAAGCGCGGATGCGATCGTCCTCGACGAGGCCGACGTCGTCGCCTTCGACTACCACCGGACGCCCCATTTCATCCGCGAGCGCCCGGGACAGGAGGCATCCGCTCGGGAGGATCGGCGGGTGACCCTCAAGCTCCACTATGCCGTCGCACCGGCCGGACTCGGCGTGGCCGCACGCTGGCTCGCAGACCTGAGCACTCGCTACAACGCGAGGGCACGCACCCTCTTCCTCGACACGCTCGAGCCGAGCAGCAAGCGCGAGCGCGCGAGTGCCCGGGCGATCGTCTTCCAGACCCATCTCTGGCAGCAGATCGCACGCTGGGCGGGCCACCGGAACCTCGCATTCCTCGCGGTCCTGACGCTGATCTCCGCTCTCAGCGGCACATGGATCCCGTTCGTCGCAGGCGCCAGCTTCGTCCACTATTTCCTGTACATCGCCGTCTACGGGAGCCGGGACGACGTGTCCTTCGGCACGTTCAAGCGTGATGCGATCTTCTACAAGACCGTCTCGATGTCGATCCTGGGCGTTCTGTATCTGGCCCAGCAATCCTTCGACGCGGTCTCTCTGATGCTGATCGCCACCGGCTTCGGCCTGTCCTCTCTCGCGGCTACGGCACTCGGCGTCGACCGGACGTACTTCGGCGCCGAGCTGGGCCATTGCGAGCCGAGGCGCATCGAACGCTTTCCGTACGGCTCCGTGCCCCACCCGATGATCCTCGGCTCGATCGTCGGCCTCGTCGGGATCGCCTGGCTCGAGCCCTTCCGAGCCGAATGGCCCTGGCTCGTCCCGATCCACGTCGCCCTCTATCTCTGTCATCTCGCGCAGGAGATGGGGGTGCTGCAAACACGCGATCAGGGCCGCGGCGACCGTCTCCACGGCGCCACCTGATCGGGGATCCCGTCGACGCCTGCCGTCGGCGCTCAGAGCGACGTGCGCGCCAGTGCCAGCAGGGCGATCCCCGTCGAGATCCCGCCGATCACCACCAGCGTGTGGAAGACCTCGTGGAAGGAGTAGACCTCGGGCCACAGGCGAGGTCGCTCGAGGAGGAAGACGGCACCGCCCACGGAATAGCAGAGGGCGCCCAGCAGGAGCGGCGCGGCGATCTCGGCGGTGCTCCGGGCGACGACCTCGAGGATCGCCGGCAGCATCAGGATGGCCTGGGCCACCTGCACGTAGCTCGAGATCCGCTCGTGGACACCTGCGAAGAACGTCTTCTGAACGACCCCGACGAGCGCGATCGCCCAGGTCAGCGCGATCAACCCCGTCGCGACCGAGGGCCCGAACCCGAACCACGCGAACGGCCCCGCGGACGCGGCGATCTTCACGTAGATCGCCGAGTGATCGACGCGCTGCATGCGAGACTTGGAGACGGGAAGCCACGGAAGACAGTGATAGGCCGTGCTCACCACGAAGAGCAGCAGGTGACTGGCGAGACAGACGGCGATCAGCACGTCCAACGGTCGATCGAAAGTCGACTGCTCCGCGAAGTCGGTCAGGAACCCGGCGATGACGAGGATTGCCCCGGTCTGGAGCACCCCGCGCACCGGGTGGGCGAGTCGTACTCCAGGCAGCCCGATTCGGGATGGATTCGAGCGTTCCCAGGAGAGGGTCGAGGTCTCGAACATGGCGCAACTCTCGTTGCGGGGGGCATGCGGAGAACCTACTCCGCGCCTGCGACGATCCGGTGTCGATGCGCGCAGGAATCAGGGGCGATCACGCGGAGGCTTCATCAACCTCCGCGGACCGGCGGGCCCTGCCGCATTCGTCGCGCCTCTTTCAGCCCGCTTGCGCCTGCCCGGGAAGAGCCTGCCACCCGATCCGGCCCGCGACGTCGAGGCACGCCGACGTGAGCGCGGGAACGAACCGCTCGGGCGCCGCGACACACGCACTGTGGTCGCCCTCCACCTCGAACACCGTCGATCCCGGGATCGCGGCCGCCAGCCGACGCTGACGCTCCGGCGGGACGATGCCGTCCCGCGTCGTGACGACACAAGCCGTCGGGATGTCGACCTCGCCGATCCAATCGTGGGCCGAGTAGGCGCTCAACGCGTCGAACGCATCGATCAACGCGGCGGGATCATGGTTCCGGTACTCGCGGACGAACCGCGCTTTCGTCCTCGGCTCGCCGGCACGCGCGACGGATCGCTGAATCAGGCCGGCGACGGCCACGGAGGGCGCGAGCCGAGCGAGGCCGCGCATCGCAGGAACGGCGGCCCGCGCCACGCGCCGGGGGACGAAGTGCCTTCCCGTCGCACAGAGAACGAGGCCCCCGACCCGCTCCGGATGCCGACGCCACGCGAGCGACGCGATCGGCCCGCCCATCGACCAGCCCACCGCGATCACGGAGTCGCAGCTCAGCGCTTCGGCGATCTCGATCGCATCGTCGGCGCATTCCGCCAGATCGAAGCGTGTCGTACGCAGGCCGCGGCCGTGGCCTCGGTGATCGACCGCGAGGACGCGAAAGTGTCGGGAGAGCGGCTCGAAGCAGGGGCCCCAGTTCATGCGCGCCGTGGCCCCCCAGCCGTGCAGCAGAAGCAGCGTCGGCGCCCCGGACGGCCCCTCGATGTCCCGAACCACGCAGGAGCCACTCCCTTCGAGCTCGATCTCGTGCAGATGTCCCCGCGTTGCCATCCCCTCATCCTGCCTGAAACGCCACGCGAATGCGATGCTTTCGACACATCGGTCGAACAAATGGCACGATTGAATTCACGGAAAGCGCACTCGGGGCTCTTCTGTGAAGATTTTGAAGATCGTCCTCGTTCGACCGGGATCGGCTCGTTCTCCGGAGCTGCATTCGACGGCCCCTCGACTAGGATCCCGACATGGCCGACGCCGACGAGCGCCCGTTGATCCTGGTCTCTCCGCATCCGCGTGCCACCTGGATGGTCTTCACACCCGAGGACCGCGCTCGGATCGAGGCCGCGGCGCGGCTCGTGATCCACGACGACGGGCCGATGCCCGCTGCGCTCGTCGAAGAACACCTCTCGGAGGTGGAGATCGTGATCGGCCAGATCCCCTTCTCGGCGGAACGCCTGGCTCGCGCCCCCCGCCTGCGGGCGCTCTTGAACGTGAAGGGCAACTGGGAGTCGGACATCGACTACGCGGAATGCGAGCGGAGGGGCATCCCGGTGCTCTCCGCCGCGCCGGCCATGGCACCGGCCGTCGCGGAGGCCAGCCTGGGCTTCGCCCTCGACCTCGCCCGCGGCATCACCTTCGCCGATCGGGCGTTTCGCTCCGGTGAGGAGCGCTATGGGATCGCCGGCAATCCCGACGCGTTCCTGCTGCGCGACCAGCCGATCGGCTTGATCGGCTACGGCAACCTCGGACGCGCTCTGGTGCCGCTCCTGAGGCCCTTCGGTGGGCGCATCCGGGTCCACGACCCCTGGCTCCCCGACGGCCTGCTCGTGGATCAGAGTCTCGAGCCCGCCGCGCTCGACGAGGTGCTCGCCGAATCCCGGGTGCTCTTCATCCTCGCCGGGGTCTTCGAAGGGAACGAGGGCTTCCTCGATCGTGCGCGACTCGAAACGATCCGCGATGATGCGGCGGTCGTGCTCGCGAGCCGCGCAGAGGTCGTCGAATTCGATGCCTTCGTCGAGCTGGCCGAGGCCGGACGCTTTCGCGCCGCCATCGATGTCTTCCCCGAGGAGCCCGTTCCAGTCGACCACCCGATTCGGCGGACCGAGCGGATTCTCCTCTCCTCGCATCGCGCCGGTGGCCTCCATGATTCGTACGCGCGAATCAGCTCCATGGTCGTCGACGACGCACTGCTGATCCTGCGTGGACTCCCGCCCGCTCGTCTGCAGCGGGCTGCGCCCCAGACGGCAGCCCTCGCCCGGAGTCGCTAGGCGTGACCGAAGACGAGCGTCCGCGATTCGCTGTCGTCGGAGTCGATCACATCCACGCCTTCCTCCAGGCCGAGATGCTGATCGCTGCCGGCGCCGACTTCGCGGGCTGGTCCAGCGCCGATACGACGATCACGCCCGAGTTCTCTCGCCGGTTTCCGGACACACCTCGCTTCGAGGACGCAGACGCCCTCCTGGAGGCCTCGGACGTCGACCTGATCGTCACCGCCGCCGTCCCGGATCGGCGAGCCGCGCTCGCCTGTCGAGCCATGCTGCTGGGCAAGGACGTGCTCAGCGACAAGCCGGGCGCCATCACCTTCGCCGAGGTCGCCCGGATCGAGTCCGTCGCACGCGAGACGGCGCGCCACTGGACCGTCTTCTTCAGCGAACGCTTCGCGAGTCCGTCGACGGAGGAAGCCCTCGCACTCGTCCGCGCCGGGGCCATCGGCGACGTGGTGCACACGCTCGGCATCGGTCCGCACCGCCTGGGCCTCACCCCCCGTCCGGACTGGTTCTGGGACCGACGGCGAGCGGGCGGCATCCTGACGGACCTCGCCTCACACCAGATCGACCAGTTCCTCGTCTTCACCTCCGCCGAAGAGGCCGCGGTGACCCAGGCCACCCGCGCCAATCGCACGACGGCGAAGAGGCCCGACTTCGACGACTTCGCGGAGATCCTGCTCCGGTCCCGCGCGGCCACCGGGTACGCCCGGGTCGATTGGCTCACGACCGATGGACTCGGCACCTGGGGCGACGGCCGGCTCTTCGTTCAGGGGACGGAGGGGGCCATCGAAGTCCGCAAGAACGTCGACCTCGCCGGCCGCGATGGGGCCGAGCACGTCTTCGTCGTCGACCAGCGCGGAACCCGATACGTGGACGCGAGCGATCGCGAGACCGAGTTCGCTCCGAGGCTCGTCCGTGATGTCCTCGAGCGTACGGAATCCGCCGTCTCGACGGACCACAGCCTCCGCGTGACGCGTCTCGCGATCGAAGCGGAGGCGCTTGCGACGCGGCTCGACGGCGCCTTCTGAGGCGCCTCCGCTCAGAGCTCCGCCCAGAACATCGCCCAGCGATCCGCGATCCACCGCAGCGGCCCCCGGCCCCGCGTCGGCGCTTCGAGCTCCGTGAGCCCCGGCCGCGCCGGTCCGAAGTTCGCGCGGATCCAGGCAGGCACCTCCACGCCGACGAACACCGCATTCACTTCGCAGCTGTGTCGCAGACTCTGGCGGTCGAGGTTCGAGGTGCCGACCACGGCTACGCGATCGTCGAACGCGGCGAGCTTCGCGTGCATCATCGCCCTCGGCTCCTCGAAGACCCGGACACCGCGCTCGATCAGTCGCGCGCTCAGGACTCGCGCTGCGCGGCGCATCAGCGGATGGTCCGTACGACCCGCCATCACGAGCTCGATCGCGACACCGCGATCGCTCGCCGCCTCGATCGCGTCGAGGACCCGCGGCCCCGGCGCGAAGTAGGGGCTCACGAGCAGCACGTGCGACTCTGCCTTCGCGAGCTCGTCCAGGAAGAAGTCGCGCATGCGTCGGCGGGGATAGGTCGGACCGTCGGCGAGGATCGCGACGTCGTGCTCGCCTCCGCCTTCGGGCTCCCTTGCCACGCCCGGCCGCCAGTCGAAGCTCGGCCCGCCCACCCGGAACCAGCTCTCGACGAAGATCGCCTCGAGCTCGTTCAGTCCGGGCCCTTCCAGGCGGACGTGGGCGTCGCGCCAGGGAAGCCGGTCCCGTCCCCCTCCGACGTACTCGTCGCCGACGTTCAGGCCACCGAGGAAGCCGATCCGGCCGTCGACGAGCAGGAGCTTCCGATGGTCCCGCTCGCGCGGGCGAAATCGCCAGAGCCATCGCGCGGGCGGGTTCCAGGACTCGAACTCGACGCCGTCCGCCGCGAAGCTCGCCAGCATGCGGCGGTCGATGCCTCGCGACCCCATCGCGTCGTAGATCACGCGAACGGCCACGCCCTCGCGCGCGCGGCGCGCGAGCAGATCGAGCATCCGTTTTCCGAGCCGGTCCGTTCGAAGGATGTACGTCTCGAAGTGGACGTGCTCCTTCGCCTCGGCGATCGCGTCCTCCATCGCGACGAACGCCGCCCTACCCTCGTCGAAGAGCGCGACACGATGGCCCGCCCGAAAGCGCAGGATCTCCGTCGGAGACACGCCTCCTCCTCGGCGCGGATGCCGGATGACTAGAGCGCGCCCTTGATCCGATCGTAGCCCTGACGGAGCTCGTCGAGCAGCATCTTCGTCGCGTTCTCGACGTCGTCGGCCGTCTCCTGCGTCGCGTCGCCGATCCGTTGCAGCCGCGACTGGAGCTGCTCCCAGGCGTGCTCGAGCTGCGCCCAGGCGTCCTTGGCTTCGGCCGCGCCGAGATGGGCCTGCACGCGAAGCTCGTCGCGGGTTTGGCGCAGGATGTCGACCTCGTCGTCGAGCACCTTCCGCCAGTCTCGTTCTTCCTGAGTCATGGTTCGCTCCTCGATTCCGGATTTCAGGCGCGTCTGGCTCGCGACGACCGGCCCTCCAGTCGACCCGGACCGGGCGGCCGCCACTCGGCTCCTTCTAGAGCACAGTCCGTGCCAAGCCCCGCCGCGCCCTGCGCGCGCTCACGCCGATCTCGAGCTGCCCGCCGTGACAAACCGCCCCATCCCGTGGTGATTCGACGCGGCGGGCCCCGGACTCCCTCCGAACCCGCCCGCGTTTCAGGGCACGATCCGGGTCCCCGCCCGCCCATCGAGGGTCGCGCGGGCCTCCTCGAGCGCTCCGATCGCGGCGAAGCGACCCGGCCGCGCGGCGAAGCGACAGGCCGACTCGACCTTCGGCCCCATCGAGCCCGCTGCGAACGTCCGGGCGGCGAGCGCTGCCGCTCTCTCCTCGGCGATCGGCTCCGCCGCAGACGTCGGCCATTCCTCGTAGACGCCCTTCACGTCCGTCAGCAGGAGAAGCGCGTCGCAATCGAGCCTGTCGGCGAGCAGCGCCGCGACGCGATCCTTGTCGACCACGGCCTCCACGCCCCGGCGTGTCCCGTCCGCCTCCCGAACGACCGGAATGCCGCCGCCCCCCGCGCACACCACCAGGTGTCCCGCCCGGACCAGGACCTCGATCGACGCCTGCTCGACGATCGCCAGCGGCTCCGGCGAGGCCACGACGCGCCGCAGCCCCTCCCCCTCACGCACGTAGCGCAACGGGTCGCCGGCTTCGTCCTCGCCCACCGTGGAGGGAGCGAGGACGGGGCCGACCGGCTTGCTCGGACGCGCGAAGGCGGGATCGTCCGCCGCGACCTCGACCTGGGTGAGCAGCGTCGCGATGTCCCGGTTCGGAAGTCGATTGCCGAGCTCGCGTTCGATCCAATAGCCGAGCATGCCCTCGGTCTCGGCGCCGATCACGTCGAGGGGCCAGTCCCCGGAACGCTCCGCGAGCCAACCGACCTGGGGGCCGTTGCCATGGGTCACGATCAGCTCGTCGACCGCGTCGACCAGGGCCGCGAGGGCCTCGGCCGCGACGCGCACCCGCTCGACCTGCCGCTCGACGGTCAACGGCGCGCCGCGAACGGCGATGGCATTTCCGCCGAGGGCGACGACGACCCTCACGAGGTGCGCCTCTCGATCCCATCCGCGAACGCATCGATCACGGGGCCGAGCCCTTCAGCCGGCGAAGACGGCGGGACGTACTCGTATCGGGCGCGCACGACGGGGACGTCGACGTCGAGCAGCCTGCCGAGATCGATCGGCGTCCCGGCGACGACGCAGTCCGCGCCGCTCGCCTCGATCGTTCTGGCCAGATCGTCGCGCTGGGTCGGGGAGTATCCGAGCGCGGGAACGACCGGTCCGAGATGGGGGTACGCCCCGAACGCCGCCGCGATCTCGCCGACGGCGAAGGCGCGGGGATCGAGGATCTCGGCGGCGCCCGCTTCGCGCGCGGCGGCGTAGCCCGCGCCATGGGCCATCCCGCCATGGGTCAGCGTCGGACCATCGTCGATCACGAGCACCTTCGCCCCCCGGACGGCCTCCGGCGTCGCGAGCGTGACGACCGAATCCGCGAAGAGGATCCGCGCCGCCGGATTGACCGCGCGAACCGCTGCCTCCGCGACGTGGAGCTGGTCGTCCGACGCCGCGTTCGCCTTGTTGACGACCACGACCTCCGCGCGCCGGGCGACGACCTCGCCGGGATGGTGGCTGGCGACGTGGTCCGGCCGGAGCGCGTCGACGACCCCGATGTCGAGGTCCGGGACGAGGAAGGACCAGTCGTTGTTGCCTCCATCCCAGACGAGCACGTCCGACTCGGACTCGGCCCGTTCGAGGATCTCCGCATAGTCCACGCCGGCGTGGATCACGCCTCCCGCCTCCACGTAGGGCTCGTACTCCTCGCGCTCCTCGATCGTGCAGCCCGCGCGATCGAAGTCCTCGAACGTCTCGAAGCGCTGGGCGCGCTGGCGCTCGAGATCGCCGTAGGGCATCGGATGACGGATCACACCGGGCCGCAGCCCGCGCTCGACCAGGCGCAGCGCGATCCAGCGCGCGATCTGGGACTTGCCGCACCCCGTCCGCACGGCGGTCACCGAGACGACCGGACACTTCGACCGAAGAGACGTCCGGTCCGGCCCGAGCAGGCGGAAGTCGCAGCCGGAAGCGAGGGCCCGGGAGGCGCGGTGCATCACGTCTTCGTGCGCGAGGTCGCTGTAGGCGAAGACGACTTCGTCGACCGCGCGCTTCCGGCAGACCCCTTCGAGGGAATCCTCGGGGACGATCGGGATGCCCTCGGGATAGAGGGCGCCCGCGAGCGACGCCGGATAGCGCCGGCCTTCGATGTCCGGGATCTGCGCCGCCGTGAAGGCGACCACCTCGACGGAAGGGTCGTCCCGGAAGACCACGTTGAAGTCGTGGAAGTCCCGCCCCGCCGCCCCCAGGATCACGACCCGCTTGCGTTCCTCCGCCATCCCACGCTCCTCCTGCCGACGTCCGCGCTGCCCGGGCGCGGAACTCAGAACGCGCCCCGCCACCGTTCGATCAGCTCGACGGCCAGGAACACCGTCGACGCGGCGGCGCCGATCAACGGCACCGCGATCGAGACCCGAGGTCGCTCGGCCTGCTCTGCGCTCCGCTCTCGCAGCAGCACGGCGACCAGCGAGAGATTCACGAGAACGAAGACCGAGAGCGCGACCGAAGCCGTCGCCGCGGCGAGGCGCTCCATCGGAAGCGCCGTCGCGAGCCCGCCGACGATCACCGCGACGACGCCGGTCGCCCGGGCCGGCGTTCCCGTCCTCGGATGGATCCGGCCGAGCCAGGCGGGGAGCGATCCCTCCCGCGCGAGGCTCATCAGGATCCGCGAAGCCATCACGACCTGGACGAGGGAGCCGTTCAGCATGGCGACCAGCGCGACCAGCGAGATCAGCTCCGCACGACCTCCCGAACGCTCGAGCACGAGCGCGAGCGGTGCCTCGGCCCCGCCCAGCACCTCGGGCGGGACGACGAGGATGGCGACGGCCGCCACCGCCACATTGAGCGCCGTACTGATCCCGAGCGTCCAGAGGATCGCCCGGGGCATCACGCGCGGGGCGTCGCGGACCTCCTCCGCCACGTTCACGATGTCCTCGAAGCCCAGGAACGCGTAGAAGCAGAGCACGACGCTCTGCAGGATCAGCGCCCACTCCCCGAGCCCCGGCGGCGCGGCGTAGAGCCCTTCGAAGGAGCCCGGCGGTGCCGCGGCGATGTGTGCGCCCCCGAACGCCAGGATCGCCACGAGCCCGCCGATCTCCACGAGCGTGACGAAGCCCGCGGCCGCGACGGATTCCTTCACGCCCCAGGCGGCGATCCCGCCCACCCCGAGGACGACGACCGCGAGCGCGAGGGGCGCGGGGACCCGGACGATCTCCGAGAGATAGGCGACGAAGCCGAGGCTCACGGTCGCCGCCGAGATCGCACCAGCGCTCGCCGTGGCGAGGCCGACGAAGAGCGAGAACCAGCGACGGCCGAAGCCCTCCTGGACGTAGACGAGGGCCCCTCCGGCGCGCGGATACCGGGCGGATAGCTCCGCGAAGCTGCGCGCCGTGAACGCCGCGACCAGGCCCGCGAGCGCGAAGGCCAGCGGCGCCCAGATCCCGGCGCGTCCGGCGACGACCCCGGTCAGGATGTAGATGCCCGCACCGACGGTCGACCCGAGGCCGTAGAGCAGAAGCCAGGGAAACGTCACGACGCGCCGCAAGCCGGGTGTCGTCTCCGTTCCTTCTGTACTCATCCTCGCTCCCCCTCCCGAGCCCGGGCCGCTCCCTGGATGATGACACTTCCCACCCGGCGAAAGGTGCCTGCGTTGGAAATTCCTGCCGGTCACGATCCTTCATTCGTGCGGCGGCCACGACCCCGCCGAACTCGGCCGCGGTGGCCTACTCTTCCGATCGGCCCGATCCGAATCGGCCCCTTCGCCACGTGAAGCATCGTTCGAACCCGGCGCGCCCGACGCCGACACGCCAAGAGGACCAGACACCATGTCGTCGATCTCGACCCTGCTCGTCGCCCACGACTTCTCGGAGACGGCGGCGCTCGCCCTCCGCCAGGCGACGGCCCTCTCGAAGGCCAACGAGGCGCGCCTCGTGCTGGCCCACGTCGTCGAGCTGGTTCCCCTCGGTCCCTACCCGGCGATCAAGGGCGGCGCGAACGACCTCGCGATCAAGGACCTCGCCGAGCAGCGGGTGAACGAGATCGCCGAGGAAGTCCGGGCCGGTGGCCACGAGATCGAGGTCATGGTCCGGGTCGGCGAGCCCGGCCCGGCGCTCGTCGAGATGGCCGAAGAGGTCGAGGCGGATCTCCTCGTGATCGGTACCCGGGGGCTGAGCGGCGTGAAGCACGTCCTGCTCGGCAGCACCGCCGAATCCGTCGTGCGCCGCGCGCCGATGCCGGTGCTCACCGTCCATCCGGACGACGCGCTGCTCGAGCCGCCCCTCCAGACCCTGCTGGTTCCGACCGACCTCTCGCCGGCCGCCGAGATCGCGCCCCAGACCTTCGCGGAGCTCTTCTCGGTCGGTCCGAAGCCGCGGATCCACCTCGTCTACGCCGACCGCACGCCCCCGTACCTCGAGCCCTTCAAGCACTCGGTGCTCGAGTTGACCGGTCAGCCCGACCCCATCAAGGAGGATCTCCTGGAACGGATGGCGCCGAGCGCGCAGGCCCTCGAGGCCGAGGGCTTTCCGGTCGAGTGTCACGTGGTCGACGGCGAAGCCGCCAATGTGATTCCCGAGTTCGCCGAGGAGGTGTCCGCGCAGGCGATCGTGCTCAGCACGCAGGGACACTCCGCGGTCGTCAACGCGCTTCTCGGCCGCACGGCTCAGCGGATCGTGCAGAAGGCGCCCTGCCCGACGCTCACGGTGCGGGCACGGCTCTAGGTCCCAGCCTACGTGCGCGAGGGTGTGAACACAGATCGGCCCCGAGCGGATCCCAGTCCGCTCGGGGCCGTCTGCGCTCAACCGTCGGAACGGAGAGCCCCGATCAGGACCCGATCACGCCGCCCTTCTTGCGCGTGATCGCGAAGGTCGCCGCTCGCGGCACTTCGGGACCGCCCGCTCCGGGGATGGGGAAGTTGGTGACGGCGGGATCGCCACCGTTGCCGCCGGGGTGCTGGGTGTTGATGAACATCGTCTCGTAGTCCGGCGTCGTCGCGATGCCCGTGATCTCGTCCCCGTCCACGCCGGCGAAGAGCCGCTTGAACTCGTGGCGACGGATGTCGGCGACGACCATCTGGTTGTTGCCGAAGGGCTGACCGCCATCGGTCTGGATGAAGAGCCGACCGAAGGGATCCGCCCAGAGACCGTCGGGATCGGTGAACGTGAACGACGCGTCGCCTCCGTTCTCGACCCGCGTGTCCTGCGCCAGGACGAAGATGTCCCACTCGAACCTGGTGCCGGTGAACCGCTCCTCGTCCCGCCAGCGAATGATGTGCCCGTCGGGATTCGGCGCCAGCGGGTTCGCCGCGTTGGCCTCCGTTCGCCGCGTGTTGTTGGTCAGCGCACAGAAGATCTCCTGGCGTCGACCGCGCGTGATCCACTCGGGTCGGTCCATGGGCGTAGCGCCCACGGCATCCGCGGCGAGCCGGGTGTAGACCGCGATCTCGTCCTCCGTCCAGCCGGCGAGCGCCGGGTTGTCCGGGGTGAGCGGCAGCCAGTCTCCCGACCCGTCCTCGTTGAAGCGGGCGACGTAGAGCGTGCCCTCGTCGAGGGGGCTCTTGCCCCGGCGGAGCATCCGCCGGTAGTTGTCCGCGGACACGAACTTGTAGATGTAGTCGAAGCGCTGGTCGTCCCCCATGTAGGCGACGATCCGGCGTCCCCGACCGATCACGATCTCGACGCTCTCGTGCTTGAATCGCCCGAGTGCCGTCCGCTTGACCGGCTTCGCCAGCGGCTGGTTCGGGTCGATCTCGACGACGTACCCGAATCGATTCTCCTCGTTCTGGTAGTCGGCGTTGCTCAGATCCCATCGCTCGTCGAAGAGATGCCAGCCGTAGGCGAAGCCGAACGAGCTGAAGCCGTACCGGGCCTGCTCGGGCGTGGCCTCCCAGGCCTCGTCGTTCGCCCCGAAGTAGCCGTTGAAGTTCTCTTCGCACGTCAGATAGGTGCCCCAGGGCGTCCGACCGTTGGCGCAGTTGTTGACCGTGCCCGCGCCCGGGTTCCCGGCCGCGGTCGCGAGCAGCGGGCTCCCTGCCGCCGGGCCGCTGAACTCGACCGGCGTGTTCGGCGTGATGCGGCGGTTTCGGGCACCGGGAACGACCGCGTCCCACTGACCGCCCTTCTTCGCGAGCTCCACGACCGAGACGCCGTGGACCGCCTGGGAGATCCGAACGTCCTCGAGACTCTCGGGGAGGCTCTTGCGCAGGACCCGGTCGTTCACGCCGTACTCGTGATTGATGCAGAGCACGCCGCGATCGTTCGACGGCCGGCCGTAGCGCTTCTTGTCGGGATCCCCGAAGAACGCCATACCGTCGTGGCCGCAACCGATCTGCTGGGCCTGGTTGTCCGCGCCGTTCGCGGTCACGTCCGTCGGATCGAGCTCCGGCACGCCCGGGAAGAGCGGCAGACCCCACGGAATCAGGACCGAGTACTCGTAGTCCTCCGAGATCGTCGGCTCGGGGCCGCCGGGGTTCTCGGCGGGCGTGAAACCGATCCGCGATCGGCCCCGGCGGCCGCGGCGGCCGCGTCCCTCGTCTTCGTCGTCGTCTTCGAGCGCCTTCGCAACCCCCGAAGAAGCGAGGAAGCCCGTCGCCGCCGTGGCGAGGGTGCCCTTCATCATCTTGCGACGGGAAAGGTGGGTGTTCAGGACATCTTCGAAAGGTCGGTTCTCCGACCGGTTCACGATCTCGTCATCGACAGCCATGGGTTTCTCCTGGACCTGTGGTCCCTTCGGACCGGTGGTGGTTCGGCGCGAAGCGTATGGAGCGGTCGTGTCGACGAAGCGGATCTGGAATGGAGCTTTGATGAGGTCGGGGGAGATTCGATGCTCCTCCACGTTCATCTTCTGGGTCACTTGATCGCAGGGAGATGAATCGAAACGCTGTGTTATGTGTGGACGAGGAGGCAGCACGCGCAGGTCAGGCCTACCCGTGCGACGAACGGATGCCGGATACGCGTCGGCGCGGGACGGAGGGGAGTAAAACCCCACGAAAGCATTCGCCGCATCCCGACCGAGGCGCCAGTGCCTGAACGACCTACTCCACCCGTACCGCGCTCCCAAGCCGCAGGTCCATGCAGCCAGCGCGCTGACGGGGCGGTCATCGCCGGTGCTGCGTGCGCTTCAGCGAATCCGATGGGAAGGAGGGACCGCCGGATGGAGCATTTGTAGCACCGGCGGTCCCTCGGTCCCGGGAGAGCAGAGGGGGTCTCAATTCGCGAAAGGGGAAGTCGAAGAGCCGCGCCGCTCTGCACCCCCTAGAGCGTAGGTCGTCTCGTCTCGATGAATGCGACGAACCAGCCAGAAGTGAGTGAACTCGGGATGGCGTGTTCCGGCAGCCGTGGCGGATCGATGACTTCCGCGCGATCGCGGATCGCGCCCCACGCATCTGCGCCTCGACTGTCTGCTCCGGAGCCTTCCCCTTCGCTCCGGAAGTCGCGAGACACGCCGCCCGCTTCGGAATCCCGGTGGCAGACCGACGCTCTGGCGCCTGCACACTCGGGCTACTCGCCCCCGGTACACGCCAGACAGGTCTCGGAACAGGCACCCTCGATTGAATCCGCGAATACCGAAAGGGCGCTGCGACAACACGATCGAGCAACACCAGGCCGGCCAAGACCTGGCCACTCGGAACGCGCTCTGACAGCAGATCATTCGCCATTCGCCTCACACTCGGCCGCTCTGTGAACGCCTTCACGGGAGCTCGCCGACGCGCCCCATAGCCTTTCGAGAATCGTCGGCGCCCCCGCGCGCCGGCATCACAGGCCCGGATGCCGATCCGACTTCGACTGCGAACGCCGGTCACCGGTTCGGGCCCGAGAGGTGGCACATGGACAAGTTTGGATTGGGATCTGACGAACGATCGTCGCGGACGCGCGTTCGATGGAGAGGATGGTGTGTCCTGATGATCGGGGCCTTCGTCCTCGTCGAATCGACCGCAGCGGCACAGGTCGACATCTCGGTCGGCGAAATTCGCGTCAGTCAGGCGATCCAGGACGACTCGAATACCGTCACGCTGGTCGCGCAGAGGAGCACGGTCGTGCGCGTCGCGGTCGCGGTCGCCGGTAGCGCCATGCCGGTGCCGAACGTGAACGGCGTGCTCCGCGTGTTCCGCAACGGCTCTGAGATCACGCCACCCGCCGGCGTCGCACCGATCAACGGCCCATTCACAGCACCCGTCTTTGCCAACTTCGGCAGCGAGAACGGCACCCTCAATTTCGAGCTCCCGGCTCCGACCGGAATCCTGGCCTCCAGCGACGTAGACTTCGTCGTCGAGCTGGCGCCCGTGCTCGGCGAGTTCAACATCGCGAACAACTCGGGCTCCCTCAACGACCTGACCTTCGTGCGTCGCTGCAATCCGCGGATCTACTACACGCGGATCAACTGGACGCCGGGCGGACTCGGCCTGCCCGACCCCGCGAAGATCCAGCCCGGCGTGGGCGACGCCTTCGTCAAGGGGATCTTTCCGTTCCTCGACAGCGATCCCGGCCTGTACACCCAGGGACTCTTCCCTTCGGCGAACTTCTCTTCCGATGCGGACGGAGACGGGGTCATCGACGGGGGCACCGACGGCGCGGCACTCGTGAGCTTCATCGAGAGCTGCCGCCAGCTGATCGTCGACGCCGGCCTAGGACCGGACGACAAGACGTTCCTCTACGGCTGGATCGCGGACAATCCGACGACGGGGAACGGTCGCGCCACGATCCCGGGCTACTCGGCCTGGGGGAATACGCAGGACAGCCGCTCGCAGCGGACGTTCGCGCACGAGCTCGGCCACCTCTTCGGCTACTCACACAACGGCCGGACACTCGACGAGCTCGGCTGGGACGTGACCGGCAGGCTCAACGGCAACCCGGCGACCAACAACGTGTCGGGGCAGCTCAAGGACCTCGAGCGCAACGACATCATGGTCCCGGGTCTGCTCAGCAACCAGGCCTGGGTCGACACGACGACGTACGACGCGATGCTCACCGACCACGCCGTGCAGTGCACCCTCCCCGACTTCCGGGAGTACATTGCGATCGTCCAGGGCATCATCGACCCGCTGGGATTCGAGCTGGTCCAGCTGAACCCGATCTTCCGCTATCCCTGGCCGTCCGTTCCGACGCCCGACGAGTTCCGGCGCGGTCCTTTCACCCTTCGACTGGTCGACGAGGCAGGCCAGGAGTACGTCCAGAACTTCGATGCCACGATGTTCACGGAGGATCCGCAGGGCCCCGAGACGGAGTTCGGAGCCTTCCAGGTGATGGTGCCCGTCGACCCGAACGCCCGGATCGTGTTGATGGAGATCTACAACATCCAGCAGCAGCTGATCGCTTCGATCGAGGGCTCCGAGCCGCCGCGCGTCGAGATCCTCTCGCCCCAGTGGGGTGAGGGGCTGGGCGAAATGACCCTGATCGAACTGCAGCTCGAGGATCCGGACACCGAGCTATCCGAGATGATGATCAACGCTGCCTACAGCCCGGACGGCGGCGAGAGCTGGGTCCCGATCGCGGTGCAGCTCAACGGCGAGACGAGCGAGTTCGAAGTCAACACGACCGAGATCCAGAAATCCGATGGCAACGGCGTCATCCGCGTTTTCGTGAGCGACGGAACGAATACGGTCTGGGCCGACGTCGGGAACCTGATCCCGGAGGCGGCGATCTACGAGTCGCCGGAGCCGGGATTCGGCCTCGGACTGCTGGGTTGCTCGGCCGCGATCGCAGCGATCTCGCGGCGCCGTCGCGCGGTCCGCGCTGTCTGACCCGCTGGCGAGGAGCGTGTCCGTGCGGCGGCGGACTCCGTCGCCGTCGCACGGGCCGGCCCTGCGGAAGCGGGTCGTCTCGCGACGGTTCGCGCTGCACTTGTGTAACCCGTCACCAGGGCCTGACGACGAATCCCCCTCCGAGGCGGCCGCGGACGGAAGTCCTTGGGAAGGAAGGGGAAACGTGGAGCGCGAGACCGGGTTCGAACCGGCGACCCTCAGCTTGGGAAGCTGATGCTCTACCAACTGAGCTACTCGCGCGTCCGGGGACCACGTTAGCAGATCCGCCGGAACGTCGAGCGGCGCTCGGCCGGGGTTCGCCCCTACTCCTCGAGGAGCTCCACGAACGCGTCCTCGATGTTCTCTCCGTCTCCGTCTTCGAGAGGCGTGAGCTCGGCTTCGAGGATCTCCGCCTGCGCCAGGAGCTCCGTGGCGGCCGCCGACTCGTCGGCCGCGGCGTCGCGGACCGGCGGATCGACGGGATACCGGGTGACCGAGGGCGGATCGGTGTCGAACTCGAGCGCGGCGGACGGAGGCGCCTCGACCGACAAGTCCGGCGAGAGCGAGGCGACCGGTGTAGCCGCCTCTTCGAGGGCGTCCTCGAGTCCTTCGTCGAGGTCGAGGGTCGGCGCCATCGCCGACGTCGCCATTTCCGGCGCGAGCTCGAAGTCGTCCGGGGCGGCGCCCAGGTCGAGCGCAGGTCCGGCGAGCGGCTCGGCGGCGGGGGCCCCGGCGTGGTCGTCCGGGATCTCCCCGGCAGTGGGGACCTCGGCGACGATCGGCGCCGGAGGAACGGGCGCCGTCGCGAGCTCGGTGTAGGTCGTGCCCGGGTCGGGGCCGATGCCCAGATCCGATGCCGCGCGCTCGACATCCGTGGCGTCGATCGCGGACCGGCCCGCGAGGTAGGCTTCGAAGAGCGCGTTGTCCGCGAGGGTGTTCAGCAGGCGCGGCCGTCCCCGGCCGAACTTGAAGAGCGCCTCCATCGCCGCCGACGGCAGGATCGCCGCATTCGCGCCGACCGCTCCGAGGCGATGCTTCAGATAGGCGGCCGCGTTGGCCATGTCGAGGGGCTGGAGCCGGACGCGAACGTCGACCCGCGGCATGATGCTCGGATCGTTCTGGACGAGCTGATCGAGCTCGGGCGAGCCCACGAAGAGCATCGAGAGCAGCCGCTTGTCCTCGTACTCGAGGTTCAACAGACCGGAGAGCTCCGCGAAGACCGTCGGCGTCATGATCTGGGCATCGTCGATCATCAGCACGGCGTGGCGGCCGTCCTCCCGAACGATCGCGAGCTGCTCGTAGATCTGCGCGAGCAGACCGGCCCGATCGGCGGCCGGCTCTTCGCAACCGAGCTGACGCGCGAAGCGCTGCAGAATGCTCGTCGCGTCGGCGGCGCCCGGAAGCATCACGAGGAGCGCGGCCTCGAAGACCTCCTCCTCGAGCGCGTCGAGGATCCGGCGCGCGAGCAGCGTCTTGCCCATCCCGCCTTCGCCGGTCAGGAGCGTCAGGCCCTTCTGCTGGCGCAATCCGCGTTCGACCCGGCGCTGGGCATCGCTGTGGCTTCCGCTCTCGAAGAAGAAGCGCAGGTCCGGGTCGTTGCTGAACGGGTCCTGGCTGAGACCGAAGTGATGGAGATGTTCCACGGGTTCCTCGCGCTTCCGGTGCCCGGCGAGCCGGGTCCCTTCGATGGCGGTTCGATCGTCCGGCGCCGGACGCTAGACGAAGGAGATCTTCTTCCGGCCGCCCTTGCGCGGGACGGTCTGGGTGTCGTCGTTGTTCGCGGCTTCCCCGTCCGCCGAAGCGTCTGCGTCGGCCGAAGCGGCCTCCGGCACGAAGTCCGCCTCGTCGAGGGCCGCTTCCGCTTCGCTCACGACGTCGTCGAAGGACTCGAAGGCCTCGGTCCCGGCCGCCTCGGCGACGTGGGCATCGCCGGCCTCGTCGTCGGCATCCTCTTCGAAGAGCTCGTCGAAGGACTCGAACGCCTCGCCGGGCTCGCCGAGCTTCGGAGAAGTGACCTGACCCGACTCCAGAGAGGCGAGCCGATCGGCTGCGCCCGGGAAGTCGGGCTCGATCTCGAGCACGCGCCGCAGGCTCGTGCAGGCCCGATCTCCGTCGCCCGCGCCCTCTTCCGCGATCGACAGGTCGAAGTACACGCCGGCCATGCGGTCCTCGGGCAGATCCGGGAGCGCCAGCGCCTGCTCGAGGTGACTGACCGCGTCCTCGAAGCGACCGAGATCGCGCGCGCAGAGGCCCATCAGGTAGAGGCTGTCGAAGCGACGCTGGGCCGAGTCGAGACAGACCCGGAACTCGCCGATCGCGTCCTCGAAGAGCCCCATCTCCCGATAGGCGATCCCGAGGTCGTAGCGGGTGTCGAAATCCCCTTCGTCGAGGGTCGCGCTCACGCCGCGCTTGAAGTCCGAGAAGATCGACTCGAAGCCGTCTTCGACGGTCGACAGCACGCCGCTCTCTTCGTTCGCATCGGCCGGAGCCGGCTCGTCGTCCGTCAGGACGTCGGCCAGCGCCTCGCGAAGGTCGAAGGAGTCGCCTGCGTCGGGTGTAGGCGGCGCCTCCGCGGCATCCCTGGCCTCCTCGACCACTTCCGCCGCGACGTCTTCGACCGGGCCTTCTTCCGCCAGCGGTGCTCCCGTTTCGGCTTCTTCCGCCGCGACTTCGATCTCTTCCGCCACCTCGTCTTCGATCGAGATCGAGGCCTCGTCCGCGGAGAGGTCCGCTTCGGCCTCCGCCTCGTCGAGATCCAGGTCGACCTCGACGTCCATGTCGAGCTCGAGGCCATCGGCGACGATCTCCACGTTCTCGTTCGCGAGGTCGAGACCCGTCTCGGTCGCCTCTCCGTCCGCTTCCGCGGTGACTTCGTCGGACTCGCCGTCGAAGTCGACCTCGACCTCGAAGTCCGCGTCGTCGCCGAAGCGTGCCGTGGTCTCGAGCTCGGGGACGACGCGCTCACCGGTGCCCACACCGGAGTCCGTGGCGTCGTCCGGAGCCTCGCCGTTCGCCGCGGCGATCTCGCCGAGACGCAGCAGCGCTGCCGGATGGTTCGGGGCCTTCTCGAGGATCCGCTCCAGAATCGATCGGGCCTCGCCGTGCATCTCCTGCCCGATGTAGAACTCCGCCTCTTCGAGCTCTTCGGCGATCTGAGCGGCCGTGGCGGTGGTCTGCCCCGCGGCGGTCCCCGTCGGCGGCGAAGTCAGCGCGTCCGCGTCGAGGTCGAACTCGACGGAAGCGTCTTCCTCGTCGTCTTCGGCGCTGAATCCGAAATCGTCGGCATCGACTTCGATCTCGAAGTCGTCGTCGGCCTCGGCTTCTTCTTCGGCGGCCGGGAAGTCGGGCTGGGTCACTTCGACGACCGGCGGCGTATCGAACGTGATGGAGTCTTCGTCGAGCTGGATCTCGAAGTCGTCGTCTTCGGCGCCGAAGTCGTAGCCGGTCTGGGTCTCGCTGTGCTCGACGTCGTCGATCGCGGTATCGAGGTCGAGATCGACCTCCACGTCGAGGTCCAGGTCGATCGCGGGTGCGTCGAGCTCCTGCTCGGTCTCGAGCTCCAGGACCGACGGCTCCTCGGCCGCCGCCGGCGTGCCGGGCGCGATGTCCTCGATCTGTTCCGCCATGCCGGGGTCGAGGCTCGCGACGCGGTCCCTGAGAACCGAGAGCGCGTCGGCGTCCCCCGCCCGACGGATCTGCTCGGCCGCCTTCATCCAGGCCTGGACCGCTTCGGAGTGCTGCCCGTCGTCGGCGTAGGCCTCCCCGAGCTTCTCGAGGGCTGCGCGATGGCCGGGATCCTGCGCCAGGATGCCGCGAAGGCTCGCGATCGCCTGGTCGCGCTTTCCGTATCGGAGGTAGACGCTCGCCTCGGCGAGGAGCTGGTCGGGATCGCCCTCCGGCAGCGGCGCTTCGGGCTCCGGTTCCGGTGCCGCCTCGGTCTCAGCCTCGGCCTCGAGCGGGGGCTCCTCGGCCACTTCGGCGTCGCTGCCGAGATCGAGCAGCGGCTCTTCGCCGAGCCCCAGGGAAGGTTCGCCGCCGAGATCGCCCCCGTCCTCGTCGAGCGAGAGGAAGGGCTCTTCGTCGTCGAGCAGCTCGTCCTCGCCGAGATCGGGCTCCTCGACCTCGGACACGTCGACGGCGAGCCGCGAGCTCGATCCGACCTCGTCGACGGGCAGGCGCTGCATCAGCTCGCGCGCTCTCTCGTCGTCGCCCCGCTCCCGGTAGATCTTCGCGAGGCCGCGGGTCGCGTCGGCGAGCTTGGCGTCGTCGCCCATCTGGGCGTAGAGGTCCATCAGGAGCTCGAACTGCGCTGCCCCGGCGTCGACGTTCAGCGCACGGACCGCGAGGGGCTCGGCGCGTTCGAGATCGCCGGACAACATGAACTGGCGAACGAGCGCGGTGATCGCGTCGATCTTGTCGGGCTTCACCTCGAGCAGGCGTTCGAGAACGGTCACGAGCTGCTCGCGATCGTCCTGGTTCTCGAGCTCGGCGACGACCGCCTCGTACTCGGCGACGGCCTCGGCTTCCATGCCTTCCTGGCGAAGCAGCTCTGCGACCTTCAGGCGACTGGTCGTGTTGGTCGGATCGAGGGCCGCCATCTGTCGCAGCAGATCGAGCGCCTCGGACTTGCGACCTTCCTTGTGATAGCCATCGGCTGCGGTCTGCAGAGCGGCGACGGCCTCGGAGTCGAGGCCCATTCGCTGGTAGAGCTCGGAGAGCGAGACGTACGCGCCGTAGTTCTTCGGATCGAGATTCAGGATCTGCTTGAAGACCGCGACTGCGCGCGCGTCGAAGTCGTCCTGTCGGTACTGCTGAGCGACCTTGCCGTACTGGGCGATCGCTTCTTCGTTCTGGCCCCAGCGGCGGTAGGCGTCGCCGACCTCGAGCAACAGCTTCGCGTCGCGCGGGTCCTCCTTCAGGAGCTTGTTGTACTCCTTGAGGGCCTTCGCCTTGGCGCCCTTCTGCGCATGCTTGCGCGCCGCATCCAGTACTTTTCGTTTGTTGAGCGCCAATGAACCCTCAGCACGGCAGGGAATCGAGCACGAGAACGCCGTCCGTCGATGTGACGGCGGTCCTCTCGTTCCCGTATCGGCCACCCGGACGCCCCCTTGAGGCGCATGTGTGGGGGTAGAGCGACGCTCAGCGCCACGCCCGTGGGGCGCCGATCGCCCGCCCGCACACCGGTTCCCACGACGAGTGCCCGCAGGCCGAAAGCGCCCAGGAGCCCCCCTACAGCCAGCGGACGACCCGAAGCCAGCGCCTCCCCGGCGAGCGCCCGCAACCGGCGAATGAGCCGCAGCCGGCGGCTCCCCCGGCGAGCGCCCGCAGCCGGCGGTTCAGCCCCCGGCGAGCGCCCGCAGCCGGAGGTCTAGTCGCTCAGGCGGAGCGCCAGCGCTTCGAGGGCGAATCGGTAGCCGTCGGCACCGAGACCGCAGATGACGCCCTCCGCGATCGGCGAGACGAAGGACTCGCGGCGAAAGGGCTCCCGGGCGTGCACGTTGGAGAGGTGGACCTCGACGACCGGCAGCTCGACGGCAACCAGGGCGTCGCGGAGTGCCACGCTCGTGTGCGTGAAGCCGCCGGGGTTGATGACGATCCCGGCCGCGTCGCCCATGGCCTCCTGGATCCGGTCGATCAGGACGCCCTCGTGGTTCGACTGGAAGGTCTCGACCTCGACGCCCAGCTCCTTCGCCGCGGCCTCGAGGGAGGCATCGATGTCGGCCAGGGTCTGCGTGCCGTAGACGTCGGGCTCCCGGCGCCCGAGCAGGTTCAGGTTCGGCCCGTGGAGAACGAGAATCTTCGTCGCGGATCGCGTCATCGTCGTCCCCTCTCTCGAATCGTCCTGGCCCGGACGGCCGTGGCCTCGCCCGCGCCCTGCCTCGGCGGAGAGGCTCCGCTCAGAGCTCGGCGCGAACGTCGACTGCGTATCGGCGGATGAGGTAGCGCGCCTTGCCCAGATTGCCATCCGGCGAGAGCGCGAGCACCAGCACGAGGTCGTCGTCGATCGTATGGAAGACCAGGCTCACCCGATCGAGGGAGATCACCGCCTCCCGCATCTGTCCCGTCGCCAGGGAATCGGAAGCCTTGGTCACGTCCGACAGGATGCGGCCGAACTCGATGCCCGCCGTCGTGACGTCGCCGTCCAGCGGGTCGTGGGGCGGGGGCGAGGCCGCCTCGACCTGAGCGATGGCGATCCCGTCGAGGCCCATCAGGGCCGCGCCGAAGCCGCCGCCGCAGTCGTCCACGATCGTCTGAAGAATCCGTTCGAAACTCATCGGGTCCCCTCCCCTCGGCTGGCGAGCCTCATCGCGCTCGACCGGCCTGGAGGTTGTCGAGCCATCGCTCGAGGGTCGTGATCACCTGGGCACGCGTCGGAGGACCGGCCTCCGCGTCGACGTCGGGCGCCTTCCGGTCGTCCGTCCCGCCCATCTGCGCCGACGCATCGCGCGGCGGCTCGGGCGCGATCGGCTCGGGCCATATGGGCGCCTCGGCCCAGGCCGCGTCGGTCTCGATCGCCTCGACCGCAACCCCATCGCCTGCGTCCCGCGCATCGACCGGGTCGGCGTCGACGGCCACTTCCTCGGTCGCGTCGTAGGCCTGCCCGTCGAGCTCCGCGAGGCCGACCGGTTCGTCCATCAGCACCCGCTCGGCGACGTCGTTCACGCCGTGCATCTCGTCGGTCTGGGCCTCGGCTTCCGCGAAGGCCCGCTCGAGCTCGTCGAATCCGATCGGCGCCGCGAGCGCGTCGGGTACGTCGGTCGAGTCGGGCTCGGCCGTAGCCCCCACTACCTCGACCCCGGCCGCGTCGGCGTCGATCTCGTGCGTCGCCGCGACCGGCGCGGTCGGCACGAGCAGATCTTCCTCGAGCGCATCGAGCGCATCGACGACGAGCTCGTCTTCATCCCCGCCGCTCGTCGCCGCCTGCACGTCTTCGGATTCAGGGGCGGAGGCATCCGGGGCGAGGGAAGCGAGTCCCGACTCCGCCGCCCAGTCGTCCAGGGTCCCTTCGAGGATCTCGCGTGCCTCGGCCCCTTCGTCCTCGGGCAGCTTCGCGAGGGCGAGTACGAGTCGCGCCGGCCATTCGTTCCCCTCGCCGAGCGCAGCGAGCGCGAGCGTGGTCCGCCCGGCACGACGATCTCGTTCGGCGGCCGCGATCCGCTCCAGGCGATCGCGGCGCGTCCATGCGGATACTTCGAGCTCCACTCTGTCCGGCCCCCCTCCGGTTCGATTCGAGCGATCCGTCCGTGCGCCTAGGCGCGCCAACCCGCCGGAAGGATCTCCCGGGGCGTCAGCGCGACGGTGCTGGATTTCCCAATGCCTTCCAGCACGACGAAGTGGATCTTGCCGCCTTGCTTCTTCTTATCGACGGCGATGGCAGATAGATAAGCAGATCGCGGGCGATTCGGGACCCGGGTGGGAAGACCGGCACGTTCCAGCACGGACTGGAGCCTCGCCCGCGTCCCGACGGGGGAAAATCCCAACTCTTCGGAGCGCTGAGCAGCGAACACCATGCCGATCGCCACCGCCTCCCCGTGCAGGATGCCGCGATAGCGGGCGTGCTTCTCGATCGCGTGACCCAGCGTGTGACCGAAGTTCAGCAGCTTGCGGAGCCCGCCCTCGCGTTCGTCGCGCTCGACGACCTCGCCCTTGATCGCGCAGGAGCGCTCGAGCGCCGGAAGTACGACCTTCGGGTCCAGATCCAGGAACGCCTCGATCCGCGGCTCCAGCCAGTCGAAGAGCGGACCGTCCCAGATCGCCGCGTGCTTGATCAGCTCCGCCGCGCCCGCCGCGCGTTCCCGACGCGGGAGCGAGCGAAGCGTCGCGATGTCGAGATAGACGCCCTTCGGCTGGTGGAACGCGCCGACGAGGTTCTTTCCCTGAGCGAGATTGACCCCCGTCTTGCCGCCGATCGAGGCGTCGACCATCGCGAGCACCGTCGTCGGTACCTGCACGAAGGGGATCCCGCGCAGGAAGCTGGCGGCGGCGAAGCCCCCGAGATCCCCGGCCACCCCGCCCCCGAGCGTCACGACGCCAGAGCTCCGGTCCATTCCGTGATCGAGGAAGTGATCGTAGAGCTCGCCGAGCTGGCGGAGATTCTTCGTCGCGTCTCCGTCCGGGACGACGATCCGGGCGACCTTCGCCCCCCGCGCCGAGAGCCCCCGGGTCAGCAGCGGCGCGTAGCGCCGCGCGACGGTCGGGACGGTCACGATCGCGACCCGCTCCGCCTGCAGCCGGTCGGCCGCCCGCCGGCCGATCGTCTCGAGCCAGTCGTCCCCCAGCTCGACGTCGTAGCTGCGCTCGCCCAGGGACACGGGCACCGTCGCGCGAACGCGTCCGCGCCCGCGCAGGCGCCCCCCCGCCTGCGCTGCCCGTTTCGTCTTCGTCTTCTTCGCCGTCCTGGCGGCCATGTCGATTCGATTCCTGCTTTCTGCGACGGCCCTCAGGCGCCGTGCATTCCCGCCACGATCTCGTCGACGACGGCCTCGGGCGCCCTCGTCGCGTCCACGCGAATCGCGGCGCGCGCATAATAGGGCTTCCGCGCCGCGAGGAGCGCCTCGAGCTTGGCGCGCTGTTCCGCCGGGTCGAGCCCGGCCAGCAGCGGCCGGCTCTCGGCATCGCCGATCCGCGCGAGAATCGTCTCCGGATCGGCCTCGAGCCAGACCACGAGCCCGGACGCGGTCAGGCGGTCCGCTGCGTCCGGCTGGACGATCGCGCCGCCCCCGAGCGCCACGACGGCAGCCTGCTGGCTGGCGGCGTCGATCGCCGCCCGCTCGCGCTCCCGGAAGCCCGCTTCGCCCTCCCGCGAGAAGATCTCGGCGACGGTCGCCCCGGCGACACGTTCGACCTCTTGATCGGTGTCGACGAAGGGCCGCCCGAGCCGCGCCGCGAGCGCCGGTCCGACGGTGGACTTGCCCGCGCCCATCATGCCGACCAGGAAGACCGGCCTTCGAACGGCCGACGATTGTCCGTGCTCTCCACCCACGGCCGCAGCATAAAAAAAACGGGGGGAGCAAGCTCCCCCCGTCCTTCGGAGTCCGCCGGCGGAGGCCTCTCTGGACCTCCGTTGCGGCGTCGTCCGTCGTCTTCACCCGCGCCCGAGGGCGCAGGCTCAGTTCGAGGCCATCTCCGGCAGCCGCACGATGCGCGGCGTCACGAAGACCAGCAGCTCCTGGCGGGAGTCCCGCACGGAGTTGCTCTTGAAGGCGTTCCCGATGACCGGAATCCGGTGCAGGTAGGGAATGCGGCTCTGCGTGTTGCTCTTGGTGATCGTGTAGATCCCGCCGAGGACCAGCGTCTGCCCGTCCTTGACCAGGGTCTCGGTCATCGCCTCGTTCCGCGCGATGGCCGGCGAACCGGTCGGCGTCTGGACCGAGTCGTCCGGAGCGTTCCGGCTGACCTGGATCTCCATGATGATGCTCTCGTCGGCCGTGATGTGCGGCGTCACGATGAGCGACAGCACCGCGTCGATGAACTCGAGCTTCGCATCGCCACCTTCGAAGGTCTGGAAGGGAATCGACACACCCTGTTCGATTCGTGCTTCCGTGTTGTCGAGGGTCACGATCCGCGGGCTCGAGACGACCTTGCCGTCACCCGTGGACTCCGCAGCCTGGATCTGGGCATCGACCCGGAAGTCCTGGTCGAGGATCAAGGCGCCGACCGTCAGGAGCCCGGTGGGCACCGCGGCGATCGGGTTGGCGAAGGCCAGGCTGTTCTCGTCGATCAGGTTGATGCCGTCCCGAGCGAAGTCGAGGTCCGTCCGCGGCGTGTCGGGATCGAAGGGATCCGTGAAGCGCTGCGTCTGGATGCCCCAGACCGATCCCAGCTCGCGGCTGAAGTCCAGGCTGGCCTCGACGATCTTGGCCTCGATCATGACCTGCGGCGTCTGGGTATCGATCGCCGCGATGAGCGCGCTCGCCTCGTCGATCACGGACGCGATGTCCTTGATGATCAGCGTGTTGGTGCGCTCGTCGAGGTTGACCGTGCCGCGGGCGGAGAGGAGGCGCTTCACGAGCCCCTCCGTGTCCCGGACCGAGGCGTAGTTGACGGGCAGGAGCTTGACCTCGAGATCCTCGAGCTTCTCCTTGTTGCGGCGCTCCTGGAGCCGGACCTCTTCCTCGGCCTTGAGGACGTCGGAGGGCGCGATCCGGAGGACGTTGCCCACCCGGACGAAGCCCAGGCCCTTGGTCATGAGGATCACGTCCAGCGCCTGGTCCCAGGGCACGTCGACGAGTCGGATCGTGACGTTCCCGGAGACCTCGTCACCGGCGATGATGTTGAGGTCGGACACCTCCGCGATCAGTCGGAGCACGTCCGCGATCGCGACGTCCTTGAAGTCCAGCGAGACGCGTCGCCCCCGGTACTCCTTGCCGTCGATCAGGCCACCCTCTTCGAGCACCTCGATCGCCGCGGGCACCTCGACGGCGGCGGGCGCAGCCGCTGCCTGCGGGGCATCCCACATGGCATCGGGATCCGCGACGGGCATCGCGTCGAACGCGCCGCCCCCCTCGAAGCCCGGAGCCGCCACGCCCTGGGCCACCTCGATCGGCGCCTCGGACGTTGCGAGCGCCGCGACCGGCGTCGGCTCGGACGTGGCCGCCGTCGGCGCCGGAACCGGCGCGTCCATGGCATAGGGGTCCGTCATCGGCGTCACCGCCGCAACGGGCGTCCCGGCCTGAGCCGGCTTCATCGTCGCCTCGGTCAGCGTGAGTCCGGTGGACTCGTCCGTGCCACCCGCGTTCGGGAACGCCGGCGGCGCAGCGGCCGCGATGCCCATGTCCTGGAATTCCACGAAGAGCATCGAGCCACGCCGGCTGATCACCGGCTCCTGGTTCGGCGCCCGGGTGAAGACGACGCGCACCTCCGGCACCTCGACCTCGGGCTGCTGGAAGGCGTGGATCATCGAGACCGGACCGCCCTGCTTCGGGAAGATCCGATCCGAGGCCTCGTCACTGATCTGCGCACCCGGGATGCTGATCACGTAGGTCGCGGCGTCCGGCGCGCTGGTCGTGTAGGCCAGCGTGTCGTCCGCCAGGATCGCCGTGCGATCGAGCCCCTCGGTCCGCTCGTAGTGAAGTCCGTAGACCTCCGCGAGGGAGAGGGCCTCGAACGCCGCCTCGTCGGCAGCGGGCGTCTCGTCGGCGACCGGAGTCACCTCGAAGGTCGCCTCGTCGGTCGGCGCGATCTCGAGGGCTGCCGTCTCCGCCACGATCTCTTCCTCGGCGACGAACGGCATCGTCTCCTCGGTCGTGACCGGCGCGGTCTCTTCGGCCGCGATCTGGCTGAGCGTCTCCTCGAAGGCCGCCTCGGCGTCCATCACCGTCTCGGGCACCGGCGTCGCCGCCGCGGTCGCCGTCGCGACCCAGGCCGCCTCGGCGCCGTCGAGCGCCTCCGTCATGGCCTGCGCCAGCGTCTCACCGCCGCCGATCGCGATCCAGAGCCCCGTGGTTCCCGGCATGATCTGACGACCGGAGAAGTCTCCCGCCGCCGAGCCGCCGTCGATCACCACGCGAACCTTGCCGGCGTGCGCCCCGAGGCGAACCCCCGTCACGAGGTCGGAATCGACCGAGACACCGGTCGCCGAGCTGGCGGCCACGATCCCGGGCAGATCCACGACCAGCCGGGCCGGATCCTCCAGCGTGAAGGCCTCCAGGGCGCCGATGCCGCCGTCGGTCGAGAGACCGACCAGGACACCGCCGTCCGTCGCCTGCGCCGTGACCCCCGTCAGGGTCGTCGCCGCCGGAGGCGCCTCGACGATCGGAGCCGCCTCGGGCGCCGCGTCGAAGGAGACCTCCGCGTCCGTCGCGGACGCTTCGACCTGCCAGGGCTCGGCATCCGCGGCGTCGACCGCCCAGTCCTCGGCCCCTTCGGCCTCGCCGACCGTGAGCGACCCGGGCGTCACCCGAACCTTGAGCCCTGCTCCCGAGGAGATCACGTCCGCAGTGCCCGCCTCGGTCATCACGATCTCGACCCGCGTGAGCGGCGTACCGCCGTCCTCGTCGTAGGTCGAGAGCGTGACCAGGTCGATCACGCCGTCGTAGGCCGCGACCTGCTGATCTTGGCCGCGCACCGCTCCGACGAGGTCTGCCTCGTCCGGCTTGCCGACCCCGACCAGGTCGATCACGACCAGGTTCTCGTCACTCGCTGCGGTCACCGAGTAGATCGGGTCGACCAGCCCCGCGAGCGTGACGATCGAGTCGTCCCCATCCCGCACGACCGACACGTCCCCGATCGTCTGAACCATCGGGGTCGCCGAGGCGTCCTCGATGGGCGTCTCCGGCGTCGCACAGCCCATCGCGACGATGGCGACAACGAACGTTGCCATCGCGCTCCGGATTCCAATAGAAAGCCATCCGTTCTTCGGATCGACCATTGAGCTCACCCTCCCTGGCTCAAACGAATCCGCAACTCCACGTCCTTGGTCGTCTGTTCGCCTGCGAAGTTCTCGTAGGTTTCCTTGACGAGGACGAGGTTGTCACCGATATGAATCACCTGACCGTTGTTCTTTCCGATCGCGCTGCCTTCTCGCACGATGTACGAGCGACCGCCCGGATCGAGGATCAGGGCACGGGGGTTGCCCGCGTCCCAGATCACCGCAGAGAGCTCGAGCTGCCCCAGCTCGAAATCTCCCAACGGCCCGAAGTCCCGCTTCTGCTCTTCGTCGGAATCGTCCGCGGCGAAGCGGATCGAGCGGAAGGGGTCGCGCTTGCCGCGCGGGTCGTAGAAGTAGTCGGCATCGCCCGCGGCGTAGCCCGTGCCCCCACTCGCCCCCTTCGCCTTCTCGCCCTTCTTGCCCTTGGCGGACTTCTTCGCCTTCTTGGGCTTCTTCGACGTATCGCGGTTCGCGAGCGCCTGGCGCTCCTTCTCGAAATCCGCCACGCCGGGCTTCCCGGACTCGTCTTCCTCGGCGCATCCGGTCGCAATCACGACCAGCGACGACGCCAGCAAGAGCACCATGAAAAGCTTCGAATAGTTCACTCGTCCCCGCTCCTCGACTCGGCCACCCATCGGATCAGGCCTCGCCACTCAGGAATCGGAAGGTGGTCGCCTTGCCCGAGACCTTGAGGCGCGTCGCCGTCTGCGTCTCGTTCTGGACGTCGATCTGCAGCGCGCCGACGTTCACGATGCGCGGCAGCGTCGCCACCATCTCGAAGAACCGCGCGAGATCGTGGTAGGTGCCTTCGAGTTCCAGGTTGAAGGGGACCTCCGCGTAGAAGTCGCGCTTCACTTCCTTGTTCCGATCGATCATCTTGATCGCGACACCGACCTTCTTGCCGGCCGTGCTGATGTCCTGCAGGAGGTCCTCGAACTGCTTTCGGTTGGGGAGCTGCTTCAGAGCGAGATCAAGATCACGCTCGAGCTCCGCCACCTCCGCTTCGAAGGCCGGCAGGTTGTTCGCGACGGAACGCGCGTTGTTCAGCGTCCGGTGCAGCTCCTGGGACTGCGCGACCAGCTCCGCGCGTCGCGCCTGGGCCGGCTGGTACGACATGTACCAGTAGGCCCCCGCGATGCCCGCCAGCAGCGCGCACACGACCGCGAGGCGGATCGCCTTCGGGATCTTGGCGAGCTGCTCGAGCTTCTCGTCGAAATCGACGTTCATGTCCAACGCCATGACTACCCCCTGCTCAGCTCTTGGCCTCGTCGGCCTTCTTCTTGGCCGGCGAGGTCATGTCTGCGCGGATCTCGAAGTTCACGAGGCGGACGCCCTTGACGACCTTGCCCCCCGACGTCTTGTCGAGATCGACGTTCTTGAAGTACGGCGACGCGTTGAGGCCGCGGAGGAAATCCGCGACGACGTCGGTGTCGAGGCTCTGCCCCTCGAGCTTGATGCCCTTGCCCTTCGTCTCGACGGACGTGAGCCAGAGGCGGTCCGGCACGCGCTCCGAGAGCTCGTCGAGGACTCGGACCGGTCCGTTCCGGGCCTGCTCGAGGCTGTCGATGACGTCGAGCTTGCTCTTGAGCTGCTTCTTCCGCTTCTTGAACTTCTTGACGAGCTTCTTCTGCGGCTCGTAGCGTTCGATGTCCGCCTGGAGCTGCGCCACGCTCGCTTCCGCCGCGTCGAGGTCGCTCTTCACGCCCTTGTCCGTGAGGAAGATCCCGCCACCGACGACCACCAGACCGAGCACCAGCACGGCCACGGTCTCCCGGAGGTCCGCCGCGCGTCGCGCTTCGCGATGCGGCAGCAGGTTGATTTCCATCATCATCAGTCGAGCCTCCTCGTGGCCAGTCCGATCGCGACCGCGAGCAGCGGTGCCATGTTCTCGAGGTACTGTGCGTCGAAGCCCTTGCTCGGCAGCATGTGCGCGAGCGGATTGAGCAGGTCGGTCTCGAGACCGGTGCGCTCCGCGAAGGCGGGAGCGAAGCCGGCGATCTTCGAGCCACCGCCCGAGAGCAGCACCTTCGTGATCCGGGCGTCCGCTGCGGTCGCCGCGAAGAAGTCGAGGGAGCGGCTGATCTCACCGATCACCGTGTCCGAGACACTCCGCATGGCCTGTTCGACCTCCTGCGGGATGACGTCCTGGACCTGACCGTCCTCGCCGGGCGTTCCGCCCATCTTGATCCGCTCGGCCTCTTCGTACGAGACGGAGAGCGCCTTCTGGATCTCTTCGGTGTACTGCGCGCCGCCGGTCATGATGTCCCGGGTGAAGGCCGGGATCCCGTTCCGGAGCACGTTGATGTTCACGACCTGGGCCCCGATGTTGACGAGCGCCGTCACGGCCTCGGGGTCCTGCTCGTAATTCATCTCGAAGGCGTTCTGGACGGCGAATCCGGCGACGTCGATCGCGACGGGGTTGAGGCCCGCCTCGCTGATCACCTGGACGTAGTCGTCGATCAGGTCCTTCTTGGCCGCGACCAGGAGGACGTCCATCTGGCCTTCGTCCTCGTTCGAGTCGAGGATCTGGAAGTCGAGGTTGACCTCGTTCACGTCGAAGGGGATGTACTGCTCCGCCTCCCACTGGATCTGGTCTTCGAGTTCTTCGCGGGTCATCTGCGGCAGATTCACGCGCTTGACGATCACGCTGTGACCGGAGACCGCGGCCGCGACGTCCTTCGAGCCGATCTTGCCGGCCTCGACCGCTTCGCGGATCGCGTCGACGATCGCGCTCGAGTTCAGGAACGCGCCCTGCACGATCGCCTCGGCGGCGAGCGGCGCCTGTCCGAGGCTCTTGAGCTCGAAGCCCTTGTCTCGGCTCTTCGTGGAGATCTCGACCGCCTTGACCGAACTCGACCCGATGTCGAGGCCGATCAGCGAGGCCTTTCCGAAGCTCGGAAGCGAAAACTTCATCGCGAGGATTCCCCCTAGTCCTATTGCCGGTAGCCGGAGAAGTCGGACTCGTCCGAGCTTCCCGACGTTTCCGGGACGTCCATCTGGCCGAAGACCCGGTCCTTGTCCGAGACCTTCAGCCCGAGGGCCAGGAGGATCTTGCGCTTGGTGTCGAGCCGACACGGGCGTCCTGCCTCGACGCGATCGATCGTGAGCGTCGAAAGGCCCGCCTTCCGCGCGAGCTCCGCTTTGCTCATCATGAGGTTTTCGCGAAACCTCTGAACCTGATTACTGGCCACCGGTCATCCTCCGGGACCCGAGCCGCTCTGGTCGGGTCCGACTTCAGGCGTATCGGGTCGCTGTTTCAGGTACTTGAGAGCGCTGGACGCGGCTTCCTTGTGCGGCGGATCACATCTGATAGGCGCGCAGCGGAATTGCACGCCCCGACTAGACGAGACGTAGGCCGTGGGCATTTACCAGCGCGCAAACCATTTCAGGGCATTCGCGATTCGGCCGATAGAATGCGCATGTTCGATCGCATCCTGGTCATCGACGAAGACGAAAGCCTCCGCGAGAGCCTGGCGCTGATGCTCTCTGCCGAGGGCTACGACGTCCTCACGGCCGATCGGGGCGAGGAGGCACTCGCCCTGATCGAGTCCTCGACCGTCGACGCCGTGCTCTGCGACCTGCACATGCCGGGGCTCGACGGATTCGACCTCCTCCCGCAGATCGCGCGCCACCTCCCCGGTGCCCCGATCATCCTGATGTCGGCCGACGGGACCGAGGACCTCGCGGTGGAGGCGATCCAGCGCGGTGCCTACGACTGTCTCACGAAGCCCGTGCAGCCCCCCGAGATCCGCCTGACGCTCCGGAAGGCGCACGAACGGGAGCTCCTCCGGCGCAAGACGGAGCTGCTCCAGCGCGAGATGAAACAGTCCCTCGGCGAGCGCGCGATCGTCGCCGCCTCGGACGGCATGATCGAGCTGCTCGAGATGCTCGAGCGAACGGCGGGCTACAAGTCGACGGTCCTCGTGACCGGAGAGAGCGGCACCGGCAAGGAGGTGATCGCCCGCGCCATCCACGCCCAGTCCCCGCGCCGCGAAGCCCCCTTCGTCGCAGTCAACTGCGGGGCGATCCCGGAGAACCTCCTCGAGAGCGAACTCTTCGGGCACGCCAAGGGGGCGTTCACCGGCGCCAATCGCGCCCACCGGGGCCTCTTCGCCGAAGCCGACCAGGGCACGCTCTTCCTCGACGAGATCGCGGAGATGCCCGTGGCGCTACAGGTCAAGCTGCTGCGAGCGGTTCAGGAAGAGGAGATCCGGCCGGTCGGCGAGACCAAGAGCCAGCAGGTCGACGTCCGGGTGATCGCCGCGACCGCCCGCGACCTCGAGCGGGAGATGGCCGAAGGCCGCTTTCGCGAAGACCTCTTCTACCGACTGAACGTCGTGCGTCTCGAAGTCCCGCCCCTCCGCAAGCGGCGCGAGGACATCCCGCTGCTCGTCGATCACTTCCTCGCACGCTTCCGGGACCAGCTCGGCAAGCCCGTCCGCGCCGTCTCGGACGAGACCCTCGACCTCCTGGTCGGGTACGGCTGGCCCGGCAACGTCCGCGAGCTCGAGAATCTGATCGAGCGCGCCGTGATCCTGACCGACGGCGACACGATCGAAGCCCGCGCATTGCCATCGATCGTCGCCGAGACGAAACGGCTGCCCGCCGTCGACGCTCCGACCGAAGAAGACCCTGACGAGGACTTCAATCTCAAGCGCGCGCGGCAGCGATTCGAGGCCGGCCTGATCCGCAAGGCCCTCGGCCGGACGGGCGGGAACCGGACCCATGCCGCCCGGCTGCTCGAAATCAGCCACCGCGCCCTGCTCTACAAGATCAAGGACTACGGCATCCGCGACTGAGGACAGTTTCGCCGGGAGCACGGCGCGGGGCCCGACCTCGCCCGCCGGTCGGGGACATCAGCGCGCGCCCCACCGACCAGATCCGATCCGCGCGGACCGCCTCAGTCCTCTCGCCGGGAATCCTCGATCCCGAGCTTCTCGAGCCGGTACCGGAAGGAGCGGAACGAGATGCCCAGCAACCGGGCCGCCTGCTTCTTCACGCCCTTCGACTGCACGAGGGCCGCTTCGAGCAGCGACCGTTCGTGTTCGGCGACGAGCGCCTCGAGATCGACCCCCTCCGCCGTGACCGCTGGCGCATTCGGCTGGCGGGAAGCCGGACGCACCACCGTCGGCGGGAGCAGATCCGGGCCGATCACCGGCCCGCGGGCCAGTGCGACCGCGCGCTCGATCAGATTCTCGAGCTCCCGGACGTTGCCCGGGAAGGGATAGGCCGCGAGCAGGTCGTAGGCCTCCCCGTCCATGCCCTCGACTTCCTTGCCCAGCTCCTCCGAGAAGCGCCGGATGAAGTGCTGGGCGAGGAGGGGAATGTCCTCCTCACGCTCACGGAGCGGCGGTAGGTGAAGCTGGATGACGTTCAGGCGGTAGTAGACGTCCTCGCGGAAGCGTCCCTCGGCGACCTCTTCCTCTAGGCGCCGATTGGTGGCGGAGACGATCCGCACGTCGATCTTGCGATCGACCGTGTCACCCACGCGCCGGATACTCTTCTCCTGCAGCGCCCGTAGCAGCTTGACCTGGAGCGGCTGCGACAGCTCGCCGATCTCGTCGAGGAAGAGCGTGCCGCCCGTCGCCGACTCGAAGAGCCCCTCCTTGTTCTGCACCGCACCCGTGAAGGCGCCCTTCACGTGGCCGAAGAGCTCGCTCTCGAGGAGGTTCTCGGGGATCGCGCCGCAGTTGATCGCGACGAAGGGCTCGCTCGCCCGCTTGCTCTGCTCGTGGATCGCCCGGGCGACGAGCTCCTTGCCGGTTCCGCTCTCACCGGAGACGAGGACGTTCGTCTTGGTCTCCGCGACCTGGGCGATCAGATCGAAGACCTCCTGCATCGCCCGGCTCGAGCCGAGGATGTTGCGGTCCCGGGACTGACTGCGGAGCTCGCGCCGCAGCCGCTGGTTCTCGTTCGAGAGGAGCTTCTTCTCGAGCGCCTTCTCGATCACGATGCTGAGCTCGTCGACCTTGAAGGGCTTCGTCAGGTAGTCGTAGGCGCCCTCCTTCATGGCGGAGATGGCGCTGTCGGTCGTGCCGAAGGCGGTCACGACGATCGTGACCGTCTCGGGAGAGACTTCGCGGGCGGCCAGGATCAGGTCGAGCCCCGTCTTCTCCGGCATCTGCATGTCGGTGATCACGAGATCGATCTCGTCGGCTTCGAGATGCGCGACGGCAGTGTCCACGTCGCCGGCGGTTGAGACGGCATAGCCCTCGCGGCGCAGGAAGATCTCGAGGAACTCCCGCATGCTCTGCTCGTCGTCGACGACCAGAATCCGGGCCTTCGGTTCTTCGCGGTTCGGATCTCGATCGGGGGGCGCGGGCGTCTCCATCAGACCTCCTCCGCCCCGGCGAGGATCACGCGAAAGCGCGTTCCTTCACCCGGCCGGCTGGCGACCGTGATCGCGCCGCCGTGCTGCTCCACCAGTCTCTGCACCGTCGAGAGTCCCAACCCGGTTCCGTCTTCCTTCGTCGTGAAGAAGGGCTCGAAGATCTGTTCCTGCACGTCCGGGGCGAGCCCGGGGCCACTGTCCTCGATCTCGAGCACGGCGGACCAATCGGCGCTCGCGACCGACCGGATTCCCCCGTCTTCCTCGTTACGGCCCGTCGGATCGGGGACTTGAGCGGGGACCTGCACCCGCCGTGCCTCCTCGTCCCGGCGATAGAGTCGAACCGTGAGTCGCCGCTCGGACGTCTGCTCGTCCATCGCTTCGATCGCGTTGTTCCAGAGGTTCCAGACGACGGCCTCCAGCTGAGACGGATCCCCGACGACGCAGACGGACTCCTCGAGCTCGAGCGAGACCCGGGCACCGCCCTCCCCGACCTGGCTGCTCGCCATCTCGGCGACGTCCGAGACCAGAGCCGTCAGGTCGAGCCGCTCCGGCTTCGTGGGGGCCGGCCTCGAGTACCGCAGGAAGTCCGAGATCAGGACGTTCAGCCGGTCGACCTCGCGAACGACGATGCCCATCAGTCGAGCGTGCTCGGGATCCTGCACCGAGGCCGCCGGACCGCTCTGGAGGACCTGGACGCTCCCGGAGATGGAGGCCAACGGGTTGCGGATCTCGTGGGCCATCCGCGCCGCCATCTCGCCCACCGCGGCGAGCCGCTCGGAGCGACGCAGCTCGTGCTCCATCCCGACGACCCCGGTCACGTCCTGGAAGATGACGACGTGGCCGACCTGACGTCCGGTCTCGTCGTTGAGGCCGGAGGCGGCGAGGCCCAGAAAGAGGTCCTCCCCACGGCCGTTCCGATACGGCAGTCGGGCGCGATCGGCATCCGGTTCCGCCGAGCGGAGTCGAGGCCCCTTCTCGATGATCTCGCTCGCGCCGGGGATCACCTCCTCCAGGCCGGATCCCAGAACGTCGCTCGCGACGATCCCGGTGATCCGCTCGGCCTCCGGATTGTAGGACGTCACGCGGCCGGCCTCGTCGATCGTGAGCAAGCCGCTCTCGAGGCTCTCGACGGTCCGGAGATGCAGGTCGCGAAGCCGCCGCAGGTCGTGCGTGCGTCGATCGAGCGCTGCCCCGGTGGCGCGCAGCTCGGCAGAGAGCGTATTCGCGAGCATGCCGAGCACCACCAGCGCACCGGCATAGAAGCCCCAGTAGGCCACGAGCAGGGCCAGCGGGCGACCGCCCTCCGCGGAGCTGCTGCCCGGCAGCAGTCCGGACTCCACGCCGAAGAGCACCAGCCCGTATCCGCTCGCGGCGAGCGCGCAGGACAGGGCGACCCCTCCTCGATCCAGGAAGAGCGCGCCATAGAGCACGACGAGCGCGTAGAGGAACGTGAAGAACGACTCGCCGCCGCCGGAGAAATAGACGAGCGCGGTCACGATCGTCACGTCGATGCCGACCTGGAAGGTCGCGAAGCGCGCCGGATCCGAGGTGCGGTGGATCATCGACGCGGAGACGATCGTCGCGACGAACGCGGCGATCACCGTCCAATAGACGCCCCAGATCCCCGAATGGGAGCTTCCGCCCTCCATCCGATCGATCGCGACCGCGAGGCCGAGCGACAGTCCGGCGAGGAGCAGCCGCCCCCCGATCAGATAGCCGAGCGCGCTCCGGTCCCGGTCGATGCTCGTCGCCGCGGCGAGGCCCACCCCTCGTGCCTCCTCCCCGATCCCTGCGGAGCGAGCCCCGCCACCGGAATCAGGTGATCGTGTCGGCGATCGTGAAGATCGGGAGGTACATGGCGATCAGGATCGTACCGATCGAGCCGCCCATGAAGACCATCATGATCGGCTCGAGCATGGCCGTAAGCCCCGCGACTGCCGTGTCGACCTCGTCGTCGTAGAAGTCCGCGATCTTGGTCAGCATGGCCTCCATCGAGCCGGTCTCTTCACCGACCGCCACCATCTGCACCATCATGCCGGGGAAGATCTTCGAGCCCTGGAGCGGCTCGGCGATGGTCTTGCCCTCGGAGATCGCCTGACGCGTACTCTGGAGCTCTTCTTCGATGATCATGTTGCCCGCGGTCTTGGCCACGATGTCGAGACCGTCGAGGATCGGCACGCCGGAGGAGATCATCGTCCCGAGGGTCCGCGTGAAGCGGGCCACCGCGACTTTCTTGATGATGTTCCCGAAGATCGGCAGCGCGAGCATGATCGCGTCCGTGCGGTAGCGGAACGCCAGGCTTCGGCTGCGAGCCTGCGTGTACGAAACCACGACCACGGTCACCGCCCCGATCATGTAGTGGATGTAGGCCTGCAGGAAGTTCGAGAGATTGATGACCGACTGCGTCGGCCCCGGAAGCGTCCCTCCGAAGTCCGCGAACATCTGTTCGAAGACCGGGATCACCTTCACGAGCAGGAGCACGATACAGGCGATCGCGATCACGCTGACCGTGGCGGGATAGACCATCGCGCCCTTCAGCTGCTTCCGGAGCTTCTCCTGCTTCTCGAGCTGGACCGCGAGACGGTTCAGGATGGTGTCCAGGATGCCGCCCACCTCGCCGGCAGCGACGAGATTCACGAAGAGGTCGTCGAAGACCTTGGGATGCTTGGCCAGCGAGTCGGCGAAGGTCAGACCCGACTCGACGTCGCTCCGAACGGCCCGCAGCGTGTTCTTGAACGTGATGTTGTCCTGCTGCTCCGAGAGGATCTGCAGACACTGAACGAGCGGGAGGCCTGCGTCGACCATCACCGCGAACTGGCGCGTGAAGACGACGAGGTCGTTGATCTTCACCCTCGGCGCGAGCGCCGGGATGAGCTCGCCGATGTCCTTCGGCTTCTCCTTCACCTTGGCGGGGATCATCCCCATGTTCTTCAGGTGAAGCGCGGCGGCCTCCGGCGAAGCCGCCTCGAGCTCGCCCTTCTTCTTGTCACCGGCGCGGTTCTTTCCGTTCCAGAGATAGATCGGCATCGTTCAGTCTCCAACGATCGCGGGCAGGCCCGCGAGCGGAATCATCTTGCGGCGAGCGCTAGCCCGACCGTCGGCCCCCGGCGGCCCCCAGGGCTTCTGGCCCCTTGGCGATCAGCGACTGCAGCTCCTCGATGTCGGGACTGCGCCCCTTGGCCACCTCCGGGTCGACGAGCCGCCGCTGTACGAGCGAGGCGAGGCACTGGTTCATCGTCTGCATGCCGGACTTCCCCTGCCCCATCTGCATCGACGAGTAGATCTGGTGGATCTTGTCGTCGCGCATGAGCGCGCGGATCGCGGCGTTCGGAACCATGACCTCGAGCGCGAGCGCGCGGCCCGGCCCGTTGGCGCGGGGCAGCAGCGTCTGGCACATCACCGCCTCGAGCACGAACGAGAGCTGCTGGCGGATCTGCGACTGCTGGTACGGCGGGAACACGTCGACGATCCGGTTGATCGTCTGGATCGCCGAGTTGGTATGCAGGGTCGCGAACGCGAGGTGGCCGGTCTCGGCGACCGTCAGCGCCGCCTCGATCGTCTCGAGGTCGCGAAGCTCGCCGATGAACACGACGTCGGGGTCCTGACGCAGGATGTACTTCAGGGCGTCCTTGAAGGAGGCGCTGTCCGAGCCGATCTCGCGCTGGTTCACGATGCAGCCCTTGTGGGGATGCAGGTATTCGATCGGGTCCTCGATCGTCACGATGTGCTCGTTCCGACCGGTGTTGATGCTGTCGATGATCGACGCGAGGGTCGTCGACTTGCCCGACCCCGTCGGGCCGGTCACCAGGATGAGGCCACGCGGCTTCTTCGCCAGCTCGGCGACGACCGGCGGAACCCCGAGCTCCTCGAAGGAGAGGATCTTGAAGGGGATCGCCCGGAAGGCACCCGCGACGTTGCCGCGCTGGATGAAGACGTTTCCGCGGAAGCGGGACAGCTTCTGGACGGAGAACGAGAGGTCGAGCTCGTTGGTCTCCTCGAAGCGGTGCTTCTGGGCGTCGGTCAGGACCGAGTAGCAGAGCTGCTTGGTCTCCTGCGGCGACATCGGCGGCATCTTGAGCGGATGCAGCTTTCCATCGATGCGCAGCTGGGGCGGCGAGCCCGTCGTGATGTGAAGGTCCGAAGCACCCTTCTCGATCATCGCCTTCAGGAGCTGATGCATGTTCGCCAAGGCGAAACCCTCTCTTCTTCACGTTGCGGAACGGGGCTGGGCCGCGTCCGGGACATTGAGCAGTTCTTCGGCCTACGCCGCATCCGAGGCGCTGACCCGGAAGACTTCCGAGATCGTCGTGACGCCTTCGAGCATCTTGTTGAGCGCGCTGCGGCGCAGGGTGACCATTCCGCCGCGGATCGCCTCGCGCTTGATCTCCGCGCCCGAGGCGCCGTTCAGCACGAACTCCTTGAGCGAGTCGGTCATGACCATGACCTCGTAGATCGCGACCCGGCCCTTGAAGCCCGTGTCGGAGCAGTTCGCACAACCCGCCCCCTTCTTGGCCTGGTAGGACTTCACCTCTTCGTCCGAGAGGCCCGCGTCCCGCACCTGCTCCATGTCGACGTCCGGATCGTCGGTCACGCACTCGCCGCAGATCCTACGGGCCAGACGCTGGGCGACGATGCAGTTGACGGCGGAGGAGACCAGGAAGGGCTCGATACCCATGTTGAGGAGACGGTTGATCGTCGACGGGGCATCGTTCGTATGGAGCGTCGAGAGGACCATGTGGCCCGTGAGCGCCGCCTTGACCGAGATCTCGGCGGTCTCGAAGTCACGAATCTCACCGACCATGATGATGTCGGGGTCCTGACGCAGGAACGACCGGAGGGCAGCCGCGAAGTTCAGGCCGATGTCTTCGTGCATCTGGACCTGGTTGATGCCGCCGAGGTTGAACTCGACCGGATCCTCCGCCGTCGACAGGTTCTCGCTCGTCTGGTTCAGCTCCGACAACGCCGAGTAGAGCGTCGTCGTCTTACCGGAACCGGTCGGGCCGGTCACGAGGACCATGCCGAAGGGCTGGTGGATCGACTCCTTGAAATCGTCGAGCTGTTCCTGCTCGAAGCCGAGCTTCGTCATGTCGAGCTGCAGGTTGCTCTTGTCGAGCAAGCGGAGCACGATCTTCTCGCCGAAGAGCGTAGGCAGGACCGAGACACGGAAGTCCATCTCGCGGCCCTTGCCCATCTTCAGCTTGATGCGGCCATCCTGCGGAAGACGTCGCTCGGCGATGTCGAGCTCGGACATGATCTTGATGCGCGACGTGAGCGCGTTCTTCAGCTTGAGCGGCGGCTTCATCACCTCGTAGAGAACGCCGTCGATGCGATACCGGACCCGGAAGCTCTTCTCGTAGGGCTCGATGTGGATATCCGACGCGTTCTTCTTGATCGCGTCGGTCAGGATCAGGTTCACCAGCTTGACGACCGGGGCGTCCTCGGCCTCCTTCGCCAAGGCGCCGGCATCCTCCTCGTCCTCTCCGGAGACGAAGTCGATGCCCTCGTCGTCGAAGCCGGCCATCACGTCGTCGAGGAGGTCTTCCTCGGGCTCGGCGTAGTAGGTCTCGATCGCCTGGCGGATCGCGTCCTCGGACGCGACGACGGGCTGGATGTTGTATCCGGTGAGGAACTTGATGTCGTCGAGGGCGAAGATGTTCGACGGGTCGGCGGTCGCGAGGATCAGCGTGGAGCCGGCGCGGTTCACGGGCACGACGCTGTGCTTGTTCGCGACGTCCTCGGGGATCAGTGCGAGCACCTCCGGCTCGATCTCGAAGTCGTCGAGGTTGATCGACGGGACGCCGTATTGCTTCGCGACGAACTCGGTCAGCTCGTCCTCGTCCATGAAGCCGAGCGCCGTGATCTGCGCGCCGAGTCGCTGCCCCTTCGTGGCAGCTTCTTCACGGGCCTTGAGCAACTGCTCCGACGAGAGCAGGTTCTCCTTGACCAGCAGCTCTCCGATGCGCTCGTTCACCGATTCCCCTCCCCCGCCGGTCGTGCGCATGTCTGCACGCACGCCCTGTTGGCAGGTCGCCGTACGCCCGGTCTGCCGTCGCAAAAGGGGCGCAATCTCGCTGAGTTATCGGCGGGCGAATGCGGGGACTTGACCCCTCGGCGCAGCTCGACCGGGGGAGGCTCGGGGAGCCGGGGAATGGGGCATACACCCTACGAGCCGAGGGCCGTCCGGGCGTCCCCTTTCCGACGCGCCCGTCCACGCCCCGGACGGCAGGAGGCCGGGCAAGCCGGCGACCGGGCGCGGGATTCGCGAGACGGGTTCGTTCAGGCGCCGAGGCGGGTCCGGGCCTCGTCGACGTCCCGCGCGATCTGGGCCGTGAGGGCGTCGACCGACTCGAAGCGCTGCTCCCCCCGGAGGCGTCCCTCGAAGGTGAGGTCGACCTCGACTCCGTAGAGGTCGCCCTGGAAGTCGATCACGTGCGCCTCGGCGACGAGATCCCGGCCGTCGCGGAAGGTCGGCCGATAGCCCACGTTCGTGACCGCGGGGAGCGTCTTGCCCTCCCACTCCCCGCCGCCCCGGAGACAGCGCAGTCGACCGAAGTAGACGCCGGGGCCGGGCAGGATCTCGGTCTCCGGCGCGAGATTCGCGGTAGGGAAGCCGATCGTGCGCCCTCGCTGGGCGCCCTCGGTGACGACCCCGCGCGCCACGAAGGGCCGTCCGAGCAGCTCCGCCGCCTCTTCGACTCCGCCTTCGGTCAGCAGCTGGCGGATCCGCGTCGAATTGACGTCCCGCCCCTCGACCGAGACCTCCGGGATGACGGTGACGGAGAAGCCGAGATGCGGACCGCGCTCGGTCAGCATCCGCATCGACCCCTCCCGGTCCTTCCCGAAGTGGAAGTCGTAACCGACGTAGACCTCCGACGGTCCGATCGACGCGTGGAGGTGGTGCTCGATGAAGCGTTCCGGGCTCACCTTCGCGAACTCGAGATCGAAGGGCTCCGCGATCACGACGTCGAGGCCGTGGGAAGCCAGCGTCTCCATCCGCTGATCGAACGTCTCGAGCAGGCGTAGCTCCGCGTCCGGATGCAGGACCCGCCTCGGGTGGGGCTCGAAGGTGTAGAGGACCGACTCACCGTCGAGCGCCCGCGCACGCTCCGTCACCGTGTTCAGGATCGCCTGATGACCCCGGTGCACACCGTCGAAGTTGCCGATCGTGACGACCGGCCGGGTGAGTCGACGGCTGAGTTCCGAGATGCCCCGATAGATTTCCAAGAATCGCTCCGTATCCGATCCGCGCATGCGGGAGGCCGGGTTCGACGCGCGGGGCCTTCGCTAGACTCGGCCGCGTGCGGATCCTGTCGCACTACTTCGCCACGCGCTTTCTCGGTCTCTTCGTGATGGTGCTCGCCGCGGCCCTGATGGTGCTCGCGATGCTCGAGCTCGTCCTGAACCTCGACGACGTCTCCGGCTGGGGGAGGACGGCCGACGAAGCCGATTCCGGCGGTCTCGCCTCTCTGGCTGCGGCCGCTCGCTATCTCGGCCTTCGGCTCACATCGTACTACCTGGCCGACATTCTCCCGATCGCGAGCTTCATCGCCGTATTCGCCGTGTTCGCCCTCTCCGGTCGCGCGATGGAGCTCGTCGCGACCTCGGCGGGCGGCATCCCCCCCGCCAGGATCGTCCTGCCGGTGCTGTCGACGGCCCTGATCCTATCGCTTGCCTCGGTGCTTCTCCACGAGACCCTGATCCTGCGCGCGGACCGGGTCTGGTCCCGCGCGGAGGGAGACGTGCCGATCGAGGCGGAGATCGATTTCGCCCGACGGGCCTTCTGGGTCCAGAAGGGGCCGCTGATCACGAACGTGGGCTACGCCGACCCGGAGACCCGGACGCTCCACGACGTCGAGATCTTCGAGCGGAGCCAGCTCGGCGCCGTCGTCCGGGTGATCCGGACGGACGAGGTGGCCATCGAGGCGTCCGGCGCCTGGCGGATCGACGAGGGCACCATCTGGCGCTTCGACCCGATCGACTTCACCGCCGACCCGCAGGTCGAGCGGGATATGCCGCTGCTGCTCGACCACGAGGCGCTCCAGGCCGACCTCCTCCTCTCGGCCGACCCCGCCCTGCTTCCGCTGACCGACCTCGCGGCCTACCTGGAACGCGCGCCGCGCGCGACGCCCTCTTCCCTGCGGCGGGTCGAGCGACGCCTTCACGAACGCCTGTCGAGCCCGTGGCTCGTCCTCGTCTTCGCCTGGCTGGCCGTTCCCTTCGCCCTCCGGGTCGACGGACGCGGGCGGATCGCGCCGCCCGCGATCGGCGCGGTCGTCACGCTGTCGCTCTTCTTCGTCGTGCAGAACACGGGACAGACGCTGGCCCAACGGGAGCTGATTCCCGTCGGCGTGACGCCTTGGGCCACGATCGCGATCTTCTCAGCCGGGGCGGCCCTCGCGCTGGGGATGCGGCGCACCTAGCGCTCGGACGCCCCCCGAGACATCACGGGGTCCCCGAGGCCCCAGGGTCCAGGAACCGGAAGAACTCGTGATCCGGAGGCACGATCAGCGTCGTGTTCTCGCCGAGCGTCTTCCGATACGCCTCGAGACTCCGTACGAACGCGTAGAAATCCGCGTCCTTGCTGTAGGCGGATGCATAGATCGCGGCCGCCTCGGCGTCGCCCTGCCCGCGCAGGACCTCCGACTCGGCGCGGGCCTCGGCGACGATCTCGCGCGCCTCGCGCTCGGCCCGCGCCCGGATCTCGCGCGCCTCGCGCTGGCCGATCGCGCGGCGCTCCCGCGAGATCGCCCGACGCTGCTCGCGCATCTGCTCGAAGGTCGAGGTCTGGGTCAGCAGCGGCAGTTCGGTCCGGCTGATGCGAACGTCGATCACGCGGACCCCGTTCGACGCGAGCTCCACGGTCGCGTCGTCGTCGAGCGTCTCGAGCACCTCGGCCCGTGCGAGCAGCTCCGCCATCGTCAAGCCACCGACGCCGTCGCGAACGAGCGCGCCGACGGTCCGCTGGATCCGGATCTTGGCTTCTTCCATGCCACCCGGGAAGCTCCGACGGAAGAGCAGCGGCGAATCGATCTGCCAGAGCGCGAAGAAGTCGACGATGATCCGCTCGTTGCCCTTGATCTCGAACTCGGCCGGCGCCGCGTTCAGGTACTGGATCTTCTTGTCGAAGACGAGCACCTCGTCGACGAAGGGCAAGCGGATGAAGGGATACCGGAACGGCAGCTCGGCGCCGAAGAACTCGTCGGTCATCGCGACGCCGGGCTCGATCAGCTCCGGCTGCGGTACGCCGAGTCGCAGCACGAGCCGGTATTCGTCCGCCTGGTTGATCACGATCGGTCCGCTGTCGTACTGGGCGGCCCAGAGGGCTCCGACGACGATGGCGCCGAGGACGATCAGGATGGAAAGGAGACGTCTCATCGTGCGCCCCCTCCCACCGGCGACCCCTGGTTCCCGAGCGGCAGCATCGGCAGCATGTTCACCGTGTTCGGTTCGACGACCATCTTGTCCACACCGGGCAGGATCTCCTCCATCGTCTCGAGATAGAGGCGCCTTCGCGTGACCTCGGGCGCCGCCTGGTACTCGACGAGCAGGGCCTCGAATCGACTGGCTTCGCCCTTCGCCTCGATGATCTTCGCGCGCCGGTAGGCCTCCGCCTGCTCCCGCAGCTCGGCGGCCTCGGACTGGGCGCGCTGGAGGATCTCCTTCGCATCGCCCTCGGCCTCGAGGTTCGAGCGCTTCTCGTCCTGTCCGGCGCTCACCACGTCGGCGAAGGCCTCGCGAACGGCTTCCGGGGCCTGGGGCTTCTCGAGGTTGATCCGATCCACGGCGAAGGCGGCCTCGTGCCCGACCTCCGTCACGTAGGAGCCGAGCAGCTTCTTCAGGATCGCCTCGGCCTCGCGCATGAGCTCGCTCAGGTTCTGGGAGAGGACGTCGTCGATCGTCCGGGAGCCCACGACGTTGCGCATCGCCGCCTCCGTCGCGTCGTGGAGGATCGCGCCCGGGTCGGCCATGGAGAATCGATAGGCGTACGCGTCGCCCACCTTGTACTGGAGCTCGTAGGCGACGTTCACGATGTTGTTGTCCGCCGTCTGGATCGCGTCGCGCTGGATCTGCCGGGAGATCTCGACCTCTTCCGGGTCGGTCGGCTCGCCCGGAGTCGAGCGTGTCGGCTGCGTGCCGAACGACTCGGTTCGGAGCTTCCCCGTGTTCACCACGTCGTGCGACTCGAGAGGCGGCGGTAGGTGGGCCCACCACCCTTCGATCGAGCGCACGCGATCGAAGGCGCCGAGCCGCAGGATCACCGCCGACTCGCCGGGCTCCAGCTTGAAGAAGCCCTGGGTTGCCCAGGCCACCAGCAGGGCGATCGACGCGAGCAGAATCAATCCGTTCACGATCGATCGCGTCACGCCGCGGCCTGCTTCGGTCGCGGCGTCTTCCTTCCCGTTCTTCTCGGCCAACTACGCGTCCCCACCCGTGATCGAGGGGCTCGCACCCCCCCCCGCGTCCTTCGGCTCGGACTCTGCCTTCGCCATCAGCTGTTCATAGAATGGTCGGACCAGGTCGATCGGCACAGGGAAGATCGTCGTCGAGCTCTTCTCGCCTCCGGCGATCTCCGCGAGCGTCTGCAGGTAACGGAGCTGAAGGCCGGAGGGCTCGCTCGAGAGGGTCGCGGCGGCGTCCGCCAGGCGCTGTGCGGCCTGGAGCTCACCGTCGGCCAGGGTCACCTTCGCTCGCTTCTCACGCTCGGCTTCCGCCTGCTTCGCCATCACCCGCTGCATCTCCTGGGGGAGATCGATCTGCTTGAGCTCGACGGCGCGGACCTTGACGCCCCAGGGCTCGGTCTGCTGGTCGATGATCTCCTGCAGCTGCTGGTTGATCTGCTCGCGGTCGGCGAGGAGCTGATCGAGCTCCGCCTGGCCGCAGACGCTCCGCAGGGTCGTCTGCGCGAGCTGGGACGTGCCGTAGAGGTAGTTCTCGACCTGGATGACCGACTTGTCCGGATGGAGCACCCGGAAGTAGAGGACCGCATTGACCTTGACCGAGACGTTGTCGAGGGTGATCACCTCCTGGGCGGGCACGTCCATGACGATCTCGCGCAGGCTGATCCGCACCATCCGATCGACGCCGGGGATGATCCAGCGGAAGCCCGCCTCGCGGATACCGACGTACCGGCCCAGCCGGAAGACGACGCCGCGTTCGTACTCGTTCAGGATCCGGATCCCGAACATGAACAACACGATCGTCATGAAGAAGACGATGAGAATGCCGAGCACAGCCCCTCTCTTTCTGGCCGTTGGCCTCTACCTGGCCGCGTCTCCGGCATCGGGCGCGGGTGACGGCGCTAGCCGCCGGACGTCGATGCCTCCGCGACGGGTCGGACGCGCAGCGTGAGTCCATCGATCTGCACGACCTCGACGGGATCGCCGACGTCGATCGCTTCCTCGGCCGTGCAGTTCCAATACTCCCCGCGAACGAAGATCTTTCCCTTCCCGGCTCCCTCGCCGCCGGCGGAGATCGCCGACTCGCAGCGACCGACGAGGCCGATCATCTCGTCCACGCCCGCCGTCTGCTGGGAGAGCAGGGTTCGCCCCAGACTGTAGGCGATCACCGCGCCGAAGAGCGACATGGCGACCGTCATCGGGAAGAGGACCTGCCAGAAGTCCACGGTCAGGTCCGAGACCTCCGGCCGATCGAAGATCATCGTGCCACCGATCAGGAAGCACGTGACCCCGGCGGCGAAGAGCAGTCCGAAGGACGCCACGAAGAGCTCGGCGACCAGCAGCCCGAGCCCGAGCAGCATGAACAGCATCCCCACCCAGCTGAAAGGCAGGATCTGGAGCGCGAACCCCAGGAGGACGAAGGCGGCGACCCCGATCGCTCCCGGCACGATCAGCCCCGGGCTCTGGAACTCCATGTAGAGCCCGAGGGCCCCGATCGCGAGCAGGATCGTCGCGACGTTCGGGTCCGAGAGGAAATCGAAGATCGCCTGCAGCAGCGTCTTCTCGATCGGCACCTGCCGCGCTCCGGCGACCGCGATCATCGCCGTGTCGCCGCCGAGCTTCACTTCGCGCCCCTCGATCGCCGCGAAGAGCGCCTCCCGGCTGTCGACGACGAGATCGATCACGTTCAGCTCGAGGGCCTTCTCGGCGGTCACCGCAACGGAGCGGCGAACGGCCTCCTGGGCCCATTCCACGTTCCGCTCGCGCTGCGAAGCGATCGACTCGACGTAGGCCGCGAGATAGTTCTCCATCTTCTCGGTCACGACGTCCCGAGCCGGGGCGGCGCTCTCGCCGTCCACGTCCGGGCTCTCCGCCGGCGCCGGGGCCCCGCCGAAGAGACTGACGGGATGGGCCGCACCGATGCTGGTTCCGGGCATCATCGCGGCGACGTTCGCCGCGAGCGTGATGAAGGTGCCCGCCGACGTGGCCGTCGCGCCGCGAGGCGTCACGAAGACGATCGTCGGCACGGTGGCGTTCAGCATCGACTGGATGATGTCCTGGGTCGACGAGACGAGCCCCCCCGGCGTGTCGAGCTCGATCAGGACGGCGGCAGCGTCGGCCGCTTCCGCCTGCTCGATCGCGCCGATCAGGTAGTCCGCACTCGCCGGATTGATCGAGCCGTCGATCGTCACGACGAAGACGTCGCCGGCGGAGGCCAGCGAGGGAAGGCAGAGTGCCCAGAGCATGGCCGCGAGCAGGCGGATCCCCGTCGCGCGCGCCCTCTTCGGATGCGTCTTCATCGGTCGTCTCTCAGCTTCTCGACCCGATCGAAGAGCTGGGCGGCGACGCCCGTCTTGGGGAGCAGCGGCAGCTCCTCCACCTCTCCGTTCGGCCAGACGAAGAGCACCGCGTTCTCGTCGACCTCGAAGCCCGCATCCGCCCGCGAGATGTCGTTCGCCACGATCAGGTCACAACCCTTCCGCGCCAGCTTCCGCTGCGCGGCCGCGACGACGTCGTGGCTCTCGGCGGCGAAGCCGACGATCGTCCGATCGCCCTTCCTGGCGCTGATCTCCTGGAGGATGTCCGGGTTCTGGACGAGCTCGAGGGTCATGCGCTCGCCATCGGCCATCTGTTCCTTCTTGATCTTGCGATCACTGGCGTTCATCGGGCGAAAATCCGCGACCGCCGCCGCCTTGACCACGATCTGGCTCTCGTCGAAGGCGGCGAGCACCGCCTCTCGCATCTCGAGGGCGCTGCCCACGTCCACCCGCTCGACGCCGTGCGGCGTGGGCAGGCTCGTCACCCCGGCCACGAGCGTGACCCAGGCCCCACGGCGGGCGGCTTCCGCGGCGATGGCGAAGCCCATTTTGCCCGAGGAACGGTTCGTCACCGACCGGACCGCGTCGATCGGCTCGGCGGTTCCGCCGGCCGTCACCAGCACGCCCACGCCGTCGAGGCTCGCGGGCACCAGCCGAGCGGCCGCCGCCTCGGCGATCACGGACGGGTCGCTCATCCGTCCGAGGCCCTCCCAGCCACAAGCCAGCTCTCCGGCGTCCGGACCGACGGTTGCCACGCCGCGCTCGCGGAGGGTCGCCAGGTTCGCCCGGGTCGCCGGATGGCTCCACATGTTCACGTTCATCGCGGGAGCGACCAGGATCGGCGCCCGGGTCGCGAGCAGCACGGCCGTCACGAGATCGTCGGCGAGGCCATGGGCCATCTTCGCGAGGAGATTCGCGGTCGCCGGAGCCACCAGTACCAGGTCCGCCCAGTCGGCGAGGCCGATGTGGTCGATCTCGCCCTCTTCTCCCGGGTCGAAGAGATCCCGCCGGACCGACTCTCCGGAAACGGCCTGGAGCGAGAGCGCCGAGACGAACCGCTCCGCCTCCGGCGTGAGCATGCACCGGACCTCGTGCCCCGCCCGCTTCAGCTGGCGGACGAGCTCGGGCGCCTTGTAGGCGGCGATGCCCCCCGAGATGGCGAGCAGGATGCGGCGCGGTTCCATGCCGGTCGGTCCTCCGTCCAGGCCCCTCCGGGCAGCACGTGCCCCGAAGGGTACCCGTTCGCCCCGCCAGGGGCGAGTTCCGCCCCGACCCGTTGGGGCGCGTCCCCTGCATCGGTCGAAGCCGAACGAGACTCGAGTCTAGCCCCGGGGCGACAAACCCGTCGCGGAGCGCCGCCGGGAAGGCAGCCCGGGGCTCAGCGAGGCGCGAGCTTCCGCTTGAGCGCCTCGGCCACGACCGGCGGCACGAACTCGTCGATGCTCGCCCCGAACCGGACGAGCTCCTTGAGCCGCGAGGAGCTCACGTAGAGGTATTCCTGGCTCGTCATGAAGAAGAGGATCTCGACGTCCGGGGCCAGGTGCTTGTTCATGAGCGCCATCTCGAACTCGTACTCGAAATCCGACATGGCGCGAAGCCCACGGATGATCGCGGCGGCACCGATCTGCTGGGCGTGTTGGACCACGAGGCCATCGAAGACCTGAACGGACACGTCGTCCATTCCGGCGGTCACGGCGAGCAGGATCTCCATCCGCTCGTCCGCGTCGAAGGTCGCGCTCTTCGAGACGTTCCTCGCGACCGCGATGACCGTTTCGTCGAACAGCGCCCGGCTTCGCTCGATCAGATCGAGGTGGCCGTTCGTGATCGGGTCGAAGCTCGCAGGAAAGAGCGCCAGGCGGTGGCCGGGCTGCCGGTCCGACATCGTTCGATTCACTCCGGATGCGACGAAGCATGGAACGACTTCGTCATCGGTCTTCGGAAATGCCCTCCGCCAACCGATCGCCGGCGGTGAGCCACGTGAGCAGAGTGTCGCCGTAGCGACGTTCGTCCACCACCCGGATCCCGGGCAGCGGCGGCAGAGGATGGCGTGTCGGGCCCTCGACGACCACCATGGCCTCGGAATCGAGGAGCCCCGACGCGAAGAGCGCCTCGAGGATCGGCTCCCGCTCGCTCTCCCCGCCTTCGACATAGGGGGGATCGACGAAAACGAGGTCGAAGCCGGCCTCGCCGCTCTCAGCGAGGCGCTTGAGCGCGCGACGGGCGTCGGTCACCACGAGTCGCAGTCCCGCTTCGTCTGCGAGACCGAGGTTCGTAAGGCGCTTCTGGAGGACACGAGCGACGCCCTTCGCGCGTTCGACGAACACCACGCGGTCGGCCCCACGGGAATACGCTTCGAGTCCGAGCGCGCCGGTCCCTGCGAAGAGATCGAGGACCGCACAGCCCTCGAGCGGACCGAGCGACGAGAACAGCGACTCACGCACGCGATCGGTCGTCGGCCGGACGCCGTCGGGAACGCGGCCGAGATCACGGCCGCGGAGCAGACCGCTGATGATTCGCACGGATCGGGGCCCCTCTCGATGCATCGACGACGCACGCGCTGACCAGGATCGCGCCCGCCGTCGGAAACTGTGCTGCAGACTAACCGAACGTGCGGCGTCGGTGTCGTCCGTCACGTCGCGGACGCGCGATCGCACCCGTGGACGCGTGATTGGGGTTGCCCCTCTGAGGGCCCCTCTATAGACTCGGCGCGTTCCAAATCCAAGGCCGCCTTCATTACGCAGTACGGTGTCACCGACGAGCAAAGCTCGACGGACGCCGCTCGATTCCTTCGCGCCGGAATCCGGTGCACGAAGCAAATCGAGCCCCTCACCGGGCGCGGAGGAGTCGGCCTGGGCGCAGTGTGCGCGCACTCGATCACCGAGGGCGCCGGCGGCGCGCGAACCGACCTCCAACCTGCTCGCAGCACAGACGGAAGGAGCCTGCCGGCTCCGACCAGGAAAGGGTTCCACGTCCATGTCGAGTGCCGCCGTCAAGCGGATCAAGAAGAAGCTCCCCGAACGCCTCGCCGAAGTTCGAGGAGACCGATCGCAGCGTCAGTTCGCGCGCGACCTCGGCGTCTTCCAGCAGAACGTCAACCGATACGAGAACGGAACGACGCCGCATACCGACTTCCTGATCACGCTCTGCACCAAGGAGAACATCTCCCTCGACTGGCTGCTCTTCGGGAAGGGACGGATGCGCCGACCGCGCTGACCCGAAGGCAACCGCGCCCGATTCTCCGAGAGACCCGCAGGCCAGACCGCCTGCGGGTCTCTTTCGTCTGGACTGCCGGCGGAAGCGACGAACCCGAATCACCCAGGAAGGGCATTCCTCTTCCACCCCCCTCCGGGCGCTCCCGCCCGGCTGGATGCATCGACCGCGCCAGGCCCCCGTCCTCCTTCGGCTTTCCGTCGGACGGGGCGGGGCGGGCACGCCCCTTGCTCTTCTCCGGATCGAACCCGGCGGGCCCGGCCCGCGCGAATCGAGTCCGGAGCGAGACGATGCTGCGCTTCTTCGCCATCACGACGATCCTGCTGACCTGTGCGGACCATTGGACGACGTGGCTCTGCCTCAAGGACCCCGTCCACGGATGGAACGTCTCCGAGGCGAATCCCGTCGCGGACTGGCTCTTCCAGTGGGCCGGCCTCTCGGGCGGACTGATGATCGATTCGCTGGTCACGCTCGGCGCGGTCGCGTTCGTGCTGACGACGCCCGTCTTCGATCGCTCCGTCAAGGTCGGACTGCTCGCCGTGATCACCTGTGCGACGGGCTACGCCGTCGCCAACAACGTCGACGCGATCCAGCGCATGGGCCTCTCTCCGTGGCCGGGGCTCGCCTGAGATGGATCGCTTCGTCGTCGCCCTGCTCGCGGCCTGCGCCCTGATCGGGGCGAGCCTCTCGAGCCCGCCCGCGCCTTCGCACTCGCCCGCGGAGATCGCCTCCACCTCGCCCGCGGAGGTCGCGCCGGCCGTCTCCTCGGCAGCGCCGAGCGAGGACGAAAGGGATGAGGACGCGATCGCCGAGGCCCAGATCCTCGAGCGCTTCGCCGTTCGGCATACCGCGTTGCCGGAGCGCGAACGGCGTCGACTCGCCCGGGTGATCGTCGAGGAGGCCCGCGCCCGCGACCTCGCGCCGGACCTGGTGATGGCGGTCATCGAAGTCGAGAGCGCGGGATACCATCTCGCCGAATCGCACGTCGGGGCCCTCGGCCTCATGCAGCTCCTCCCGCCGACCGGGAAGGAGATGGCCGAGCGGATCGGGATCGAGTGGAAGGGGCCGGACACCCTCTTCGACCCGATCATCAACGTCCGACTCGGCACGGCGTACCTGCGCGAGCTCGCCGACAAGTACGGCGGCGACGTCAACACCGCGCTCGCGGCCTACAACTGGGGCCCCGGACGCATCGATCGGCGACTGGCACGCGGCGCCTCGGTTCCCCGCCTCTACGTCGAGCAGGTCCGGCGCGCCGCCGATCGCTACGCGGCGATCGGCTCGAGCCGTTCCTAGGGCGCGCGTTCGCCGTCGACGGCCGCGATCCTCGGCACCTCGATCAGCGCCCCGGCCAGACGATCGACCGCGTCCATCGCCTTGCCCGCGCCCCCGGTGAATCCGTTCACGACGATCGAGAATACGAGCGTCTCCCCGTCGTCCCGCTCGGCGTAGCCGGAGAGCGAGGTCGAAGCGGCGTCGGCGAGGAGCCCCGTCTTCGCGCGGATGCGGCCGAGCCGGCCCGGCAATCGCTTCTCCAGGGTCCCGTCGAGCTCCGCGATCGGCATCGAGGCCATGAACTCCGGTCCGAGCGAGAAATGCGAGCGCCCGACCTCGAGCGCGCGGACGAGGGTACGCGGCGTCAGGCGATTCTGGGTCGACAATCCCGAGCCGTCGACGAGATTCGCATCGCCGAGGTCGACGCCCAGCACCTTCATCTGGCGGCGCAGCGCCTTCACGCCGGCGGGCCAGGTGCCCTGCCGCGCGGGCTCCCCGTCGAGGGACGCCCCGTCCCACGCCGCCAGGTTCTTGAGCAGGGCTTCGCCGATGGCGTTGTTGCTGTACTTCATGAACAGCTTGACGATCTCGTCGAGGCGACGGCCGTACTTGTGCTCGTGGAGCAGAATCCAGCTCTCTTCTTCACTTCGCGGCGCCCGGGTGACGTCGCCGTCGACGAAGACGTCATTCGCCTCGAGCTGATGGGCGAAGACCGCGCCCGCGTAGAGCCCGGGGTCGAGCACGCTCTTGTTCACCATATCGATGTCGTCGCCGAGACGCGCGGTCCCGTCCACGACCACGACCTCGTCCGCAGGCCCCTCGTTCTTCCGCCCCTGCGACCGATCCACGGACAGGCGGGCACGCGCGCCCGGCCGGCCCGTCGTCGCGCGATTGCGGACCCGGAGATACTCGACGGGCGGATCGACCGTCACGCTGGCGGGGGCGCCAAGGGCCTTCGCGGGCCCGATCGCGACCACGAAGGAGCCGTAGTTCGCCGTCAGTGCCCCGACCGGCGCGTGATACGCGCGGGACGAGACCTTCCCCCAGCTCGGGTGCCAGCCCGGGCCGTCGAAGAGCGTGTCGTCGACGCGCAGGTCGCCGCGTACACCGCGCAGTCCCTTACGCCGCAGGTCGGCGGCGAGCCGCCACCAGTCCTCGGAGTTCGTGGCCGGGTCGCCTCCGCCCTCGACCAGGAGCGTGTCGACCACACCGTCGGCATCCGGCTGCGCGTTCGACCAGATGCGCGTCTTGAAGGTGTGCGTCGGCCCGAAGCGGGAGAGCGCGGCGAGCGCGGTCAGGATCTTCTGGTTCGAGGCCGGGATCAGGAGCCGGTCGGCGCCCCGCGAGTAGACGACCGCGCCGTCGGACGCGCGCACCACCAGCATGCCGACGCTGGCGCCTGCGAGGGGGCGCTCACGCTCGATCAGCTGGTCGAGTCGCTCCGCAAGGGGGGAGCCGGTCGGCTGCGCCCCGGCTGCGAGTGCGACGCCTCCTCCGGACGCCGCCGCCCAGGCGAACAGCGCGGCGACGGCGATGTGGAGCGCAATCGGCCTCAAGCGTTCGATCTCCCCCACGACCCGCCCCTCAGGAAGGCCGTGATCCTCGATGTGCGGAGCCTCGTCGCGCGGCCCCCCGAGCCGCGCCGACGCCTCCGATCACCGTTCTTGTCGGGGGGTGCCCGCGCACACTTGACGTCCCCGGCCCGGAACCCGGTTGCGCGCTTGACGCAGGCGAGGTTATCGGGGAGCCTGCGGGCGAGCAATCGCGGCCGGTCAGGGGGGATCCGCCGCGACGTTCGGGGTGTCTCGGGTCGGGTCCGCTGGATGCGCGGACCGCGAAGAGACCGGGGGGACCGATGCTCAACGCCATCTGGCTGGTGATCGCGCTCACCGCGCTGCTGGTCGCGGCCTGGAACGGGCCGGAACAGCTCTCGCTCGTGATGGGCTCGCTCTTCTCGAGCGCGAAGAGCGCCGTGCAACTCGTGATCGGGCTCGTCGGCGTCATGGTCTTCTTCCTGGGGCTGATGCGGGTCGTGTTCGACGCCGGGCTCCGAGACGTCGTCGCACGGACTCTGACCCCGCTCACACGGCGGCTGTTCCCCGAGATCCCGCCCGATCACCCCGCCATGGGCGCGATGATCATGAACATGGCGTCGAACATGCTCGGCATGGCGAATGCCGCCACGCCCTTCGGGCTGAAGGCGATGAGCGAGCTCTCGAAGCTCAACCGGGGCGGTGGCTCCGCCTCGAACGCGATGGTCCTCTTCCTCGCGATCAACGCCTCCGCAGTCACGATCCTCCCGCCGCTCGGCACCATCGGCGTGCGCGCGGCCGCCAATTCGAGCGACCCGTGGGCGATCTGGATGCCCACGCTCTTCGCGACGATCTGCTCGACCACGACGGCGGTCACGACCTACTACCTGCTCTCGCGCCTGCCGATCTTCCGGCATCGCCCGGAGCTCCAGGGCGATCCGAACGCCCCGACCTTCGGCGACGCCGACTCGGGAAGCGAGACGCCCGCCGTGCCCGCCGAGCCGGAGTCCGCGGGCCGCGCGACCGCGCGACGTGCCGCCGTCTTCGCGATCACGGCGGTGACCCTCTTCGCGATCGGATCGAGCGCCGTCGACGCCTTTTCGACCGGGGGCTTCGTGGTCGCGCTGCGGGATACGCTCCGGGACTGGGCCCTGCCGGCGCTGCTGATCGCGGCGCTCACCTACGGCTTCGCGCGGCGCGTGCGCATCTACGACGCGATGGTTGCGGGCGGGCGCGACGCGCTCTCGGTCGCGACGACGATCGTGCCCTACCTGGTCGTGATCCTCGTGGCGCTCGGCATGTTCCGCGCCTCGGGCGCCCTCGACGTCGTGGTCGGCTGGATCGATCCGCTGACGAGCGGACTGGGGGTCCCGGCTGAGGTGCTCCCGATGGCGCTGATGCGCCCGCTCTCGGGCAGCGGCGCCCTCGGCGTGATGAGCGAGATCCTCGAGGCCCACGGACCGGACTCCTTCATCGGCCTCCTCACCTGCACGCTCATGGGCTCGACCGAGACCACCTTCTACGTCCTGGCGGTCTACCTGGGCGCGGCGGGGGTGGTCGACGGGCGGCACGCCCTCTTCTGCTGCCTCGCCGGCGACACGGCGGGCTTCTTCGGCGCGGTGGCGGCCTGCCACTTCTTCTTCGGGTAGCGCGGTCGGGATGACCGATCGGCGGCGAGGGACGGCGCGATGACCGACGCAGCGGTCGCGGCGAAGGACCACGCGCGTCTCGCCGAGCTCGTCGAGGCCCGCCTCGGTCGCCGGCTCGCGCGGGCGGAGGCGATGGCCGCAGGGCTCGGAACCCGCCGCTTCCATCGCCTCCACTTCGAGGACGGGGCCTTCCCCTCGAGCCTCGTCGCGCGCCTCGAAGACGACGGCGCGGTCGTGACGCCCGCGAGCGACTGGCCCGAGGCGCCGCCCTGGCTCCCGGAGCCGGCGCTCGAACCGCTGCGCGGCTTCCTCGAGCGGGCCGGCCTGCCTGTGCCCGCGAGCGCACTCCATCTCCCGGGCGAGCGGGTGGACCTGCTCGAGGACGTCGGCACGACGAACCTGCTCTCCGTCTCGCCGGCCAGGCGCCGCGCCCGGACGCTCGAGGCCTGCGCGCTACTGCCGCGACTCCAGGCGCTTCACGCGGAGCCCGACGAGATTCCGGCCTTCGGGCGTTGCTACGACCGGACGCTCGTCTCGACGAAGGCGTGGAAGTGGCTGCACTGGACCCTGCCCATGCTGCTCGATCGCCCGGCGACCGACACGGAGACACAGGAGATCGACGCGCTGTTCGCAGCGATCGCGGATCTCGCGGCCGCGGGTCCGCTGCGTCTCGCCCACCGGGACTTCAAGGCGGAGAACCTCCACCTGGTGCCCGCCGAGTCTTCGGACGCGCGGCTCGTGATGATCGATGTCCAGGGGGCGTTCCTCGCTCCCCCGGAGTACGACCTCGCCTGTGTGCTCTACGACCTCCAGGTCGACCACGAGGAAGCCTTCGTCGCGGACGCGGTCGAGCGAACCCGCCGCGCTCTCCCGCAGGCGCCGGAGGCGGACACGTTCCGACTGCGCTTCGACGCGTTCGCCCTCGCGCGGCTGTGCAAGGACGTCTCCCACGTGGTCCATGCGGGCGTCGCCCGGGGCGATCGCCGGCGATGGCACGAAATTCCCCGCGGCCTGGCGCTGATCGAGCGCTTGGCGGGGCGACGAACACACACTCTTCCCGGCCTCCGGGCACTGACTTCCGTGACGGCCGCCCTTACGGCGGCCGCGAAATCGACCGATAGTGGAAAGCGGACGATCGCGGCACCGGCGCGCGACTGAGGAGCGGGAGACACGTGGCAGAGGCAGCGCACATGCGGGCGATGATCCTCGCCGCCGGTCTCGGCACGCGGATGCAGCCCCTGACCGACCTCCGCGCGAAGCCCGCTCTGCCCGTCCGCGGGCGCCCCGTCGTGAGCCTCCTCCTCGAGCTGCTCGCGGCCTGCGGCGTCCGCGAGGTGCTGATCAATCTCCACCACCTGCCGGACTCGATCCGGGAGGCCGTCGAGCGCGATCACCCCCGCGACCTCGCCCTCGGCTGGTCGGTCGAGGACGAGCCGCTCGGGACCGGCGGCGGCATCCGCCGCGCCGCCGACTTCCTGCGCGCGAGCGAGGACTGCCTGGTGCTCGCGGGCGACATGCTCCTCGACGTGGACCTGCAGGCACTCCGAACGCGCCATCGCGCTGCCGCCTTCGACGTGACGGTCGTGCTCCGGGACGATCCGCGGACGGCGATCTTCGGATCGATCGGCGTCGATGCCGCTGGCCGCGTCGTGCGGATCGGAGAGACGCCCGTCGACGTGAAGGACGCGGGGGACGAGGTGGCCGCAGGACTCTTCACGAGCGTCCGCTTCTTCCGCGCCGAGGCTCTGTCGGAGTGGCCGGGATCGACCGGCCCCGCTTTCGAGGATCTGCGGGACTGGCTGATCCCACGCGTCGAGTCGGGCTCGATCACCCTCGGCGCGCTGATCGTGCCGCCGTCCGAATGCACCTGGGAGCCGGTGGGAACCCCCGACGAGTACCTCGCTGCGAATCTGGCCCCGCCGACGCTGCCACGTCTCGGCGGAGCGGTGCACGCCTGGGCCGGCAGCCTCGCGGAGAACGCGCCGGCCGGCAACGTCGTCGCGGGCTCGGCCAGGGTGTCGGCCGACGCGCGTCTCGAGCGCTGCGTGGTCTGGGACGGAGAGAGCGTTCCCTCGGGCTTTCGGGGACGCGACGGTGTATATGCGGGAGGCACGTTTCATGCGTGTCGGTTGCCCGATCAGGAACCGGGGATCGGAACGGCGAGCGGGAGCGCCCAGTGAGCGAAGTCGTCTTCATCGGAACCAGTGACGCGTTCGGCGCGGGCGGACGCCGTCAGTCCGCCGTCTTCGTCCGGGGCGAGCGCGGCGGCATGCTCTTCGACTGCGGCGGGACGACCAACACCGGCCTCTCCGATCTCGGCCTCTCCCGGAACGAGATCGACGTCATCCTCGTCTCCCACTTCCACGGCGATCACTTCGGCGGGATCCCCGCCTTCCTCTATGCCGCGCTCTACACCGACCAGCGCAAGCACGCCCTCGAGATCGTCGGCCCGCCGGAGATCGAGGCCCGGGTCCACGCCCTGGCGGACGCGATGGGGCACCACCTCGACGATCGGGAGTGGACCTTCCCCGTCCGGTACCGGGAGCTCCACGCCGGCCAGCGGCTCGAATGTGGCCCAGCCGAGATCGAAGCCTTCGCGACGCAGCACCAGCCCGAGGCCCACCCCCAGGGCTACGTCGCGCGCCTCGGCCGCGAACGGGTCGCCTACTCCGGGGACACCGGCTGGTTCGACGGCCTGCCCGGCCACGTCGCGGGCGCCGACCTCTTCATCTGCGAGTGCACCCTCTGCCACGCGGAGCTGGACTTCCACCTGAGCCTCGAAGAGCTCCGGGAGCACCGCGACGACCTCGACTGCGGCCGTCTCATCCTGACGCATCTCGGCGAGGAGATGTCGCAGGAGCGGGGCAAGATCGAGATCGAGACGGCCGACGACGGGATGGCCGTCAAGCTCTAGCGCGGCACGCGCATCGCGGGGTCGCGGACCGGCCTAGCGAAGCCACTCCCGGCCGTGGATCACCCCGAGCACCCGCGCGCGATCGACCCCGGTCACGCGCGCGAGCTGATTCGGGATCCCGAGCAGCGTGTTCCGTCCCATCAGCGAGAAGGCCATCGCCTCGGCCGCGTCCGAGGGCACGCCCAGGGCATCCATCGGCTCGACCCGGACGTCGGGCAGCAGCCGGTCGAGCTCGGCCATCACGAAGGCGTTGCGCGCCCCGCCGCCCCCGACGAGCAGTCGCCCCCCTTCCACGCCACCGGCGCGTGCCCGCCAGGCACTCGCGATCGGCTCGACGCTCCCCGCGACGAGCGTCGCGAGCAGATCTTCGAGGGGCACGTCCTCCCGCGCGGCCCGGTCCCACCAGGCCGCTGCCGCGGCGGCGCCGTAGTGCTCCCGCCCGGTCGACTTCGGCGGCGACCGGTGGAGGTACGGATCGGCGAGCATCTCGTCGAGCCAGTCGCGACGAACCGAGCCCCGGGCGGCGCGCTCGCCGTCCCGATCGAAGCGTTCGGCCCCGTCCGTCGCGAGGGACACCACGCCGTCGGTCAGGGAGTTCGCCGGGCCGATGTCGTAGGCGATCACGTCGTCGGGCGCGGCGCCGGCCGGCAGCCAGGTCAGGTTGGCGATGCCGCCCAGGTTCAGGACGCCGCGCGGCTCGTCCGGGTCGGCGAAGACGGCGTGGTGGAAGAAGGGCGCGAGCGGCGCACCCTCCCCGCCGTTGGCCATGTCCCGCCGACGGAAATCGGCAACGACCGGGCGCTCGAGGGCGTCGGCGATCCGGTCCGGACAGCCGATCTGAAGCGTGCCGCCGTGCTCCGGGTGATGGGCGATGGTCTGACCATGGGAGGCGATCGCATCGACCGACTCGAGGGGGATCCCCGCCTCGTCGAGGAGCCCTCGGGCGGCCGTCGCGAAGGCGTCGCCGAGGACGGCGTCGAGCCGGACCTGCTCGGCGAGGACCGCTTCCGCCGGGACGTCGAGAGCCGCCAGGCGATGGATCGCGGCCTGAAGGGCGGCCGGATGCGGCGTCTCCCGGTAGGCCAGGAGCTCGAAGGGGACCGCTTCCGCCCCGTCGGGCCACTCGACCAGAGCGGCATCGATTCCATCCGCCGAGGTTCCCGACATCAATCCGACCACGCGCATGGCCCCGAGAGTAGGCCGGAAGGCCGCAGGCGCACCCTCCGCAGCGGGATTCGAGAGGGCCGCTCGAGCGGGCCACGGCCGGGTCAAACCGTTGACATTGAAGGGGAATCCGGAATACTCCGCGCGCTGCGGCCCCCCGGCCCCATTCACAATTCGACGCTCCGCGATGCCCCGGGCACGACCTCGGGCCGAGCTGGCTGGTCCAGCCGCCGGCACACGAGGTGCAGCGACCGCTCGCTGGGTGGGGACGTCGGTCAACCCCTTCGACGAGGCCCCCATGAACCAGACCTCCCGCAACCAGGGCTGGGCGATCACCGCCGCCGCCGGCGCCGCGGCGCTCCTCTTCGTGATCGGCATCCTGAACGGCAGCTACCTGGCCCTCGCGATCCCCGTCGCGATCGTCACCCTCTTCGCCCTCGGTCTCGTGGCCTGGGTCGGCTACACGATCGCGACGATCCAGGTCGAGGCCGACGCCTCCCCCGAGGTCCTGGCCACCGACGCCGCGGAGCCCGAGGCGACGCCCGAGAAGCCGTCCGCTTCCGCCTCCGACGCCGCGTAGCCGACAGGCGCCCCCGTCCCATGCGCATCGCTCTTCTCACCTACCGCGGCAACATGTTCTGCGGCGGTCAGGGCATCTACGCCGCCTATCTCGCGCGCGAATGGAAGCGCGCCGGCCACGACGTCCACGTCTTCGCCGGTCCGCCCTTCCCGGAGCTCGACGAGGGCATCCCGCTCCACGAGATCCCGAACGACAACGTCTTCGGGAACACGATGGAGGAGGCCTTCGACCCGGCACGGCCCTTCTCGCTCCTGAAGCCTCTCTCGCTCTGGGAGCTCGGCGTCTCGCGCTTCGGCGTCTTCCCGGAGATGCAGACCTTCGGCTTCCGCCTGATGCGCCGCTGGCGAGAGATCCAGAAGCGCTACCGCTTCGACGTGGTCTTCGACAACCAGTGCCTGTCCTGGGGGCTGCTCGGGATCCAGGCCATGGGCGTGCCCGTGGTCTCGGTCATCCACCACCCGCTCCACATCGACCGCGAAGCCGACTTCACCATCGATCCGTCCCTTCGCAAGCGCGTGGAGCGCACGCTCTACTTCCCGCTGATGATGCAGCAGACGGTCGCCCCGCGGCTCTCGAAGATCGTCACGGTTTCGCAGGCTTCGCGCGAAGCGATCGAGAAATACTTCAAGATCCCGCAGAAAGACGTGAGCGTCGTCTACAACGGGACGGACACGGACATCTTCCACCCGATCGACAAGCCGAAGGAAGCGGACCTGCTCTTCGTCGGCCGAACCGAGGACCGCAAGAAGGGCATCGGCACGATGTTCGAGGCGCTCTCGATGCTCCCCGAGCACGTGACGCTCAAGATCGTCGACGGACGCATCCCGTCGCACGGCCTCGTCCCTCGCCTGATCCGGCAATACGGCCTGCAGGACCGGGTCCAGATCATCGACCGGATGCTGACCGTGCCGGAGCTCGTGGAGCAGTACTCGACCGCGAAGGTCGCCCTCGTCCCTTCCTTCTTCGAAGGCTTCGGCTTCCCCGCGAGCGAAGCGATGGCCTGCGGGCTCTCGGTGATCGCGAACGCCGCCGGCGCGCTGCCGGAGGTCGTCGGCACCGACGGGCACGCCGGCCGGCTGGTGCCGCAGCGGGACGCGAAGGCGATGGCCGACGCGATGTGGGAGATCCTTCGGGACCCGGAGGAGACCGAGCGGATGGGCCGGGCGGCCCGGGCGCGGGTCGAGAAGCTCTTCCAGTGGGACCAGGCCGCCGCCGAGATGGTCGGCGTATTCGAGGAAGTCATCCACGCGTCGCGCGGTGGCGCCAGACGAGGGGCGAGCCATGCTGCTGACCGTCGATCTCGAGCGGCTTGACATCCAGCCGGGCCACCGGCTCCTCGACGCGGGCTGCGGCGAAGGCCGCCACTGCTTCGGCTCGCTCTATCGCGGCGCGACGGTGGTCGGCCTCGACCTCGACCTCGACGCGATGCGCGAGGCCTCGAAGAACCTGCGCCAGCGTGGCGAAGAGCACGGCCGGATGGGCGCGATGCTCCAGGGCGACGCATTCCACCTGCCCTTCGCCGACGCGTCCTTCGATCGGATCATCTGCAGCGAGGTCATGGAGCACGTCCACGACTACCGCGCCGCGATCCGCGAGCTCTACCGCGTGGCGAAGCCCGGCGCGAAGGTCGCGATCACGATCCCGACCGCGACGAGCGAGCATCTCTATCTGCGCCTCGGCGACGAGTACTTCGAGAGCCCGGGTGGACACATCCGCATCTTCCGCCCCCGGGACCTCGCGGAAGGCATGGCCGCGGCCGGCTTCGACACCGTGGGCTGCGGCTTCGCCCACGGCTTCCACACCCCCTACTGGGTCCTGCGCAGCGTCATGCACCTGCCCGACGCCGACGAAAGTGCCCTCGTTCGGGCGTACCGGGAATTCCTGATCCGCGCCACGGGCTCGCCGCTGATGGCGAAGCTCGAGCGCGCCCTCAACTTCGTCTGCCCGAAGAGCATCATCCTCTACGGCGACAAGCGCGCCGAGGCCCCCACGAACGCGGATCGCGAGTCGACCGGGGGCGATCCGCTCTCGGCCGCGGCGTAGGCCCCGACGTGACCCCGGGCGCGAGCGAACGCAAGCTCCGGATCGCGTTCGTCGCCTATCGCGGCAACATGAACTCCGGGGGCCAGGGGATCTATCTCTGGTTCCTCGCCCGCGAGATGGCGCGCATGGGCCACGACGTCCACGTCCTCGTGGGCCCACCCTATCCCGACGCGATGCCCTGGGCCGAGGTCGAGCGCTTCCCCAACCAGCAGTTCTGGGCGAAGTGGGTCCTCGAGCAGTACGACCAGATCGTCCCCGAAGAGGACCCGCTCCAGGTCCTGCGCCCGCTCGACTTCTACGAGCTCGCGGCCAGCCGGATCGGCTTCCTGCCGGAACCCTTCGCCTTCAGCGTCCGCGCCTTCCGCCGGATGGCCGATCTCCTCCGCGCGGGTCGGCAGTTCGACATCGTCCACGACGTCCAGTGCCTCGGGTACGGCCTCCTCGGCATGAAGGCGATGGGCCTGCCCGTCGTGACGACGGTGCACCATCCGCTGACGGTCGATCGACGGGCTTCCTTCGTGCGGGACGAGACCTTCAAGGACGCGGTCGGGACGATGAAGTTCTACCCGATCGGGATGCAGGCCTTCGTCGCGCGCCGACTCGACACGGTCTTCACCTCCTCGGAGGTCAGCGGGCGCCAGATCGTCCAGGACTTCGGCGTCCGCCCGGAGCGCCTCCGCAACGTCCGCAACGGCCTCGACATCGAGCTCTTCTCGCCGGATCCGAAGGTCGCGAAGAGCGACGCGAACCTGCTGACCGTCGGGCGGTCGACGGACCCGAACAAGGGGATCCGCACGCTGATCCGGTCGCTCGCGAAGCTGCCCGAGCACGTGACGCTCACCCTGGTGGACGACGACAGTCCGGACAACCAGGTCCGCGACTGGGCGAGAGAGGTCGGCGTCCTCGGTCGACTCCGTCTCACGGGCCGGGTCGAGTCCGACGAGCTCGTGCGGCTCTATCGCGAGGCGGCGGTCGTCGTCGTCCCCTCCCGCTACGAGGGCTTCGGACTGCCCGCCGTCGAGGCCATGGCCTGCGGAACGCCGGTCGTCGCGACCCGCGCAGGCGCGCTCACGGAGGTCCTGTCGCTCACCGAGGGCGGCGTATTGGCGGAGCGCGACGACCCCGATTCGATCGCCCGCGGTGTCCGTACGCTGCTCGAGAACACCGAAGCCCGGGCGATGATGGCGAAGCGGGGACGCGAGCGGGTCCTCGAGACGCTCTCGTGGCCACGCGTCGCCGCGGCGACCGCGGACGTCTACCAGGAAGTCGTCGATCGCAATCGAGGCGCGCGTCGACGGCGCGTCTAGTTCGCCCCCGAATTGATCAGGCCGCGCGCTTCGACACGCTCGTCCCGGGGCGCGGCCGCCCCACGATCACGATCACGTCCGCGAGCGTCGGGAAGCGGCGCGCCAGGGCATCGAGACCGCGCAGGAGACCGAAGGCGACCGGTCGCGGCAGGTGACAGACGAGGGTGGCCCAGCCGGGCAGCCCCCAGCCGATCGAGACGCCGAGGACCGTCTCGATCTCGACGTGGCGCGACGCCTGCTCCTTCATCAGGTCGAGCTCGTAGCGCGTGAAGTGGTCACTCGGGGTGTCGTAGCCGCGACGCCCGCGCAGGGGCGGCCAGCCGAGCCAGTCTTCCCGGAACGCATCGATCGCGCGGGTCACGCGGCACGCCAGCGAGTCGAAGTTCGCGATCGCCAGCACCACCCTTCCGTCCGGGTGGGTCACGCGGGCCATCTCGGCGATGGCCGACTCGGGATCGTCGAAGTGATCCATCGCGCCCTTGCAGAACGCGGCATCGAAGGCGTCCGCCGCGAAGGGCAGCGCATCCGCCCAGCCGCTCACCCACTCGGGTCCGCGCTCCCCCTCCGTCACGTGCTCGGCGCTGAACAGCTTCGCCATCTCGGTCATCCGGGCCGAGGGCTCCGCCCCGATCACCCGCGCGCCTTCCCGCGCGAGTGCCACCGAGTCCTGACCGACGCCGCTCGCGACGTCGAGCACGAGCCGCCCCGGATCGGCGCAGGTCGCGTAGAGGGTCGCCTCCGTCATCCGATCGAAGAGGAATTCGCTGTCCGGCGACATCCCGGTCGGGATGACGTCACTCATGTCTCGGTCGAGGTCGACGACGCGCATGGCCGGGACGGTAGCGGTTCGGCGGCGGACCGCGGCCGCGCCGGGCGGACCGCGATCCCGGGGGTACAATGCGCGCCATGTCGCAGACCGAGTCGCCGGACGGATCCCCGGACGCACCCCGGGCGGAGACCGACCGCGTCGCCGACCCGACGATCGAAGGCACGCGCGATCGGTTCCGTGCCTTCTACGCGTTCTACGTGGGGCTCTTCGCGCTCCTCTTCGCCTACCTGATCACGGTCTGGATCGCCGAGTCGTTCCTCGAAGCGGAGTTCCAGGCCCGGGTCGACCGGGCCGTCGCGCGCCTCGAGCACGGTCGCCCCCTCGAAGCGCAGCTGGCCGAAGCCATCCACGCGGCGGTCGACGCGTCCGCCTGGGTCCGCCTCGGTGGGCTGGACGTCACGACCCTGGTACTCGCCCAGGACGGAGAGACGTGGCTCTACGTGGGGGGCTACGGCCGGGAGGCGCTCACGCCGACGCTCCCGGGCGGGAGCGCGAGCGACTGGATGGATCTGCTTCCCGCGACCGCGCGGGTGAGCGTGACCCTCCCCCACAACGCGCTCGCCTCGAACCTCGTCCTGATCCTCTACTCGACCCTGCTGATCGTCGTCGTCTACGTGGCGAACCACCGGGTCGTCGGTCGCGAACGCGAGCGGCTGGGCCTCGCACTCTCCGACCGCAACACCGCCGCCGCCCGCGCAGCCCGCATCGAAGCCGAGCTCGGCGAGACCCGTCGACGGCTCCGCTCGGTCGAGCCGCGAGAGCGGGCACACGGCGAGGAGATCGAGGCTCTGGAACGCGAGCGGGCCGCGCTCCGCGAGCGCCTCCAGGCGCTCGCCGCCCGGGAGGAGACGCTCCGGGCCGAGGCGGAGAACGCCGTCGGACTGGCCCAGGAGGTCCGGGCCCTCGAGGACCTGCTCGAAGAAGCGACCGCCGACCTCGAGAGCAAGGACGGAGAGATCGACCGCCTCGAACGGAACCTCGAGCGCGCGACGGTCCCGACCGGCCGGGGGCGATCCTCCGGCCGCGGACGCACGCGCGAGGCCGAGCGGATCGCCCGCCGCTTCCGCACGCTCTACAAGTCCATCGAGATCGACGACCGCGCCCTCGACGGTCTCGCGAGTCTCGGGGACGAAGCGCTCCGCCTGAAGGCGGAGGAATCGATCAAACGCCTGGCCGACGAGGCAGACAACGTCGCCGTCCGCCGGAAGGTCGGAGGGCTCCCCGATCGCGTACAGGTCTTCGAGCTGGGCTTCGCCGGCAAGGGACGCATCTACTACGGCCGAGGCCGATCGCGCCGCTTCCGGATCCTCCTCGTCGGCGCGAAGAACACGCAGTCGACCGACCTCGAGACCCTGCGCCGCCTGCCGGCCGACGACTGACCGGCCGGCGCCCTACGACGACTCGAGGGCCGCGTGGATCTCGGCCTTGAGCTCCGCGTCGTCCCAGGGCTTCGTGAGCACCGCCGCGCACCCCGCCGCCCGCAGGGCGCCCGGATCGATCTCGGAGGCCCAGCCGCTCAGCAGGATCCGCGCGGTGTCGGGATGGTCCTCCCGGATCGCGGTGAGCAGCTCGATGCCGTTTCGACCGGGCATCTTGTAGTCGGAGATCACGAGGTCGACCGGCGGCCCCGACGCGACGCGGTCGAGCGCCTCGCTCCCGTTGCTGGCGGTCTCGATCGAGAAGCCCTCCCGCCGGAGCGCGCGCTCGAGTGCCGAGAGTACCCGCGGCTCGTCGTCGACCAGGAGCACGACCGGGCGCGCGGGGCTCATGCCTCGCCCGTCTCGGCGAGGTCCTCGGGCTTCGGCGCGTTCACGGGAAGCCAGACCTCGAAGACGGTGCCCTCGCCCTCTTCGCTCTCGACGGCGATCCGGCCGCCGTGGCGCTCGACGATGTTGAAGCTGGTGGAGAGGCCGAGCCCCGTTCCCGCTCCGACGGGCTTCGTCGTGAAGAAGGGCTCGAAGATCCGGGCGCGGGCGTCCTCGGGGATGCCGACGCCGGTGTCCGAGATGCGGACGCAGACCTCCGTGCCGACCTCTTCGGTCTCGATCCGGATGATGCCCTTCTCGCCTGCGCCGGTCGCTTCCGCCCGCGCCTCGATCGCCTGATGCGCGTTCACCAGCAGGTTCATGAACACCTGCTTCAGCTGCATCGGATACGCCTCGATCTTCGGCAGCTCTCCGTATTCCTTCTCGAGCAGGACGTCGTGCTTCATCATCGTGTAGACGATGTTCGCGGTCGAATCGACCGCCTGGTTCACGTCGGCTGCGGATCGCGCCGGCAGATCCGGTCGAGAGAAGTCGCGCAGGTCCTTGACGATGTGACGAATGCGCTCCGCGCCCTCGCCCGACTCCATCAGCGCCTTCTCGAAGTCGGAGCGGACGAACTCCAGATCGATCTCGCGCGCCACGGTCTGCACGTCTTCGGCGGCCGCGCGAACCACCTCGAGATCCCCCTCGACAGCGGCGCGCTGGAGCCGGTCGGTCGCCTCGAAGTACTTCTCGAGGTCGGTGAGGTACTCGGACATCTGGTGCAGGTTCGCGTGGATGAAGCCCATCGGGTTGTTGACTTCGTGGGCGACGCCCGCGGCGAGCTGGCCGATCGACGCCATCTTCTCCGTCTGCCGGACCTGCAGCTCGAGCTCCTTGATCTCGGACAGGTCCTGGAAGACGGCCACGACCCCTCTCGCCCGACCCGCGCCGTCGAGGCGCGGCGAACACGAGATTCCGACCGGGATCCAGCTGCCGTCCGCGCGATGCAGGAGCGTCTCGGCCCCTCGGCTGCGCGTGCCGTCGACCAGGCACGCCTCGATCGGATGGGACCCGCTCCCCGGCGGCCCGAACCAGTCGTCGATCTGACGCCCACCGAGGTCCCCGTCGCGGCCGCCGAGGATCCGCTCGGCCGCGGGGTTCGCGAAGGTGATCCGACCGGCGAGATCCACGACGATCAGCGCGCTGTTGATGTTCTCGATGATGTCGCGCGTGTCGCGTCGCAGCGACTCGAGACGATCCGAGAGCCACTCGCTCTCGGTGACGTCGGACAGCACGAGGAGAGCGTGATCGGACCCGTCCAGGATCCGGTGGCGCACCTCGTAGGCCAGCGCCGTCCCTTCGTCGTCGGCCACGCGTACGAGCTGGAGCGAGGGTTCGTCGCCGGAGCCCCCGCCTTCGAGTGCCTGCACCGCCTCCATCAGCTCCGGGGGCAGCCGCGCCGCCAGGAACTCGCTCGCGCCGGCCTCCGAACGGGAGGGGAAGCGGCGGGCGAACTCGGGGTTCTCGGAAACGATCAGCCCTCCCGCGTCGACCACCACGAGGCCGGCCGGCATCGCGGACACGATCCCGGTGTTCAGCTCCTCGAGGAAACGGATGCGCTGCTCCGAGAGCCGGCGCCGTCGCTCCCCGCGCCAACGCTGGACCTGCTCCAGCAGGACCACGGGCAGGACGTTCTCGTAGTCGGAACCGAAGTGGACGCAGTCCGAGGCGCCGGAGCGGAAGGCCTCGAGCGCCTCCGCTTCCCCGTCCCCGTCGATGACCACGATCGCGGGCGGCCCCTCGAACGGAATACGCGCCAGCCCCTCTGCGACCTTCCCGAGCGGCAGCCGGTCGAAGAGCACGCCGTCGATCGAGGGATCCCCGACCATCGAGCCGAGCTCGTCGGCATCGAGCGCGCGCAGCAGCTCCACCGGATCCCCGAGTCGCGCCAGGGCCGCCGTCGTCTCGACGGACATGGGTGACGGACCGCCGAGCGGATCCTCCCCCGGCGTGAGCACGACGATCCGGATCACGCCGGTCGGTGTCGACGGACCGGTCTCTTCCGCGGCGGTCGCCGAGGCGACCTCCGCGCCCCCTGCCGTCGGGTAGACGCTCTCCGGGCGGCTTCTTCGTGCCATCGCTCGGGCAGGAATCTCCCTCGCGACGTCCTGCGGACGTCGCTTCCTGCGTGGGGGCCGTCGAATCTAGCCGATCCCCCTGTCCGCGGCATCGCAGCGGGTCCGTCGCCACTCGCACGGGGAAGCGCGTGCCCCTCGGCGCGCGTTCGGTACACTGCGTCCGCCCCCTCCGCCAGGCGGAGAACCACCCTGCAGTCCCTGTCACCCTCGACCGTCCTCGTCGTCGACGACGAGGAACTGTATCGCCGTGCGCTCGAGCGCATCCTCCTGCGCGTCGGCCACCAGGTCTCGACCGCCCCCGACGCCGCGGAAGCGTTGAACGTGATCGCGAGCGAGCCCGTCGACCTCGTGCTCTGCGACATCCAGATGCCCGGGATCAACGGCCTCGAGCTCGTGCGCCAGATCCACGACGTCGCCCCGGACGTGCCGTGCATCGTGATGACCGGGTACAACACACCCGAGAATTCCCTCGAAGCACTCCAGGCGGGGGCCTTCTGGTACCTCGAGAAGCCCTTCGAGCAGGAGCGACTCGACGTCGTCCGCAAGCTGGTGGACAAGGCCATCGAACACGGACGCCTGAAGAGCGAGAACCGGACGCTCCAGCGCCAGCTCCAGTCGCGGCACAAGTTCGACAGCATCATCGGCAAGAGCCCGAGCCTCGGCCGGACGCTGTCGCTGGTCGAGAGGATCGCGGACACCGAGAGCACCGTGCTCATCACCGGCGAGAGCGGAACGGGCAAGGAGCTGGTCGCCCGCGCGCTCCACTACAACAGTCGTCGCGCCGAACGCCCGCTCGTGACCGTCAACTGCGGCGCGATCCCCGAAGAGCTCCTCGAATCCGAGCTCTTCGGCCACGTGAAGGGCGCCTTCACGAACGCGGTGAGCCACCGCGAGGGCCGGTTCTCCCTCGCCAACGGGGGCACGATCTTCCTCGACGAGATCGGCGACATGAGCCCGAACCTCCAGGTGAAGCTGCTGCGCGTGCTGCAGGAGCGGACCTTCGAGCCCGTCGGCTCCTCCAAGACGCAGAAGGTCGACGTCCGCGTGATCGCCGCGACCCACCGCGACCTGCCGGGCATGATCGAGTCGGGGGCGTTCCGCGAGGATCTCTTCTACCGCCTGAACGTCCTGCCGGTCGAAGTGCCGCCGCTTCGCGAGCGGATCGAGGACCTGCCCCTCCTGGTGCACCACTTCCTCGATCGCGCACGCTCCGAGCGCGGCTGCCGCGTCGCCGGCATGACCGACGAGGCCATGCAGCAGCTGATGGACTATCACTGGCCGGGCAACGTGCGCGAGCTCGAGAACGTAACGGAGCGCCTGACCGTGCTCGTCGGCGAAGGCGAGATCGAGGTCGAGGACCTCCCCGCCCAGATCCGCGCCGAGCCCGTGTCGCAGACCCTCGCGCCGCGCGTGCCCTCGACGGGCCTCGACTTCAACGGCGTCGTCGGTCGCTTCGAGACCGAGCTGATCCAGCAGGCCCTCGATCACACGCACTGGAACAAGAACCGCGCCGCCGGGCTGCTCGGCCTGAACCGCACGACACTGATCGAGAAGATCAAGAAGCGCGGCATCGTCCCGCCCGAGTAGCGGACGCCCCTCCCGCCGATCCGTTCGGGACCTCGCAGCGCATTGCACTGTGAAGTGTCTTGCAATGCAGGAAACGGCGAATCGTCGGGTCCTTGACGCTTCTGCATGGCAGCGCCCGCTGCCGCCGCGCCGATTGGCAGGCGACGCCGCCGACCTGGCTCGCTTCCCCGCATGCGCACGTCCCCCGTCAAACCGCCGGGATCCCGCCGTTTTCGAAGGGCGCGGACCCGGCCGGTCCGCTGCCGCTCCGCACCTCGGGGGTTTTCCGTAGAAAACCGTGTGCATTGGCACGTCCCGTGCTTTCTGGTGCGTTCGGATCGCAGCGCTCGCGCAACCTCGAGCACGGCGGATCTCGGGCTCACCAATCCAAACCGCCACACGCTGACAGCGTGGCGGCGCTGCGACCTCCCCCCATCGCGGCAGAAACGGGCGGCACATGACTCAGAAGACGGTCGAGATGGGCGAGATGGAGATGCGGATGCGCGACGCCCGCGAGGAGTTCGACGAGATCCCCGCGCCCCTCAAGGAAGAGATCGTCCTCGAGCACGCCCCGCTCATCCGATACATCGTGAACCGGATCGCGGTCCGCCTGCCTTCGCACATCGACCTCGACGACCTGCACAACACGGGTGTGATCGGGCTGATGGACGCGATCGACAAGTACGACCACGAGAAGAACTGCAAGTTCAAGACGTACGCGGAGTTCCGGATCAAGGGCGCCATCCTCGACCAGCTCCGTTCCCTCGACTGGGTCCCCCGCTCCGTCCGGCAGAAGGGCCGCAAGCTCGAGCGCGCCTACGGCGAAGTCGAGCAGCGCCTCGGACGCCAGGCCAGCGAGGACGAGGTCGCCGACTCCCTGGGGCTCGAGATCGACAAGTTCCACGCCTTGATCCATCAGGTCCGGGGCATCAGTCTCGTGAACCTCGAAGAGATCCGGGGCACCAACTCGGACGGCGACCGCGCCGGCACCTTCGCCGACATCATCGAGGACGTGAACTCCGAAAACCCCTTCGCCTCCCTCAAGCTGATGGAGACGAAGCACGTCATCTCGGACACCATCGGCTCGCTCCCGGAGAAGGAGCGCCTCGTGATCTCGCTCTACTACTACGAAGATCTCAACATGAAGGAGATCGGTGGGATCCTGGGCATCACCGAGTCGCGGGTGTGCCAGATCCACACGAAGGCGGTCATGCGGCTGCGCTCCAAGCTGAAGGGCATGGTCGACCGCTGATCCTCGCCCGGATCTGCTTCTGGCGGCCCTGCCAAGGTTGGGGGAGCGCGTGCGCCGCGCGCAGTTTCGCAGGCGCGACAAGAAGCCCGTCCGAGCAAGCCCCCCCTTCGCGCCGAGGATGTTCGAGCACGGTGCCCGTCCGCCCCCAGACGGAGCACGGCCCCCAGCGGCCTGCGTGCGAGGGCGCGCTCAGGCGTCCTTTTCGTAGCGCACGAGCAGGACGGTGATGTTGTCCTGCCCGCCGGCCCGGTTCGCCGCGTCGACGAGCCCCTGCCCCGCGACCTCGAGGTCGTCCTCGCTCGCGACGCGCTCCGCGATCTCCTCGTCGTCGACGTGACCGGTCAGGCCGTCGCTGCAGAGGATGAAGACGTCCCCTTCCTGGGGCGTCATCTCCGCCAGGTCGGGCTCGGTCCGGGGACGGACGCCGAGGGCCCGGGTCAGGACGTGGCGATGCGGATGCTGGGCCGCATCCTCCTCGGAGATCTCGTGGCGACGGAGGAGCTCGCCGACGATCGAGTGATCGTCGGTGAGGCCACGGAGGCGCCCCTGCCGAAGCAGATACGCGCGACTGTCGCCGACATGGGCGAGAGCCAGGCGTTCTCCACCGAAGAGCATCCCGACGAAGGTCGTGCCCATTCCGGAGAGCTCGGGCTTCGCCTGCGCCGCGGTGAAGATCTCGCGGTTGGCGCAGGCCACCGCGTGGCGCAGCCGCTCCGCGAGGCTGACCGACGCGCCCTGGAGCGCATCGATCGCGCGGATCGCCCCCTCGGCCGCCAGATGACTCGCGACCTGACCGGCCTTGTGGCCGCCCATGCCGTCCGCGACCAGGTAGAGCCCGAGCTCCGGCACGATGGCGTACCGGTCCTCGTTCGCCTGGCGGCGCATGCCGACGTGAGTGCTCGCGGCCGAGCGAAGCAGCATCCGGATCGTTCTCCTCGGGGCCACGGGAACCGTGGCCCTCGTTCGGGTCCTATCGGAGGGGATTCGAAGGGGCTTGACTCCCGGGCCGCCCCCTCGGCCCCGGGAAACCCGATCCGTCTCGTGGCCCCAGGTTTTCCCTCATCGACCGGCAAAAAACCATTCAATCATGTGCAACATCGGGACGATAAGCCCATCGAGCGGTACGCTCGTCGCTGGAATCGGGTCCTCCGGGCCCGATCAGGGGGGGTCCTCATGTCCAAGAAGCTCTTGCTGGCCGACGACTCGGTCGTCATCCAGAAGCTCGTCGGTCTCTCGTTCGCCAACGAGGCCATCGAGATCGTCTCGACCGACAACGGCGACGATGCCGTGTCGATGGCCCGGGAGATCCGGCCCGACGTGGTCCTCGCCGACGTCGTCATGCCCGGTCTCAGCGGGTACGAGGTCTGTGAAGCGATCAAGCAGGATCCCGAGCTCGCCGGCACGCCCGTCCTCCTCCTGACGGGCACCTTCGAGGCCTTCGACGACGCCCGCGCGAGCACCGTCGGCGCCAACGGCCAGATCACGAAGCCCTTCGAGGCCCAGGCTCTCGTCGAGCGCGTGAACGAGGTCATGGCCGCAGCGGCCGCAGCGGCCGCAGCCCCCACGCCCCAGGCCACGCCCCGGGCCACGCCCCCCGCCCAGGCCACGCCCCTTGCACAAACCACGCCCCCCGTCCCGCCGAAGACCCCGCCGACGATCGAAATCGAAGCGGAATCCACGTCCCAGACCAGCGAGACGGAAGAGACCCTCGTCACCTCCCTCGGAAGCACGCCCGAGTCCGCGAACCTCTTCGGAGACAACGACGGACGCCTCTCCGACGACACCCCCTCGGACGAGACGCGCCTCGACCTGACGCCGCAGCTCGATCCCGCCGAAGCCGACTTCTTCGGGGCGCCTGGCGAGGGCGCCGCCGAGGCGCTCGACCAGGCCGGGGGCAACCTCGCGATCGGCGCGTCCGTGGAAGCGAGCGCATCCGCCGACGCAGACGAGGTCGAGGACACGCCCATCGCGGTCCGGCCCGGCGAAGGACTTCCGCCGATGGCGCCACGCCTCACGCCCCCCTCCGCCACGTCCGCCGCGACCTCCGATCCCTTCGAACGCCCCGCCGTCGAGGAGAAGCCCGCCGAACCGCTGCCGAAGGCGCGGCCGGTCGACCTCGACGCGGCCCTCGACGCCGTCTCGAGCGAAGAGGATCCGACGATCCTCGTGGCGACGGACGACATCAATGCGACGACCTCTCCGAACCTCGGCGAACCGGCCGATGAAGCGCCGACCGGTGGATTCGAGGATCTGACGATCCACGTCCCCTCGGCCGACATCGATCAGGATCGCGCGACGGCCCCCTCCCCGGATGTGACCGAGGACACCGGATCCCGCTCCGCCGCTCTCCGCGACGCGGCCGTCGCCGATCTGGACGCGGCCCTCGAGCATGAGGAGCCGGGCGTCGAAGACGAGCGGCCGGCGCTGAAGGACTTCGGGACGCCGCCGCCCCGGGACCCGTTCGGTGTGGCCGCCACTTCCGAACCGGACGCGACCGTCGTTCAGGGCCTCGACGCCGCGGATCCGCTCGGTCTGGCGCCGGCGAGCGTGACCGGAGGATCGGTCGACTTCGCGTTCGACGTCTCGGAGCAGGTGGCCGCGGCGCCCCCAACCCCCGACGTGAACGAAGACTCCTTCTCCTCGCTGATGGACATCTCCGAGTCGGCGATCCTGGGGGCCGGCGACGAGCCGACCCCGACGCCGGAGATCGAGACCGACGCCGCCGCGGAAACGATCGTCGCGGGCTACGACGTCTCGTCGAGCGACCTCGCGACGGCGCCGACGGCCGATGAAGAAGACACCCCGGCGAGCGAGCCGCTCCCCGAGCTCGAGCCCCTCCTCGAGGTGCCGGAGCTTCCGGAGGCCTATCGACCGGCCACGAAGGAGACCCCGGCCCCCCGCTCGATCATGGGCGACGCCGACCTCTTCGACGACCTCGCGACCGGGTCGCCCCTCGACGAGCTGCCGCGGGTCACGGCCGAGGCGACGGACCTCGCCTTCGGTTCGGGCGAGCCGCTCGACGTCGACGATGATCTGCTCGAGACGGATCTGTCCTCGAACCTCGACGACGACCTCGAAGACGCCGACATCACCGACATCACCGACATCACCGACATCACCGACATCACCGACCTCGCCGATGTCGAAGCCCCGCGCGTCGCGGCCCTCGGAGAGGCGCCGGAAGCCGAAGACGACGGTGACCGCTCGCTGATCGAGGCCGAGCCGGCCCCGATCGAGATCGAGGAAGCGGAGCAGGAGGACGACTTCGCGATCGGCACCCCGCCCACGCCGGAGCCGGACGCGCGCGTCGCCGATCTCTCGCCCATGGTCGAGCAGCGCATCCAGGAGACCCTAGAGAAGGTCGCCTGGGAGGCGTTCTCCGATCTCTCCGAGACGATCGTGAAGCAGGTCATCGGACGCGTCGAGCAGATCGCCTGGGAGGTGATTCCCGAGATGGCCGAGACCCTCGTCCGCGAGGAGATCCGGAAGATGAAGGGCGAACAGGACTAGGCATCGGGTTGCGATAGACTCGCCGCCCGATCGCTCGGAGAGCCCGCCCGTGTCCACCGCCGCGAAGTCCCGCCCTGCTCCGCCGTCCGTCGAGGCGTGGTCGACGCTGCTCGATCTCGCCCTGGCCGAGGACGTGGGCCCCGGGGACCTGACCAGCGAGCTCACGGTCGAGGCCGACCGCGAAGGCCGCGCACGCATCGAGGCTCGCCAGTCCCTCGTCGTCTGCGGTCTCGACCTCGCCCGGGAGGTCTTCCGCCGGGTGGACCCGGATCTCGCCGTCGAGTTCGAATCCGACGTCGAGGATGGCCAGGTCGCCGAGCCCGGGCAGGCCCTGCTCCGGGTCTCGGGCCGCTATGCGTCGATCCTGACGGCGGAGCGGACGGCGCTCAACTTCATGGGACGCCTCTGTGGAATCGCGACCCAGACCCGGCGCCTCGTCAACCTCGTCTCGGACACGCCGACCGACCTCGTCGATACGCGGAAGACCACCCCTGGTTGGCGCCTGCTCGAGAAGTACGCCGTCGCGACCGGGGGCGGCGTGAACCACCGGATCGGCCTCTTCGACGCGTTGCTCGTGAAGGACAACCACATCGCCGCGGCCGGCAGCCTCGACGCCGCCGTGGAGCGCGCCGTCCAGAAGGCGCCGGCCGGCGTCCCGGTCCAGATCGAGGTCGAGAGCGAGGCGATGGCGGACCGCGCCGTCGAGCTCGGAGCCCGTTTCCTGCTGCTCGACAACCTCGACCCGGCGACGATCCGGCGCATCGTCGGGAAGCATGCTCCCGACATCGTCCTCGAGGCCTCGGGCGGCATCCACGAGGGCAACCTTCGCGCGTACGCGGAGACCGGGGTGGCGCGGATCTCGATGGGGGCCCTGACCCATTCGGTGGCGTCCGCCGACGTCGCGCTCGAAGTCGACCTCCTCGACGGGAACGGCCGGACGGAATGACGGGCGCGGAGGCGGTGCTCGCGGCGCTCCGGGAAGCTGGCGACGAGCCGCTCTCGGGCGAAGCCCTCTCGACAAGGCTCGGCGTGAGCCGGGCCCAGGTCTGGAAGCACGTGGGCACGCTGCGCAAGCGGGGCTACGCGGTCGAAGGGGAGCGCGGCGGCGGATACCGGCTGACGGGCTCGCCGGACCGGCTCTTCGCGGAGGAAGTCGGTCGCGGTCTCGAGTCGAGGTGGGTCGCCCGCCACTACGAGCACCTCGAAGACACGGACTCGACGAATCGCGTCTGCTTCGAGCTCGGGCGCCAGGGCGCGCCGGCGGGCGCCGTCGTCGTCGCCGAGTCCCAGTCGGCCGGTCGGGGACGACTTGGCCGCTCCTTCTACTCGCCGCCGAACCAGAATCTCTACACCTCGGTGCTGCTCCGGCCAACGGGCTCGATCGCCGACGCGCCGACCCTGATCTTCTGCGCCGCCGTCGCGGTCGCCGAGAGCGTGGCCCGGTTCCTCGGAGACGAGGAAGCGGTCGAGATCAAGTGGCCCAACGACGTGCTGATCCGCCGCCGGAAGACGTCGGGGATCCTGATGGAGAGCAGCGCCGAAGGCACGCGGATCGCCTTCGCGGTCCTCGGGATCGGCGTGAACCTCAACGTCGACCGCGAGACCTTCCCGGACGAGTTCCGGGAGCTCGCGACCAGCCTCGCCAGCGAGCTCGGGCGCCCGGTCGACCGCATCGCCTTCACCCGCCTCCTCTTCGAACGGCTCGAGGTCCAGCTCGACCTCCACGCCCGCGGCGGCTTCGACGCGATCCGTCCGCGCTTCGAGTCCTTCTTCCGGATGACGGGCGAGTCGATCGGAGTCGAGGAGATCGGCCGCGGCCGCGTCGACGGCATCGCCCGGGGCATCGCCCCGGACGGCGCCCTCGAAGTCGAGATCACCGACGGTCCGCGCACCGGCGAGCGGATCCGCGTGATGGCGGGCGACGTCACGCTCTCGAAGCCCCGACCGGCATGCTCGGAGGCCTGAGGACGCGCTCCGCCCCCCTGCTGGCGAAGGGGCCCCCGAACGCGCAAAACTCCCGGCCCGGCGGCCTCCCGCCCGAAGCTGCCCCTCGAGAGGAAACCCCGTGAGCTCCCCCGTTCTCCTGGTGATCGACGTCGGCAACACGAACGTGTCCCTCGGCGTCTACGACTACGACGACCAGGGCCAGAGCACGCTCTCCCAGCACTGGCGGGTCTCGACCCATCGCGAGCAGACCTCCGACGAGCTCGTCATCTCCCTCTCCGCCCTCTTCCACAGCGAGGATCGCCACACGGGGGAGATCACGGACGTGATCCTCTCGAGCGTGGTGCCTCCGGTCGTTCCGATCTGGGAGCGGGTCTCGCTGAAGCTCTTCGGGCAAGCACCGCAGATCGTCGGCCCCGGCATGCGGACGGGCATGCCCGTCCGCTACGAGAACCCCCACGAGGTCGGCGCCGACCGGATCGTGAACGCGGTGGCCGCCTACGAGCTCTTCGGCGGCCCGATCATCGCGGTCGATTTCGGGACCGCGACGACCTTCGATTGCATCTCGGAGCGCGGCGAGTACCTCGGCGGCGTGATCACCCCCGGCATCCACATCTCGATGGAGGCCCTCTTCGAGCGGGCCTCGAAGCTCCACCGGGTCGAGATCGCGCGGCCGAAGTCCGTCATCGGCCGAACGACGACGGGCGCACTGCAATCGGGGCTCCTCTACGGCTATTCGGGGCTCGTGGACTCGATGATCGGCCGCATCCGGGAGGAGCTCGGTGCGGACGCCCGGGTGGTCGCGACCGGCGGCCTCGCGCGTCGAATCGCCGAGGAGAGCAAGGCGATCGAGCAGGTCGTGCCGTTCCTCACCCTCGACGGCCTGCGCATCCTCTTCGAGAAGAACCGCTCCGAGGGTTGAACCCCTCGCTATCAAGTCGGCTTCTTGCCTGACCGATGCACTCTCCGGACCTTCGCGCCGACGAATGGCAGAAGGCCCCTCCGCAAAGGGTTCGGCCCACCCGGGCCGTGGCACTCTCCGGAGGAAGGCGCCGCAGATCGCCCTGCGGTGTCGGATCGCCGCGGGCTCCCGGAGCGCGCGGCCGGGAGTCACGCGCGTTGTCGGAATCGCCGGAAGCTGCGAACGAAGAGAGCCTGGGCCAGTCCGTCAAGGTCAAGCTCAAGCTCTCCGCTCAGGCGGAGAAATACGCCCGCCGCGACGCGCCCCTCGAAGCGCGGCAGATGGCGGCCCGAGGCGCCCTGCCCCTCGAGCCCGTCGAGCTGGCGACGGTGCTCTTCGTCCTGGCCAACGATCCGGATGCCGGCGTCAAGGACACCGCGCGGAAGAGTCTCGAGGACCTCCCGAACCACGTCCTCGGCCCGGTTCTCTCCGGCCCGGCCCACCCGGCCCTCCTGTCCTTTCTGGCTCGCGTCCACCAGGAGAACGAGTCCTGGTGCGAGGCCATCGCGCTCAACCCCGCCGCCGACGACACGACGATCGCCTGGCTCGCCACGCTGCCCCAAAGCCGCGTCGTGGATATCATCAGCCAGAACCAGGAGCGCATGATGCGCTGCGAGGAGATCGTCGACGCCCTCGGCGCGAACCCGCTGACCGGTCGGGCGGTGATCGAACGGATCCTCACCTTCCTGGGCCTCGAGGAGCGGGAGACCCCCGAAGAGGAGGAACTCGACGAAGCCGACGCGGAGGCCGCCGTGCTCGAGATGCTCGGCGACGACATGAGCGACGTCGCGAAGCTCCTCGCCCAGGAGAACGACGACGACCTCGAGGACGAAGCCCTCGAGAGCAGCCTCTACGCTGCGGTCCAGAAGATGAGCGTGATGCAGAAGATCAAGCTCTCCCGGGTCGGCGGCAAGGAAGCCCGCGCCCTGCTGATCAAGGATCGGAACAAGATCGTCTCGACGTCGGTCCTCGGCAGCCCCAAGATCACCGAGACCGAGGTCATCGGCTTCGCCCAGAACCGGTCGATCGGCGAGGAGCTCCTCCGCATCATCTCGGGCAACCGCGACTGGACGAAGAACTACCAGATCAAGGTCGCACTCGTGACGAACCCGAAGACGCCCCAGCCGGTCGCGATCAAGTTCATCAACTATCTCCAGGACAAGGACCTGCGCTCGCTCATGAAGAGCAAGGACGTGTCCAGCAACATCAGCGCGCAGGCGCGCCGGATCCTCACGAAGAAGGGCAAGGTCTGATGGGTGAAGTCAACGCGCGCATCGTTCTCTGGGGAATCGAGGGGTCCGGCAAGACGACCACGCTCGAGACCATCCACGCCAAGCTCCGCGAAGACCTCCGCGGCGACCTGCGACGGGAGCCCACGCGGCTCGACCCGACCGTCCACTACGAAGCCCTGCCGATCACCCTCGGCGAGGTGGGCGGCGTAGGGACGCAGATCGAGCTCATCGCGGTCCCGGGCGCCCCGGACCAGGCGATGACGCGAAAGCAGCTCCTCGACGAGGTCGACGGGATCGTCCTCGTCCTCGACTGCTCGCCCGAGCGGATCCGCGACAACGGCCCGGCCATCGAGGAGCTCAAGCAGTCGTTGGCCGCCTACGGCCAGCGACTCGACGCCTTCCCGCTCGTGCTCCAGTACAACAAGCGGGACGTCGCGGATCCCTTCGCGATCGAAGATCTCCATCGTCAGATCGGGTTCGACCAGGCGGCCGTCTTCGAGACGATCGCCACCACGGGCCACGGCATCCTGCCGACCCTGACCACGATCTCTAAGCACGTCGTCCGCGCACGGCGCGGCCAGAGCGGCGAGCTCGACCCGCAGGTCGCCGCCGAGGCCGCCGAGGGCGCCCCGATCCCGCAAGCCCCCGCCGCGCCGCCGGAGCCCGCACCGCTGCCGGACTCGCCGGAGATCGGACTCGAGGCCGCGCCGGAGCTGGAAGCCGTGCCGGCACTCGAGGCCGAACCGATGCTCGAAGCGGCCGAGCCGGTGCTCGAGGCGATCGCCCTCGACGAGGACCCGAACGCGACGTCGACCGCCGAGCTCCTCGAGAGCGCGATCCTCGCGGAAGGCGAAGAGGAGGGCTTCCAGACCCTCGGCGCGATCGAGGTCGATCTGGGCGACGAGACCCCGGACTGGGGCGGGGAGGAAGCCCCCGCCAAGCCGAGCGAGGGCGCGCTGCGCGTGATCTCGGTGGGACAGGCCACGGTCGAGGCCGACGGAGGCGTTCGCCTGCCGCTGGTCCTCGGTGACGAGGAAGGCGCCTCTCGCAGCGTCGTCCTCTCCCTCCGCCTCGACGCCCTGGCGAACGAGGACGGCAGCGACTGATGCGCGGCGAACCCGCGACGCGGCGAGGCGCCGGCTGATGCGGCGCCGGCTCGGCATCTGGGGCGCCAGCGAGGAGTCCCTGCGACTCCTGCGCCTGCTGTCGGGCAACCCCGCGGTCGAGGTCACGCGGATCTACGACCCGAGCGCTTCCGATGCACTGGAGCGTGCCCGCGGAATCGGCACCGCCCTCGCCCACGCCGTCGCCCCGCTCCTCGTCGACGATGCCGACGCGTTCTTCGCGGAGCAGGACTTCGACGCGATCATCGATTCGAGCGGCGACTTCGCTACCCACGTTCCCGCCGGACCGCGCACGGCGCTCCAGGTCGTGACGCCGCTGACCGCGCGGCTGCTCTGGGGCTACGGGGTGGCGCCGCGAGACCGCAAGGCCGAGCTCCTCCAGGCGCTCCACGAAGTCGTCGAGAGCGTGGATCTCACGATCGAAGCGGACGAGCTCTTCGAGCGGATGCTCGAGATCGCCGTCGGCGTGACCGGCGCCGAAGGCGGCAGCCTGATGCTCCTCGACCCGAACGCCAGCGTCCTGCGCATCCGCGTGGCGCAGGGGGTCGAGCCCGAGCTCTGGCCCAAGATCCGGGTCGCCCTCGGCCAGGGCATCTCGGGCCGGGTGGCGGCCGAAGGACGCCCCATCCACCTCCGCGGCCCCGCCGACCGCGCCAAGTACGATCTAGTCCGCGAGCGCGTCGACGTCGAGTCGGCCCTGTGCGTTCCGCTGATCCACCACGGCAAGGTGCTCGGCGTGCTCAACGTGCATCACTCGCACCGCGCCGACGTCTTCGGCGACGAAGACCTGCGCTTCATGGAGCAGCTCGCGAGTCTCGATGCGCAGATCATCGCGCGCGCCCAGGAGCACGAGAGCCTCCGGACCCAGGCCGCGCGCTACGACGCGGTCCGCGAGGTCCAGCGCATCCTGCGCGGCCCCGCGATCCTGAACGACCGCCTCGAGGAGTTCTGTCGCTTCGTCGCCGAGCGCGCCGGGGGCGGCATCGCGCACCTCTATCTGCGCGAGGCCGACGGCGGCCTCCGGATGGTCGCGACGTCCCTCACGGGTGGAGGCTTCGGCGGCGAGTACCGGCTGGAAGCCGGCGTCGGCGTCGACGGCGATGCCATCCGCAACCAGCGCGCCGCCGTCCTCCGGCACGAAGACGGTCGCATCGGCTACGCCGCGCTCCCGCTCCTCTCGGGCAGCCAGCTCGTCGGACTCCTCTCGCTCCAGTCCGGGACCGCCGGAGAGCAGAATCGCGGAACCCTCGAGAGCTGGCAGGAGATCGCCGCCGCCGCGGCCGACACCATCGCCGCGAGCGACAAGGAAGCGCGCATGGCCAGCCAGGCCGAGCGCATCAACGCGATCAACGAAACCTCGATCCGCATGCTCTCCTGCACGGAGCCGAACGAGGTCGCGCGGCTCGCGACGTCGTCCGCGTCGATGATTCTCGAGGCGGACCACGCGATCCTGCGTCTCCAGGATCCGACGACCCGGCGCTACTCGATCCGATCCTATTTCGGCGCGGCGGACGGCGCGGCGCAGGAAGCCCTCTTCCGGCTCGACAAGGCGGTGACCGTCGACGCGATCCGCCGCCGCACGCCCCACCTCACCCAGGACGCCAGCCTCGACCCGAACCTCTCCGAGCACGTCGACGAGATGCGCTCGGTCCTCTCGGCGCCGCTCAAGCGCAACGGCGACGTCATCGGATCGATCGCCGTCTACGACAAGGTCGCGCTCGACCGCTTCTTCGCCAGTCGTTTCGACGACGAGGACCTGCAGGTCTTCGGACGCTTCGTCTCCTACGTCGAGCGGGCGCTCGATCATGCGATGAGCCATCGCGAGAACAAGCTGAACCGCAACTTCGACGACGAGACCAGACTGCCGAACGCGTCCTATCTCGACAAGCGGCTCGGCGAGGAGATCGCGCGGGCGGCCGGGCGCGAGGACGCCCTCGCCGTCTGCATCTGCAAGCTCGAGAACCGCGCGGAGCTGACCGCCGAGGCCGGCGCCGCGCACGTGGGTCGTGTGATCCGGCTGCTCTCCGAAGCGCTCCAGACCCACCTGCGCGAGTTCGATGTCCTCGCCCGCCTCGATCGCGACGAGTTCGCCGTGCTCATGCCGGAGCCGGGGCGCACGCCCGGCGAGCGGGTCTTCGAGCTGGCTCGCGCGGTCGCCGACGTCGTCTCGAAGGACGAGAACCTGAACCAACCGGTCCGGATCGGCCTCGCCTTCGGCTACGGCGTACACCCCGCCGACGGCGAGGAGCGGGAAGCGCTGCTCGCCCACGCGCGGGACCCGCGCATCCGCATGGTCTAGGGAAAGAAGGCCGCGTCCTTCGGCAGCGAAGCCCCGGCCGGCGGCTCGGGCATCGGCTCCACCAGGAAATAGTCCCTCGCCCAGTAGCTCGGATCGCCGTCGGGCGCCCAGCGCGCGAAGAGCGCGCGGAGCGGCGGCACGCCGTCCCAATCGTCGCGTCCTGCCGGCTCGAACTCGACCTCGAGCGTCTCCCCCGGACGCAGGACGACCGAGGCGCCGGCCGACACGCGCAGGTCCCCGCCGTCGGCGATCCGCACCCGCGCTTCGCCGGAGAGCACGTGGAGGAGCCAGGGCGCGGACGAGGCGGGAAGCTCCCGCTGCCCCGGCCCGCGGATCTCGACGTGCCCCCACTCGAAATCGGGCGTGCCGAAGACCGCACGCCAGCGCACACCCGGCTGCTCGGTATTCCAGGGGATGCCGAAGCTGTCGACGAAGATCCGCACGGGCGGTCGCGCCGGCTCCGCCTGCCGGGCCTCGAGCCGCTTGCGCCGCATCTCGTCGATGATCGTCCCGGGCGCGACCGGACCGACGGGCACCGCGAGCTTCGTCGGCAGAATCGACGACGACCGACGTTCGCCCTCGAAGAAGTCTCCCGTCGTCGACCCGCCGCGGCGCCGGACGGCGTCCGCGATCAGGCCGCTGCGATCCCCGTCCGGCGCCCACTGCGCCCACACGACCCGGAGCGGCTCGTCGGACAAGGTGACCCAGCGATGGTCCGCATAGGGCGCGTGATGGATCGTCGTGCCGGGCCCGACCCGCCGGGTCTCGCCGTCGACGCTCCACTCGGCCTCGCCGGAGAGCACGTGATAGGCCTCGGGCGAAGCATGCGCGTGGTAGGGATAGAGGGCGCCCGAGCCGAGCATCAGATGGCCGAAGCCGAAGCCCGGCTCCCGGTAGACGGAACGATTGCGGAGGACGCGGTCGATCCGGTCGACCTCCGCCGGCATCGCCTTCGCCGCCGCAGACCAGTTGTAACCGCTCGACGAGCGGACCTCGAGCCAGGGAATCTCGCTGGATCGCGTGAGCCGGACGGGCCCGCCCGAGCCGCCGCAGGCGGCCGTGGCGAGGACGAGGACGATCAGGACCGGTCGGATTCGATGAGCCAGCATGGATGGATTCTCGCCATCCGGGCCCGAAACGCAAACGGGGACCGCTCTCGCGAGCGATCCCCGTCGAAGGTTCCGGCGCTTCGACTAGCTCCGATACGCCTCGATCAGGACGTCCGAGGTCTCGGGGCGCATGATGCGCGGATCCGGTCGCTCGCCCTCCTGGAGCATCGAACGGACCTTCGTTCCCGAGATCGAGAAGGGCTTCTCGTCGGGATGGCGCTCGGTCAGATCGACCCGGCCGAGGCTCTCGTAGAAGGCCGCGAAGCCGACCTTGCAGGGCTGGATCGCGAGCTCGCCCGGCAGGTCGTCGAAGATCTCGTGCGCGTCGAAGTCACCCCAGATCGCCTCGCCGTCCTCGAAGGGCGCGTCGGCGTGCTTGCGGCCGATCACGATGTCCGAGAAGCCGTAGTTCTGGCGGTAGATGCCGTGCATGACCGCTTCGGAAGGACCGCCGTAGAACATCTTGATGTCGAGCCCGATCAGCTCGAACACGTCCGAGATGTCGTAGCCGGCCTTCTCCCAGATCGCCTCGTCCTTGTCGCCCTCACCGAGCAGCCGCTCGCTGTGGAGCTTCCGGTAGCAGAGCATGCGCGTCGAAGCGGGCACGTCGTCGCCCTTGAGCTCGCCCATCAGCGGGTTGAGCACCGCGCCCGCGAAGTGGCCGGCCGCGGTCAGCTGCTCGACGCCGTACACGAGCGCGTACTCGTGGGCGCGGTGGAGCGGGTTGCGCGTCTGGAAGGCGAGCGCGCGCTCCCACTTCTTCTCGGCGATGAACGCGCGACACAGGCGCGGCGAGAGCATGAACTCACCGTATTCCTTGTTCGCGCGCTGGGGCAGCGCCCGGAGCTCGCCGCCGATCAGCTTCGATCGATCGTCGTTGTCCACGATCCGGCCGCCGGGATGATCGACGCGCTCGGTGCCGTAGACGCTCTTCAGGTACTTCGGCTTGTCCCAGTCGAAGACTTCGACCCCCGAGAGGATCGCGACGACCTGACCGTCCTCGGTCGTGACCGCGCAGTCGCCGCCGTCGGTGAGCGTGCCGGCCTCGGCGTCCGTGAGGGGCAGCGAGATCGGAATCGTCCAGGCATAGCGTCCGCCGTTCGACTCGATGACCTTCTCGTCGAGGACCTTGTCGAAGGCGGCCTTCTTCATCGGACCGGTGAGCGGCGAGAGCGCCCCGTCCGCGATCCGGTAGACGGTCGCGAGGTCGGCGTCGGTCACGCGGATCGAGGGCAGGCCCGCGGCCTCCGAGAGAAACGCGGCCTTGTCCTTGAGGGGCACCAAGCGATCCACGGGCTCGGAGAGGCCACCGTGGACCGGGACGAGATCGGTCTGACTCATGGGTCGAATATCCTTTGCGCCCGTTCGCCTGGATCCGGCGCCGGGTCGTCTGCTTCGTGTCTGTCGGTTCTTCGCGGGATTCGGGCTCGGCTACCAGACCGGATACTCGGTCCATCCCGACGCGACGAGAACGCGCTCGTCCTTGCCGTCGAAGCGCCGCACGGTCAATCGGCGGCGGCCGAAGCCTGTCTGCACGAAAGCGATGAAACGACCGTCGGGAGAGACGGTCGGCATCCGCTCCTCGGTGCCCCCGGGGCCGATCGGCACCCGGGAGGTGCCGTCGGGCCGCATGCGCCGCAGTCGATAGCCCGCCGAGGACGGCGACGCAAACACGATCCACTGCCCGTCGGGCGTGAGCGTCGGCTCGCGCCCCTTGAGCAGCAGGCTCGTCTCGCCCCGGCCCGTGAGCGGAGCGGTCGCCACGAAGGACTCGAACACCGTCGGGCCGTTTCGTCGGGGCCGCGGCACGACCTTCTCGAAGACCGCACGGAGCGGATCGGACAGGACGCGGATCGTCCCGGGCGAGACCCCGTTCGCGAGCACGGGCCCGACGCGCCCGCCCGGCTCGACGCGCCGCAGCGTATTGGAGGAAGGGCCGATCAGCTGGGTCCGCTCCACCCGTTGGGCATAGATCGTCCCATCCGGGGCGTAGCCGCCCCGAGGATGCTCCGCCGGGCCGAAGGTGACCGGCGAGAGATCGCGCCGCTCCAGATTGACCTCGTAGAGCTGCTCCCTGGCGTCCCGGAAGTCCGAGGCGAGCAGCAGGCGCTTGCGGTCCGGCGACCACGCGAGCGGAATCGCCCCCAGCGGTGCCTCGTCGACGGGCTCGAGCTCACCCGTTCGAGGATCGAGCAGCATCACGCGCCCGGGATACTTCGCCGTCTGGGGCCGGATCTGGAGGATCTCGTCCGCCCGGAGATAGGCGCGGACCTCGGCCTCCTCCTGACGCTCCGGATCCCGCTCGTCGGGCGGGAGCGACGGCACCTCGGCCAGCTTCCCGAAGGCCTCCAATCGCTTCTGCGCCGCACGGTCCTCCCAGTGGAGCAGCGCGATCCGCTCCGGCGGCAGATCCTCCGCCTGGAGACGCACGGCGGCGCAGGCCAGCCACCCGAGCGCCGAAAGGCTCGCCGACGCCAGCACCCACGCCATCCCCACGAAGGACCGCAGGCTCACGGCAGGGCCTCGAGGACCCGTCCGACGAAGCCCGACTCCCCTGACGGAAGGCGCTTCTTCTCGAACACCCCGGCCTGCTTCACTTCGCCGTCGAGCAGCGACACGACGATCTGAGCGGCTTCGGGAAACGGAAAGAGCGGATGCGTCGCGAAGGCGACGTCGTCCGGCGAGAGGTAGCACCCCTGTCCGAAGTGGGAGTGGTAGACGGCGGTGACCCGCTCCTGCCGCGCTTCGGCCTCCTGGACGGCCCGCAGGTACTCGACCTCGGACATGTAGTAGGCATGCCTCGCGTCACGAGGAAAGGCAGCCGGATCGGCCGCGTGCATCTTCGTCATCACGTTGGTGATGCGCACGACGCGCCTCGCCCACCCCTCCCCGTCGCCGAGGAGGAGTCCGCAACACTCCTCCGGCGCCACGTCGAGGGCGTGCTGGCAGATCTCGTGCAGGATGTCGTTCGGGATGGGCCGGCTCTCGAGCTCGGCCTGGAGGTCGACGCGATCGGACACGGTCTCGTCCCTGCCCGGAACGCCGGGCTTATTTCGAGCGGGGGGTGGGACCATCAGGAGTCTAATGAACCCACGCCCCAGGGGCACGCCCGTCCGCGGAAAGCCCCGCGGCGCAGTCAGATCTGGAAGTCGAGCGCCGTCGGCAGCTGCCGATCGACCGACCGGGTCGCCGCCTCTCGACACAGGTCGGAGATCGAGATGCCGTCTAGGGCGGCCGCCATGCGTTCGGCGAGGTCCGCCCACAGAAAATCGGGCCGATGCTCGGAAGGCGCCCAGCCCTCGGTCGTCGCCTCGCCCGCGAACGCCTCCGCCCCTTCGACCGCCTCGACCACCTGCCGCAGCGAGATGTCCTCGGGCGAGCGGGTCAGCACGTAGCCGCCCCCCGGCCCCCGCTTCCCGGTCACGAGATTCCCGCGGCGGAGGTCCTGGAATATCTGCTCCAGGAAGCGATGCGGGATGCCCTGACGCAGCCCGATCTCGCGCACGCGAACGGGCTGTCCGGCCCCGTTGTACGCGAGGTCGAAGATCCCGCAGAGGGCGTAGCGTGCGCGTCGGGAGAGCCGCATGGCGCGACAAGCATGCACGAGCGGCAGGGTCCCTGCCACGGCGCGGCGTCGTGGTTGCCCGGGGGCGACACCGCAGCCATCCTTGCGCCGCGCGTCGCCCATCCCCCCTTCCTCCGTCGGGAGTCCCCCTTGCTGCTGCGTCTCGAAGACCTGTCGAAACGCATCGGCGCGCGCGTGCTCTTCGGCGGCGCGTCCCTGGTCGTCCGTGCGGGAGACCGGATCGGCGTCGTCGGCCCGAACGGGGCCGGCAAGACCACCCTCCTCCATACGCTGACCGGAGAGGAGCCCCACGACGAAGGCGAGATCCACCGCGCCCGCGACACCCGGATCGGCCTGCTCCGGCAGGAGATCGATCCGCGGGCCGGCCACAGTGTCCGCGAGGAGGCGCGCACGGCGCTGGCGGAGCTCGACGCGCTCGAGGCCGAGCTGCGCCGGATCGAAACCGAGATGAGCGAGCGCGGTGCCGCGGGGGAGCCGCTCCCGCCGGCGCTGACCGAACGCTACGACGCGCTCGGCCTCCGTTTCGAGCAGGGCGGCGGCTTCGCACGCGAGGCCCGGGTCGACGAGGTCCTGTCGGGACTGGGCTTCGAGCCCGATCACCTCGACCGTCCCCTCTCGTCCTTCAGCGGCGGCTGGCTCATGCGCGTCGAGCTCGCGAAGCTGCTGCTCGGCCAGCCCGAGATCCTGTTGCTGGACGAGCCGACCAACCACCTCGACCTGCCCTCGATCCAGTTCTTCGAGACCACCCTCGAGCGCTTTCCCGGCGCGGTGATCGTCGTCTCCCACGACCGCACCTTCCTGCGGCGCCAGACGAATCGGATCGTCGAGCTCGACGGGCGCGGCGGCTTCAACCTCTACGAAGGCGGCTACGACCGCTACCTCGAGCAGCGCGCGCTCCGTCGCGAGGAGCTCCTCGCGCGGAAGGCCAATCAGGACCGGGTGATCGCCGAGCAGGAGCGCTTCATCGAACGCTTCCGCTACAAGGCCACGAAGGCCCGCCAGGCCCAGAGTCGGATCAAGGCGCTCGAGAAGATGGAGCGGATCGAGATCGAGCCGGAGGGACGGCGGTCGATGCGGCTGGCCCTCCCCGCACCGCCGCGCTCGGGCGAGCGTGTGCTCGCACTCGAAGGCATCCACAAGCGCTTTGGCGACGACCCCGTCTACGAGGGCATCGACTTCCACGTCCAGCGAGGCGAGAAGGTCGCCCTCGCGGGCCCCAACGGTGCAGGCAAGTCGACGCTCCTGCGGATCGCGGCGGGGGCACTCGACTTCGACGAGGGAGAGCGCTCCCTCGGTCACAACGTGGAGGCCGCCTTCTTCGCTCAACATCAGCTCGAGTCCCTCGACCCGACCCTGTCGATCTACGAGGAGGTCGCCCGCGACGCTCGAACCGACGAGATCCCGCGCCTGCGCGGCCTGCTCGGCGCGCTCCTCTTCACCGGCGACGACGTCGACAAGAAGATCAGCGTCCTCTCCGGCGGAGAGAAGGCGCGCGTGGCCCTCGCCAAGCTGCTGCTCCGCCCGGCGAACCTGCTGATCCTCGACGAGCCGACGAACCACCTCGACATCGAAGCCTGCGAAGTGCTCGAGGACGCGTTTCAGCAGTTCGAGGGGACGCTGCTCTTCGTGTCCCACGACCGATCCTTCATCAACGCGCTCGCGACGCGGGTCGTCGAGGTCGACCACGGGCACCTCGAGAGCCACCTCGGTGACTACGACGCCTATCTCGACCGGAAGCGCCGCCAGGGAGAGGAGGACGTCGCGACCTCCGGATCCCCCCGAGCGACGCCCCGCGCGATCCCGAAGGCGGTCGAAGACCGTCCCGACAAGGCCGCACGCATGCAGGACCGCGAGCGCCGCAAGGAGCGCGACCGGATCGCGCGTCGGATCGCGAAGCTGGAGGAGCGCATCGCCGAAGACGAAGCGAGGAAGGAAGCCGTGACGGCTCGCCTCGCCGAGCCCGAGGTCTACGCGGATCCCACGCGGGTCCAGGAGGTCCAGGCGGAGGAGACCACGATCGAAGCCGAGATCACCGCCGGCTACGAAGAGTGGGAGACGCTCTCGGAGAGCCTCGCCGAGCTCGAAGCGGACTAACGACGGCGCCCTCGCCGGTCCCGGCCATCGTCCGCGGCGAGCTTTCCGACGATCCCGAACGAGAGCCGCGCACGGTCGCGATCGACGTCGGTCAACTTGACGCGGATCGTCTCTCCGGCCGTCAGCCGAGCGCGCCCGCCGCCCTGCACGATCGCGTCCGCCTCCGGATCGAAGTCCCAGTCGCCGGCCAGCGCTCGCATCGGCACGAGTCCGCTCACGGCGGGCCGATCGAGCCGGACGAAGACGCCGAACTCACTGGCGCCCGTGATCTCCGCCGAGAAGGTGTCGCCGACGCGACCCGCCATCAGCGCACAGCTCGCCAGCGCCTCGGCATCGCGCTCCGCTTCCTGCGCCACCCGCTCGCGTCCGGAGAGCCAGGCCGCGAGCGTGACGGCGGCCTCCTCCTCCTCCGGACCGTCGGTCGCCGGCCGTTCGCCGCGCATCAGGCGACGCAGCGCGCGGTGTACCTGGAGGTCCGCGTACCGTCGAATCGGCGACGTGAAGTGGAGGTAGTGGTCGAACCGGAGCGCGTAGTGGCCGCGGCTCTCCGCCTCGTATCGCGCCTGGCTCATCGAGCGGAGCACGGCCGTGTGGAGACGCTCTTCGAAGGGCTCGCCCTGCGCCTCGTCGAGGATGCCCGCCAGGACGCCGGGCTCGTCGAGATCCGCGGGCGCCTCGATCCCGTAGCGCTCGAGCAGGCGCGAGAGGTCCTCGAGCTTCCGGGCCGAGGGCGGCGGGTGGACGCGGTGCAGCGCCGGACGCTCCGCCCGGACGAGGGCGCGGGCGACCGCGCGGTTCGCCGCCAGCATCGCCTCCTCGATCAGCATGTGGGCCCGGTTGCGCCCCCGCAGCCGGGCATCGACCGGGCGCCCCTCGTCGTCGACCACGATCTCGACTTCCGGGAGCAGCAGCTCCAGCCCCCCGTCCCGCCGCCGCGCCGCCGAGAAGGCCGTCGCGATCTCGTCGAGCAGCTCGAGCGACCCGGCCCACTCCGGCACCGTCTCCCCGTCGCGCTCTCCCTCCGCGAGCCAGGCCGCCGCCTCTTCGTAGGAGAGCCGCGCCCGGCTCCGGATCCAGGCCTCGTGGAAGAGCACGTCGACCACCTGCCCCGCCCCGTCGATCCGCAGCTCCACGACCATCGCACGGCGGTCGACGTCCGGTCGCAGCGAGCACAGGTCGCTCGACAGTCGCTCGGGCAACATCGGCAGCGCCCGATCCGGGAAGTAGAAGCTGTTGCCCCGCCGACGTGCGTCGGCGTCCAGGAAGCCGCCGGCTTCGACGAAGTGGGCCACGTCGGCGATCGCCACCCAGAGTCGCCGTGCGAAGGCCGGCCGCTTCGGCTTCGCGTCGACGGCGCGGACCGGCGGCGCCGGCGCCGCCTCGGCGTAGACGGCGTCGTCGTGATCCTTGGCGCGGGCCGGATCGATCGTGACGAAGGGCAGATGGCGCAGGTCGACGCGGTGCTTCGCCTCGTCGGCCCGCGGGCCCTCGTCGAGGGCGTCCGCCTCGAGGCGCGCGCGGCGGGAGAACTTCGTGGGGAGGCGGTGCTTCCAGACCAGGGCGCGGTAGTCGGCCTCGGGTTCTCCGGCGGGGCCGAAGACCTCGAGGACGCGAACGGGCAGGCCGTCCCGGGACGAACGGGGCTGGCCGCGATGGCGGCGCCCGCGAGACACGCGGCCGCGCTCGCCCTTCGCGTCGCCCTTGCCCTTGCGCTCGTCCACGAGCGGCGCGACGAGGATCCGATCGCCCGGCCGGGCTCCCTGGGCGTCCTCTTCCCGGAGCTGGAAGCGCGGCGCCTCCACGCCGGCGAAGGGGGCGAGCAGCAGCGCTCCCCCTCGACCCGCGCGGAAGACCCGCGCCACCCAGGTCGTCCGCTCCCCCGAGATCAGTCGGGTGAGCACTCCGTGCGCCGCGCCGGCGTCCCCGGTCGGGACGAAGCCGATCCGGGCGCCGGCCTCGACGGGCTCACCGAGACACCGGACCCGAACGCGTGCCCCGTCCTGCGCCTCCACGTCGAGCCACTGACCCGCCGCCGTCGGGGCTTCGGCGGCCACGACGAGCCCTTCCTCGTCCCTCGAAGACCGGGGGCTGCGCACTCGCGGCGGCCGACGTCCGCCCCGAGCGCCCGACTTCGCGCCGGAGCGCTCACGTCGGCCCGATCGCGGCGTCCGTCCGGATCGTCCGCGCGGTCGCCCCCCGCCTCGCCCCTTGCCTTTCGCCAACGACCTGCGCCCCCATTTCCCGTTTGACTCGGTCCGAGACCCACCGTACCCTGCGGCGCGCTGCCCGGGTGGCGGAATTGGTAGACGCGCTGGACTCAGAATCCAGTGTTCGCAAGGACGTGCTGGTTCGACTCCAGTCCCGGGCACCATTCATACGACAAGATGCGTGGTGGCGCCTTCGTAGCGCCTCGCTGCTCAGCGGAGCCCATCGGCTCGGCGCTCCTGTCGTAGGCGGATGCCGATCCCGTCCGATCGGCCCCGGCTCCCCGATCCCGCCATCCCTCGCCTGAGTACATCGTCCGGTTTCCCGCCGGACGAACCTCGACGCCGGCTATAGTGTAAGCGCTCAACGAACCCCATGTTTCCGATCGTCGTGAGCTGAGCGACGGTGCTCCTCCTTCAACGAAGGAGGGGTGATATGGGATCGAGACGAGCGCTGACGGAGCGGGATCGCTTCTGGC
>Ga0180430_10000018_pt1 | contig 213675 bp, 156 predicted proteins | sample SS_ome_9_FD_132999 | JGI IMG/M metagenome (GOLD analysis project Ga0180430, IMG submission 132999) | Hypersaline lake sediment archaeal communities from the Salton Sea, California, USA - SS_1_S_2 metaG | ecosystem: Environmental > Aquatic > Non-marine Saline and Alkaline > Hypersaline >...
CAATCGTTGGAGTTGTCCGTGAGCTCCTCGATTCCGACCGCTACGTTTGGACCGGTTATGCCGTAGTAAGGGCGTAACATAAGCGATTTTCGAACAAACGAGGCGCGGTGTTTGATTGCTGTCGAACGCCGCGCCTCTTTCTATCCGCTCAACCAGCGACGAGCTCGTGCACTCTTGGCAGGGGGGACCTTGTCTCTCCACCGATCCTGACCCCGCCGTGTTCACCATCCATGCCCTCGCCATCACTCCGAAGTCCGGTTGAGCCGGACGAGGACACGGTACTCAGAAACCGGTCGCTGTGACCTACGTGATCCTGTGGACGTGTCTTTCTGGCCATGGGCAAGATGGTCTCCGGCGGGCGTGGCGGGAGAGAGCCACAAACGCTGATGACGATTTGAAGGTAGCGGTGAGGCGGTGATCTGCGCGTAGATATTGGGGGACCGGCCCGTATCTGAAGCGTGACGATCGTAACTATCTGAGAATTCAACAGTTACAGGGCATGTCGCCGAGCAGCTAAGCTGAAGTAATGTGCAAGTCCTGCCGACATCTGGTAAGTAATACCGCTGGTAGCACCGGACCGTGGGACAGTCATCCGCGAAGATTACTACATGACACCGCGTTTCAAGAAATGGGTTGGCAATGTGCTTCGGTTGGTCATCTGTGTAGGTGCCCTGTGGTACGTAGCCACAGGCGTGACGTTGGATGATCGTGTGTTGGTCGCCGCCGGCGATCGGGAACTGATCGGCACGATAACCAACGAAGATGACCTAGGCGTGACCATACTGCTGGCAGACAGGACCACGGAGGTCGTCGCCCGCTCCGAGATTTCACGCGACAAGAACAACGCTCCCAGAATCGACTACGGGCTTAGGACCGCATGGGGCAGAAGCGACAAGAACCTGCTGCTGCTGAGCCTGGTCATATTTCTGCCGGTTCCGGTTTTCCAGGGCGTGCGTCTTCGGTGGATGTTGCGTGCCCAGGGAATCGACGTGGGAGTGTGGGAGAACGTCAAGCTGGCGTTCGCGGGCAACTTTCTGAACTTCGCAGCCCCGTTAGGCTCGACCGGCGGGGACGTGTTCAAGGCGTACTATGTTTCGCTGCATACCGATCGCAAGACCGAAGCCGTGACGACGATCTTTCTGGACCGCGTTGTGGGTCTTGGCACGCTGATTTTGATGGTTGCTGTTGTGGCGTCTGCGGCACCTGGCGACAGCCCGCTGGCGGAGTTCAGGCTCTACACTTTGGGGTTCTTGGCTGTCGGCTCGGCGGGCGCGTTCGCCTACTTGTCACCGGCGCTGCGAAGCCGCTTCCTGCCCTACAAACTGCTCGAACGCGTGCCCAAAATCGACCACCTCCGCCGCATCGACAAGACAACCCGAACGCTGGCCGCTCATAAGGGGATTTGCCTGTCAGCTATTCTCATAACAGCCGCTCTGCAGGTGGTTGCGATGATCTCCTACATCATCGTGGCAGCCGCCCTGGGTCTGGACGCCCGACTGGACAACGCGCTGGAGTTCTACGCCTACTTCGCCACCGGATGCGTCGTTCAGGCGCTACCCGGACCGCCCCAGGGCCTGGGGACGGTTGAACTCGCATACGCCATCTTCTTTGCCCGCTACGGAAGTGTGTCGCAGATCGTCTGCATGGCACTTGCCGTGCGAATCATGGTGTTGACAGCCTCTCTTCCTGGTCTTCTCGTCACGCTTACCGGAGCCTACAAACCGCGCGACATGAAGGCGACCGATCGATCCGCTGATCCCATTTGCGAGACGTTGCCCAAGGCGTAACCCCCGGAGTCCCATGCCGGAGCACCCTCGGCAGCAGGGAGCCGCGGTATCGTGCGGGCGTCTGCTGGCAGAGCCATCTAACGTGGGCGGCTGGAAGACTGACGCGAGAGGGCGCCGGTGGGTAATCGGAATGAACCTTGACACGCGGGAGTCGCTATATTCTAATGACTTACGTCAAATGCCGACGTAGCTCAGTTGGCTAGAGCGCCTGCCTGTGGAGCAGGATGTCGCTGGTTCAAGTCCAGCCGTCGGTAGTTTCCCTTCTTCGTCAGAATCGCCGTTTTCCACTTTATTTGTAGGGTCTTCGTATTCAGCACTTCTGCCGGTAGTTGTCCCCTTGGTGCCAGTAGATGCCACGAGATGACTCGTAATGGCAGGGGTGTGTACAACCGGGTGCACAAACCCTTCCGCGTCCTCGGTGCCCGTTGCCCTCGCGGCCTGTCGGCTCTCGCCGTTGGGACCGGGTAGCTTCCCGATCTCCGCCCAGAGGTCGAAGAGGCTGAAATCCTGGTAGTGCTTCAGGGTGACGCCCGTGGGTGCGTGTCTGGCGAGTTGGAGCTGTGCCCTCGGGTCAACGCCACATTGCCCCAACCAGCTTACGAAAGTGGTCCTCAAACTGTGCCGATCAACGGTCCGTCCGTCCTGATCCTCGAAGGGTATCCCGGCTCGGTCCAGGTCCGCCTTGAACGTACGCAGGATCGGCACCGTCTTGAACACCGGGTCCTCGGGGCGCGCAAAGGGTGGTTTGGCTTCTTTCAGGGCATCGTACAGGTCGGGATGCAGGGGTAACGTATCCGCCCGTCGCCGATCTTGCTCTCGGAAGGTGTCGGACTAACATAGGAACTGGTATCATGGATGGGGGGCAGGTCAGTGCAATCAACTTCGATGCCCGGGCCCACCTGCCACAGCCTAAAGGACTGCATCACAGTCTCGCTTCCAGCCACCGTCACCAGTTCGGTCTTGTCAAAGACAACTATGCTGTCCGCCTCAGTCAGGCAAGCCACCTCGAACTGTTGACTCGCGGAACGGTAGTTGTGGACTACGGCCGCCACTGCGTCGCCGACAACAGCTTTGCATGGCCGGTGCCTAGTCTTACTCCTGGGCTGATTCGTCCGGTTTCCGCTTGGCAATCACCGGCACGCGGAACTCATCGGCCAGGTGCTTCTCGTCCGGGCAGTATTTGAGGATCAACTCAGAGACCTGGTCGCGCAGCATGGTGCTCATGTCAGTCAGCGCCAGTCGCTCGCCGCCTTCGGCCTGAGCAGCTTTAACCTTCTCCTTCGAGAACGGTCTAATCCCGGCTTCCAGGGCCAATGTCCGTTCTGAGATAGCCTTGTTCGCATCGACGCGACTCGGTAGATCTGGCGTGCCGAACCAGATCGGTTGCTGGGTGAGGTCAACCTCGCCGGGCACGATCGCGATCACCCAGCCAGACTTGTGGCCGCTGTTGATACGTTGAGCCGTTCGGTCGCCGACATAGAGGACCGGCATCGCTACGGCCCGCGGGAAGACCAGGGCCTTGTCGACCTTCACAACGAGCAACATCCCGGTCGATATGTGCTGCGTCTCCCTGCACCAGATGAACTTGAAGCTCTTCTCGAGTGTGAATGAGCGGGCGTACGCAAGGTCGGTGACAGCTGCGGGCGTCGGCGGGATCACCGGTGGCTTGTCGGTTTCGGTGAGCCTCCCATTCGGTGGCGGACTTTGGGGCTCGTCGGCGACCAGAAGGGGCGCTGCCGTCATTGAGGCTGCTGTCAGGATACAGACTGCAAACGCTATGGTCTTCATGGTGTCGGTCCTTTCCACTGCTTCTCTGTTGAATCGAGCATTCACTCTTGGGAGCCCCTAAGTCAATTCCCGGACGGTGTTGGAGCCTCACACATAGAACTCTGGGGGGCCAACATTCAACCGAATCGTAGGGTCCGCTGTGCGGACCGCTTGGTTTATCGTGGTGCCCCGGATGGTCCGCACAGCGGACCCTACGAACCTCTGCTTTCAGGTCTGATCGACAGCCCGCAGTTTCGGGTGTCACAAATCACTAGAGCCTGCTCTAGTCGCATTGCACCTCGAAGATCTCGAACGCATCAAGCCCGCCCTCGTCCTTCGAGTTGTTCGGGTTGTCCTCCGCACTGAACCGGACCTTCATCTGGCTGGTCAGCGGCGTCACGTAGTTCGTAATACTGACGGATCGTTCGACCCAGCCCGGTGCGATGTTCATCACCATCTCCACGGGATGCCACGTTTCCCCATCATCGTTGGAGATTTCGACGGCCATCAGATCATCGTCCTGATCGTCGTTGGTCCACCATCGGGCGTAGCGAAGAACGGGATTCGTCCGGCCGTCCAGGTCGATCGTCGGAGAGATCAGGATCGTCGGACCGCCGTCAACGTCGGCATGGTACGCATTGGCCGTCACATAACAGTGGCCAGAACCGTCGTAGTCTTGCGTGGGTTCATCGTACGAGCCATCGGTCGAGGGCACGGCGCGCTCCCAGGCACCTGCCGACAGGTCGATGTTCTCTACAGTCCAGCCCTGGTCGTCGTTGAAGTCGTCCTGCATGATGCTGATGAAGTTGCCGACGAAGGAGACGTAGGGAGTTGAAGAACCGCCGCCTGGTGCGTAAACGATGCCGGTCACGGCGCCCGCCGCACTGAAGTAGTACTCAGGCATGTCGCCGCAGTCCGGTGCTGGCAGCGCAACCTGCCACAGTTCACCGGCGACCTGCTCCATCTCGGCACTTTGCCAGATTCCACCGTCATAGCGGTAGTGCACAAGGGCCGAACTTGTCAACAGGGTGTCGTCCCCCTCGAAGATTTCCACATCTATGGTGGTTGGGATGCCCGGTGGAATGAACTCGGGCGGTTCGATCGGCAAGCTCATCGTCAGAGGAGTGAAGTAGGGCGGATAGTCGTTTGTCAGCATGAGCTCATCGACGACGATACGGCCCTCATTCGATCCCCACGACGGGCCAAAGTTGAAGCGAACCGCCACGATGTCGGTCAGGTCCAAACCGGATCCGTTGGCGAGGAAGTCAGACGGACGAATGCGGATGACTTCGAAATCATCGTGCCATCCCCCTTGCCGATCGTACGGCTGTTCGAGCCCGCCACCATAGGCCCCGATGTTGATCGAGCTCGTTACCCCGACGCCGTCGCGAAGCGTGACGGTGAACGTCAGATCACCCATTACCGCCAGCGTGTAGGGGTGCTGTGTGCCCTGCGCCCCGCGAAAGGAGAGAAACAGATCATCTGAGAAGTCCCGCTGCGATGGGATGACCTCCCATTCATAGTAGGCATCAGTGCTGTCCCAGTCGAACACCACGCCGCGGCTGGTGTCGCCTGTAGATGCGTGGGTGGCACCGTTGAAGGGATCGCTGGTAGTCCAACTGAAGCTGCTGTTGAGGTCGTCGAGGTTGCCTTCCGCAACGTTCTGCACACTGAAGCTTACCGCGCCGCCGGAACTGCTCGTGTACAGCGACTCCTCAACCTGGTAGTCATCGATGAAGAAGTTGCCGTCGTCGGCGCCGTTGCGGTATTCGTTTGTCACGACGACACAAGGATCGGACGTGTTCACGCCGATCGGATGGAAGCGTTCGTATTGCCGCCAGAAGAAGTCCGTCGCAGGGATATTGCCTTCGGCGAAGTACTTGATCAGCGGCAAGAAGAGGCCCAACTCAATCAGGTGAGTGTTCTCCCTGCCGATCGAACATTCCCCGCTGAACCAACTCGGCTCCGCTGGACCATCGTGGAACCAAGCGTGTCCGGTACCCTGCAGAATAGTCGACATCCGGTATTTCGTCGCCCGGTCGTGCTGGAGGAAGGTTTGTGTTTGTTCGGATCCCGGTGAACCGCTGATGTCCGTGTCGCCCGCGGCTGTCCATAAATGAAAGTTGGCATGATGCGGATTCGCCTCCAGCGGCCCTCCCCCGGCATTGGGCAACATCGAGCTGATCAGCACGATGTCCTCCGAGGTGTAGTGCGTGGGCGTGTATTCACCGTCCATGAGGGTGTCGAACGCCCCCACCACGCCCATGCCTCCCAGACTGTGGCCGATCCAGATGATACGGTCGGCATCGATCTTTCCGTCGATTGCGCCGCCGGCGATCGAGTCCTGCAGCTCGATGATCGCATCGGTGTGCCCCAGCGTGCAATCAGGAGGTCCGTAGCAGTTCTGGTGAGACATGACGATGTATCCATACGAGGCCATGTGGTACCCGATGTGATCGTACCAGGCGTAGTTGTGGCCGCCGCCGTGGCCGACTAGGATCAGCGGTAGCGGATCCATCGTGGCGATGTCGGTGGGGTAGTACAGGATCTCGTTAGTGTAGCTGGCTGGGATGCCGAAGATCGGGCCAACGCTGTAGGATGCTTCCTCGGTCACGTCAAGCGGCCCGAGCTGCGTGGTGTCGTGGACGACATAGAGCCCCGCTTCGCGGCTGAGGCCGTCGATGTAGTCGCCACCGTCCAACTGACCGTTCTGATTCACGTCGACCACGACGTCGTAGCCGTGACCCAGACCGGTATAGTCGCCGGTCGCTTCAACGAACACGGCGCTGTCCAGGTCATACGGCCCCGTCATCACGAACGTGTTCTCCTGAATCGTCGAGCCGCCGAACGTCACCGCCTCCGCTCCATCCGGCGTTACATCCACCAGCGTCGGATCGACCGTCCAGCCACCTGTCGACTTCGCTTCCACGAAGTAGATGTCGGCGGTGTGGCCGACGATCTGCGGGAACAGGGTGGGGTCGATGGCCACTTCCACAGTGGCGTTTTCATTGAATGCCTTGACGTACTCAAAGAACGGATACTCATCAAGCGAGTTGCCCGCGAGTTGCGTCGCCGTGATCGCCGAGGAAGGACCGGTGAACGCCTCTTGAAAGAGGCCGGCGTCGAGAAGGTCGACGTCGAGATCGCCGTCGCCGTCATGGATGTCTGCGCACGGCGGAGAAGCCTCCACTTCCGGACCGTCAAGACAAGCGGTGAAATCCTGGAAATCCTCCAGGTCAACATCGCCGTCGCCGTCATGATCAAAGACCCCGCCACTCGCCACACCTGTAAGAAACAAGCAGGCGAAAAGCAACAGGGTGTGCTTGCATAAACGCTCCATGGCACGTACTCCTCGGATTTGAGATTCGCGTGGCGGCCTCGCTGACTCTCATTGTACCAAAATCGAGGTCTCGACGTCGAGTTTCCCCGATTCGACGCCCCCATTTCACCAGCGGTCTGGGCGACGTGTTCGTTTCAGGAAAACACGGCGCTTTCGGCGACGGAATCATCTGTGGACAACAGTGGAACAGCCCTGAAAGGCGCAAGAACCGGTGTCCCTCCTGTTTATTCCGTACTCGTTGCCAGCAAAGCACTTACGTCGTTGCCATCCCGGGGCTTGTTGGGTACGTTCGCACCGTACCAACAGTTCTGGAGGCCTGTGAAATGAGCCTTCTCCGCGTTTTTCTTGTCCTGTTTCGACATGCAGTTGCTGACCACGCCGAGTTGGCGGCCGAAAACCTTGCACTGCGGCAGCAGCTCGCGATCCTGGAGCAACGCACGAAACGGCCACGGCTTCGGAAACGTGACCGGGTTTTCTGGGTTTGGCTGTCCCGCATCTGGTCGAATTGGCGATGCGCACTCCTCATCGTGCAACCCCAAACGGTGGTCCGGTGACGCCAGCAAGGCTTCAAGCTCCACTGGCGATGAAAGTCCCGATCCAGGAAACCCGGCCGACCGAAGATTGACGCCGAGATCCGCAAGCTGATTCGCCGGAGTCACGCGGAAATCCTAGCTGGGGCGTTCCGCGTATCCAGTCCGAACTCGCGCTGCTGGATCACGTGGTTTCCGAAGCGACGGTGCGGAAGCACAGGGTTCGAACTCGGAAGCCGCCGTCACAGACCTGGCGAACATTCCTCGATGATCATCTGACCGACATCGTGGCGATCGAGTTCTTCACCATTCCAACCGCTACCTTCCGCATCTTGTTCGCCTTTGTGGTACTGTGCCACGACCGCCGACACAGCGCCTTATCGGATCGATCCGTCGCGAATGCCTCAACCACATCATCGTTCTCAACGAGCGACACTTACGGCGCATTCTCAGCGAGTACTTCGACTATTACCACGAATCGAGGACTCACCTATCGTTGAATCGTAACTCGCCAGTTCAGCGCGAGGTCGAACCGGTGGATCGTGGTGGGGTGATCGCCATCCCGCAAGTGGGGGGGCTGCATCACCGATACCGCCGCGCGGCGTAGGCGAAACCTCGCGCCGGTTGGCTCGACGCCCAGTGCCAAGAGTGTGCACACGCACGTCGAACCGGGCGGATTGGTCACAACACCGCATCCCCTGATCTGATTGATGACTCTCTACTTGCTGGCGAATCCTATGGAAAGAGCTCGTTGGAAGGAAGCACAATCCGGATGGGATTTCTGTTATGGACACCCATCTTTCTCTGGAGCGCAACGCTCCACAGCCACGTCGAGTCGAGCATCCTTCCAAAGTAAAGGTCATCGCTATTCCCCAGGTCGGCGGTCTGCATCGCCGATACACACGGGCTGCCTGAGCGAGCCATCCCGACATCCGCTGACAGTGCGACGACCACGTCTCATGGGATCGCCGTGTGCCGACGCCGGAAGAACTCCCTACGCTGGCCGTGTCCAGTCCGCATCTCAACATGGCTCATTCGGCCCACCTGACAGATTTCGGCCGTCGTTGACGGTCGAACCACCTCGGATGGAGTATTCCGCATGCACAGGCGTTGGACAACTTGCCCGGCACCTGTGATGGGAGCGAACGAGACAGCATGCGACTCCGCAAGACCGGGACAAACGACGCTGCTTGCAGCGCGCAGCGCCACGGTCAGCAGTTGGGGTGCGTTTCACGGGGTAACGGTGCGAAAGCGTGCGAAAGCAAGGCCGGGACACCACACCCCCCCGGGCGGAGCGCAAGTCTCTGATACTGCGAGAGTTAGTGCCACTATGCGGCACGATGCGAGAGGAGACGATAAGGCCACCGAACGGATTCGAACCGTTGACCTGCGGTTTACAAAACCGCTGCTCTGCCAACTGAGCTACGGTGGCAATACTCTTTCACTCTTTCGTGCCGCGTCGCATAGTGGCGCTAACTCTTGCGCCCTCAAGACCTTGCGTCTTGTCGGTGCCACGTCGTGACAGTGCGTCTTTCTCGCAGCCCGTTGCGCCACTTCGCTGTGAATTGCGCGCCAACTGCTGACGTATCTGCTGCGGGTGCCAAGCCGGGTCACTCGTCCCCGTCTTACGGAGTCGGGCACTGTCCTTCTCACTATCGTCGTCTATGCCGGGCAGGTTGTCCAGTGCCTCGGTTAGGTCGTTTAGCAGGGCATGGGCATATCGTCCGATGGTCAAGTTCGGCGTCGAATGCCTGGCAAGGTCCTGGCAGACTTTGACCGAAGCTCCACTATTGACCAGCCGGCTGACGAACGTATGCCGCAGGCTGTGGAAATCCGCCACGTTGCCCGTGTGGTCGGTGTAGCTCAGGAAATCCGAGCTTGGGTCTCCGCCGCCCAGAAGCCAGGCATCGCGAGCATCCTCCAAGTCCCGGCTTATCAACTCGACAGGTTTATGCGGCATTTGGAAGACGTGAACACCCCGGGGCTTGTCTGCCAGCCAGTCACGCAACAAATCGGAGAGGTCGTGGCGTATCGGCTGGACGTCCTCCCGCCGCCGCTTGAAATATTGCGTCAATAACACCTTCTCGTCGCAGAACCGTATCTGCGTCCAGCTTGGCAGCTATCCGCTCAGCCACACTTCCATGGCAATTGCGGCGTCTTGGTTTAAGATGTTCAGGATGCGGCCATCAGGATGAGTTCGCGCGTGGTTTGAACAAAGACGCCAGCGGGGCACCAAGCTGGGGACAATCGATGCCGACCTGCTTTTTTGTTTCGGATCTGCACGGCCGACTTGACCGGTACCGAAAGCTGTTTCGGATCATCGGCGAGGAGAGGCCTGGTGCGGTCTTCCTTGGGGGCGACTTGCTGCCGTTAGGGCTCTCAGCCATCGAGTCGCTGGATTTCGATCACCAGGATTTCGTCAACGACTTCCTCATACGGCAGTTGCAGCGCCTTCAAGAAACGCTGGGGGCAGCATATCCGCGCGTCTGTGTGATTCTCGGCAATGACGACAGCCGCTCGGAAGAGGCGTCGATCATCGCCGCAGCTACGACCGGAGTCTGGGAGTATATCCACGACCGTCGGGTCTCACTCGCAGGCCACGACGTCTACGGCTACGCCTGTGTGCCGCCCACGCCGTTTATGCTCAAGGACTGGGAGCGGTACGATGTTTCGCGATACGTTGACCCTGGCTGCGTGTCGCCGGAGGACGGACAGCGCTCGGTCCCGGTACCCGAGAATCAAGTCAAGTACGCGACCATCAAAGACGACTTGACCAGCCTGGTCGGTAAGCGCTCCGTTGAACGGGCGATCTTTCTTTTCCATTCTCCGCCGTACAAGACCAACCTGGATCGCGCCGCCCTCGACGGGAAGATAATAGACCACGCACCACTGGACGTTCACGTGGGAAGCATCGCGATCCAGCGCTTCATCGAGGAGAAGCAGCCGCTGATCACTTTGCATGGTCATGTCCATGAGTCCGCCCGGATTACTGGCGCGTGGTCTCAGCGTCTGGGCCGCACGTGCTGCTTGTCTGCCGCTCATGATGGCCCGGAGTTGGCGCTGGTCCGTTTCGATCCAGAGAATCCGACGGCCGCTACGCGCGCCCTTATTTAGAGTCTGAACCCGCCCTGCTGAGCGGCAGCTCCCGCGCCGCGTCGGTCACGGCGCCGATCTTCGTGGCGTAGCTTGTCTGCTTGGCGATGTCCTCGTCGGTAACGATGTGTACGTCGAGGAGGCCATCGGTGCGGTAGCCGGTTCGGAGGTAGTTGATCTCGCTGAGCGATAGACTCCAGCCCTCGAACCACTGCTCGAGATCACGGCGCTGTTTTTCCGTGCCACCGAAGTGCACAAGTAGATCGATGTCGCTGGCAGGCCCCGCGGTGGCGTTTTTCGTGCTGCCAAAAACGTAGAGCGCTTTGACGCCGAACCGCGCGGGGTCGAGGCGGGCGGCAACGCTCTCGGCCATCCGCGCACGCCAACGCCAATCCTGCTCGTCTGGAGCGGCCACCACTTGTCCTGAGTCATCGCCGTAATCAACGTACTCGGTAGGCTCACTAAGTACGGCCACGGCTTCATCGAGATCGGCGTTCATCAGCACATAAAGCACGTGGCCCTCAGCCGCCCTGGGAACATCGATTACCCGGACTGCATCGCTCAGGTGCTTAAACTCCGGGGCAAGTTCCGGAAGCAGGTTCGGCGCGCGCGTCAGGAACATCTCGTTGAAAGTAACGTCGTCCTCATCCGGGTAGAGCGGCAAGTAGCGAATTTCGGCCTCGACGAGATCTTGGAAGAAGTGGGTCCCGAACGAAACGTCGGGTGTGTAATCGCCGGTCTTGCGGGCGATCTCGATCAGCATGGCCGTATTGCTGATGTCCGAATAGGTCACGGGAACGCCGAGCTTGATATCGCCACGGCTGCCCCAGCGCCCCGGGCCCATCAGGATAAACTGACGTTTCGGAAGCAGCTTGTTGAGCTTGCCCACGGCCCGACCGACGGCCAGCAATTCCTCGCGGCTTCCCAGCTGGCTGTACCCCTCTGGATCGACGTAGACTATATGGGTAATTCCCGGCACCGTGCCGTTCGAGATGTAACGCTTCGCCGAGAAGATCAGCCTGGAATGCGGAATGTCGCGCGGGATGGGGGCCGGTCTTGCGTACTTCGTGGGCGCCTGAGCTCGGCACTGAAGCAGATAGAGGTCCTTTCCGTCTGAGGCGAACTCTATGTCAGCCGGGTGCGCCATTTCACGCTGGAGAAGGTTCAGGAGGGCGTGGATCTGCTTGACAAAGGACGTTTGGCTGAGCAGCCCTTCAAACGCAACCACCAGATCATCCCGCTCGAAGTCCACACTGCCGACCAGGGGCTGGCTCAAACGCCCGTCGGCATAGACCGAAACCAGTTGTTCCACCGCCGGCATTTCGTCACCAAATTGGCGCAGGAACTCGGCGACGTCGACGGTTTCGAACTTGTTTGTGACCAGGTTGATAACGTCCATGTAGCGCGGCGAGTACCGCACGATTTCCTCGGGGGTGGCGTTGGCGCGCAAGCCGGGCTGGCCGGGCGAGACGAGGATCGGGAAATCATCGCCCAGACGATCCACCGCCCGCGTACCCAGCCCGGGAACCAGGCGCATCAGCCCGTCTTCCTGCTTGATCCTGGGTGACCATCGGAACTCGTTCTGACTAAAAGCGACGCCCGCAAAGGCCGGCAGGAAGTAGTCGCCAATCTGGGTGCCGACCACTTCCTGAATAAGCACCCCCATCCCTTCCTGGAAGTCGAGCAGGTTGCGCTCGGCGCGGTACTGGATCGGATCGGGACCGAACGTCGAAGCGTACACTTCGGCGATGGCGTCCATCAGTGCGTCGAGGCGCTCCTGCTTCGTACCCTGGTTCGCGAGAAACAGGCTCTTGTATTTCCCAGAAAACGCAGCCCCGAACCGGTCCTCCAGCAAGCTGGAACTGCGAACGATCAGGGGCTTGTCTCCCAGATCATCCAGCGCCAACGACAGGCTTTTTATGATGGCCGAGGAGAACTGAGAGTGTTTGAACACCTGCACGATGTCGGGATACTCCTGGCGGACTTCATCGTTGTCCTTGTATTTCTGCGAAAACACATCCTCCAGGTGGTTGCAGTATACGAAGTCGTGCATGCCGTCAGATGTCAGATACCAGGTCTTCGGCGTCTTGATCTCCGCCAGCAGCTCGTCATATTCGCGATGTCTACGTATGATCTGGTAAGCCAAGAACAACCCTGCCCCCTTGCCGCCGGTCTTGCCGTGTCCCTGAGCAGGGTAGATCAGGCGCCGAATAAGCTGGTGGAAGTCCCTGATTTCAACGTAGTTCTTCGTCACGTTGATATATTCAAGCTGGTCGGAAAGAAACCGCCGCACGAGCGATACCAGCAGACCTTTCCGGGTCGACGGCGAGAGCTCCACTTCGCCGTGGCCGGCGTGCTGGTAGCGCTGGATGGCGTCGCTAACCTCGGAAATCGAAGTGTGGTGGTTCTCGAGCGTGTTCACCAGGAAGCTGGCGCGATCCTGCTTGATCCAGTTGTGCACGCACGTAATGACCTCGTCATCACTGAGATGAGCCGCGGCCAGCTCGAAGACCTTGTCCGCCAATGCCGTGGCTGAGGGTTCCGTTTCGCGACCACGCGGCCGGTTCGACTCAAAGAACACCTCCGGCTCATCAGATTCCTGGTGCGGGCGGAAATCCTGAAGTAGCTCGCCCGCCTCCTTGACTCCACTCCAGCAGAGATGGTTGATCATCTTGCGGGCGACACGCATCAACAGGCTCTGGTCTGTGTGCCCCAACAGGTCGAGGATTGCAGACCACTCGCGGCCTCGACGGCGCGATGTGTGTTTGGACTCCCGCACGCCTTGCATCACTTCCAGCAACTGGCGATGCGTGATGCAACTGCCGATACGCTCGGCAATCGTCTCCAGCAGCTTACGCTCCTCCTTCAGAAACGGGCCTTCATCTGCCAGTGGCATCTGCTCGAGATAGGCGACTTCCAAGGTGCCGATCGGCTTCCCGTACGCCCGGATGCTGGCCTTCTGGGTCCACTCGGTCTGGCGAAAATCGCCGGATGTATAGTCTTTATCGTTGTCGTAGTGAATGCGGGCAGCACAGGCCGCGGGATACTGCCAGCCGGGAGGAATGGCCTCCACCACGCCGCGGAAAACGTCTTCCAGCGAGAGGTCCTCGCGGTTAATAATCCCCTCGACGTGATACAGACAGTTGAGTTCCTTGGCCCGCTCATGCAGCGACTGGAGAATGCAAGCAACCAGATCGTCATGATCCGTCATACCAAAACTCCGCCGCGTGCGAGACTCACGGGTGCAGAATCACGCCACGTCCGTGGCGGCCGTCAACCCGAATCTCCAGAGGAGCACTGAGTCGAACGTGCCGCAGGAATCGAGTCTCCGCCGCCGGTTGTTCGTCCAGCCAGCCCCAGGCAAGCGTGTAAGCCCCGTCGTGCCGCACCGTGAAATACTGTACCTGGAAGCTTATCATATTGTGGAAGAAGTGCGAGCCCTGGCTGGCGTCCACGTTCATCTCGGGTAGCGTTGCCTCGACGATCACTCGCGCGCCGGAGATCTGTGGCCACGTAGCGGGAACACCCAGCCAGGGATCACTGCTACCCCAGCGGCCAAAGCCGATCAGCACATAGGGCCGCTTCTCTGCCACGAGTTTGTGGTTCAACGCCTCCACTTCCGCCGCGATAGCCGGCGTGTGCTTAGCCTCGAAGGACGCGGGCTTGGCGTAGACCACGTCCAGAATCGAACTATCGTGTCCGTTGCCCAGAACAGTGTTACTCGCCACCAGGGCGCGTTCACTCTGTAGGTCAGCCTCATCCACCTCGACCAGGCCGTGCGCAACCATCATGGGGCGCACCTGCAAAAACCCGAAGCGGGCCGGCAACCCCTCGCCGCGGTCTAGCGTCAGGGCGAATTCAATCTCTACGTCGGCCTGCAGCGCCTCTTTGCAGTGACGCGACAACTGCTTCACAATGTCGTTGAGCGGAACGTCACCCAGTTCAAGAATGCGGCTAAAGGTCAGTACCCGCGGACCCGCCGCTCCGATACCGAGCGTCAATCGATCGGAAACGGCATCGTAAGTGGACGCGGTGAAGCGCAGCACGTCGTCCCATTCCGCTACGTCGAGCCCCGCCTGCACCAGGTACTCGGCTTCGTTGATGGGATCGTACGGCGCGGGCTCCATGCTTACCGCCCAAAACCGCGTCTGTGTGTTCTTGGCCAAGTCTCGCGTTGATCCGAACGGGGGAGGACGGTTCGGGAAACGCGGACTATACGTCCAGGTCACGCCTCCATCTACTATCGTCTTACCCAGTCCCAGCGCCAGATTCACGACACCGTCCTCCGCCTTGGCGGGGGCGGTCGGATAGTAGTTGTGCGTGCGAATCACGCCTGAGACGATAGGGTAAAACCTCTCACCCAAACGCCTCCCTACCACTTCCTGGATGATGACCGCCATCCGTTCCTCGTCGAGCGGATGATCAATCATACGCATGTAGCTCTTCGCGTTCCGGAAGAAGGTGGACGCCCAGACGAACTTGATGGCTTCGACCAGTTTCTTGAACCGGTCGCCGACCGAAGCCTGGTTGTTTGGGATCATTTTGGTGGCGTACACCCCGGCGAAGGGGTGCTGTAGAGCATCCTCCAGCAAGCTCGACGAGCGCACCGCCAGCGGCGTATGGATCTGGGAAATCAGGGCACGCAAGTCCCCGACGAATGTCGGTGGGAGTTCCGCCTGGACGAACGCGTGCGCGATCCGTTCATCAGGTAAGTCAGATAGAGCAACCTCGTAGAGGTTGTTCTGCGCCATGAAACGTTCGAAGACCCCCGTCCCCAGAACGGTCAGGCGGGGAATGCTCACCCGTACTCCGGGTATCCAGTCCAGCGGACATGCTTGCTGAACGATGCCCTTGGCGGAGGCCAACCCGAGGGCCTTTCCGCCAAGTTCACCGCCTCCTATGACCGTGAAGTCTTCGTCTGACTCAAAGAACTTGCGGTCAAATGGTGGGTACCTGCCTGAGTCCGGCTGCCCTCCCATCGACCTGTTCTCCGCCCATGTTCTCGATGCGGTTACACCCAGCCTCGGTCCTTGCACGCCTGCCCCACGCGCGCAATGGCGATCGTATAGGCCGCGTCACGCATGTAGAGCTTCCGCTTGCGCGCCATGTCGCTGACGCCTATAAACGCCGCGGTCATCATCACGTCGAGCTTGCCGAGCACTTCGTCCTTTTCCCAGAAGTAGTTCATGTTGCTCTGCACCTGCTCGAGATAGCTGCACGTGACGCCGCCGGCGTTTGCCAGGAAGTCTGGAATAACGAAGATGCCACGTTCGTGCAAGACGTGATCGGCCTCCGGCGTGGTCGGTCCGTTCGCCCCTTCGGCCATCAGCTTCACCCGCTTGGATATCTGTCCCACGTTTTCGGCCGTGATCGAGTTCTCCAAGGCGCACGGTAGCAGAATATCAACATCCTGCTCGATCCAGGCCTCACCGGGCAGCTGTTCGTAGCCCAGGTCCTTAGCCTTGAGCTTGTTGATACCTCCAAAACGGTCGGTGACCTTCCGCAGCTCGGCAAGATCCACACCGTCTTGTTTGCGGAACGTGTAGGGTTGCTGGTCCTCCTGGTCCCAACATGAGACGGCCACCACCGTGCCACCAAGCTGGTGGTAGAGCTCGATCGCGTACTGTGACACATTCCCGAAACCTTGAACCGACGCAGTCGTGTCCTGCGGGCGGATGCCCATTTCCTTCAGCGCTTCGCGCACCGTGAACACCACACCGTACCCTGTGGCCTCAGTTCGTCCCAGTGACCCGCCCATGCCGACAGGCTTGCCCGTAATCACGCCCGGGTAGCGCTCGCCGCGCATCTGCTCATACTCATCGAGCATCCAGAGCATGTGCTGCCCCGACGTCATCACATCGGGAGCCGGGACGTCTCGCAGCGGGCCCACGTCCCGGCCGATCTGCCGCATGTAGGCCCGGCAGATGTTCTGCTGCTCATTCTGGCTCAGGTTGTGCGGCTCGCAGATCACGCCGCCCTTGCCTCCACCCAGGGGCAGGTTCGCAACCGCACATTTCCAGGTCATCCACATCGACAGGGCGCGCACCGTGTCGGCGGTTTCCTGGGGGTGGAAGCGGATGCCACCCTTCGCGGGACCCCGGGCATCATTGTGCTGCACGCGAAAACCGCGAAAAACCTTGGTCGTCCCGTCGTCCATCCGCACGGGCAAGCTGAAGTGATACTCGCGCATCGGATGCCGCAGTAGGTCCTTGGTCCCCTGATCCAGACCGAGACTCTCGGCGACCTTGTCAAACTGGGCCTGGGCCATGGCGAACGCATTGAAAGGTTTGGTGTTCACGGAAATATCCCTCATCATCAATAACGGTGTCGATGGCGTTACGTCCTGCCTCCAAACCACGCGGAGTGAGGGAGAACAAGTCAGGAAGCTCCGCCAGGGATTCCATCACCGTTCAACTAACAGTTCCTAGCACGACGCGTGCCAGACCATCGACGACACCAGTCCCGCCAGGGCTGATCGTCAGGGCAACCGCCTCTAAACCGCGAAAGCCCGACTGGATGCTCAAGCACGCAGATGCGACCGCTCGGGTGCTTTCCGTTCGACGGTCATGGTCCGCGTGTTCAGGCTGGAAACCGCTATCTAAGCCAAGATGCGATTGTCCTGAGCTAATCGTGCGGAGAAGATGGCAAGGAAGTCCACCGTAACGGTGCGACTCCGGAGGTCCGGGCGTTTGATACGCACACCCGGCCGATCCTTGGCTGCCCGCGCCAGCTGTTCGGGGAGCGTCGTGAAGGAGTCACTGAGTTGGTTGGTTACCATTCGGTGGTCGATAAGCACGGCTATCGCGTGACATCGCCCACGCCGTCACCGGTAGCTTCCCCGGTACTGCGATGACGGCCGCTTTGCGTCGCCTTGCGCGTCCGCCACTGATTCTCATGAACACCGCCCGCAGGGGGGGACGCGAATCCATACCGGATGAGATCATGCGGGCAGACATTCAGACACCGGGCGCAACTCGTACAGTCGGCGGCGAACAGTCGTCCTGCCACCATGCCCTTTGCGGCATCCGAGGGACATGCCTCGATGCATGTCCCGCACTTCGTGCACTCTGCAAGAGCAATCCGCACCCGAGCCAAGCTCAACCGCTCCGCCAGCCATGAGAGGAAACCAAAGGGGCAGATCAAATAACAGAACGGCCGATACAGGAAGAGTGACAGAGCGAGCGACATGATGATCGTGACCGGAACCAGCCACTCATCGAAGTCGAAGTCGAAGAGGTTGAATGGATTGAGAGCGTGGTACAAGACGAACCCCTTCCTCCCACCAACAATGCCGAAAAGAAGTAGGAGCATCGCTATAAGCAGGCCGCCACGAATCGTGTTGCTCAACCAGAACGGGAGTTTCCATCGCTTCAGCTTCCGGAGAATTGGTAGGCTGTAAACCAGCTCCTGCATCGCGCCGAAGGGGCACGCCCAGCCACAGATGAGCTTGTTGCCGACGATCGCCAAGCCAAAGAAGAAAGCAAGGGCGATTGCCTTCTCCGTCACGGACGGATACAGACCCACGAACGCTTTGAAAATTTTGACACAGCCTTCCATCGGGTTTGGCGACTTGCCGAGAGCGAACCCGCAGACGGCTACCGTAATAACGAGGACAAGAAGGTACTGCGTGCGGGGATACCACATTCTGCGCTGGGAGACGTCAGCACCGTCAGGTCGCCCGAGCCTCGTTAAGAAAACTAGGCCGAACAGCACCAGACCAGCGAAGATGTAGTACTTCAACATCGCTGGACGGTGAGACAGCAAATGGGAAGTGGCGTGGGTGAGTTGGCCTTGCGATACGCCGAAATTCGCGAGCGGTTTCTTCTTGGACACGTCGAGGGGTAGACTCAATTCGCGCGCCAGAGCCCGCCCGGTCACGCCCAGTTTGGGCGCAATCTGTTTGATACTCATCTCCGGCGTGAATTGATCGTCACTCAGACGCTGCTGGCCGGTTTCGCAGAACATCCCGATGATGACAAGCGACGCTCCCGCAACCAGGGCGACCGCATACCAAGCCCTTTGTCCGGATGAAAGTCGCGGTTGGCTATCTCGCATTTGACGTCTCCATAGTTGTCCCTGAAGAAGCACTCACACCGCGGCAAGATAACTGAATCGGTGGTTTGGGTGAACCGGGGGCGGGCGGTGTGGCGTTTGGGGAGCGGGACGGGTGCAGCAGGGTTGCGATCTGGCCTGGCAGGGTGGATATCTGGCTTGCGAGGGCCTCGCACCTCCGGCTCGCGCAGACTGTAGAGTTTCTTGGAATCCTCGGGCTGTTGACACCGAATGCGCTCCGCGCGATCCAGTAACGTTGCCAATGCTGGATCGATGTTCGTCACCTTGCGATGGATATCGCGGATCAGTCGGCCCACGTACGTGCGTAACCTGCGCACGCGCCGTCGCATGCGTTTGAACTGCCTGGCGTGCGCGTAACGACCCGCCTTGACCGCCGCCTTCTTGCCGACGTGAACGTACGACTGCCGCAGCTTGATCTCTCGCGTTCTCGCCGCATCCGCCAACTTGACGATGGCTTTGTACAACAACTTCGAGTCGGTCGGATGCGCGATGTTCTTCTCCTGGACCGTCGTGTCTACCGTGACGTGTTGAAGATCGCGCTGGGGCAGTTGCTTCTCACGCAGCAGGCAGATCGTCTCTTTGAGAAGTTCTTCCAGCCGCTCGGCTCCGACCCTGTCGCGCCACTTCATCATGCTTGTCGGGTGGATCGGGCAGTCATGCTGCATGTGCGTGTAGCCGCAGAAGTACTGCCAGTAGGGATTCTCCATCCAGCGCGCCACCACCGGTCTGACTCGTTGAAAGTGTATTCGAGGTAGTGCAAGCCGACAATCTACAGTTGGGTCGAGAACTCGCACGCCACCGTAATGACGGCTTGGGTGATGGGTGGGCGGCGTGACACCGATGCTCCCAAGCGTCACGCCGGCCGCTCGGTCGTCGGCTCCCCGGTCTGGCAGCCGCCCTCTGCTCGTTAACAGGCCGTTGGATAAGTAGTCTCTCGGGCCGACATAGTAGCGGCCGGCGTTCTCGCCGGCCGTTATGGGCGATTGGACGCGTTTCGCCGAACGGCCTGGGGGGACGCAAGCCGCTACAAGGACTCCTTCAACAGCCTGTTAGGGCTCGGTGTTGTACTCGATGATGAAGCCGTACACGGTGCCCCCTTCGCCGCCGGCAAGATCGCCAAACCGCGCGGGGAAATCTCCCCAGGTACTTACGGGTTGGTTGACCTCGCCGAAGCAGATCGCGGCCTGGTTGCCGGTAGAGTCGTTGGGTTGGTCATTGTCGCGGGAATCGTCGTCGCCTTCCATTCCGTCGTAGGCCCAGTTCGTGTAGCTCCAGGTCTCGCCGGATAACCACATCCAGCCGCCGTCGGGTTCCGTGGAACCGTCAGGCTGAAAGCCGCCCAGGAATGGACCGTTCATGACGTAGTTGTGCGTCTCATCCCATTGGTACCAGAACTTCTCATCGCTGATCAGGCCAAAGAGGAATTCGCTCTCCTCGGCCGAAGTCGCCGACGCCAAGTAGCCTCCAGCCTCCTCAGCCAGGGCGGCTGCGTTGATCCAAGTGACGTTTCCCTCCGGCAGGTACACCACTTCGTAGTAGTGAGTCGTCCCTTCGGGGCGGTCGAAAGACACGATCGAACCCCGCTCCGACGCCATGGGGAGATCGTCCCACATGTAGATCGAAACGCGAGACACGTCCTCCATCGGGATTTCGGAGAGGAGCAGCGGAGTCGGATCAACACCGTCAGCGTCTGCAACGTCTGAGCTGGTAGTGGTCCCACCAGACTGAGCAGTTGTCGTACAGCCTGCGAGAAGCGAACACACGCAGACCAAGCCAATCCACATCGGTGAGCGTCGAGTCAGAGTTGCCATCACGGTTCTCCTGTATCCTGTCTGGCGGGGGCGAGGACCCCACGAGCCCTCTGGCCACCAAGAAGAGTAACGGGGACCGGGCGGCTCTCTCTACCGGCGGGCGGAAGTTTCCTGCCGATTTTTCTGGATGAATGTGAAGGTGCCAACGACCGTTCGTTGCGAGGCTTGCGCGACGGCCACGTCGCGGGCTTGAACCTCACCGGCGGCGAGACGCTGTTCGTTCGCGATTACGCCGGCGGCATCCAGATCACGATCGACTACCAGATGACGATGGCCCCGAGTTCCACGCTGGCGATGACCATGCGCCCCTGATCCTCCTGCCACCAGCCGGTCTCACGGAACTGCTTCCGCATGTCCGACAGGGTATGAAGCGCGATGGGGAAGTGCTCGCCGCGGGCGGCAATGTCGGAGTCAAGGGCGAAAAGCTTCTCAACATCTTCTTCCGTGAACAACCGAAGGACGACCTTCCTGCCTTTCAACGTGTTTCAACTCCTTTAGGGGACTAATCTACTTCGTCCCGAATATGGTCGCTGGGAACACTCGCTGCCGCGCGACGTATCTGCTGGTCTCCACGCCGACTTTCGATCGAGAACAAGCCCAGAAGGTGTCCCATGAACGCTACCTCCCGCTCGTACCGAAACCCCGCCTTCTCCGCCATACGGCGCGAAGCTCCGTTTTCATGGTGGATCAGCGAGATGAGCCGCGGTCGAGACAGAACGTTGAAGCCGTAATCTCGGATCGCTGTCGCCGCCTCGGTCGCCAGACCCCGAGCCCAATGGGCGCGCCCGAGTAGATAGAGCACCTCGACCTCATGATGCCCCTCGACATCCCAGACGGCCGATCCACACCGTCCAACGAGTGCGCCGGTCGTCCGTTCTACCGTCGCCCACACGCCAAACCCTGACGCGCCTCGGCGTCGATCAGTTCCTGAAGCTTCTCTCGCGTCTCGTCGCGCGACCGAGTCCCACCCTCGCCGATGTAACGCATCACGTCCGGATCGGCGTAGAGCGCAACCAGGGGATCGAGGTCGTTCATGGTCAACCGTCGAAGCCAAAGCCGCTCGGTTCCTGGAGCTGAGTTCGGTGGGGCCATCACGCCTCCAATCGCATACTCCACTGTGGGGGGGGACCATCGCGCACGGCCATCCACTGCTCTGTTCGTCCATCCGAATGAACAGAGACACAGGCCCACAGTTCCTGCACACCCAACACAACATCGCGCAGCGTGCGGATTACGCCTATCGCCACCCTGTTCTCATCGGCTAGTGTCCTTTGAACTGCGGCGGGCGTTTCTCAAGAAACGCCCTGATGCCTTCACGGTGATCATCTGTCCGTGTGGCCGGTGTCTGGAGCGTTGCCTCGAGTTCGAGTTGGGCTTGCAGGTCGGCCGTCCACGCGGCGTTTATCATGCGTTTGGTCAGACCGATGGCTCGGGTCGGCGCGGCGGCAAGCTGTTGCGCGAACCTGTTTGCCTCGTCTGGGAGCTCCTTGTCCGGCACAACGCGGTTGACCAGGCCCATCTCCAGGGCCTCCGCGGCGGCGACTCTGCGGCCGGTGAAGGTTAGTTCCATTGCCCGCCCGACGCCCACCAGCCGGGGCAGCATGAATGTGCTCCCGCAATCAGGCACTAGGCCGATGTTTATGAAGGCCTGGATGAAACTAGCCGATTCGCCGGCGATGCGCAGGTCGCAGGCCACGGCCAGGCCGCAACCCGCCCCCGCCGCCACACCGTTAACCGAGGCGATAACGGGCTTCTCCATCATCCGAATCCTGGAGATGACGGGGTTGTATTCATCCCGCAAACGCGACTCGAGGTCCAGGGGATCGTCGCTGTCGAGGCGACCGGAGTACTCGGCCAAATCCTGTCCGCTGCAAAAGGCGCGGCCAGAGCCGGTCAACAGAACGCAGCGGACCGCCCTGTCTTCTTCAGCCTCCCTGACCGCCTCTCCAAGCGCTGCCATTAAGTCAGCATTGAATGCGTTCAGAACTTCGGGTCGATGCAGCGTGATCGTTCGAACGCCAGCTTCGCTCTCTACCAGGATGCTGTTGTCACTCTTGTTCATGACGTGAATCTCCTTCTCGAATTAGCCCTGCGCGAACTCGGCCGCTGGCGGACATTCGTTTCGCAACAACGAGTACATCTCACAGTCAACGTGTTTCCCGCGGAGAAAGAAGGCCTGTCTCAGCGTGCCCTCGTGGCGGTAGCCGGATTTCTCGGCCACTCTCCGGGACGCAATATTACCTGACGCCGTAAGCAGGTAGAGCCTGTGTATGGGTTTCGCCTCGAAGAGGTAAGCGGAAAACAGGGGCAGTGCCTCGCTTATGGTGCCTCTGCCTCGATCCTCGCGTTTGAACAGCGTGTACCCCACCTCGTAACCCTCCTGGTAGGGAGCGCCTTTGAAGAAGAAGATCATGCCCAGCATACGACCCTGCCGATCGGTGATGAGCATCCGGCCTTGATCTTCGCCCCACCACCCATTCTCCTGAAGATCCTTCCTATTGGCAGACAACGGGCGGATGGATATGGGATAGAACTCCCCACGCTGCGAGCACCGATTGTGGAGATTGAGGAACTCGTCCAGATCCTCTTCCCGGAACAGCCTCAGAATCACCTGACGTCCTTCAAGCATGGTTATACCCTTACTAATGAAAACTCCAGATACTTGTGGCACCCGTGGTTCAGTGCTCTCCGGACGCCTGCATCTCCGCGGCGCGACATCGGGTCACGGTGATCGGGATACCGCCAACCGGTAGAGCAGAAACTCTGCGTCATGTTGCAGGTCGTCCGTCTCATAGCACGCTTTTCTCGAAGGACATTATCGCCGCCGGCAGCGTCACAGTCTCCCCCACGGCCGGCAACACAAATGGCACATACCCTCCATCCATCCATTGATGCCATCGGAAGAGGGGGGCCTCGATATCCATGACAAAGTCACGCGCGACAACGTAGTCGCACCAGCGGTCTCACGGCACTTCAGGGTCTTTCCTTCACGTGCAGACTCGACCCGACTGCAGCCACTGGCCCCAGTCCGCGCGTCCATTCTCATATGCAGTCGCTGCGGCCGACTCCCAATCGTATGCGACTTGCACATGTCCAGCGCGCCAGCCTGCCGGGCTCCACCAGACAACGGCGTATCGGGCGTCTGCGTCGCCCGTTTCCATGACGTGTGGATGCGGAACATCATCTGAGTATGCCGGCAGACCCGCGCTCCCTGGATTCACGATGAGCGTACCGTTCGGAAGGCGGACCGTCCGGGGGGAGTGGTCATGACCGCAAAGCACAACCGGCTGCTCAACGTCGGCCAACTGCGACATGATTTCATCCGAATCTCTCTGCCTGACACCCTCTTGCGTAACCTCCTGCAACAAATACTCGTCGTCACGGGTTGGCGAGCCATGACATAAACGAAAGTGCTCATGCACTACCGTGGTCAACTCCAATCCTGCCAGCCAGTCTAGCTGTTCTTGCCTTAGCGAGTTCCTGACGTATTGTAACGTGGGTGAGTCCGTGGACTCGCACGAGGCGGCCACGATGAGCCGGTCTTCGTTTCCCCGTACTGTGGGGCTGTCGACTCGAAGAAGAAGCTCCGCGGTCTCCAACGGCGCGAGTGGGCCGTAGAGGCTGTCCCCAAGATTGACGATGCTCCGAATTCCTCGTCGGCCAATGTCTTCCAAGACTGCTTCCAGCGCCCAACGATTGCCGTGCACATCGGAGATGACCGCAACCTGAATGTTGTGCATTGTCCGACACCTATGCCTACTGATAGTGATCGTGTCCGCGACCGGGGCGCGGGAAGAAGCGCCCGGTTCGTCGCATGTACGCGCGATACTCCTCGCCGAACCTCTCGATCAGTTGTCTCTCTTCGATTGGGGCATGCATGATACTGATTGTGCAGATGAGAATCAGCGCTCCTGCGCCGAGGACCTACATTCGGTGCTGGCTACTCATACTGCAGCGCCCGAATGATCGTCAACCGGCCAGCCCGGCGGGCGGGCGGAAGGGATGCCAGCACGGCGACAACCAGGGCCACACCTACGCAACCGAGCAGCAACGCCGGCTCAAACTCGTACGGAATCCTCATTCCGGAGACTGCATAGTTCGCGTTGGTCATTGCGTAGCTCAGGAGCACGCCCAGCCCAACGCCGGGGAGCGTGCTGATCACGCCTATCGCCTGCGGCTATCATCGCCCTTGTCGAAGTGCCGCCAACGCGCCAAGCGAAAGTAATACAAGACTCGACGGTTCAGGGACTTCGGAGGCGACGCGGAACCCGATGAAGTCAAACTGGAGAGTCGGAGAGCCCCAGACGCGTTCAGAGGATGCAAGTGCGCCGACATGGCCATACGCGCCGCCCCGCAACATGCGAAAGGAATCGGTTCCGTAACTTGATTCGGGGCTCTCCAGCCATTCCCAAACGTTGCCCATCATGTCGAAGGTGGCGTTGAGTTCCTCGCTGCCGCTGCCAACATCCCACGGTCCGTACGGGTCGGTGGCCCATTCGCCGTCGTAGTAGTTCCAGCCCGTGCCGCTGGTGCCGTCGCCCTGGTGCAGAGTCTCTCCCGGTTTGGTCGCGTGGGTCTGCAGAGTCGTTCCGTTCCAGTAGGCCGCTTTGACCCATTCGTCTTCGGTCGGCATGTAGTAGAACGCATCCTTGTGGCGGTAGAGGTTCGTACCGTCGGCCTCCCCGGTGCTCCAGGTGTCGAGGGCATAGTCGCTCTGGCCTTGCGTGCCGGTGAACTTGTATGCGGGCTGATACCCCTTACTCGTGTTCAGCCAGTTAACGAACTGAGCCGCCTCGTACCAGCTCACGTCGTTGGTCGGAACATTCGTGCCCATCCAATACGGGTCTTCGTCGTAGGCGGAGGACGGGGTTCCCGTGACGGGCACGTCCAGCTCGGCCTGGAACTTGTCCCACTGGTCGTTGGCGATCTCTAAGGTGCCCATGCGGTAATCATCACGATTAGCGCCGGTAAACGTGTAGCCGCTACCCGCTGGCCAACTGTCAAGGTCGCCGGTATCCCCCAAGATCGGCACGAAGTCGATGGTGAACTGATTCCCACCCGTGCCGAACGTATCGGCTGAAGTGCCGGAGACGCAGGTCAATGCCACGACCGCAACCATCACCGCTACCGAAACCGCTGTCGACATCTTCATCTCAGTTCTCCACAGCTGAAACGACCCTCAGAACACCACGCTGGGCGAACCTCCCGCAAGATTGCCGATCCGATGCCACGCCCCTCCTCCCATACCTCAAGACCCGCAGAACTGCAAATCACCGCCTGCCTGACTCGCCCGGTCCGCGCTCCGGGCGGGCGTGTGCCTAGTCCGCCACCTGCACTTCTGCGATCACTTCAGCCGGTGACAACCAGTCCATTCCGGGGTCCGCCCCCCCCCCCCGATGGACCTTCTCTGCCACGGACCGTTTCTTTCTGAACGCCGCCTGATGGCGCGTGTAGCGCCGACGGCTGCGCTCCGGTCAGCGCTGCTGGACGGACGGAGCCAAACCACGCCAGCAGCACTTGCACAACGCTCGGCGTGACTGCAGCGAGTTCGCGCGGCGTTTGCGTATCGATGAGCTTGAGGAACTGAATGTACTCCTGATGGCGATGGCGCTTCATGCATCTACCGATGAGATGCCCCTCGGCCACGTCAAAGGCGGCAAACAGCGTCGTCGTGCCGTGTCGCTTGTAGTCATGCGTCATCGTGCCGCAGCGTCCGCGTTTGAGAGGAAGGCCGGGCTGGGTGCGGTCCAACGCCTGAATCTGGCTCTTTTCGTCCACACAGAGGACCATGGCCTGTTCCGGAGGCCGCAGATAGAGGCCGACGACATCAACGATCTTCTCGACGAACTTCGGATCGTTGCTGAGCTTGAAAGTCCTCGCACGATGCGGCTGGAGATTGTGCTCACGCCAGATGCGTTGGACCATGGCCGGCGCGATCTTCAGATAGGCGGCCAAGGATCGGATGCTCCAGTGAGTGGCGTTGGGCGGTGCCGCGCGAGTTGTTCGCCGCGATCCTCGACCGCATCCAGCGGTTCGGTGTGCCGCCGCCGTTCGTGCAGCGCGGGTGACGCAGGCGAGCAACGGAAACGTCGGTGGTTCGTGCGGGGGCGAGTGTTGGCGCTGCGCAGAAACGACCAGGGGGTGGCTTCGCCGAGCCGTCAGGGGCAGGATTGGTGCGTTGCAGCGGGCAAAGGTGCGTGATTCAGGACGGGAGTGGCCGTCTTGGCTGGAGTCAGGCAGGACGTTCGGATATGATGATCCCCTGGTATCCGGGAAATCGGCTTGATAGGGGGGTGTCCCGTGCGCTACGCCGTGGTTATGTCAAGTTTGCTGGTGCTACTGTTGGTTGGCTGTGCGCACCGCAGTCTGTGTGCTTTAACGTCGGAGTCTGGCTTCGGGGGAAAGGAGGCCGGTCCGAGTCGCGGTAGTATGTCGGTGCAAGCGCGGGCCCGCTGTGCACCTTCTGATGCTGCCAAGCTCGAGCGGGCCGTCAATCCCGATGAGGCCATGCGCTGGCGCCGGCTGCGCTGGCGGAACGAGTTGGGTGAGATTCCGCTCGACGCTCTGCGCCGAGCCCAGGCCCAGCGCCGGGCCAATCTGGAGGCGTGGGCGCAGGTCGGTGCGGGCCGCGGCGCGGGCATCACACCTCAGCGCTGGATCGAGCGCGGCCCGGCCAACGTGGGCGGGCGCACCCGTTCCTTGTTGATCGACCCGCGTGAGCCGGACCGACTCTGGGCGGGCGCGGTCAGTGGCGGCATCTGGACCAGTGCGGACGGCGGACTGAACTGGGAGGTGGTCGACGACTGGCTACCTAACCTGGCGGTTTGCTGCCTTGCGCTCGATCCCAACAACCCGGACGTCATGTACGCCGGCACCGGCGAGGGATTCTTCAACAGCGACGCCCTGGGCGGCGCGGGCATCTACAAGTCCGTCGACTCGGGTGAAACCTGGGAGCAACTACCCGCCACCGCCGACTGGGACAACGTCTGCCGCATCGCGGTCAGCCCGGAGGATAGCGACGTCATCTTGGCTGCCCGGCGTTACCACGGCATCTTTCGCTCTACTGACGGCGGGGACTCCTGGTCCAATCCCTACTGGGCCCAAGGGTCGTTCTACGTGGCCTTCAATCCTGACGATGCGAGCCACGCGATCGGGCAAGTGATCGACTGGGACTGGGATCTGAGCCAGTGGTTCCATCGGGCTTTGTACTCGACCGACGGTGGTATAAGCTGGAACTCGGCCGGTGGTGACCTGGGCTATGTCGAGGGGTTCGGGTCGCGGATCGAGCTGGCCTATGTGCCTGGCGCGCCGAGCATCGTCTACGCCTCCTGTGCCGCGGACGGCGGTCTGATCTGGCGCTCCACCGACGGGGGGCAGACCTACACGCTGCGCACGGTCACCGGCTCCTCGGGTTGCAGTTGGTACGCCAACCCGCTCTGGGTCGATCCAACTGATCCCGATCATCTGCTTACCGGTGGTTACCACGTGTATCGAAGCACCGACGGCGGCGTGACGCTTACACAGATCAGCAACGGCTACATCATGACCGACCAGGTGCATCCGGACATCCACTTCTTCGCCCAAGATCCCGGCTTCGATGGAGCCACGAATCGGCGCCTCTGGGTCTGCACCGACGGCGGGGTGTTCGTTACCGACAACGTCTACACCGCCTCTACCGGCTCCGGCTGGAGCCGGCGGGACACGGACTATCGCACCACGCAGTTCTACGGGGCGGCGGGCGACGGGCCCTCGGGCAGGATCATCGGCGGCACGCAGGACAACGGCACGCTCAGGGTCCACAGCGGCTCGGACCAGGCCAACATGATGTTCGGAGGAGACGGCGGTTTCTGTGCCGTAGATCCCACTGACCCCGCCTACTGTTACGGCGAGTACGTCAATCTGATGATCCACCGCTCCACTAACGGAGGTCAGTCGGCAAGTTACATCTATGAAGGCATCACCGATGCGGGCAGCGACGCCAACTTCATCGCTCCCTTCATCCTCGACCCCAACGACCCTAACACAATGCTGGCCGGCGGTCGAAGTCTCTGGCGCACTAACAACGCCAAGCCGGGCGGTGGGCAACCTCCGTATCCGATCTGGGAGGCGATCCGGGGACCGGGTCTGGACCGGCTCAGTGCTATCGCCGTGGCACCTGGAAACTCCGACGTCATCTGGGTCGGGCAGAACAACGGCGAGGTCTTCAAGACCACTTCCGGCACCGCGGCTGACCCTATCTGGCAGGTAGTGGACGACAACGACGGTACCGATCCGTTTCCCAATCGTTACATCACGCGCATTTTGATTGATCCTGATGATGCCGAGGTCGTCTACGTTTCTCTGGGAGGGTTCTCTCCCGACAATCTCTACCGCACCGATGATGGCGGAGACACATGGACGGACATTACGGGAGTTGGGGTCACGGGTCTGCCTGACGCCCCCATCAACGGCATCGCCCGCCACCCCGACCGGGCGGCTTGGCTCTACGTGGGCACTGAGGTTGGGATTTTCGCCACGACCGACGGCGGCAGTAGTTGGTCCACCGCGAACGACGGTCCCGCTAACACCAGCGTGGATGAGCTCGTATTCATGCACAACTCGAGCATTCTCCTGGCCGCTACTCATGGTCGCGGGCTCTTCACCGTTGACTTACAGCACGCCGTGTTTGACCTGAACGAGGATGGCGCAGTCGACCTGGATGATTTCGGCTTGCTGCACGCTTGCCTTGGTGGTCCGGGTGTCACGCCGGAGACCGGTTGCGCTGGCGCCGACTTCGACGAAGACTCGGACGTCGATCTTGCCGACGTAGCGGCCTTTGCTCACGGCTTTCAGGGACCGGGCTCGTGACGAACGCACCCAGCGTCCTGACCCCAACGACTAGTATCTAGGCGGCGCTTGGCAGCGGCGCCCTCGTGTCGGAGGCTGCCGACAAACCCGGGTAACCTCCCGTGCTCTACGCTGTTCGTGCTGGGCTTGACGACATGGCCTCGCACTCCAAACCCGTCAGTGAAGACTTGACCGCCCGTGGGCGGCACGCGGTCTTGATCGCAGTGCCGGTGAACGCCACCTTTGCGGCTGCGAAGGGGGTTGTGGGGCTGGTGGGTCACTCCGGGCTGGGCGCGCACTTGACGTTCGTACTGCAGAGCTGAACTTCGTGGAGTGCAGGCTCCGGCAACCCGCTGTTGGCCCGCACTTGGGCCAGGGCAGAGTGTCGCCGGCTTGAACAACGTGGGGCTCCGCTGTGCCGGGCCCTCGTCCCTGCAAAACGCGCCCGCGAGGGCAAAAGCCCCTCGTTCTGGCCAACTGTCATTGACATTCGGGCGTTGTGGAACGCCAAGCTCCGCGTTTTGCGCTGTCCTCCCCAGCGTGATTCAGTAAGATGGGTGGACTGAGCACAGGAGGCGTTGGACGCACGACAGGCGAACCATGGGGAACGACGAGGCAACCGAGTTACTTCTATCATCGCGTGCCGGCGACGCCGTAGCGGCGGCGGAGTTGTTTCCGCTCGTGCTTGAGGAGCTGCGCAGGCTGGCTGAGCGGAAGATGGCCCACGAGCGGGTGGATCACACCCTGCAGGTCACCGCGCTCGTGAACGAGGCCTACCTGAAGCTGGTCGATCAGACGCAGGCCAACCTCTGCGACCGACACCATTTCATGGCCATCGCAGCGACCGCCATGCGGCGGGTCCTGGTCGACCATGCCCGCAAGAAACGAGCGGCCAAGCGCGGCGGAGATCGGGAGAAGTTGCCGCTCGATACGCAGATTCCACTTGGCGATGGCGCGAACGCGACTATCGAACTGGCGGACCTCGGCGATGCCCTGGACCGCCTGTCTGAGCTGGACGAACGCGCCGGCCGCGTTGTTGAGCTGCGCTACTTCGCCGGCCTCACGCGGGAGGAAACCGCCGAGATTCTCGGGGTGAGCTCCACCACGGTGCGCAACGACTGGGACTCGGCACGAGCGTGGCTGTACGCCCAGCTATCTGATCACGCCAACGAATGACCGACGATCGCCACCCCGGGCGTATCGCAGGTCAGAGGTGCAGAAACGCGGACCGATCATGACGTATGGTCGGCCCGTGCCTCCGTGGATCAGCGTCGAACGGCGCGATCAGGCGGCTACCGCCGGCGCAGCAGCGCCAGCCCGCCCAGAACCAGCAGGCTCAGCGTCGCCGGTTCGGGCACGTACGTATCCAGCGCCAAGCCGTGATGGTAGTAGTCATCATAGTCATGCAGCCACGTAACCACGCCATCGGCCGTGATTTCGAGCAGATCACCGGCTGAAACGAGTTCGGCAGCGTCGTAGGCGTAGAACTTGCCGGCCCCCGCATAGACCAGGCCGTTGACCGCATTCAGGTCGTAACCGGTGAGCGTAATCGGAGTCACCGTGCCGCTTACCGGGTCGACGGTCTCGAGGAAATTGTTACCCTCGCCCAGATCGGCGTCGTTGTAGAAGTGATAGAACAGGCCATCGTCAGGGTTGAACTCGAGCGCCTGGCCGCCGTGGCCGCCGTACGTCAGAGCGGTATCGGTCAGTTCGCCCGTGGCCATGTTGACCTCGAGGATCGCGCCTGGCGTCCAGCCGCAATCGGGGGTCGCGACGACATAGAGCGAGCCGTCCGGCGTGAAGGTGATGTTAGAGAAATACGGGCGCGAATCGTTCGGATCCAACAACTCGACGACAGGGGTGAAGGTGCCCGTCGCCGGATCGATAGTAACCAGGCCGTTTCCTCCATTCTCGTAGGTGATTCCGAAGAGGGTGTCGGTGCCAGGCTGTGTCGCCAGGGAGTAGATGTCATTCGCGAGCGGCACCGATTGCACGATGGCGAACGTGTCCGGGTCGATGTGTTCGAGCACACCGTAGCTGCCCGCCTTATACAGTACGTCCGCCTCCGCCGTTGCCGCGAGCAGACCGATGACCGCGGCGATGGTGATTGCTGTGCATTTCGTCATTTCATACCTCCTCAAGCTATAGAACATGTGTCCGCCTCCTCCGCCCACTGCGGTCAAAGCAAGTAGTTTTGTAGGGTCCGCTGTGCGGACCACTCTGTTCAGCGTTTCGTCCATGCACGGTCCGCGGAGCGGACCCTGCACCCCAGTTCAGCGTGGCCGGCACAGCAGCGTCAGCCCGCCCAGAACCAGCAGGCTCAGCGTCGCCGGCTTGGGCAGGACGGTGATCGTGCCGGGCATATACGTTACGTTCGTGTCCAGGCCGCCGAGCTCCAGCGGGATAGGGCACGCCGTATATATGCACCGCCTCCACTCCTTTACGCGCAATTGGGGCGGCAAACTGGCAACTCAAAAAAGAAATTTTGGGGAAGCTTGAGGAGGGGAACCGCCTCGGCGGCGGTTTCGGAAGCGGGGATCAGGGCTCGGATGAGGCGCCGGTCGGCGTATCGGAGCCGCCATTCTCCGGGCGCCATTCGGACCAGGCGCCAGCCGGCCGGGCGTGGGTCCGCCACAGCCGGACGGTCATGTCGCCGCCGCAGGAGGCCAGGTAGTCGCCGTCGGGGCTGAAGACCAAATCGTATACGTAGGACGTGTGTCCGCGCAGATCGACGATCAACTGTCCGACTTTCGCATCCCAGATGTGGATGACGCCATCCATACCGCCAGTCGCTATCCGATCGCCGTCCGGGGAGAAGGCGATCGCGTACGGCGCTGTGCTGTGCTTGAGACGGTGAACCTGTGCGAAACTCGGCAGACTCCAGACCATCGCCACGTTATCCTCGCACACGGCGGCGAAGAATCGTCCTTCCGGACTGAATGCGATGCCCTCGACCAGGCCATCCATCGACAACTCCGCCACGGTGTCTCCCGCCGAATCCACGACCCAGATCCCGTTCTCGCGGAGGAGCACCTCGTGGTGGTAGGCGCACAGGATTCCGTCCGGGCTGAACACGCGGCGCTTGCACAGCCGCAACCCCGCCGCCCCCTTCATCCTTGCCAGCACTGCGCCGTCGGGTCGCCCGGTGACCGGCCAATCCTCATAGCGCTCGACCTCGCCCCAAGTGCTCGTGTCGTAGAGGGCGGCTTTTCCATGGCCAGCCCTGTAATCATCAGCGGTGGCTACGGAAGTCAGCAAATGGTTCCCGTCCTGAGAGAATACCAGCGGGCCATTCCAATCTCCGACGGTTGGAATGCGGCCGACTTCGGCGCCACTCGCAACGTCCCAGACCCTGATGCACTCGCCTCCGTGAAACGGCCCGGATGCAAGCAGTCTGGAATCCGGACTCCACGCCAGACGGTACGCATATACTGCATGCCTGCCCAGGAGCGTCGGATCGGCCGCGGAACGCGACCAGCAAAGCATCGGCGTGCGTTCGGAGGAACTCGACACGAAGCGTCGGTCATCCAGCGGCGTGATGGAACGCGTGCTCTCCTGTGGCGGCGCGTGGAGCGTGAAGCAATCCCAGTCCGGTTCCCCATCCCACACCTTGATTGCGCCATCTCTGGAATACGAGATCAGCGAGCCGTCAGGTAAGAACTCGACGTCGTCCACACACATTCGGTGACCGCGGAGTTGGTCGACCAACCGGCACGTGTCGGTACGAAGAAGGTAGACATTCTGCGAGCTGGTGCCGGCGGCGAACAGCCCGTCGTCGGGTGCGAAAGCCAGCGAGCATGGTGTATCCAAAAGCTGTACGGTGCGGGGTTCTTGAGGAACACCGAGATCGAATACTTGGGCGGACCAGGGTCCTCCTGCTGCCAAATGCGAACCGGCGTGGCTGATGACGGCTACGGCCCCAGTGCCCCGCGTCCATTCGAACTCCGACGCGAAGAGCTTGGCCCCGGTCGCCGCTTCCCAAACGCGGACTGCCCGCCCATGTTGCGTGCACACGCGCGATCCGTCATCGCATACGGAAACGTCGAGGATCGGGCCCGCCTCGGTGTCGCCGATGACCGACCGCATCTCGCCATCGCTCAACAAGAACCGGACGACACGGCCATCCTCAGTTCCGCCCACAGCGATATCATCTGGTGCGATCTTCGCCAGCGTCGTGACGTGAACGCCAAGATCGTGCGTGGAGATGAGCTTGCCCGTCTCAACATTCCATACGCCGACCGTGCCGTCGTCACGGGCGCTCGCAATCAGCGTCCCGTCCGGCGACGCACACACGTTTCCCCGCACATCCAGCGACGACTCGAATTCGAGATCCCATTGAACCAACCGGCTGGAGAGGTGATTCCACTCCCAGCCGCGGTGCTCAGTGGGAGCCGCTTCCAACGCCTCGCGGGCCGCTGGCACGTCGCCGGAGAACAAGGCAGCCTCAGCAGCAACCACCGAAGCACGATACGCCAACCGTGTGGCCTTACGCTCTTTGGCCGCGGCATCCAGCGCGAACCATGTGATCCCTGCCACCCCCAAGACAGCAACCAGGAGCGCAACACTCAACCCGAACGTCGCCCCGCGGTGACGCCGGACCAGCTTGCGAAGCTGGTAGAGCGCGGTGGCCGGACGGGCAGTGATGGGTTCATGCGCCAGGTATCTCCGCAAGTCCGTCGCCAGTTCCGCCGCCGATTGATAGCGGCGGTCCTTTTCCCGCTCCAGGGCCTTGTCTGCGATCGCCTCCAGGTCGCCCCGGCAAGCCGCGCTGATGCTTGCCAGCCGCGGCGGATCCTCCAGGTCGAGTCGCCGCACTGCTTCCGTAATCGTGCAGCCCTTCACGTCGTGGGGCAGGCGTCCACTCAGCAACTCGTAGAGAATCACGCCCAGCGCGTAGACGTCAGAACGCGTGTCGAGGTCGGCCGAGCTACCCCGCAGTTGCTCCGGACTCATGTAGGGAATCGTGCCAATCAGTTGGCCGACGGTGGTTTGCATGGTTACCGTCTGCACGTCGGCGTCTGTAACCCGGGCGACGCCGAAGTCCAGGATTTTCGGCTGGCCGCTTTCGTTGACCAGGATGTTGCCGGGCTTGAGGTCGCGGTGGATGACGCCTTTCTGGTGCGCATGGTGGACCGCGTCGCAGACTTCGATCATCAGGAGCAAGCGCTGTCGCAGATCAAGATCACGCTCACGCGCGTGCTCTGTCAGAACGCTGCCCTTCACAAGCTCCATTGCGAAGTATGGGTGTCTAGTCGTCTTCCCGTCGTCGTAGCGGACCTCGGCCATTCCGGCGTCGTGGATTTGGGCAATGCCGGAATGCTTCAGGCGGCCGACGATCTCCACCTCGTGCTGAAAACGCCGTAGGGCCGACGTGGAGGCCAGGCCGGTCCGGATCACCTTGACGGCCACGGCACGCTGCGGTTGCTCCTGGTGTGCCTCGTACACCGCCCCCATCCCGCCCACGCCGATCCGCCGCTGGACAGCGTACCGACCAATCTGGGTGGGCGTCGCTTCGGATTCGGCCAGTGATTGCATCGCCTCCGCCGCGATTTGGCCCGGACGCGAGTTGGCGCTGGATAACGCATGCCCGTCGATTTCCAGAGGCTCTTCAAGAAAGGACGACGCCGCAGGCGCTGATGCCAGCATCCGGCGCAGTCCGGCCCCGATGCTAGGGTCCTCGGCCTCCGCCTGCTCGACGACCCGCACCTGATCTGCTGACGGCTGCGCCTTGGCTTCGAGAAAGAGCGTTTTCACCCGCTGGTATTGTTCGGCGGTCAGCATTGCAGGTGGACCCTATCGCTTCGTGTTGGTAGTCACCATGGTCGTCTCTCCCCAATGTACGCGCATTCCGCTCGTTCGATAGCAGGTCAACCGGGTGAATTCCAGCCGGATTCCGGGCTGTTGCGGATCCCGCTTCTTCGTTCAGGCTAAGCTCGGCAGTCCACATCCGGCTGATCGACTCGGCATCGATAGCCTGAATTGGTTGGTCACTGAGTTGGTCAGTCGTCACCTGGTGGCGAGTTGTTATCGAGTCCTCTGTGACTTGCGAGTAAGTTGCAACCCTCGTTTTGGGCCGAAGAACGCGTTGTAAGTGTCTGCGCCATGAGCGCTTGCGCGCCGGCCCCGCTGTCCAGCGTCCTCGCGTCGTCCACGAAGCGCGGCAGGAGGTCGAGGTCGAAGGGGATCGGCTCGGTCGTGTCGCCATCGTCGTCGAGGTCGAGCGTGTCGGCCGGGACGGCGAACTGATCGCTGTGGGGGTGGACCGGCGCCGCTGTGGCGACTCAGTCTGCACCGCGGAATCGCACCGACAGGACAGGATCGTCTTGGAGCGCAACATTGAAGGCGTGTGAGTGTTATTGTACCGGCCGTATGGTCAACACAACCGGATAGTGGTCGGAGGCAACGGGCTCGTCCACAACCTGCGCACCCAGAATCCTCCAGGCAGATTGCGGACGGACCAGAACGTAGTCAATCTGCTTGGTGGGATTCGGAGCACCGTGCGTGTACATGGGCTGACCGAGTCGCGGGAGGTGCCAGCCTGCCCGCTCCAGGTCCAACAACGGCGCACTTTCAGGAACCGCGTTCAGATCTCCGGCCAGGATTGCGAGCGGCGGAATGTCGGCACAGAGACCCCGCTCAATAACCTTCACCGAGGCGCGTCGGGCCTCCTGGGAGCCCACACTGTCGGTCCAGTCGAAGTGCGTGTTGATGAATCGAACGGTTGAGCCTGCGCCGTAGAGGCTCGAAAGGTCGATGTCGACAGCCAGCGCCTGATAGCGGCTGGAGCTTGCGCTCGGTATTGCGAGATTCCCGACCCACTGGAACGGAAGTCTGCAGAGGACCGCATCTCCGTAGGCGTCGCCGCTGCCCTTGGATGGGCCGAACACTACGGGCATTCCGGTCAGGCGAGAGAGTTCGTCGGCCATGGCCTTGCTACCGATCTCCTGCAAACCCACGATGTCAGGGTTCTGAGACGTGATCACCGCGGCGATGCGACCTAGGTCGAGCTTCTTATCCATCCCAACACCGTAGTGAATGTTGTAGCTCATCATCACGAGGGGGCGCGGAGGTCCCTTGAGCTCGAGGGTTGAGAGAACCGCGGCGTGGTCGCTCGGCCAGCCGTCGGGGTGGAACGCCAACACCTTGGAATCGACGACACGCCAGTCGCCGGCGCGCACGTAGACATAGTCGATGCGGTCCTGGTGACCCTCCGTGAACTCCGGCGACCAGGTGAGGCCGGGGGTTGCGACAGGGTCGGGATGCGCGAGCCGAAAGGTGTCTTCGAATCCGGCACGTTCCATCGAGAGGCTTACCGGCCAGGCCACGACTCGGCCTTGGTGGTTTTCCGCGTGAGCGGCCTTCTCGGTCCAATCGAGGTGTGATCCACCGTTGAAGTCCCCGCCGATGATGACCGGTACAGCCGGCGCGCCGGCGAGGTGGGGGAGGAGTTCACCGATGATGGAGTCCATCTCGCGGCCGCGGGTCTTTGCATCGGCGGCGGCCAGTTGCTCTGGTGTGGCGCCGTCCTTCAGCTCTTGCCCGACGTCCGGTAGGTAGTGGATCCAGAGGGAGTACGCCTGGATCTCGACACCGGGACGTAACTCGATTGTGGCGCCGCCAAAGTGAAAGCCGCTGAACAGCCGATGCACATCGCGGATCGGATAGCGGCTCATTATCGAGAGATTGCTGGAGCGCAGGTAGTAGTCGAAGCCCAAGCGCCCGCTGATCCGGGGGCCGCTACCGTAGGTCTCCTGCATGAGCACGATATCGGCGCCCGAGCTCTTAATCACCTCAACGACCCGTTGCACGCCCTCGTCGATGCCCTTGCGTCGGCCTCCATGCCAGATGTTCCAGGCGAGGACCTTGAGCGGGCCGCCATCCCAGACGGGATGAGCGTCCGGACGGCGTTCCTCGCCAAAGCGCGCCACGAACGACGCGACCACGTCATGTGCTGAGGGGACTCCCTGTTCGATGCGGACATCAGCGATTTTGAGGCCCTGGACATCACCAAGCCGCACGACATTTGCATCTGACTGCAGGCTGCCCACACCCTGGAGATCGTGCAGTGCAACGCGGCGGCCGTCGTGGTACAGATGCACGACTCCCATGTCGCGGTCCACAGCGAAGCCGACTTCGTGCCATCTTCCGTCGGCGATCCCCTGATCTGCCGCCTCCGGCCGGTGGTCGAGCCGCGCCTTCCCGTCTCCAGCGTTCCACGTCCAGGCCCCATCGGGCAGCACGCTCAGGGCGAAGCCGGCAAGGGCTCCGGACTCTCTTCCCAAGCCGTAGCTGTTGTTGGTCGTGTAGTCGCGAACCTCGCCCGATTCCCACAGCTTGTTCGACGCGAGCAACGGGAGATTCGATGGCTTCCCGTCTAACCGAACGCACATGCGAAAGCTGAAGCTTCCCTTCAGGTCAACTTCTCCGGGGATGCTGAGCTTGGCCGGGAGTTCAGTGGGTTCGAACTGGGCCTGACAAGCGGGAAGATGGAACAGAAGAAGCGCGGTGGTGAGGACGGAGGTCATTGCTATCTCGTTCCTTACGTCTGTGCCTTGTCGCGGAACGCGTGCAAGAAACAGGTCCACGTAATCATGGGATCGTCGATCTATTCGACCGGCATTGTAACGGGGTGCATCACCCGGTAGCGTAGAGAGCTCTGATAAAGTCGCAAGTACAAGGGTCAAGAGGAGTCATATGGATGTTGCTTAATGGGTTGACCGCCTTGGCGCTGATTGGCGCGGTCGTGACCGCGGACGACGGTGCGCGATGGGTCTTTTCGCCGGAGCTTGCCGACCGGGGATTCTCGGTTAGCACTGCGGCGTTGCCGGCGCAGCTCGCCGGTGAACATGGCTTCGGCTCGGACGAGAGCGGTGGCGGACTGGTGCTTGACGGCAAGAGCACCGATCTGATTCTTGCTTCACGAGCCGCGGACGTTGAGGATCGCCTGCCGGACTGCGCCCTGACCATAGGGGCCTGGGTGTCGATCGATACGCCTCAGCGCTGGGGCGGCGTGATCGGATGCGTCCAGGATGATGGCGAGGTCGAGAAGGGCTGGATCCTGGGCTACAACGACCAGCATTTCACGTTTGGCCTCTCAACCGTTGGCGCCGACGATGGCGACGGCCAGCTCACATACATCGCCGGAGAGCGGAAACCACACGAGGTCGGACGCTGGCATCACGTCGTCGCGACGTATGACGGCACCGAATGTCGCGTGTATGTCGATGGAGACTTGAGCAGCCGATCTGAGGTGCAGTCTGGAGACATCCTGTACCCGGAGGATTCCCCGTTCGTCGTCGGCGCCTACCGCGACTCCAACGAGCACTTTCGTCATGACGGCCGACTTCTGGAAGTCCGCATGCTCGACCGGGCCCTGTCCGCGGAAGAAGTCCGGGCCTGGTATAACGAACGGGCCAAGCTGAGCGCGCTCGACCCGTGGGTCGACACGAAATTCGACTGGCTCGTCCTGCCATACCTCAACTGGCCGACGACGGAGGCGATGACGGTTTCATTCGAATCGACCGTCCCGGCGCACGCGTCGCTGGAGATTTGGCACGAGACGGGGAGTGATCGCCGCACACTGCAATCCGACGGCCTGGCGATGCTTCATCACTTCCGAGTGACGGGGCTTCGGCCCAACGAGAAGTACTTCTATCGCGCCACGTTGCGCGACCCAAAGGGGGAAGCGCTCCAGGGTGAACTGCTCTCCTTCAGGACTGCCGCCACGCGTGATCGTTCGTTCACGTTCGTCGCGATCGGCGACACGCAGGCGCAGCCCGAGGTCGTGAAGCGTGTCTCGGACCTCGCCTACATGCACCGTCCCAACCTGGTCTTGCTGGCCGGCGATCTGGTCGGCACCGGCACGGTCAAATCGGATTGGACGGGGCATTTCTTTCCAGCCATGCAGCCGCTCATCGGCCGCGTTCCGCTGATGCCCGTGCTGGGCAATCATGAGCAGGACGCCCGGCACTACTACGAGTACATGGATCTCCCCGCGCCGGAAAAATACTATTCGTTCACATTTGGCGACGCCGAGTTCTTTATGATCGACGGGAACCGCAAGCTGCACGAGGGATCGGAGCAACTCGCATGGTTTGAACGGGCGCTGGCTGCGTCGACGTCGAAATGGAAGTTCGCCGTCTTGCACCAGCCGCCGTACACGTCGGATTCCGACGACTACGGGAACACGCTGGAGTCAACATCTCATCGCGGCGATCCAAACGTTCAGAACATCATCACCCTGCTCGAGAAATACGCGGTCGATATCTGCTTTTCCGGTCATGTTCACGATTACGAACGGACGTTCCCGATTCGGGATGGCCGAGTGACATCGTACGAGGAAGGCGGCGTGGTATACGTCACTACGGCTGGCGGCGGAGGTCACCTCGAGGACTTCGATCCGTGCAACACTTGGTTCGGCCACAAGAAGGCCCGGTACCACCATCTCGTCTACGTCGCCATCAACGGCGACCACCTCGAGTTCCAGGCGATCGACCAGAACGGCCGGCTGTTTGATGTGTTCGAGCTGCGCAAGAGCGCAGCACGGCGTGAGTTCATTCGTAGTGCTCGCGCCGAAGATCGGCACGAACCGGCGAGTCGCCATCCGCAGCGGGCTGTGAGGGAACGATGATACGCAAGTCAATCGCACGGCCTGTCCCTCCGGAAACCCCAGGATAGCCGTCGAAAGCGCAGCCGGCAGCGTGGTGCTGCGATTGGATGAGGAAGTTCAGCTTCGGGCCAATGACCGGTTCACAGTGATACTCCGGAGGTGACCAGGCTGTTTCCACTCGACATCGTTGAATCAGGAGACTTCGTATGATCGCGCGCAAACCCGCCGTGCCGCGCGGAATCAAGTGGGCTGTGTATCTGCTGGCCGTGTCGGCGTCGCTCGCCCAGGACTAGCCAGGCGCCCAAGCGGTCCCGTGTATCCATGGTGACCTGCCCCTGTTCATGGTACCACTTGCATAGTTAGTCCGTCACCGCCGCGCATCCTAACACAGCGACTGGTCTCGTTCTGGGGGGGCAGGTCAATTCACACAAGTGCAAGTCACGGATCTCCGAGATCTCAGTTGTTGATTTAGTCATTATAGTTGTCCGCTGTCTACTGTTGCGGGTTTGGTCATCGAGGTGGGAACTGGTCGTTAGGATGCTGCCAGATCTGATCCGTTGAGTAAGGCCCTGTGATGGTGGAAGTGGAGACGATCCCGTCCAGGCAACCTGGGGTCAGGGCCTTGGCGAACCAACACTCGATTGGAGCCTCGGTCTTAACCGGGAATCCGATCCTATGTGGGGTGTTGTATCGACGACCGTAGTGGAACGGTTCACCGCAGACGAAGATTGCGTCTGCGTTGAGTTGCTTCTCCGCCTCTTCCATCAAGCGTGTGGCGTAACCCTTGCGTTGGTGTTCGGGCAACACTGCCAACGGCGCTAGCACATAAGCCTTAAGGTGTGGTGCTTCGTCGATTGTCATCGGGGTGTAGCAAGCGTGAGCGACGTCCTTGTAGACGATAGAGAAACTGCCGTCTTCTATCAGGTCTCTTGCCAGGTCGGCGTAGAGTTTGGCGTGCCGCTCGTCATAGAGTCCTCCAGCTGCGGCGAAAGCCGCATACTGGATCTTCCAAGCAAGCTCAGTGCTCATGATGTGTTCCTCCTGTGGGTTGTTCATTGTCAGGCTCCCTCGCTTCCGTGGATGAAGCTGCGCCGCACGCCGATCGCTTTCCACACGGGTGATTGATCGCCGTCCCATAGCTGTGATACACGACGCAGCTATAGGGAAGCTGAGCGACCACCGCCGTCGCAACGTCTCGCTCCCCGACGTTGGAGATGTCCTGCGGATCGATCTTTGGAATCAACCGAGCCGTTTTGTCACTCGCTGTTCCTTAGCACTGCCAGCGGCCTGAACTCCTCCCACTCGTCGGTAGACACCCGTGGGCAAGGTGCTTGGAGCAACCTCGTTCACGATCCAGTTTCTAGACCGGACGCTCACGAGTTGTCCCTGCTCAGGAGCGTCGTTTGAAATGACTGCGTTCGTGCTCATCTCGGCTCATCTGGCGTTCAGGTTTCAGCCCATCAAGTGCCGCCAATCGTGGCCTCGCTGCCACCTTGACTGAGCCAGCGGTCAATCGTCTCGCGATGGAAGCGCCCGTGCCGCCCACCGGTCTCTTCGCAGCCATGGCACGTTGCTCCTTACGCGGGCCTCGACTCTGAGTTGTTACCTCTGTTGCGCAGCTCCCGGAACCACTGCACAACAACGTAGAACACCGGTACGAACAGGACGGCGAGTATCGTCGCGGCGATTTCGCCGCCGAAGACGGCAGTGCCGACCGCCCGGCGGCTGGCGGCGCCGGCGCCGGTGGCGATGACAAGGGGGAAGACGCCGAGGATGAACGTAAACGCCGTCATCAGGATCGGGCGAAATCGCAGCCGGGCGGCTTCGATCGCGGCTTCAGCACGCGTCTTGCCCTGTTCCCGAAGTGACTTGGCGAACTCGACGATCAGGATGGCGTTCTTGCTCGCCAGCGCTACAAGCAGCACGATACCGATCTGTGTGTAGACGTTGTTGTCCATGCCGCGGACGGCGACCGCGATGATCGTGCCGAGCAGCGCCAGCGGAACCGCCAGGATGACCGCGACCGGGATCGACCAGCTCTCGTACTGGGCGCATAGAACTAGATAAACGAACACGACGGCCAGCGCGAAGATGAATGGCGCCTGACCGCCGGTGGCTTTTTCCTGGTACGACATTCCGGTCCACTCGTACCCCATCGAGTTGGGAAGTACGCGCTCGGCGATTTGCTCCATGGCGTCGAGCGCCTGACCCGAACTCAGCCCCGGCGCCGCGCTGCCGCTTATGGATGCTGACGGATACGCGTTGTAGCGCGTGATGAACTGCGGCCCCAGCGATTCGTTCACGGCGACCAATGTGCCCATCGGGACCATGTCACCGTGAGCGTTCCGCACCTCCAACCGTTTGATGTCGTCGGGGCTGGCGCGGAACTCCGGTTCGGCCTGAACCTTGACCTGGTACGTGCGGCCGAACTTGTTCAGGTCGTTGACATAGACCGACCCCAGATAGGCCTGGAGGGTGTTGAACACAGAGGATAGCGGAATGTCCAGCGTCTTTGCCTTGGTGCGATCGATCTCCGCGAACAGTTGGGGCACGTTGGCTCGGAAGGTCGAGTACACGTTCATCAAGCTCGGCTGAGAGTACGCCTCCATTGTCACCCCATCCGCCATCTGTTGCAGAGTCTCGGAGCCCAGGCCGCCGCGATCCTGCAACTGCATTTGGAATCCGCCCGCGTTTCCCAGACCCATGATGCCCGGCGGCAGAAAGGCGAACAGGTTTGCGTCCGGGACACCGTAGAACTGCGCCCAGAGTCCGCCGACCAGCGCTTGAGCGCTGAGGGATGGATCGGTGCGCTGATCCCAAGGTTCAAACATCACCCAGAACGTTGCCGCGTTCGACGAATTAGCTCCGTCGAGTAGCGCGTACCCTGGGACGGACATCCAGCTCTCGACGCCGGGCGTCTGAGCGATGATGGCGTTCACCTGCTCCACCACCTCGAGCGTCCGCTGTCTCGAAGCCGCGTCGGGCAACTGAGCGGCGACGACCGCATAGCCCTGGTCTTCTTCCGGCAGAAAGCTGGTTGGCAACGACACGAAACCCCACCCAGCGAGTCCGGTCAGGATTGCGAAGAACACCATCACGAAGGCAGTACGGCGAACCAGTCCCCCGACAAGGGACTTGTAGAGGCTCGAACTCCGGTCGAAGGTCCAGTTGAACGCGCGGAAAAAGAAGTTGCGGCGGCTTGGCGTGGGGCGCAGTACGATCGCACACAAGGCCGGGCTGAGTGTCAGGGCGTTGATCGAACTGAAGACCGTGGCCGTGGCGATGGTGAGGGCGAACTGCCGGTAGAGCTGGCCGGTCACGCCCCCGAGGAATGCGGTGGGCACGAAGACCGCCAGTAGCACGAGCGTTGTCGCGATGACCGGCCCGGTGACCTCATGCATGGCCTTCACCGCGGCGTCGCGCGGTTTCAGGGCTGATTCATCGATATGGCGGGCCGCGTTCTCGACGACGACAATCGCATCATCAACCACAATGCCGATCGCCAGCACCAGACCGAACAGCGTGATCATGTTGATCGAGAACCCCAGCGCCGCCATTACCAGAAACGTCCCGATCAGCGAGACCGGAATGGTCACTGCCGGAATCAGCGTGGCTCGCCAATCCTGAAGAAACACGTACAACGTGATGAACACGAGCACAACGGCGATGATGAGCGTCTCGATCACCTCGCGGATCGACGTACGCACGAACTTGGTCGTGTCAAACGGGATCGCATATTCAAGCCCGGCAGGAAACGCGGCGCTCAACTCCTCCATCTTGGCGCGGACCTGGTCGGCGACGTCCAGTGCATTCGCCCCCGGGAGCTGGAAGACGACCACTGCCGCTGTCGGCTCGCCGTTGAATTGCCCGGACAAGTCGTACGTACGCGAGCCGAGTTCCACGCGGGCGACGTCTTTCAGACGGGTGATACGCGCCCCCTCGGCGGTCTTGATGATGATCTCCTCGAACTGCTCGACATCAGTGAGCCGTCCCAGCGTACTGACCGTGTACTGGAAATCCTGCCCTGCCGGCGCTGGAGGCTGCCCGATCTGGCCGGCCGCCACCTGGACGTTCTGCTCCTGAAGAGCGGCAACGACATCGTTGGTCGTCAACTTGCGCGCTTTGAGCTTCTCCGGATCGAGCCAGATGCGCATGCTGTAATCGCCGGCGCCGAAGATCATGACGCTGCCAACACCGTCCAGGCGCGCCAACTCGTCCTTGATCCGCAGTGTTGCATAGTTGCTCAAGAACAGATCGTCTTGGCGGCCGTCGGGCGAAATCAGGCACATGAACAGCACGATGTTCGTGGCCTGCTTCGTCGTCGTGACGCCCAGGCGTCGGACTTCTTCGGGCAGCATCGGCTCGGCAACGGCCACGCGGTTCTGCACCAGCACCGCGACCATATCCAGGTCGGTTCCGACCGCGAACGTGACCGTCAGCGTGTATGAGCCATTATTCGAGCAGGTGCTCGACATGTAGAGCATGTTCTCCACGCCGTTGACCTGCTCCTCGATCAATTGCGCGACGGTTTCCGACACAACTCGGGCGTCGGCGCCGGGGTAGTTGGCCGTCACCTGCACCGTGGGAGGCGCGATCTCGGGGTACTGCGTAATGGGCAGCGAAAACACTGCTACCCCACCCGCAATCACGATCACGATCGCGATGACGGCGGCGAACACGGGGCGATCGATGAAAAAGCGGCTGAACATGTGCGTACTCGCTTACTCGGAAAACTCTGATTCGGGCGATGCTGACTGAACCCCCGGTTCCACGGGCGCCGGTTCGCCTTCCGGCATCGGGCTGACCGTCATTCCCTCCCGGGCGCGCTGCACGCCCCTGACGATCACGCTGTCATCCGCGGCGAGGCCTTGCTCGATGACGCGCAACTCGTCCACGAGAGCCCCAACCTCGACATAGCGCTTCTCGACGACATTCTCAGCGTTAACGATGAGCAGGTAGCGCCCACCCTGGTCGGCGCCCAGTGCGCGGTTCGGAATTAGCAGAGCGTTCTCACGCGTGTCAATGGGTGCGCGAAGTCGAACAAACAGGCCGGGGATCAACACGTCGTCGGGATTCGGGAAGACGCCGCGAACCTGTATGGTGCCGGTGTCCGGGTCGACACGATTGTCTCCCCAGTCGCTGCGGCCCTCATGTGGATATCCCCGCTCGTTGGCCAGCCCCAGGTAGAGCGGCGCAGACTCCTGCGGCTCAGTCTGCCGGCGTTTCTCCGGGTGAGTGGCCAGGTACTCGAGCAGGACACGCTCACTGGCGTTGAAGTATGCGTAAACCGGATCGGTGCTGACAATCGTGGTTAGCAGCGTGTATTCCCCGGCGCCCACCAGGTTGCCAGGGTCGATGAACGTACGGCTGATTTGCCCGCTGATCGGAGCGTGAATCTGTGTGTAGCCCAGATTCAGCGCGGCTTCGTCGACAGCCGCCTGGGCCTCGCGAACCGCGGCCTGGGCTGATTCGAAATCGGACTGCGCCTTGACCCATTCAAACTCCGACGCGGACTGGCTTTCATAGATGCCCTTGATTCGATGGTAGTCGTGATCGGCCAGCCTCAGTTCAGCTTGTCGGTTCTCCAACTGCGCCTCGGCCCGATCCAGCACTGCCCGAAACGGCCGGGGGTCGATGGTGAACAGCAGGTCTCCCTGCTCGACGACTGCGGCGGCTTGGAAGTGAACTGCTTCCAGAAAGCCCTCGACCCGCGCTCGAATATTCACTGACTCCACTGCCTCGGTGGTTCCCGTGAATTCGGCGTAGTCGGTCACGGTTTGCTGTATAGGCCGGCTAACCGTGACCATGGGTGGCGGTGGAGTGGCCTGCTCACCCTGCTGCCTGCAGCCGCTCAACAGCGCCGCTACGACGCAAGTCGCGAAGGCCATGATTACTTTCATCGTATGTGACATGGGTCTGATCCTCGTTCAGTGCGGCGTGTCGTCGAACCGCAGAAAGGTGGCCGTTGTGTCGTCATCTTGCCAGTTACCGGGATTGAGCTCATCGAGACGTTGGCGCATAGCGGAAGCCGGATCCAGCTCATTCGCTGCGCTGGCAAGCAAGCGGATAGCCCGCGGCGCTTCGACCAATCCGCCTCCGGGAAGCCGCGCCTCAGATACGCCGTCGGTGTAAAGGATGCACGTGTCCCCGGGACGAAACTGTACGCTGCAATCGGTCGCCCCAATGTCGGCTTCGATTCCGAGCGGCAGCCCGCCCTCGCATGCTATGACCTCGGGATGACCGTCTCGAAGCAGCACCGGGTGCGGGTGCCCAGCCACGGCGAACCGGCATGCCAGGGTCTTCAAGTCGATACATAGAACGGCGGCCGTGATGAACTGGCCCGCTGATAACGCCTGGCGCTCGATCAGAAGCCGCGATGTCTGGCTCAACTCATGTGCGGGGGAAATGTAGTCAAGTTCCTGGCCGGCGGTGGTCGCTGTGGCAGCCTCGAGAATAAGTGCCGCCTGATACCCATGCCCGCAAGCGTCCGCGATGGTCACCATGATGTGGCGATCGTCCAGCTCCACGAACCCGCCATAGTTGCCACAGGCAAAGTCCGCGGGCATACACATATCGTCGATCGCCAGGCCGGCTCCGCAGTGAATCGAGCCAGTGAACCAACCCGCGAACTCGGTCACGCGTCGAGGTCTCCAGAGGTTGCCTGCGTTCTCATTCACGTTCGACCTTTCTTCCCAGGCCCATCTTCGCCGACCAGCCCGCCGGGCAAAACGGCCTTGACATCAGTACAAATGTACCGTACACTTGTACTGTTGTCAAGTCGGAGAATGCAGATGAGCGAAAAAGATCGGGCGAACGCAACGAGAACAGCCATCATCCAGGCCGCCGGCGAGCTGTTTGCCACCTCTGGTTTCAACGGTGTGACGGCCCGGCAGATCGCCAGCCAGGCCGGAGTCTCCCTGAGCACGATCCCGTATCACTTTGGGACGATGGAGACGCTCTATAAAGAAGTGCTCTTGGCAGCCTGTGAGACATCGGCGGAAGCGCGGGCGATCGCCGAGCGCGCTCGGTCGGCAAGGCCATCGGAGGGGCTGCGTTTCGCCGTACGATTCGTACTTGAGCATTACGCTACTGAGGCGGCGCCCTGGCCTGTTCAATTGGTCGGTCGCGAGATACTGGATCCGACGCCGGAGTTCCTTGAGATCGTCGAGCGCAAGTTCTCTCCCGAGTTCTCGTGGATGTGCGAGATCGTCGGACGCGCGGCCCGGCGCCCGGCAGACGCCGACGCAGTCGGCTTCGGTGTGGTTGCGCTCTGCGCCTTGGCTGAGACCATGATGAACTACCGCCAGATCATGGAGGTCATCGCGCCGAGTGTGCTGTCGACCGCGAAGGAGAAGGACGAGTTCGTGGACATCGTGGCGAAAATCACGCTGGACGCCGTCCGACGATACGCGACCGTGTTCGAGAATCGTGAAGGCGAGTAGCCCATGTCTCGCACCCGGGAGTGTCGCCTTCCGCCACCGGCGCGAGAGTGCCAGTTGGCGTGGAGCTTCGTAAACGGCTGCGAGGGCGGATGCGCTACGATGTCCAGCCCTCCAGGCTGGACATCATTGGCCCGATCTCACGGCCCTCGAGCCGCCCGTAGCTCGCGTTGCGAAGGGCTAACTCTGGGGGCTTGTGCGCTTCACCATGAAGACGTAGTCTCGCGGTCGAAACGGGCCAGTCGCGATTCGCGAATCAGCTGCTCGTGTGGAGTGACCTCAGCATGGCGCGTACGGGCGACATGGCGATTGCGTTCCGCGAGGCTACGGCCACCGATTGGCCGGATATCTGGACGATATTTCGTGAAGTGGTTCGCACTGGCGACACTTACGCCTTTCCGCCCGACATGTCGGAATCGGCGGCGCGAGCGGCGTGGCTATTCGACGGCACCGAGAGGCGCGTGACATTCATAGCCCAGTTGGATGGAACGACTGTCGGCACGTCGTACATCAAACCCAATCAGGTCGGGCTCTGCGATCACATCGCCAACGCCGGGTGGATGATTGCACCGTCAGCCAGTGGGCGTGGGATCGGGCGGAAGTTTGCAGATTGTGTGCTCGACGAGGCCCGTCGCCTTGGGTTTCGCGGAATGCAGTTCAACGCCGTCGTCGCAACCAACAAGCGGGCAATTGCGCTCTGGAAGTCAATGGGATTTGAGATCGTGGGCACCGTCCCCGACGCTTTCCGACATGCAACGCATGGACTGACAGCAGTACACATAATGTACATGGAGCTTTGACCTCTTGTTCGAATCGAGCGGTTCGTTTGGGCTATGACGATGGTTTGAAGTCCGATGTCCGGATATTATCGAATGCGACGTGGTGGATTAAGCGATTCACTACGGGAAGTGAGATCACGATGACACCCCGAGAATTCGTTCCTTACCTGAGCGTAAAGGATGCCAGGCAGGCAGTCGTTTTCTAGTGATAGCTGCTTCTTGGCGAGACGCCGCTGGCAATGCTGTGGCGCTTGTTCTCAGGAAACCACATGAGCAGTCAGGGACTGATACACCACGAGGCCAAGATGAGGGCGGTCGCAGCCGCGACGATCCGGTGCGGCTTGATCTGGCTCCTTGTGGTGCTGGCGGCCAGGCCGGCCCGTGCGCAGAACCACGTTCTACAGCTGGATGGTGAAGGGGACTACGTCCGACTCCCGAGCGATGCCTTCCGTCACCTTGACGAGGCTACGGTGGAACTGTGGGTCAAATGGGAGGCGTTCGGACGTTATTCTCAACCGTGGGGCTTCGGCTCGGGCCAGATGTGGGACGTCATGTATCTGAGTAACCGCAGTCATTCAAACATGCTGCAGTTCTCTATCTACCAGGAGGAACAACTGCACACTGTCGCTGTGCCGCGCATCCTGGACCGAGGCAAGTGGTGTCATGTTGCGGCCGTTTCCGGTCACGGGGGGATGTGTTTGTATTTGAATGGGGTATTGATTGGGCAACATGAGTATCAGGGGAGCTTCGCGACGCTCCTGCCCGGAGCCGACAGCTTCATAGGCAAAGCACATTGGCGGGGCAATGCTCATTTCCACGGCCAAATGGATGAGATTCGTATCTGGGACGTGGCCCGCACGGCGGAACAAATCAACTCCACCATGTTCACAAGTCTGACAGGGAAGGAAGCTCACCTGATCGGGCTTTGGAATTTCGATTCTGGTGACGCGGTGGACGTAACCGGACACGGATTTGATGGGACATGCCGTGGAAACGCACGGTATGCGCAAGCTGAGTTGCCGACGGCAAGTGAGTTAGCCCGACCAGCGGTGGTTTCCGGCAAGATCACCAACGAAGCAGGCGACCCGCTGGGGAACGCAAGCGTGGTTCTGGAACAGGATGCGCATACCATCGCGGCCACCCGAACGGACCAAAGCGGACGTTACCAGATTGTGTTCTATCCTGGTCCGGACGCATGCGATATCGCCTCCACCTGGGCCGACAATGGCGCGCGACAGTCGGGCATGACGATAGCCCCGGGTCAGCGCTACGAGGTGAACCTGAGGTTGGGCTCGGCAATCAGCCTGCAAGGGACCCTGATGACGCATGATGGCTCGCCGCACGCAGCCGTCACCGTTCAGGCAATACCGGTAACGCACTCCGGGGCGCCCGCAAGACCGCTGGCGGCCCTGAGTGATGAGAATGGTCGTTTCCAGTTCACTAACCTCAAAGCCGGGCCATACCGCGTGCGGACATACTTGGGAGACGGGTACGCGTACTATGGCGCTCCGGTTGACGCCGCGATGCCCGAGCAAGCCGGCACTACCCTCCAAGTGCAGCCCGGCCAGCCGCCTGGGGACATCGATATCCGCTTCGCGCCTTTCAGGAAGGGGGTATGGCGCTCATACACCTACCTGGACGGCCTCGCGAGCAATCACGTCACCGCCATTGCCAGCGATGCGCTGGGCCGGATCTGGTTTGGAACGGAGGCAGGACTGTCCGTGTTTGATGGCCGATCCTTTGCGTCGTTTACCAGTCGAGATGGTCTGAGCTCGGACGCGATCAACACTGTCTATCGGGACTCCGAAGACATGCTGTGGATCGGGACGACGAACGGACTATCCCGCTATGACGGCAAGTCCTTCACTGGCTTCACGGTACAGGATGGCTTGGCCGATGGGAACATCTATGCCGTGTACGAAGACACGGGGGGCGGTCTCTGGATCGGTACGAAGGGTGGCGTGTCTCGGCACGCTGGCCGTGGGTTCGAGGTGTTCACGCAACGCGGGGACCTGCCCTCAACAGTAGTCACCTCGATTGCCGAGGATGGCGACGGGAACCTCTGGTTTGGAACCGACGCCGGTTTGGCGCGTTACAACGGAAGGCAGTTCCATACCTTCACGGTGGCGGAGGGATTGGTGGGCAACTCGATCCGTGCGCTATGCCGAGATCAACAGGGCATAGTGTGGATCGGAACCTGCACGGGGCTTTCACGTTATGACGGGGATCGGTTCGTCAGTTTCACATCTGCGGATGGCTTAGCCGACAATGTCATCAACGCAATTGAGGAAGACGCCGACGGTAGACTGTGGTTAGCCACCGAGCGCGGTGTGTCTTTGTTCAATGGCGTGGGCTTTGTGACCTTCGTTCCGCAGGACGGCCTGGCCCATTGGCGGGTGGGGGCCGTTCACCAGGATAGTCGCGGCGCCTTCTGGTTCGGTACGATTCTAGGCGGGGCTTCGCGCTACGACAACCGCACCCTGGTCAGCTTCACGATTCGGGACGGCCTGCCCGACAACGTTGTGCGGACGATCGCGGAAGAGCCGAACGGGACTCTGTGGCTGGGGACCGACCGTGGCATTGCATGCTATGAGGAACGCAGAATTGCGAACTATGCCGGTCGGGATGGCATGCCGAACAAATGGGTTAGGAGCAGCTGCCGCACGCCGGACGGAGTGCTGTGGTTCGGCACCTCCGCCAGTGGTCTGTGCCGATACGATGGACGCTCTGGGAAGATGCTCAACAGCGCAAGCGGATTCACAGTCGATTGCGTTACCACCATCACATACGGACACGACCGACGGCTATGGATGGGCCATAATACGCGGGGGCTCTTTCGCCTTGATCCTGATACGCTCGCCGTCGAGTTGTTTGCTCTGCCGGGAAGACCGGATGCTTACCATACCAGGTCAATCTACTCGGCCGAGGACGGGACAATCTGGATCGGTACGCATGAAGACGGCTTGTGGCGCTTTGATGGTAGCCAGTTTTCTCACCTCACCACTGCGGATGGCCTGCTGGGCAATACCGTCGACGCGATCCGTCATGGGCCCGACGGAATGTTGTGGCTGGCTACGCGGAACGGCATTTCTCGCTTCGACGGAAGCGGGTTCCATAATCTGAAGACGGAGGACGGACTGGCAGACAACTACGTCTTGGTCATGTATCAGGACCGAGAGGGCAGATTGTGGATGGGCACTCGTTCTGCAGGCGTAATGCTGCATGACGGAAAAACCTTCTCAACACTGGATACGCGCGACGGCTTGGCAAGCAACACGGTCTATGCGATCCACCAGGATCACGGTGGGGCACTGTGGTTCGGTACCGAAGAGGGGCTTTCACGCTATCGCCCGCGCACGGCATCACCAAGCGTTCAGATAATCTCCGTCCGCGCCGATCAACTCTATGGCGACTTGACGAGGGTCCCCGTGCTCACCGCGGGTAGACGCTTGAGCGTTGCGTATCGCGCGCTGGATTTCGACACCTTACCCCAAAAGCAGCAGTACCGTGTGCGGATTGCCGCGGCTCGCGATGCCCGATCTGGGGCAACGCAAGCTCCAGGCCCATCCGGGGGTTTCCTTCTGGATGTCTCCACGAGAGCTGAGGTCTTCGACTGGACCCCTGAGGAGCGAGGTGCGTTCGTGTTCGAGGTTCAGGCCGTTGATCGCGATCTCGACTACTCCGAACCGGCCCGCGTTATCCTGCGGGTGGTTCCTCCGTGGTACTTGAACGCCCGTATCGCTGTGCCCTCCATGACAGGACTGCTGGGCTTGTTCGGCGTTGTGGCCGTCTTGAGCTTCCGCGTCATCCGCCAGCGGCGCCAGGCCCGACAGTTGCAGACCCAATTGCTCGAGAATGAACGCCAGCGAAACTTGCTCCTGCGAGAAGCACGGGATGTGGCAGAGACGGCCAATCAGGCCAAGAGCATCTTCTTGGCGAACATGAGTCACGATATCCGCACTCCTCTAAACGCGATCCTGGGCTACGCACAGGTCCTGTTGCGCAAAGCTGACCTGCCGGCGGAGGTCCGCCGGGCCGTATCCACGATCGCCGAAAGCGGCCGACACCTGCTGTCCTTGATCAACGACATCCTGGATCTCTCCAAGGTCGAGGTTGGACGCCTGGAGCTGGCACCCACAACGTTCGACTTGGTGCACTTCATCAGAACTTTGTCTTCTGCGTTTCAGCCTCGTTGCGAGCAGAAGGGCCTCACGTGGCGGGTAGAGTGGGATACCTCGCTGCAGGAGCTCCCCGACTGCGAATCCCCGGCGACCCCGCGCCCACGCCGGATTGTCCACACGGACGAGGGCAAACTGAGGCAGGTTCTCGCCAATCTACTCACTAATGCCGTCAAGTTCACCGACACCGGCGAGGTCGTCCTGAGAATCTCCGAGTCAGTCCCTCCAGCGCCAGCCGACGGCACCGCGGTCTCGCATTTCACCTTCGAGGTTCAGGACACGGGCATCGGCATCCCGGCATCGGCTCGGGAAGCGATCTTCGAGGTCTTTGGCCAGAATGAGGCCGGCCGTGCCAGGGGCGGCACCGGGCTTGGACTGGCGATTGTCAAGAAGTACGCGGAACTACTGGGGGGCCGGATCGACGTGGAGTCTACTCCAGGTCGAGGCTCACTCCTCCGCCTGACCGTGCCGTTGGAGAACACCACGCAAACCGCAGCAGCGCAGATTGCAGAACCGCGTCCTGGCGAAATGCCGCAGATCGCACGTTTGGCGGACGGATACACGGTACGCGCCTTGGTGGCCGACGACGTCAGAGAGAACCGAGAGGTCATGGCACACCTGCTTGAGGATATCGGCGTTTCCGTGCGCACGGCTGAGAATGGGCGGCAGGCCCTCGAGGCTATTCACGCGGAGTCTGTCGATATCGTGTTCATGGATATCCGCATGCCGGAGATGGACGGATTGACTGCAACTCGGGAGATCCTCCGCATACCGGAGCCTCAGCGGCCCAGGCTCGTGGCTGTCTCCGCTTCAGCGTTGCTGCAACAGCGTCAGGAGTACCTCGATGCCGGTTTTGAGGAGTTCCTGGCGAAGCCCGTCGACGCCCAGCAGGTCTATGAGGTACTGGAACGGCTCTTGCGAGTCCGGTTTGAGTACAGCAAGCTTGCTGCCGCCCCGGAGGCCTTCGAGGCCGTCACTTTGCCGGACGAGCTGTTCTCGCGCTTCCGCGCGGCGGCGGAGGCCTACAACGCCACGGAGCTCGTCCGCTGCTTGAAGGAGGTAGAGCAGCTTGGCGATGCCGGCCGTGAGCTGGCCGAGCGGTTGCGCAACTGGATCGAACGCAGCGAACTGGATCAGGTCGGCCGCCTGCTGACACAGATGGAGGACCGCGAGCCGTGAGTGAGAACCGAGTCCGAATCCTGGTCGTGGATGACATTCCGGCCAACCGCACCCTGCTCAGGCAGGTGCTGGAGCCTGCCGGTTATGACGTCCTCCTGGTACCTGGTGGCGAAGAAGCCCTGGGTGTTACTCGGCGAGCCAGGCCCGCCCTGATCCTACTCGATGTCAACATGCCCGGACTGAGTGGCTTCGAAACCTGCCGGCAATTGAAACAGCGCACCTCCGTTGCGGACATTCCGGTCATCTTCATCACATCCAGAGACGACAGCGAAAGCGTTGTACAGGGCTTCCAAGCCGGCGGCGTGGACTACATTACCCGGCCCTTCAACGAAGCCGAAGTTCTGGCCCGCGTCGAAAACCACCTCAGGATCTACCAGCTTACCCGTGAATTGCAGCAGAAGAACGCCGATTTGCAGGGCGAGATCACCAGACGCGAACGGGCCGAGGGGCAGCTGGCCCGAGCCGATGAGCAGCTCTCGAACATCTCAGAGCAGGAGGCGCGGCGCTGGGGCATCGAGGGCTTCATCAGCCAAAGCCCGACCCTCGCAGCGATTCTCGCCGACGTGCGCCGGCTTCAGCAAGCTGACAGAACCGCCGTATTGATCACCGGCGAAAGCGGCACCGGCAAGGAGTTGATTGCCCGCGCGATCCACTTCGGCGGAGCCAGGTCCCGCTGCCCCTTCATGGTTCTGAACTGCTCCGCGATTCCTCAGGAACTGGCGGAATCGACCCTCTTTGGACACGTGCGCGGCGCCTTCACCGGAGCGCGGAACGCCCGCAAAGGGCACTTCGAACTGGCCGATGGCGGGACCCTCTTCCTGGACGAAATCGGTGACACGCCGTACGAGCTCCAGCCGAAACTCCTGCGCGTGCTGGAGAACGGCACGTTCACCCCCGTGGGCGGCTCACGGGAGCAACGCACCGATGTCCGCATCTTGTCGGCGACGAATCAAGACCTGCAAACCAGGATTGCCCAGAAGACGTTTCGTCAGGACCTCTATTTCCGCCTAGCCCAGTTCACCGTGACCGTGCCGCCGCTACGCGAGCGTCCCGAAGATATCCCTCTGCTGGCCGAGCACTTCCTAGGGATGCTAGCCGCCGAGATGGGAAAGAAACGTCCTGACTTGGGCCCCGAAGCCCTGGCGGAACTGCGGCGTTACAGCTTCCCCGGCAATGTCCGCGAGTTGAAGAACATCATGGAACATGCCCTCATCAAGAGCGGTTCGGGGGCCATCCTTCCGGCGCACCTGCATCTGCTCGATGACGCCCTCGCTTCCGTTGAAGGCACCGGACTTTCCGACCAGCGTGTGCAGACCATGACCGAGAGTGATTTCGATCGGCGTCGGCAACTCGTAATCGAGCGCGCTCGGAAGTCATCGCCTTCAGATGCTACGTCCACCCGACCTGCCGCGGCGGCGACCGAGGAAGAGAGGATCCTCGCCCACGTCGAGCAGCACGGTTACATCAACAACACCGAATGCCGCAGGCTGCTCTCGGTCGACTACGATCACGCATCTTACTTGCTGAAGAAGCTCAGCGAGTACGGCCTGCTCGTACGCGAAGGCGACCGCCGTTGGGCGCGCTACCACTTGCCGGTGTCCGCGTCCGAAGGCGGCGGAACTATGCGATAGCGCCGGGTCTGGATATTCGCCGCAGGAACATACCCCGATCGGTAACGTCGCCCGTCCACTATGAGTAGGCGATAAGCGGCATATAGGAACGCCGTAAGAAGTCTATAAGCACACCATCCCCGACCCCAATTCCTCCGCGGACATGGCGTTGAGCGAACCGCCAAGGCCACTCATTGGCCACCGGGTGGCGTCTGAGCCCGCCTCCGTACTCTCGCAGGTACAACCAGCACAGCGCAGATCGCTCGGAACGCGGGTTGCACCTATCACTAGCATACGTGAGTTGTGTGCCTGGCGGCCTTGTGTCGCTGAACAGAGAGGAGCGAAAGACAATGCGGATCTCAAACATGGCGGCGGTTGTTGTACTCACAGCTTTGCTAGCGGTGGTTGGCATAGCGCCGGCGGACGACGGAACCTGGATCGTCGATGACGACGGCGACTGGTCGGACCCGGCCAACTGGGACGGCGGCATCGTGGCCGGAGGCGCCAACGCCACGGCGCATTTCGCCGTCCCGCCGACGAGCAACATTCAGATCACCATCAACACCGCGCGTACGATCGGACACATCGTCACGGGTTCGACCTCCAGTGGTTCGTTCCAGTTCAAGCCTGCCTCGGGCGGCACACTGACTCTCTCAGCCCCGGGCAGTCAGCCCAGCATCACAGTCGCGTCTGGCCAAGGAATGTACACGTTACTCCCCCTGGCCGGTACGGAAGGCTTCACCAAGCTCGGTCCTGGGAATCTGGGTCTCAACAGCCCCATCCCCAATACATTGTCCGGAGTTGTCGATGTCCAGGAAGGCCCCCTTTACCTGTTGGAGCCGGATCAACTCGGTCCGGGCGTTGAATTGGTTGTGGGAAGCAGCGTCTACGTCTACATTGAACGCTCGCACACAATCGGCAGTCTCGCGGGAGCGGGGAATGTGCGCCTGTGGGACGACTCGGATCTGGATGTGGGTGCTAATGGCCTGAGCACCGAATTCTCCGGGACTATTGAACCGTCTTTCGGAACCAGTTCGTTGTGGAAATCAGGCAGCGGAACCTTGACCCTCAGCGGCGTCAACGCCTACGACGGCGGCACCTTCTTGCAGGGCGGTACGCTGAGCGTTTCACAGGAGTCGAATCTCGGCGACATCGCTGGCGGTTTGACCTTTCACGGCGGAATCCTGCAAATCACCGGTACGGCCTTCGGCTCGACCGTCCGCACCATCACCTTGTGGGGTAACGGCGGCGAGTTTGACATTGCCGACCCTGACCACACGTTCACGTTCAGCCAGGATCTGTGGGGCGCCTACGGGCTGGCCAAGAGTGGGCCTGGAACGCTGTCTCTGACCGGCAACAACGCTTCGTACACCGGCACGTTCTACGCCAAGGAAGGGACACTCGGCGTCGGCATCAACAACTCCCTGGGAGATTACACCGACGTGCGCATCGACGCGGGGGCGGTGGTCTTGATGGAAGGTGACGAAGGCTGGGGCGGGCTGATCGGCGAAGGTGAACTTGATCTGGGCGGCTATAGCATCGAACTCGGACACAACGGCTACGGCATCGAGTTCGACGGCACGTTCAGCGGAACGGGGCAGGTGACCAAACACAACTCTCTCTCGATGGTGCTGACGGGAGACCACACCTTCTCCGGCACACTCACGGTCGAGAACGGCGCCGTAATGCTACGGGGGAACAACGGCGCCATGTCGGGGACGATACACGTGATGAGCAACCGGTCGCTGTACGCGGGCATCAATGACAGCCTGAGTGACCAGATTCTGGTGCAGCTCGACGCCGGCGCGACGCTGACGATGGAGGAGGGCGAACGGTGGGGTTCGCTGAGCGGCGTCGGCAACGTCGTTCTCGGATCCAACTCTATTGACGTGGGGTATGACAACACCGACTTCGACTTCAGCGGCGACATAACCGGCTCGGGAAGCTTCAAGAAGGGCGGAACGGGCGTGATGACGTTGAGCGGCGCCGGTGATTGGACCGGCGGCACAATACTCGAAGGCGGCGTGCTCTCCGTTTCAGATGACGCCTATCTGGGGGATTCAGACGGCCCGCTGACGTTTGACGGCGGCCAGTTGCGCATTACCGGTACGTCCTTTAGCGAGACAACCCGCTCCATCACTATCAACGAACCATCCGAGATCGACGTAGTTGACACCGGCGGCACGGTGGCCCTCACGGCGGATCTCACGGGGACCGCGGACCTGACCAAACTGGGAGCTGGTGTCCTGGCGCTGAGAGGTAGCAATGCCGCTTATTCCGGAGACATTTACGTCGACGTTGGGACGCTGGCACTTGGCGTCGGAGACAGTCTGGGGAATCAGACCCGCGTGACGCTCGCACCCGGCACGTCCCTGTTGATGGAAGACTACGAGTCATGGGGCTCGCTTGTTGGCGGCGGGACCGTCGATCTAGGCTCCTATCACGTTCATATCGGCTTCGACGACAGCGACGCCGCGCTAAGTGCATACATCACGGGCGCCGGTGAGGTGCTGAAGGCCGGCTCGGGGAATCTGCTGTTGAGCAGTGCGAACGACTACGCCGGCGGTACGATCGTCGAGGCTGGCGAGCTCACCGCCGACCACGATAGCGCCCTGGGCACTGGGAGTGTCCTGGTCGACACCGGCGGGGCGCTGGCCGTGGCCGATGGGGCGGGGACGTTAACGGTCGCTGACGACTACTCGCAAACCGCGTCCGGAACGCTGCGGATCGAACTCGGCGGCACCACGCCGGGGACCGAACACGACCGCTTGAACGTGTCCGGTGCGGCAAACCTGGCCGGCGCGCTCGAGGTCACGCTGATTGACGGCTTCGAGCCGCAAATCGGAGACAGCTTCGAGATCCTGTCCGCGGGGAACTGCGTGGGAACCTTCGATACGGTGACGTACGAAGCAACGCCGTCTGGCGGACGATGGGAGATCGTCTACAGTCCCACGGCCGTGACGTTGGTGTTTTATGACGCCGTCCTGGTCGATCTCAACGCCCCCGGCCCCGTGCATGACGGTGCAACCTGGGATACGGCGTATCTGACGATCAGCGATGCTATCGCGGATCCGTTCTCGGCTAGCGCCGCGGAGGGGATCTGGGTCGCGGACGGCGCCTATCATGAAACCGTCACCATGCAGAGCGGCCACCGACTTTACGGCGGCTTCACCGGCCACGGCGGTCTCGAGGAAACCGAGCTGACCCAGCGCGACTGGGAAAACAATCATACCACGATTGACGGCGATTTCGAGAGACGCTGCGTACACATGCAGAACACGCAGGACGCGCGCCTCGACGGACTCGTGATCACGGACGGTTGGGAAACTGACGGCAATGGAGGTGGCGTTTACTGTTACAGTGCGGACAGCTCCACCATAATCACTAACTGCACGATCACATCCAACCTATCGCAACACAGGGGCGGCGGGATCAGCATCGAAAACGGCGAACCGTCGATCAGCCATTGCGTTATCATCTACAATGAAGCGCTAGGTTCCGGTGGGATCTACGTCGAGAACGGCAATCCGTCGATCAGCCACTGCATCATCAGTCATAACGGTAGTTATGGCGATAATCCTGGATACTCAGGAGGCGGAATCGGTTGCTGGTTCGACCTATCTACATGCCATCCGTCGATTAGCAACTGCCTATTCTACAGCAACTATGCGACCACCTGGGGCGGCGCGATTGACAGCTATGACGCCAGTCCGACGATCAGGAACTGCACGTTCAGCGACAACTCGGCGGACGATGGGGGCGGGGGGATTTCAGTCCGAGGTTCTGACGCGTCTGTTCTAATCGTCAATGCAATCTTCGAGGACTGCGAAGATGGGGCCGTGTACGCACACGACCAGGGCGTTGTTGGATCCCTGGAGAACTGCCTATTCCACAACAACTCGAGCGGGGCCTATTACGACGATGACGGCAACAACTACCCGGACAGCGCAGTCGACGACCTGAACAACGAGAACGACTGGGCCACGGGCAACATCACCGGCACCCCCCTGTTCCTGGACAAGCCGGGCGGCGATTTCCATATCCGCCCATGTTCGGCGGCCGTGGACCAAGGGGCTTCGGTCCCGCTGACCGATGACCTGGACGGCAACCCGCGGCCGGTGGATATCCCCGGTGTACTGCCGGACGCTACCGGGACGGAATACGATATCGGAGCCTATGAAGCGCTGCCAACCGTCGCGTACGCCGCTGTCAATCCATCGTCGCTGGACTTCGGCGAGCAACACCCTGACCATGGGCCGACCGACCCGCTGGCCGTCACGATTGAGAACCTCGGCAGCGACATGCTCCAGTTCACGAGCATCACGCTGAGCGGTTCGAGCGACTTCGAATTCGCCAGCCCACCCGATACGTCGGATCTAAGCCCTTGCGAGAACCGCGGCGTCCAGATCGTCTTTGACCCCGCGAGCCTCGGTGAGGTCACAGGCAGCCTGCTGATCGAGAGCAACGATCCGGCGAATCCAACCATCGAGGTGCCGCTGAGCGGCGTGGGTAGCAATCTCGCGCCGGTGGCGGGCATTTGGCCGGCGGGCGCGGCACTGGCTTTCGACGGCACCGATGACTATGTCAACTGCGGATCGGACTCCGTCCTGATGCCCACGGCGGCCATCACCGTCGAGGCCTGGATCAACGCGGACAACTGGAAACCAAGCATCTCGGCAGGGACCGTGGTCAGCAAGGACCAGTCAGGCACCTACGCCGGATATGTTCTCCGCGCCGCCGACAACGGCAAAGCGTCGTTTGTTATTCGCAACCAGGCCGGCGCATGGAAGGAGGTAATCAGCGCGGAGATCATGCAGGCGGGGCAGTGGCACCACATCGCCGGCGCCTATGATGGCGATAACGTCAAGATCTTCATCGATGGCGTCGAACAGAACTCCATCGACGACGGCGCCGATCCGGGAATCACCCCCTCGAACACCGACCTTCTGATCGCGGAGTCGCAGGGGTTCGCGGGCCGCAAATTCGAGGGACAGATAGACGACGTGCGCATCTGGAACCACGCCCGCGACGAGGTCGACATCCAGACCGACATGCACCACGAACTCGCCGGCGACGAACCCGGACTCGTCGGCTATTGGCGACTCAATGAGGGCTCAGGTTATGTGACTGAGGACGCCACCGCGAACGGAAACGATGGAACGCAGGCGGGTGATCCCATGTGGATGGTTCCGTCGGCCGCGATGGACGGCACCGACGAGCTGACCGCCGTGACGAACGAGGTGACTGACCTGATGGTGACGCTCGCTGGCATCGATGTGGATGGGGGTACCTTGCAGGCGCTCGTCACCGCACTGCCGGCCGCCGGCACCGGCCAACTGTATCAGTACGACGGAGGAGTTCCGGGCGCGTTGATTGCCAGCGTGCCGACGGTGGTCACTGACTCCGAGCGGCGTGTTGTCTACGTGCCCGAAGCGGGCGCCCCGTACGACTCCGTGTTCCAATGGCAGGTCAATGACGGTCACGACGACTCCGCCAACACGGCGACGATGGCGGTAAGTGTGTGCCCCGCACAGGCGGGCGATCTTGACGGCGACGGCGACGTGGACCTAGACGATTTCGAGTTGTTCGCGGAATGCATGAACGGTCCAGGGAACGAACCGCCGGGTGAGTGTGAGGCTGCTGATCTCGACACGGATGAGGACGTGGACTTGGCGGATCATGCGCAGTTTCAGGCGTTGTTCACGGGGACCCAGCCGTAAGGAAACCCGGCTCAAGTGGGAGATGCCACGGATGGCGCCCACTTCCATCTCTGCATGGTGAACGTCGGATCCGCGCCGAGCCCAAAGTGACCGAATCTGGCCGGGTGCTGGACCGAGTGACCAACCGCCGAAGCCTCGAACAGCGCGTATGCGCTTAAACGCTATTGTTGAATTGGTTTACGACGGTCGTGGAATCGAGCCGTGACACGACTGTCAGCCTACGAGGATGGACGTCGTAGATCGCCGTTCTTGGGCTGCAAATGCGGTTTTGGCGGCCGAGGGCCTTAAGCAGCCTCTTTGTGGGAATGCGCGTAAGGTATTTCGTGACAAGGATATAGCGGGCGATCGGATTCGAACCCACGACGTCCAGCTTGGGAATTCGATGCTCGGCACGCAAATGCTTGCAGCGCAGGCATTTACAACGCGTTTTTCGGCCACAAACGAGGGTTACAAGTGGGTAGCAAGTCACTGAGAACTAGATAACAAGTCACCACCAAGTGACGACTGACCAACTCAGTGACCAACACTCGGAAGCAGCCAGAACCCAAACACAACCCTAATCGGCGACCCGTCCGAGCGGACCGCGGACTACGAACATCTGGCGAACACCACGGCTAGCGACCGCTGACGGACACGACGTCCAAACTACCGAGCCGGCAGTCGTCGCGCCTTGTTGGCGATCCCGAGGTCCTCCTGGGTGTCCCGTCGTTGCCTCGGCCGCGCGATGATCCGAGTGGCCATCGCTGTTGCTGCGCGTGGGGCTGCGAGTGTGAACGCGCGGCGTTGCCGAGATCGTGACGTGTAACCGACCTGCGCCCGTGGACCCGCGCGCTGCAACCGACTGAGTTTACACGAGTCACGAGCCTCGATTGCCGCCGGTGTTCGGCGCACAGGGGCTGATCTTGTATGCTGATGCTCGAGTTTGGTACGATGACGATCAGGAGGCTCGGCAGCGTTGCCGGGCGACCTTCATTTGGGAGATGTCGGTTCAAGGCGATGGTCGTTGGGGAAAGGTCGGTTAGGAACCACGATGGAATGGACGCGAGAGACTCTATCAGACCTGGGTACCCTTATGGTATGCGGCGCCGTGCTCGTCATTCCAGCGGCGGTCTACTGGTGGCTTGTGAAGCGTGTGGCTGCCGCCGGCAAAAGACGACGACTTGAAGGAGAAACAGAAGAGCCAGCAAGTACTGCCATTATACGTACGAACGACACAGCGAAGAGTGTCGATTCAGATCTGGAGTGTGTTGACGACATCAAGACGATCCACGACGAGTCGATCCTGGCCGAGATCGCTGCCAACGATCCGCTGCAGCAACGACGGGAGTGCGCAGCAGAACGACTGGCAGCAAAACAGGCCGCAGACGCCGCAAGGCGTGACGCAGCCAAAGGGAAGGCAGCGCCCGCACGGGGGTTTAGGTGGGGGCGGGCAATTATGTATGGTTTCTTGGCAGCAGTGGTCGTTATAGCAAAAACCTATTACTTCTCCCTCAAGAACAACCTCACAGGGTATCGTCCTGATCCAGTTGCTATGTGCCTCGTCATCATTGGCATCCCTCTTGCCGCTTTCTTGTATGGAGGGCTTAAAGACCGATGGGGTGAATAGCATTATCGTGTTCGCCATCACGGCACGGAGGTATCTTAGTTGAGTTACCCCACGCGTGCGGATGACCGCAGCATTCGCAGGTATGCTGCCTCTTCATGACACGCTCCTTAACGGATTCTTGTGTCCAGTGGCATCCTCGATTGTAGCGGGCGGCTACGTTCACCACAAAAGACCGCGCCCCAGAGACGCATCCGCCGGCGTTCTCGGCGGCCCTGACCTTCACATTCCTAGTATTCGACCGTGCCAACCCGCTACGGCTGCGGTCCGGTGAACTGCTGTTGGAACAGCGCGAATTCACTCAGATCGCAGTCGCCATCGCCATCGAGGTCGGCGGGGTTGCAGTCTGGCGAACACGGTACACCCGGCCCATCAAGGCAGCCGAAGAGGCTGTTGCCGTCATCGAGGTCCACGTCATAGTCGAGGTCGAGGTCCGCCGACCGATACTCGTACGCGCCCATGTCGACCAGCGGTGGCGTGCCGGCCCCGCTGTCCAGCGTCCTCGCGTCGTCCACGAAGCGCGGCAGGAGGTCGAGGTCGAAGGGGATCGGCTCGGTCGTGTTGCCATCGTCGTCGAGGTCGAGCGCGTCGGCCGGGACGGCAGAGTTGTCGGCGGCGTCGATGCAGGGTGAGTCGGCGAGCAAGTGCAGGTCGCCATAGTCGTCGTTGGCGCCCTCATCGACGTCCGGCGTGTCAGGATCATCGCCCCAGCCGTCACCGCCGTCGTTCGGATTGCGTGCGAAGACAGGGTCGGCGTCGATGTTGCCCGTTCCGGTCCAGCCGCCCTGGATGCAACTGTAGGTGGCGGTGGTCGTACTGAAGCCGGCGTCGAAGATCTGCGGCCCGGTTGGCGCGGCGTTTCCCCAGAGAATGCAGTTGGTCAGCGTCGGGCTGCTGTTGTGGTTGCGCATCCCGCCGCCATTATCGTTGGCCGAGTTTCCGCTGAAGGTGCAGTTGGTCAGCGTCGGGTTGCTGTTATAGTTGCGCATCCCGCCGCCGTAGTCGGCTGCGTTTCCGCTGAAGGTGCAGTTGGTCAGCGTCGGGCTGTTGTTGTAGTTATCCATCCCGCCGCCATGGTAGTCAGCCGAATTTCCGCTGAAGGTGCAGTTGGTCAGCGTCGTGCTGCTGTCCAAGTTGGCCATCCCGCCGCCGTCGCCGCCGGCCCAGTTGTCGCTGAATGTGCAGTCGGTCAACGTCGGGCTGCTGCCCGAGTTGCACATCGCGCCGCCATCGACGTAGTCGGCCGAGTTGCCGGTGAAGGTGCAGTTGGTCAGCGTCGGGCTGCTGCCCCCCGAGTTGTACATCCCGCCGCCGTAGCCCTGGACCACATTTCCGCTGAAGGTGCAGTTGGTCAGCGTCGGGCTGCTGGATTCATTGAGCATCCCACCGCCGGCGTCGGCCGAGTTTCCGCTGAATGTGCAGTTGGTCAGCGTCGGGTGGCTACCCGACGGGTTGTACATCCCGCCGCCGTAGCTGGCCGAGTTGTCGGTGAAGGTGCAGTTAGTCAGCGTCGGGTGGCTATCCCCCGAGTTGTACATCCCGCCTCCCTTGTTGAGGGCCGAGTTGTCGGTGAAGGTGCAGTTGGTCAGCGTCGGGCTGCTGCCCCCCGAGTTGTACATCCCGCCGCCGTAGCCGTGGACTACATTTCCGCTGAATGTGCAGTTGGTCAGCGTCGCGCTGCTGCCCCCCGCGTTGTACATCCCGCCGCCGTAGCTGGCGCCCCCGTGGGTAACCGTGAAGCCCTCGATCACCGTGTCTGGCCCTTCGCCGTCGGTACAAGTGATGACCGAGCCATCGCCGTTACCATCGATGGTCGTCGCTGACGGGCCGTCGGTGCTGCGCAGCGTGATCGCCTTGCCGAGCAGGTTGATCCGCTCTACATAAGTACCGGGGCCAACCTCGATCAGGTTGCCGGCGACCGCCAGGTCGATCGCTTCCTGAATCGTCGGGTGAATCGTGCCCTGTGTGACGTTATGGACCGTCTCGCACTCGTCCGGAATGCCGTCCCCATCAGTATCGTCACTCGTGCCGACATAGATGTCGCACAGATCGGACACGCCGTTGTTGTTGCAGTCCTCGGCCCCGCCCGGTTCGCACTCGTCCGGGACGCCGTTGGCGTTACAGTCCTGGCTGGTCCCATCAAAGATGTCACACAGATCGGGGACGCCATTGGTATTGCAGTCCTCCAATCCACCGATCTCGCACTCATCGGGGATACCGTTCTCATTGCAGTCGTCGGCGATCGGAATCCAGGTGGGCGGACCGACCAGGGTGCCGTCGTTGCCGCGTGCTGAGTCGTGCGCCGTCTCGCCGCTCCCCTCCTCGAACCGCCAATAGGCTTTCAGTCCCGGTTCCGTGCCCTCCAGCACGCTGTACATGTCGGCGGCGATTTCGGTACCGTCACGGGCGATGTTCCATACCCGTACCTCATCCAGCGCACCGTCCAGGTAGTGCGAATCGGGGCGCGGGTCGCGGCCGATCATCGTCCCACGCGGCACGGTGAACGCCTCTGATTCCGACGCTTCATCGTAGACGAGGTTTCCGTCAACGAAGATCTCGGCGTAGCCGCCGGGTCCCAGCGTCCGCACCGCGGCCACGTGGTGCCAGCCGCCGTCCGCGACGAACACGCTGTGGTGGTCATCCCAGGTCGTGTCGTCTGCATAGGCAAAGCGGAGGTGACCAGCCGGCGTGCTACTGTGGATCTCCAGATTCCAGAACGGTTCGCCGTCATAGTTGCCGATCAGGATGGAGCGCCCCATGTCGGTGGTCCACACCCACATCTCCAGCGTGAAATCGCCCTCGCCCAAATGGGGCAGGTCGAATGGCAAACCCACGTCGACGTACTCGTCCACGCCGTTGAACAGCAGGGCAGTACCTGGGATGGGTCCAATCTCGATGGCGTCCTCGACGCCGTTGTCGTTGCAGTCCTCCGCCCAAGCCGGCGCGGCCGTCAGGATGAACGCCGCCAATGTGATCGTGATACTACGCTTCATGACTAGTCTCCTGTGCCTAAAGTGGGGCGGCCAGCGACGGCGTTTCAGGTGGCGTCGCTGCGAGCCTTGACGCCGAAACCGAGTTCAGCCGCGAACAGAACGTCCACCACGCTGATGTTGTTGCCGGTCAATGTGGAGCCAACCTGGCTACCAACGAAGCCGCCCCGGCCGTCACCTCTGTCGCAACGGATCACGCAGAAAGTCCCGATGGAGCGACATGGAGATTAGATTTCGCAGCTACTGCCAATACGGGGCCCCGTATTGGGGCGGGAAGCGGGATGTTATCAGTCTGTATTTTAATCTGTGCCTGCGGGGGGTAAGATAGTCTGCTTGAGGGGGCCGTTAACGATCAAGGATCACCGCGGAATGCAATCAGGGTCGCCGGAGGACATTACGAACATTCTCGCCAGAGTGGGCCGGGGTGACGAGGAGGCTGTCGCCGTCCTGCTGCCGATGGTCTACGCGGAGCTGCGCGCCTTGGCGGGCAGCTACTTCAAGCGGCAGACTCCTGGGCACACCCTGCAACCCACGGCGCTGGTCCATGAGGCATACGTGAAGCTGGCGCGACCGACCACCGGCGCATGGGAAAGCCGAGCGCACTTCTTCGACGTTGCGGCCAAGGCGATGCGACACGTGCTCGCCGATCACGCCCGGCGCAAGAAGGCCGCCAAGCGTGGAGGCGACGGGTTGCACCGGGTCACACTTTCCGAACTGAAGACCCCGGCGACTGCTGAGGCCCAGTTCGACCTGATTGCGCTCGATGAGGCCATGTCCAAGTTAGCGGAGCTTTCCAGCCGGCAAGCCCGGATCGTCGAGTTGCGTTTTCTGGCAGGACTTGATGAGAGCGAGGTGGCTCACGTGCTCGGTGTGACACGACGCACGGTTCAGCGTGATTGGCGGATGGCCAAGGCGTTTCTGCGTCGTGAGTTGTGCGGCGAGTCCTCGTGATGAACGAAGAGCGCTACCGGCAGATTTCTGTGATCTTCCACGAGGCGGCCGAGCTCGACGGCGCGGCCCGTAGCGCGTTTCTAGATCAGGCCTGTGCGGGAGATGCGCAGCTGCGCCATGAGGTCGAGTCGCTGCTGGCGCACGATCGCGATGACGACCGCGACGACACTTTCGCCGAAGGCCGGCTCGGCGTCGGTCACGAGCTGATCGCCGATGCCATCGAGTCTCCTGATGCCGCGTTGAATGACCTCGCCGCGCAAGTTCCCGTAACGATCGGCCGCTACCGCATCCTCGAGCCGATCGGTGAGGGCGGTATGGGCACCGTGTATGCCGCCGAACAGGATCACCCGCGGCGGCGGGTGGCGCTGAAGATGATCCGCCCGGGCGTGTTGTCGCCGAGCCTGCTGCGGCGGTTCCAGTTTGAGGCGGAGGTGCTCGGTCGCCTGCAGCATCCCGGGATCGCGCAGATCCACGAAGCCGGCGAGATCGAAACCGACGCTGGTCGCCAGCCTTACTTCGCGATGGAGTTCATTGTCGGCGACGAACTGCGCGCCTACACCCGCAAGCATGCTCTCGACACCGGCGCGCGGCTCGAGCTCGTCGCTAGGATATGTGATGCAATACACCACGCCCATCAAAAAGGGATCGTGCATCGCGACCTAAAGCCCGACAACGTCCTCGTGGTGGACGAGCCTGCGGCAACCTCGGTGGGCCGGCGCGATGAGTTTGCCACCCTGGGCCAGCCGAAGGTGCTAGATTTCGGCGTGGCCCGCGCGACGGACTCCGATATCCAGGTGACGACTGTGCAGACCGACGTCAGCAAGATCATCGGAACCGTCCCCTACATGAGCCCGGAACAGATCGTGGGTGACGTACAACAGTTGGATACCCGCAGTGACATCTACGCGCTCGGCGTCATCCTCTATGAACTGCTCACCGGCCGCACACCGTTTGACCTACGCCATAAGCCGATACCCGAAGCCGCGCGCATCATTCGCGAAGAGGAGCCCACGCGCCTCTGCTCGATCGATGCCGACTTCCGTGGCGACATCGATGCGATCGTCTGCAAGGCCCTGGAGAAGGACCGCGAGCGCCGCTACTCGTCCGCAGCGGACATGGCCGCCGACATTCGACGCTACCTCGCGCACGAGCCAATAGCCGCCCATCCCCCGAGCACGTTCTACCAGCTCAGGAAATTTGCCAAACGCAACCGGGGACTCGTCGCCGGACTGGGGCTGGCGATCTTCGTCCTGATCGCGGGTATTGCATCGTCGCTGACCTTCGCTGTACGCGCCACGCGCGGCGAGAAGCGCGCCAGTCAGAACCAGCAGCGCGCAGTTCTCGGCGAGACCGCGGCACGGCGTGCGAGCTACCGGGCCCATCTGGCTGCGGCCGAGGCGATGAGCGACACCGATCCGATCCAGACGCTCCGGCAACTCGAAGCCGCTCCGGAACAGTACCGCGGTTGGGAGTGGCATCACTTCGCCACCCGTGTCAATACTCCCCTGATCACCCACTCCGGCGATACTCCCACCGCTACCATCGGGCTTTGCGCTGCCGTTGCCAAACAGACTGACGGGCGGCTGGTAGGCGCGCTGCGTCGCGGTGGGGGCATTGAGTTGCTCGACCTGCAAACCGGGGAGGTACTCGCCGTCTTCCGCGACGACAGCGAATTGAGCGGTCTGAGTCTGTCGCCCCAAGGGACCCACCTGGCAGCCTGGTCGGTCCCCGAGAAGCGGCTCGTCATCTGGGACATCGAGACTCACGCACGCCTGATTGAGTTGCCGGTAGGTGTCCACAGGGATCGCTTCGTGTGGTTCAGTCCGGATGGTTCGCTGGTCGTAGTTGAATCCGGCGACGGGAATCTGACGTGTAGAGAGACCGCTACCGGCTCGGTTACAGCCCGCATGCGTCCGCAGGGTGCTTCCGGGTTCGGCGTGACCGACGTCGGGTTCGACGCAGACAGGAACCGCATGGCGGTTACCGCGTTCAATACCCGGGCCTCGCTCAAATTCACTGTGTCTGTTCTGTCGACTAACGGCGAGTACCTCGCGTCGGAGCAGTTTTGGGACGCCGGCACCTCAGTCGCGTTCAGCCGGGACGGCGAACTGATCGCTGTGGGGGTGGACCAGCGCCGCATCCTGATCCTCGATGCATCCACGCTCGACGTTCGGAGTAAGCTCGAAGGCCACGGAGGAGACGTAAGAGCCCTCGCCTTCTCACCGGACGGCGCGTACCTGGCAAGTTCGTCCGATGATGGCACCACACGGATCTGGGATCTTGACCGGTCAGAGCAGGTGCGCGTGCTCATGGGTGGCGCGTCGTCGCTGGTCTTCTCCGATGACAACGCGCTGCTCGCGGCCGGCTCATCGAACGGGGTGCGCCTGTGGGACTGGAAGAGCGACGGACGCCTCGTGCTGCGCGGCCATGAACGATTCGTCTACTATGTGGCGTTCAGTCCCGATCCCGGTCAGCCGGGATTAATCGCCTCTAGCGCGTGGGACAACACGGTGCGTCTTTGGGACGCGCTCACCGGCGATCCGCTCGCGGTGTTTTCGGCCAAGAGCCCCTACATGGCACTGGGTTTCACGCCGGACGGGTCGCGCCTCCTCGCACGTGACGCGGCCGACGAATATGGCATTGCCGTGTGGGATCCGGCCACCGGCACTCGGCTGCGTTCGCCTCGGACCACGTCCGACACCGAACTGTTCGACGTGCTCGCGCAGCAGGAGGTGTATTGGAAGCGTCGATATCTTCGCATCGCCCGCGGGGACGTCAGGTATCGGTCCCGTTCAAGAAGTGATGACGGGGAACTGCGGGATGAAGTTGCGCTAAGAAGTTACGATGGGACACTGCTGGCCGAAGTCACGGACACCGGCGTGGATGTAACCGACCTGACCACGGGGGAGCAGGTCATCCAGCTAAGCAGACAGCCGACGAGGTCCTCCGCCATGGCTATCAACCCCGACCGAACCAGGCTGGCACTGTGTCTCAAGGAGTTCGGCGCTACCGTCTGGGATCTCGCTACCGGCGCCAGGTTGGCGAGTCTGAGCGGGCATGTCGGCGATGTGTACGCGTTCACCTTCAGCCCCGACGGCTCCCGCCTCGTAACCGGCGGGAACGACGGCAACATCATCTTCTGGGACGCCGGATCATTCGAGCGGGTCGCCACCCTCCGCGGACACACGAGCTACGTGTATTCCGTCGCCTTCAGTCCCGACGGCACGATGCTGGCCTCGGCCTCCGGAGACGGAACTGTTCGCCTCTGGGATTCGATCCCGCAGGCCCGTCGCTGGCGACAGATTCAAGAGGCCGGGGAGCTGCGCGAGGAAGCAGAACGGTTGGCAGCCCAGCTACTGGCTGAACTCAACGACCCGCTGGACGTTGCCGACCATTTGCGCGGTGACCCCGCACTCAATGAGCCCTTGCGTCACCAGGCCCTGATTGCGCTGCTGCGACTGCAACATGTGGACACGTCCCAGGAGTGACTGGCGTGCGGGCTGCGGGAGGGTGTCCAGAAAGTCGATCATCGTCGTGTAGCGTCGTGAAGATTGTGATGAGGTGCCGTCACCACCTGGGACGTCTTCCGACTTCTAGCGCATCCTGGTTCCTCCGGCGCCGCGATCTCAACTAAGCCCGGTCCAGCAGAATACACCTGTCCCTACCGAAAACCCTGTAGTCGTTGGGACACAGTGACTTACGCGCGTCGCCCTTCCCGGCCGGATCGGCCACGATGATGCCTCACAGAACCCAAGCTGAGAGGCCGCCTTGAGCATCGTCGGTGTGGTTTTCCGCACCTCGCTCCAGAATCGTGCTGCCATCGCTGCCGAGAGCCTGGCCCTGCGATAGCAACTGGGCACCCGGAACAGCGAGCTCTGACACCGGAGTTCAGCGGCCCTGGTCCAGACCGCGGCGCACCCTGGCAGCACGGCGCTGCGTCCCGCGTCCCACTATGTCCAGTACGAACGTCGATTGCGCGCCAAGCTCGGGATGACCAACTCTGACCGGAACGTGGACCGAGTGACCAACTAATGACCAACTGCCGAAACCTCAAACCGAGCGTATTCGCTTAACCGATTTGAGCATAAAGGCTTACGGCCGAGGTAGAGAGAAGCCTAAGCGCGACTGTCAGCCTCCTGGGCTGGACTCAAAAATCGCCGTTCCTGAGCCAGAAACGCGGTTGTAGTGCCACAGCCACCCCAAGGGCGATTTCGGGCGAATCTCCATAAGTGGCTGTCAGAAAGGAAGAAAGCGGGCGAGCGGATTCGAACCGCCGACGTCCAGCTTGGGAATAGTTCACAGTCAGATCCTAAACCGCGTACCGACAAGGACTAACGCACTGTCGGCAAGTGGTTTAGCGACTGATTCGGGACTACCTCCCGGAGTGATGTCCGCCCTGTTTCGGCCCTCGTCTTGACGCAATTCTGACGCAACTCCGATTGACCGATCGCAATACACGTTTCAATCAGGCGGGGCGAATCAAACCTCATCGAGTTCCCCGCTCTAACGTCGCTGTTACAGCGTTGCTTGGATCCAGACCGTTTGCAAATGCCCGATTGGGGACCAAACGAAAAGCGACCACTCTTGACTGCCTTGGCCCGTTGCAGACTGCGATCGTCGGGGCCTGCTCAACTGCAATGGTAAGCTTAGAATCCCATGCTCTAATCCTCCCCCATTAGCTCCAGAATCCGCTTGAGCAGCTGTTCGGTACGCGCCGATCGTTTCGGAAGGCAGTTCTCTTCAGGAATATTGTTTTCTCGCATGAAGTCACGCAGTGCCGCTGCCTGATTACCCCCTTCACACCAGATAGATACGACCAACACATGGCGCCACATTTGAGCGCATCCTGCCCCCACAAGCTCCTCGTACACAATCGCGCCGCCAAGCTGAGCATCATCCAACTGCATGTCCAACACCAACACATCAACAGGCGCATCCGTAGAAGCAATCTGGCGAAGCTTCTCCTCGGCGGCCTGAGCCATCTCATCTGTGGAACCCGCAGACACGACAAATGCATCATGTCCATTATCACTCAATGCGTTCTTGATGTGCTCCCGATGAGCGGCGTTATTATCGAGAATGAGTGCTGTCGCCATTGTCTACCTCCGGAAATCGAAACACGAATACATTGCCGCGGAATCCCTCGTCATCCCGCACTTCAATCCAACGCTCACCACCATGAAGCATAGCGATGCGATCACAAAAAAACAGCCCAAAGCCAGCGCCTGGAGCCTGTCGGCGGGGATCGGTGTGATCCTCGCCACGCTCGCCACGCTTCCAAAGACGCTCACGCTCTCCAGTATCGGATGTCAGTGGCACTCCTGCGCTGAAAAACCGAAGCTCAACTGCACTACCGCGCTGCTCGGTTGCAATGACGAGTGGCAATTGACTGTGTGGTCTTCCGTATTTGTTGTGATTACGCGCCATCTCCATAACAAGCATGCGAAAGAGATGCACGTCCCCATTAAGATCAACATCCGACGGCACGCCCTGATAATCGATACTCCACTGCAGTGCCGGACGTTGGGGACCGTTTCCAACGTCGCCGCGCAAAAATGCAAACATCGTGTCCATATACTTAAGACATGCAAAACGAAGATTGAACGGGGCGCGAGATGAGTTGTGGTTCCGTTTCATGAAGCTGGGATCCCCGAGATACCACCGCAGAAACCTCAGGTATCCCTCCATAAAGTGGATCGGAATAAACGTATGCCCAACCCATCCATTGAATCGCTCCCCAGTCATTCCCTCGTCAAGCCGCGTTGGGTGCGGATCACCTTCCCGCGCAAGTCTCAGCAGCTCGTCAGCCTCCCGTCGTTCGTCTTGGCTGTACGATTCCGACCGCGATTTCCAGTAAAGGAGATTCTGCAGTTTGTCATGAAGCGACTCCAGCAGACCTGACACCCAGTCATGAACCAATAGCTCGACAATTGCCTCAGTTGTGCGCGCTGATTCCTCAAAACGCTCATCACTTGCGACGGATACTGTTCCGACTACGTCATTCGCGTGGTTTACTATTCGGAATCGCAACGCGATGTTGGTACGATATCGGCCACTGTTATCTGTCCAGTGCTCCACCGCCCGAACAGCACGAGGAGTTCTCAGGGAGCGCTCGTCCTCCATGCGCACTTTAGCTGCCAACTCCTTGTCCTGAAGCACATCGTCCGAGACATGTCCAATAGGATCGACTTCCGGATAGTTCATTCTCCTCATGGCGGCCGCGTTAAGATATGTATAGCGCCGATCGCTGTCCTTGACGTAGATCTGGACAGGTAGAGCATCCAGGATCTGGCCAGCAAGACCCCCGTGTTCCATCGTGATGTCAGACAACTGTGACACACGAAGCTCGCTGAGATGCCTGATGCGCTCAGGAACATCTTCGTCTTCCGGTGCGTACTCTGCTTTGCACTCGCAGGTAGCCTTGAGCTCTCTGATGGTCCTATCGCGTTCAGCTACCTGCGCCTCCAACAACTGCACTCGGCGGCGCAGCTCACTTAGTTCATCGCCGTGCATAATCTACTCCTAGCACAAGCTACGGACGCGTATAGTGCCTTGCGGTATTCTTGTCGATGAGTTCTACAGGTACCGTGATCTGCGTTGGCGGTACAGCAGCTCCACTCGGCGTACCTCGAGCCGCAGCGATACGGCCAGACTGATAGCCCTCGAGGATCGCATACGCGAGATAAGTCATGAATTCGCTATTCTGCGCCACCGAACCTGCGATCCAGCCTTTCTCGATCAAGTCAATTAAGTCGTTATCGTAATCCCAACCGGTGACCACAACGTCGCCGGGACTGCGGTCGAGGGACTTGAGCGCCTGGATCGCTCCGATTGCAGATCGTGAGTTGCAACCTATTATGGCCACGATGTCCTCGTGCTGGGCAAGGGCCGCGGTGATCACTTCTTCGCCTCGCTGTTCATCATAATTGTCTTCCACGCGCAGGAGAACGTCGTACCCTGGGGCGGCCTTGATTGCCTGTTCAATTCCTCTGGCGCGAGCTTCCTGCTCCGGGTTGCCGGCCGCGGCATACGAGATCACTACGCGACCAGGCCGCGCTGAAGCAGCAATCGCTAACTCCGCAATGCGTCGGCCTGCTTGTTCAAGCTCGGACGTGATGTAGGTCAATCGAGGGGCGTCCGGCGCATCGATCAGGTATGTAATGACCGGAACGTCGGCGTCAAGAAATTTGCGAATCGTGGGTACTATCGACGAAGCGTCGGCCGGAGCCAGTACAAGGCCATTGCACCCCCGCGCCAAGGTCGCCTCAAGTTCAGTGATTTGCTCGTTCGCGTCAGTGCTATGCGGACCTCCATAGCGCATGCGAAGGTGCCGTACACCCTCGCCAAGCTTCTGCCACATCACCCGGCTCTCTGTCCAGAATGGTACGTGGGCAACTACCACATTCATATCGTACTGGCGCTCCTCAAGAGCTACGGGCGCGCTTGGTTTGGTTGAGTCCGCATTGTCGCTCGCCGCGGGCGTTCTTCCCGCTAGATAGCCGAGCACCGCGGCCACAACGGCCACACCAACGGTAATCGCGAGGTTTCTACCTTTCATTCTGAGTCTCCTTGTTGTCCGTGGCAACTAATGCTGTACTCGAGTTGCCCGATCAAGGGCTGTGGCTATCAGGAGCAGGACTCCAATCGCCAAGTATCGCCAATACACATGAACCTCAAGTGCGAGCACGAAATTCCGAAGCGCAACCACAACCAGAAGGCCAAGACACGCACCCAGCACGCTGCCGCGGCCTCCACGCAGAGCGGCCCCACCGAGGACGCATGCAGCAATGCACTCCAATGACAGTTCCTGAAAGACTAGAGGAGAGGCGGATTCCGAGCGCACAAGCTGAATCAAGCCAGTCACTGCAGCGCCGGCAGTTGCGATTCCGAACGCGAGGATTAACTCAGCTACAACATTGATTCCAGCCGACCGTGCAGCACTCTCGTTGCTTCCAACGGCATACAAGCGGCGGCAGTGCAGTTGAAAACGAAGCATGAAGGCAACAAGTAGTGCAAAACCCACCGCGACCAATAGTGATACATCGATGCCGAGAACGCGTGCTGCCGCTATCTCTCCAACTTCATCAAATAGCGGCCCAATTGTCTTGCCATCCGCGAGAACCAATGCCAATGAACGCGCAATCCACATCATAGCCAGGGTCGCGATCAGGACATCGAATCGGAACACGGAAACCATAAGCGCCGTGAACGTTGAGATGAGCAATCCGCATAGGAGGGCCACTATGGCGGCAAAGTACCAACTGAAGCCCCACGAAAGCCCCAGTGCTGTGATCACCCCGATCAATGCGCTAAGAGCCCCCAAGGACAGATCGAAACGGCCGGCGACGAGCAGGGCTTGCATCCCAATGGCAGCCGGGAGCAGCACGAGGCACGATGTAGCAATGGCAACTAGGTTCCCGAAGCGAAGGAAGTTCTCGGCAACGAAAGGCGCGGTGGCAAACATCGCACAGCCCACGAGAAATGGTAGCAGCTGACGACCCAACCGTGCGGCGCTCCTCGTATTCATTGAGCGTCTCCTGATAGGTGCCGCATCAGTGCTTCATCAGGGAGCTCATCACTTGCACTGTGATCCACGAGGGTTCCGTCACTTAGTGCAATGACGAAGTCCGCGATTTCACGGACCTCACTGAGCCTATGAGTTACAAGCATCACAGTGAGACCTTCGGCGACAAGCTGCCTTAGCACCCTGAACAAGGCCCGACGCTGTTGTGAGCCGAGCGAGTTGGTCGGCTCATCAAGGAGTAGCAATCGCGGGGCGTGCGTCAGCGCCCGCGCTATTGTAACCATCTTGCGCTCGCCTCCCGACAAGCCACTGGCCAGTCGGGAAAGTGGAGGGAAGCTGTCGCGAAGAAGGGCAAGCGAGTTCGAGGCTAAAATGCGACTAGCCGACTTGCGCACGAACGGAATACCGGCTAGGCGAGCAACAGGCTCTATGCCCAATACGACATTATCAACGATAGAGAGATCAGGACAGATAACGTCATCCTGCGACACTAGTGCTATTCCGACCTTCAGCGCATCTGCAGGTCGACGGAAGACTTGTAGCTTTCCAAAGGCAAGCACCGAACCGCCGGTCGGCCGAATATGACCTGATAGGATACGAAGCAGCGTGCTCTTCCCGGCGCCGTTGTCACCTATGATCGCCGTAACAGATCCTGACGAGGTGCTAAACGTCACATTGCTTAGTGCCTTTGTGGGCCCAAAATCGCGTGAGAGGCGCTGCACAGATAGCACTGTGCCAGCCATGGTGCCGTCGGACGTCGCGCCTCCAATCAACGCCTCCGCCGGTGCGACGTCCTCCTTTTGCTGCGACTCGTTCATTGTACCTTCCAGACGACTTCACTCGCGCCCCAGACGCGACGGTAGTGTTTACGCTCCCTCTGGGACAACAGCTGACTTGATGGTGATCCTCATGAGACCCACTCAAGGTACGGCTGCAGTACATTCTTGACACGGCATTCCTTGGCTCGCGCTGCTAGTTCATCACGAGTAAACCGTTGGCCCCTCAGGCCTTCGCGTAGCGCTTCGAGCGCGACGTCGAGACCGATCTTGTTGCGGTACTTGAAGCAGTCGGCCACCGTCTTGGCAACCGAATAGACCTGTACATCCACGCCTTCGATCTGATGCCGCTCAACGCCCGCGGTCAGTGCGTCGCCGGAATACCGAACGACCCTCAGTTTCGGCGCCTCCAGGCTCGGCTTCCGCGCCCGTCGGTCCACCGCGACCCAGACTTCGAACGGGCTCTGGGTGCCCACGTTGTGATAACGTAGGGCGGACAGGAGGCAAATGACGCCGTGCGGGATCTTCTTGGCGACCTGGGCGAGCGAATGGTCCGGCGTCCGCTCGACGTCCGCGGGCACGTAGACCCCGCGGGCGATCCGTTCGATGAGCCCGTCCGCCAGGAGCCGGCGAAGGTGTTCCGGATGCAGTCCCTGGGCGCGTACTTCCCGCACGCGGATCATGCCGGCCTCTCGCGCCAGGTTCAGTACCCGGTTACGTTCGGTCTCAGCCATGTGTATAAGTGTCGGCACTTTCGGCCATCTGTCAACAGTTTTGCACGGTCGCTCGCGCTGCTTATTGGGCGCAGCTGCTTTCCGCCACGCCACTGCACCATGGTCCAGATTCGTCTCCGGTGACTTTCGCCAACGTGGGTGCCGAGTGCTCGACGCGCGGGGACCGGATCATCCGCTTGCTGGGCGAGGGCAGCTTCGCGCGCGTGCACCTGGCCGAACAGTCGGGACCCCTGAAGCGACAGGGTGCCATCAAGCTCCTCAAACCGGGACTGGACACCGAGCGGGTCAGGCGGCGTTTCGAAGCTGAACGCCCAACGGGGTGTCCTGTCTCGGGCGTGAGCCATGACAGCACTGGCCACCTGATCTACTTCCGGCATCGCGCGGACGATTCGGCGTTTTCGCGCCGTGACACCGTGTCGGGGCCGCTCACTGCGTTCGCGGTACCGAGGCAACGAACTGCCCGCGACCCACCGTTCAGTCATGTTACTCGACTGTGTCCGTCAAAACTTCGTATTCGTCCCTGCGCCAGCCACGGAGCTTTCCGCCGCCAGCAACCACTGAGTCCGCGATGATCTCTCGCAGCTCGAACACGAACTCGTTCGCGTCCGGCCCCGGCATTTCGTTCGGAATCGGAGCCGCCGTTTCATAGAGCGAGACGATGTCACGCGCTCTCACCCTGGTCGAACCCGGTCCTCGTCGCTCGTACGCCTCCATCCATCCACTGACGCGTTCCTCCAAGAGCCGCTGTTGCGACAAGTCGTGAAGCCGGGTGAACACTTCCTTCTTGATGGCGTCTACGGCGTTGAGCATGTTGTCGCTGTCTTGCTCTGGCTCGTAAGGCTCCCAGTCCAGAGGCGAGACTAGATAGCGCCCGAGCTCTCGTTGCAGCAAGCGAATCAGGTCAGCTACGGGACGAAGGTTGTCGTATTCATCCGTCTTGAACACACCGAGACGGCGTGTCAGTGCCTTGACCCGCGTCCAATGCTCGGGCGCGACGCCAGACCGGGTGCCCATCCCGAGTACGCCCTTCCATCGATCGTGAAACTCCGCTGCGGCCGTTTGCACAGCGAGCACCAGGTTCGCGACATCGTACACGGGCGCGAACTCGACCGGTTCCGCTGGCTTGATAAGTTCAGCGACGGTCTCCAGCAGGCGGCCAAACTCAGCACGCGTCAACTGCGCCTTCTCGGCTAGTGGACGCTGAATCGTGGATAGGAATATGAGGCGGTCTGGGATCAGACGGCGAAGAGATGCTTCCGCCTCGCGGCCAAACGACTTACCGATTGCATGGACCGCATTCTCGAACGACCCGATCACGTGGTCCTTCTTCGCAGCGGTGCCGCGAAGATTGTCACCTTTCACTTCATCGAAGTGCGTGAACACCAGAATCAGCTTTGATTCGTGTCCGCTCGCCACAAGTGACTGGAGGACGGCGCATGGGGCGGCCTGAATCGGTTGAGCTGCATTGTCCACCAGCACGATCGCATCCGCCAACTTGAACCGGCGGGTGATCGCCGTGGAAATGCTGGAGGATGAATCGGCGGTGTGACCGATGCCTTGTCCGTCAAGCAGCACGAATCGCGGCGTCTTCCCGTCGCACCAAGCAGGCTGGAATGGCCCAGCCACGCGCATGCCATCGACGAGAGGCGTTAGCAGACGGCCAAAGTTGGGGGCATAATTGCTCGATAAGCGATTGATGCTGCGAATGAAGATGACGCGGTCAGTGGATTCCAGGGTCCACTTGAGCGGCCACCCGTCGCGTGCCCGCGTAAGTGTTCCATCAGTAAGTTGCTCGAAGCGTGACTCGACATCGTCGAGGATGCGATCCGCCAGTTGATGGAAGGTATCGCGCTCAACAAGTTGGTCTTCCGCGAACTCCTGAACGATGTCCTTGTCCTGGCGCGAAGCGCTGTTCAAGTCGATGCCAAGTTCCTTCGCGGAACTTCCGATGAGCGATGCTCCAACGGCAGCCAATTCGTCGACATCGGCGAAGTAGACGTCGAGCGTCTCGCGTAATTGCTGTCGATCATCGTCATCCAATTCTATGTCTTCGAACAGAGACTCGTCGTCTTCCTCGTCGGACAGCTCGTCCTCGTTCACTGCGAGTGACGCCGGCGACCCCAGCAGGTAGCTCAACCGAAACCTCTGCTCGCTGTGCTCGAGGAAACGCCGTCGCACATCGCGGTCGCTTGCCCCATTTAGTCGGCTCATCACTGCGGACGCTACGCATTCACTGATCAGTTGACGGACTTGGTCACGCGTTACGAAGGTGACCACGGCGCGGAATGCACCTGGTTGCAGAATGATCTCGGCGTCGCAGATGGTGGTCTTGGCGGCACTGATCGACGGGAAGCGCTCCCGTACCGGGTCCGTTCCGATCAGTTGACGGACGACGGTTGTTTTCCCCGCTCCGGTGGTTCCGACGAACTGTAGCCGGGCGTACCCATCCCGATTCTCGGATCCACCGGGAAGCGGCAACTCATGCTCGCGCACGTCCCACGGTTCGGAATTGACCGGCACCAAATGATCGTAAAAGGCTGCTACGATCTTCGGGTGATACTTGGCTTCGGCCCGCTCGCGGCTTGCTGGCGTCCACAAAGCTGGTTCACTCAGGATGTCGTTCATTTCGTCAACGAGTCCCTGGGCATCCAGTTCGTCCCTCGTCCCCAGCCCGCGACGCACCCTGAGTCGCTGCTTTCCATCCGCACTTTGACAGACGGGGTGCCGGAATATCACGCACCATCCGGAACGTCCCTTGCTCAGCGTCGCCGTCGTCGTTCGCCCGCCCATGCCAAACCTCCACTGCTCGCAACCTACCGCCGAACACGTTGTTCAGTGTTGTTCCAGATATAGCTTAACGGCACCTGTGGCGAAGTCAAGCAGCCAGGAACAACGCGGAACAACTTTTTCGGGATTGAAGCGTAGATCGTGTAGTTGCTCGAATCACTCGAACTGGCGTGCTGCGATCGGCCCGTGCAAAACGCGGGTGCCATGCGATGCCGAAAGATCGCGACCACTCGTCGCGATCTCATCCGTCTTACCCAGACCCAAGGCGGCCATTTCACCACTCGCGCGGCCGCTGCTGTCGGATGCGACCGCCCACACCTCGACTTCCACTTCAACGCGGGCGGCATTGAGTCGGTGCGCCGCGGGGCGTGCTGACTCAACGATGGCACGTCATAAAGAATCTCCCGAGCTGGGTTTAGCGACTGATTCGGGAATACCTCCGACGTTGTTGGCGGACGTGTTTCAGCCTCGCCTTGAGGCAAGTCTGACGCAGATCCTCGCCCGAAGACGTCCCCAGACCGGTTCGCGCCAACACGAGAGGTCCGCATGGACCGATAACCGCCTGATTCTCAGGTGCCGAGCTGCAGTAGCCGCCGAGGACAGCCGATTGACTTGTGTCAGATTCTATGCTATACTTTTCTGACACAAGAGGCATCAGCTATGGATACGACCAAGACTCAAATACTCGCGCGCGTCCGCCGCAAGGGGGACGGTGCCGTCGTTACCCCCAAGGATTTTCTGGACCTGGCCGGGCGGGATGCCGTGGATCAGGCGCTTACGCGCCTGGTTCGCCAAGGCACGCTCCAACGAATCGGTCGCGGGTTGTACCACCTGCTCCGGACCAACGACCGCCTTGGCATCACCGTTCCGCCGAACCCGGACATGGTCGCTCAGGCGATCGGGCGACAGACCGGCAGTCGCGTAGTGTCATCTCCGGCTGCAATCGCCAATCGTCTCGGGCTATCCACCCAAGTTCCGGCCAAGCCGGTTTATCTCACTGATGGCCGGAGCCGATCGGTCCGCGTCGGCAGGCAGACGTTCCGACTTAGGCACGTTGCGGCGAAGCGACTCCCGGACAATGATGATGTGTCCAGCCTTGCCATCCAAGCCATTGTCGCCGCCGGGCGATCATCACTGGACGACAAGGCGATTGGGATACTCCGCCGCCGGCTCAACCCTGCTCAGCGGCAGGATCTCCTGCGCGAGGCACGCTATGCCGATTCCTGGGTCGCTGATGCCGCACGACGGATCGCCGTCCTGGAGGCTTGATTGACTAATGGACAAGGTTGCCCGTCTCAAGCCAGAGGATCGATCCGACCTCTTCCGCGCCGCCGCCGAACAACGCGAGCTTACCGTCGGCATCATCGAGAAGGACTTCTGGGTCTGCTGGGTGCTGCGCCGCATCTACACGCTCACGCAGCCACCTGCGCAGATCTACTTCAAGGGTGGCACGTCACTCTCCAAGGTGTTCCGTGTAATCGACCGGATGTCGGAGGACGTCGATCTTGTCATTGATCGCACCGACCTCGGATTCACCGGGCCAAAGGACCCTGCGACGCAGGGGCTTTCCAACAAGGCTCGCCAGCGACTTGTAGAGGACATCAAGGCCAGCGCCCGCGACTTCGTTCGGGGTGAGCTGAAGCCTGCTCTCGACCAGGCGTTCTCCGAGGCCTTGGGTGTCGTGGCCAGCTCGACCACTTGGGGAACCACCCTTGCCGAGGATGATCCTGATGATCAGACCATCCTCTTTCAATACCCCACGATCGAGCCGCCTTCCGAGTACTTGCGCGCCATGGTCCGCTTGGAGTTCGGTGCCCGCGGTGATCCTTGGCCGTCCGTGAAGGGAGTGATTCGTCCATACGCGGCCGACGTGTTCCCGGGCCAATTCGCCGAACCCGATACCGACCTGCCTCTCGTTGTTTCAGCCGAGCGGACGTTCTGGGAGAAGGCGACCATCCTGCACATGCTCCATCACAAGCCCGAGGACAAGTCGCTTGGGCAACGCATGGCGCGGCATTACTTCGATACGTTCAGCCTCTCCCGGCATGACCTGGGCCGAAACGCGCTCGGCGACACGAATCTGCTCGCCAGAGTTGTCGAGCATAAGACGCTGTTCTTTCAGCGCGCCTGGGCGCGGTACGACCTAGCAGAACCGGGATCGCTCAGATTGACTCCGCCGGATTACTTACTTGGGGAGCTTCGCGAGGACTACAGCCAGATGGCCGAAGAGATGATGTTCGGCGAAGTCCCCCAGTTTGATTCCGTGATCGATGCACTGAACGCTATTGAAGCGTCCGTGAACGCACCTGCCAATGCGCGATAGGCCGAGCGTCTGCCCCCACCTCCTACCGCACCGAGCGTCGACCTGTCCCGGGGGACCAGTTGCTCATCACCAGCCAGGGACGCCAATGCGCTTCCGTGTCGTCATCGAGCCGGGTTCAGATCCGCCCCTCAGATTCCCGCGTTTGCCCCATGCGGTTTTTTCTCTGTGGTTGAGCAGCGGGGAGCCTGCCGGAGATAGGCAGCCTCGTATGGGCCGGCTGCGGAACGCGTGAGACGCCGCGCTTCATGCCTTCTCGTCAGCTCGGAGCGTGGCAGCCGGGCGGGCGGTGGCGGGGTTACGCTCATGCGTCCCGCGAGTGACCGCACCAATCCACGAACCTCGGGTGGAAGCGTGGACATTCGACTTGGCCTCGGTCTGGCCGGCCCCTCAAGTCCGCAAACGCGCGTCTCAGCCGCCGGCTCGATGCCTGAGTCCTCTTCCAGGGCCTGGAGCCGGCGACGGGCGGTGTCCTCGGCCGTGAGGGTGAGGCGGTCCCAGTGGTGCCCGCGTGTCAGGTAGACGAACAGGCCGCAGGGATTCACCGCCCCAACCGCAAGCCCGTGCGCGGCTGCGGCATGGAAGCGCAGCCGCTCGCACACGCTTGCCCCCACCCAGCCCGCGGAGATGGCCTGTCGGAACAGCGCGTCCGTTCGTCTGGGCTCACTCAGGTCGTGGGCTTTGATTCGACGAAGCGATGGTTCGGCCGGAGTCCGACGAGGGGACAGACCGTTTGGTCCACAGCGGCCGGGTTCTTGGTTCTTAGACTCCGGTAGGAGTTCTCGGTTTGATACTACCGGTGGCGATTCGGTGTCGATTCCCTTCCGCACGGGTGGCGATTCGGCGTCCATCCCCGAAACCTCAACCAGCCCGTCAGCCTGCCTCGGCGTCCAGGAGAGATCTACCGCTGCTCGGCCGCCATGAGCACGCACGTGCCAGTGGTCGGCGGGAAGGACATGCAGCCACCCCATGGCCGCCAGTTCGCCCCGTGCGCGTTTGACGTTTCGCCGGTGGACCCTGAAGAGGCCGGCAACGAACGAGGATGAACAGGAACCCTCTGCGCTCACGCCCTGGTTCTGATGGAAAAGGCATCGGATGGCATGGCCGAGCATCGTGGCCGCACGCACGGCCGGGCATCCGCCGGCGACATACCTGATCATGGTGCGAGGAATCGGGACCAACCTGGCTCGCACCCGTCCCCTGTCATCAATACGCTCGAACATCGCCCACAAATCCGAGAGGTCGCCTACCGGCATCCGGTCCGGCGTCTTGTCGAATCCGATGCCTGAGTCGGAAACCGTAACCAGACCGAACTGCTCCAGGCGGCGTAGCGATGCACGAATATGCCGACCGCCAACTCCGCCGACAAGGCGGTGAAGCTCGTCGATGAGCTTCTCGCGGTCATAGCGGAATTGCCGCGGGGGGAGATTGCCGCCCCTGCGCTTGCGGTTTTCGACAAGTCTTCGTTCGTCAACCTCGTGCAGACCCATGTAGACACGGAAGTCGCGGTATGTTCGCAGCAGTCCCGAACGGTAGGCCCACCATGCCATGCAGATTTGTAGATTCGACATCATCCGGAAGCCGCCCTTCGGACGCCGGCCCGGTGTGCTCACGCCACTGCTCGCAGGTTGTTCCATCGAAGTCCGCCTCGCATATGTTGGGCGGTGGACCAAGGCCGTTCAGATTCAACGAGGAGAACACTCAAGATTCGACGTGAACGATTCGCGTCTGCGACGTGATTGTGTCTTTACCTCTCAGCACGGACGTGCTATGGTGCCAGGTAGCGAATCCGACATCCCACAGCTCGGTGACAACGTATCAACACGCGAAGCGGCGACTCAACCCAGGTCGCCTGCCCGCGTGGTTACTTCGTGCTACTCTGCAGTGTTACCCCATTCTGGCCATGGCTGTCGCACCCCTCCAGCGGGGCCGGCATCTGGTCCTCCAGCCAGTTTATCCCAAGCCAAGAATACGGCATTCACACGAAAGCGCAAGAGGTTTCTTACGAGGAGGCGGCACGGCGCACAGGCAGGGCATTGCCTGTGCACCATGCCGCCCGCAAACGCTCTTGCTGAAGGTTGAGGAACCCTCTGGCTCAGGACCACGCCGGCAGGTGGAGTGGCTCACGCCGTCCGCTCTGCCTGCGCCCAGTCGCTCCGGGTCCCAGCCGAGGGTGAGGACCCGAAGGCGATGGCCGCAGACGGCAGACCGAACACAGCGGAGTGTCTTGCTTCGCAGCAACAGGCCGGGCGAGTTGAATAGGCTTGTTGGCTTCACAGAAAACGCACAGTCACGAAGGCCAAGTATCCAAGGACAAGCCACGCGGCCGCTTCCGGGGATGCCAGCAGAAGCAACACGATGACTACGAAGAACAGTGCCGGATTCATCCTCCAAACATGCCACAGATGCGAACAGAAGTCAGCTGCGCTACGCAATCCGCGCCGACTCGCGGAGCCGCCGCCACAACCACCCGCTCAAAGAGCCGCCAGATTCCCGTCGTCCCTCTGCCTCAGCTCGCGCGTCTCGGCTCCCAAAGGCTTCACAGCCTGCCAGGGGCGAGGTGCCGAGGGCGACGGGCCTTAGCCGCAGAGCACAGAGCGGAGATCGTTCGCAAACAGCAGCGAGTGAATCCGTGGAACTCGCCCGGTGACTGTGAGCGAACATCGCTTAGTGTTTCGTATCGCGGGGCGGACACGGATCGTTCCCGAAGCTGTCCTTGTCCCGAATCTTGCCGTCGCGACCGTGAATTACCAGCTCGGAGCGCTCTCCTTTGGCAGCACCGCGACCGACATCAATTGCCTCCTGCTGCGTACGATGGACGGACGACGCCCGCTCGTTTCCTTCTTTCTTCACGGCCCAGCCGTCATTGTGCTTCACTACGTGTACGTTCTTCTTTGCCACAGCTTTCTCCAATAGGGGTTGGCTGGCGGACGTTAGGCACGCCCGCCAGCGGCCAGGATGGACATCGACCTACTACGAAATGCGCCGGTGGAGCTTCCACCAGCACGCCTTCCCCGCCGACCGAATCGGCGGGAAGTTCTCGCCCCTAGTCAGCTCGATGGAACGTTCCTCGGCCGTCGGCGAGGGGCTCCAGGTGCCGTCGAGGTAGCCGTCGAAGTTGTAGACGGCGTGGGAGGGGCTTTCCTCTCCGGTCTTGAAACGTGTCTTCGTTGCTGTCACACTCATATCAGACTCCATTCAGTTAGGGCTTCGAGGCCAACGCCGGCCTCCACCCTTTCAATACGGAGGCACCTCACCCGGCCGATCTCGGCTTTCGGCGGGTGAGGCCCGTCGTATCGTTGATATGGGTAGCCAGGATGACAGCAGAGCCGTTGTCGAGAGATGAGCAGTTCGATGTCGCCTACCGAATGGCGGAAGGTGAACGAGATGCCCTCGTTCGTCTCCTGGAGGCCTACGGCCCGAAGGTGAAATGGCTCCTCCAGAGGAAGTTCGGCGATGTCCTCTCCGAGGATGACGTGTCCGTCGCTCTCTTCCTCGCGGGCCAGAAGGCATTCGAGAACGCGAGCCAGTTCGACGACCGGAAAAGCACGTTAGGCGGCTGGTTCTACATCATCGCCCGCAACTGTGCGGTCGACTTGCTCCGAGAGGAGAAACCGGACCCGGCATTCCAGCTCGACATCGAGCCGGCCGATCCCGAGACCGGTGAGGACGACGACGACCGTATCGACCCGAACGATCCTGTCATCAAGGATCTTCTCGCGTGCGTGGACGACCTGGGTGATAAACAGAGAATCATCATCAAGGCGGACCTGCTCGCCAACGGCGAGGCCGACGCTACGAAGCTTGCCGACAAGCTCGGAATCCCAAAGCAGCACGTGTATTCGTATCGCAACAAGGCACACGAAGCACTGCTCAAGCGCATGGCAACACACGGCCACACGGCCGAGACGATTCGGAGGCGAAGATGAGCGACGACGCGAAGAAACGGGCTGAGCTCGCAGCAAGACTGCGAAAGGCTCTCGGCCTCGCGACGCCGAGCTTCGAAGAGGCTGACGCGGAAATGGCGGCTGCCGAAGAGGTGCCGATGAGCCGGGACGAGATCAATCGGATTGCGGACGCCGCCACCGAAGGACCCGTGGACGAAACCTACCAGCCAAGCACCGACTATTCCTGGATGCGCGAGCTTGAGACGGATTCCGTGTCCGACGAGATGGTCGCGCTCCATCGGAATCGAGGTGAAGAGGATCCCGAGGTCAAACGACGTATCGAGGAGCTCCGCAAGAAGGCGCTGGAAAATGACGAAGCCGAGGATGACGAATCTGGACTGGAAGATAGCGGAACGTAAGCTCGAAATCGCCCGTGAAGTAGCGGAAGAGCTTGCAACACTGCTTCACCTCGCCGCGCCGGTAGACCCGTTCAATGTTGCGAAGGCTGAGCTCCCCGTGCTTCGGGTCCTCGCCGAAGACTTCGGTAATCAGTTCGATGGTCTGCTTGAGTATCATGCGGCGAAACGCCGCTTCTTGATGTTCGTAAACACGAAGTACGACTCCAACTGTCATCGCGGGGGGCATCATCCGCGAACACGCTTCTCGGCGGCTCACGAACTCGGTCACTACTTCCTCGACCATCATCGAGCGTGCCTGATGCAGGGGGTGACATCACACCCCTCGCAGTCGGAGTTTCGAAGCAATGCGATGATGGAGCGCGAAGCTGATGCCTTTGCGTCCACGCTGATAATGCCGAGCCGTCTCATGCGGGAGTCTGTAAACGAGAGCGAACTCACGATTGACCGCGTCATCGACCTGGCCAGCCGTTTTGAAGCTTCACTCGTCAGCACAATCATCCGGACCGTTCAGCTCTCCGACTTCCCGGCAGCGGTCGTCGGCATCCGCGACGGCTCCGTCAAGTGGAGTTTTCAAGCCGATTGCCTGGTCCCGGCCGGTTGCTACCCGCCCCAACGCGGCCCCGTGCTTTCGGCGACGGCAAGGAAGAAGTGGGACGCGTTCATCGCCGGGGATAACGAGCAGACGATGGGCCATGCCTACCTTCGCGAGTGGTTCAGGACGTATGACCGAGACCGCTTGGAGTCGCTACCGGTTACTGAGCATCACCTCCCTGTCTCGGTGATGGAGACACTCGTTGTTCTCCTCACCATCCCCGAGGATGAACTCTTCCCTGATACTGACCGCGACTGGTGATGAAGGATGGAACCCGCGTACTTCGGTTTCCTCCCGTAGGTTGCCGCCACCACCCACAGACTCGCTCCCCACCTCCGAGCCACTCCGCCGCTCGCCTTCGCCCCGTTTGCGGACAGCGGAACCGCCGTCCTACCCCGCCACCCGCGATAAGAATCCTGCCAGACTGCCTCCCGCTACCGCCGGAAGTTGAGTGCCTTCGCCAGTGCACAAGCACCTGCTCATCGTCGTTCCGGTCTTGATGATTCTGGGCTAAGCCCCCTCCCCGCCCGCCAGTCTGTCATGATTCTTTCGCTTGGCGCCCCGCCACCCCGACGACGAACCCGCTGATGTTTCTTTGAAAAGCTGTCCTTCGTTCACAAAGCAAGGCTTCGCAAACGAACGAAGAACAGCTTTTCAATGTGGGAGACCCACGTTGAGAGCTGAGTCACGGTGCCACGCCGTGGCAGTTTGATAACTCGGTTGGTCGGTGTATTTGCCGACGGCCATAACTGGGAAATGGAACGTATGAATGACCAAGAACGGAAGATAATCGAACCAGAAACCAGACGAGAGCTGAACGACTGGTGTATTGGGGTGCCACGAAGAGTAATCGCCAACCGAGAGATCTTCCCCTCGTATGTCATTGACGGTGAGGCGGTTCACGACGAATGGCGAGAACTTCCGCTAATGACAGACGAGATCAGGCAACGGCTGCCAGAGCTCTACTCAACCGCCGACATCGAGGATCCTGTGGTTCAGATCAGATACAAGGCATGGAGGTGCTGCGATTGGAATGCCATCGAGTTTGACGGCGAGGACATCTTCTTTGGCTTTGTCTGGGTAGAGGCTCCGGTGTGGGGCTACTTCAGACTTTCGGACTTGGACGCCGTCAAGGTGCCACATTGCTCATACGGAATCGCGGTAGACCGATACTTTGAACCGGAGCCCATCAGCCAGGTGATGATGGGTTACTACTACGATGGGCCGTGCTGACGGTCCGACCGCATCGACATGACTGGTGACGACATCGACGGTCCGCCAGTCACCCTTAATGGCCTCGGCCTGTTCTAAAAGCGAATCCGCCGGCGGGAGCACTCGCCGGCCTTATTTATGGGGGAAAAGGAATGAAGGAACACAGGTTCAATCCAGGACGAACACTCATCACGCCGGCAGCGGTGAAGGCACTCAAGCCAGAGGATGTGGCCGCCGCGATGCTACGCCATCTGGCAGGCGATTGGGGAGACGTGTGTGACGAAGACCGACGAGAGAACGACTTCTCGTTGGAGAAGGGCTTTCGCCTTCTGTCGGTCTATCACGGCGTTTACGGCACCAAGTTCTGGATTATCACCGAGGCGGACCGGTCGGCGACGACCGTGCTGCTACCGGAAGACTACTAACTGGCCAACTCGCCCGGCCTGCAAGGCCGGGCTTCATCGAAGGGGGAAGACGATGACCACCACAGAAGAGAAGAAGACGACCACTGCGCTCAGCGACCGGGCGGCGAACATGACCTCGGTTGTGTCCTATCCGAAACGATGCTCACTCTGGGGCCAGGCAGGCTATCGCGGCAACTGCGACGGCCGGCTGTTCCTCGGCTTGCTGCTCCGATACAAACCCAAACGGGTGGCCGACCCGATGATGGGCTCGGGCACCACGCGTGACGTTGTCAGCTGGCTGAATCACAAGGAAGGCACAGCCATCGAATACTGGGGGGGCGACCTGAAGACGGGATTCAACCTGCACGGCCAGGACCTGCCGGGCGAATTCAACCTCGTCTGGTTGCATCCTCCGTATTGGAACATCATCCGCTACAGCAACGACCCAAGAGACCTGAGCACCTGCGACGAATACAAACATTTCATCGAACGGCTGAGGCTGTGCTTGACGCGATGCTACCGAGCCATCGTTCCGGGCGGCCGGCTGGCGATCCTTATCGGCGATGTGCGCAGGAAGGGAGCATACACGCCCATCGTGCGAGACCTGCTGAACTTGGAGGGCGAGTTGGGCAGGTTGCGGTCGGTCATCATCAAGCTGCAGCACAACTGCCAGTCCGACCGGACGACCTACGCCACGATGGAAGACGTGCCCATCCAGCACGAATACTGCGTCGTGTTCAGGAAGCCACAGTAGCCGGAGCATGCCGACCATGCCGCGGGCTCGGCCACCGTCCGGCAGCCACCCGCGGTCGCCGTTCCCTCGCGGCTGCCGTCACGGGTGCGCAAAACAGCCCACGCGGGGGAACACAACCCCGATTGAGCCCGGAGCCTGCATCAAGTTCTCCGCAAGCGGCCGGCGTGGCTTTCCGGGCTCAAGCAGCTTCAATCCCCGCTGACGAAGCCGTTACCCTTCGGACAAGCCCCTGGACCCTCCAGCCAGCGCGTGCGACAGCCTCCCGCTTCCGCTGTGATATTCTCAGGATGACCGCCACCACCAAACTTGCCGCTCGACACCCCCATCCGACGTGACATCTCACGGGCCGCACGCCTCAACCGCCGCTCAAATGCCGGCTCGTTGAATAACCCGCGTGTTTACAGCCGTTTACACGCGACCCGCGTTGCCGTTTGCCAACCTACCCAAGACTGAGGCAGGGGCGACGAAAACGCCAACTTCTGCTACGATGCGCAGCATGCCCTCAGGTGGCCAGCCAACACCATATCCGGCTGATCCCAAGTCGGCTGTGGCCGACGTGCTTGCCCACCGGGTCCGCGTGCTCAGCCTCGCCCAGATTGCCCGGACGTGGTTCTCCGAAGCGGCTGATCCCCGAGGCGGCGCACGTCGACTCGCGCAGGCCCTTCAACGGCGCGGCTCGGTGGAGTCGGTGAAGCTGATGGCCCGCCCTGAGATCATGCCCGACAGGCCGCTGGTGACCTGGCAGCCTGGACTCCCGCAGCCGGACCTTGGGCCGGTTGCGTGGACCTTAAGGAAACGACGGCGCGATCAGGCGCCCGTAGCCACACCCTGCCTGCTCGCGGCCACGGGCCGACATCCGCGTCCCACAGACACGACACACGACCTACACCTTGCTGCGGTGTTCCTTCTAATGTGCAAGGAGATGCCGACCCGAGCCTGCTCCTGGGTGTTCGAGGACGACCTCATCCGTCCAGGCCAGAAGCTGCCCGACGCGTTGGTCACCGACGGGCGCGCGAAGACCGCGATCGAGTGCGGGGGGGAGTACGACCGCCAGCGCCTGCAAGAAGATCACAACTACTTCGCCCGGAAGGGATACGGCTACGAGATCTGGTGATGCCTTCCCGCGATGACGACATCCTAGACCATATCGGTCTCTACCGCATCAGCCTGAGGTTCGTTATCGAGCGACTCTTCTTCGAAGGCATGAACTGCGGCAATGTCATCCAGCGGCTGATCAAGCAGAAACGCGTCCTGTCCATGGCTGGTCTTCCCGGGTCTCTCGCATACTACCAGCTCACACTCGGCGAGGCACGGCGACGCAATCTCCCGCAGGATCGCGGCCGTGCGTTCGGCCCCCGTGCCCTCGCCACCCACTTGGCGATCCTCTGGTTCTGCAGCGTAACGCAGGTACCGCGCCGCCGACTGGAAGCCGCCGAGCTACGTGACCTCTTCGACCGGGTGCCCTCCGGTTGTCCACACGTGGGACAAGGAGGCCCCAAACCACGTGTTTATCGCGTCTACGTTGTCAGCTCGGGGACACGAATTGCCGACGTCATCAAACGGCTTCGCTCCGAGATCGGTTCCACCCTACGCAAGCCTCCGCTCGGCGCGTGGACCGCCGGCGGCCGCTATGTTTTTGCCCTGCTCACGGATGCAGCGCCCAGGGCGGAAGCGCTCGCCCGGGCGGTGGAGCGTGCCGAACTCCATCAGCGGGCCCAGATCCTCTGCGACGGTGTCCCCAGCCCGCTGACGATTCAGGACGCCATTCACGACGCGCGAGACCGGATGGGCAGCGCGGCTAGCGAGTAGGCCGCGTCCGACCGCGTCTCATTCCCGCCTGCACCTTGCGGCCGGTTGTATCGAACCTGCGTAGCTCGGCGGGCCACGCCACACCGCCACCGGATTGTTAGGCACATCCAGTCTCCGACAAGGCCAGCCGGCGACGCTCTTCCTGTGTCAGGCTCCATCTGCGATTGCGTGAGGGGATCGGCTGCGTCTTTACGCTCTCTGGTATTGGGGAGCGTGGGGACATGGTGGATGCGCTCCGCCAGCCTGCGGCCCGCCATGCAGGAAATCCGAACTGACGCCCCCAGGGCCGCGCCCCGCAAGACCCGGCTTTGGGCCGCGGGCGGAGCGTGCGCGAGCGCATGACAGCTGAAGAGGTGATCTATGAGTTCTGAGAACGAGCGCCAACTCAACGCGGTGAGCGAAGCACGCAGGAGCCTCCTGTGGATGGATCTAAACCGCTATCCACTCGTTTACCTCCCACGGTCCAGCACGGCCGTGAACGAGGAGCGCCTGCCGTCGGCCCAGGAGATGGCCGGCATGGAGCTAGCGTGTCGGGAGCAATCCGACGCCGATTCAGCGCTACACACCGGCAGCACCCTCAGGCTCCTGATGGTGATACTAGGCGTTCCCGCCCTGTTCGTTGCCGGTGCGCTCGCGTCTGCCCACATCCCACTCAGTATATCCTCTGGTTTGGCCGGCCTGTGCGCACTTGCATTCCTTGCCTACCGGGTGATCCATGATCAGACGTTTTCGCTTCGGCTACTGGTAACCTGCATCGTCGTGCCTTTCGGCATATTCCTCTCTGTTGGCCTGCGGCTATCAACTGTTTCGCAACCGGCTGCTCGGTGCCGCCATCCTCACGGTTCTTGGTGTGGTGGTCATGTACCGCTACGGAGCTCTACCCACGAAATTCTATCACGACTGGCTGCATACTGATCCGCAGCTCACACCTGAGATGAGACGGAAGCAGGCTCAGCCCAAAGCCCAACTCGATTGGCGGATCGCTGTCGCCCTCGCGCCGGTCGTGCTTCTGCTCCCACTGCTTTCGCCCCTTCTCGCCGCCCTGGCCGTCCTCGGTATCTGCGCCTGGTCCTGCCGGCAACACCGCTGCGGCCTCGACCTGTTGCCCCTGGCGCACGATGTGCTCACCCGTTTTCTTACCTACGGTATGGAGCCGAGTGGTGCACCGGGCACCTGGCGGCCAAGATTGACCTTTCGGCGACGCAACACCCTGGCCTCGACAATCGTCGCGGCCGTCTTCGTACCGTTATCCTTGGGGCTGTGCTACTACTTCCCCTGCCGGATCATGTCCGGTCCAATGTGGGAATCTCTCGAACGTGACCTGCGCGCCGCTGCCACCGTACGTGGGCATTACGCCCATCCCGACCTGCAATTGCAGGATGCCCCCTTCAAGGATAAGGACAAGTTCCCCGGGTTTCTTGCCGGCAGAATGACCAGCTCGCCGCACGTGTGGCCTTTGCTCGTAGCCTACGAGTTCAGACACGGCAACTTCGGCTACTCCTGGTTGTTGGTCTTGGCAGTCGTCCTGGGGATCATGCTTCCGCCATGGGTACTGTTGTCCCTCTATCGTTTATCCCTGCTCGAATTACATCGAACAGCGCTGTCACTGGAAGAAGAGCTGCAGGGCGACACGCGATCGGAGTGGCAATGGTACGTAGACAGACTCCGTCTGTCCGACCACGTCGCTTCTGATCCCCTCACGGGGAACGACGTAAGAGAGGCAAAACACCTGTTCCTGGGTGTGGAGTCGGTGCTGAAGTTCCCGGTTCTCCTCGACCGGCAGATCCTGGATGAGCATGCGTACATCGCGGGAGAGACCGGAAGCGGTAAGACGTCCCTTGGCATCATGCCCCTGCTTATCCAACTCATTCGTGGACATGCCCTGCCGAAGCGGGAAACCGAGCCTGCAGAACCCGCCAAGCTCGCGCCGCCACCACCGATGGTGATCATCGATCTCAAAGGAGACCCAGCGCTTTTCAACACGGTCCTGAAGGAGGTAGCCGACCGCCGGCGACAACTCGGCATCACCGACGAGAACGACCCCCATTGTGCGTTCCGCTTCTTCACATCGGAGAAGGGCAGAGCTACGCATCACTTCAACCCGTTCAAGAGTCTGGAGTCCAGTTCACGGTCGTTGATCCAGGTCTGCCATCTCTTCCTCGACTCCCTCAGCCTGTCCCACGGAGAGGGCTACGGCCGCTCTTACTACTCTCGGAAGAACCGCCATTTGCTGTATGAAGCGCTGGAGTCCAAACCGGTGCCTCGTTCGTTCACGGAGCTCTACGAGCGTATCACCGACAGAGCTGTGCGGCAGCCTGAGGTGTATCGCGATTGCTTCGAGCTGATTTCGACCATTCACGCGCTAACCAAGTATCCGCAAGTCGCAACGTTCGAGCCCCTGAAGCGTCCCGAGGACGCCATTCACATGCCATCCGTCCTTGAATACGGACAAGTCGTGTACTTCTGGCTGCCCGCTGTGCTGGAGAGCATCAGCGTTCGAGAGATCGCCAAGCTCGCGCTCTTCTGCATGCTCACCGCGGCGATCGATCGCCAACGCGCCGGGCAAGAGACAGGGCAGGCGTACCTCGTTATCGATGAGTTTCAGCGCATTGCTGGTGAGAACTTTCGTATCATTCTGGAGCAGGCCCGCAGCTTCGGCATCTCAGCGATTCTCTGCAATCAGACGCAGGCCGACCTGAAGACGCCAGATGTCGACCTCAGATCAACGGTCCGCACCAACACACGATACAAACAGTACTTCGGCCTGAGTGAGCCTCACGAAATCGCCGATCTGTGCGAAGTGTCTGGGCAGGAGCTGTCGTCGCTTCACTCCTGGACAATGCAAGCGAGTGGTGTCCATTTCGTGAAACAGCGCAGATTCGAACCGTGGCGAGAATTCACCACCAAGAGCGAGACCGAGTTCATCAAATCACGGCTTACCATCAACGACGTCATCCGCACTTCCGACCACCCGCTCGACTCCATTATTCATGTCTCGCGTGGCAGTGGTTACACCCAATATGGTGGGTTTCCGGTTCCGATTCGGTCTGTGTGGCCAATGGATGAGGGTGACTACCGTGAGCGGCAGAAAGACGAATGGCCGATGCGTGACGAGTACGAGTTGGAGACGGTGGTGGCTGAACAGGGGCCGCCCGAGATCGACCAAGAGGCTCAGTGTGAAGCGGAACGTCAGCAGGCTCAGATCGACGAACGAATCAAAGAGCTCTTCGCGCGTCAGCAACCTCGCGAGAAGCCATGCGACCCGGGGACATTATGAAGCCCGAGGAGGTCCCACATCTCGTTCGCACGTACCGGATGATCACGCCCACGGTCGCCGGACGAAAACTCTGCGGACGCAACACAGCCAAGGCTCGACGCATCCTCGATAAGCTGACAGACGCTGGCAAACTGTATCGTCACGAGTTCAGAGACAGGCGTGCCAAGGAGCCGATCGTCTACTACACGGTGACACAACGTCCGCTTAGGCCCAAGGTCCTCCACGGTGCGTTCGCCGTACTTTGGTTCTGCTGCGTGAGCAAGCCGCGTAAGCGTCTGCTGACAGCCCACCAAGTTCGCAAGCTCACCACCGACATTCGGCGCGATGGCGAGTTGCGCCTTGTTGGATTGCCCCGTTGCTACATCACGCCGGCGAGCGCGGACGCCCAGCGCAAGGTGTCACTGCTAAGGGTGGACCACCCTCCACGACCGCGGCGCATCAACCTGAACGATGCTGTCGCGGACCTGGATGCCTTCGTGTGTAGGCCGGCTTTCGAGATCTGGCGACAATTCGCCCTGGCGGATCGCTTCGTTCTCACGTATCTCGTGCCGGGGGCAGAGAACGCAGCCGAATTGGGCATCTGGCTCCAGCGCCGTCCGCCTGTATCGCGGATGGGCAAGCTGGCCGTCCCCATCCCGGTTCACGTCGATGTGGCAAGATCGATCATCCCCCCGTAGAAAAGACAAAAGACCCCGCGGGGTCTTCTGCCTCAACGCCTGTGCAATACCGGAGTTGTTCGTGTGTCCCGGCGGCGCCAAAGAGCATGGTCAGTCACATGTCAGGTCGATCGAGTTTCGCGATACCGGAGTTTGTCTTCTGTCCCGGCATCTGTTGCGGTCAACCTCGTCTGTGGCCTGTCGATGCTCAATGCACTCATCGCACAGGCGTCTTCTGCCCGCCCGTTTTTCAGGTGTCGGCGGGACCAAACAAAAATATCCTGTTCACGCGCAGATACATTGTACCGCCGGCCCAACGGTAATGCACGCAGAAACCAGCTTGCGCTTCCGGAGCCTTCTGTGGCATCCTGCAAGCATGCAACGAAGCGAGGTCACCTGCCGAAGCGCACCTGAGCGGTGGCCCGGTGCCCGTATCTCGGTCGGCATCAACGACGGCCAAGGATCCGTGCCCGAGGCGACCTGTACGATCGAGGAGGCCGCATGGCTGCTCGTGCAATGAGCGGAGTTTGACGATGCCGAGATCGCCATAGGAACCTCCGAGTCACCGGTGGAGTCGACCGTGGCAGACCTCGCCGTGTTGTTGTACCTGTTCGCCGTGACCGTTCTCCTCACAATCGGCGTTGCACGAGGCTGCGCCCATCCGCTTGACCACCGGCCAGTCTGCAGCGACCTGTCCGCCGGCAACCACGTTCCCGCGTGTGCCTAATCGGCGTCGTCACCAATGTGACGGCTCCGGGGAGAAGATGATGATCGCGGCGGTGGTGCCCGCCGCGATCATCGATGGTGCCTCACTGGTGCCTCAAAGGGCGAAACCTGCGACCAGCAGACCGAAGAAAAGGCCAACCGCTCCCACGGCCGCCCCCTGGCAGAAACTCCCAACGCGGTCGGCCGCACTCAACGGTGCGCGATGCGTCCCGCGTTGGGGCGCCCTCGGGTAGATCCATTCGCATCGTCGTTTCTGTACCGCTCCCGATGTCAGGGAGATCCAGACGTCCGGGAGCTTGACGATTTCGACCCGCCCATCCGGGTGCTGCACCACAACTTCTTCCAGGGTCCGATGCACCAGCCTGCCGTCCTCAACAAATACCAAGTGTGCCATAGTGTGCCTGTCGACCCTCGCGGGCCGACAGTCCCTAAATGCCGGGGTGGTTCATTCCATCCCCGGGGGCAGGGGCACGCTCGCGGCTCCATAGCCGTCGGCGCACCTCCTGTTCAAAGCCCGCTGGCGACCCGAAGGCCGTCAGCGCGCCCCCACACAAGGCCTCTTTCAGGACGCGGCTCAATACTTGCCCGCCGTTCTTTCGCTTCTCGGCGAGACCAAAGAGAAAAACTCCTGCAATAGCCGGAGGAACCCGGGCGCGGAGCCCGGGTCCTCCAAAAACCTAGATGAGACGTGACAGCCCACACATCACCTCCAAACAGGCGAGCGCGTAGACTAAGCGCCTCAAAAGCCGTTTGCCGCCGGAGCGGCCACGCTTGTATTTACCATTCCGGTTCTTCATCGTGCACGTGCCTCCATGGTTTGTTGGTTGGCTCGCGACCCTTGCGGACCGCTAACCGACCCAACCCGAAGGCACCGACGATTTACGGAAGTGGCATGATGCTCGTCCTCAATTCGACGAGACCAAAGAAAAAAATCTGTCCATGGGCCTCTCGGCCGCTCGCTTGATTATACCGGCGTGACGGACGGTTTTGTACCCCCATCAGCCTTGCCGGGCAGTTTTTTCTGATCGCCACCAAGTCGACGCCCGCACCGCGGTCCTGCCGGGTGACCGCAGGTGCCCGCCGGCCTGGCCGACATCGCATCCGAACGGGTGTTTGGGCCGGTGAAGGTGCTTTTGGAGCTGATGGACCCACGTGGCGGCTCGTCCGGTCGCCCAGCTATTCGGGCCCACACCAGTCCTGCTTCCTCTCTCAGCCACACTTCCCGGTACCGTCGAAGGTCACGCCCACATCGCGAGGGTCGTAGTGGGCATCGATGTCTCCGCGTTTTCCCGGCGTCGGTGAGGGGAACGGCAGCTCAAATACGCGGAGCGGACTGGCGGACGACGCAACCGGCGGCAGGAGGCCCAGGCCAACGCGGCGACAGGTTCCGTCCGAACCGGCGGCAAGGCTGTGCGCGAATCGAGCTTGCGCATCCGTACCGATCTGTGCGATGGTGGTTCCGAGGACAATCAGAACGGCGCCGAACCGTCGGCATCGGCGAGGGATCGTGAACCGGGTCATCCAACAACTCGTAGTGGGCGTTATCGCCGCTGACATCGTCGAGACCGTCTCGCAGAGCGGCGTATGCTATTCGCTCGTCGTCCATCGCTTCGAGGACGCGACGGCCCGCCTCGTACCGCTGTTCACCTGCCGGAGTGCGGATCTCCATGACCTCATCGCCGTGCTGGACGCAGCCAACGCCATCACCGAATGCCTTCTGGATGGTGGCGACCCCGCAGAAGCAAGGGCCAGCTCGCTCAGCGCGACGCGGTTGCGCGCAGCCTGAAAGCACCTGGGGACCACGGCCCACATACGCCGAGGTCCATTGATCACCCGCCACGCATCGGTCTCCAAGTCACGTCTCGGTCGCCAACCCGCATAACACAATCACCAGGTAGGAGACATTGACCTTCAGATTGAAGGTTCCAAAGGAGGTGCATTATGGCACAGGCAAACAACAAACCCGTTCACGAGATTCGCTACGGATACGTCAAGGTTCTGGTCTGGGAGAACGAGACGACGAACGGCACGCGCCACAACGTGACCGTCAGCCGGCTCTACAAGGCCGACGACGAGTGGAAGGAGACGTCCAGCTTCGGCCGTGATGATCTGCTACTCCTCGCCAAGGCCGTCGATCAGGCCCACACGTGGATTCACGAGCAGAGGGAAGCGTGATGGGAGTGTTTCGTTTCAGGTTTCTGCAGAATCGCACAAGCGGTTCCGCGCAGTAGGTTTTGTTTCGGGGTCAATTCTCCACCTGGCCCACAGATGCAACACATCCAGCCCATCCCCGCATAACCACTACTGGGAAGAAGGACAAGCGACGACACCCGGCCTGCATGGCGTTTTCGACCCATGAGAGACCGGTGGTGCAAGGTGGCCGTGTTTCGAGGTTTGTGCAAACCCCATTACGAAAGGAAAACGTCATGCAGAATCTTACGCGTGCAAACAACGAGTTGTTTCGACGAACGCAGGATGAGCGATTCAGTGCCCTCGTCGATCTCTGGCAGCATTGTCAGAACGAGAAGGAACAGTCGATCGAGCGATGGCATCCGCCACAAATCCTGGTCAGCCAACCGACCGATAGTCGGCTTACGCTGGCCATGGGCGAAGACGGATCCTTCGGGATGACCGATTGGAGTTTTTCGCAGTTGTGCAAGCTGGCCGACGTGAGCAAGGACACGCTCAACAAGCTGACGCCAGACACGGCCAGCCGTGTGCTCGGCGAAACGCTGCCCAGTGGAACGAAGCCGTTGCAGGCCCTCACTACGGGGCAGACCGTGCGGGCGATCCACCAGGCGAGCTACACTCGGCTCTACAACGCCGACTTGCTCACCATGGTTCGCGAGTTCGCAACGGACTTCGTGCCACCGCAACCGGCAGGCGTCGATTCGGCCCAGCAATCGGTCGCAGCGGACGACATCCCGTTCGAGCCGGATTCCGAGCCCACGCCGGCGTCAGGCCTGTACTGCGGGGAGCAGGACATGTTCTGCTTCCTGATCGACCCGACTGGCTGGACGGAGATCGAGGGCGAGGCCTTCGCTCCGGGGTTCTTCCTGTGGAATTCGGAGGTCGGCAAACGCTCGGTTGGCGTGCAGACGTTCTGGTTCCAGGCCGTCTGTCAGAACCACATCGTCTGGGATGCCGTCGAGGTCGTGGAGTTCAGCCGCAAGCACACGGCCAACGTCCACGATTCACTGCGCGAGATCCGAGGGCTCATCGAGGGCTTGGTCGAAAAGCGCGACCAACGCCGCGACGGGTTCGTGCGGGTCATCCGCAATGCCATGGAGACCAAGCTCGGCGACGATGCCGACGAGGCAATCGACGTGCTCAACAAGAAGGGCATCACCCGAAAGCTGGCCAAGGAAGCCATCGAGGTTGCGCGGCAGCAGGGCGGGCTGACCATCTTTGCCGTGGTCGACGCGCTGACCCGCATGGCGGGGAAGCTAAAGAATGGTGGCGATCGAACGGAGGCCGACGCAAGAGCGTCCGCGCTCCTGGCCCTCGCCGCCGGAGTATGATTCACAAGGTTGACGAGGCCACGCACCACCGGGCCTCTCTCCATTCTGTCGACCAGATGCGCGATTCGCTCCCAGCAACGGAGCTCACATGTGCCCCCAAGTTGCGGCGTGCACCGCACGAGTAGCCCCCCGTGGACCTCCGGCCGAGCAGACATGATATCCGCTGTTCGATGACCAGCATCTGAACACTCTGCCTGGATTGTTTTGACGCGTAGCTGGTCAGGCGTACAATCACCCCCGCTATGTACGAAGACGGAAAACCTAGCAGCCACCGTCATGAAAACGTCCTGAGGACCACGATTTGCGCGCGTCCCTCATGGTGTGGTCGAAGACGCACGGGAGGTCTGGCGCTCCTGCCGGATAAACGCACCCCCAGGTACAGACGCTTCACTCGTTTCTGTCGCAAGCACGCGGTTCCCTACAAGGGCGCAGCGCAACCGCTCTGTACGACGTCGCTCTGCGATCGCTGCAATCCAGGACTTCGTCGCCTCCAGCCATCACAGATAACGGAATCGCCGTCCACGGCAGAGGACGACGTGCGTTCACTCGAACTCCCGAACCGCCCTCTCCAGCGCCTAGGCGAGACTCGCGCTCTCCCGGGTATTACCCAACCGACTGGCTCTCCCGTACACGTAATGGAGAAGCAACATGCACTGTGTAGATATGGCTCTCAATCCCGCACCACGACCACCAGATTTCAAGCACTTCGAGCAACGTGAGTTCATCTGCGCCAGCTGTATTAAGTCGTTTCCCTCGACAAGCAATGACCTATTCTACTTCCCCGAAGTCGATTACTTTTTCCATAAGCACCCGGACAGGATCTTCTATCGCGCCCTCATGCTCACTGACGACGGACACGTCCATATCTCCATGTTTGATCACGAAGACGAACACGTCTTGCAGTGTCTAGGTATCTTCCTCGATGGCTCTGGTGAACACGAACTTCATTACAGGAGCCTAGATGCTCTCCGTGACGCCGCCCAGAAGTTTTTTGACGCTATGCGCGCACAGAATCGGAACATCGAGCAAGGAACTGTCCATTTCAGGTAGCAAGTCGCAATGTGTGGGGTATACAAAGACGGCCGGATTTTCGAGTCGCTTGATCGTCTCGTTACTTTTAATACGCGATTTGGGAGGCATGGCAGCGACACACCCTATGTGTACAGAGGGCACGCCGACGAAAACTGGGACCTGGTGCCGCGCCTTTTCCGAGCTCAGCGAGACCATCCCAAGCGGTACCAGCGAGAGTTTATTAACAATCGAATGACGTCATGGCAGTTCATGTCCGATCTACTAGACGCAAACGTGCTGCCCGAAGCGCGCCAGTGGACCTATCTTCAGTTGCTCGCTGTTGCGCAGCATTATCCAGAGTATCCCGGTGCGTGCGGAACGGAACTGCTCGATTTTTCTTCGTCGCTGAAAGTCGCGGCAAGCTTCGCGTTTGATCATACGCAACAGCACAAAGTGGGAGTAGTCTACCTCCTATATCCGCCAGAAATCAAACAGTTTTATCTCGGCGTTGTGGAGAGGATCGAACTTCCAGAATGTTGCATACGGCCGAACCGACAGAAGGCTGTGTTTCTGCGGCAGTTTGACTCATCGGTGAACGAGCCTAGCATGTCTATCAAATACTATTTTCGACAAGGTGACGAATGGCCCGCGAGCCTGCCCTACGAGTTCAGCCAACAATACCTACTCACCTGTCCGGAGGACCGCATTCTCAGGTTTGCAGAGGAGTGGTCCCCACATGTATCACCCAGAATCGACGAAGCGGATCTGCGGTTTCTCTTGGCGGTGGAGTATGGTCTTCTGGGTTTGGGCACCAGCCTTAAGACCGCCGCGTGGCGATGGTTAGACGATGTACAAGAGGCTCTCTTCAAGCTTTTTCGTGGGCGTCCTGACAGCGCTCGGGCCATCCTACTTGCGTTGGACATGGGTGCCGTCAACGATGCGCTGCGTGACAGTGAATTGGTCGAGGATGTGGAGCTGCTGATTGAGTTGATCAAGTCGTTGTGCATGCAGCTACAGGGCGAAGGCAGGGCGGCTGAGAAGGCAATCCAGAGAATGCTATTGGCGAGCAGGGCCAAGGAAAGGAAGGCACTACTGTTTGCGCACCTCGGAGGACTTTATGGGAGTAGAAACGATTGGGAAGGGGCGTTGACGGCATACAGAAAAGCCTTGAGCCTAGGGCCGCCGGATCATGTCACTGTGTTCAATGTCGCAGTCACACTCAAATCGATGGGGCGATATAGGGAAGCGCTCCGAGAGCTGAACAGGATTGTCTTCGAGATAGACGGAGAGGATGCCCTCAGCTGGTCGGAACGAGCGAATGCGTTGAACAACCTGAGCCAGTTTAGACTTGCGATTGACAGTGCGGCGAGGGCACTGGAGCTGGATCCGAATGGAGCCAGTGCGTGGGGACATCAGGGTGTCGCATACATGGCACTACAAGAGGCCGCGAAGGCAGTAGAGTGCTTTCGGAAAATGCTGGAGATGAGGCCGGATGACGACTGGGCGTTGTTTAATCTCACAGCGTCGCTGCACTATAATGGGGAGGAGAGTGCATGCCGTGACGCCTTTCGGCGTCTTCGAGCGATTAGTCCGCAATACCCCAAGTTAGGCGCTCTCAGCGAGCTAATCGGGGTCGATTGCATGGAAGCGTGATCAAGGGGGCCGAGACTGGTTCGGGGGTTTTCGTAACGCGCGACTAATCGTGACGACAAGGAGTGTGCTGCGGCCTTTATTGCGGCGAGCAGGACATGTTCCGCTTCCTGATCGACCCGACCGGCTGGACGGAGATCGAAGGCGAGGCCTTCGCCCCGGGATTCTTCCTGTGGAACTCCGAGGTCGGAAAGCGGTCGGTCGGCGTGCAGACGTTCTGGTTCCAGGCGGTTTGCCAGAACCACATCGTCTGGGATGCCATCGAGGTCGTGGAGTTCAGCCGCAAACACACGGCCAACGTCCACGATTCGCTGCGCGAGATTCGCGGGCTCATCGAGGGCTTGGTCGAGAAACGCGGCCAACGCCGCGACGGGTTCGTGCGGGTCATCCGTAAGGCCATGGAAACCAAGCTCGGTGAGGACGCCGACGAGGTGATGGACGTGCTCAACAAACGCGGCATCACCCGCAAGCTGGCCAAGGAGGCCATCGAGACGGCCCAGCGGCACGGCCGGCTCACCATCTTCGCCGTGGTCGACGCGCTCACCCGCATCGCGGGGACGCTCAAGAACGGCGGCGATCGAACGGAAGCCGACGCAAGGGCGTCCTCACTCCTGGCCCTCGCCGCCACCGCCTGAGTGACAAGGTTGACGAGGCCACGCACCACCGGGCCTCTCTCCCATCTTCTATGAAATCGAGGAGGATCATCAATTCCTATCTGACGTGGATCCAGCTTCTGCAACGTCCGCTGGCTACGTGGCCGGTAGCTTTGCTCGGTACTCATCTGCCTTCGTGTCGTAGCCCCGGTCCGGCTCGGCACCGTGCCAAAGGTCATAGAGATACACTAGCGTCTTGACGGCGCCGATCGTCGACTTGTGCTTCGAACCGCGAGTGGCCTCGAGAATTCTGCATGCCTCCAGCAGCGCCATCTCGGCGTCGGCGTAGCGCTCCAGTTTTGCTAGGCACTTGCCATGCTTAGTGAGATACAGGCCGGTGTGCCAGTGGCCTTCGGGAAGGAACCGTTTGGCTCTGTCCACGGCCTCCGACATCAGCTCCTCGGCCTCCTCATTCCTGTCCATCGACTCTAGGAGATCACCCAAGCTGCTGATCGCGCTCAGCGTATCCGGGTGGTTGTCACCCAGCGCACGGCGGCTGCCCTCCAGTGCCTCGCGGAGGTATGGGCCGGCCTCTTCGAACTTGCCCATCAACCTCAGCAGGGAGCCCATACTACGGATCGCCTTCAGTGTGATGGGGTGGTTGTCGCCAACAGTGTGGCGGCAACCGGCCAGCGCCTCTCGGCAATACGGCTCGGCCTCGACGAGTTTCCCCGACGAGCGGAGCAACGACCCGACGTTGATCATCGAAATAAGTGTGTACAGGTGCTCATTGCCTAGTACGCGGCGCTGGCCCTCCAATGCCTCTCGGTAGTATGACTCGGCCTCGGTGACCTTGCCCATCGACTTGAGCAGAAAGCCCATGTTGTTGATGGAGGTCAGCGTATCTGTGTGATCACTACCTAGGACGCGACGGCGGCCCTCCAGCGCTTCGCGGAAGTACGGCTCGGCCTCGGCGAGATTGCCCATCGATTTAAGCAGCATTCCCATTGCGGTGATCGAGGTTAGTGTGCCCGGGTGATCATCACCCAGCACACGGCGGCAGCCTTCCAGTGCTTCGCTTTGGAGCTGCTTCGCCTCCGCAAGCCTGCCCATCGATTTGAGCAGGAAACCCATGTTATGGATCGACTCCAGCGTGTCCGGGTGATCGTTGCCCAGGACTTTGCGGCGACCCGCTAGCGCCTCGCGAAAGTACGCCTCGGCCTCGATAAGTTCGCCCATCGCCTCAAGGACGAAACCCATATTGTTGATCGATGTGAACGTATCTGGGTCGTCTTCACCTAAGGCGCGGCGGCGACCCTCCAGCGCCTCGCGGAAATGCTCCTTCGCCTCAGCGAACCTGCCCATCGACTTGAGCAGACGGGCTTTGTTGTCAATGGAGGTCAGCGTCGTCGGGTGTTCGTCGCCCAGCGCTGCGCGGCGCATGTTCAGCGCAGCGTCCTGGAGGAGCATCGCCTGTGCGTACCGGCCGATCTCCCTGTACGTGGCCGCCACGGTTTGCTGAAGCGCTGCACGGGTCAGCGGCTTATCGGCGAAGTTCGACTCGATTGTCTTCACCGCTCGGCTGAGCACCTGCTCGTCCAACAACTTCAGTGCCGCGTCCGTGGCGTTCGTCCGGTAGAGCATTGTCTCGAAGTCGGCAAGCGCGGAATCAGCCTCGTCGGGCGATACTCCTTCTGCTGCCAGCGATTCGCGCACGCTGGCGACCAGATTCTTGAACAGCTCCCGACCCATTTGCGCCGCATCGATGTCGCCGAGCATGGACTGTTGGAACTCAGTGACAATCTTCAATTCATCCGCACGCGTCTGCGCTTCGGCTCGGGCTTCGGTAGCTTCGCGTTCGCGTACTTCGGCCAGCTGGCGCTGCTCGGTTTCCGCCGTACGAGCCTTGTCGGCCCGATCGCGCTCCCGCGTGGCGACGACGGCCTGCCATGATATCCCCGCAATGCCGGCGATGAGGGCCACGCTCACGAGAGTCGCCGCGATAACCGCCCCACGGTTCCTCCTCACGAACTTTGCCAACCGGTAGGAAGCACTCGGTGGTCCGGCCAGCACGGGCTCGCTCGTCATGTGACGCTGCAGGTCAAGAATCAGGGCGTGCGGGGTTTCGTAGCGGCGAGCGCGGTCCTTTTCCAAGCACTTCATCACGATCCAGTCGAGATCACCACGCACTCGACGGGCCAACGCCCGCAGGTCGGTTCGGCGACAGGCAGCCAACGTGATTCCTGTATCTGCTTCAGCCGCAGACAAACTGGAAAGCCTGGTGCTCGGCTTGGGTGGATCCACTTCGCGAATGATGCGCTGCATCTCGGCCTGGGCAGCGCCACGCAGCGACTCGGGATCGAACGGGAGCGCGCCGGTCAGGAGCTCGTAGAGCAGCACACCAAGGGAGTAGATGTCGCACCGGGTGTCGATATCCTGGCCAGACATCTCCGCCTGCTCCGGGCTCATGTACTCCGGCGTGCCGATCATCTGTCCGCGCTCAGTGAAGAGCGTTCTTTCGGTCAGCTCACGATTCGTGGCTTTGGCGATACCGAAGTCGATTACCTTGGGCGTCGCCTGACCATCCTCGTACTCGACCAGGACGTTGCCTGGCTTGATATCGCGGTGGATGATTCCCTTCTGGTGGGCATGTTGTACGGCGTCGCATACCTGCATGAACAAGTCGAGGCGTTCCTCGATATCGAGCTTGTGATCGTCGCAGTGCTTCGTAATGGGCACACCACCAACAAACTCCATCACGAAGTAAGGGCGGCCTTGTTCGGTGGCGCCGGCATCGAGAACTCGCGCTACGTTCGGATGGCTCATCAGGGCCAGCGCCTGCCGTTCGGACTCGAACCGGGCGATCACCTCGTTCGTGTCCATGCCGATCTTGATCAGCTTGAGCGCGACACGTCGTTCAACCGGCTCCTTCTGTTGCGCCTCGTATACGATGCCCATGCCACCTTCGCCGACCTTGCGGATGATGAGGTAGCGGCCGATTTGCTGTCCGATCAGCGAATCCTCGCCACTGATTCCGTTGCCAACCGCGGCCGGTGTCACTCCGGCATGCACGAGACTCAGCTCAGCCGTATCTCCGGCGTGCGAGAGCATTCTGTTGACCTCGTCGCGAACCTCGGCATCGTCCGGACAGGATGATTGCAGGAACCCCTCCCACTCAGCCGGCGTGAGGTCCGAGGCCTTGAAGTACAGCTCCTCAACCCGTTGGAATTGCTCGGGCGTCACGATTCCACCTCCGCAAGCTCCTTCGTCAGCCGGGGCTCTGCGAGCTTCCGGTTACGCTCGACCGTCGCATGGGCGTCGCTCAGTGCCCCGCCAACCTCTGGAATGGTCGCTTCCCGCACCACGATCTGCTCCGGCACGGCCCGCAGGCTTGCAGAGACCGTACTTGGCATACCGCCACAAGTCCAGCTTCAGTCGGTACTTACGTCGAACAGCCACTCTGTCAGCGGTTGTCTGCCTTGCGCCTCCATCCGCCAACTCCCAGGAAAGCCTGAGGGGGCCAGCGACCATTCTACGCGACTGGTTGTGGAGAGGCCAAGCGACGTGTGGGACGACGCTGACCGGCCTGATTCGGCGAACGGCAACATCAAGCAAAGGAGCGAGCCATGACCGTCAACAGCACGAGACAGGCGGGAATCACCGGACGCGGGACGATCACGATGGTGGCGTTGATAGTCTTGATGGGAGCGGCGGGCAGGACACTGGCCCAGCCGTCGCACTACAAGCTAGACTCAGTGCCCGACGAGGAGGTCTTACGTGTTATCCTCTCGATTCGCGGTGGCACGATCATCGTCGATTGGCACGGCACGTGGGACTACGAGACGATCCAGGAGGCGCTGTACGCCGCCGAGGACGGCGACACCATAATTGTTCTGCCCTCCACTGGCTCGCCGGATGACGCCTACGTCGAGAACGTCTACTTCCCGGCCAAAACCGTGACGCTACGCAGCCTGAATCCGGACGAACCTGAGATTGTCGCGCAAACGATCATCGATGGGAACGCATCCGGGACTGTTCTCCGGTTTGCCGACGAGGCGACACGAGATTCCGTCCTGGATGGTTTCACCATCACCAATGGGATGGACTCGTCTCCTCTTGCCGCAGGTGGGGTACACTGCGAAGGCTCCCCAACGATCAGCCGGTGTGTCGTCACAGGAAACACGGCAGCGCCCCCGGAGCCTCGCTTTTCTGGAGGCGGCGGCATTCTCTGTCTCGGTGGTTCGCCGCTCATTGTGGGCTGTACGATTGAGAGCAATGTGTCATCGACGGGCGGCGGCGGACTGTTGGTCGGTTGGGGCGATCCAGAAGTTGTTGACTGTGTTTTTCGCAACAATGAGACACCACACCGATGGGGAGGCGGAGCGCTGATAGATGGAGCTCATGCCACTTTTCAGGGTTGCGTCTTCGCGTCCAATTCAGCCGGCTACGGGGGCGGTGTTGCAGTCGATCGTATGGGCCACCCGGCAAGCGCTGACTTCGTGAGTTGCTCATTCGTGGAGAACCTATCCTCCTCAGGCGGCGGTGGGTTGTACAGTCACTATGCACCAATCACTCTTCAGAACTGCATCCTGAACGGCAATCGAGCTGCTCAAGGTGCGGGCATCTGCACCTACAATACCTCAATCCCGGGCGTGGAGCCGCTTCTGGTCAATTGCACGATAACAAGCAACGCGGCAGCCGAAAATGGTGGCGGGCTGTACCTAGCCGCAAGTACGCCGGAACTGACGAACTGCATCCTATGGGGTAACACTGCGGTGTTGGATGGGGACCAGATCTACCAGTCCTACGGAGAGCCGCCGGTCGTGACGTACAGTTGCGTACAAGGCGGCTGGCCTGGAGAGGGGGACATCGACACCGCCCCAGATTTCGTCGATGTTCGTGGCCTGGACCTCACACCCGGAACCGAGGATGACAACCTCCGGCTCCTGCCGACGTCCCTATGCCTCGACGCGGGGATCGACGAAGCGCTACTGGCGGACTTCACAGACCTCGATGGCGACGGCGACACGGATGAACCCACACCGTTCGACCTCGACGGCAACTCCCGCGTCCTCGACGAGAACGTCGACATGGGGGCCTACGAAGGACCGAAGCTTGCCTTTGTCATCGTGGGTGATCCCGTCAGCGTCGGTGAGGGGGCCATCCCCGGGCGAGCCGTTCCCGAACGCGGGATTGGCGCATTCCTGGTGAGATTGTCCATGGACCCCGGCGGGTGTGTGGAGGCACACGTGCATCACCATGTCGGTGATCCGGACATCTCGGTCTACCTGGGAGGGACGCTCTACTTCGATTCGACCAACTACTCGACGTACCAGCCGGTCGTTCTCAGCGCGGCCGAGGATGATGATTGGACAACCGGCCAGGCCACCGTCGCTGTAACAGCGCCGAACGTGTTCCCGGGTAGTGTGCTCGCGGTCGAGGAGGAGAACGACCCGGTTCCACCCGTCGTGTTCGTTGATGCCAGCGCGGATGGCCTGAGCAACGGTACGACGTGGGCCGATGCCTTCACTGAAGTTCCCGGTGCACTCAGCGCTATCGACAATAGCCCCGGCACAGAAGAGATCTGGGTAGCCGCCGGAGTGTACACGCCTGCTGAAGCGAGCGGAGACCGCGCCGCTACGTTCCAGCTCTCTAGTGGGCTCGCTTGGTACGGAGGCTTTCCCGCCGGTGGCGGCGCATGGGAAGACCGCGACCCGGCTCTGCACGAGACGATTCTCAGTGGTGACCTCGCTGGGAATGATGGTCCGGACTTCGCAGACAACGACGAAAACAGCTACCACGTCGTCACGGCAGGCGGAGTCGATTCCACCGCCGTGTTGGATGGGTTCACCATCAGCGGTGGGCACGCAAATGGTGGTCAGGGCCACCGCGAGGGCGCAGGCCTGTACAACGATGGCGGAAGCCCTACCGTCGCGAATTGCATGTTCCAAAGGAACAAGGTCTTCTTCGAGAGCGGAGCAGCATGGGGAGCGGCCATGTACAATGGCGGTAATGGTAGCCCAACCGTCATCGGGTGCCGGTTTGCGGACAACCTGATAGAGACTTTCTTTGTCAGTGAAGGTGGCGCCATCGCCAACGTAGGGACGGGCAATCCCAGTATCGTGAGTTGCACGTTTGTCAGCAATCGTATCGCTTACTTTGGCTACGGTGGTGCGATCTCCAACAGCACCTCGGGTTCCCCCACAATCACCAACTGCCTTTTTGTGCACAACTCTGCGGGCACTGGCTATGGCGGTGCGGTCTATAGCAGCGCCGGAAGTCCGACCTACGCAAACTGCACGGTGATTGGAAACTCGGCGAGTATCGGTGGTGGTCTGTACTCAACCGGGGATGGTGTCACCGTCTCGAACGGTATCTTCTGGGGGAACACCGCCTCCGAGGCCTCCCAGATCGCGGGCGACGACACTTACGTTGAGCACAGCGACATTCAGGGCGGCTGGACGGGGCCAGGCCATGACAACATCGATGCCAATCCGCTATTCGTCGATCCGGATGGCGGTGACTACCGGCTTTCCTGGGAATCTCCGTGCATCGACGCAGCCAACAACAACTCGGTGCCTGCCGACTGGCCCGACCTGGACGGGGACGGGGACACGGCTGAGCCGATCCCCTTTGACCTGCGAGGAAACCCGCGCTTCGTCGATTGTCCGTGGGTGCCCGACACCGGACACGGTTTGGCGCCCATCGTCGACATGGGCACGTACGAGAGACGGGGGCGGCGTCTGATCGGAGTGCTCGACGCGGTGGAATTGAACCGCGAGTCCATCGAGGTCGAACGGGGCCGCCGGTAGCGCTCCGCCTGCGGTAAGCTGTACACGAATGGCAGAACTCTGGGCTGCACCGAGGTGTTCTGACCAGAGTGGCCTCTCCAAACACCGTCGCGAGGAGTGACGCTCTTCTCGCGGCGGCCGTGTCTTGCAGCCCAGACTTACCATGCGGATGTCGAGAACAAGGAGCCTATCCCCACCTGTCAACCCCCGTCCGGCCCCAGCTTTTCGTCCTGTTCCTCAGGCGGCGGCAGCATCGCCCGCCACTTGGCAGCCTGCTCGGGTTTGTCCCAGGCCTCGTATAGCTCCGCAATCGCGTTGACGGCTTCCTGCTTTCTTTTGGGGGGAACGTCTGCGCTCGTGTCCATCCATGCGAGTGTTCGAAGGAGCAGCGGTTCCGCGTCGTCGAAGTGACCTTGCTGCGCCAGGCAATTGCCGAGCCTTCCTTCCGCGATCGCGGTATCCGCCGCCGCTTCATGCTCTCGATAGACCGCTAGGCATGCCCGGATCAAAGGTTCAACGGCGTTTGCCTGTCGCCGCTTGAGCAACTCGCGGTTCAGACCGCTCACGGAACTGACCCAGAATGGGCCGTGTTCGTGCTCGGCCAACCTGGTTGCGAGCCGTTTGCACAAGGGCAAAACCTCGGCGATCTTGTCCTGATAGACCAGCGATTGAGCCCATGCTCCCGTTTCGTACGTGATGCGCTGAGGGTTGTTCGGCGGATTGCGTTCAAGATACTCCACCGACTCGCGAAGCAGCGGCTCGGCCTCAGCCATGCGGCCCTGTGGGAAGAGCAGCCACGCAAGCCGGTCAGTCGTTGTCCAGGTGTAGTTGTTGTCAGCCCCGCGCAAACGGCGGCTGCCCTCCAGAGCCTCACGGAAGAACTCCTCCGCTTCCTCAGGCCGTGCTGCTTGCGTCGCGACACCCAGGCAGTGCAGGACCAGCAGAGTTTCGTGACTGTCATTGCCGTGTTTCTGGCGATAATGCTCCAGGGCTTCTCGCAGCAAAGGCTCCGCCTCGCCGCCGCGTCCGAGTCCCTGCAATGTCTGGGCGAGGTTCCGTCCCGCTTCGATCGTGTCCGGGTGATTCTCGGACAGGTGCTTTTTGCGAATCTCCCAGGCCTTGTGAGATAGTGGTTCGGCCGCCGCATACCTGCCGTGGTTGGAATAGTGAATGCCCAGGTCATCGGAGGCTCGTGCAGTATTCAGATGGTCCTCACCGTAAGTACTTCTTTGCAGCCTCAGGCTCTTCTTGTACAGGGCCTCGGCCTCCGCTTGCTTGTCGAGACGATCCAGGGTCACCGCCAGGTTGTTTCGCGCGTCGAGTGCCTCCGTCGAGGCTTCGCCAAACTCCTTCTCCCGGAGCGTCAGCGCCTTCCGGAACGCTGCGGCGGCAGCTTCGTTTTCCCTGACGCCCAGGTATGTCAGGCCGAAGATCTTCCAAACGGTCGCTTCCACGTGCGGTGAGTCGGCGAACCTGGTCTCGATCTCGCCCACAGAAAGGTCCAGGAGCCGAGGCAAGTCGATCTCTCGTGCATCCACCGAAGAACGACGGCGATCAGTGGCACCTGCGAGCAGATCGTGCTCCAGAAACTCAACCACCGCCTTCGCGGCCGTGGCCTGCCGTTGCGCCTCTGTGCGTTCATCCATAGCCCGGAGGATTCCCCAGGTAGTTCCTATCAGGCCGAGCACGAGCGCAGTCGCGACGGCCGTCGTGGCCATAACGGCACCGCGGTTGCGCCGCACGAACTTAGCCAATTTGTATGACGCGCTCGGGGGACCAGCCGACACCGGATCGTTGTTCAGGTGCCGTTCGAGGTCCAGAGCTAGGGCGTGTGGTGTTTCGTACCGGCGCCCCCGGTCCTTCTCAAGGCACTTCATCACGATCCAGTCGAGATCACCACGGACTCGACGGGTCAACGCACGCATGTCTGTTCGGCGACTGACGGCCAAGGTAGTGCCCGCATCGGCTTCGGTTGCCGACAAACCCGACAGCCTCGTGCTTGGCTTCGGCGGGTCCACCTCTCGGATGATCCGCTGCATCTCGGCTTGGGCAGCGCCACGGAGCGACTCAGGATCGAACGGTAGCGCACCGGTCAGGAGCTCGTAGAGCAGCACACCAAGGGAGTAGATGTCGCTGCGCGTGTCGATGTCCTGGCCCGACATCTCCGCCTGCTCCGGGCTCATGTACTCCGGCGTCCCGATTGGATGCCCCTTCTCTGTGAACAGGGTCCTCTCGGTCAGCTCGCGATTCGTAGCCTTGGCAATGCCAAAGTCGATCACTTTCGCTGTAGCTTGGCCATCCGCGTACTCGACCAGAATGTTGCCCGGTTTGATATCGCGGTGGATGATTCCCTTCTGGTGGGCATGCTGGACGGCATCGCACACATGCCTGAACAAGTCGAGGCGTTCTTCGATGTCGAGCTTGTGATCGTCACAGTGCTTTGTGATCGGCACACCGCTGACGAACTCCATCACGAAGTACGGTTTGCCCTGTTCGGTGGCACCGGCATCCAGGACTCTTGCTACGTTCGGATGACTCATGAGAGCCAGCGCTTGCCGCTCCGACTCGAAGCGGGCAATCACCTCGTTCGTGTCCATCCCGGTCTTGATCAGCTTGAGCGCAACCCGTCGCTCGACCGGTTTCTTCTGATGGGCCTCATAGACGATGCCCATGCCCCCTTCGCCGACCTTGCGGATGATGTGGTACTGACCGATCGACAGCCCAACCAGCGGCTCTTCGTTGCCGGCACGGTCGCCGGCATCGACGCCCGCAACATCCGCCTGCACACGGCTCAGTTCAGCCGTCTCACCGGCGTGCGCGAGCATCTTGGCGACTTCGGCGCGCACCTCGGTATCGTCCGGGCAGGCTGACTCCAGGAAGCCGTCCTGCTCGCCTGGCGGCAGGTCCAAGGCCTCGAAGTACAGCTCCTCGACCCGTTGGAATTGTTCCGGTGTCACGACTCCCCCTCCGCAAGCTCCTTGGTCAGCCAAGCCTTTGCAAACTTCCAGTCACGTTCGACCGTCGCATGCCCAACGCCCAACGCCTCACCGACCTCCGGAATACTGAGGCCCCAGAAGACACGGTACTTCACGACGTCCGCCTTGCGGGGTGCCAGCCCGGCTAACCGCTCCATCGCCTCGTCGAGACTTTCGAAGTCGACATCGTTGCGGTCGCGTGGTGCGTGCTGCTCCGGGTCGAGTGTTACACAGACCGCACCGCCCCCGCGCTTCTGCGCCTTGCGGCGTCGGCAGTAGTCCAGCAGTACCCGCCGCATCTCCTGCGAGGCGATGGCGAAGAAGTGCCCCGAGCTGTCGTACTCCTGCCGCTGCCGGATGAGCTTCATGAACGTGTCGCTGGCGAGCACAGTGGGCTGAATCGTCATCCCGGGCTGGTTGCGACCGAACTCGCGCGCGAGGCGTCGCTCAGCCATGGCCCGAAGGTCCGCGTAGACCGCGCTGGCCAAGTCGTCGCAAGCCCCGTTCCGGCCGGCGTTTACGTCGGAAAGCAGCTCTGTCAGGTTTCGTCTGCTTCGCTCGTCCATCAGCCGATTCCCAGGAAAACCTGAGGTGTCCGGCGGCCATTCTACGCGACTTGTCACAGACAGGCCACGAACAGCCGCAACGACCAGGGCGACCGCCTGGCGACATGAACGGCCGTCGCGCGACGAGGCCGACTGGTCGGTGAGACGATCAGTCGTGGCGCGAGGCATGAGGCAAGGATTCACGAAGATACAAAGGAGCAGAGCCATGAGACAAGCGAAGAATGGAGGTAGCAGTATGTTCCCGGAGATTCCGCCAAGTGCCATGGAGAGTCACTACCAGAGCACCATCGCACAGCAAGACACCGACGCGCGTACAGTCAAACAGCGTGGAGGAAAGCGCCGGTACTCCAAGCGAGTCTTGGTTGGCACCTTCGTGGTTGCACTCGGGATCACCGTGGTCGGTGGCGTGTTCTGGGGCGCTGGTGCTGCCGGCCTGCAGGGCGTGAAGGCGAAGCAGGCCAGGGTTGCTGGCCTGCCAGACACGGTCAGCCCGTTTCACGCGAACAGCGAGGCCGAGGTGAGTGAGATTCTAAAGTACAATTCCTCGGTTCTGGGTGCGAAGAGCGACTTGGCCAGCCGTGAGTACTCGGCATCCGTGCGGCGAAGCCGTGGCATGATTGCCGCGTTGACCGGCATGGCAACGCTCATCTGGGTTCTGGTCATCGCCCGGCGCCAACGGGCCCAACCATCACCTTCGCCGGCAATGTCCCATGCGGAGCCTACTTCGGCCTGACGAGGCCCGTCCGCCGAGCCCCAGACGCCCATGGTGGGGCGTCTGGGCGGGCGGTGCGCCCATGCCGGCACTGAGGCTGCGGATGCCTTACGCCGTTCCCGTGAGGGTATCTCGACCTCCCGCCATCGAACGCCGGCGACGCTGACTTCGTGGTTGCGCGCGTCGCCGGTTTCGTGGTAGATAAAGGACGTTATCACCCACTAAACTTGCCGGTGGAGCACCCCGAGTGACGACTCTCGCCGGCTACAAATTCCGGACGGGGAGGCCACGAGGATGGACAACGAGATTATCCAGATTACCACTCACGAAATCGCTGCGCCGGCAAGAAGTGGTCGGCCACCCGCGATCATCGAGTGTGCCGGCAAGCCCGCCATGTTCGCCTACGCGGAGTTCTTCGGCGCCCAGGTCGAAAACGAGCACACGCATCGGGCCTACCGGCATGCGGTTGACCGCTTCCTGGTCTGGTGCGATGACCGAGGCCTCGAACTCCACGAGATCAGCCCGCCGGTCGTTGGCGAATACGTCCGGGGGCTGGCAACGAAGGCCGGCAAGCCGGCGTCCAGGCCGACCCGGAAGCTCCACCTGGCCGCCATCCGCCAGTTCTTCGATCGACTCGTCCTCCGCCACGCTGTCATCCTCAGCCCGGCGGCTTCCGTGAGAGGCCCCAGGCACCAAGTCACCGAGGGCAAGACACCCGCCATCGGCCCCGACCAGGTCCGGGACGTGCTTCGGTCCGTCCGAACGGATACCGTCGTGGGCCTCCGAGACCGGGCCATCCTGGGGGTGCTCATCTACACGGCCGCGCGGGCCGGGGCCGTAGCGAGGCTCCGTCTCGGCGACTTCTATTCTGATGGGCGGCAACGGTTCTTCCGCTTCGAGGAGAAGGGCGGCAAGGTCCGGCACATCCCGGCCCGCCACGACCTGGAGGGCTACGTGTTCGAGTACATCCGGGCCGCAGGCATCGAGGAGGCTCCCGGCGACGCCCCACTCTTCCGCACCGCCCGCGGCAAGACCGGGTGTCTCACCACGACGCCGATGAACGGCAAGGACATCCTCCGCCTAGTGAAACGGCGTTTCAGACGGGCCGGACTCCCGCCCAACCTGACCTGCCACACGTTCCGGGCGACGACGATCACCGACCTTCTGGCACAGGGCGTCAGCCCCGACGATGTCCAGCACCTCGCCGGCCACGCCGACCCCCGCACCACGCGTCTCTACGACCGCCGCCGCCGGCAGGTCACCCGCAACATCGTCGAGCGCATTTCTGCGTAGCTGGACCCAACACGCACTCCCTGCTCGTAGCGCACGGGAAACCAGGCGCGCGAGTTCGACTTCTTGATTATGGCTCAACCTTGACATCCCAGCCTGCCGATGGTTCAATATGGTGCATTATGGTGAGGAAGCGCGCGCAACCCGAGAAACGCCGATTCACAGTGACGCTCGACGCCGATACGTATGAGCGTCTCAAGACGCTAGTGGCAAACCACGATCCACCGCTTACGTTCAGCTATGGCGTGCAGTATGCGGTGAAGTTACTCTTGGAGCGTGCCGCCGACCCTCAAGCGGTCTTCGGCTTTGGAGACCCAACTCGCCGGAGCAGTAAAAGGTGACGGCTCAGACACGTAAGAAATCTGTATGCCCACGCGGCTTGGCGGCCGGCATTGCGCGCGTTCAACGCGCAGCTCTTGGCCAAGACCTGATATCGGGGCTCACTCACCAGTTCTATCGCTATCCTGCGCGGTTCTCGCCTTGCTTCGTGCGCGCTGCGATTGAGACCTTCTCGTCGCCTGCTGAGGTTGTGCTTGATCCGTTCATGGGCGGTGGAACGACCATCGTCGAGGCTTACACTGCCGGTCGCCGTGCGATCGGCAATGACGTGAACTCTCTCGCACTGTTCGTCGCATCCGCGAAGCTGCGGACTCTCAATAATCGTGAACAATCTAGCATCAGAAGGTGGGCGCTCGGTTCGGTGCCAACTCTTCGCTGCCACGCCCCGACGACCGCCCGTATGCCCGACCCTCAGCCTACGCCACGTAACATGTCACTTCCGCAAGTGCGATGGCTTAAGAAGACGGTTGAGCAGTGCTTGGCGTCAATGATGGACGAGATCAGCACCGAACGCGCCAGGCAGTTTGCCCGTTGCGTCATCCTAAACGTGGGACAATGGGCTCTGAATGGTCGCCGGCGAATACCAGCGGCGGCTGAGTTCCGGGATCGCGTTGCAGCCACCGCAACAGAAATGCTCACGGGCATGAATGAACTGCACGAAGCGCTCCATGTGGGGCGTCGAAGGAACTTCGAGCCGCTTCTTGTCGAGGGGGATGCTGAGGAACTCGTGGCGAATACTGGGATCCGAGACGTCGGGCCAGCCGACCTCATCGTGACATCCCCCCCTTATCCCGGCATCCACATGCTCTACCACCGCTGGCAGGTTGACGGCAGGAAGGAAAGCAACGCTCCGTATTGGATCACAGCCTCCAACGACGGCGCCGGTGCTGCCTTCTATAACTTCGCAGATCGCCGGCGCGCAGCCGAAGACCGCTACTTTCACAAGGCAGAACGAGCTTTCTCGTCGATTCGCCAGATCACGCGCGACGGAGCGGCACTTGTGCAACTCATCGCGTTCTCCGATCCACAGCGTCAGATTCGCCGCTACCTTGGAGTGCTGGAACGCGCTGGCTTCCGTGAGCTGCGGCGTCCACGCGAGCGGCGAACTTGGCGTGCAGTCCCCAGTCGCCGCTGGCATGCCAATTCCAAGGGCGACCTTCCATCCTCAAGGGAAGTCATGCTGGTGCATCAGGCTGTATGACTACTCCTCGTCGCCGGCTTGGGCAAGTTCAGCGACCTCATCGGACGTAAGCGCACCGAGATAGTCGATCATAGGTACGAGGAATGGGGCGACCGCCCGCGTCATCTGCTCCACGACCGATTCAACCGTGTTATTCTCCGAGTCCACGGCGTCGCCGTTTCCGTTTGTCTTCGGACGACTGCGGTGCTCATGGATCTGTGCGAGCCCCAAGAGGACGTTTCCAAATACGAACTTAGCCCTCGTGATCGCCACGTCCGAGGATGACCGCTTCATATCGGTGCGGAGGTAGAGATTGTCGACGTTGATGTAGAACGTGTACACGGACTGATCTTCGTCATTCGCGTCAACCTCCGCGTCCTCGATGATCTTGCATGCCGTGTACTCAGTAAACCCATGCGTCCGCCATGGATCACTGTCTTCCTTAACCTCGATGATCTCCGGCATTGTGATCCCGGCTGGCGCTGGCGGACCATCCTTGCCCTGTGTCCCTTTCTTTCCCTCCGGTCCGGATCCACCGGCGCTGTGCTTCCGGTTACCCGAACGACCGTCCCGAGACCCGCCACCACCACCGCCAGATGATGCGTGAACCACCGTAAGCACAACGACGTTTACAATCGGATCACCAATGACGTCATCCCGAATCGTGCACTGAAGGGTCAGCTTGTCCCCAGCCTCGATGTCTTCGTCCGGAACGTTGATGCTCCAATTAGCAATCCCATTGTACAGCGTTAGCGTGCTGTCGAGCTCCGCACCATCCGCAGCGCCGTCGATTACCTCGACGCTGTAGCGGCCACGGTTATCATCACGAGAGAAGTAATCATTGACGACATCGGTTTCGAACTTCACGCGGCAGCGACGACCCTTTTCAGCCTGCCGTTGGAGGATATCTCCGTCTTTCTTCTTGTGAAATCGAAAATAGGTTGGGTGGGGCCGCCCAACGAACGGGCCAGAGCCACCGTCGCTTCCGCCGCCGCCACCCTCGCGACTCCCGTTCGCCCCAGCCTTGTGCGGCCTGCTCAATCTCTGACCCAGCAGGAACAACGACTGCAAGCTCGGCGAACTCTTCAGAATCGATTGTAGCACGTCTTCCAGTGGCTTGGAATCTTCCAGGCGGTCCGCGATTTCCTCTTGCCGCCGACGGTCACGGAGTTCGCGCAGGCCGTGGTGCTTGCTGATGAGGTCTTCCAGTGCTTCCTCGATGGCCTTTCGGAGTTCGTGACCGCTGAGTCGGTCACGACTGTTCATGAACAGGTCTTCGCGGGCATCAACCAGTAGCTTTGAGCAGTCGACCATCACAAGCAGCGACTTGGCGAGCCGGCCCATCTTGACATTCTTACGCGAGAAGAATGTCTTGGGAATCGCGCCGTGAGTTTGACCGTTGATCGTGAAGATGATGCCCTCGTTCGTCCGGTAGCTCTCCGCCTTGTCACCCTTGAAGGCGTAGATCGTGGCGATCATCTCCTGGCCGTGCACGCGAAAAGGCGAAGAATCCGGGTACCCGTCTTCAACGTTGCCTGCACGGTTCTCGGTAAGCCGGGCAGTCAAGCCAACCAGGGTATTCGCATAGCTCCGCGGCTTGCCCTGATAGCCGCGGCACTCGAATACACGGACGGGCAGGGCGATCTCGGGCAGAAGTGCCTCGAGTCGTGACAAGAGGCCTCCCTTCATCAGGACATTGCTCTTGAAGCCCTTCATGTCGTACTCGTACAGTTTGATGCACGAGCCGTATTCAATCTCGCGATGATAGGGCTCCGGCGGTGTGTTGTCCGCCTGCGATACTTGCTCTGGCATGAGAGGCAGTGTGTCTGACACGAACGTGAGGACATCACCGTGGTTAGGGTCGTCCTCCGCGCCGACCGGCGCAAGGTAGCGGAACACCGAATTCCGCACGGCACCAGCCTCTTGTCGCGGACGCTCCCGACGGACAACGGTGACCCCCCACCGATCGGCATCAGGAACCGATTCCTGCATTTGCTCCGCGATCTTTGGATTACGCTTGGTGATTAACAGTTGCAGGCTGTGCTTGCCACAGAATTTCAGCGCGCCTGTGCCGCCCATGTTGAATTTTCCTTGAACGAAAGGGATCCGCAACTTGTTGGAGCGGTCAATCGAGAGAAACGTCTCCGGGATCAAGCTGGGCGCCTGCCCCTCACCCTGGTCGGTGATCACCAAGCACGGGCTAGTCTTTGAGCCAGTCGCAGCAAGTGTGATGAATCGGGACTGCTCCAGCTGCCTTCCCTTTGGCCAGCTCCTGACTGTCCCCCCGATTTCGCCCTCAAGCTCCCGGCCTTCCATGTAACGGGAGACAGCATGCCGGATGGAAGGTGGTGCCTGCTCTAACTTGGGGTTGACACCCCGGATCGAGCATTCGTTCATCAGCCTGGCGTCGACGCTGTTGACGAGTTTCTCGATCAGCGCAGCCTCTGGCCGGCTCTGCTGATTACCGATCGTCGCGAAGTTGCCGTCGCGGTCTCCATAGAATCGCCACGCCGCCTCATTCTGCCAAAGGCCGGCGTGCGTAAGGAGTTCGATGACCTCGGCCTCGGTGTCTGCCCTCAGCAGGGAAAACGCTAGCTGCTTGATCTGTCCGTTAGTCATCGTTTCTGCCTCAATAGTCCTGCTCATGGATGCCGCGCCTCCGTTTGTTTCCATAGCTCCTCCAGGCCACCGTTGCTAGCCATGCTGCCCTGAAGAACGTACCCCTCCCGCCCAAGCTTCTTAACCGCGCCGAGGCCACGAAGCCACGCAAGCGTAAGGTACACCTGATAACTGGGAAGCTCCCCGTCCGCTCCATCACTTACCGGGAGAAGATCCTCGATCAAAAACGTCTCGCCCGCTTGCACGTTCGACGACAAATACTGAGCGAACGCTTCAACCGCCCTACGGGGAGCCCGGTGCTCATACTCCTCGCGGGATTTCTTCGACCAGCCAACCTTCACGAGCTTGTCGCCATCACGCTCAAACCTGGGATACCCCCGCCGTGCACCCGTTGTGCCCTTCGATCGCTGACGGCGGCGTCCGGAGGCCCGGGAGCCATTGGGCGTGTTGTTGTGTCGCACAGGTGCCGGCGTTTCCGCACCCGCGTCGGCCCGATCAGACAACTCGCGAATCGAATCCGCGAGCGACGCTATGTGCGCGACGGCGCCGTAAGCTCGTTCAACCAGTGCTTGTTCCGCGAGCGACCGCAGACTGGATTCCGCAGCTACAACGACCTTATTGGCTTCTTCTCTGTATCTCATGGTGCGTATTGTAGCCGAAGAACCAGCGGCGCCAAGCCTGTATTGTAAGAAAGTCGTAAGTCCTGATGCGGCAACATCTTATGGTGGTTCATGGCCTACGGGCATCGCATGGGAGTTGTCCCTGTACGGCGGTGGATGCACACATGGGCGCCCGGCTACGCGAAGGGCCTAAGAACTCGCCGCCTCAATCGAAGACAATCCGCCGGAACGTCGACAAGTCCCGCCTTCTTCCTCACCCGATTCACCGCTCGTAGCAGGTTCAACAACTGCCGCCGAACGGGGGCGTACGGTTCGTAGTGAAGCATGCGGAACTCCTCGATCATGGCTTCCACCGACCGGCGCGGGGCGAGGTCCGTCAGGTAGGCCCTGAGACCCTTGTAGCTCTCCTGGGCGATGCGGACCGAGGCGTGGTCGTTGCGGTAACTGACGCTGTAGCCGCCGAGCCTGAAGGGCACGCGGCGGATGTCGCGGATGACCGCGGCCTCCTCCTCAAAGAAGCGGTGCTTCCCGTGCGTCGCGATCAGCACGAAGTTCCTCCCGTGCCTGAGGTAGTGCAGGTTCGCGAGGCCGGCCTTCTTGCGGCGGGCTCGCTCCCACTTCGAGATGTCGATGCCGTACTTCTCGATCAGCTTGCAGTCGACGGCCTCCGCGTCCTTGTTGAAGGGAATCCACCCCGACACATAGAACCAGTAGCCGCGGGCCACGTAGGCCACGGCCAACTGCTGGATGAACGCCGGTAGCAGCACGGCTCGACAACGGTACATCTTCTCCCCCGCGATCACGATGAAAATGGTGAGGATTGTTTGCGGCACAATCCTCGAAAGCCGTTGAGCCGTGTACAACCAGACGGGCAGCAATCAGCACGCCCGCGCACGCGGCGGCGACGTCGCTCTCGGCAGGCTACGCGTCGGCCTCCCGACAACGCCGCCTGTGATCGTTATGCCGCCCAATCCCACAGGCGTTACCTCAAGAATCGACATCCAGCCGCCGGCGTGCTTCCGTGCGCCTACTTCCCGCGTTCTGGAACCTCCGCATGAACCTCTCCCGCCCGGCCAAACGGCCGGCGGCAACCGTCCTGCTCTGTTTGTCACATAAACCCTCCAATCCGAGCCCCCTGACGGCCGCGGTCGAACTCGTTTCTTGAGTTGACCACGCCCAATCCATAGTGGTTGCTCACTCAAGAACCTCGAAGAAAACCGCCGTGCGCCACGCGCACGTCCATCTTCATCGTCGCTCCGTTGCCAGATGACACCTGCCCGCCAGGGCGGATCTCACCCAACCACGTTGCTCTCTTGCCATAGAACCGGCCAGGGACCGCCCCTGGCCGGCACGCCATCGAGACGGGTTGAACCCGTCGCCGCTTTCGTCGTCGCATCCGCGTCAGGCACCACCCGGACACGCGAACGACCCCGCCACTGCCTTGCAGCGGTCTCGCTCCGCCAATTCGCGGACTCCTACTCGCGGCACACTCCCACACTGCGGCATTTCAATCACCTAGCCGACCATCCGCGCATCGCGCACGGGGCCAGGCACCGGGCACCACCCCGGCCACCACAGTGCTTCCCGGATTAGTGCTGATCTTCGTCTAGTCGGTCACGTGGCTAGCGGGCGTTACCCCGCGGGTCATCGTCGCACGTCTCAGGCTCCCGCCCGAGCGCAGTTTCCATGAGCAGCAAGCCAAGTGGCTGTGCCACCTCATGATTTCAGCAGGCCGAAACGAGAAGCACCCGCTTATCCACCGACGATGATCTTTCGCAGTTCGGCACCGTCTCCGATTGAACTCACTGGCAAGCCCTTGCGGGCCTATTATGGTTGAGCTTTTCACTGTCCGCCGTTTGGGCGGATCGCCGAACCCGATCAAAGGTCCGGTCGCGCGCGTCGCCGCGTCGCGAGCTCCCCACGCCAGCCGAGGTTGAACGAGCCTGTCGAGGTTTGCACCCGAATTGGTCCGCGCGTGCGCGGACTGTGGCCCGGACCCCCTGGACAGGATTCTCACCTGCTTTGACCAGCACGGCCTCGTCGCCGACCGATGCTACACGGTCGCCGGCGAGGTCTGTCTCCGTCGCCCCATTTCTGTAATGGAAAGAACATCGGATAGAACGCCGGGATTGTCCCCGCTTGGTGGGCAGGGGTTTACTCCGGAGAGCCTCCGTCGAGCCGGACAAGCCACTCTCATGGCATCCGGCTCTACGGGTCAACGCGTTGGCGGATGGTGAATCCCGCCTCCTTAGCCAGGCTGGTGAAGCTTGGTTTACCGGGTCGCGTCGCCCGTCTCGATGACGTCAGCTACGTTTTTCGTCACTGACGACATTGGGCCAAGGCCCCGAGGGCTTCAGGATAACACAGCGGCAGCACAAAGGCATCGTGAGCGAGTGGCTTGACTCCGGTTGGAGGGCTGACCTGCGTACGGTGCAATTCGTGTGGGTGCCGCTGCTGCGCTACTTGCCTCTTCCGGACTTGTTATTCGTCGGATCCACAAGGTCGTACGTAGTGCCCTTCTTCTCGGTTGGTGGGAGCGGCTCACCTCTCACGGAGGTTACCTCGTCACCCTTGCCACCGCGGGGGCCAACCTTCTGGTATTGGCCTGACCTCGGAGCCTTCTGGCCTGGTTTCAATCCTCTGTTCTTTGCCATGGCGATGTACTCCTTCACTCAGCAAGGGGTTGCATGCGCGCCCTCGATGATCCTGATACCGGCCCGGATCGAGCCAGCACGGCCACCCAAATCTACGATAACGTGCCAGTGCCCATGGTGTGGCGGCGAAAGCCGCACGGGTGACTTCGTGGCCCAGCCACCGTAATAGCGAAACGATCGGCCGTGTCGGTAGGCTGAGAAGTTACTGTCATCCAGCAGCATGACGTTCGCCTGCCCGTCCAGCGTAACAAGCACGACGCTTTTCGCTCCACCCCAGAAATCCGTATGTAAAAAATCCATGATCAGCTCTCCATAACGCTTGCTGGGAGAACGATATGCGTTGTATCCAGCCGACGCAGTTCGACAAACAGCGTCAAGATGTAATAACTATTGTCAAAGCACTCCACCGCGAATTCGTGCCTGTTACCATTATTGTCTGTCAGGCAATACGTGAAATCCGTAACCGAGCCGGTGAACCTCTCAAACAAGTTCGCATCCACGGCCTTTACCAGATCCTCCGCCGCGGTCGATGCGAATTCGGAGGCAAACCGTGATGATCGCACGAAGTGCCTCCAGCGCTCAGGCTGGTCCGCAGGTGTCTCCTTCCAGCATGGCGTGCTCACCAACATTGCCATTGGGTGATCGTGGCTGTGTTCCACGTATCGGCGAAGCGTGGTCACGAAGGACTTGCGGTAACGTTCCTTCATTGCCGCCACGCTTGACCATTCGGCGCTCGTGTCCAACGCCTCCCGCGTAAACACGGGACCACAGAACATGAGCGCCGACGCGCCGTAGTTCGCTTCCGCCTCTAGCTGTTCATGCCAGTCAGGGTCAAGCGTCTGGGCCGTGTCGCCGTAGAAGAATGGGCGATGCCACACGAAGATTCGGTGCGCAGTCTCATGAAAGGAAGGGAAATCGCGCTTTATCTCCGGCAAATCCGAGTCAACCACGATTCGGTTCTCGTCGTACAGGAGGACGGCGACGAGTTTAACGCTCTGGAGCATGTCGACGAGGCGGTGGCCATGCACCTTGATCTTGTGCTTGGCGCGGTCCAGGAAACTGGGGTTTTGGAGATCGTAGAAATCCCGATGTAAGTGCAGATGCTCAAGAACAGTCTCGATCCGCACCGGGGGACGAACGATGCCCGCCTCTCGCAACGTGTTCCACGAGACCCTCTCGATTTCATTACGGGTCGCATCGTCCATCCGTAGACGCTCCATTGGCAGCTAGGATTCTGTCTTCAAGAACCTCACGAAGTCATCCAGTGCTTTTTTCTCCTCCTTGGTGAGGGTCGCGAACGACTCGGACTGCGCAGCGAAACGCGACGCATGTTCGGCTGTTTCATCGTCCTTGACGGCTCCGGCAAGCACCATCAGCCGGCGCTGCGGGATGCCGTAGAACTGGCTCAACCTATGCAGAGTGAGCGGCGTGGGTCGATATCCGTTGTTCCGTTCCATCGCGACGATCTCGTCCCGGTCGATCTCGGACCCCGCCGCAAGCTGGTCGACCGTCAAACCACGACGACGGCGGAGCATCCGCACGCACAGCACGAACGCGTATCCCAATGCTCCTATTCGAGGATCCTGTGCCGTCATGACCACGGTCAGTTTCTGCTTCAGCGCTTCTGCCACGCGATGGAGCATCGAAAGCGAGTGGCCCTCGTAGTCCGCGTCCTCCAGGCGACTGATGACGGATTGCGTGGTTCCAACCAGTTCGGCCAGTTCTTTCTGGCTCAAGTCGGCATCCTTCCGCAGGTCGTGGATCAGGCGTGCCACCTCGGCGTTGACTCGCTCAGCTTGAAGCGATGCCTCCCGCTCGGGTGCGCCTTTGATGTAGCGACGATGCAGGATGTCGACGGCGCTTGTCGTTTTCTCCTTCTTCGCCATGGCTACTCTCCGTGCGTGTGCTTGTCTGGATCCGATTCGAAGCGGCGCTTCCGCTCCAGGGCCGCCTCGATATCTTTTTCGGGCACTTCCTTTTCCTTTGTCAGTCCGTGCGAGATCACGGCACGCTGCTCGTGAAAGAAATAGAGCATTCGGTAGTTGACCTTTTGAAGCCTCGTCCTCAGTTCATAAATGCCGTCCCGAAGAATGTCTGCCTCAGGGCGGCGGAGTTCATGCCCCAATTCTTCGAGCCGCTCGATTCGGACAACGCACTTGTCCTGCACCTTCGCTGGCAACGCATCCAACCAGCCCAGCAATGGGGCTGTTCCGTCGTCCTCGGCGAAGATCAGCACGTTCGTTTGCGGCATCCATGCTACTCCATTACTATCGCATTATTGCGATGTCGAATCAAGTTGTCAATCGCTATTTTGCGATTTTTCTGCGACGCCTGCGATCTGGCCTGCTGGCCCCAAGAGCGCCCGTCGGATACGCCAAGCCTCCCCGGGTGGCACCGGCGCCCAAAAAAACAGCCAAAAAGCACGGCCGGGCCCTTGACTTGCGGCTGTTCGGCCGTTAGCATGTAAGCGTACAACCGATAGAGGAAGGATTCTCATGGCCCGCAAAACGTCAGGTAAACAACCACCACCAATCGGAGAGGTCCTTCGTGCCCGCCGAGTAGAAGTCCTGAAAAAGGGTCTCCGCGAGATGGCCAGGCTCCTGGACATCGCTCCGGCCCACCTGACCGACATCGAAAAAGGGCGCCGGAACCCCTCCGATGGCCTGCTCAAGCGAATCGGCGAGCTTTACGGCATCGCTGAACCTGAACTCCGGGCTGGCTGGAGCAAGGCTGAGGGCGTCGTGGAGGAAGTCGCGACGCAGGATGCGACCACGGCGGAGAAAGTCCCCGAGTTTCTCCGCACCGCTCGGAAGCTCAGTCCCGAGCAGTGGGATCGGCTAATCGGTCAAGCCCGGCGGATGGCGTCGGGCAAAGGCGGCAAGTCGGAGAAGTAACCCGTGCCCGCGTCCCTGACAGCCCGAATCTTCGAACCCCGCCGGGGCCGGCGTCAGGTCGACCAGCGGGCGTGGAACTGCCTGGAGCGATGCCGCCGAAAACTCCGGCTGGACCAGATACCGCTTCCCGTCCCCATCGAGGAGTGGATCGAAGGGCCGTTGGGCATTCGCTTCGGATACGCTGACCTGTCGCATCTTGGAGACGGCGTGCTGGGTGCAACATACGTGGAAAGCCGCGAGATCCTGATCGATGAGCAGGTTCTCACCCATGACGGTCGGTGCCGGTTCACGTGCGCGCATGAACTCGGGCACTTGGTGCTCCATGCCAAGGTCCAGAGCGAGTTCCGCGAAACCCATGAACTTGGACCAGGATCGTCGAATCGGTACGAGCGTCAAGCTGACCGTTTCGCCGCAGCTTTCCTCATGCCGTTACCGCTCTTGGAACGGGAGATCTTCCGAGTTCTTGACGAGCATCGCATGGACAGAGCTCAATGCACCATCGAGATGATGAAGACAACAACCGAGTCAGAATGGCTATGGCGTAAGCGGTTGTTGCCGAAGATCACTCGGAGCTTCGACGTCTCTCTGTCAGCGGCGATTATCCGATGCAGCGACATCCAACCCCGTATCACGGAGCCGCCACGGCTGCTGCCAGACAAGCTCGCGGAGCGCCTACTGCAGCCGGCAGAGGCCAACGCCGAACTCGACTCGATTGAGATCGTGCAAGGAGTGCCGAAACAACAGGACCTGTTCAGCATCGCCGAGTCCCAGAAATCCGGCTGATCCCTGGGCTCCGCGACTTTTTTTTCGAGGATTGTACGCTCGTCAGCGAACGTTAGTACGCAAAGGAGAATACCGATGTCAGAATCCAGCACCCAACCCCCGATCAAGGAGTTCCGGGCCGGCACCATCGTCGCCGCCATCTGGCGGGATCACGGCGGGTCAAACGGAAAACGCTACCCACAGTTCAGCATTCGCGTTCAGAAACGCTATCGCGACGAGAAGTCCGGGCAGTGGAAGACGACTACGTACTTCCGGCCAGATGACTTGCCCAAGCTCGCGCTCGTCGCCGGCAAGGCGTTCGAACAGCTCACCTTGCGTGTGATGGACACCGAAGCGGTCGAGACCGCCAAGCCGCAGTAGGAGTTCTTGTTGCTCGGTTCCCCCGAGCATTCGGGAGTGTGCCCGCTATGCTCCAATACGACTTGTCCAACACGCCGCTGGCCCACTCCACGGAGCCGATCGCTACGCCCAGCGAGGGCGAACTGCTCGCCATCATGTTGGGATTGATGCTTGTCTGCGATTGCTCCTTCTCGGAACTGGGCGGTCGCACGCTTGTGCTCAGTAGGGAACTGTGCGAACCCGTGGCGACCACAATCGAGAAACGCCACCTGCCCCTGACCCGCGACATCGGATCAGGAGAGGCGCTTCGCCAACGGCTCGCCGGCTTGGTCGGCCTGAGTGTGTACACGTCAGGGTGGCCACCCGCAAGCCCGAGGCAAACGCCGAACAGCCCACAGTAGGAAGGAAGCCAATGACGCCGACCGAAGGTTACCCAGTAAGCGTGCCCCACACGGCTCCCGGACCGGTCCTACCCGGCTCGCCCACGCAGCCGTGTCCGGAGTTGCTGACAGAAGAGGAGGCGATCCGGTACCTCCGACTTGATACGATAACGGGGCTGAGGAAACCGAAGGAGACGCTCGCTCGCTACCGGGCCGCCGGTCTGCTGCGAGGGACGCAGGTATCCAAGCGAGTCTTCTACCGTCGCGTTGAGCTGGATACGTTCCTGGAGCGTTTGACAGTCAAGAATCCGCGGTAAGATCGGGAACATCGTGAATCGCAACGTGACCTTGACAACCCAAACCGTGACCGGAAGGAAGGGCACCCGGTACACGTACTGGCAGCTACGTTGGTTCGGCACCGACGGTCGGCGTTACAGCGAGAACATCGGCCGTGTCGACAAACTGTCAAAGCGACAGGCCAACAAGCTCCGCCAGGAGAAGGAGCGTGAACTCGTTACCAGCCCGATCAAGCGCAACCTGTCACGCATCCCACAACTCGGTGCGTTCCTTGCGACGTACGTTGAATCGCGGCGTTTTGAAGTTGCCGCCGGCACACTGGAGCTCCACGAACAAACGATACGCTACCTCAAGGCCTTCTTCGGCGAGCATCGCCGAATCGACGAGATCACCCGCTATCACGCCCGCGAGTTCAAGACGGCCTTGTCCAAGGGCAGCCTCAAACACGTGAACAAGCGTCAGCATGACTCGATGCGCCCGACCACCGTCGACCTGCACGTGCGGAATGCACGGACCATATTCAACCGTTCCGTCGACGATGACTTGATCGACGTGAATCCGTTTGACCGCCTCACCGGCGGCCTGCCGCCCATCGAGAAGAACTGGCGCTACGTTTCGTTCGACGACCTGGACAAGCTCCTCGCCGCGTGTCCGAATCAGGGATGGACGACGTTGCTCGGCCTTTGCCGCCTCGCCGGGCTTCGTCAAGGCGAGGCCTTGGCTCTCCAGTGGAGCGCGGTTGACTGGGCCACGAATCGGCTGACAGTCTGGGCGAAGAAGACCAAGCGCCGCCGAGTCGTGCCCATCGTCCCCGAGCTACTGCCGATCCTTCGCGACGCGTTCGAGAACGCCGCAGAGGGCGAACCGTTCCTCATCACCGGCATGGTCGCGCAGAACCTCTGGCGAGACTTCCGCGTCATCTGCAAACGTGCGGGGCTTGAGCCATATGCGAAGTGGTGCCACACGCTCCGGAAGAACCGCGAGAGCGACTGGATCAAGTCAGGCTTCCCGTTCCACGTCGTCGTCGAATGGATGGGCCACTCCGACGAGGTCGCCCGTCAACACTACCTGAGAGTGAACGAGGACGACCTCGACGCCGCAACTCACACCCGAATCGGCGCCGTTCTGACGCAAAAACTGACGCAAACGGAGGAAACAGGGGCCGAAACAGACAACGCCGCAGATTCGCAACCTGCGGCGTCACAAGAACTTAACGAAAAAGCGGGCGATCGGATTCGAACCGACGACGTCCAGCTTGGGAAGCTGGCATTCTACCACTGAATTACGCCCGCAGAAGACGGCTATTATCGGGCATTGAGCCATCTGGCTCGGCTAAACGCGGCCCAGCTCGGCCCAACGTGGCCGTAATGTCGCCAAGAATATACTCCCAGAATCGACCGGCGGTCAAGCTTTGTTCTGCGCCCATCGAGCCAAACGCACAATCGGCGCGGCGGTGCGGCACGAAGACATCCAGCCCGGCAAGCTGGACGTCGAGCGCCGGAGTGTCCAGTTCACCCACACGTGTCTGAAGTGCGATTTAGCCGGCACGCGCTGGACCCACGGACGAAGCGCGTCAGCTTCCGAAGCCGCGCTGGATGCGTTGGATCTCAGCCGCCACCCTGGTTGGCGCTGCTATCTTGATCGGGAGCATTGTGTCGACGTTGCAGGACAGCGGGTGCAGTTCATTCTCGCTCCCAGGACATCGTACCGTAACTGTCGGATCTGGAAGAAGCGGAATCGAGCTTGCTGTCTATTCTAGGCGCACTGACGCTAACTCCGCAGTGCAGTTGGTCGCGCCGCGCACGAGGTTCCTAGCCGTACTGCCGGGCGGCTTTCTGAGTATCGAAACGTCGACGGTAGATGTTGGATTCAGTGACCCAACAGCCATCGTGCCGAACGCGTGTGCGATCATCGAATTGCGCTGTGCTGCATGCGTGCCTCTGGCGGTGGCATTGACTCTGCTTGGATTCGCGCGGCTCATGATCACGTGGTGGAGCCATGAGAGGATCCACCGATTTCAGGATGAACGCTGCTTGCAGTGCGGCTACGACTCTCGCGGAAATCTGGGCACGCAGTGCTCCGAGTGCGGCTCAATGCTGCGGGTTGTTGTCGCCGCGCTGGATACCTCGCACCTAGTTCGGATTCGTTGGGAATCGCTGCTAATCAGTGTCCTTGCACTCGTGGCGGCAGTGGCCGCATTGATCGGTCTGCCACGGAGCGTTGATGAGCTGTTCTTCTACTGCTGACGGCGCAGCAGCGTTGAAAGACGTGTCCGCCCCCACAGCGAATCACCGCAACGCAGCAGGTGGTCGGCCATCCACAATTCGCTCCTCGACAGTGCGGCCAAGGCGTTGAGATGATTAGCCTGAGGGAGACGATTGCGAGAGAAATGTTGCCAGGATCGTGCAGGGCTATGTTGCCAGGGTTTCAGAAGTGTTTGTGACAGCGCGGTTTACAAGCTGAAGAAACCGCCTCGGGAAGCTGGCATTCTACCACTGAATTACGCCCGCAAACGCGGTTTTGCACTACAAATCGCCGCATTCGTGCACTACAATTCGTCAAGAGAGCACGCGGCGGGCAGTACCCTCCACAATCGAATACGGATTGTACCACGGACGCTTAGCATGGCAAAGCACCGAAACAAGCGAATTCCCAAGCTTCGCTTTTCGACGCTTCGCGGCATCGGCGTCGAGCCAGATAACCACATGGCCAAACTGCAGCATACGTTGAGCAGATAGTTGTTCGAGCGCGTCTTGAAGCCTTGAAGGTAGCGTGCCGGAGGACGATACAATGGACTGGATCGCCACAGCTCTGCTTGTGGTGGGTGGGTTCATCTGCGGTAGTAATCTTCTGATACCTCTCATCATCAGACTACTGCTCGGCGAAGGTACGGCACGTCGATTCATGGGCTTCCGAGATGAAGACTCCCACGTCTCCCCAATCCCTGTCTTCGGGTCCCTCTTCGTTGCCATCTCGCTGTTTCACTTCTGGCAAACGACATGGATTCTCGTACTGTCCATTGTTCTGATCGTGACCGACATAGGTGGACTCCACTGGTTCGCAGTGGCAATGTTCTGCCAATACGTCGTGAAGAGAGGGAAATCGTCCAAAGATGATCGCGACAGCGCTCCATGAATGGGCATCCATTCTGAGGAATGACGGAGCGCATTGTCGATTGCGCAACTGCTCTGTGCGTATCCGCGAGGTTGACGGTGACCTGCCCCCCAAGAACGGATCCAGTCTGTATGTTAGGATCATGCGGATTCTGGATCTGAAAGGGAGGTCAGACGATGGCGAAGAAACGGCACACGGCGGAACAGATCATCTCGAAGCTCCGGGAGGCGGAGGTCCATTTGGCTAAAGGCACGAAGATGCGCCAGGTCTGTCGGAAGATCGGGGTTACGGAGCAAACGTATTATCGCTGGCGTAAGTAGTACGGCGGCGTGCGTACGGATCAGGTTAAGCGGCTCAAGGAACTGGAGAAGGAGAACTCCCGACTGAAAAAGGTCGTGGCTGATATGGCATTGGACAACGCGATCCTGAAAGAGGCGGCTTACCCAAACTTCTGAGCCCGCCCCGCAGACGCCAGGTCGTGGACGAAGTTCGCGAGAAGCTAGGTGTTTCCGAGAGGCGGGCATGTCGAGTATTGGGCCAACCGCGATCGACGCAGCGGCGTCAGTCGTACATGCCGGAAGATGAGCCTCGATTGGTGGCTCAGATGATTGAGCTGGCCGGCGAGTACGGACGGTACGGTTACCGCAGGATCACAGCGCTGCTGCAACAGGATGGTTGGAGGGTGAATCACAAACGCATCGAACGTCTGTGGCGTCGGGAGGGGTTGAAAGTGCCCAAGAAACAGCCGAAACGTGGACGTCTATGGTTCAATGACGGATCATGCATCCGGCTTCGGCCTCAGCACAAGGACCATGTGTGGGCTTACGACTTTGTTCACGCTCGTACGCACGACGGGAGGCCACTTCGGATGCTCATGTTGGTGGACGAGTACACTCGCGAGTGCCTGTCCATCGATGTAGCCCGTCGGCTGTCGTCAGAGGATGTGCTCGAACGTTTGACTTGGCTGTTCGTGACGCGCGGTGTTCCAGCGTACCTTCGTTCGGATAACGGCTCGGAGTTCACGTGTACGGCGGTTCGCTCTTGGCTGACGAAGGTGGGTGTCAGGACGTTGTACATCGAACCAGGGAGCCCGTGGGAGAACGGCTACGTGGAGTCGTTCAATGGCAAGCTGCGTGATGAGCTTCTGGATCGGGAGATCTTCTACACAATGCTGGAGGCGAAGGTGCTGATCGAGCGATGGCGCGAGCACTACAACCGAGTACGTTCCCACAGTTCGCTGGGCTACCGGCCGCCGGCGCCGGAAGCGGTCGCAATCGAGCGAGCAGCGGCGGGCTGCGCTACGCTGCGCAGGGTTTCGCTCCGCCCGCCGCCGATCTTGCATTCGGAGGGTGTCGGACTAACACAGGAAGCGGTACCATGGGCGGGGGCAGGTCAATCTCAACAAGGGCCGGAAAAGCAAGCAGACAGAACGTGAGGCGGCGATTCCGCAAGAGGGAGTCGAGGTCCGCGATAGGTGAGGCTTGAGTTCTTGCTTTTCCTTGTTTTTGGGGGGGAGACGGAGTGTCTGTACGGTGGTCATGACCCGTAAGGCGAAAGCTGAACCGTCGAAACGCCACCCGTTTTGGGATGCGTGCGGTGCTTAGCAGGATCGGGCTGATCGCCTTGTCAGGTGTCAGGCAGTGGACTACGGTAATGACCGAGTGCGACGCGGACACTGGAGTAAGCTCGAGTCTTCTGGAGCGGTCGAGCCGTGCCTTTCTGCCAAGAGGTGGAGGAAGCCGACCGCTCTGCAAGAACCGAGAATGCTCTGGTCAGCAAGTGTAGAGGACGTATGGGCAAGTCATCAAGACGTTTCGTCATCGGGGCGATCATAACAGGGACCGTTGTCATAGCCGCTGTGTGGTGGATCATCGGCGGGCATCGTGGCGTGATCGACGATGTGCTGGATGGGTATCGGAAGGGGGCGGCTTATGGGCGGTTGGTGATCGAGTACCCTCTGGATGAGACGGTTTTCCCGCCTGAGATTGTTCCGCCTCGGTTTCGATGGAATGACGACTCGTGCGGGTGTGACGAGTGGGTGATCACGTTGCGGTTTTCGGATGGGGGCGATCCGCTGAGGTTCACCGTGAAGGAAAGGTCGTGGGTGCCGTCGGCGCGCAGTTGGACTGTGATCAAGAAACGCAGCACCGAGAGACGCGTCGAAGCGACTGTGCTGGGCTTTGGCCGGGCGGCGCCCGAGATTGTCCTGTCGGAGGGGCGCGTACGGTTCACAACGTCAAAGGATGAGGTGGGCGCGCCGATCTTCTACCGTGAAGTGAATCTGCCCTTCGAAGAGGCTGTGAAGGACCCCACGGAGATTTGCTGGCGGTTCGGTTCGATTTCATCGCCGCAGGCTCCGCCGATCGTGTTGGAGGGGTTGCCGGTTTGTGGTAACTGTCATTCCTTTTCGGCGGATGGCCGGGTGCTGGGCATGGACGTCGACTATGCCAACGACAAGGGCTCCTACGCCTTCACGCAGGTAAGCGAGGAGATGACTCTAGCCGACGACAACATCCTCACGTGGAGCGATTATCGCCGCGAGGACGGAGAGTTGACATTCGGGTTGTTGTCGCAGGTCTCGCCGGACGGGCGGTATGCGGTAAGTACAGTGAAGGACCGGTCGGTATTTGTGCCGCGACCGGAGCTGGCGTTTTCGCAGTTGTTCTTTCCGATCAAGGGCATCCTCGCGGTGTACAGCAAGGAGACGGGGGAGATCGTGGCACTGCCCGGAGCCGATGATCCGACGTTCGTGCAGAGCAACCCGACGTGGAGCCCGGACGGCAAGCACATCGTGTTTGCCCGGAGCGTAGCGCACCAGTTGAAGTTGGATCGGGGGAACGTGTTGCTCACCCGGGAGCAGTGTGCCGAGTTTTTGGATCGTGAGAAGACCGTACTGTTCGACCTGTATCGGATTCCGTTCAATGAGGGTCGCGGGGGGGCGCCGGAGCCGTTGGAGGGGGCGTCGCATAACGGCATGAGCAACTACTTCGCAAGATACTCGCCGGACGGGAAATGGATCGTGTTTTGCAGATCATCGAGTTTCATGTTGCTTCAGCCGGACAGCGAGCTGTACATTATTCCGGCCCGGGGAGGCGCTGCGCGGCGGATGCGGTGCAACACGCCGCGGATGAACTCGTGGCACAGTTGGTCGCCGAACAGCCGGTGGCTGGTGTTTTCATCGAAGGCGAATTCGCCCTACACCCAGCTATTCCTGACACATATCGACGAGGAAGGCTACAGCAGCCCGGCGGTCGTATTGTCACAGTTCACGAGTTCGGATAGGGCTGCCAACATTCCAGAGTTTGTCAACACCACACCTGAGGCGATCCGCCACATCCGCGAGCAGTTTCTTGATGATGTGTCATATGTGCGTGCGGGCGATGCGTTCAGACGAGCTGGCGACGTCGACGGCGCGATGGCGGAATATCGCAAGGCGTTGCGGTTGAACGCCAACAGCGCCGTGGCTCACGACAGTCTCGGCGCACTGTTGGTGCTGACGGGAAAGCCGGCGGACGGCGAATCGCATCTGTCTGAGGCCTTGCGCCTTGATCCGGACAGCGCCAGCGCGCACTACAATCTGGGAATGCTGAGGTTACGGCAGCGACGGGCGGACGACGCGATCAACCATTTGGCACACGCAGTGCGGCGTAAGCCCGAGTTGGCCGACGCGCACTGTACGCTGGGATCGCTGCTGTGCGGGCGCGGCATGATCGAGAAAGGTTCGTTGCACTTGTCGGAGGCTATTCGCTTTGATCCCGAAAACGCAGTAGCCCACCAGCGTCTCGGCAGTGTGTTGTTCAGTCAGGGCAGATCGGATGAAGCGATCAGCCACATGGCGACGGCAGCGCGGCTTGAGCCCGAGGACGCAGGCGTGTGGTTGAGCTTGGGGCGGGCGGAGTATGGCGCGGGGCGGTATCGTGATGCCATCGCCCACATGACGAAGGCAGTCCTGGTCAAGCCGAATGATGCGACGTCGCTTCGCGAGGCGGCGTGGATTCTCGCAACGGTTCCGGACGAGACATTGCGGGATGGTCCTCGCGCCGTCGGATTTGCATTACAAGCGTGCGAGCTGACCGGCCATCGATCTATGGAAGCGTTGGATGTTCTGGGGGTCTGCCATGCGGCTGCAGGTCAATTCGAGGAAGCTGTCCGGGCGGCGCGTCAGGCGTTGGAGCTTGCACAAGCCGCGGGGCAGATGGCGGTAGCAGAGAAGATACTTGCGCGGATTGAGTTGTACAAACAAGGCGAAGCGTATCGTCCAGGTGGAGAGAAATAACGGGGGAAACACACAACGCGAGCGCTGCAAGGACCGTTATTCCTGCCGAAAGCTCGAACCAGGCAGGAGCGGACGTGTCGAGTGTAGCGTCGGCGCACGCACGAGCGGCCAACAGCTGCGAATGTCTGCAGTGCGGAGTTTTTGGGCGGGCCATTGTGGACAAATCGACGCGGTTCTTGGGTTCTTGGCCGAACAGCCAGGGTCGCGTGTCCGTATGCGGTGTATTCAGCCTCTCGGTTGTTCTCTGTGGGGCCGAGGTTTTTACCACTGGGCATGCGCGTATCGAGCGTCTCTCACGTCGTGGTTACTGGCACTCGTCGGGTATGGCGTCGCTGTCCTGGTCGTGGCTTGTGCCGGCGGCGATGTCGCATTCGTCGGGCACGCCGTTGGGCTGACAATCGTCGCTGCTTCCGCCGGCTATGTCGCATTCATCGGGAATACCGTTGTCGTTGCAGTCGTTGGAACACCCTACACCCACCAATGATAGAACCACAGCAGGGTGAACCGCGCCGTACTCATCGTAAGACCATTGAACCGCCTCAGTGGTGTCAGCTTGATACCCGATCGTGGCAGACGCTCCATGGTTGAGGTCGGCGTCGAGGAAGTTGGTGTCAAGATATAGAAACTGAGCGTGCACACCGAGGGTGGGCGTCTCGAAGACCTGGATCTCGAACGTGGCTTCATCCCCATCCAAAACCGAATCGCCCTGCCAATGTGGGCGGTTGTACCACTCGACAATGAACGTGCGATTGGGAGCGACCCCGACGGTAGCGACATAGACGTTGCCGGTGTCGGAATCGAGATCGTCCCAGTAGGGCAGCAGTGCTTGGGCACCGCCGAACGCGTCCAAACTCGGTAGCGTGTGGTTCTCGTACAGCAGAGCGTCTTGGGTGTCGAAGCCTACACCGCCGTTGTTGGAGATATACGCAGCACTATCGCCGAACAGCGCGCTGGCAAACGGAACGGCAACGGCGACGCACTCGTCGTCATCCAAATCGAGCGGCGTGCCGATGGGCGACATGTCAACGTATCCGATGACCGGATCAAGGAAATCAACGATCGCCACACGATTGGCGATGTCGCACTCGTCAGGAATGTAGTTGTAATTGCAGTCTTCGCTGGTGTCGCCGGCTATGTCGCAATCATCCGGAACGCCGTTGTGGTTACAGTCCTTGCTTGTACCGCCTTGAAGATCGCATTCGTCCGGCACTTCGTTGCGGTTACAGTCTTCGCTGGTTGCATCAGCGATGTCACATTCGTCGGGAATATCGTTGGCGTTGCAATCCTCGCTGAACCCGCCGGCGATGTCGTCCTCGTCGAGAATTCCGTTGCGGTTGCAGTCACCCGAGCCGAAACGTATGGAGAACTCCGCGAAGTCAGCAAGGTCAACGTCCCAATCGTTCTCGAAGTCGAACGCCCACAGACACTGTTCAGATGTCCGCGGGTATTCCGCTTTCCGTACAGGTCCTGGTCCTTCCATGCAATCGAAGAAGTCGAGATAATCGTCCGACGTTACCAGTCCATCTTCGTCGAAGTCGCCGCTCGCGCCCGAGCCGTCTCGCGTGAACATATCGATCTGGTCCAGGTTGTTTGTGGACTCGTACTCGGCTAGAAGGATGTAGTTCATGGAATGGTCCAGGTAGTTGCGAAAGGCACTACTTGGGTCGCTCGGATCAGCGCTGGGGTAAGGCCAGGGCGGCGCATAGCCGGTTTCGACAAAGGCAGGTATGAGGATATTCGTTACGGCCCAGATGTCGATGGCGACCGGATCGACGCCGGCGACAAGCTGGTCGGTGCGGGTCGCTCCCGCGTACGAAGTCCACGGCCCGTCGTTGGGGTTCGCGTTGATCCAGATGCAGTCGAGAATGTTGAGGTCAGCCGGACGTATCTGCCCCATGAGCGCACCGAGAATGCCCTGTGCGATGGCACCGTGTGAGTTGGTGCTCAACTCGCGCGTCGCGACACCCATGTAGTTCTTTACACAGGCGGTGGCGCCGTAGGAGGCATGATGAGATTTGAGCACAGGCATGTTGATGAACTTCAGACGATCGCGATCATAGGTTTCACTGTCCTGATCCCAGATGCCGTCTCGCAAGCTGACAAACGTGCCGTCGTCGCTTTGGAACTTCGGATAGGAGATGCGACCTCCAAGCGCGGTGTCGAGTGGGTAGATTATGTAGCCGTCGGCCATGTCTCCGGTCGAGTACTCACCGACGGAGGTATAGCGAATGGCGGTCCAGTCATAGTGACTGACGGTGGCACCTTGAGCCTGAAAACCGGCGACGACATCGTGCGGCGATAAGTGAGTGTCCTCGGCGTTGTTGTTGATCCGATCGAAGTCCTCCACCGAGTTGAACTGAGCGTTTTCGCAAACGATGATCTCGCCTGTAAACGAGTCCGGATGATCCAGGATGCAGCGAACCAGCCCTCGCAGCAAATCGGTATTGGTCCCGCCGCGCTGGTCCCACTGGTAGTTGATCTTGATGATAACGACGTCGTCGGATGCGATAATTCCGTCCGGACCAGCCGTCGGTAAGACCACAGGTGACTCATAGAACTTCAAGCCCTCGTGGCCCATCAGCATGATAAGATTGTCGAGACCCACAAACCGATCGCCGAGAGGCTCGTGCGGGCAGTCGATGACACGAAAGAGCTGGGCACGATAGTCACGCGGTGGGTCGAGCAACGGTCCGCGATACGCCTGCGCCCGAATCGAATAACCCCATACGCAAACAGTTAGAGACAAACCGAGTGCGGCGATGGCGATACCACCGGGCTTGTGCAGACCGCGAATGATTGAACGCCGAGCAGCCAGCAGCGCGCCGACAACGGGAACGCCGAACGCTAACACAGCCGCCGACATCGCCGCCTGTTGGCAAGGATAGGCGTACCGACTTGGTTTGGGACCGGTTCGCAGCAGCAACCACACCAGGGCCAATATGCCCGCCAGGAGTGAATTGCTAAGAAACCAGCGCCGACAGAAGCTCTGAAAAGGCGCAGCAGAGCCGGCAACGCGCCGTTCAGGCGAGCTGTTCGCGCGCGGGCAACTGCTGCTTCTCATACGTTTCCCTCCTAAACAGCCCATACCACCAACTCGCGAGAGGCAAGGAGGTGCCTGACGCGCCAGCGTACCGACATGTCTACAGGACCGATAATAATTCTAGCAGAAAACGCAAGGCAACTCCAATAGACGGTGATAAGTGCTTCTAAGGAGGACGCTCCCAGGCTTGGTGGCTGCGGGGAGCTTGTCGCCTCAGGCTTCAACTGTAGTGGATACCGTCGGCGCAGAGCACAGGCCGGGGCTTTCCCGTGCCCTGGCCTGTGTCGTATCAGGTCGATCCGGTTGGGGGGATGATCGGGAAACCCGGACCGCCTGCCTCCAAGTTATATATGCCCCGCAAGAACGGAACCTGTTCTATGCAATCGTGCCCAGGGCAACAGCACGGGTGAACTCACTTGTCCATACCACGCGAGGGACTCTCTGTTCTTGAAAGACGTTCCACGCGCCGCGCCGACTTCAAGGCGGCAGGAGCGTTCCTTCAGCCAGATAAGACTCCTGAGGCGAGCATTCCACCATAACGATGGTGGTCTCGCCTCTTGTAGCGTAGCTGCTCCAAACGCAGCGGCCGAAATCGAGCAGTTCACGGACGACATCAACCGTTGAACGCACCGATTGGATAGAGTTTGCTCAAACCGGTGCCCGTAAGCACGCTCTGGAACACGCTGAAGTCCTCCATATCCACGTCGCCGCCGTTGCCGTCCAGGTCGCCGGGAATGGTTGGGGCTACCCTCAAACCGAGACTGTGATAGCCGCCCCCAGCGACGGCCACGGAGTCTTCGTCCGGCGTCGGCACGTCCTGAAGCCATGGGGTACCCGCAACCCGCCCCAGCTCACGCCGGTGGTCGCTTGGGTCTGCATTATACCGTCATCGGCCCCACCTCCTCAACCCGCGTGGTCATTCTTCCGATAACCCGTTGTGGAATCTAAGGAGCTGACCATGATCCGACGTTTTCTGTCAATTGCAGTGATACTGGGTATTACGTTGCTGGCTGCGGGGGCATCCGGTTGCGATTATCCGTTCGTCGAGCGGGCCGCCCGGGCTAACCTCGTCGGGTTCTTAACCGATGTAGTTGGTGCTTCCCTCGAGGAGTCGTTCTTCCCCGGCGGCGGTTAGACTGTTCTCAGTTCTTGCACGGCGGCCGGTTGCCTGCGCCGCTTGAGCAAGCCCTGGTTCTGTGTAGTTGTCGAACGATGTTTCTGTGCTGAACGGCGTAGGAAGCAGACCACTGCACAGAGACCGAGGACGCTCCAGGCAGAGCAGACCCGTTCGACCGCCACCCGCCACCAGAGTTCCGTCGCAAGAATCCTCGCGGATCATCCGAACCGCGCCCGTCAGGAAGCGGCTACCCGCGGGCAACGTCCGGTTTATCTCCACTCCCTCACGGTCGCAGTTATGCAGGTCAGACGTGCCGGCAATCGGTTCCAACGAAGACGATCGCAGCCTCGACTCAACGAAGCTTGATGTATTCGTCGGGTAAGTCGTCAACCACCGAACGCCGACATGACCTTTGTGCAAATACTCCAGTCTCACCGGAAGAGACAGTTGTTCTGTTGAACACGAACCCCGTGCTGTGCTACAATCCCGCGTATTGGGTGAGCGGGGCGTTCGTCGTCACAGGTGTCATCCGGCAAGTTCCGTTCTCTCCCCCACGCCGGCCTCACCAGGAGACAACCTGTCAAACGGGGAATACGCGCCAGCTTTGGATCCGCGCGTGCGTCTGAGGGGTTCGCCGATCCAGGAACGCTCACTTCGCTGATCTTGGGGTTTGTTGAATTACTGCGGGAGGAGACATGATGAGTGGGTTGACCCAATCAGATCGCCGGTGTGGCAAGAGGAGAACCGTATTTTTCGCGGCAGTTTTGACCAGCGCACTTCTGCTATGGTGCTGCTCGCCGGCTGGCGCGCAGGTCCAATGGCGGAGCGGAGCCGTACCGCAAAAGGCGCAGACTCCACAGCAGGTCCGATCTTCGCTTATCGACCTTGGAGCGCGGGACAACGCTGGCCACATCATCATGCAGTTCTCTGAACCGGTAAGCGCCGAGGTTCGCCAGACGCTTGGCGACACCGGTATTGAACTCTTGGCATACCTGGGAAACGACAGCTTCTTCGCTGCGCTTTCCGGCGAAGAGGTTGATGTAGCAGCCATCGCCCGAACGGCTTCGCTGGTTTCGGTTGGGCCGATCAGTCGCAACGCCAAGCTGCATCCCATGCTGGCGGAGGGGTCCGTTCCCGAGTGGGCCGTCGTGGGATTGACAGCCTCAACAGACGGACACACCGCAGAAGAGATCGTCGGCGCGTATGTCCTGTTCCACGCGGACGTTCCGGTGAGGCCCGACGGTGTTGACGCAGTCCTGCGCCATGGCGGAGTGATTCGCGGATTTCTCAGCAGTGTAAAGTGTCTGGTCATCGAGCTACCCTACTCTCACATTGCAGCGCTAGCCGACGAAGACGTGGTGCAGTGGATCGAACCGCCTCTCCCGAAGATGAGCGAGGTCAACGACAGCATCCGAGTCATCACTGAAGTCAACACCGTACAAGCGTCGCCGTACAACCTCGACGGATCGGGGACCACGGTGCTGGTCTACGACGGTGGAACCGGACGGGCCAGCCACGACGACTTCGGCGGCCGTCTTTCGGTGCATGACAGTTCGGGGATGAGTTATCACGCGACACACGTATCCGGCACGATTGGCGGCAGCGGTACAGCCAGCAGCGGCACGTACAAAGGAATGGCACCGGGTGTAACGATGCTCGCTTACGGTCTCGAACAGGAGGGCGGGCTTCAGGAGGGTTTCCTTTACAGCGACCCCTGCGATATCGAAGACGATTATAGCGAAGCGATCAGCAGCTACGGTGCGGATATCGCCAACAACTCCATCGGTACCAACACGGCGTCCAACGGCTTCCCCTGCGATTGGGAAGGTAACTACGGCGTGACGAGCAACCTCATCGACACAATTGTCCGCGGTGACGGAAGCAACCCATTGTTCGACGAACCGTTCCGCATCATTTGGGCAAACGGAAACGAACGCGGCGGAACCGCACGTTGCGGTGAGACGTATCATACGACGGCACCACCGGCGTGCGCCAAGAACCACATTGCCGTCGGCGCGCTTAACTCCAACGACGACACCATGACCGGCTTCAGCAGCTGGGGGCCGACCGATGACGATCGTCTCAAACCCGACATTTGTGCGCCGGGCTGCCAGTCTTCCGGCGACAATGGCGTAACCTCATGCGATGACGACAACGATCAGGACTACACCGTGCTTTGCGGTACGTCGATGGCTTCACCAACGGTATGTGGGATCGGCGCGCTGATAATCGAGGATTTCCGGGCCTATTATTCCGGTCAACCGCTCTTTAGAAACTCGACTCTCAAGGCGTTGCTCGCCCACACTGCGACTGACCTCGGCACGACCGGTCCAGATTACATATTCGGTTATGGCTCGGTCCGAGCCCAGCAAGCTATCGATTTTATGCGTACGGGACAGTTTCTGGAGGGCAACGTAACCCAGGGGGCGACCTTCTCACGCACCGTCGAGGTCAGCCCGGGCGATCCCGAGCTGAGAGTAACGCTCGCCTGGGACGACTTTCCGGGAACCCCCAATGTCACGCCGGTGCTGGTCAACGACCTAGACCTGCGGGTGTATAGCCCGTCTATGACCAGGCACTATCCGTGGACGTTGGGCGGCCTGGCCGATCCCAGTGCAGCCGCGGTCCGAACACAGGAAGACCACGTCAACAACATCGAGCAAGTCCTGGTAGATAGTCCCCAGACGGGAACCTGGACCATCGAAGTCTACGGATACAGCGTACCGGAAGGACCACAGAGTTTCTCACTTGTCGGAGACGGAGCCGCCAACACGGTAACGACCATCACCTATCCGTCCGGCCTGCCTGATTATGTAGCTCCTGGAACCTCGACTGTTATAGACGTCGAGGTTGTCTCGATCGGCGAGACCACGGTTCCGGGAAGCCCGACACTCTACTACCGCTATAGCGGAGGATCATTCACATCCCAACCGCTGACGCACGTGTCGGGGACCTCATACGAGGCCACACTGCCACCAGCAGGCTGCGACGATACACCCCAATACTACTTCAGCGCCGAAGGGAGCGCCAGCGGCGTTGTTTATAATCCACTGGATGCGCCGGTGTCGTTTTTCACAGCCGACGTGGGCGAGCAAACCACGATTTTCTCCGACAACTTTGAATCGGACCAGGGCTGGACCGAGGAAAACCTGGGGGCGTCCAGCGGTGATTGGCAACGCGGCGTGCCCGTCAACGACTCCGACTGGGACTATGATCCTGTGTCGGACTCGGACGGCAGCGGGCAGTGCTACTTGACGCAAAACGAATATGGAAACACCGACGTAGACGATGGGGCTGTGCGCCTGACCTCGCCGACAATGGACATGTCCGGCGGGAACATAACCATCACCTATGACTACTTCTTGCGTCTTACCAGGGCCGGGGACTACACCGACCACCTCATCGTCGAAATGAACAACAACGGCGGCGCAGGCGGATGGACCGAAGTCACCAGGCACAGCACCGACGGCGGGCTCTCCTGGCGATCGCACACCATCGACCAGGATGACCTCGACACAGCCGGCGTGGTCCTTACCTCGACGATGAAGATACGATTCACGACAAACGATGCCGACGAACAGAGCATCAACGAGTCGGGGCTCGACGCGTTTGTCGTCACCGGCTTTTCCTGCGAGTCGTCAGCCACCTGTGACGACGGCATTTTGAACCAGGGTGAAGATAGGATCGACTGCGGAGGCCCGTGTCCGCCATGCGAATGCACGTCCGATGGAGCATGTAGCGACGGGCAATTCTGCAACGGCGTCGAAACCTGCGACGATTACGGTGATTGCCAGGATGGCACGGACGTCGACTGCGACGACGACGTAAACTGCACCGAGGACTCGTGCAATGAGGGGACGGACTCATGCGACAACATCCCGAATGACGAGCTGTGCGACGACGGAGCATACTGCAACGGGAGCGAAACCTGCCACGTGCTGTTCGGCTGCCAGGATGGTGTCGACGTTGACTGCGACGACGACGTAACCTGCACCGTCGACTCGTGCAACGAGGGGACGGACTCCTGCGACAACATCCCGAACGACGGGCTGTGCGACGACGGAGCATACTGCAACGGGAGCGAAACCTGCCACGCCGCGTTGGGTTGTCAGGATGGAGTCGATGTTGACTGCGACGATAGTGTGATGTGTACAGAGGATTCGTGCAACGAGGACACCGACTCCTGCGACAACATCCCGAACGACGGTCTGTGTGACGACGGCGCATACTGCAACGGAACCGAAACCTGTGACGTCAACGACGACTGCCAGTCGGGCACCAATCCTTGTGACATCGACGAGTGGTGTGACGAGGTCAACGACGTCTGTCTGGAGCAAGGCAATGGTGATATGGACGCGGACGGGGACGTCGACCTCGACGACTTCGTCATATTCCAGGTCTGCTTCGGCGGGGTAGCAAGCGGCGGCTGTGAACCAGGCGACATGGTCGTCGACGGCGTCATAGATCTGGACGACTTCACAGCATTCGTAGCAGCCATGACCGGCCCGCAATAGGTTACACGGCCGACATCCAGACACTCGTTGACACCGGCCACCCGGTGCGGTGATAATGCGCGCTGATCAGGGTTGGGCGGTCAATGCCCACGGTGGCAGGCGGTCGGGCAGAACGGACCCTCCCCGGTTGGATCTTGCGAGAATGAACAGCGCGTCGATCTGCATCGAACCAGTGTCCGCTGATTCGCCAGCAATGAGGGCGGTCGTGGATCTCGCGGACCAGAACGCAGCTACGCTCGGCTTCATCCCCGAAGAGGCACTTCGGCGCGGGGCGGAACGCGGCAGGATAATCGCTGCGACAAGTAGCAACGGTGATGTGTTTGGGTACTTCTGGTACAGCGTCACCCAAAAGACCGAGGAAGCGCGCTTGCACCATTTGTGTGTCGGAGAGAAGTCGCGTCGGAGTGGAATCGGGCGTATTTTGACCGACGAGCTCAAGAAACGCACGCGACACTTGCGAAGCATCACCTTAAGATGCCGACGGGATAACCCCGCCTGCGAATTCTACGCTAGCGTGGGCTTCATCCCCCTCCACGAACGCCCTGGGCGTGGCAAAGACGCACAGATTCTCACGTGTTTCTGGTTCAATCATGGACATGCGGATCTGGAAACGGAGTACGGTGCTCGTCTTGCGGAAACCAAGGCCGTCGTTGTGATCGATGCCAATGTGTTCATCGATTTGCAGGACAAGGACAGTTCAACCCATAGGGAGTCTTGGTCACTGCGCGCTGACTGGGTCGGGGAATACGCCAAGCTGTGGATCACTGACGAGCTGTACAACGAGATCAACCGAAATGAAGATGTCAACACACGCCGTGACCATAGAAACGCGGCTGAATGCTTCCCGAAAGTGCGAGCAGAGGAGCATCTCTTCCAGCAGGCCCTGCAGACGATCAACGACTTCCTGCCCGCTTCGTATCGGCGATCAGATGAATCAGATCGACGGCATCTCGCATGGGCAGTTGCGAGCAAAGCTGAGTTCTTCGTGACGCGTGACGGCCGGTTGCTCAACCATGCCCCACAGATTGCGGAATCGTGTAGTTTGGAAGTCTGCTCGCCACTGGAGTGCATCCTCGGCCTCGATGAAATGCAGCGTAAAGCCGAATATCAACCAGCGCGACTGGCAGGTTCGGGCATCGACATAAAACGCATTTCTGCGCAGGATTTATCCGGCCTGCAAAAGAACTTTCTGAACCATGGAGCTGGCGAGACTAAAGTCGCGTTCGAGAGCCTGCTGCAGAAAGTGTTGGGTGATCGCGATCAATCATGCGGCTATGTAGTCCGAGATGATGGGAACGACGTGGCGCTCTTGGTGACTTTGCAGGCAAATGGCGCCGCCATGGAGATTCCTCTATTCCGAGTTATCGCGGGGGGATTGAGTCCTACATTAGCGCGGCACTTGTTGGCGTGGGTGATGGCACGCATCCCGGGTGAGGGTCGCTCTCTGGTGCTGCTGACCGACCGCCATTGTCCCGGCGTCGTTGCACAGTGTGTGGACGAACTCGGTTTCCTCGGCACACAGCAGGAGCGGGCTAAGATCTGTATCCCCGGTTTGCGATCGATTGAATCCACGGCAAATGAGTTGACTGCTTTGCGAAAGAGGTTCCCCAATCTAGACTCAGCGTTCGATGCCGCCAGCAGGGCGCTTGATGCGATCAGAGACACCGAGTGCCCCGCGGAGGCGATTCACCGCGTAGAACGCGTACTCTGGCCCTTGAAGATCGACGACCGTAGGCTGCGGAGTTTCATGGTGCCCATTCAAGCGAAATGGGCCCAACACCTGTTCGATGTGCAACTGGCCGCTCAGAGCCTGTTCCCCGTTGACACTTTCCTGGCTCTACAATGTGAGAACGTCTATTACCGTGCGGCTAGACCACGGATCGTAACGGCACCAGGCCGTGTTCTCTGGTACGTTAGCGAGGATCGAGACTTCGTTGACGGCACGGCCCGGATCAAGGCCTGCTCACATATCGATGAGGTGGTCGTGGGTCCTGCGAATGCCCTGTTCAAGCGGCACAGCCGCCTGGGCGTCTATCGCTGGGAAGATGTGCTGGCCTTGGCCAAGAACGACCCTGAAGGTGAGATCATGGCCTTTCGTTTCAGTGGCACAGAGTTGATGCGGAGTCCAATTCGTATGAACGAGATTCGAGCAATCCTTCGTGGCGAACGAGATGCTACGCCGCAGTTTACCACTGTGCTGGCGCTCAAGCCGCCCGAGTTCGCGCGCCTTTACAGGAAAGGCCGTAGTACACAATGAGATGCCAACAATGAACAAAGCGCTTTTGCTGTCCGTAAAGACAGAGTTCGCCGACAAGATCTTCGATGGCAGGAAAACCATCGAACTCCGGCGAAGGCGTCCGCGAGTGGAGCTAGGCGATTACTTGGTCATCTACGTACCGACGCCGTGCAAGGGCATCGTGGGCGTTGCCAGCGTCGACCAAGTTGTTGAAGCGCGCCTCGGCACGCTTTGGCGAAAGGTGCGACATGGTTGCGGGGTGACATACACCGAATTCCGCGCGTACTTCGCGGAAACATCGACAGGGTACGGGATATTCCTGAGCCGTCCCGCCAGATTCACATCATCCCTCGCCCTAGATACGATACGTGAGATCGAACCCGGCTTTACGCCGCAGGGTTACAAGTACCTGTCTAGGGCGAACATCGCCGAGGCCCTGATACGCTTGCGTCTCTACCGTCACACCGTATGAACGGAGCGTCGTAAGTCGCAATCCTGGGATTGGTGCGTCCGGGACGCACCGTGCGGTTTATTGCGCCGGCGTTGGGCTCGATTGACCCAGCGGCGTGGGGCGGATAAAACGCGATGCGTAGGTCTTGTGCCCGGGTTGCTTCCGGGGCTGACCGGTCTCTTTCAGGAGGGACGCCTGTCATGACCAGATCTGTGTCGAGCTTCTCATCATCGGGCTGGAAACTTGCGCTTCGTCGATCGTGGTCCAGCAAGGCTGTGGTGTTCGTTGCGCTGTTTGCGGTTCCGGCGTGGAGCCTCGCCGGCGTTTCGCCGTGCGCTGATGGCGTTTTCCTGGCAGTTAATGGCGTCTCTCCCGATGCCGACCCTGTGTCGGATTCCACAAGCGGCGAGTTTGCGAATGCTCCGGCGGCACTTGATGACTCGTCGGATGATCCGCCTGTCGACGAGCAGTCCGAACTCGCCACCGGCGCAAAACCGAACCAGGATGCCGCCTCGCTTGCGAGCGTGGTCTTGCCGGAGGCCGGTGGTCACGGACGTACGACTCGCCCCTGGCATGCTGGGCAGGACGGTTGCGATTGGATTCTCGATGAGCAGGTTGACTCCGCCGTGAAAGAGGCTACTGCCTTTCTGTACTCCGCTCAGCGAAACGGCAGATGGATCAGTCCGGTCTTCGAGCAATCGATTCCGGATGGTCTGACGGCTCTTGTCGCTTACACGTTGGCGTCGGTCGGCAAGCGTCCGTTTGATCAGCGTCTGGCGCTGACGGCCAACAGGTTGCAGGATCGATCGAAAACCACCACGATCTTCGCCCGTTCGTTCACGCTGCTGTTGTGGCGGCGGCTCGCTCCGGAGCATTACTGGCGAGAAATCGATGAGGACATAGTCTTTCTCTCGGGACACCAGAACAACGAAGGCGCATGGGGGTTCGGCGTGCAGCCGGACGAAGCCCACGGAAAGAACTGGCGAGATCAGTCCCATTCGCAGATTGCCCTGATGGCGTTGTCGGAGGCGGCCGGCGGCGGCTCGAACGTGCGGGGCACCATCTGGACAAAGGCGGAGAGAAGTTGGCTCCAGACGCAAAACGAGGACGGAGGCTGGGGTTTTCCGATCGGCAACGACGCCGCTACAGCGCCTGAGCTTTCCGATTCCTACGGGACGATGACGGCAGCCGGGCTCGCGTCGCTGCAGTCGATTTATGACCGCCTCTATCTTGAAGCCGAGCTCCGCTTCAACGGCAAGTTCAAAGCCCGCTGCGGGCAGGACGTCGAGAAAACCCGCGCGATTCGCCAGTCCGCCCGGCGAGGCTGGAACTGGTTGAATGTGCACTATCGTGCCGACAAGGTGCCCGAGCTTCCGCCGGGCGTAACAGGCGAGCTTAACGAGACATTCTGGACGTACTATCTCCATTGCCTGGCCAGGGCGGGAAACGGCGAGGGGCTCAGGCTCATCGGAAACGAGCGCTGGTATGATGACATCGCCCGTCACCTCGTCCAATCGCAGCAGGCCGACGGCTCGTGGGGCAGCGTCCACGAAACGTGCTACGCTCTTTTGGCGCTGCTGGAAGCCCGCAAGCCTCTGCTGGTCAGCAAGCTGGAGTTCGGCCGGCCAACCTCCTGGAACAACGACCCGCGCGACATGGCGAACCTCACGGCTGAGTTCAACCGGCAACTCGGCAAGTCGGTAACCTGGCAGGTGGTCAACTTCAACGATGCTCCACGGACGATAGCCGAAGCCCCGGTGCTGTATATCACGGGCCACAATGCACCGACACTCGGAGAAAACGCCCGCACCGCTCTTCGCGACCACGTCTGGTCCGGCGGCAGCATCGTCGGGGTCGCGTGTTGTTCAAAGGAAGCGTTCGTGGAACAGTTCACGACCGCCATGAAAGAGGTCTTTCCCATGTTCAAGGAGGGCCCTTTACCCGAAGACCATCCGCTCTGGACCATGCACAACACCGTAGAACCCGGCACAGACGTCATCGGACTGAGCGATTCCTGCCGGACGCCTGTTCTGATTCTGACCAACGGGGCGTGCTGCGCGTGGCATCAAAACCGCGTCGAAGATCAAAGACGCCTGTTCGATCTGGGTGTGAACGTGCTGGCCTACGCATCTTATGGACTTGAGCTGCCTCACCGCTTCGCGATCGGGCCTGTCGCAACCGAAAGACCCGCGTTTCGTACGATTTCGGTTGCAAGGCTCAGACACGGCGGGGACTGGTGGTCGTCGCTGCACGGGTTGAGGCAGCTCTCGGAGAGGCTCTCCGCGCGGTTGGGAATCGCGATCGAGGAAAAACCTGCAGTCAAGGCGAGCGGCGCCCGCAACGCCCGGGCCGAGTTGCTCTTCCTGACAGGCCACACGTTCAAACCACCGAACGCGGCTGGACGTATCGAGCTAAAGAGCTACCTTGCGGGCGGTGGAACGCTTCTGGCGTCCGCCTGCTGCGGAGCCTCTACTTTCGACGAGACCTTCAGACCCTGGGCCGAGGAGCTCTTCGGCCAGGACAAATGGGAGCAGATTCCGGCCGACGACCCGATCATGACCGGTGCCTTCGCACCGGGTCTCGCCAGTTCGCTGCACGGCCTGTCTTACCGGGCGGTTCCCGGCGGCGGTGCCCCCGCTCGTCTGGATTGGCCGATCCTGTATGGGATCAGACAGCGCGGTCGATGGATGGTGATCTACTCGGCTACCGACGTCTCGAGCGGAATTAGCCGGCACGCGCCCATGGGGTGTGTGGGTTACGCGCCGATCGACGCCGACGCCATCGTGACCAACGTGCTTCTCTACGCAACAACCGGCGGCAAGAGCACAGTCGATCTCGGCTTGGACAAAGCCCCGAGCGAACCGCAACCGGTTCAGTAGTTCGGCGGCTTGACGCATTCTGGGTGCTGTCGCTTGGTGCGTGTGGTGCGCTCCCACCGGGCAATGAACCTGGTGAATCGGCGTGTCGGAAGGATGATCGGCGGGTACAAGCAGAGGCAAGAATGTGCCGTTCTTGCTTGAATTAAATGGCTAGTCTAGGTACGATGGTGGGTTGAGTTCGGGCAAGATGGGTAATGTCGGATCACGGTGTTGGCTGTGCTCGCGAATCGACATGGCGGTTCTTGGCTGCTCATACGAAGCGGTTGTGGGAGGAGAATCGGCAGATCATTTTGAAGCAGGTCGGCCGAACCGTCACGGTGGTCGTGCGGAGGATCTTGAAGCTGGCTTGGCATTGGGCTGTCGAGGTACTCAGGGTCATCTTGCATTATCAGTGTTTGCGAGGCATCGCGCGCATCGAGGCCGAGGGAATGCCATCGTACCGGCATGAGTCGGTTCTGTCGTACTGGACGGTGTTAGATGATACGCTTGGATGCGGCTTTGCGATTCTGCAAACGCCCTCTGCAACACGGACTTCCCTGGAGCCTGACGAGTTGCTACAACCGGTACGGTCATTGCTTCTTACCATACCTGGCGCCGGTGAAGCTTGCCAATCTGGGACGCGCGCACTTCGATATGGCGCTCGGTCTGGCCGAGGTGCGGTCTACGCCCTACATTCTGCGGATCGAGCCGACCAATGTCTGCAATCTACGTTGCCCGGGTTGTGCCACGGGTTTGGAGATCAACCCCAGGCCAAAGGGCTTTCTGAAACCGGCGGATCTGAAGGGCGTGCTGGCACAGGTAAAACGACACCTGTTGTTGGCTCGTCTGGATGGTCTGGGCGAGCCATTTCTGAATCCCGACATCGTCGAACTGATCGAGCTTTGCCACGAAGCTGGCGCGGCCACCGCGATCAGCAGTCATTTCGGGACGGGGACATCGCAGTTCGCCACCCCAGAGGACATCGTGAAGGCGGGTCTGGATCATCTCATTGTCTCTATAGACGGCCCGGACCAGAGAAGCTACGAGAAGTACCGCGTTGGTGGAGACCTGGCCGCCGTGATCGACCACGTGCGCTCGTTGGTGGCGGCGAAGCGCGCTCTACATAGCCGGACTCCGTACGTCGAGGTACAGTTCCTCGGGTTCGAGCACAACCGGGGCTTCGTTGATAAGATGCCTGCGCTGGTGGAATCTATCGGCGGTGACCGCCTGACCTGCAAGCTCATGCGCGAAGATGTTCTCAAAGAGCGCTTCGCCGAGGAGGGTGCCGGACGGCGTTGCTTCTGGCTTTACACGACATGGACAATCGGTTGGGATGGCGAGCGTAAGCTGTGTTCGAACAGCGTGACCGACACGTTCAACCTGCCGAACGCATTTGCGCCGACCACGAACCTGATGGAAGACGCGCCACTGTTGGCCGAGACTCGCCGCTTCCTGGCCAGCAAAGAGAGGAACATCGAAGTTCTTCACCCATTACTAGGAAAAGCCGAGAGTCAGGAGATTCCGTGGAGCACCCCGCGCGGACCGGATCTCTGTCGCTGCCTGGCATGTGGGGGTGTCGGCTTGGTCATCGACCGCACCAGGGAATGGCTCGATGGATACGTTTGTATGTGACGTGTAGTCGGTTCGTGCGTTCGGGACGTATCCCGCAGGGCACCGTCGGATTTGCGCGCTATGACCGGCTCGCGAGGTGAGCTGGTCGTGTCGGTGTTGGATGATTCCGGGTGAAGAAGCGCTTCAGGCTTTTATCTTCTCGACCTTAACCTGGAGGAAGCGCTGGCGGTGGCCCTTCTTTAGGGCATAGCCTTTGCGGCGGCGGAACTTCTGGATGATGATCTTGTCACCTTTGATTTCGCCGAGGACCTTGGCGATGACCTTGGCCCCCTCGACGACCGGCTGACCGAGCTTGGGGCCGCCGTCGACGTCACCCACACAGAGGATCCGATCGAACTCGATCGTCTTGGCGTCTTCGGGCAGGTCCTTGCGCTGGACCTCGAAGACATGTCCTTCTTCAACCCGATATTGATGAGCGCCGTCACTGATTATCGCGTACACGGTACTTGGCTCCACAGCTTGGATGCAAACCGCAGGTAGGCCTTGTCGGCTACCCGCCGCTCGATTCCGCCAGATCGTCCTCTATCGCACGGCCCAATCGGGGTTCACGTCTCCCGCGACCGTGCGAGCCGCGTAGTTTGACACAACCCCATCAATCCGTCAAGTGGCGATGAAACGCCAATTCCGCCAAATGGACCGGGAAAGAGGGTGCGTCCGGGACGCACCGTGTCACGGGACCTGTCGCTATGTCTGCTCTCTCATCCACGGGCAAGCGAGCTTGCCCGTGCCACGCCAATGGGGTGCACTCATACGCCTGCTGCCCTGCAACGCCCTGAGGGGGCCGGTGCCTACTCCTGCTCAGGCTGATCCTCGGAAAGGACCACGTTGTAGAATTGCAGCAGGGTCCCTTTGGCCCGTTCGAGGTCGACCATGGACAGGTTGTAGTCGATCATGGAGTTGAGCAGCGTACGACGGGCATTTGCCAGGTTCTGCCGGGCGCTCAGCTCGGTATTCAGGGTAGCCAGGTCTTTTCGCTCAGCCCGGGCGACGACCGATGTCACCTCGCGGTCACGGGCCTCGGCCAACTCGAAACTGGGGCCGATCTGGTCGTATCTGGTCTCGAGCCGGCGGACCGTCACGTTCACGTCGAGAATCACCTCCTCCAGCGTAGCCTTCAGGCTGGCGAGCGCCTGGGAATATTGCAGCCTGGCTCGATGATGAGCGGCGCGGGCGCTGCGGTTCCCGATAGGCACCTCGAAGTTAACGCCGATGTAATACTCGACGAAGTTGTGGGTGGACATCTGGTCGAACGAGCTGTCAGCAGTGCCGGCAAGCCCGTCAACCGTATAAGAGAACACCGTGTCGAGCTTGGGAAGCTGGTCGATCTTCGCCCTTCCAACGGCGATCTTCGCGTTGGAGATGCGCAGCTGCCCCTCGTGGACCTCGGGTCTGTTGTCAAGCGCCACCTGAGCCTCCGCCACCCGGTCGACAACAATGTGATCCAAGCTCGGGCTACCGGTCGGGATGATCTCGATGTCGTCGGCGAGGTCAAGCTCGGGGTCGTTCAGCGCGGCAATCAGGCGATCCTCGGCATCGAGCAGGTCCGAGCGTACCTGCACGAACGCCGCCACGCTTTGCTCAACGTTGGCTTTGACCGAGGCGATCTGGACCGGCGTGATGTCGAACTCGCGGCGCGCCCAGCTATAGTCGTACATCTCCTCGTAGTCGGCCAATACACGAGCTGTTATCACGACGTTTCGACGGGCGTACACCAGACCCCAGTAGAGTTCCTCGACCTGCCGCAGCGTGTCACGCACCTGGCGCCGAAACTCTGAGACGCTTATGCGCCGGTTGTTGTCGGCTATTCGGATCAGTGACCGGTTGTAGTCCAGACCGAAGCCTCGCAAAAGAGGCTGGCGCAGCTCGAGCGCAAGGTCGCTGAAGTACTCCGGGTTGACGGTCTGGTACTGAAAGGCTGTCCATTGGCGTTGCAGCCCATAGGTCGCGCCCACCTGGGCGCCGGTCGGTAACAGCTTGCGAAGCCCGACATCCAAGTTGAAGATGTCCATCTGGCTGGCGGCGAGTTCAGACCCGGTTGGTCTGTCGATCTTGTTTTTGGTTGCGTTTGTGAAGAACACCGAATCGAAGGCCGCCTCCGCCTCGACAACTCGCGTGGTCTCGATAGCCGGGTTGAAGCGCTTGATGTCGATGATGAAGCTGTTGGCAAGTGCCCGCTCGATGGCCTCTTCCAGACTCAAGGTGATCTGCTGCGGGCGGCGCACCATTCCTATGCGCTCAAGCACACGTGAGTGGTATTTGATTTGCTCCCCGTCATCCTGCTTCCGGCCAAGCTCGAGGCCTTTCTCAGAGGCTTCGCTTGCTTCGGTGATATCCGGCAGATGATAGTCCATCCGGTCGGACGGAATCACGAGCTGGCCCGTCGACGCATCGGTCGAGGACTCAACGGCTTGGACCGGAACACAAAAACACAGTCCAACGGCAAGTGGCAAAATCAACCCAGTGATCGAATCAGACCGTTTCATGGCGATGGAACTCCCGATGGCGGCTCTGTGACTTCGAGACGAATTCACCCAGATCGCGTACCAAGCGTCGACCGCGTCCACGCCGCGCCGCAAGAACAGGCCTTCGCTAAGTGCCCGCATCCTATCCGGCGTCCATTGCCCGTCAATCGAACAAACGCGCCCCCAAACGCCGAAACGACAGCATTTGACGTTTTCACCGTGCCGCCACCGGGCGCACCCTTCCTCGGGTGGCGTTTAGGGAGAATGGTGCGTCCAGGACGCACACTACAAAGCCCCCTGAGGCAACGAGACCCCCGTCAATCCCAGCGTAACAGAGCACCAGTGTCGTATCACACGTGTTTCTGTGGCTTATCCGAACCATGCCCGTCAGGAAGCGGCTGCCCTCTGCGGCTGTCACCTCTTGCGTCGTCGCTCCCTGACGGTCGCGGTTCGGCTGGGTGAGCGCCTTGCACGACCCACAGGTCGGGGTGTAACGGAGCACTAGGCGGGTTGCGGCTATTGTGGTCTAATGTGAAACGTGGGGGACGAGGTGTTTTGCGGACAAGGAGGATCGATGCGTCGATTGGCGGTAATCAACCAGAAGGGCGGCGTGGGCAAGACCACCACGGCGGCCAACCTCGGGTCAGCCATGGGAGCGGCAGGACGTCGTGTCCTGCTGGTCGATCTTGATCCGCAAGCACACTTGACGATGTGCTACGGGATCGAACCCGGCCAGGGTGGCGAGGACAAACCGAATATATACGACGTGCTCACCGATTCGGTTCCGCTCGGGCAGGCTATCGTTAACGTCCGCCCTAACGTCGACATCGTTCCCGCATATATCGACCTTGCCGGTGCCGAGACCGAGCTGGTCAATGCAGTCGGACGTGAGGTGATTCTGCGCGACGCGATCAGCGCCGTGTCCGAGTCGTACGACATCGCTCTGATCGATTGTCCGCCATCTCTGGGTCTTCTGACGATAAACGCTCTGGTTGCCAGCGAGGAAGTCTTGATTCCGCTTCAGGCTCACTTCCTGGCGCTTCAGGGCCTCAGCAAGTTGCTGGACACGGTCACGCTGGTGAAGCGGCGGATCACTCCGATCATCCGGATCAGCGGTATCGTGTTTTGTATGTTCGACGGCGGGACCAGGCTGGCGAGCGAAGTTGTCGAGGATGTCCAGCAGTTCTTGGGCGCCTCCCGCAATACTGATTGCGCCTGGTCGGATGCTCGCATTTACTCGACACGCATCCGCCGCAACATCAAGCTGGCCGAATCGCCCAGCTACGGGCAAACAGTTCACGACTACGCACCGACCAGCAACGGCGCCGCCGACTACAACAGCCTGGCAGGCGAGATCATGGCCGAGTGGTTTGGTGACCAATCCGCTCCCGAGTCGGCTGACGTGGTCGGCGAGGTTCAGGACGAAGGATCGATGCCCGCCGGCGACGTGGTCACGCCGCTGGAGGCTGTTACCACGGTGGAAGCAGCCGACTCGCCCGCCAATCCGACGGAACAGGCCGAAACGACGGTACTGAAGACTCCGCGCCCCGCCGCCACAACCCGAACTGCAAGCACCTCCTAGCGATGAATCAGCCGCCACGAACACCCCACACCCATGCCTGGTCGCGGTGGGTGTGGCTGAGTTACTGGGCGTTTGCGTTCGTCTTGACCCATGCTCCGATGCCCGGGGGCGCTCATCTTCCGGTTCGTTACGTCGACAAGATTGTGCACTTCGGTCTGTACTGCCTGCTTGTGTTGTTGGGCGGTCGCGCTCTGGCGATGGGAACGAAGCGGCTGGCGATCTCGACGATCTTGACTTGGTCTTTGGTGTACGCAGGTTACGCTCTGGTGGATGAATGGCTTCAGCAATTCGTGGGGCGGACGATGAGCGCCGGCGATTGGATGGCTGATGCAGCCGGGATTCTGGCGGGAACGAGCGTTCTGCTATTTGTCCACCGGACGCCGCGTGAGCAATCCTGATTGTGCCCGGGCCGATCCTCACGGTAACACAGGAGTCTGCCGTGTTCTCGTCCACGGGAGCATCCCATTGGGTGGGCACGGGCAAACTCGTTTACCCGTGGATTAGGGAAGCAAACACACCGGCAAGCAAGTTTGCCAGTGGCACCCGGCGTGTTATCCGAATCGCGCTCGTCAGGAAGCGGCTTTCCCCCTGCGGCTGTTATCTCTTGCGTTTCCGATTCCTCACGGTCGCGGTTCGGTTCTCAGGCACACGGGAAAGCAGGACTTGCCCGTGGCACCCGGCACAGTGTGAGGACCAACCTTGCACTGGCAGGTTTCGCTGCCCGTGGGACCCGTGCGATAACCCCGCGCCAATCCGACCGATTGTAACGTCTGTTTAACATGGACCGACGGTCTGCCAGGTCTCCCGTGCCGCGTTGAAGGGGATGTGATACAATTGGAAGGAGAGGTCGCGCCGTGAAATGGCGAGCAGGTGTCGGTTCGAGTCGTTCACAGCACAGGGGTTGCCCATGCCAAGAAAACGCGTGATCGTGGTGGTCGAGGATGAGGACGGTATCAGGCGGGGCATCTTCGACGTGCTGAAGATGGCGGGTTACGAACCGGTGGAGGCCCGGGATGGGGTGGAGGGTCTGACCGAGTCGCGTCGAACCGGCGTCGATCTCGTGCTGTTGGACCTGTTGCTTCCCAAGCTGGACGGTTTCGAGGTTTTAGGCGAGCTTCGCCAGACTCATCCGGCGCTACCGGTGATAATACTCAGCGCCCGCGGATCCGAAGACGACAGGGTCAGGGGTCTGCGTAAAGGTGCGGATGATTACGTCGTCAAGCCGTTTTCTGCGCGGGAACTATTGGCCCGTGTCGAAGCCGTGCTTCGGCGGACCCCGGAGCGACCCGTGCCGCTGGCACGCATTGAAGGCGGCGATACGGCGGTCGATTGTGCGAGACGCGAGATCATGCGTTCCGACGGCGAGCGCACGATGCTCTCTGAGATGGAGGCGGAGATTCTCCAGCGTCTCGCCTCCCACGCCGGTCGAGCGGTTTCCCGGGAGGAGCTGCTTTCGTGTGTGTGGGGCATTCGGGACGGAAACGTCGAGACCCGGGCCATCGACATGCACATCACTCGCCTGCGAAACAAACTAGCATCGACGTCTCAGACCGCCGGGCCTGAGTGGATCGTCACCGTCCGCGGCAAGGGATATATGCTGGCTCCCGATCTTTCGGTCGTTATGGGATCAACATCAAAGGAGGCGTCCAGTTGATCGGTTCCGGCGGTAGCAAGCGAAGCGCGACCATCGGGTTCATGCTGGTAACCGTGCTGATCATCTCGGCTATGAGCTGGGCGACGGTCCTCACATTCAGACAGGCGAGGGATGAGCAGGAGAAGCTCGACCACGAGAAACGCCACCAGCTCATCAGGCAAGCCCTTGTCAGTATGCGGGAGTTGGTCGTACCCAGCCTCGCCGTTGAATATTTCCGACCATACACAGACTACCTCACGCTCCATTACAACACCCAAGTCATATGGACGCCGTCGGGCGAGCAGTTTGCCCCGGGAACGTCCGTTGTCGAGTCACACCTGATCGGCGGATCGCGGACAGACTGGATCGAGCTCTATTTCCACGTCGACCCGGAGGGAGTCTGGACCTCACCACAAATACCGAACACTGCCTTGTCGTACACCGGCGGGCAAGCGTCGGTTGACGAGCTCTCAGCGGAACTGGCGCGGGCCAGTCTCGCCCGATTGCGCGAGGCGCTGACAATCGACGATCTGTCCATTCATGCTGCCTCCGTCCACGGGTGGGGGGCGGAGACGGCCTCCGCGCCTGACGGGGACGTAGCAGGGCCGGTTTCCAGCGCTGATCAGCGTTTCGCGGGTCGCACAGGCGTCGCGTCGGGGAAGGAGCGTCGTCAGAGTGGACGAAGCAGGCTGTCACAGCAGTTGGGCGACCTTTCCCAGCAGGCGTGTGACCCGGCGGATCTGGTTCAAGACTCGATACGCAACGCGGTGTGGTCGGGAGCGACAGCGGGGCGAGAGGGCGATCCGTCGCCCGATGTAGCGGTCGAGCCCTCCGCATTCAAACCGTTTTGGTTGAAAGAGCCTGTCGTTGATCGCTACAAGCTCGTCTTTCTGCGAACGGTGGACGCTGACGGGGAGATTTTCTATCAAGGATTCACGGTGTTGTGGGGACAGCTCGAGAAACGGCTGGCAGAAGCCGCACGCGAAGTGATTCCCGAAGCCCGCCCGCTACCTGTTACCGATGTTTCGAGTGTCACGCCGGAGACACTCGAGACCATGATGACGATGCTCCCGGTGCGCCTAGAGGTCCCGCCACTTCCGGTCATACCCGCGGTTGCTGTGTGGAATTCGGTTCGTGGTCCAGTCATAGCCACATGGGCGGCTGCGATCGTTGTGTTGTTGTTTGCCGGTCTGGGCTTTCGCAACCTGGTCATATTGATGGACAGGCGTCTGCAGTTCGCCTACGCAGTCACGCATGAATTGCGAACGCCGCTCACCACGTTTCAGCTTTACTCCGACATGCTGGCTGCCGGACTGGTGCCCGAAGAATCGAAGCAACAGTACTTTGACACTCTAAACAACGAGTCGAAGCGGCTTTCGGGGCTGGTTGAAGGCGTCCTTGACTATGCCCGTCTCGAAAACCACAAGGTGCGGGTCAATCCGACGACCACCGACGGAACGGCGCTTTCAGGCCGCATGCGCGAGTGGTTTGAGGACCGCTGTCGTCGTAGCGACGTCAAACTCGTAATCCAGAGCAAAATACCCGACAGTCGGTCGATCCACACCGACATCGAGTTGGTCAACCAGATCATCGGTGTCCTTGTGAACAACGCTTGCCGCCACGCCCACGGTGCAGATGACCCCACGGTGCTGATCGAACTTGGTTTGCATGATTCGGAATTCGCCGTGGAGGTGGTCGACTCCGGTCCGGGGATCGACCGCTCCGATGCGAGGCACATCTTCAAGCCTTTCAGACGAGGGCAAAGCGCTGCGGCGACCGCTCAGGGAGGGATAGGGCTGGGCTTGTCGCTTGCCAGAAGCTGGGCAAATCTACTGGGCGGGAGGCTTGAGCTTGTCGCTCGCTTCGACCGGACCTGTGGCGGAGCACGCTTTCGTCTGACGGTTCCTGTGCGCGCCAACACTTGACCTGCTTTTTGATCTGAATATCGACAGAACGGCTAATTCTCCCCCGGCGCTCCGTTACAGGCCATTTGAATGGTCGGCGCCCGTCCTGGGCCTGTGCGGGTTTGGATGGTACAATCACTGCCTGGGTCCGGTGAGTATGCCGGGCACGTCGCGTGCGGCATGAGACTTGCTAGCCGGATTGCCGATGTCATGCCGACCGGGCAGAAGATCCCGACCGTTTGTTGTGAGGTACGATTATGAAGGTGCTTATTGCGGATAAGTTCGAGAAGACCGGCGTTGATCAGTTAAAGGCCCTGGGATGTACGGTGACCCAAGACGCCGACCTTTCGGGCGAGTCGCTGCTTGGGGCGGCTGCAAGAAACGGAGCCGAAGTGCTCGTGGTCCGTTCGACCAAGGTCGCAGCGGAGGTGATCGACGCGGCCGAATCCTTGAAGCTTATCATCCGCGCCGGCGCGGGATACGACACGATCGACACCGCCCACGCCGCCAAGAAGAACGTCAAAGTGGCGAACTGCCCGGGTATGAACTCGACGGCGGTGGCTGAGCTTGCGATGGGGCATGTCCTGGCTCTGGATCGGCGTCTGGTGCACAACGCCGCAGACCTGCGCGACGGCGTCTGGAACAAGAAGGAATACGGCAAAGCCCGCGGTTTGAAGGGGCGAACGCTGGGCATCGTCGGGCTGGGCAAGATCGGCTGTCTGATCGCCCGGCGGGCCAAGGCCTTCGAGATGGACCTGCTCTACTGTGACCTCGCCGACAACAGGGAGGCGGAAGCCGAGTTGGGCATCAAGAGGGTCTCGATGGAACAGGTGCTAAAGGAGTCGGATTTCGTCTCGCTGCACGTTCCCGGAGGTGACAAGACTCATCACATGTTCTCGATGGAGCAGTTCGACATGATGAAGCCCACGGCTTGCCTGATCAACTGCAGTCGGGGCGGCGTCGTGGACGAAAAGGCACTGGTCGAAGCCATCGAGTCCGGCAAGATCAAAGGCGCCGGTCTCGACGTCTATGAGGGCGAGCCCAAAGCAAGCGACAAGGAGTTCAACAACCCTGTCGCAAACAGCCTCATGGTCTACGGCACACACCACATCGGTGCGTCCACCGAGCAGGCGCAACTCGCGGTAGCTGACGAGGTTGTGCGGATCGTCAAGACGCTCAAGGAAGCCGGCGAGGTCATCAACTGCGTGAACTGATGCGGTAATTCAGAATCGCCGCATCACAAACACCCGCCAATCAGAGCCCCGAGCGCCAGCGAGCGGGTCCTCAAAACCAAAGCGCCGGCGCACGGGTCCTCAAAACCAGGGCGCCGGCGAACGGGCCCTCAAAACCCGAGCGCCAGCGAGCGGGTCCTCAAAACCAAAGCGCCGGCGCGCGGGACCTCAGAACCCGAGCGCCGGCGAGCGGATGCCCCATCCCTTTCGCCAGAAAGTCTCCGTCCCCCACCCTTCGCTGCGCGAAGAATGGGGCACCCGCGGGTTAGTGACAGGATTGTAGACCGTTGCATCAGCAACTTTAGGACCAAGGGAGCGAGGGCCGAGTCTGGCAGTACACCGTGGCTAGCTGCCATTTCAAACGGATCGTTGAAGTCCCAAGGATTCGAGTATCCGATCGTCTTGTCGTTAAGGATCTTGCATCCGCCATCGAAAGGCACGTACTTGTAGAGAATCATCGACATGTCTCTTTGTCCTAACAATGCGTAGCTCGGTCCGTCCAAAGCTCCGTAGGGTGGGCTGGGCCAACAGTAAATGGACAGCTTCGTAGCTGGTGCCCCCAGGTCGGACACGCTCACTTCCGAGTCCTGGTCTCAGGGCTTTCGAAAGAGGTACATAGCCCAACCCAGGCAGTTGCGGCCCCAGCGGAGATAGGCGTCGCGACTCCTGTGGGTGCTGCGGAGCAGAGCCTCCACGTCGGGATCGTCTGGATGGTCGGATGCATATCGCTCCGCAGCCTGCCATTTGAGCCCCTCGTAACGGTCCCAATCGCCCGTGTTGGCCACCAGCGTGTAGAGAAGAGCAAGGCCCACGTCCCCACCAATGGTCACGTTCTCGGCGTGCGAACCGCACAGGTTGGAATCACAACCCGTGAGCTTCAAGTATTCCGGGTCCGGGTCGGCCATCCAGAAGGGCTCGCCTACGAGCACCAGGCCGCCGGGCCGGGTCATCTTCGTCAGGGCCTCCAACGTGCCCCTGTGATTCTGGTACACCCAGGCTGCACCAATGCAAGAGGCCAAGTCCAGACTCTCCGGCGCATTCGGCTCGTACTCGCCGCCGTCCGCGTGGAGCAACTCGATGCGGTCGGCCAAGCCCCGGGTTTCCACGTTCTTGCGGGCCGCCTTGATGGCGTAGGGGGAAAGGTCGATGCCCGTGGCCATCACGGCGTACGCCTCTGCTGCGAGGCAGAGGAACTCTGCTTTACCGCAGGCCACGTCCAGGACGCGCCCGCCCTCTGGGAGCCGCAAGAGATCCACAAGCTCCTGGGTCTTTTCCAGGCTCAAGGGATTCATGACCGTGTGGTCAGTGTGGGTGATGCCGTAGTACTTCCACATGTCCATGTCCAGATCCATGGTCGGGCCCTTTGTATCAGTGCCGACTGGTATACCGTCGGTCCTTCCCTCATCCACTGTCGGTGACTTACCCCCGGTCGACGCTCATGCTAAACGCTTCCAGCCAGACCACGCAACACGATGCCCGACATGCGATCTCGATTTGACCCCTCCCGCTCAGGCAATGATCAAGCCGGATCCACCGCACGGACCCGCACCCGGGAACGGTACCGCGAGCGACGACGACCTCGCAAGTCCTTTTCAAGCAGCTACTAATGATCTCGCAATCAGTTCCGGCAGCCTGCCCACCCCCTCGGCAAAGGGGGGGCATAAAGGGGACATCACTCATTATTGACCGCGGGCGTCGAGGTTGCTATGTTCCCCATTTATGCCTCGCACTGCACGGGCCATTGAATCCGGGTTGACGGGTGGCCAATGGGTTTAGACCATTCTCGGTTTTCGTATAGCGGTCGGTTTCCTGCACCGTTCAGCAGGAAAACACCGTTCGACCGCAACACAAGACTAGAGCTTGCTCTTGCCGTGGGGGACACCGCTTGCGGAATTGCCTCTGCCCCGGGGGTTGTCTCTTATCATATGGTCCATCTCACACGGTTGAGCCCCTCCATCTCGATCAGTCACAGTTTGAGGCACTCATCTGAAAGGGCGCGGGGTCGATCTTGGGTTATCACACCACTTGGCCGATGAACGTATCGAGGAATCGTTCGACGCGTGAAGCTCGTTGATTGAACGTCTGGATGTTTGCTGCTGACGCGAAAAAACGCTGTCAGGGGGGATTCAACCCGCTTCGGGGCTTTGGCCGTTGCAGTTGAAGCTGGGCTCGTGGTACACTTATGTGACGAGGATAAGAGGCATGCAGCAGGCAAGGCTTACCCGGATCGAGCAGACCAGGAGACAGGCCATGATTGAGTGTGGATGGAGATCCGTGCCGACCAGATCGTTATCGGTCCCGCTTTGTTCGTCAGGCGGTAGCGCATTTACGGTTCGTCTGCTGTGCGTGTGCGCGCTGCTGGCGGTTGTGGGAAATCCTGTCGCGGCGTTTTCCCAGCAGGTTGAGCCGAAGGCCAAAGATCAGCCCCAGACCCAGCCAAAGTCCTCATCCGATCAAGTGGCGGAAGCACTGCCGCTTACCCCGGGCGCATCGGCGGGGGAACCCAGGCCTTTTGTCAAGATCAGCCCCGACAAGAGAGGGCTGGGTACGCTGGCGGTGAAGGCCGGCGAACCTGTCAAGGTGGTTCTGGATCTACCCGGAGGCGAGCGATGGGACACCGCCAACATCGGCCAGTTCCATGTTCGGACTTACGGGCGTCAAGAGTCGATCGACCCGGTGCTCGCTGGGGGCGCGAAGCATCTCGCGTACACCTTCGCTCAACCTGGTTGGGCGCTGATTGTCATCAGTGCGGGACCAGCCGGCGAACGGGGCAAGAGTGACTCGTGGCAGCGAACGCCATACTGCACGAAGATGATCGTGCGGGTTGATCCTCCTGACGGCGGTGGGGGCCCGACTTCCGGTTCCTTTCCGAATCCGGGTCTTACCTCGAAGGTAGGAATGAAAGTAGAGCTGTTGCCGTATATTTCACCACCGGCGTTACGCGTCTCGTCCGATCCTTCTCAAAAGACGCACTTGCCAGTTCGCGTGTATTGGGAGGGGGCGTCTGAGAAACAAGCGACGATATGGGCATACGGTCCCGATGGGGCGAAGACGTCTGCTGTCACCGGTGGAAAGGGCATTGCCAACATCGAGATCACCAAACCTGGCAGGTGGCTTGTTCGCTATGAGAAGAACGTGGACGGTACGATGTATACCGGTGATTTGATCTTCGACGCTCCCGGCGTTGCACCCGGTAAAGGAGAAGGAAGATGAGCGGCGCTGTTGTCCGATCACATCTGGCGGCACTTACATTCTGGGCGGTCCTTGGTGCGGTTACATTGTTCCAAGGTGTGCCCGCACGAGCGACGGACTGGCAGGAGTTGGGTCCCGCGCCTCTGTATGCGGGTCCTTACACCGGTCGGACGTCGGCAATCGTCGCGAGCCCGAGCGACCCCGCCAAGTACTTCGTAGCCGGCGCCACCGGAGGCGTGTGGCGGACGGTCAACGGCGGCACGAGTTGGACCCCGCTCACGGACGATTTGCCCGTGAGTTCGATTGGTGCTCTGGCGTTGGACCCGTTTGACGAAAATATCGTCTACGCCGGATCGGGTGAGGCCAACTTCGCCAACCACAGCATATATGGGTTGGGGCTCTACAAGTCGACGGATGGTGGGGATACGTGGGATGTCTTGGCGGAGGATACCTTCGCGGGGCGGACGTTTTCGCGAATCGTCGTTTCCCACGCCGACTCCCAGGTGCTCTATGCGTCGATCATGCACGCCGGCGGTTTCCCTGCTCGCAACGCCGCGAAGGGGCACCCGCTGACGGATGGTCCGGTGGGCGTCTTCCGATCGGACGACGGCGGCGTCACCTGGGCGCAGTTGCTAAACGGTTTGCACAACACGGCTGCATCGGACGTCTGGATGCACCCCGGCGACGCCGACATCCTCTACGCGGCTTTGGGTGACATCTTCGGATTGCCGGAGAATGGCATCTATAAATCCGTTAATGGGGGCGAGAGTTGGACCAAGCTTGGCGGCGGGTTGCCCGAGACAAACGTGGGGCGCATCACGCTGGCGATCGCTCCGTCGATGCCCGAGCGGCTGTATACGATAATCACGAGACCATCCGACGAGTTTGGTGGAGGGGCTGCGCTAAATAACGTGTTCCGGACGGACAATGGTGGCGACACATGGTCGGCGACCAATCCTGGCAGTTTTCAGTCAACTTACGGTTGGTATCTGAGCACCGCCATCGTTCACCCAACGAATCCGGATATGGTTTTCGTTGGAGGATTGACGCTCCTGCGGTCGATCAACGGGGGCGGCAACTGGTCGGACAAGACCCCTCAACATGTCGATATGCATGGGTTGGCGTTTGATGCAGCCGGTCGTCTTCTTTGTGCCAACGATGGCGGCGTTCATCGATCCACGAACGACGGGACGAGTTGGACTGCGAGGAACGATGGTCTTGGCGTGATCCAGTTTTATCCGGGGCTCTCTGCGCATCCCACGGTTGAGGAGTACATTGTCGGAGGTACGCAGGACAACGGGACCAACACCTATTCCGGCGATGGGTTAATCTGGGAGCACGAACTGGGCGGTGACGGCGGCTACACAGCCCTTGCCATCGGAGTCACCACACAGGTTTTTGGCGAGTTTCAAGGTAGCGGGAACCTATATCGCAGCACCCATTTTGGGCCTTTCAATTTCCGGGGCTCGGGAATCGTGACCAGCGATCGGAACTGCTTCGTACCTCCGATTGCCCAAGACCCGTCGGACTATCGCAAACTGCTTTACGGCACACATCGCGTTTACAGAACCACCTACAGCGGTGGCAACTGGTCGCCGATCAGCGGGGACCTGACTGGCGGTCCGCCGGCGGCTATTCGGGCTTTGGTAATCGCCCCGTCCAATCCGGATGTGGTCTACGCAGCCACTAACGACGGACGAGTGTTGGTCAGCACAAACGGCGGATATGACTGGGACCTCAAGCTGACGGGTGTTCCGGGTTGGCCTCGGGTCACGCGGGAGATTGCGATCGATCCCGTTGATGATTCGACGGTGTACCTTGCCGTCTCACAGTTCGGTGAAGATCAGATCCGCAAGAGCACCGACCGCGGTGACACGTGGACTGTGTTGGATGGAGACCTTCCCGACCTTCCTGTCAACGTGGTTGCGATCTATCGTTCTGACGGGCAGCGGGTTGTCTTTTTGGGCACCGACAACGGTGTCTACGTTGCGTCCGGAGATGAAACACGGTGGTCCAAGTACGGAGCCAGTCTTCCCAACGCGCCGGTGATGGACCTTGTTGTGAACACTCCCTTCAACAGGCTTATCGCCGGGACCTTGGGGCGTGGAGCCTGGCAGATTGATCTACCGAACCTGTCGGACCCGGACGGCGACGGCGATATGGACCTCCTTGACCTGGGTTCTTTGCAGAACTGCTTCAGTGGTTCTCACGATTCCCCCTATTTCGAGCCGCCCGATTCACAGTGCCTTGATAAGTTTGACTTCGATTTGGACGGCGACATCGACTCAGATGACCTGATGCTCTTTGCCGGGCGTCTGTCCGGTCCTGCTTGAGAAGGTTTCCTCGGGTTATTGAGCAGTTTTGGGGTTTACCCCTATTGCTTGGAGAAGACGGGGCACCCGAACCGCTCCTTTCTATCACTGACCCACTTTCGGTACGTTCTTGCGTAATGGGCGATATTCGACAGTGGCGCCGATGCGTGATCGATATCATGCATCATTCCTGGCGCGAGCAGTGCCCGCTGCACCGACACCTCTGACATGATAATCCGTCCATGGTACGGGACGGAGCATGTACGCCAGCGTATCGGTCGAGTTCCCGAGATTGTGATTCTTTTGTCTTGATATGGTGTGCACGGGCTTGACGACCTGTGGAGTTGAAGCTATCAGTGTGTTCAGTTGGCTCGATGAATCGCCCTGCGTGCTGTGTGTGTGGGGAGGCGGGCGCATGGCGGGTCTTGAGCTTTCGTGCCACGTCCGGTCACTACTGTTACTGACAGAAGGATAATAACACCATGCTTACTACAACGAGTGAATACGCAATCCGTGCGCTGACCTACATCGCCCAGCAGGAAGTGGGGAAACCTGTTTTGGCGCGGGAGATCGCGACTAATACGGGCGTCCCGGCGAACTACATCTCGAAGATCCTGAGGGATCTGGCGCACGGCGGGATTCTCGGCTCGACTCGCGGCGTCGGCGGCGGGTTTCGCCTCATTCGACCGGCGAAGCAGATTCGTCTGGGTGACATCGTGGCTCCATTCGAGAATGTCGGCCACCGACACCGTTGTCCCTTCGGCGACCCGGCTTGCACCGAATCCAAACCATGTAGTGCCCACGCTTTCTACAAACCGGTCCAGGGCGCCTACAACAAGTTCCTGGATAAGACGACTCTCCAGGCTGTTGCTGCCGCCACGAAGATCAAACGACCGACGAAGGGCAAGGGCGCAAAGAAGAAGCGCTGATCGGTGCTATGATCGTTGGGCCCCGCACGCGCGGAATTAGACGAGTAGGTGGCGGTGCAGCCGCGTCGGTGCAGCATTGAGCGATTTTGCTTGTGTGCTTCGAGCGAGCGATCGGAGATACCCCGGGTTTGTGATGCTCGGGTTTTTTTATGCGCGCGTGTTCTCGATGTCTTGTGATCAGCCCCAATCCCAGGCAAATCGTTGCTTGAAGTGGTGATAGTACAGGCCGATGAACCGCATCGTTACCACCTCCAGATAGAAACCCATGGTGAGGATCAACAGAGGCTTCAGTGCCATCTCCTTGGCGCCGGCGAAGAACTTGTCAAGAAACGCTATGAGAATAGTCGCCCCGAACACCATGGCCACGGTAAGTGCGTAGGCTGGCAGCGTCCTGATGATAGTCACCAAGATCAGGTCGGGTCGCACAAGAGAGGAAAATCCGCCAAGCTCGACGCAGAGCACGATAATGGGCCAGAGGAACAGACCCGCGAAAACAAGGACGACAAATACGGCCAGTTCCCCACTCGCTTGTTGCAGGAGTCCTGAGATCCCTCCCAGCAACATGTCCTCGACAGACGGGACGTTTACACCGCCCGCGGCTATGACGATCAGATAGACAGCCGCCGGCCCCAACGCCACGGCCCAGCTTCCGATCCACTTGTAGAGTGGGATGACGATGTCCTCCATAGCCCCTTCGGCGAGACTTATCTCCGGAAGATCGTCATCTCCGGAGGCGGCCTTGGCGATGACGTTGAGCCGAAACGCACAGTAGTAGCCTAAGACTACGAGACTGCCCAGCCAGCCGAGAATGCCGCCGTGGGGCAGAATGAACTGCAGCAGGCATAGGAGGATCCACATGATCAGGGAGATGATCAGGTTGTTGAGCGACGTCGGGAAAAGGAAGCTGGCAGCCAGGTTGCCGGCGTAACCCTTGACTACGCCCGCCGGGCGTCCAATACCCATGGATTCCTGACCGCCCCCTATCGCCGGGAGTTCGGCGGACCCCGACAGAGCGGATTGCTGAGCAGCCCGGCGCAGAGCTTCGCCGCGTTCCACGGCGGCCGCTACTTCGTCGCCGTGTGGTTCCTCATCGGCGAGGGCGATGATCCCCTCGTCCTCCTCAGGTTTAACGACGAACACCAACCCGCACTTGGAGCACTTGGCCTTCTTCCCAATAGCTGAATCCGGAAGACGATATTTTGCCCCACAAGAACATCTTTGGATCGGCATGTGCGTTTCTCCGTTCTGCGGGCACCTCTACCTGTGCACTTTACCGGGAGTTTAGCCCCGCGGTCAATCGGTGTCCGGCGAAACGCGGGTCCCGTGCGTGCCGGTCACAGTAACGCGATCGATCCGCACAGAGACGATCTGGCCGGTTGACGCGTCGCCGCCTTCGAAGTCCAGGTCGAAGTACCGATCCGTGCGACCGTGGCGTCGCGAAGGAGCGGACTCCGTCGGGCTATCTCCCTCGATGATGACACGCTCGATCCTTCCGATCAGTCGCTTTCGAAAGGCGAAGGACAGACGGCGCCCGAGTTGCTCGATCCGGTTGACGCGCTCCTTGACAACGTCGCGAGGGACAAAGTCGCGCTTCCAACCGGCTGCCGCCGTTCCGGGTCTGGGGCTGAAGGGGAATACGTGGATCTTGCTGAACTGGGCGAAGCGGGCGGTTTCAAGGGAAGCTTTGAAGTCCGACTCCGTCTCCTTGGGGAATCCGACAATGAGGTCGGTAGTGATTGCGGGCTCGTCAAGGCGGCTTCGGACGCGATCGATCATCCGCAGGTACTGGTCACGGGTGTATTGTCGATTCATGCGGCGGAGGACGTCCGGGCTACCGGATTGCAGAGGCAGGTGTAGATGCGGCACGCAGCAGTGATGCTCATCCAGGACAGTAAGCAGGGCGTCGTCAACGTCTCCGGGTTCAAGGCTCGAAAGCCTGATCCGCTCAAGCCCCGGAATCTTCGCGAGGTCCTCCACGAGTTCGGCGAGCGGGGAATCGTCGGCATCAAGCCGTCCGCGAGCGGCTGTGTCTCGCCCATAGGCGCCCAGGAAGATGCCTGTGACGACAATTTCCCGGTGTCCGCTGCGCACCAGGTCTTGAGCTTCTGACACCGCGATCTCTCGGGGTTTGGATCGCAGAAGTGGTCTTAGCCTGGGAATGATGCAGTACGTACAGTGGGCATCGCACCCATCCTGAACCTTAAGGAAGGCCCGCTCGTGGTCTGTGAAATGTCTGATTTGCCCGGTGAGCAGAGGCTCTTTCTTGACAGCGGGAGAACCCGGTGTGATAATTGAGGTAAGGGCGTTTACGGGTTGTTCCGTGTTCGGCGGTTTTGCGGGCGCGGGCTCAATCGCACTCATATTTACTTCATACCGATAGGCCCGTGGACACTCGGATTGTGCTCCGGTAGTGTGTTCCAGGTTATCTGCCCGGTTAAGGCGGGTGCGCTCCATCCATTGAGCGATCAGGCTTCGCAAGCCGGCGAGCATGTCGGCGTCATGGCTCACGGTGTCCAGGACACCTCTGATGGAGCAAAGGGATTCGTCTCGGGCAGACACGCCGCATCCGACAACAACGACGGGGGTTCTCCCATCGTTGGTGAGGCGGCGGACTGCCCGGCGGCTCTTGGCGAGTGCGGTGGTGGTGACGGCGCAAGTGTTCACGATAGCTATGTCGGCGCTCTGGCGAGGTGAAGCCTGACGCAGACCGAGAGACTCGAGCAGCTCACGGATTTGCTGCGACTCATATTGATTGACTTTACAGCCAAGCGTGCTGAGTCGATACTTCGTAACCATGCTTGGCGACTTTACTCCCAAGGTTTGCCTCTGGGAAGGTCCGCTTTGAGGTTTCACGCGGCGGTGCGAGGCGGGGGACGTCTCGGCGCGTCAACGACGGAACGGAGGACATGCTGATGGCCGGTCCACAGACCATCTGGGGAATAGACATAGGCAGATGTGCTCTCAAAGCGGTCAAGCTCAAATTGGCCTCGGGCGGTCGTGTCGAGCTCGTGGGCCACGACTATGTCGAACACCCCAAAATCCTCTCCCAACCGGACGCCAACCGCGACGAGCTGATTAGCGACGCGCTGGAGAAGTTCCTCTCGCGTAACGACCTGTCTAAGGACAAGGTGATGGTGAGCGTTCCGGGTCAACACACGCTGGCCAGGTTCACGAAGCTTCCTCCGGTCGCCCCGAAGAAGATTCCCGACATCGTGCGTTTCGAGGCTGATCAGCAGATTCCATTCGACATGGACGAGGTCATCTGGGACTTTCAGACCTTCGAGCAGGAAGATCTTCCGGACGTTGAGGTCGGCATCTTCGCAATGAAGCGTGAGTTGGTGCGCGAGCACCTGTTGTACTTTGAGCAGGCGTCTCTCGAGCCGGTCGGTGTGCAGTCGGGACCGCTGGCAGTATACAACGCGTTGCATTTCGATGGGGTGTTCGCGGGCGACACGACGATCCTGCTGGACGTCGGCGCTGAGAGCACGGACCTGATAATCGCGACGGATCGCAGCTTGTGGACCAGGAGCATCGCTATCGGAGGCAACAGCTTCACCGACGCCCTGGTGAAGTCCTTCAAGCTGTCGTTCACAAAGGCTGAACATCTAAAGCGGACCGCCGCCACGAGCAAGTATGCCCGCCAGGTCTTCCAGGCGATGAGACCGGTGTTTGCCGATCTCGTCCAGGAACTGCAGCGTTCCATCGGGTATTACCTGTCGACACACCGCGATGCGGAGATCGAGAAGATCGTCGGTGTTGGCGATGCCTTTCAGCTTCCCGGTTTGCAGAAGTACCTCCAGCAGAACCTGGGCATGACAGTCGAGCGTCCCGAGTCCTTCAAGAAGATCACGGCGCCGGACGATTCGAGTTTTGGTGAGCACCTGCTTGGCTTTGCGGTTGCCTACGGTCTGGCGCTCCAGGGTCTGGAGCTTGGCAAGGTCACGAGCAACCTCCTGCCAGGCGAGATTGCCCGGCAGATGGTCTGGAACAAGAAGAAACCGGTCTTTGCGGCGGCGGCGGCTTGCCTGCTGTTGGCGGGCGGTTTGGTCTGGTTCAGGCAGTCCTCTGACATCGGTGCCGTGCGAGCGGGCGGGATAGACATAGATCGCGTATCGATCAACAGTCTGGACCAGGCGTCTTCGATCATCGACAGCGGTCCGTCATCGTCGCTGTCGCCTCGGGCCCGCGCCCAGGAGGTTTTGTTGGCCGGTCAGCAGCTCAAGAGAGAGCTTGGCAAGATGCGGGGCAGCGGTGAGGCCGAGCAGCAGGAGACCGAGGATCTGATCGTGCTGCAGGAAAATAAGGCGGTAGTTCCGAAGATTCTCCAGACTATTCATGATTCGCTGCCCAAGCTCGCCGGTCCTCTGGGGCAGGCCCGGACGCAGGCCGAGGTTCTCACTGCCATCGCAAACGATCCGACTCCGCGCAACCAGCGTGAGGTCGTGTTTATCGAGTCAATCAACATGCAGTACGAACAGGACCTCAACTACTCTCGTGCGGGTGACTGGCAAGAGAACATGATCGAAGCCGACAACGAGGATGTGGTCTACGAGGATTTCGATATCGAGTTGCCGGGCTTCTTCGTCCACATTGTCTGCACGTCTCCGCATGAAGGTGGTGCGGAGGCGATCCACGATTCCTTTATGAAGAACCTCAAGGACAACGGACGGCGCAGCGAAACCGGGTTCTTTATCAACCGCGTATTTCTTGTCGAGGGCAAGAAGATCGGAGCCGGTGGAGTGAGCGTTTCGTCCAGGCGAGGGTCGCGTTCTAGTTCTCCATTCTCGCGTGCGGGTGGGCTTCGCGGCACGGTGCGCGAGCCAGAGGCAGGGGGCTTGACCGCGGAAGGTTTCGACCAATACGACGCTAGCGTCGCCAATCGCATGGATCCTGTGACCAACGAGGACTCTGGTCAGGATTGGCGATTCGAGATCGTGCTCGATGTGATCCTGGAGGATATGCCGGAGATGGAAGAGGACGAACTCGGTTCGGAGGGTGGAGACTGACGGGCACGGCGAGAGGTTCGGCACACAGCAGAATCTGTGGGGTCGTTCGCTTGTGGTTTTGATCGGAACATTGGGGAGCCATGGTATGGATTTCCTGAAGCGTCAACTGTTTTTCATCGTCTGCGGCTTGCTCGCCGCCCTGGGAGTCGCCCTGGGAGTTACCGGGTTCAGGGCGATGCCCGACGTTGCTGGTGAGATGGAGGAATGCAAGACGCTGTATAGCAGCCTCGATTCGCTGAACTCCAGCCCGGTAAACAAGAGCCACATCGCCGTCGAGAAGGACCGCATCGAACGGATCAAACAGGATCTCGATGCGGTTGTCGCAAAGGCCGAGGCGTTAAACCACTACACGCCACTTGTTCCCGGCATGTTCCCCAAGTGTGAGCTGTCCAAGGAGAACGAGTTCCGCGAGCTCTACGTCGCCAAGATGGAGGAGTTGATGGAGTCGTTGCGGTGGGGGCGACCGGCAACGCGGGATGACATTGAGTGGATGCAGGATCAGATTCAACTGGAACAGCGTGAGCGGACCATGGATCGCTATCTGTCCGACGCCGGTAGCGAGTTGCCGCTTGTCGAGCAGAACGAAGGCCCCGCCTTCAGTGCGGGCATGGTGCTGACAATGGCAGGTGCTCGCACTGACGCCGAGGCACGCGCCCACATGGCCGTTGCCCAGAGCATGCGCTGTTATGCGGAAGGTCTCTTTACCGAGTCAGCCCGCGGTTTGATAGCGCCATCCTTGGAGATTGTGGCCGACGTTCCGCTCACAGGAGAGCTTCAGCGACCGGAGTTGGAGTCTCTTTGGAAAGCCCAGGTAGGACTGTGGATTCAGACGGATGTTGTGCGTGCGATCAACGCGGTAAACGAGGAGGCTGCTCAGGCGTTTCGGGCTTCACGCCGCGATGACCAGGAGCAAAAGGCACCGTGGGTCGGCGTGATGCCGGTCAAGGACGTGATATCCGTTCGAGTATCAGGCTATGTGTTTAGCGATGATGAGTCTATGTCCTATTCCGGTGACGAAGCCGGCGGATACAGCGAAGCTGCTCCACCTGGCGTGATGCCGGGCAGCTTCACGCAGTCCGCCTGCACGGAGACATTCGAGGTCTTGCAGTTTACGGTGAAGCTGGTCATGGACCAGCGCGACATTCCGCGTCTGGTGGACGAGGTCTGCCGTGACAGCTTTCACACGTTGTTGAGAGTCTCCTATAAGAGCGTTCCGCCGAATCGGACCATGCGTGGGAAGATCTACGGGGAAGAACCCGTGGTGAACGTCGTGATGGATTTCGAAACCATCATGCTTGGTGAGCTGTTCAGGCCGATGATGCCGGACACCGTCCGCGAATTCCTGGGGCTAGACGTGGAGGAAGATTGACAGGACGCGCGCCGGTGCGGCGAGCGATGGAGTAAGCACAATGGCCAAACAACTGGTAAGCCCGATCGAGCGACACCTGGACAAGGCGGTCCTGGGTCTTGCGGGTTTGATCCTGATCGGGGTCGCCGCCAAGTACTTTGTATCCTCTCCCAACCAGCTTGATCTGCGCGGTGAGAATGTTACCCCTCATACCATTGATCAACGTGTGGAGGCGAAGGCCCTCGAAGTGCGCGAAGCGATTCGCCGTGCTACCCCCTCCGGCGTGGATTTCGAGCCGAGGCAGGATGAGTTTACGGCGGCTCTCAGTCCTTTCGAAGCGTCCGGTTTGGCGACGAGCTTGTCGATCGCCGTCCCTCTCTTACCTGAGGTTCCCATTGTCGGCCCAGCCAAGGCGATGATCGGAGAGGTGCGGCTTGTTGACGTTGTGAAGCTCCCCAAACCGATTGTAAGACAGGCTCGAAGCACCCTTCTTCTGGACGTACCGGAGGATGTGGACGAGTCGATGATGGACGCGTATGCAACGGCGACCAACTGGGTCGTTGTGTCGTCTCTTTATGATCGGCGGGAACAGACCAACCGGCAGAGGAACGCCTATCTGGTCGAGCATCTTGAGCCCTACGTTTATGGTATCGAGATGCAGCGTCGGGCCATTCGCCTGGACGGGAGTTGGTCTGAGGGTGACTGGGATTTCGTTGATTCCTGGTGTCCGGAAGGAGTCTCGCTTGACCCTCCAGAGATTGAGCTCGTCGGCGAAGGTGAAGGCAAGTTCAAGGTACCTCTGAATAATCTGGGGCGTGTTGAGCGATTTTTCGACGATCTGAGAGCACCTCAAACCCAACTCACCATACTCAGACCGCCGCCGCCTGATTGCGTGAACGGATCGCGCTGGTCTATGCCTCTAATCTCGGGCGTGAGTCGCCGGGACGTACTCCTGATGGATGACGAGTTTCTCTATCCGGATCAGGCTCCCGCAAGTGATCCTGAAGATCGCTACCCCGATCGGGACAGCGAGGAACCTGGGGCGGAAAAGGAGGACGAAGGTCCGGCGAAGTCCTGGAGCAAACAGGTCCAGGCTCTCTACAAGGGAGGCGTCAGCCTCCTTCAACGGGCTCGGAAGGAGTGGTCAAAGGAACTCGCCGTCCAGGCGAACAACAACTTTGTCGACATAGTAGTGAATCCCGAGACCTCCGGCACGTGGAAGACCAAGGCCGAGGGGAAGATCGAAGAGTGCCAGCAGCTTATCAGGGATATCGAGCGGAAGAAACGCGGGCCGGGCACGGAGGTGAGCGATGAGGGTACCTCACGTGAGCTTCTGCCCGCCCAGCAGGCTTGGGTCTACGACGGGTTCGCCGAAAGCATCCCCGGCGGGAAAACCTATCAATACCGGGTCCGGCTGCTTCTCTACAACCGGTATGCGGGTTTACCCAAGAAGCTGCTCAATCCTGAGGACGCTCGGTTGCTTCATATTGTCGGCCCGTGGTCGGAACCTTCAGAACCGGTCGCTATTGAGGCAGACAGCCGGTTTTTCGTAACAGGCACTTTGAAGAGTGGCGGCGGTGAGAAAGTGCATCTGGAGATGTTCCGCTGGTTCGAGGGTGTGTGGGTCGAGAATAGCCGAGCCCAGTTCGAGGTGGGCGACGTGGTGGAGTCGGTTGCCAGGGCGGCTGTACCCATGCCCAACGACCCGGAAGGCGGGGTTGATCGCCCCCTGGTGGAGTTTGAGGCGGATGCCACCGTGCTGGACATCGATTTTGACCGTCGGGACCGCAGACGAATCCAGGGCGGAAAGGGCGTCAAGTTCGGCCAGCTCGCCGATTCGTCCGCCGTGGTCTTCGTGGATTCGTCCGGACGGGTTTTCGAGCGCCTGGTGGAACTTGACAAGGACGATCCGGATCGCGCGACCGTGAAGAAGCGGGTCTGGAAAGCTCCGAGAAAGAAGAGGCAGCCTTCCGAACAGGGTCCGCGTCCCCGTCCGGGACGGGGGAGACGTCCTGGTCCCAAACCTCCGCCGGGACCGGGACCAGGACCGTGACCGACGGCAGGGCATTCCAGCGTCGCTTCGTACATTAGATACTTGCAGGCGCCGGGCGGAATCCATAGAATCCATGCCTCTTGCCGGCGCTGAGCCCCACAGCCGGCGAGCGGAGGCGGGCCAGTGCACCTTGATGCATGAGGCTAGGTCGTTGGGGCAACAGAGCAATCGTGTTCGTCAGCACCGGGTGAACCGTAGCTGTCCCGGATGCTGAAAATGGCGCGGGCGAACATAAAAAAGAGGAGCTTCCCTTGCCACACCTGAAGGTTCCCGGATACGCGACAGCCATCATGGCGCTTCTTGGAGTGTTGCTGCTGGTCGGACCTGTGTCTGCGTCGGAAGAGGCGGATGCCCTGACGACGGCCATTCAGCTTTTCAACGACGGGGACTATGTAGCCGCCCAGGAGATACTGGCCGTCCTCGATCGTTCGAAGCTCGAGCCCGAACAGCAGGCGTTGCGCGATGACTACCTCGAGCGCGCCCGGGTGGCCGTCACCATGGTGGAAAAAGCCATGCGCGACCTTGAGGATGCCGAGATAGCCCTGGTCGGCGGTGAGAGGGAACAGGCTATAGTCCTTTTGAACTCCGTTTTGGCTAACGAGTATGCCCATGAAGGCGTGCGCCGCGCCGCTGAGGCGATGGTGCGCGAGATGGAGGACGCGCAGCCGGAGGCCGTCGCCGGCGAGGACGAGGAGGCGATTGAAGCCGGCGAGACGCCGCCGTCGGAAGTGGTCGAACCCGCCGAACCTGACGCGCCCGTCGAACCTGCCGAGCCCGAAATTGCGCCGGAAGATGTTGAGCGGGCACGCACCCTGACGGTCGAAGGCGACGAAATGTTGCGCGTGGGTCGATATGACGACGCACAGCAGCGATACGAGCAGGCGTTGATGCTGGTGTCCGGCTATCCGGAAGCTGTCAGCGGTCTCGAGCGTTTGCAGGAACATCGTGAGAACGTTTCGGGTTCTCGGGGTGAGTCTCTGGCTGATCGGTTGAAGCTTCTTGACAACATCAACTGGCAGCGGACCGAGACTGAATACCGTACTTCTGAGCGTGCCATTCGTGGTCACGTGCAGGCTGAACGTTTCGAGGAGGCTCGCCAGGTTCTTCTGCGAGCGAGGCAAATCGTCGAAGCCGGTAAGCAGTTTGCCGACCCCGTCACGAAGTATGAGAGCCTCAAGAGCGAGCTCGACTCGCTGACCGACTGGGTTTACAAACAGGAGCGCGACTACAACGAAGACAAAGTGGCGATGATCCGTCGTGAGATCGAGGAGCAGCGCACAGCTCGGTTGCGCGAGATCGAGGATAATCGTCGTCGCGAGGTTGACTCCTTGATGAAGCAGGCGATGCAACACCGCAAGGACGGTGAACTTGAAGCCGGTATCAAGGTGCTGCATCAGGTCACGATGATTGACCAGAAGTATCAACCGGCCCGTTGGCTCATGGACGACTGGCAGGACACGCTGCAATACCGTCGTCAGCAGAACATTCGGGACGACTTCGAAAGACAAACCCAAAGCGTGCTTATAGATGTCGAGGAAGCCAAGATCCCCTGGTTCGAGCAGCTCAGGTATCCGAAGAACTGGCTTGAGATCATCAGTCGTCCCGAGCGGAACAGGCCGGGCTTTTCGGCGCGTGACAGTCTGCTGTTCGGTGCTTTGGATAAACCGGTTCCGGTGGACTTCAGAGGCGTTCCTTTTGAACAGGTTATCGAGCGGCTGGCTGATGCCCACCGCCTCAACGTCACTGTCAACTGGAACGATCTTGCGACCGCCAACGTGGAGCGGACTATTCCGATCGATCTGAGCTTGCCGAACGAAATAGCCCTGAAAAAGGCGCTGTCCGAGGTTCTAGGCCAGGCCGGCGGTGGGACTGTCGATCTGGGTTTCGATGTGGCAGACGGTGTGATCACAATCGCTACGCGGCGGTTCCTCGACCAGCACACATATGGGGCGGTCTACGACATCAACGACTTGCTCATGGAGATCCCGAACTTCACCGACGCCCCACATACCGATCTGGCAGAACAGATGCGGCAGCTTCGGCGGGAGACAGCCATTGCGGATCGTCCATGGCAGTACGGCGACGATGACGACGACGAGCCGGAGTACGATAGCGACCATCACAGTCGCGTCCGGGAGATTGTCGATCTGATCCAGAGTTCGATTGCTCCGGAAAGCTGGCGTGAGTTGGGCGGTAGCGTGGGTTCCATCAAGGAATTCAACGGGCAACTCGTTGTCACACAGAACTCCGCGGTACACGGTCAGATCGGCAACCTGCTAGGCAAGCTCCGCGAGAAGCGAGCGATCCAGATAGCCGTGGAAGCCCGCTTCCTGACCGTGTCAAGCCACTATCTCGAGGAACTCGGTCTTGACCTCAACGTGGTTTTCAATGCGGGCAATGCGGGTTACGACTATATGCCGACCGGATCGCCCGATTCGCCCATCTCACGTGACCCGGTGCTTGGCAGTACGCTGCTTCTTCCGCGACAGTTCTCGCGTTTGGGATTCACTCCCAACACGCCGACGCTGGGTACCGCCCTGGGTGCAGGGGCAGGTGCTCAGGACTTGGCGCAACCGTATCTCAATCCGGTGATGGTCCCGCAGGGTGGCGGTGGAATGGGCAGCCAGGCGACGCCCATCCCGGTGCAAAGCACGTCAAGCCAGTACACCAACCCCGCTGATCTTGCTCACGACATACCGGGGACGTTCGCTGGCAATACGATTGGCCCCGCGCTGAGTCTTATGGGTAGTTTCCTGGACAATATCCAGGTGGACTTCCTGCTGAGGGCCACGCAGGCGGATTCGCGCAGCTCGGTGTTGACTGCTCCGCGGCTGGTGTTGTTCAACGGTCAGCGGTCTTGGATGGCCGTCACGATTCAGACTAACTTCGTGAGCCAGCTGATCCCGCAGGTCAACGTGGGGGCAGCCGCCCAGTTGCCGCAGACCGGTGTGATCAATGCCGGTGCGGTGCTAGACGTTCAGGCGGCTGTAACTGCCGACAAGCGCTACGTGACCATGACGCTGCGGCCGGGCGTAACCAGGCTCAATCAGTTGAGTACGTTCCAGTCCAGCGGCGGCGGAACAGCCGGTGACGCCTTCCTGCAGCTTCCCGAGCTTTCGACCCAGCTCATCAAGACGACGGTTTCAGTGCCAGACGGCGGAACGCTGCTGATCGGCGGTCAGAAGCTGGCGGCTGAGACCGAGATCGAAGCCGGCGTTCCCATTTTGTCGAAGATCCCGATCCTCAAGCGGGCATATTCCTCGAAGACGCTTGTCAAGGACGAACAAACGCTGCTGATCCTCATCAAGCCCACGATCTTCATCCAGTCGGAGCAGGAGGAACTGGCGTTTCCGTCATTCAGCGGCACGTAGGATGCGTCTGGGAGCGCTTCAATCCAAGCAACCGCGTGGCGATCATGACGGATTCCGCGAGAATCGCACAAGCCGATAAACACTCGAGGTCCGTTGGGCCTGCGCCGGGTGAACCGATCGATCGCCAGGCTGTTCTCGCTCGCGGTCGATCCGTGTTGAAGGCGGAGTCAGAGGCTATTCTCGACGCTGATTCACGCCTTGATGATACATTCGTCCAAGCCGTCGAGACCATCCTTCGTTGCGACCGGCGTGTGTGCGTTACCGGCGTGGGTAAAGCCGGGCTCATCGGCAAGAAGATACAAGCCACCCTGGCTAGCACCGGGACGCCTGCTTACACGCTCCATCCCGTCGAGGCGTTGCACGGCGACCTGGGAATGGTCCGTCCCGACGACGTCGTTGTGGCATTGAGCAAGAGCGGTAGTTCGGAACTGGTCGAGTTGCTGCCGCGCCTGAAGGCGCTGGGCTGCAAGATCATCCTGCTGACTGCACGCTGTGATTCGCGGGCGGCGCTCCATGCGGATTTTGTCTTGGACATCGGACAGACGGAGGAGGCCTGCCCGCTGGGCTTGGCACCGAGTTCCTCCACAGCCGCCATGCTTGCCCTGGGCGATGCTCTGGCGCTTGCTGTTATGGATGTGCGCGAGGTGCGTCCCGAGCAGTACGCCGGTTACCACCCGGGCGGAGCCCTCGGTCGACTGCTGACAAAAGCGCGCGAACTGATGCGTGTCGGCAGCGATTGTCCGCGCGTGTCCGACAGCGCGGTGTCCGGGGATTGCTGGCAGGTGATTTTGGCGGCTCCGCGTCGCGCGGGGGCTACGGCTGTGGTCGACCAGTCGGGAAAGCTCGTGGGCATCTTGACTTTGGGTGACTTCTTCCGCCTGTTTCATTCGCGGGAGTGGTCTGTTGATAGGCCCGTCGTCGAGGTGATGACACGGTCGCCGAAGTCCGTGGGTCTTGACGATCGGGTGGTTGAGGCGCTCGATGTGATGCGCAAACACGCGATCGATGAGCTTCCTGTGGTTGACGGCGAAGGCGTGCTTGCCGGTATGATCGACATCCAGGACCTCGTTGCCCGCGGGTATTCTGTTTTCGACAGTCAGTGACGAGGCGAACGGTCTTATGCGTCTTTCTATCATCATTCCGGTCTACAACGAGGTTGACACGCTCGAGGAGTTGGTGGCCCGGGTACTGGCCGTCGACGTTGGCATGGAGCGGCAGATCGTCCTGGTCGACGACGGGTCGACGGACGGTACCATCAAGCTATATCCGAATATCAAAGAGCGGTGGCCGTCGGAGGATATCGTCACCAAGGTACAGCCTGTTAACCGGGGGAAAGGGGCTGCTCTGCGCGAGGGTTTCTCTCTTGCCACCGGCGACATTTTCCTGATTCAAGACGCGGATCTCGAGTACGACCCCAAGGACTACCCGCGTCTGCTCGAGCCGATTCTCGGCGGGCGTGCGGATGTGGTGTACGGTTCGCGCTTCGTCGGTGGCGACGCCCACAGGGTACATTTGTTCTGGCACATGATGGGCAACAAGTTCATCACGCTGCTGTCGAACATGTTCACCAACCTCAACCTTACGGACATGGAGACCTGCTACAAGGTCTTTAAGAGGGATGTCCTAGAAGGCGTCGTGCTCAAGGCCAACCGTTTTGACTTCGAACCCGAGTTTACCGCCAAGGTGGCAAGACCCAACAGGGTCGGGCGTCGCTGGCGCATCTACGAGGTCGGAATCAGTTACGCAGGCCGAGACTACAACGAGGGGAAAAAGATCACCTGGATAGACGGTTTGCCCGCCCTTTGGACGATCATACGGTGTCGGTTGTTCCGTTAGAGCACTTTCGGTTCTTCTATGGCGGTCGGCCAGATGATTCGGCGAAACCAGTGAATCCAGGCGGCGATGATTCCAACCAGACAGGCGGCTCCGCGCAGATTCCTCGGCCTGCGACCTCTGGAGAGGATTCCGCCCAAGACCACTTTCTCATCAGGGAAATGCTCAGCGGTGATTCCGGTGCCCTTACGCGTCTGATGGAGCGTTACGACCGTCTGGTGCGATACACGGTTTTTCGCACTTCGCGCCGCCAGTGCCTTTCAGATCCTCAATGGGTCGATACGATCGCGTCGGATGCCTGGACGGGTTTTGTCCGGTCGATGCAACGGAAGGCTGACGACCTTCCTGCTTCCGTACGTACCTATCTTATTCAGGTCGCCCGCAACCGCTGTCTGGACGCCCTGCGCTCAGCCCCTCCTCAACAAGATTCCATAGACTATGAGGGAATGGGAGGAATCGTCGACGCGGATACGGGAGCCGAGGATCCCAGCGAAACTTCAGCCAGGCTTGAGCAGATAGACGCGTTACGAGCGTGCGTTGCTTCGCTAAGTGATGATGACCAAGCGATTTATGCGCATCTGGACTTGATTACCCAGCGGCGGTGGAAGGAAGCCGCCAACGCGTTGCGTATGCCGGAAGCCACTTTGCGGTCCCGCTGGACAAAGATTACTGAACGCCTGAGCCAGGGTTTGCGGTAGAAAGCGGACTTTGAGCAAGAAAAAACGTCGCGCCTGACGGGCGGTCTACCGACTCCTTAGATGGATGGACGACCCTTTTGAGTGGTTTCTGTAATGATTGACGATCCGCGACATCTTGATCCGATCGAGGAAATGCTCAGCGAGCTTGGCGATGCCGAGCAGGCGGGAGTATTCCGGCGGACGTTTGTGGACGCCGGATCGCTGGTGCGAGAGAGGCCCGATCAGGCGTTGTCGCAGAGGCTCAGCCATCACAAGCTCATATGGATGCCGGCGGCTGCCTGCATCGCCCTTGTGGTGTGCATCGGGACTCTGGTGCATAAGGCAGGATTCGGTCCGGACGGGCACTCCCAGATCATGGGCAGCCTCTCATCCGCGAACATGGTCAGCCCATTAGCCGGTTTCTATGATTGCATAACGGGGCCCGGCGGTGCAGTCGACAACGGCTGCGTTGCCTATGATTATGATTCCGACGGAGACGTCGACCTGGCTGACTACAGCAACCTCCCGCCATCCGACCGCCACTAGAGCAAGCTCTATCCAATTGTAGCATCCAATCGTTGGCGTCGTCCGTGGGTTCCTCGACTCCGACCTCTACGTTTGGACCGTTTATGCTATAAGACCGGTCCCGCACTCCTGTTTCCAACGTACTCGTATGTTCTTCAACGGTGGCTGTTTGCGCAGTCCTCGGGTCTGGAGTGTGCAGGGCCCGCTGTGCGGACCGACCTGTTCATTCTACTACCTCAAAAAGATCCGTTGAGCGGACCCTGCCTGGCCGCCGGCTCAACTGTGGTGAGGAACAGCGCGCCCGGAAAGGTGGTCGGGACGCTTTCCGACTACCAGGACGATTACTACGAGTACGACGGATCCCAACGCCAGTCCGGTGTACCACGGTTGATTGAATACGCTGGTTAGGATGTCGCCGCAGATCATAGCTATCACGGCGGTCACGAGGGCGTAGGGTATCTGGGTCCACACGTGCTCCTCGTGCGGGCAGCCGGCTGCCAGGGATGAAAGGACGGTTGTATCGCTGATGGGCGAGCAGTGATCCCCGAAGATGGCCCCCGCAAGTACGCTTCCGATCGACGCGTAGAACAGATGAAGAGCCTGATCGGGCGGAAACTCGGATACCAGGCCGGCTGCCACGGTGACGGTCACCGGGCAGAGGATGCCCATCGTTCCCCATGATGTTCCCGTTGCGAAGGAGATGAAGGCGGCTGACACGAAGACCGCAAGCGGCAGCCAGCATGCTGAGAACTGGCCGGCTTGGAGCTTGGCCCGGACGACCTCGCCGAGACACAGATCAGTGGAGACGGCGGAGAGCGCCCACGCCAGGATCAGAACCACGACGGCTGGGAACATCCGGGACATGCCCTCCAGGCCGGCATCCATGGTTGCCTTGATAGAACAGGCCCGGGCGACAAAGGCCAGCAGGGCAGCTCCGACAGCGGCAGCGAACGCTCCGTAGAGGATCGATCTGTACGAGTCGGCGTTACCTATGACGACGGCTGCCTTGCCGTACCATGGCTGGTCGGCCCAGCCGGGTTGTAGCAAGCTAGCCGTGCGGTTGACAGCCTCAACGGTGTCGGGCGAGTGCCATCCGGTATACCCGAGAACGGCAAGTGTCGTTCCCACAAGCAGGAGAATCGGCAGCAACCCGAGCAACGGACGGGCTTTCGTGGAAGCGTCGGCGCTAACCGAAGTGAGATCATCTCCGTCAGACGAACCGGTCTGGCGGGCACGAGCTTCGGATTTTCTCATAGGGCCGAAATCGCGCCGGGTGACGGTCACCAGGAACACCAGGAGCAAAGCCAGCAAAGGGTAGGAGCGGTACGGTATGCTCTGGATGAACGCCGTCATCGGGTCGACACCCTTGAGGAAGAGCAGTTGGGGGTCGGTGTCGATAGGCAGTGCCTTCAGTCCCGCGTCGATGAAACCGATCTCGGCGCCGACCCACGTGCCGATCAGGGCGATGGAAGCGACTGGTGCAGCCGTCGAGTCGACGATGTAGGCTAGCTTGGCGCGGGAGAGCTTGACCTTGTCGAAGACCGACCGCATGGTCGGACCCACGATCATCGTGTTGGCATAGTCGTCGAAGAACACGACAAGACCGGCGAGGTATGCAGCGACACCACTACGCCGCTGGGAAGCGGTTCTGCCCGCCACCAGACTCACTATCCCGGCTGTTCCTCCGCTCCGGCCTATCACCCCGACCATAAACCCGATCACCAAGGTGAACACCATGATCATCACATGGTCTGACGAGAGTATCGCTTCTTTGATGACGTAGGTTTCGATGGTCGTGGCGACGCCGTGAATCCAGAATGAGGGTTGCAGCCAGGAGAGGCCCGCTTCCTGGCAGGGCAACATCATCAGCGCGCCTACGAAGGTGCCGCACAGCAGAGCGGGAATGACCTGCCGGGTGATCACAGCGAGGAAAATGGCAGCAAGTGCGGGTAGCAGAACCCACCAACCGTAGCGGCTTACCGGGTCATTTTTCGTGGATTGTTGGGCCGTCTTGGCGGAATCGTCGGTGGCGAACGCCGTTTCGGTCTTGCCCGATGTTGCGACTGTCGAGTCGACCTGTGATTCGGTGGTTGCGCTCGAAGGTGGATCGACTTCCGGTGCGATAGAGCCGGTCGCGGACGTCTGAACGACCAACGCGACGACGCCGAGGACCACACACCATGTGATCATCCGGTTGCGAGTGGATGTTGAGGTTCTGGATTCGATCATGCTCTCCTGACCGTGGGTCTGTGCAACGCTCTTATACACAGGCTGGGCGCCGGTGCCACCCTTTGATCATCTGTTGGCGGATCGCTGGTGTTTGAACCGTCGTACGCGGTCGTTGGTGACCAACATGTCGACGTGGCGGTCCAAGGGGCCAACAGGGATGGATTCGATGATCTGGTCCTCGAATGCCAGGGCGCACGCGACACCGTGGAACTCGGGATGGGCGAGGAAGCGGTCGTAGAAGCCCTGGCCACGCCCGAGGCGGTTGCCTGAGTTGTCAAACCCCAGCCCGGGAACAATGACCAGATCGATCATGGAAATGGGAATCGGAATACCGGCTGCAGGCTCACGAACTCCCATCGCTGTTATTCGTAGATCATCAGAGAGGGAACGAATCTCGACAGGCATGAGGCGGCGCTGCTCCCAGCTTATCTTGGGGGCGAGGACCTTCTTGCCTTCCTGCCAGCCTCGTAGGACAAGCGGAGCCGTGTCGATTTCTCCGGATCGCGAGAGGAATACTGTGAGCACTTTGGCTCTTGCGAACTCTCGCTGCTGAAAGAGGAGGTGGCAGGCCTTGAGGGACCGTGCGGCGAGCTGGTCTTCCGGAATGGTGGTCAGTCGCTCGCGGAGGCTTTTGCGTAGTTCTCTTTTCACAACCGAAGCTCTATCGCCGGTCTGCGGTAACGCCCAATGCGCCGCCAACCATGGTCCTGCGGTCTTGCGATGGTTCCAGTGGCGCCCACCCGCGCTGGTGCCCCGTCAGTCGAACGTCGGCCGAGCATCATCCTCGATCCTTCGGCGACTTGATGTTCCTGGCGAAACGCAGGTATTCGCGTATGGTAGCTTCGGCACCATGGTCCGTCGGATTATAGTAAACTTTGTCGATTCCCAAGTATTCCTGGGCGACGACACCATCTTCGGCATCATGCGGATAGACGTACCCCTCACCGGAACCGAGGACTTTCGCACCGGAATACCCTGTGGCTTTGAGGTGTTTTGGGACAGTTGCGGTGCGGTGGTTGCGGATATCATCGCGGGCGCTGATGATCGCGAGGGTCGAGGCGTTGGATTTTGGTGCACAGGCTAGGTAGATAGCCGCCTGAGCTAAAGGGAGCTGACATTCGGGCATCCCGACCATCCGGGTTGCGTCGGCGGCTGCCTGGGCGAGCACCAGGGCTTGAGGATCGGCGTTGCCAATGTCCTCTGCCGCGGCGATCACGATCCGCCGGGCGACAAACAGCGGGTCCTCGCCGGATTCGAGCAGCAGGGCGAGCCAGTAGACCGCCGCATCAGGGTCGCTCCCGCGGATGGACTTTATCAGGGCGCTGATGGCGTCATAATGCTGGTCGCCGGTGGGGTCGAAGGCGATGGCCTTTCTCTGGATGGAGTCAACCGCTATCTCGATATCGACTACGATGGGCTTGTCGGGGTCGGGCTTGTCCGTCTGGGAGAGGACGGCGATTTCCAGAGCGGTGAGAGCTCGCCGCGCATCGCCATCGGACATGGTGGCCAGGTGATCGGCGGCCTGGTCGGTGAGCGTGATGTTCCACGCTCCCAGGCCGCGATCACGGTCGGTGACGGCACGTTGCAGCAGCGTCCTTATGTCCTCTGGGCTCAGCGGTTCGAATTGGAATATCTGGCTGCGGGAGATCAGAGGGGAGTTTACGGCGAAGAACGGGTTCTCGGTCGTGGCTCCAATGAGTATTACGGTTCCGTTTTCGACATCGTCCAATAGTACGTCCTGCTGGGCCTTGTTGAACCGGTGGAGTTCGTCGACGAAGAGGATGGTGCGTTTTCCATCCATCTCGATATTGTGGCGGGCATCGGCGAGAATCTCACGGATTTCCTTGACTCCGACGGCGGCTGCGTTGACTTGGCGGAATTCGGCGTTCGTAGTTCGGGCGATAAGATGTGCGAGGGTGGTTTTTCCGGTTCCCGGCGGCCCGTAGAACAGGGCGCTGGACAGGCGGTCGGCTTCGAGCATTCGGCGCAGGAGCTTTCCCGGGCCAATGAACGACTCTTGACCTACGAACTCGTTGAGAGTTCTGGGCCGTAGCCTGACGGCCAGCGGTTCGGCGTTTCGGCGCATTTTGCGGCGTTGTTCGGAGAACAGGTCCACGTGAAGGGCTCCTCAGGCCGAGATTATAGGAGCAAAGCCATGGCCAATAGCGTCGATAGTGTCTCATGGGGTCGCCGGCTGTCAAGCTGGGTTGATAAGCGGAGATGTGGCGTTTGAATCGCCTGCAAGAAGCGTCGATAATGGCGGTGTCGAGGGGTAGTTTGGTTTGCCGGTAGGGGTGCAGGACATCCTGACCCATAAGGGATGAATATCATGTGCGGGATTATCGGATATGTGGGGTATCGAGCGGCGCTTCCGATTCTGGTCGAGGGATTGCACCGGCTTGAATATAGAGGGTATGACTCGGCAGGTGTAGCGTTTCCCGAGGGTGGTGAGTTGTCCATCACCAAAACAGCGGGCCGGATCTCCGTGCTGGAAGAAGCGCTCGACTTCGAGGTGGACGCTACCACTGGGATAGGGCATACGCGATGGGCGACGCACGGAGCGCCGACGGATGATAACGCCCATCCTCACACGGATATGACCGGCAAGATTGCCATCGTTCACAACGGGATCATCGAGAACTACCGCGCCCTTAGAACCTACCTCGCGCAACAAGACGTGGAGTTCGCCAGCGAGACCGACACCGAGATGTTGGCCCAGCTTATCGGACATTTCTACGACGGCGATCTTGAGGCTGCGGTCCGCCGGGCGCTCAGAGAGGTGGCGGGTACCTACGGGATCGCGGTGGTATGCGCGGATGAGCCGGATGTCATAGTAGCAGCCCGCAAAGGAAGCCCGCTGCTGATCGGCGTGGGCACGGGCGAGCACGTGCTGGCGTCGGACGCGTCGGCTATTTTGGCTCATACCTCACAGGTGGTGTACATGGGTGAGGGAGAGATCGCCCGGATTTCCCCAGACGGTGTTCGATTGACAACGTTGGACGCCGTCCCGGTCAGCAAGGAGGCTGAGGAGGTCGAGTGGTCGTTGGAGCAGATCGAACTGGCAGGTTATGACCACTATATGCTCAAAGAGATTTTCGAGCAGCCGACAGTCATGGAGAACTGTCTGCGTGGGCGGATCGATCTTGCCGAGGGGGCTGTCCACTTGGGAGGTCTGGTCGACTGCACTCGGGAGCTAGTTCGGGCGAAGCGATTCATCATGACCGCCTGTGGGACGGCGTGGCATTCTGCGCTTGTGGGCGAGTATCTTTTCGAGGAGGTCATCCGGCGATCCACCGAGGTGGAATACGCCAGCGAGTTTCGATACCGCAACCCGATCGTTGACGACGGGACGGTAGTCATCGCGGTTTCGCAAAGTGGTGAAACGGCGGATACGCTGGCTGCTCTGCGCGAAGCCCAGGAGCGCGGGGCTCTGGTGCTGGGGATAGTCAACGTTGTGGGCTCGACGATCGCTCGCGAAACCGACGCGGGCGTCTATCTGCATGTCGGTCCGGAGATCGGCGTGGCGTCTACCAAGGCGTTTACGGGTCAGGTGGCGGTGCTGGCGATGATGGCCTGCTACCTGGGGCGCAGAAAACACATGTCAGCATCGGCGGCTTCGGACTACCTGCGGGCGCTCTCCCGCATTCCTGAGCAGATGCAGGAGATACTGGATAAGGCGGAGTTGGCCAAGACAGTTGCCGAGCGATACTGCGAGCGGGACAACTGGCTTTACCTGGGGCGTGGATACAACTACCCGGTTGCCCTCGAAGGCGCGCTGAAGCTCAAGGAGATCAGCTACATCCATGCGGAGGGTCTTCCGGCGGCGGAGATGAAGCATGGCCCGATCGCGCTGATTACCGAGGGCATGCCGGTGGTATTTATCGCGACTTCCGGTTCTCAGTATGATAAGATAATGAATAACATGTCCGCGGTTCAGAGTCGCGGCGGATCAGTCATTGCGATCGCCTCAGAGGGCGACAAGGAAATCGCCAAGCAGGCGGACCACGTGCTATATGTTCCCGATACGATCGAACCTCTCCAGCCTCTTTTGACGTCTATACCGTTGCAGCTAATCGCCTATCACGCGGCTGTGTTGCGCGGATGCAACGTGGACAAGCCCAGGAACCTCGCCAAGAGCGTCACGGTCGAGTAGCAGGCGGCGGATTACCAGCCCCGTTCGCCTTGTGAGCCTCTCGGCTTTCCCGATGGAATGGCGACAGCTTCAGCACGGACGACGTCTGTCACATGAAAGGTGTGTTCTTATCGGTCGTTCGGACATTTCTTTTTGCCTGTGACGTTACCAGCCACGACCACAAAGCAAGCTTGCAGGTGAAAGCCCCGATAGTACGGATGAAGGGCTAGCACGGTGCTATGCCTATATGTCTGGTACTTGTTGGTGGGTTTGCGCAATGGCGAAGTCACTCAAGGTCTGTTTGTTTGACGTGGTGTGCTCGGATGACGACCCGTTCGGGGCTCCGTTTCAGCAGGTGGAGGGGCTCGATGTTGTCGGCGAGTGCTCGACCTGGCAGGAGCTGCAGGTTTTCCTGAGCGGCGGTCATGTCGACGCCGTGATCGTGAACCTCGATCAGAACGATGTCCGGGCTGACTCGCAGATCTTTCGGCACATCGTGGAAGTCATGCCCCAGTGCGGGATCATCGGCGTCAGTAGAAATGCCGACCCGGACACGATCATCGCGACGATGCGCGCGGGTTGTCACCAGTATGTGCGTTGGCCGGTGGACCCTGTGGACCTGCGGGCGGCACTCGATCAGGTTCATCAGGCACGAAGCGTTGTGACGTCCCACTGCGGGACGTTTGCGGTGATCGGATCGTCTGGTGGAGCTGGTGCAACGACAGTCGCATGCAACCTGGCGATAGAGCTGGCGCACCTGACCGAGAAGGAATGTGCGTTGGTCGATATGGACCTGCAATATGGGGACGTGGCGTGCGCGTTCGACGTCAAACCCCGTTTCACTCTGGCGGATGTCTGTCACACAGATATGGAGATAGATCGCACCGCGCTGGAGTCCGCCTTGACCAAGCTCCCTTGCAACGTCTCGCTATTGGCCCGTCCGGAACACGTGGACAAGGCTGAAGAGGTCAGCGCTGAAGTCGTGTCTCAGATGTTCGGCATTCTCTCACAGCTTTTCCCCTTCGCTGTAGTCGATGTGCCTCGGTATTTCTCGCCGGCTGTTCATGCCGCCCTGGGAAGCGTCGGGCGCGTGCTGATAGTCACACAACTCACGGTTCCGCAACTGCGACATGCGACGCGCATTTATGAGGCGTTGATCGGATTTGGCACGGGAGAGGAGAAGATCGAGATCGTGCTGAACCGCTGCAATGCGCACTATGAGCGCATCAAACCGACAGAGGTCGAACAGCATTTCGGTCGTCCGATTTTCGCAGTTATTCCGAACGACTACAAGAACATCGGCGTGTCGCGTGACCGGGGACATCCGCTCATGGCCGACTCGTCGAACAGCCCTGCCCGACTGGCGATCAGCGATCTGGCACGGAGTCTGGCGGGCGAGCACATGAGCGAGGAACGGCTTCGCTCTCCGGAGCGTGGTTTGTTCGGTAGATTTCGCAAACGCCGGTCAGCGCTTGCCACGCCGTAAGCGGTCGGCGGACCTGGAGCAAGCTCTGTCCAATCGCAGCGTTCAATCGCTGGCGGCATCCGTGAGTTCCTCAATACCGGCCGCTACGTTTGGACGGGTTACGCAATAAGTGTCGCGAAATGAGATGTTCGTCGTTGAGTGAAATCCGTTTGCTTCTGGCCCGGCGATATCAGAGACTCCATTCGTGATTTCAGCCATATCCAATTCGTCGGTGTTATCGGCTCGCTTTGCTCTGGGGCGAAACCAGAATGAGCAGCGCGGCGTGATGCAACGTCTGAGTACCGGAAAGAAGATCAACTCCGGTAAGGACGATCCAGCCGGTCTGATCTCGTCTGAGCAACTGGCCTCCGCGATAGCGGCCCTGCAGGCGGAAACGCAGAGCTTGCGGCGTGCCGATTCCAACGCCACCATTGTCGACGGTCACACCAGCCAACTGTCGTCAATGATGAGCGAGCTTAACGGGCTTGTGGTCGCCGGCGCCAACCAGGGCGGCATGAGCGATGCTGAGTCCGAAGCCTATCAGCTTCAGATCGACAGTCTGGTTTCCAGCATTCAGCGCCAGGGAGGCCAAGCACTCTCGTCGTTGGGTGATATTGAGTTGCCGGATGGTGGTAACGCGGACGTGGAGGCAATGCTGAATGATGCGATGGCGTCCGTCGCGTCGCTGGCGTCGGGCGGAGCAAACAGCCTGTCCTCAGGGAACTTTGAGGCTGCCCAGGTTGCCATCCAGTCAGCCATCTCCAACGTGTCCACCAGCCGGGGTGAGATCGGTGCCTATCAGAAGAACGTGATCGGCCCACAACTCAACTCCAACCGGGTGGCTATTGAGAATCTCGTCGAGAGCAAAAGCCGGATCAGCGATACGGACTTCGCTGTCGAGACCAGCAACTTGTCTCGCCTTGAAGTTCTCATGGCTGCCAACTCGAAGGTGCTGAAGATCGCTCAGCAAGAATCACGGCGCGTGCTACACCTCCTCGCTTAGGTTTACCCACGGCAACTGCCTTCAGCACCGCGCGGATAGCGCGGGCATTATGCCTGCCAACGAAGCTGCAACGTCGTGGATCACTCAGTCCGAAAACCACCTTGACACGACTGGCTACGTTCCGGTTTCAGACTCAAAAGCATGACCCGCGAGAGGTCGTCCCCCGCGGGTCATGGTTTGTGGCGTTCCGGACCGGCAGAAACAGAAACGACTTATCTGCGACGAATCAGCGCCAGACCACCCAGCCCAAGAAGGAGCAGCGAAGTGGGCTCAGGGAAGTAGGTCAGGCGGAAAGACAGGTCGGCTGAAGCATCCCACTCGAAAGGGAACGGACCCTCGTAGAGGTCTGGACCCATGTCCGGATCGGCAAGACTTCCCGTGGGCCAGCCCCAGTTAGCCCACGGCTGGTAGCCGAAGTACTCGGATGCGAAGGCTGCGTCGTCGTTCCAATCCTCGTAACCGACAGGCCAGGGGGCTGGGTTTCCGCGCTCCCTGAACTGCCAGTAGAAAGCATCGAACGCACCGTCGTCGACCATGACACCCTGGATTCCGATCCAGTACACGACCGGATTCTCGGGTGTACCCTCCTGATAGAACCAGTACTCCTCCGGGAGGTTGATCTTGTAGTTGTCATGGTCATGCTCAGGGTCGTACACGACCTGCCAACCGATTCCGAACTCGTCGGCCGGGTCGGCATAGTATTCGTACAGCAGATCACCCGGATGGCTTTCATCATCCGGCGTTCTGGGGACATCGTTCCAAAAGGTGATCCGGAACTGGTTGAGATACTGGTCGCCATAGCTCGACCAACCGCTGAACTCGATGTCGGTAACCGGCATTGGAATGGTACAGAGCCAGTCGTCGGCTGACAGCGCGTCGCTGGGCGTGTCGTTGTCGATCCAGCTCGCAGCGCCGAAGGTGTCCAGCGGGTACTTCTGGTCCCATTTCACCGGATGATCCCAGTCGGCCATTACCGGAGCGGCCGAGAGACCCAAGACCGCAATGTAGGCTAATACTCGCATAGTCATCTCCTCCTCACTGATATGATGTGTGACATGTCACAATCCGGGGACGAACCTGCGAGTGATGTCCGCTCTTGGAAGCGGAGTGGTCATTTCCCACAGGGTCGTCCAATTCCACTAAGGAACGTCCGATTTGAAGAACCGTGCAACCGCTGTGAGATGTTTGGGAGCATGCTCCCACGGCAGTCCGGAACGCCATGTGCGGTCGCGTCGGCTTCGTCGAGGGACGCCCCTCAACGCCGCCATCGAACGGTGAAAGAAGACATGACAGACCCCGTTCGAGACGAGCCGCTTTCCCCAGTCGCAACCACGGCTTATGCAGGTCCGCAGATGAAGAGCAACATGTCCATTCTTATCCAGCCGCAGATTCTAAACGAACTCAATAATGGATCAGTGTAGCTTCATATCGTCTTGACATGCCGTAGCCTCTCTGCGACTAATACAGTTTAGCAGGACAGCCAGGGCTTTGCAATGCCCCGTACAGGGTTTCTTACCTGAGGGATTCTCGGTTGGGGCCGAGACTGGCCTGGTGGTAGAGGTGTATCGAAAATGGGTCATGAGGAGTGGACGCTGCATCGATAGTCGTTTATGTGCGGTCTGGTGACCGCTTTCAGCCTGGTTTGACGTGTTAGGCTTACGGGGCGTTGAATCGCGTTTAGTGGGCTGGTGGCAAGGCTGAAGCACATCCCATGAATCTGTCGTCCTTGCAAGGTGGGTTGGGGCCCTGGAGGCGTGCCTGCTCCTGTGGCACGGGCGTTCGAGCCGCCAATGGCACGCTCGTGCAACTACCCCCGTACAAACATCGGTGAGGATATACTGGCCTATCGGACGTACGGTGTCCGAGAATGGCGGTTGTAGGGTAGGTGTAGAGTTCATACTCCCACCCGGCTGGTCTGTCCGGAGCGTCTAACCGACAACCTGTGGAGTGGGTTGTCATTAGTTGTGCGTGGCGCGGTAGATGCCCGCTGCAGTATTGGACCGGCCTTGGCGGGAAATATACAATCTAAGAGGTTGGTTGGCGGAAGAGGCAGATTCACCCGACACGATCACGGCCCCTCGGGCCGGGCGTCCGGTGCTCTATCGAGGAGCGAACGGTGTCACGGTTCTGGAGCCGCGTGGTATGGTCGTAGCGGGTTGCGGTATAAGGAGCAATCATGTTGTTGTACTCGCGACGAGATTTTCGTATTGAGAAGCTTGTGGCTATGTTTGGTCTGGCGCTTCTTTTGGGAGGCGTGGTCCATGCGAACGATGCCAGACAGGCGAGCCTGACCACCCAGGACGACTTGTGGCACAAGAGCGTCGACCTGATAGGTCGGGGTGAGTTTGACAGCGCTTCCGACGTGATAAGCCGCGTAACAGCGGGCGGCGACGTCAGCGAGCAGGTCCGCAAGTGGCTCGACGAATACCGCGATCAGCAGGAGATGCGCAAGCGGCTGGCCCGTGCCGATTTCGAGAAGTACATAGGCTATTCAAAGGCACGAATCGAGCGTAAGGAATATACCGAGGCTCTCGAGTGGGTTTCTCGGGCTGCCGACGTGTCGGAGGACCGGGAGACCTTTCTGGGGCAGGGGGGTTGGATCGAACGGCTTGTCACAGACTCGCTCGCTCATGCCAAGCAGCTTTGCCAGGAGAGGGACTGGCGCGGGGCGTGGCAGATATACTGGCGTCTAGAGGAGATGTATGACGGCGATCCAACCTACCGGAAGCTCACGCGTGAGGCTCTTACCCATTTGCGTCTCGATCTGATCTTCGAGGAGGAAGACACGTGGAAGGAACGTCTCGAACATGTCCGGTGGCAGGAAGGCGAGCGTTCCCTGCACTACGTCGACCTTTATTATGTTACGCCGGTAAACTTCAAGGATGTTGCGAAGTCCGGTCTGGAACAGCTCCTGATGCTCTCTGAGTCGAAGACCGCCCAAGAACTGTTCGAGGGGCTTGGTGACCCTGACTATCGGCGTGAGTTTCAAGACCGAGTGCGATATCACCTCGATCGAGTTATGGCTGCTCCTACCGTTGATTGTAAGGCTACGGTTCAGTGCTTCCGCCGCGTGGTCAAGGACATCAACACCCAGACCGTGCAGCTTCCCGAGGAACTGGTCGTTGGAGAGTTGATGCGTGGTGCCTTCGAGCCTCTCGACGATTTCACGACAGTCATCTGGCCTACCGAGGCCGAGGAGTTCCAGAAGCACACTGATGGCGAGTTCATCGGAGTGGGGATATCCATCATTCTCAACGAACTAGAAGAGATAGAGGTCTCCAGCCCGATCGAGGACACGCCCGCATACCGTGCGGGAATACAGGCGGGCGACGTCATCTTGAAGGCTGACGACACCGACTTGAAGGGTTACTCGCTGACCAAAGCGGTTCAGACAATCACCGGGCCTAAGGGCACGCCGGTCACGCTGGTTGTCCGACGTGACGGTAAGAACGTCGATTTTACGCTTATTCGAGACGTCGTGAAGATCCACTCGGTTAAGGGCGTCAAACGCAGCGAGGAGGACGAGACTCGTTGGGACTACTGGCTTGATAAGGATAACGGCATTGGGTACATCCGTGTGAATGGTTTTCAGGCGAACACCGTCCGTGACCTCAGCCACACGATCCTTGATCTGACAACCCAGGGGCTTAAGGGCTTGGTTCTTGATCTTCGCGGGAACCCTGGCGGCCTGCTCAGTTCAGCAGCGAAGATGACTTCCCTGTTTCTTCAGAAGGATGATGTCGTCGTCGGCACGAAGGGCAGAGACCTCTCGGAGGATTTGTCGTTCAGCACGGATCGCGACGGTCCGTTCGTCGACCTTCCGCTTGCCGTATTGGTGGACGAGAGCAGCGCCAGCGCCTCGGAGATCGTGTCGGGAGCCATCCGTGACAACCACCGTGGTACGGTGATCGGTCAGAGGACTTTTGGGAAGTTCAGTGTTCAAAATCTGGTCCCGCTTGGACGAACCAATGCCAAGCTGAAGATCACCACGGCCAGCTATTATCTCCCCAGTGGGGTCTCGCTCCATCGCAATCCGGGTTCCAAGGAGTGGGGTGTCGAGCCCGACATTCCTGTTCACCTGGCCACTAAGGAGCGGATAAAGATCTACACGATGCGTCGCGAGGCGGATCGGATCGGGTCGGCCCTTACCGACGCCTCCGACGAGGATGAGGACGACGCCGGGGATGACGGCGAGGTTCCGGAGAACGTTACCCGGTTCAAGGTGAAGCGCCCGCATCTGGCGAAGCTCGACATCAAACCCGGTGACCCGGAGGCGAAGTTGCCGCCAACGGTCAAGTTGAACGACGAGGTGATCGCCGTCGTGGCGGAGGACTCCGAAGGGCGGGAACTCAAGGTGATCAGCCTGGAAATCAACTACGGGGAGTTGGAGGTTGTGGCTGCCGACGCCAACGGTAAGGAAGTCCCGGTCGCCGCGCTCACGGTTGATGAGCACCTCGCCGAGAGGATAGAATTGCCTCGCCTCATTCAGCTCGATGAGAATGATCGCCCGGAGATTGATCCCCAGCTCGACGCAGCGTTGTTGGTCTTGCGGGCTAATCTCTTGGGCCAGTGGTTCCCAAAACTGGCTGCCGCGCAGATCGAGCCCGACACCGAACCATCCGCTAGACAGGTTCGTCCGTAGTGCTTCGGTGCGGCTGGGGTGATGGTCTGCCAGCCCGCGCATGTCATTGGCAACCTCCCGACAAGTGAGAGTGTTGCCGGCGGTTCACCCGTCTGCGCATTGCTCGACAAGAGCACCGGTAGCAGGCTACCGGTGGCGCCTAAAACGACTATAATTCACGATCCGGAGCAGCAGCACCGGTGGGAGATTGGCGTTGCGTTTTCGACACGGCGTCGTCTTCGTGGTGATATTGAGGCAACAACAGAGAGAACACAAAGTGGAACGAACACTCATCATCGTCAAGCCCGATTCCGTGCAACGCCGTCTGATCGGGCGAATCGTCCAGCGTTTCGAGGACAAGGGCCTGGTTATCGCGGGCATGAAGCTCATTCAGATTACGACCCAAGTCGCGGAGGAGCACTATGCACCGCACAAGGGCAAGCCGTTCTATCCGGGGTTGATCGAGTACATCACCAAGGGGCCTGTCGTTGTCATGGTTCTGGAGGGCGAGCGGGCCATCGACATCTCCCGCAAGCTGATGGGGCAGACGTTCGGTTACGAGGCATCGCCAGGCACGATTCGAGGTGACTTCGGAGCAAGCAAGACCTTCAACCTGGTTCACGGCAGTGACTCGCCGGATGCAGCCGCCATCGAGATTGCCCTCTACTTCAGCAAGGACGAACTGCTCGACTACAATCCAGCGGGTAGCGAATGGGTGTTCAAACCCGGTGACGTGTAACAGACGCAAACGCGACATATGACCGTCGTGGGTTGCCCCTGGTTTAGGCCGTGGGCGACACGAATCAGTGAACTGTTCGTGTGGTCCACGCGACGGTGTTTGTGTTTGACGACTTGCCAACCGCTCCCTTTCCGCTTCCAATGACGCCAGAGATTGGCGACCGGGAACGCAATCGATGCACGCGTTGACCTGGCGTGCACTCCAGAATGGGTGGCCCGTGGAAGACGGCAACCGGGTGCCACCGGCAAGCTCTGCCTGCCCGTGGTCCTCAATCACGGGCAAACAGGTTTGCCCGTGCCACCCCCCAATGGGACGCGCCCGTTGGACTAGGCGAACTGTTGAAGCGTTTCCGCGAACAACACAGCGAGGACCGATGTCTTGAGTCTCTCCGATCCTCATGTTTGCATGCCGCTTCTGGCTGGGGTCGTACCTGGTTCAGGCCTGCTGTTCGGGTTGATGCTGATTGCAGCCATCGTTGGCGGTTATGCAGCCCGATTCGTACACATCCCGCGTGTCGTGGGCTTTCTGGTTGGCGGACTCGTTCTTCGTTTGGCTCTCCAGTGGACACTGGGAATTACCGAGGGCAGCCCGGACGACGAAGCCTTGCGGGCGGCTGCTTTGCCTCTTGAGGCCATAAAAGACCTGGCACTGGGGTTGATTCTCTTTTCCATCGGACACGTTTTCGAGCGCAAGCACCTGCGAACCGTCGGTGCGAAGGTGCTGAGAATCAGCGCCTCGGAGATCGTCTTTGTCGTAGCGGGTATCTTCCTGGCGTGCTTTCTTGTCGGTGTGGTGACAGTCGGGGACGTTGCAGTCGGGGATCAAGTCGTTTTTGCCCTGCTGCTTGCGTTGGCGGGTATTGCGACGGCGCCGGCAGCCACGCTCTTTGTGCTACGCGAGTACGACGCCAAGGGACGTATCGCCGACACGATCTTGACTCTGACGGGCATCAACAACCTGGTCTGTATCATCCTGTTCTACGGGGCATTCCTTTTTATGGTGTGGCTTGGGGTTATCGCCACGACGGGCTCTCTAGTGGGGAACATATGGGTCGGGCTATTGGAGACCACCCTCGGCAGCGTGGTTTTGGGGATTCTGTGCGGCGGGCTTATCAGCGTTGCCCACGGGAAGTTGCCTCTTGCAGAATCGCTCTTGATCTTCTTCGCTCTTTTTATCGTGTTAGGTGCGGGTGAGAAATGGTTGCTGCAACACGCTGGCGTTTCGTTCAATTTTTTGCTCACCTCGATGGTGATCGGAGCCGTGTTCGTCAATGTGGCCATTGACGCTCAGAAGCTCGAGACCTCGCTACGTACTGTGGGTTCGCCGATCTTCGCCGCCTTCTTCGTGATGGCCGGGTACCATCTGCACCTTGGTGACCTGTTGAATCTGGGTTGGATTGGCGGAGCGTACGTCATCGGGCGCTTGGCTGGCAAGACTCTGGGGGTGCGATTCGGGCTGCGTTGGGCGGGTATGACGTTCCCGGCTGGCTGTCATCTGGGTAGCAGTCTGTTCTGCCAGGCGGCGGTCGTTATTGGATTGGCGGATTTCGTAGCGCGAAGCTGGGACCATCCGCTCGCTGGACAGTTTGCGACGGTTATTCTAGGCAGCGTCGTCGTGTTCGAGTTGGTGGGTCCGGTGTTGATCAAACGATGTGTGGTTCAGGGCGGCGAGGTCAAGGCCGTCTCCCTCTTGCGCCGCGAAGGGCCTTTGGCAGGCAGCACTTCCTTGCTGCGGTTGACTGTCGAGTCTGTGCTGCGCGTGCTGGGGATCAGGTCGGTCCCGCGGGTCGGTGAAACAGAAGACATTTGCGTCAAACACATCATGCGGACCAACGTCCACTTTCTCCACGCCAGAGACGGGCTCAATGATGTCCTTCACTTCGTCGAACGATCCAAGCATAACTCGTTCATAGTGGTCGATGAGCAGAGGAGCTTCGTGGGTACGATCCGGTTCCGCGACATGCGTGAGATGGTCTACGAACCTGCCTTGCTTGATCTTCTGACGGCGGTGGACCTGGCTGACCCGGATGCAGCCATAGTTCCCTCGGACATGTCGCTGGACGATCTGCTTGAGGTTTTCCGGAGCGAGAATCTCGGTTTGATTCCGGTGACCGATCAGTCTGGTTCCCGGAAGATCGTGGGAGTGGTCGAAGAACGCGACCTGCTGGCAGCGCTGCACCGCGGCGGAACGTAGCATCGTTTCTGGTGAGCAGCACGACTGTGGACACGATCCGAACCGTGCCCGTCAGGAAGCGGCCACCTACCGCGAGGTCTCCCGGTTTATCTCCGCTTCCTCACGGTCGCGGTTCGGAGAAGACCCGAAACGGCACATTCATGCAAGACCTGGCATCACGAGTGCGTGGGTTCCGCTGTTCGTACCGACCGGCGTGTTCTACCGCCCCCAATGGTCCGCACAGCGGACCCTACCAGGTCAATCCTGTCTCATATCCTTCGGAACCTCCACGAACGAACCGAAGTGGGCTGGCATCCGCGAAACTCACGGACTCTAGCAGGGGCCATCAAGTTCCGACTCGCCTGCCAAATTGACAGGGGCTGGACGGTTGCCGGTATGAAATGACAGAGTCTTGCCCGGTCGTCATCCGGGACGACCGAGCCCCGTCCGCCAGCACGGGACCCATAAGAGCCTGCCATAACAACACTTAGGTGAAGTGCGATCTTAATTAGCAGTGTCGATCCGGCTGGCATCGGGCGTGCATTCGGTTTGGTGACGGGATGGACGTGCGCCTGGTGGAAGAGTGATGGTACCTGTAAACCGCACAACCGCAACCGGGCGTGAGCTGGTGTTGTCGGTCGGATCGCGATTCGACCGTTGCACTTGGTCCGTCGCCCTGGCCGCCGGGTTGGGGTCGGCGGGGTTGGCTATCTGCCGGACCTACAGCCGCCCAGAGACCTTGGGGCGAGTTGAGCAAGGAGGTTTGGCGGGTGCGATCGTGGTGTCTGACCGAGAGCCCCAGGAGGGTCTCTCGTTGCTGCGTGGCATCCGCTCGATCAGTGGCGACTTACCGTGTTGGTTTGTTGCGAGAGAGGCGACCCGGCGAACACTGGAGTCGGCGCTTACTTTGCAAGTGTCCAGCGTGCTCATACAACCGGTGAACGTGAGCGCGTTTACCTGGACCTTGCTACGAACATTGTGCGATCTGGATCAGCCTTACTGATCCATTACGGATTTCGAGTTTCAAAGTTTTATGACAAGAAGGAGTGTTCACACGATGGCAAAGCTGAACATCAGGCCGCTGGGTGACAAGGTCATCGTCAAGCGCGTCGAAGCCGAAGAGAAGACCGCCGGCGGTATCGTCCTACCCGACAGTGCCAAGGAGAAACCCAAGCGTGGTGTCGTGCTTGCGGTGGGCAACGGTCGTCTGCTCGACGACGGGACCCGTAGCGAGATGCAGCTCAAGAGGAACGACGAGGTCCTCTTCACAAGCTATGGGGGCACGGAGATCAAGATCAGCAGCGAAGAGTACCTGATCATGGATGAGTCCGACGTGCTCGGCGTGATCGAGAAGTAGGCTGGAGCAAGCTCCAGTTCTTGTGCGGCGGTCGAAGGGCGCTTTTCTGCTGAACCGTGCAATAGGCTGACCGCCACACAGAAACCGAAGACGCTCTAAGCGGTGCCCGGTGGGGGCGAAGCGGATTCGTCGCGGCGCAAAATGGCGTTTGCCGAAGGGCCGTCGCGTTTTTCCGCCGTTTGAAACTCACAAGCGAACATGCGGTTGCGAACCGCTGCTTGCTCTGGAATGGACAGTGTTAATTATCTGCCCGACTGATCGGAGAACATGAAGCTATGGCAGCAAAACAGATTGCGTTTGATACGGAGGCTCGCGAAGCCATCCGGCGTGGTGTCAAGCAGTTGTCACGCGCGGTAAAGGCGACCTTGGGTCCTTGTGGGCGTAACGTCGTTATTGAGAAGTCCTTCGGCTCGCCCACCGTCACCAAGGACGGGGTCACCGTTGCCAAGGAAATCGAGCTCGACGAAGCCTATGAGAACATCGGAGCTCAGATGGTAAAGGAGGTCGCGACCAAGACCTCGGCGATAGCTGGTGACGGAACCACCACGGCGACCATCTACGCTGAGGCGATCTACGACGAGGGTCTCAAGAACCTCGCCGCCGGCGCCGAAGCCATGGAACTGAAGCGCGGCGTCGACCGGGCGGTTGAAGTTGTCGTGTCCGAGCTCGAAAGCATGAGCAAACCGGTGAAGAGCACCGAGCAGATTGCCCAGGTGGGTACCTGTGCAGCCAACCAGGACACCGAGATCGGCAAGCACATCGCCCGGGCGATGGACAAGGTCGGCAAGGACGGGGTCATCACGGTTGAAGAGGGACGGACACTTGAAACCACCGTTGACCTCGTTGAAGGCATGCAGTTTGACAAGGGCTACCTGTCGCCGCACTTCATCAACAAGTTCGAGAACCTCACCTGCGAACTCGATAAGCCTTACATCCTGATCCACGAGAAGAAGATATCGTCGGTCAAGGATTTGATCCCCATTCTGGAGAAGGTCTCGCAGTCGGGCAGGCCTCTGCTGATCGTGGCGGAGGACATCGAGGGCGAAGCACTGGCAACCTTGGTGGTCAACAAGCTGCGCGGAACACTCCAGATTTGTGCGGTCAAGGCTCCGGGATTCGGCGATCGCCGCAAGGCTATGCTCGATGACATCGCAATCCTCACCGGTGGAACCGCGATCTTCGAGGACCTCGGAACCAAGCTCGAAAGCATCTCCCTGTCTGACCTCGGGTCTGCCAAGAAGGTGACTGTCGACAAGGACAACAGCACCATTATCGAGGGCGCAGGTGCGACCAGCGCGATCAAGGGCCGGATCGACCAGATCCGCAACGAGATCGACCTCACCACCAGCGATTACGATCGAGAGAAGTTGGAGGAGCGACTGGCTAAGCTCTCCGGCGGTGTTGCCCAGCTTAATGTGGGGGCAGCGACGGAAATCGAGATGAAGGAGAAGAAGGCCCGCGTCGAGGACGCGCTTCATGCCTGTCGGGCGGCCGTCGAAGAGGGCGTGCTGCCGGGCGGTGGTGTGGCTGTCCTGCGTGCTGCCGACTCCATCGACGCACTGATCAAGAAGCTCCGCGGCGATCAGAAGACCGGCGCGGACATCGTCCGACGTGCTCTGGTGGCTCCTGTCAAACAGATTGCTACCAACGCCGGGCTTGAAGGCTCGATCGTTTGGAAGCGGATCATGGAGGAGAAGGACGTTAACTTCGGATTCAACGCCCTTAAGGGTGATTATGGTGACATGATGAAGATGGGCGTGCTCGTGCCGACCAAGGTTGAGCGGATCGCCTTGCAGAACGCCGCGTCCATCGCCAGCCTGTTGCTGACAACCGATGCCATCATCTCCGAGATCAAGGAGGAGAAGAAGGACGCCGGTCCAGGCGCCGCCGGTATGGGCGGCATGGGCGGCATGGGTGGCATGGGCGGCATGGGTGGTATGGGCGGCATGGGCGGCATGATGTAGGCTGATCCGCCGAATGGCCGAACGTGGCCCGGTGCCAAGGCGGTGCGGACTGCGTGTCAATCCAAGCATTGACGAGTAATAACCATAGCACCCCGTCGACGAGGACTCGTCGGCGGGGTGTTAGTGTGTCTGGCGGTTGTTCCCGTGCTTCTCGATCATGTCCAGGAGCATGTCGGCCACCTTCCGCTCGGCGTTGCCGGTGTTGAGAGGAGCCACGACTCTTCCTAGTTCCTGCGACATCTCGGCCCGCATCTCATCTGAACAGAGAAGCTCCACGGCTTGATCGGCGATGGGTTCGGTCGATGTGTAGAATGGCATGAACTCGGGGACGAGTTCCCTTCCCGCCAAGATGTTCGGCAGCGAAAGGTGAGGCGTCTTGACGAGCCATCGCCCGACGACGTGGTAGAACAGACGCGACGCGTTGTACATCACGATCATGGGCTTGCGGAAGAAGGCGACTTCTATCGTGGTCGTGCCGGACGCTACCAGCACCAAGTCTGCCACTTTGATAAGCTCAGTGTGTGGGCCCTCATGGATATGTATGGGGATTGGGCACGTGTCGACGGCGGATCGGACGATGCTCGATACTTGCGGGTTGGCGGCGGACGCTACGAATCGGACATCGGGAATCGCTCGTACAATTCTCTCGGCTGTCTCGATCTGACCGGGCAAGACTTCTTTCACGACGTGCTTTCGTGAGCCGGGTAGCAGCGCAACTACGTGCTCAGCTCCGTTCCGCAAGGTTGCGACGGCGGACTCATCGACCGGTACGTTCGCCAGCTTGTCGATGAGCGGATGGCCTACAAACGTCGCATCCACGCCTCGACTGCGAAAGTACTCTTCCTCGAACGGCAACACGACGGCCAGCTTATCGACACGGTTGCGGAGTTTTTCGATCCGACGCGCACCCCAAGCCCACATCTGCGGGGCGACGTAGTACATAACAGGCACGCCGGCGGACCGAACATGTTCGGCCAACGGCAGATGGAGCGCCGGTGAGTCGATCAGGACGGCTGCATCGAACCGGTAGCGCTTCAGATGGGCGTTTACTATGCGAGTCATCCGAAACGCTCGTCTGGCTGCACCGACCGCTCCTAGAAGCATGGCTGCGTGACGGGTCATGTCGAAGATGGGGCGGCAGCCGGCCCGGGCCATGGCGGGGCCGGCTACTCCGACAAACCGGGCCGATGGGCAGATGCGACAGGTGGCGTGGATCAACGCCTGACCGAGTCGGTCGGCGCTGGGTTCAGCCGCACTGATGAAGATCGTCGGTCCGTCGGTTTCGTTCACGATCAGGTGTCCTCTCGACACGAATCGCCAGCTTGGGCGAGGAAGTCTGACACGCACCTCGCCCCCGGCAAACGCTACGCTAGGTTGGCCAATCCATCAACCACCGGCCCAGTCAAACCTCATCCGGGGGTCCGAGTAAGGTGTGTGGGTAAACTGGTGAACCGAGCCCGGAGCGCAAGCGATGGGACCCTTGCCGCACCGATCCAACACCCCACGCTGGCGCTTGGGGCTCGGCTCGGTGGTTCCACCCCCCCGTGAAACGTCAGCTACACCGGGGCGACACCTGCCCCTTAACTTGACGCGTACCCCTCATTCGGGACGCATTCCGATCTTGTTCTGCATGAAAGCGGGGTGTGCCGATTCGACGCATGAGGACTTTGTGCACAGACTCGACGGTATGGCTACAATACCCGGCGTGGATTTCTTCTTTGGGGCTCGGACATGCTTGGGGCTCTGCGATGAGCCCCTAACTTCGCCATCGATCGGACGCCCATGAGTGACGCGGCTGACGCCAACCAACCACCGGACGACTACGGGACGGGTGTCCAGGAGCAAACCCGCCCTGACCCGTGGGTGAGGATCGCGGGGTTGGCAGTGTTCACAATCGCCTTTGTCACGTTCCTTCCGGTCTTGGACAACGGGTTCGTTTGGGATGACAGGTCTAACATCGAGGAGAATGCGGAGTTTGGTGGTCTGAGTGTCGATCGGCTCGCCTGGATGTTCACGACGTTTCATAATGGCCACTATCAACCGCTGTCGTGGGTCACGCTGGGTGTGGACCACGTGGTCTGGGGGACGAATCCGGCGGGTTATCACCTGACCAATCTGGTCATCCACTCGATAAACGCGGTGTTGGTATATCTGCTTGCGGTTATGGTCTTCCGCTTATCGGTGCGGTGGGGCGCGGAGGCATCGCCCCCGGCGCTGCACGTGGGAGCCGTGCTGACGGCTCTGCTTTTCGCATTGCATCCGCTTCGCGTGGAATCTGTGGCATGGGTGACAGAACGCCGCGACGTGCTTAGCGCGTCGTTCATCTTGCTGACGGTCTTGATGTATCTTCGCGCTTGTGGGCAAGGCGATAGAGGTTTGTTCGGGCGGAGGTTGGCTGTCGTGCTAGCTGCGTATCTGTTGTCGTTGCTCAGCAAAGCCGGCGGGATGACGCTGCCCGTAATCCTGTTGGTGTTGGATTGGTATCCGCTCCGTCGTCTGGGCGGCGGCAAGGGGTGGTTGTCTGGAGCAGCAGCCAGGCCGGTGTTGTTTGAGAAGATTCCCTTCGCGGTCTTGGCTATCGCATCGGCGGTTGTGGCTGGCTATGCTCAAGCCGACACAGGAGCCACAGCCTTCCTTGAAGAGCATGGAATCCTCGGCAGATGTGCACAGGCCTGCTGCGGGCTGGTGTTTTACCTGCGCGCCACGATCGTGCCGGTCGGTCTGGTTCCGTTGCATGAGCTCCATATTCCGATCGATCCGCTGGCGTTCAGGTATCTCGTCTCGATCGTTCTGGTTGCAGGGGGTGGAGTTGCGTTGTTGTGGTCAGCTCTTCGCAGACCCGGAGTGACGGCTGCCTTCGCGTGTTATGCGGTCTTTGTTCTACCAGTCCTGGGTTTCTTCCAGAGCGGTCCTCAAGAGGTGGCGGAGCGTTACAGCTATCTGTCGTGCATCGGTCCGGTGATGCTTGTGGGTGCGTGGTATTGGCGAAGTTGGCCCTTTGCTGAAGCGCAAAGCCGGTCTTTTTCGATTCCCGTGCTGTCGGTTTTGGCAACGGTGGTATTCGCGGCTGTGGTGCCATTCCTTGGCATTATGACCTGGCGTCAGTGTGGGGTGTGGCGCAGTGACCTTACTCTCTGGACACACGCAGCTCGATATGTGGATGATAGCCGGATTACCTGGAGCAACCTGGGCTTTTTCCGGGAAGCGGCCGGCGACGTCGACGGGGCTGTTTATGCATTTGGGAAGGCTCGGGAGATCGAGCCGTTGTATCCGGAGTTGGGCTTCGCGCGTCTACTGGTGGAACAAGGGCGGTTTGCGGAGGCTATCGATGATCTGGAATCGATCCTGATAGAGCACACTGATCTGGCGGGGGGCTATCGACTGCTGGCGGTATCCCTGGTCGGGGCGGATAAGCCCGAACAGGCTGTCGGCCGATACCGCGAGGCGCTACGTCTGGAAGGCGATGCTCTTGGGACGCGCAGAGCCTTAGCACGCTTGCTGCACGATCTGGGCCGACTCAGCGAGGCTGTCGTCGAGTACGAGCTTGCTGTTGTGGTCGAACCTGATGACGCTCGAACGCTCTTTGAGCTGGGTTTTGCTCTGCAGTCTCTCGAGCGACACCGGGAAGCTAAGCAGTGTTGGGCGCGGGCGATTCGGATCAATCCCAAGGTTCGCGATACGCTCCTTGCTCATGGAATCGACGTTGAGGCAGCGGCCGTGCCAACTGGCCTGCGGACTGACGCGATGGCGGATGATACCGAATCGCTGGTGGAGAAAGGAGACCGGCAGGCGGCAGTCGGGCGAATGGACCTGGCCATCGTCTTGTATGATGAGGCGTTGCGCGCAGAGCCCGATGATGCTCTGGTTCACTACAAGCGTGCCGAAGCGTCGCGTGCCGTCGGGCGATTGGCTGAGTCTGTTACTCACCATGAGCGCGCGCTGGAGCTTGAGCCGGGTTTGGCTCAGGCCCATCTTGGTCTAGGGATGACGTTCGGGCTGATGGACAGGCCCGAATCAGCGGCGAACCACTACCGCCAGGCTGTCGGTATTGATCCAAATATGATGGCGGCGCATTACAACCTTGGTATCGTGTTGGGTCATCTGGGCAAGAGCGAGGAGGCTATCGAGGCCATGGAGCGTGCGCTTGAACTGGCGGAATCGTCGAAGCGGACAGACCTTGTGCCGCGAATTCGTGACAGGTTGGAGAAGCTGCGGAAGGGCGGCGGGGCGAGAGACAACCCTGATCTTGTCGGGAAGGACGACTAGACCGTCAGAATGAGGGTGGTTCGGCGGGGGGCGCTGTAGTGTTCACGGTTTGCAACGTGTGTGTTGTCTGTTGGTCCAAACGGCAACCGGTCCCATCTCACATGTAATGCGATAACCTGCATCGTAGGCTCGCCGCAGGAAGGCGTCTGTATTGCCATACATGACAATCTCATCCCAATTGTCGCTATAATCGACAATCAGCACATGTGGTGTGGATCGCGTGTCGGCGAGTGTTGCATTGGGTGCAGGATGGACCATGCGATATTGCGTGAAATGGGCGGCCATCCGCTCAGTGGCGATGACAGTGTATTGACCAACGGGGAACGTGTCCTTGACGTAATCAACTGCGTCCATACGGGCGTCGCGGATCTGTAGTTGAGGATAAGCGGCGTACACACGTTGCGACTGTGAGAAGGGCGAGTGGCCGAGGAACTGATGGAACAGCAACACTGTGGTTAGCAGACCGATAGGGAAACCGATGTGACCAGGATTGCGCTGATCAGGAATTCGGGGCGTGCGGGTAGTTGAAGTTATACCCATGACTGCCGCAAAGAACAGTGCAACGAGGATCGACGTGTGGTGCCAATACTTGATGTTCAGGTAATCCGTCTGGTGGAGCATGAGAACCAGGGCGAGAGTGGGCAGGATGATGATGAGAAGCTTGGGGCGTCGGTAAAGGCCGATAATCAGTGGCATGACCAGCACCAGGAGAAACAGAGCGGTGCGCGAGCGAAGAAGGCGATCCGCGATCGTCATAGGAGCGAGCTCACCGAAGAGCATGAGCCGAGAATAGGAGTCGGAGTCGGCAAAGTGTGGGATGATCAGTGTAGTGCAGAGCAGTAGATAGATGACTGAGACAACAGAAACTATCAGGCCATCGCGCCGACGGTGTCCGAAGACACACAAGTACAGTCCCCACCCCAGTGCCACGCCACAGACTGTTTCTTCTGAGAGCATTGCGGCGGCGAGGCAGAGGTGCGAGAGTCTCCAGCGATCGCGTGCAGCCAGGCTGAATGCAAAGGCAAGATATGGCACTGCAAGGTAGATCGACTGAAAGCCGTATGTATTGGAATACGGAAGTCGCGATAGGGAAGGAAGCGCGAGCCACGCGAGTGCAACAGCAAGCGCGATCAGCGGGGATCGTGTTCGATCACGGGCGAGCTGATAGAAGGGGACGGCCGCCAGGTTGAGGGCAAGTGGACCGACAACCATGAGGAAGACGGGCGTGCGAAACAGCATGTAGAACGGCACGAGCAGGTAGAACATCGGGATGCAATGGTAGCCCATACGTGTATCGGCAAAGCGAAGATCGCCGACGTTCTTGAATGGCAAGCAGTGTTCAAGCTCGGTAGTGAACAGGCCGAAGTCGGCGTAGCCGAGCAGGAAGTGCTTCCAGAAGTGAACTTGCTCGCAGGTATGCCAGACAGTGCTGCCGAGAATAGCGGCGATGACAAGGACGGGGGCGAGTCGGTCGATGCGGGTAAAGCAGGGCGGAAGCGGGAGATCGGCTCCTAACCACGCGATGGACAGGCCGACGGACACCGACGCAATGGCGAACAACGCAAACGGTAGGACGTCGGCGACCCATGTTTGGACGGTGTCGCCCGATTGTCTGCAAGAGGACTCGATGGCGGTTGCGGTTCCGGTGATCCAGAGTAAAGAGATGGCCGTCGTCACAAGCAGAGGCCAAACGCATCTGCAAAGCGTTAAGCGCGGTATGGGCGAAGGTGTGCGGAGACCGTCATCGGTGAGAGCGAGATGGGAACTCACCCGTGACCGGCCCGTTCGGCGCGCGGCCAATAAGACCAGTGCTAGCACCGCAAGGGATGGAATGAGCAGTGAATGCCACAGGCCCGGGACGGGTAGATCGGGCTGGGCGGGAATCTGGATGTCGACCAGATCATAGTTGACGACGTTGATCGTGCGATTGCAGAGCCATCCGAAGCAGGCGATAACCCCAAGAAGACCGACAACCATGAGGAACACGGGTGCCATTTGTGGCGAGGTGTTTGTCGATGGGGATGTGTCCGGCGACATCGATGAGTCTGCCATAAGAGATTCCGGGCTCCCGCCGGTTCGGCGGTAGCCTGGGACGGTTCTTCCCAGCGGTTGACAATACTCGAATACGTGGGTTTGAGGAATGGCCGGAGGCGTCTTGCGATTCGGGAAAAACCGGTCAGGCTGCCTTGCACGGGCCACCGCCGGGACGGAGCGATGGTCCGGACGGCAAAGGAGCCTGAGGCTCTTTTTGTCGCGCGACGCCTATCCTGTCTATTCGGTCTCTGGAATCGAGCGGCGCGTGCGGTTAAACTCCCAGCTGCACGGTGGGGCGGTTCGTGTTTCGACGTGGTAGACCTGATGGTTCGCCGATCTGCGACTCGTTCGCATCGACCTGGAGGAGTGCCCGAGTGGCCGAAGGGGACGGTTTTGAAAACCGTTGTGCGGGAAACCGTACCGGGGGTTCGAATCCCTCCTCCTCCGATTGAAGGCCCGCCTTGTGGCCCGGGAACATAGTTTTCGGATTCACCAGGCGGGTGTTTTCTTGCGCGTTGAAGGTCGGTCACGTTATGCATCGACCGGGCGGCGGGAACGAAACTCAGAAGTGCATAGCGTACAACCAGGAAGGAGAGCCGAAACGACACTGCCCCGAAGACGCGTGAACCGGACGGTCGCCTGAGGCTAAGGATGGTGTGTTTGGGACGCATCCTACGTGGATGCGTTTCGCCGGTTGTTGGGCTTGTGGTGGAGGGTTTGGGGTTAGCGTGGAAGATGGTATCATTGGTGGGCGTAGGTTACAGTTTCTTTTGTGCGCCGGTTACACCTTTCAATCCGCTGTTTTGTGGGTTGGCGCGTTTATCAACGGTACAGATAAATCATGAGCGGTACTAAACCCGATTCCGAGCAGGGCGCGCCAGGCACTGTGTCAACGGGTGATTCGACTGCCCCCGAGAGTAAGCCGACAGTTACACAGGCTCCGCGCGACTCGGTTGATCTTCAACAGATGGGCCCTTACCGTCTTTTGGAACAGATTGGCGAAGGCGGAATGGGGGCGGTCTATCTGGCGGAGCAGACTGAGCCGGTGCGCCGCCGGGTGGCCATCAAGCTCATCAAGCTGGGCATGGACAGTCAGCAAGTGATCGCTCGATTTGAAACCGAACGCCAGGCTTTGGCGATGATGGATCATCCGAACATCGCCAGGGTTTTCGACGCGGGAACAAGCGAGCGGGGTCGGCCATACTTCGTTATGGAGTACATCCAGGGTGTCCCCATCACGGAGCACTGCGATCGGAACAGGCTGCCGGTCGGGGAGCGTCTCGACCTGTTCATCCGGGTATGCCACGCCGTTGGTCACGCTCACCAGAAGGGCATTATCCACCGGGATATCAAACCCAGTAACATCCTTGTCGAGTATATCGACGAGACGGCTACGCCGAAGATCATAGACTTCGGTGTGGCCAAGGCGACCGCCCATCGGTTGACAGAGCGGACGCTGTTCACTGAGCGAGGCCAACTGATCGGTACGCCGGAATATATGAGCCCGGAACAGGCTGAAGCCAGCGGGCAGGATGTAGATACGCGGGCGGACATCTATTCGCTTGGCGTGTTGCTCTACGAGTTGCTCACTGGGACGCTGCCGTTTGACCCGGAGACGCTGCGCCAGGCCGGTTTCTCCGAGATTCAGCGCATCATTCGCGACGTAGATCCGCCCAGGCCTAGCACCAAGCTCAGCTCTCTGGGACAAGTCACGGACAGCGCAGCGCCTCCCGGTGCTTCGGAGCATCAACCGAACGAGCCGGGACTCTCTTCGATCGACGAAGTGGCCCGTAACCGCCAATGCGACGCAAGCGTGCTCGCGCGCGACGTGCGCGGTGATCTCGACTGGATTGTGATGAAATGCCTCGAGAAGGACCGCACTCGCCGGTATGAGGGCGTCCACGGTCTGGCCCTCGACATCCAGCGCCACCTCAGGCATGAGCCCGTGCATGCCACGCCGCCCAGCCCCGCCTATCGACTGCGGAAGTTCGTTCGTCGCAACCGTGGTGGGGTGTTGGCTGGTAGTGTGGTCACGCTGGCGTTACTGGTAGCACTTGTGGGTATATCGACATTTGCAGTGCGCGAGACGCGAGCCCGTGTCAGGGAGGCGGAGCAGCTTAAGATCGCTGAGCAGAACGAGCAGAAGGCGCAGCGCGTTTTGTGGTTCTTGCAGAACATGCTTGAGTCAGTGACGCCGGAACGGGCTCGCGGTAAGGACACGACGCTCCTTCGCGAGGTCCTGGACCGAGCAGCCCAACAGGCTGATGAAGAGCTGGTCAATCAGCCTGAGGCGCTCGCGGCTGTCCACAACACGATCGGCATCACCTACCTTGGGCTTGGCCGATACGATGAGGCGGATACGAGTTTGTCGGCTGCGTTGAGGATTCGTCGTCGGGTGTTGGGCGACGAGCACGTCGATGTTGCGGACACTCTCAGCAACTTGGGCACCGTGAAGATGCGGATGGGCGACTATTCGGCGGCTGAACCGTTCCTGCAGGAGGCGGTTGCCACCAAGCGCAAGCTGTTCGGCGAGAACGACGTCAGGCTGACGGTCACACTCAACAACTTGGCCAACGCGCTCAACAATCTTGGCAGAACCGATGAGGCTGAGCAGATTCACCGCCAGATCCTGGCCCTTCGCCGAAATATGTCAGGCAATGAGCATCCGGACGTAGCCGTCACGCTCAACAACCTGGCGTTCCTGTTGATGAATGAGGGCAAGTACGATTCTGCGGAGACGATGTTTCGCGAGGCGCTCGATATTCGCCACAAGCTATATGGTGATAACCACCCTGATGTTGCGCTCGGTTCGCTGAACCTCGGTCACCTACTGATGCGCACCGGTCGCCATGCCGAAGCCGAGCCATTGTTTGTGAAGGCGCTGGAGCTTCGCCGGCGGCTGTCCGGCGACGAACACCCCGATACCGGTTATGCCCTCAACGGGCTGGCCTCCAACCACCACAAACAAGGCAACTACTCGATTGCCGAACCGCTCTTCAGAGAGGCTCTACCCATCCTCGAGAAGGCCTTCGGCAATGACGACTGGCGAGTGGTCCGCGTCATGGCAGATTTTGCGGCTGTCCTGCGCCTGCAAGGCAAGCACGACGAAGCTGAGGCGATCTACCATGAATTGCTGGCTCGTCATCGGCAGAGCGCCAACGCCGAATCGATGATCAAGACGCTTGATTCGCTGGGCCGGGTCCAGCAGGCCCGCGGGAATCTCGACGCGGCGGAGACGACAATCCGCGAGTGTCTGTCCCTGCGCCGCGAGAGTCTGCCAGCCGGTCACCCAGGTATCGCGCGTTCGTTGGTGTCCCTCGGTCGGTTATTAGCTGAGCGAGAACGACCCGGCGAGGCGGACCTGTTGTACCGCGAGGCGCTTACGATTGTCGAGAAGATCGAGCCGCCCGATCCTGTGGCTGTGGCGGTCTGTCGCATAGGTCTTGGACGCGCGCTGACCAAACTCGGTAAGTATGCCGAGGCAGAATCTCTCCTGCTCAAGACTGAGGGGGTAGCCGGAGAGATACCCGAGTTTTCCAAGCGGGTTTTTCGCGCTGCTCTCATGGCACTTGTTGACCTCTATGATTCATGGCATGTCGCCGATCCTGGCAGCGGATACGAAGCCAAAGCCGTCGAATGGCGTGCGAGGGTGGACCGCTTGCAGGCTTCAAGTCAGCCTATAACACCCCAGACCGCATCCTCGGCTGACGGCAGTTAAACGGTCCGGTATACAGAGGTCCCATGTTCGCAACTTCCGAAAACATGAGTGTGACGACAAAATCACCGCTCTTTCTTGCAATCAAGCGATTTGATTGATTAAGATGACTGTCGCGAAAGAAGCTAACGGGGCCCCCAAGAGACAATTCGCGCGGACCGAGGGCTGAGGTTCTGCAATCGGCACCGCGGACATTCGGGACGAGTGCCGGATTGGCGAACGGGAGGAATGCAGGATGTACAAAGATAGAGGGAGGGTCTCTGGGCTTGCAGCCTATCTGGTGCTGCCTCTTCTGGCACTCTTGCCAAGCCCAGCCCGGGGTCAGTTGAATTTGGGGCCTGAGGAGTTGGTGCAGGCCGATATGATTGACATTGATGTCCCGGGCTATTCTGTGCCGTCTTTCGTGTACTGGGATGACGACAATCTGAAGGACCTCGTCGTCGGCGAGGGTTCTAGCGCTTCTGATGGCAAGGTCCGGGTCTACCTGAATACGGGAACGGTCTCGGCCCCGGAGTTTTCGACGTACTTCTTCGTCCAGTCTGAAGGTGTTGATCTTACTGTTCCCGAGGGTGGGTGATTGGGTGCGTTCCCCCTGGTAGTTTACTGGGACGCAGACGCTAGAAAAGACCTTCTGGTTGGCCAAGCAGATGGGAGGATCAAGCTCTTTCTCAATGTCAACACCGACGCCGATCCGACCTTCGACGGTGGAACGTTTCTGCAGGTTGGGCCGGCCGGCTCGAAGACGGACATTGATGTCGGATACCGCGTCACCTTGGCGGTTGTGGACTGGAACAACGACGGCATGAAAGACGTGGTCGCCGGTGCTACGGACTCGAAGATCCGTGTCTATCTCAATGAGGGAACCGATACCGAGCCGGATTTCGGCAGCGAGGAACTTGCCCAGGCATATGGGACCAATCTCATCGTGCCTGGCACTCGCTCCAGTCCCAAGGTCGTTGATTTGGATGGTGATGGCAAGAAGGACCTTCTGACGGGCAACTACTACGGCGAGTTGCTGTTCTATAGCAATACGGGTACCGATGCGGCGCCGAGTTTCTCCGACTACTCATATGTCGAGTCCGACGGCGTTGCGATTGATCTTCCAGACGCACCGCGGTCGAGGCCATGGGTCTGCGATTGGACGGATGACGGCGTGCCCGACGTCCTGATCGGAATCGGTGACGGCAAGGTATATCTGTACCAGGGTGTTCGCATGCCGGGCGATCTCGATGGCGACGGGAATGTGGACTTGGACGACTACGTGCTCTTTGCAGACTGTTTGGCGGGGCCGGACGAGATGACACCTCCAGGCGGCTGTGACGAGGAACAGTTCGCCAACGCCGATATTGAAGGCGAAGACGGTGACGTCGACTTGGCTGACTTCGTGGTTTTCCAGGAAGTGTTTGCAGGCCCACCTTCGTAGTGATGTCGGGCAATCTCGTTTCGTATGACAGACCAGAAGATAGTCGTCGGCCTGCTCGACGCCGAGGCTATGGCTGTAGTCTTGAGCATATCATCAGCGATCAGCGGTGGGCGGCATAAGTTCAGTTAGAACTGGTTGAGTGCGGTTTGCGGGGGTCCATCTGACGCAGCCTTGACAGAGTTCTGGCTTGCCGGATAGTCGCCTTTGCCGGACAAACCGATGACAATTCCTGGCACAAGTAAAGTGTGAACAAGAGAATCCACAGCCACGAATGACGGCGGCGCTCCCGCGTCGTACGATACGTCGCTTTTTCTGGTGTCGAGCAGTCTGTTTTGGTAGGATGCTGATAAGAGAGCGGCGAGCGGGAAACGCTCGCCAGGATACTCGAACTGACCGACTACGTGATGGGAAAGCGCAGGGCTTCCCGCTTCGATGAGGTTCTGCGCGGGCGCGGGAGTCGAGTCACCACTATCGTCCACGCACCGGATCGAAGGAGGAGAAAGACAATGCATAGCTCACTGACCAGGCAAACCGTCAACACCGGACTACCCACTCCGTTCCGTCGAACGACTAACATCGTGCAAGTCGCGTCGACTGCCGATGGCCGGTGTGGACCAATCCTGAGATATGGCGGTGGATGGGTGGCCTTTTTGGTGATGCTTGTTTGCGTCGGGGTGGCTATGGGGCAGGGCAACCGGGCTGTCACAATGACGCAGCTCGCGGGTAACTCGCTTAGTGAGTATCCGTACTTCGAGCACGTCAAGGCTTTCAACGAGAACGCCAGTGTCGAGGTGGCGATTGACCCGACGCGGTTCCCGGGGATCGTCGGGCAGACCGGTGATATCTATGTTGTGAACGCCAAGACGGCCGCCCAGTGGGCATCCGATCCGTCACTGGTTGATGTCGTGGGCGGGCCTCTGACCGAGAGCTTTGGCGGATCCACGATTCAGAGCAACACGTTTGTCGTAGCCAGCGCTTACGAGCTTGATAGTGATGCCGGCCTCGGTCTCGGCGTTCCCTACGATGTTGTTATCGACTTCGACCAGGATGGGGACTTAAGCGACGGCGATTACATCGACGGGTACGGCGATGAGGGGGGGCTATACGTCGTTCACGATGTTACCGAAGCGGGCCCGCTAAGCGTAACGGAGATTATCTACAGCGGCGGTTCATGGCTTGGCCAGGACACCTACTATCCCACGAACATCGCCTCTATGGGCCAGTTGCCCCTCGTGGTCGTCAGCCACGGTAATGGGCACAACTATCAGTGGTATGACCACATAGGATACCACCTCGCTTCCTATGGCTGCATCGTGATGAGTCATCAGAATAATACAGGACCGGGCGTCCAGTATGCAGCCACAACAACTTTGAGCAACACCGACTACATAATCGATGCCCAGGGTTCGATCCAGGGCGGCGTTCTCAACGGGCATATCGATTCGCACAGGATCATCTGGATAGGACACAGTCGAGGCGCAGAGGGCATTACGATTGCATATGACCGCATCTACGACGACAGTTATACATACGGATCGACAGAACCGGTACACTACGAACTTGAAGACATAATTCTGATGAGCAGCATGCTGCCGGTCGACTTCGAAAAGACCCCGTACGCCAATCCCCATAACTGCAACTACCACCTTTGGACAGCATCGGGCGACAACGACGTGAACGGATCGGCGAGCTGCGACCTCTGCCAGACCTTCCACCTGCACGACCGGGCGACGGGATACCGGATGTCTACAGTTGTTCAGGGTACGGGGCATGGCGACTTCCATGACGGAAGCGGCGGCGACGTCTTTACGGGGCCATGCCACATTACGCCCCGGTCAGAGGTACATAAGATCCAGAAGGGCCTGTTTCTCCCATTGGTCAAGTACTATGCGGAAGGCAACATGCCCGCCAGCGATTTCTTCTGGAGGCAGTATGAGCACTTCCACCCGATCGGCGTGGACCTGTCGAACCCCTGCATCGTGGTGTCCAACGAATATCGAAATGGCTCGTCCAGCGGGAACTTCATGATCGACGACTATCAGTCGCAGACGTCGATGAGCACGAGTAGTTCCGGCGGTGCGGTGTCCTATACGGTAGACAACGCTTCGGAAGGTCGGTTGGATGACGCGGACACCAGTTTCTCCTGGACGGCCTCCGACCCGTTCAATGGGGCAACGCAGTGCTCTTCGGAGTCGTCGGACGATAGCCGCGGCGTGGTGTTCGACTGGAATGGAAGCAACAGGTACTATGAATGGGCGATCATCGCATCGCAGCGCGACTTCTCCGACGATCTGTACATGTCTTTTCGCGGTGCCCAGGGGACTCAGCATCCCTACACGCTGGCTGAGTACGAGGATCTGACCTTCACGGTCACGCTACGTGATGGGGGTGGTGCCACCAGCTCGATCAACATCGGCGCCTACGGCGGCGGCCTCGAGCAGCCTTACGATCGGTCCGGCGGTTGGCACAACGAGATGGAGGTGATCAAGATCCGTCTCACCGACTTCCTCAACAACGGGTCGGGGTTGGACCTCACTGACATAGTGGCAATCCGCCTTAACGTCGGCCCGTCATGGGGATCCAATGAAGGCCGCATCGTCATCGACGAGATGATGCTGACCAACGATGGCCTGCCCCCGATAGCGGGGGCGCTGTCCATGAGCTTGCCGAACGGTGCGCCCGAGCTCGTTCCGCCGGGCGTATCCACAACCATCGATGTGATCATCAGCGCAAGCGGCGAGAGCTATATTCCGGGTAGCGGCACACTCTACTATCGTTACAACGGTGGAACTTACCTTACCGCTTCTCTTGTCCACCAGGGCGGCGACCTCTATCTCGCGACTCTGCCGGCGCCGGACTGTTCAGATACGCCCGAGTTTTAC